>Ga0335085_10000057_pt1 | contig 383467 bp, 337 predicted proteins | sample Lox_Sample_45_FD_206712 | JGI IMG/M metagenome (GOLD analysis project Ga0335085, IMG submission 206712) | Soil microbial communities from Loxahatchee National Wildlife Refuge, Florida, United States - Lox_Sample_4.5 | ecosystem: Environmental > Terrestrial > Soil > Wetlands | place: USA... | reverse complement strand
TGATTCCGTGGCGCAGTTGCTCTCGAACCTAGGGGCGCTGTGGAGCTACCTCACTCAGGATTGGTTGCGGCTGGCGCTCGTCTCGGAATCAGATAGGAACAGGTCGCGCTGGTCTAATGATCCGCTATGGGACGTAGTGGCAGGCGTCAACTGGAGCGACATGGCGCAGCCGACGCTGACGCGCATTCGGTCAAGCGGCGTTCCTCGGGACGAGCAACTCTTTACGGGCTTTCCGGGGTATATCGCGTCGCTGATGGCACGCGAGGGTATCACCGATTGGAGCGAAGGCCTCGGCGAAGCGCTCAAGCAGGCGGACTCGTTTCACCGGCTGCAGGGTCGGTCGCTCGCACGCTACGTTGAGCAAAAAGCCAGCGCAAAGGGGCGGCTTCTATCGACCATCAACAATCGCATTGGGAACTTTGAGGACAAGGAGCGGATTCGCCGCGAGGCTGACGATTACCAGCGCGCAAGGGATTGCGAGGATGAATAAGCACGCCTAGGCGCCTTTAAAGCCGCATTCCTTCGATGCCCGTTCAGGCCGAATGGCAGACGATCGAGGCAATGGCATTAGGGTCCTGCGGCCGAACTGGGACGGTTACTTGTCCAGCTTAAGTCCGTTGTGTGTGTTACTGCGTCGCGCAGTGCGGATCCCAATGGGCAGAAGCATTGAATCCGAATTCCGGCGACTATTTCGCCAGCGCCTGCCCAGCAGGCTTACCCTGGGTAGCCAAATGAGTAGCCGGAAGAAGTTAGCAATATGGAAATCCGCGCCAGTATTGGCTTTCCGGCTACATTCAACCTTACCCTGTGACCTCTAGGCTCGTTCGATAGCGACGTCCGCTGAAATCCGGACGCTTCACATAGAGCGGTTTTCCCCTTCACACTGCCGAGCGCAGCTCATCTGAAACTACGCGTTCCGCTTCTCCCGATCGCGGACGCTGCCACCCCCGCTGTGGCATGCATTGGCCCGCGCACGAGCGCCAGGAAGACACGTCTCCTCAAGCGCCCGACGGCCGCCGCTCGCAATTCGGGCGTTGAAATCCAGCGGTTCCGGTTCCGCTATTGGCACCGGCATCGGTATCGCCGGTGGCACCAACGATTCAGTCCAGCCCAAACCGCCTGATGAGCCAACGCTTCACCAGCTGCGTCAGGCCGAGGTAGGCAAGCAACATTGCACCCAGCACCGGCCAGTAGGCATGGGGAAGCGGCGTAAATCCCAGGGCAGCCGCAAACGTGGAATACGGCAGCCAAGCCCCGAGCACGCAAATTGATATGGTTGTGACCATGAGCGGAAGGCTGGCCTGGCTCTGGAAGAACGGGATCTTGCCTGTGCGAATGATGTGCACAATCAGCGTCTGCGACAGCAACGACTCCACGAACCAACCGGTCTGAAACAGCGCGGGCTTGTCCCAGGCGTCAAAGATGTAGAGCATCGTAAAGTAGGTCGCGTAGTCGAATATCGAGCTGATCGGGCCGATAAACAGCATGAAGCGGCCGATGTTCCCGATGTCCCATTTCCTCGGCTTTTCCACGTACTCGGCGTCGATATTGTCGGTCGCTACCGCCGTCTGCGAAAAGTCGTAGAGCAGGTTGTTCAGCAATATCTGCACCGGCGCCATCGGCAGGAATGGCAGGAACGCCGAGGCCCCAATCACGCTGAACATGTTGCCGAAATTGGAGCTTGCGCCCATCTTGATGTACTTCACGATGTTGCCGAAGACCTTTCGACCTTCGATGACGCCTTCCTCGAGGACGAGCAGATTCTTATCGAGCAAAATGATGTCCGCCGATTCCTTGGCGATGTCGACTGCCGTATCGACGGAAATGCCCACGTCGGCCGCCCTCAGCGCCGGCCCGTCGTTAATGCCGTCGCCGAGAAAGCCGACGACGTGCCCACGTTGGTGAAGCGCGCGAATGACCCGCGCTTTCTGCCCGGGAGAGAGCTTCGCAAACACGGCACATTCCTCGGCGACGGCGGCGAGCGCATCATCGGTCATCGCTTCGATTTCGCTGCCGAGCACGACGTGCCCGACCTCCAGCCCGACGTGACGGCATACATTTCGCGTAACGATTTCGTTGTCGCCCGTCAATACTTTCACCTGCACGCCGTGACGCCTGAGCACTTCGATCGCTTCGGCGGCGGATTCCTTGGGCGGGTCGAGAAAAGCGACGTAGCCGCTCAGCACGAGGTCCGACTCGTCGGCTACGCCATAGGCCTGGAGGCGCGCCGGCACTTCCTTGTAGGCCACTGCAATGACCCGGAATCCGTCTTCGTTGAGTTCCCGGATCACCGCCTGCAGCTCCTCGATGTGCTCCGTGGCAAGCGCGACCGTTTCCCCATGGTGCTCGGCCTTGGAACACACGCTGAATATTTCCTCCACGGCTCCCTTGCAGATCAGGATGTGGGTTTCATGGTCCTTTTCCACCACGACGGACATGCGCCGGCGCTGGAAGTCGAACGGAATTTCGTCCAGCTTCGCGAAATGCTCGGTCACATGCAGTTGCTCATCGACCTCGGCGTGCTGCAGGATGGCTACGTCGAGCAGGTTTTTCAGCCCGGATTGGTAGAAGCTATTGAGGTAGGCGAGCTGCAGCACGTGTTCGCTCTCCTCCCCGAAAATGTCGACGTGCTTCTCCAGGATCACCTTGTCCTGGGTCAGCGTTCCGGTCTTGTCCGTGCAAAGCACGTCCATCGCGCCGAAGTTCTGGATGGAACTGAGGCGCTTCACGATGACTTTCTTGCGGGACATCGCCAATGCGCCCTTGGCCAGATTGATGGTCACAATCATCGGCAGCATCTCGGGTGCAAGCCCCACCGCGACGGCCACTGCGAAAATCAGGGCCTCTATCCAGTTGCCCTTGGTGAATCCATTGATGATGAACACCAGCGGAACCATGACGAGCATGAAACGGACGATGAGCCAGATGAACCGGTTGACGCCAAGGTCAAAACTGGTGAGCTGGCGCTGCGCGGTCATGGATGAAGCGACGGACCCGAAATAGGTGCGGGCGCCGGTCGCGACGACCACGGCAACTGCGGTTCCGCTTATCACGTTGCTGCCCATGAAGCAGATATTCGGCAGGTCGATGCCGGAGGCGCCCTGCACCGTGGCGGAGAACTTCTCCACCGGCATCGACTCGCCCGTGAGCGCCGCCTGGTTCGTGAAAAGGTCCTTTGCCGAGAGCACGCGCAGGTCGGCGGGAATCATGTCGCCCGCCGAAAGTCGAACGATGTCCCCCGGCACCACTTGGGCGAGCGGGACTTCGATGAACGACGGCGCTTTGGGATGCAGCTGAACCTGAAACGCCCGATTGACTTCCTCGGGCACGCCAAGGCTCGCGCTCTTGCGCAGCACCGTTGCGGTGGTGTGCACCATGGCGCGCAGCTTCTCGGCTGCCTTGCTGGAACGAAATTCCTGAATGAATGAGAGCAGACCCGACAGGACAACCATGAAGCTTATGACAATGGCGCCGCGAACCTCCCCGGTCAGTTCGGCGACGACCGCAAGCGCCAGGAGCATCAGGGAAAGCGGCGCCATGAAAAGATCAAGCAGCCGTCGAAGCGGGCTCTTCTTCTCCTCATGCGCGGCCGCGTTCTCGCCGTAGCGACCAAGCCGCTCCGCCGCTTCGCGCGCGAGCAGCCCGTCCGCGGACGTCTCGAGGCGCGCAAGCACGGCATCGGCGTCCAATTGCGCGTATTCGAGCAGCTCCGATGACGGCGGCTTCGATTGCGCCGGTGGCTTGCCGTTTCCGTTGCTCTGAGGCCCGAAAAACGAGCGGATATACGCGAATCCGTAAGAGTTCAGCCGCATGCTCTACTCCGTTCTTCCGTGTCGCTGGCGTGCGCACGGGCTGCAGGGGCGGAATGCGATCCGGCAGCGCGTGCGCTGATTCAAGCAAATGGAAGCAGGGCTGAAATCCGCGGCTGGACGCCGCCGATGACCGCTCCGGCCTTCCCCAAGGTTTCAGGCCAGGCGGGAAGACTCGCGGGCAGTCTGAGGGGACTGTATTACGAAATCGTTACGACGCTAGGCCAATCTGGAACCGTATCTACAACTGTCCAAGGCAAATGCCTTTCTGCAATGCGAGGCCGCGAATTTACCTCTTGGGGTGACGGGGTGTCAATGTGATTTTCGATTTGTTGCAGCCGGTTCGCGGCGGTGTCGAAACCGGCACTGCACTGCAACTACGAACGCGAATTCAGCCTGAGTCGGGATTAGCCCCCTTGCGATCAAGCACTGAAGACGAATTCCGGCTACCATTTTGGCGGTGCCCGCCGGCGAGACTTGCCCCGGGTGGCCAAATGGTTCGCCGGAAGGAGTTGCAATATGGAAATCCGCGCCAGTACCGGGTTTTCTGGCATGTTCGGGCTTGCGCTGTGCAAGCCATGAGCGCCAGTCGGCGCAGCGTCAACTGTCCGCGCTGCGGCGTGGCCGTGCGCTGGGGTGCCGAATCCCCGTTCCGTCCGTTCTGCTCCGAGCGCTGCAAGACGATTGACCTGGGTGCTTGGGCGAATGAGGAATACCGCGTGGCGGTCAAGTCCACCGGCGACGAAACGGACACGGAACCGGAGCAGACGAAGTCCGCTGCGCCGTAGCCCTTGGTTCAAATTGACGGATGCGACCGGTCCGCGTCCTGCCAGCTGCCGCGCACCATGGCGATGCCGTGCGCGCCGTGGCGCCAACTGTTCTCCAGATCGTCCGGCCCGACCCCACCGAGCGCGAACACCGGGAGCGCCAGCCCCCGCGCCAGCGCGTCGAATCCGTCCCAGCCCAGCACCTGCGCACCCGGGTGCGTCGGCGTCGGCTGCACCGGTCCGAGCACGACAAAATCGAGTCTGAGCTGTGCCGCGCGCGCGAGCTCGGTCGCGTCGTGGCAGGATGCCGCGCACCAGTCGAGCACGGGCCTGCGCTCCAGGCGCGCGAGCTGCGCCGAGCTCAGATGCACGCCGTCGGCGCCGAGGCGCTGCGCCAGCTCGGCATCCGAGTTGATCATGACCACCGCGCCATGCGTGCGCGCGCGCGCGATCACCGCGCCGGCAAAGCGCGCGAGCGCCGCCGCCGGCATGTCCTTTTCGCGCACCTGTACCAGCCGCAGGCCCTGTGCCAGGCGCCGCTCGAGCAGGCGCAGCTGCGCGTCCGCGCCGATTTCGCCGGCGTGCGTGATCGCGTACTCGATCGGCAGGCCCAGCGCGCGCAGCACCGGCCCGTTGGCCGGCAGCAGCGGCTCGACCGCGAGCGCGGACAGCTGCTGCCAGGCGAGCGGCTGCGCTTCCCTGCCGTGGGGTTCTCCGTTCCAGGCGCGCACGCGGAAGAAATTCAGGCGCACGTGCGCGTGCGCATAGGCGTAGGTGCGGACGATCCAGGGATAGGCGCGCACGACCTCGATGCCGAGTTCTTCGTGCAGCTCGCGCGCAAGCGCTGCCGCCAGCGGCTCGCCCGGCTCCACCTTGCCGCCGGGAAACTCCCAGTAACCCGCGTACGCCTTGCCCGCCGGGCGCTGTGCCAGCAGGAATGCCCCGTCCGGCCGCTCGATTACGGCGGCTACGACCTCAACCAGGGCGTCGCTCAACCGCGCTTGGCGCGCGGCGCGGCGGCACGCAGACGGCCCGACACGTCGCGCGCGAACTGCCAGGCCACGCGGCCGGAGCGCGAGCCGCGCGACAGCGCCCACTGCAGCGCTTCCTCGTGCGTGGCGGCGATCTCGCTCGGCGAGCAGCCCAGCTCGGCGAGCCAGTGTTCGACGATGCCGAGGTAGTCGTCCTGGTCGAACGGATAGAACGATACCCACAGGCCGAAGCGCTCGGACAGGGAAATCTTCTCCTCAGAGGTCTCGCCCGGGTGAATCTCCTCGCCGACGTGCTTGTACTCGAGGTTTTCCTGCATGTACTCGGGCATCAGGTGGCGCCGGTTGGAGGTGGCATAAATCAGCACGTTCTCGGAAGTCGCCGAAATCGAGCCATCGAGCACCACCTTCAGCGCCTTGTAGCCGGCTTCCGCCGCCTCGAACGACAGATCGTCGCAGAATATGATGAAGCGTTCCGGGCGCACGGAGATTTGATCGACGATGTCGGGCAAATCGATCAGATCGTGCTTGTCCACTTCGATCAGGCGCAGGCCCTGGCGATGGAACTTGTTCAGCACCGCCTTGACCAGCGAGGACTTGCCGGTGCCGCGCGCGCCGGTCAGCAGGACGTTGTTTGCCGGCAGCCCGCTCACGAACTGGCGCGTATTCTGTTCGATCAGGCGCTTTTGCCGGTCGACGCCGGATAGATCCGACAGCCGGATCTTGTGCGGATGCGCAACCGGCTGCAGATGGCCGTGTCCGCCGGCCTTGCGCCAGCGATAGGCGATGCTTGCGTTCCAGTCCACCGGCGGCTGCACCGCCGGCAGCAGGACTTCCAGGCGCGCGACCAGCGCTTCGGCGCGTTCGAGAAATTTGGATAGTTCGCTCATGGGGATTCAGCTGCGGTAATCGGCGTTGATCGAAACATAATCGTGCGACAGGTCGCAGGTCCACAGCGTCGTCTGCGCCGCGCCGCGGCCGAGTTCGACGCGCACCGTGATTTCGCTTTGCCGCATCACGCGCTGGCCGTCCTCCTCGCGGTAGGCCGGATCGCGGCCGCCATTCTTCGCCACCTGCACGTCGCCCAGATACACCTGCACCCGTTCGACGTCGAGGTCGGGAATGCCGGCGTAGCCGATTGCGCACAAGATCCTGCCCAGATTCGGGTCGGAGGCGAAGAACGCGGTCTTCACCAGCGGCGAGTGCGCGATCGCGTACCCGACTTTGCCGCATTCGGCCTCAGTCTTGCCGCCTTCCACCCGTACCGTGATGAATTTTGTCGCGCCTTCACCGTCGCGGATAATCGCCTGTGCCAGCCACACCGCGACTTCGGTCACCGCCTCGGACAGCGCCGCGTAATCCGGGTGATCTGCGCCGCCGATGTTCTGCGTGCCCGCCGCGCCGGTCGAGATCAGCATGAACGAGTCGTTGGTCGAGGTATCGCCGTCCACCGTGATGCGGTTGAACGAGCGCGCGGCGGCCTGCTTCAGCATCCGCTGCAGCGCCGCCGGGCTCAGCGCGGCGTCGGTCGCGACAAAACCCAGCATGGTCGCCATGTCCGGGTGGATCATTCCCGCGCCCTTGGCCATGCCGGTTACGGTGACCGGCTTGCCGTGCAGGCTGACGCGGCGCGAGCAGGCTTTGGGCACGGTGTCCGTGGTCATGATGGCCTCGGCCGCGCGCGCCCAGTTGTCGGCACGGCAATCGGCCAGCGCGCCTGGCAGCGCCGCAATGATGCGCTCCACCGGCAGCGGCTCCATGATCACGCCGGTGGAAAACGGCAGAACCCGCGTCGGCTCGCAGCGCAGCAGCGCGCCGAGCTCGGCGCAGGACCGGCGCGCGCGGGCCAGCCCATCGGCGCCGGTGCCGGCGTTGGCATTACCGGTATTGACCAGCAGCGCGCGCGGCGGCCGTGCGCGGGCCAGGTTCTCCTTGCATACAGTCACGGGCGCTGCGCAAAAGCGATTCTGGGTGAATACCCCGGCAACGTTCGCGCCTTCGGCCAGACGCATCACCAGCAGATCCTTGCGGCCGGCCTTGCGCACGCCGGCCTCGGCTACGCCCAACTCCACCCCTGTTACCGGCAGCAGATCTTCAGGCTTGGTCGCGGCAAGGTTCACGGCCATGGCAGGCTCCGCTCTAGCTCAGCTTCCCGTGGCACTGCTTGTATTTCTTGCCCGATCCGCAGGGGCAGGGATCGTTGCGCCCGATCTTGCCCATTTCGCGCACGAACGGCCGCTGTTCCTTCGGCTTTGCTTCGCTTTCCTCGGCGGCCAGCGCCTCGTCGTATCCCGCATGCTGGTACTTTACGTTCTCCACGGCTAGTGCGGTTTCCGCCGCGGCCTCGGCGAGTTCCGTCTCCGAACTCACCTGCACCGCGCACAGCGTCTTCGTTACCTCGAGCTTGACGCTTTCGAGCATGCCCGAGAACAGCTCGAACGCTTCGCGCTTGTACTCCTGTTTCGGATTCTTCTGCGCGTAGCCGCGCAGGTGTATGCCCTGGCGCAGGTGGTCGAGCGCCGCCAGGTGCTCGCGCCAGTGCTGGTCCAGGTTGGTGAGCATGACCCAGCTCTCGTACTGGTGCAGGGCTTCGGCGGGCGCGAGCGCGAATTTTTCCTTATACAGGCGGTCGGCCTCGAACACCGTCTTCTCCAGCAGCGCCTGGTCGTCCAGGTTCGGGTCGGCGTCGAGCCAGGATTTCACCGGGACGGCCAGCTGCAGTTCCGCCGCGAGCGCCTTTTCCAGGCCGGGCACGTCCCACTGCTCCTCCACGCTCTCCGGCGGGATGTGGGCGCGGAATATGTCGCTCACCACGCCCTGGCGCAGCGAGGTGATGGTTTCGCTCACGTCGGCGCTCTCGAGCAGCTCGTTTCTCTGTTCGTAGATCACCTTGCGCTGGTCGTTGGCGACGTCGTCGTATTCGAGCAGCTGTTTCCTGATGTCGAAGTTGTGCGCCTCGACCTTGCGCTGCGCCGATTCGATCGAGCGCGACACCCAGGAGCTCTCGATCGCCTCGCCCTCGGGCATCTTCAGCCGCTGCATGATCGCCTTCACCCGGTCGCCGGCGAAAATGCGCAGCAGCGGATCCTCCAGCGACAGGTAGAAGCGCGAAGAGCCCGGATCGCCCTGGCGGCCGGAACGGCCGCGCAGCTGGTTGTCGATCCGGCGCGACTCGTGGCGCTCGGTGCCGATGATGTGCAGTCCGCCGGCGGCGATGACCTTGGCGTGCAGTTGCTGCCATTCCTCGCGCAGCGCGACGATGCGCCGCTCCTTCTCCGCCTCATCCACGCTCTCGTCGGCGCGCAGGATGTCGATGGTCTTCTCGACATTGCCCCCGAGCACGATGTCGGTGCCGCGGCCGGCCATGTTGGTGGCGATGGTCACCATTTTCGGCTGTCCGGCCTGCACCACGATCTCGGCCTCGCGCGCGTGCTGCTTGGCATTGAGCACCTGATGCGGCAGCTTCTGCTTGGCCAGCATGCCCGAGAGCAGTTCCGAGTTCTCGATCGAGGTGGTGCCGACCAGCACCGGCTGGTCATGCTCGTAGCAGTGCTTGATCGCCGCGATGATGGCGTCGTTCTTCTCGTTGATCGTCTGGTAGACCAGGTCCTCGCGATCATCCCGGATCATCGGCTTGTGCGTGGGCACTACCAGCGTCTCCAGGCCGTAAATCTCCTGGAATTCGTAGGCCTCGGTGTCCGCCGTCCCGGTCATGCCCGCAAGCTTCGCGTACATGCGGAAATAGTTCTGGAAGGTAATGGTCGCGAGCGTCTGGTTCTCGTTCTGGATCGAGACGTTCTCCTTCGCCTCCACCGCCTGGTGCAGCCCGTCGGACCAGCGCCGCCCCGACATCAGCCGCCCGGTGAACTCATCGACGATGATGACCTCGCCCTCCTGCACCACATAGTGCGTGTCGCGCAGGAACAGATGGTGCGCGCGCAGCGCGGCGTACAGGTGGTGCATCAGATTGATGAACGCGGGCTCGTACAGGCTGCGCCCCTCGGGCAGCAGGCCGACGCGCGCGAGCAGCTCCTCCGCGTGCACGTGGCCCGCCTCGGTGAGCAGCACCTGGCGCGATTTCTCGTCGAGGGAAAAATCGCCCGGGCCGTCCTCCTCCAGCTGGCGCGTCATCAACGGCGCCACTTCGTTCATGCGGTAGTACATGTCCGTATGATCTTCGGCCTGGCCGGAGATGATCAGCGGCGTGCGCGCCTCGTCGATCAGGATCGAATCGACCTCGTCGACGATGGCGTAATTGAGGCGGCGCTGGTAACGGTCGGCCTTCTGCATCGCCATGTTGTCGCGCAGATAGTCGAAGCCGAACTCGTTGTTGGTGCCGTAGGTGATGTCCGATGCGTAGGCCTGCTGTTTCACATCGGCGGCGCTCTGCGACAGGTTGACCCCGACGGTGAGCCCGAGGAAGCGATAGACGCGCCCCATCCAATCGGCGTCGCGGCTGGCGAGGTAATCGTTCACCGTCACGATATGCACGCCGTTTCCCGGCAGGGCGTTGAGGTAGGCCGGCAGCGTGGCAACCAGCGTCTTGCCTTCGCCGGTGCGCATTTCCGCGATCTTGCCCGCATGCAGGATCATGCCGCCGATCAGCTGCACGTCGAAATGGCGCATGTTGAGCACGCGCTTGCTCGCCTCGCGCACCACGGCAAAGGCCTCAGGCAGCAGATCATCCAGCTCCGTACCCTTGTCCAGACGCTCCCTGAACTCCACAGTCTTCGCGCGCAGGGCCTCGTCCGACAGCGCGGATATTTCCGGCTCTAGCGCGTTGATGCGCTGCACCGACCTGTTGTAGCGCTTGATCAGCCGGTCGTTGCGGCTGCCGAAAATGCGGGTAAGGATGCGGGTGAACATTAAGGGCGCTGGGGGGAGGATCCGGAAAAGAGCGCGAATTTTACCATGCCTACCCCGGCCAAAACGGCTGGAATGCGCCATGGTGGCGCCGATGGCGGTCAGCCTTCAGGCGGCAATGGCAGCCTGGCGTCCGGCACTGCAAATTCGCGCGCGCAAATGAAAAGGCGCGCAGTGTTTTTACGTGCGCGCCGAGATTGCTGATCGGCTGCCGCTGCGGCGACTGCGCCAGCGGCGTTCTATCGACCTGCGGTGACCGAGGTCGCGGAAACCTGGAGGAAGCGGTTGGGGTTCTGCGCAATGCCCTTGTAGCGGACTTCGAAATGCACATGCGGCCCGGTAGAGCGCCCGGTCGATCCGGACAGCGCGATTTCCGCACCACGCTGCACCACGTCGCCAGGCTTGACCAGCAATTTGGAGTTGTGCGCGTAGCGCGTGATGAAGTCGTTGCCGTGATCGATATCGATCATGTAGCCATATTGGGGATGGAACTGCGCGACGACCACCACGCCGCCGGCTGCCGCGTGAACCGGCGTGCCGGGCTCCACCAGGAAATCGATGCCTTCATGCATCGCGTTCTGGCCGGTAATGGGATCGATGCGCCAGCCGAAGCTCGACGCATTCCAGTCCACGTCGACCGGCCTGACCGTGGGCATGAGTTTCTTCTTCGCCCTGACGTCGAACAAGCGGCTTTCGAGTATGCCCATGTAGTCGTATCGATTCTCCATGTGTCTGGACAGCGCATCGAGCTGCCCGGTGAGTTCGTTCAGGGAAAGATCCTGCGTCGGGAAGCCGGTGGGCAGCGCGCCGCCGCGGCCGGGAATCTCGCCCATGCGGAATTCCTGCGGTTTCACGCCGGCCAGCGCCGACACGCGCTCGCCCAGCGCGTCCAGGCGCACCAGCTGCGCCTGCATCTGTCCCACGCGCACGGCCATGGCATTCAGGTTCTCGCGCATGAACTCCTTGGCATGGAGGCTTTGTTGCGCCTGCGCCGACAGCACCAGCTCCTGCACCAGCGGCAGCTTGATATCGACCGCGTGACGGAACACCAGATAGAACAGGGAACTGGACAGGCCGATGACCGCGGCCGTCAGCAGGGCCACACCCAGCAGCAGGTGGTGCGTACCCAGCGAAATGGACTTGGCCGTTGCCAGCCGGTTCGATACCAGAATAATATGCACGATCCCCTCCGAGACAAAGCTCCATGCATTCCAACAACATCCGCGCCTACCTGGACTCTGCCGCGGGCATTGCGGGCTTGTTACCCCAGGCGGAGCGGCTGATCGAATTGCGGCGCAGCTACAGCAAATTGGTGCCGCAGCAACTCGCGCGATCTTCGGCCATCGTCAATTATAAGCAGCAAAAAGTCGTTATCTTCGCCGAAAATAACGCCATCGCAGCCAAGCTCAGATTGCTAAGTCCGCGATTAGTCAACGATTTTTCGAAAAACGGCGTGGAGGTTACCGGAATCCGCATCGAAGTGCAACCCCGCCAGGCACCGGCACCGGCGGCGAAACCGGCGCACGCCCCGCTCAGTCATGCCGGTGCGGAGAGCCTCGAAGCGCTGGCCAGCCGGTTACCCGAATCGCCGCTCAGGCAGGCGCTGTCGCGCCTTGCCGCCCATGGTGCACAGGCGCGGGCGCGGGCGCCGTCGAGCGGGGATCCCGGCGCCGCCGACGAAGTAAGCACTGACGCTAAATCCTGAATGCGCCTCAGGCAGCTTGGCACGCGCCCGGCGCGGCTATTTCAGGCGGCCTGGGCGAGAAAGCGGGTGAGGCCGGCCGGTGCGTCCTCGGCGCGATCAAAGCTTGCGTATTCCCAGGCGCCGGCGTCGGCCAGTGTGGCACGCAACAGCGCGTTGTTCAGGCCATGGCCGGACTTGTGCGCACTGAACGCGCCGATCAGCGGATGGCCGAGCAGGTACAGATCGCCGATTGCATCCAGAATCTTGTGCTTCACGAATTCGTCCGCGTAGCGCAGACCGTCGGAATTGAGCACCCGGTACTCGTCCATCACGACGGCGTTCTCCAGGCTGCCGCCCATGGCGAGCCCGCTGGCGCGCAGCATCTCCACATCCTGCATAAAACCGAAAGTGCGCGCGCGCGCGACTTCCTTGACATAGGAGGTCTCGGCGAAATCGACCACCACCTTCTGGCTGGACTTGTCGAAAACCGGATGGTTGAACACGATGGAAAACGTGAGCTTGAAACCGGCGTAGGGTTCAAAGCGCGCCCACTTGTCGCCGTCCCTGACTTCCACCGCCTTGTTGATGCGGATAAAGCGCTTGGCCACGGCCTGCTCGACGATTCCCGCCGACTGCAGCAGGAACACGAATGGCGAGGCGCTGCCGTCCATGATGGGAACTTCGGCGCCGGTCAGGTCGACGTAGGCGTTGTCCACGCCCAGGCCGGCAAATGCCGACATCAGGTGTTCCACTGTCGCGATCTTGACGCCGCCCTCTTCCAGCGTGCTGCACAGGCGCGTGTCACCCACCTTGTAGGCGCCGGCGCGCACGTCGGCCGGCTGCGGCAGGTCCAGCCGCCGGAACACGATGCCCGTGTTGGCTTGCGCCGGACGCAGGGTCATCTCGACCTTTTCGCCCGAATGCAAACCCACGCCGGTCGCGCGAATAATGGATTTGAGGGTGCGCTGTTTAAGCATTATGGGAGAGACGCTACTGAGCAAAATATAGCAACGGACCGGGCGCGAAGTTGTAATGAATTGTAAGGACTTGCCATGGGCGGCTGACTGCAATCGGCCGCCGGCGGAGACCGCGTTGTTGCGCGACTGCAACAATTGAATTTTAGCATAACAGCGCGGCTGGCCGCGCGACCCGGAGCGCGGCGAGCCCGCCGATGCAGCGTCTTTGAATCCCTAACAATACGAGGACATACCTCCCCTCATGCCCCCTAAATCGGCCCATTGCAAAATGACTCCTACAATGGGCTTTTCAGTCAGCCTGCTTGCGCAGAAACGCCGGGATGTCATATTTGTCCATCCCGTTCTGCTGCAAGGCCTCGATGGTCGAGGCGCGGTTCTTGCGGATCACCGCCGGCATCGCATCGAGCGTCGCGTAGTCGACGCCGCTCACCGCCATGTTGTCGGTGCCGTTTTTCACCACCAGCTGCGGCTTGGTCTGGCGTATCGCGGCGGGCTGGCCCAGTCCGGTCGCAACCACCGTCACGCGCAGCTCGTCGCCCATGTCCTCGTCGTAGACGGCGCCCAGGATCACGGTAGCGTCTTCGGCGGCGAAGCTGCGGATGGTCTCCATTACTTCCTTGGTCTCGCGCAGCTTCAGCCCGGACCTGGCAGCAGTGATGTTGACCAGCACCCCGCGCGCGCCGGAGAGATTGACGCCCTCCAGCAGCGGGCAGGCCACCGCCTGCTCCGCGGCGATGTGCGCGCGGTCCATGCCGGACGCGGAAGCCGATCCCATCATCGCCATGCCCTGCTCGTGCATGACCGTCTTGACGTCCTGGAAATCGACGTTGATCAAGCCGCGGATGTTGATGATCTCGGAAATGCCGGCCACCGCATTCTTGAGCACATTGTCGGCGGCGCTGAAGGCCTCTTCCATCGATACGTCCTCGCCGAGCACCTCTTCCAGCTTCTCGTTGAGGATCACGATCACCGAATCCACGTTCTGCGCCAACTCGTCGATGCCGCTCTCGGCCGCCTGCATGCGCTTCACGCCCTCGAAAGTGAAGGGCTTGGTGACCACTGCCACCGTGAGGATGCCCATCTGCTTCGCCACTTCGGCCACCAGCGGCGCGGCGCCGGTGCCGGTGCCGCCGCCCATGCCGGCGGTGATGAACACCATGTGGGCGCCCAGCAGCGCCTCCTCGATCTGCTCGCGCGCCTCCAGCGCCGCGGCGCGTCCGGCCTCGGGCTTGGCCCCGGCGCCGAGTCCGCTCGCGCCGAGCTGGATCTGGTTCTTCGCCTGGCCGTGCTCGAGCGCCTGGGCGTCGGTGTTCATGGCGATGAATTCGACGCCCTGCACGGTGTTCCTGATCATGTGATCGACGGCATTGCCGCCGGCGCCGCCTACGCCGACCACCTTGATCACGGTACCGTTGTTCTGTGCATCCACGATTTCAAACATAGTGCCTCCTTCCGGGTCTTAGTTAAAAAACAAACTGCGAACTCACTGCCATTTCCGGCCGGGAACCGAAGTTCCCGCCGCCTAGAAATTCCGTTGAAACCATTCGCGCATGCGCGAAAAAATCTGCCTGAACGACGCCCCCTGCAGCGCCTGGATGCCGCGCTGCGTCTGCGACTGGCCCTCGACCAGCAAGCCGATGGCGGTGGCGTAGCGCGGGTGCTTCACCACATCGGCCAGCCCGCCGGCGTAGCGCGGCGTGCCCAGGCGCACCGGCATGTGGAAAATCTCCTCGCCCAGCTCGACCATGCCGCGCATCACGCTGGATCCGCCGGTGAGCACCAGGCCCGAGGACAGCAGCTCCTCGTAGCCCGACTCGCGCAGCACCTTCTGGATCAGCGAATACAATTCCTCCACGCGCGGCTCGATCACTTCGGCCAGGGTCTGGCGCGACAGCTGGCGCGAGCCGCGGTCGCCGATGCCGGGCACCTCCACCAGCTCGTCGGGGTCGGCCAGCTGGCGCAGCGCGCAGCCGCTGCGGATCTTGATTTCCTCGGCCTCAGCGGTCGGCGTGCGCAGCGCCATCGCGATGTCGTTGGTGATCTGGTCGCCCGCGATCGGGATCACGGCGGTATGGCGGATCGCGCCTTCGCGGAATATCGCGATGTCGGTAGTGCCCCCGCCTATATCCACCAGGCACACGCCCAGTTCCTTTTCGTCCTCGGTGAGCACTGCGATGGATGAGGCCAGCGGCTGCAGGATCAGGTCGTTCACCTCCAGGCCGCAGCGGCGCACGCACTTCACGATGTTCTGCGCCGCCGACACCGCGCCGGTGACGATGTGCACTTCCACTTCGAGGCGCACGCCGCTCATCCCGAGCGGCTCGCGCACCCCATCCTGCCCGTCGACGACGAACTGCTGGGTGAGGATGTGCAGGATCTGCTGATCGGTGGGGATGGGCAGCGCGCGCGCGGTCTCGATCACGCGCTGAACATCGAGCGCGGACACCTCCTTGTCCTTGATCGCCACCATGCCGCGCGAGTTGAAGCTCTTGATGTGGCTGCCGGCGATGCCGGTAAATACGCGCGTGATCTTGCAGTCGGCCATCAGTTCGGCCTCCTCCAGCGCGCGCTGGATTGCGCTGACCGTGGCCTCGATGTTGACCACCACGCCTTTCTTCAGCCCCTTGGATTCGTGCCCGCCCATGCCGATGATGTTGAGCCGGTTGTCCGGCAGCAGCTCGGCGACGATCGCCACCACCTTGGAGGTGCCGATGTCGAGTCCGACGACGAGGTTCTTGTTTTCCTTGCTCATGCCTTGTCTCCGCGGCTGCCAACGTGTTTCGTGCCTTCTTGACGCATGCCCTTGCCCTTTTCCGCAGCTGAACGCGCGAGTTCGGGCACGCGCAGCGCGAAACCGCTGGGATAGCGCAGGTCCGCATAGTCGAAATGCCGATTGAGGCTGCCCAGGGTCTGCGCATAGTGGTCGACGAAGCGCACCAGCCGCTGCAGCACCGGTTCCTTCAGCTGGTCGCGTCCGAGTTCCAGCCTGAGCCCGTTGGACAGGCGCAGCTGCCAGGAATAGCGCGCCGACAGCAGCACCTGCAGCGGCTCGAGATGCAGCGGCGCGAGCGCCTGGCGAAACGCGGCGTAGCGGCGCGTCACTTCTTCCGCGCTGCCGCTGGGCCCGGCAAATTGCGGCAGGCGCGCTGCATCCGGCAGTTCGCCCTCGAATACCTCGCCGTGGGTGTTGACCAGGCGCCCGGACTGCGCATCCGCGCCCCAGCGCGCCAGCGCCACCTGCTCTTCGATCGAGACCTGCAGGCTGTCGGGCCACACGCGGCGCACTTCGACTTTGCGCACCCAGGGCAGGGACTCGAATGCGCGGCGCACCGCATCCAGGTCGACGCTGAGGAAGGTGCCGCTGGCGCCCATGCGCGCGGCGTGCTCGGCCTGCGCGCGCGTGACATGCGTCAGCTCGCCCTGCAGCGCGACCTGGCGCAGCGGCAGCAAGGGCGTGTGCACGAGCGCATAGCCGCCGGCGAAGACCAGCGCGGCGGCCGCGAGCGCGTACAGCGCGTCGGCGCAGCCGTTGAGCATGTCGGCGTTATCCCACATGCGCCAGCTCCAGAATGCGCAGCACCAGGTCTTCGAAGGACAGGCCTATATGGCGCGCGGCCATCGGCACCAGCGAATGGTCGGTCATGCCGGGCGAGGTGTTCACCTCGATGAACCAGGGCCTGCCGGCGGCGTCGAGCATCAGGTCGACCCGGCCCCAGCCGCGGCAGCCGAGCGCGGCGAATGCGGCGAGCACCTGCCGCTGCACCGCCGCCTCCGCCTCCGGCGCCAGGCCGCAGGGAATGATGTAGCGCGTGTCGTCGGCGAGGTACTTGGCCGCGTAGTCGTAGAAATCGCGCGGCGTCTCCAGCTTGATCAGCGGCAGCGCCTCGCCGCCGAGCACGCCGGCGGTGAGCTCGATGCCCTCGATGAACTGTTCGGCGAGCACCACGCTGTCGTAATTCGCGGCGAGCGCATACGCCTCCTCCATCGCGCCGGCCGCGCGCACCTTGCTCATGCCGATGCTGGAACCCTCGTTGGCGGGCTTGACCATCAGCGGCAGGCCGAGGCGCGCCACCACCGCGGCGAGGTCGCTGTGCGCGCCCAGCAGCTCATAGCGCGGCGTGGGAATGCCGGCCGACTGCCACACCAGCTTGGTGCGCCACTTGTCCATGGCGAGCGCGCTGGCGAGCACGCCCGATCCGGTGTAGGGAATGCCGAGCAGCTCGAGCGCGCCCTGGATGGTGCCATCCTCGCCATAGCGGCCGTGCAGCGCGATGAACACGCGGTCGAAGCGCCCCGCGATCAGCGCTGCGAGGTCGCGCTCGCGCGGATCGAAGGCGTGCGCGTCCACGCCCCTGCCCTGCAGCGCGCGCAATACCATGCCGCCGCTCTTGAGCGACACTTCGCGCTCGGCCGAGCGGCCGCCGAACAGGACCGCGACTTTGCCGTAGTCCTGCGCGTTCATGCGCGTTCGCCCACGATGCACACCTCGGCGACCAGCTCGATGCCCTGCTGTGCGTGCACGGTATCGCGCACATGCGCGATCAGGCGCTCGATGTCGGCCGCGCTCGCGCGCCCGCCCGGATTGACGATGAAATTGGCATGCTTTTCCGACACGCGCGCGCCGCCGATGGCGTAGCCCTTGAGGCCGCAGGCCTGGATCAGCCGCGCGGCGTGGTCGCCCGGCGGGTTGCGGAATACCGAGCCGGCGTTGGGCAGCGCCAGCGGCTGCGCAGCGATGCGCTGCTGCAACAGCGCCTTGATGCGCGCGAGCGCGCCGGCGCGCTCGCCGCGCACGAAGCGGAACCAGGCAGCGCCGAACCATTCGTCCGTGCCGAGCCTGCCTGCGCGCAGCGCGACATGGCGGTACGCGATGTCGAAATCGTCGCGCTCGCGCGGCCGCAGCGCGCCGTTGCGCCCGAGCATGAGCACGCGCTCGACCCGGTCCCAGGTCTCGCTGCCGTAGCAGCCGGCATTCATCGCGAGCGCGCCGCCGACGGTTCCGGGAATGCCGGCGAGAAACTCGGCGCCGGCGTAGCCCTGGTTGGCGGCGTAGCGCGCCACCTTGGGACTGGCCACACTCGCTTCGGCGTAGACCAGTTCACCGTCCATGCGCACGGCAGCGTGGCTGGAATGCATCAGCATGACCGTGCCGCGCAGGCCACCGTCGCGCACCAGCAGGTTGCTGCCCAGGCCGACGAAATACACCGGCTCCTGCGACGGCAGGCTGCGCAGGAACTGCGCGGCGTCGTCGAGATCGGCCGGCGCATAGGCGCGCTCGGCGCAGCCGCCGGTGCGCCAGCTGAGGTGCTTGCGCATCGGCTCGTTCGCGAGCAGCCTGCCGCGCAGCGCTACAGGGGAGAAATGTCCTGTTTCAGCCATATGCATCTCTCACTCCGCCGCCTTGGGCTGCATACTCGCGACGAGCGCCGCCGGCACGCCGCCGATCGAGCCTGCGCCCATGGTGAGCACCACGTCGCCGTCCTGCGCCGCCGCGCGGATCGCCTCGGGCATCGCGGCGATGTCCTCGACGAACACCGGCTCGACGCGCCCGGCGACGCGCACCGCGCGCGCCAGCGTGCGCCCGTCGGCGGCGACGATCGGCGCTTCGCCCGCGGGATAGACCTCCGCCAGCAGCAGCGCATCGGCGTTCGACAGCACCTTGACGAAGTCCTCGAACAGGTCGCGCGTGCGCGTGTAGCGGTGCGGCTGGAACGCGAGCACGATGCGCCGCCCCGGAAAGGCGCCGCGCGCCGCATCCAGCGTCGCCTGCATCTCGGCCGGATGGTGGCCGTAGTCGTCGATCAGGGTGAAGCTGCCACCGCCCCTGGCGGCGAGCCGGTCATAGCTCTGGAAGCGCCGCCCCACGCCGCGAAACTCGGCCAACGCCTTGACGATGGCCGCGTCCTCCAGCCCCAGCTCGGTAGCGACTGCGATCGCGGCAAGCGCGTTCAGCACGTTGTGCCGGCCGGGCAGGTTGAGCGTCACGTCGAGCACGCGCGGTCGGCCTTCACGCACCGCGTGAAAGCGCATCTTGCCGCTGCTGTGGCTGACATTCTCCGCGCGCACCATCGCATCGGCGCCGAAGCCGTAGCTCAGGACCGGCTTGGAGACGAAAGGCTGGATTTCGCGCACGTGCTTGTCGTCGGTGCACAGCACCGCCGCGCCGTAGAACGGCAGATTCTGCAGGAAGGCGACGAAGGCCTGCTTCAGGCGCGCGAAATCGTGCTGGTAGGTCTCCATGTGGTCGGCGTCGATGTTGGTGACCACGGCGATCACCGGCTGCAGGTGCAGGAAGGAGGCGTCCGACTCGTCGGCTTCGACCACGATGTACTCGCCCGCGCCGAGGCGCGCATTCGAGGCGGCGCTGGTGAGACGGCCGCCGATGACGAAGGTCGGATCGAGCCCGGCCTCGGCCAGCACGCTCGCCACCAGGCTGGTGGTGGTGGTCTTGCCGTGCGTGCCTGCAATCGCAATGCCCTGCTTCAGGCGCATCAGCTCGGCCAGCATCAGCGCGCGCGGCACCACCGGAATGTGCCTGGCGCGCGCCGCCAGCACCTCGGGATTGTTGTTGCCCACGGCGGTGGAGACGACCACCGCGTCGGCCTCGGCCACGTGCCCGGCCGCATGACCGGCATGCACCGTCGCGCCGAGTGCGGCAAGGCGCTGCGTCGCCGCGTTCGCGCCCAGGTCCGAGCCGGTGACCTGGTAGCCGAGGTTGAGCAGCACCTCGGCGATGCCGCTCATTCCACTACCGCCGATGCCGACGAAATGTATGCGTTTGACTTTATGCTTCATAGTTGGCCGAGTCGGCAGCGGCGGTTCGAAAAAGCCGGCTCGCCGATGCCGACGAAATGTATGCGTTTGACTTTATGCTTCATCGCGCCAGCTCCATGCATGCGCGCGCGACGCGTTCGGTCGCGTCCGGCCTGCCCAGCGCGCGCGCCTTGTCCGCCATTTCGAGCAGGCGCTCGCGCGTGAGCCCGCGCAGCAGTTCGGCCAGGCGCTGCGGCGTGAGCTCGGGCTGCGGCAGCAGGATGGCCGCGCCCTGCGTCGACAGGAACTTCGCGTTGCCGCTCTGGTGGTCGTCCACCGCGTGCGGAAACGGCACGAGTATGCTGGCCACGCCGGCGCAGGCAAGCTCGGCCACGGTAAGCGCGCCGGCGCGGCAGATGACCAGGTCGGCGGCACCGTAGCGCGCCGCCATGTCGTCGATGAAGGCGAGCGTTTCGGCGCGCACCGCGCAGGCCGCGTAGCTTGCGCGCAGCGCCTCGATATGCTGCGTCCCCGCCTGATGCGCGACTTCCGGCCGCTCGGCTTCCGGCAGCAGCGCCAGCGCCTGCGGCACGATTTCGTTCAGTGCGCGCGCGCCCAGGCTGCCGCCCAGCACCAGCAGCCTGAGCCGGCCGTCGCGTGCGGCGGCGCGCGCGCGCGGCGGCGCCAGCGCAAGGATGTCCGCGCGCACCGGATTGCCGCACAGCTCGGCGCCGGGCAGGGTGTGCGGGAAGGCCTGCAGCATGCGATCGGCGACGCGCGCGAGCACCTTGTTGGCCAGGCCGGCGACCGAGTTCTGCTCGTGAATCGCAAGCGGCCGCCCGAGCAGCGCTGCCATCATGCCGCCGGGAAAGCTGATATACCCGCCCATGCCGAGCACGACGTCGGGGCGCTGCGCGAGCAGCGCGCGCGCGCTCTGCCAGAAGGCGACCAGCAGGTTCAGCGGCAGCGCCAGCGCGCGCAGTGGACCCTTGCCGCGCAGCCCGGAGAAGCGCACCCAGGCCATGTCGTAGCCGTGCCTGGGCACCAGGCCCGCTTCCATGCCGGTGCGCGCGCCCAGCCACACCACGCGCCACCCCTGCGCGCGCATGTATCCGGCCACCGCCAGTGCCGGAAACACATGCCCGCCGGTGCCGCCCGCCATGATCATGATCGTGCGTGCCATGTCTTCATCGTCGCGTTCATGCGGGCTGCCCCCGCATCGTTAGGCGATTCTAGTTTCGGCATAACGCGGGCTGCGCCCGCATAAGCCTTCACTGAAATCGCCGCCCTCATGCGGGCTGCCCCCGCATCAGCGCCCGATTTTCGTAGTCGATCCGCAGCAGCACCGCCAGCGCCACGCAGTTGGCGAGGATGCCGCTCCCGCCGAAGCTCATCAGCGGCAGAGTCAGCCCCTTGGTCGGCAGCAGGCCCAAGTTCACGCCCATGTTGATCAGCGTCTGCACCGCGAACCACACGGCGATGCCCTGCGCCACCAGCGCCGCGTAGTAGCGCTCCGACGCCGCTGCCTGGCGGCCGATCGCGAATGCGCGCAGCACCAGCCAGCCGAACATGGCGACCACGGTGACCACGCCCACCAGCCCGAGCTCCTCGCCGATCACGGCCAGCAGAAAATCGGTATGCGCCTCGGGCAGGTAAAACAGCTTTTCCACGCTCGCGCCCAGGCCGACGCCCAGCCACTCGCCGCGGCCGAAGGCGATCAGGGCATGCGACAGCTGGTAGCCCCTGCCGTAGGGATCCGACCACGGATCCATGAAACCGAAGATGCGCTGCATGCGATAGGGCGAACTCAGGATGAGCACGAGAAAGCCCGCCAGCGCGAGCACGAGCAGGCCGGCAAACCACTTGCCGTTCATGCCGCCCAGGAACAGGATCGCCATCGCGATCGAGGCGATGACCACGAAGGCGCCGAAATCGGGCTCGCGCAGCAGCAGCCAGCCGACCACCAGCATCACCGCCAGCATCGGCATCAGCCCTTTCTTGAAGCTGTGCATCAGCGCGGACTTGCGCGCGGTGTAGTCGGCGGCGTAGAACACGGCGGCGAGCTTCATGAATTCGGAGGGCTGCAGATTGGCCACGCCGAGGGAAAGCCAGCGCCTGGCGCCGTTCACCTCGCGCCCCACGCCCGGTATCAGCACCAGCGCCAGCGCCAGGATGCCGCTCAGGAACAGCCACGGCGACAGGCGCTGCCATACATGCACCGGCACCTGGAAGGACATCAGCGCGACGACCAGGCCGGCACCGAGGAACAGCGCCTGGCGCACCAGGAAGTAGGTCGGCTGCCTGCCGGTGAAGCGGCTCGCCTCTGCGGTCGCGATCGAAGCCGAGTACACCATCACCATGCCGAGCAGCAGCAGGATCAGCGTGGTCCATACCAGCGCCTGGTCGAATTCGGAGGGCGAACTGCGCTCCGCCTTAATGTAGTTGAGCATGGTCGAGCTTGCGTACGCTCGCGGCGAATACTTCGCCGCGGTGCGGGTAGTTGCGGAACATGTCGAAACTGGCGCAGGCCGGCGACAGCAGCACCACGTCGCCAGGCAGCGCGCTGGCGCGCGCCTGCGCCACCGCCTCCTCCATGGCTGCGGCGCGCTGCAGCGGCACGCCGCTCGATTGCAGCGCGGCCGCGATGCGCGCGGCGTCGCGCCCGATCAGCACCACCGCGCGCGCATAGCGCGAGACTGGCGCGGCGAGCGGCGAGAAGTTCTGGCCCTTGCCCTCCCCGCCGGCGATGAGGATCACACGCGCGCCGCCCGCGGCGAGTTCGGCGAAGCCGGCGAGCGCCGCGACGGTGGCGCCTACATTGGTTCCCTTGGAATCGTTGTAATAGGCGACGCCGCCGATTTCGGCGATTTTCTCCAGCCGGTGCGGCAGGCCCTTGAAGTCGCGCAGCGCCGCAAGCAGCGGCGCGTAGGACAGGTCGAGCGCGCGCGCCAGCGCCAGCGCGGCAAGCGCATTGGCGGCGTTGTGCAGCCCCGCCAGCGGCAGCTCCTTCAGCGCCAGCAGAGGCGTCGCGCCCTGGGCCAGAGACAATTCGCCGTCGACGCGCAGCAGGCCGAAGTCCTGCGCATGCGCCGGCGCATCCAGGCCGAAGCTGACCTGCGTGCGTCCGGCCACGGCCATGCGCATGCTCCACGCGTCGTCGCGATTGAGCACCTGTATGCCTTCGCCGCCGAAGATGCGCGCCTTGGCGCGCGCATAGGCTTCCATGCCCTCGTAGCGGTCCAGGTGATCCTCGCTCAGATTGAGCATCGTCGCCGCCGCAGGATTGAGCGTGCGCGTGGTCTCGAGCTGGAAGCTCGACAATTCGAGCACCCACACCTCGGGCTGGCGCCGGGCATCGTCGCAGTCCATCAGCGCGTCGAGCACCGCGGGGCTGATATTGCCCGCGACTTCGGCCGCGACACCCCCGCGCCTGCACATGGCGCCGGCGAGCGCGGTCACGGTAGTCTTGCCGTTGGTGCCGGTGACCGCCAGCACCTGCTGCTGCGCCGCCTGCGCCGCGCTGTTGCGCATGCGCAGCTCCTGCGCGAACAGCTCGATGTCCCCGACTACCGGCACGCCGCGCGCCGCGGCGGCGCGCACCTGCGGCGTCGCCAGCGGCACGCCCGGGCTGATGGCGACGAGGTCGGCGCCGGCGAAGCTGGCCTCGCGATACGCGCCCAGCTGCACCTCGGCCTGCGGCAGCTTTTCGGCCAGCGCCGCGAGCGCGGGCGGATCCTCGCGCGTGTCGGCGACGCGCACGCGCGCGCCGCGGCGCGCGAGATAGCGCGCCATCGACAGGCCGGTTTCGCCGAGGCCGAGTACCAATGCGCTTTTGCCCTGCAGGCTCATCTGAGTTTCAGCGTCGACAGGCCGAACAGCACCAGCATCATCGTAATGATCCAGAAGCGCACGGGGGCGATTGGTGTCGCCGTCACGTTCGCGCCAAAGTCGCGAACATGAGCCTCCCCCATCGCTCCCGTCGTGCCGCTTTTTCTCAGTGCGCTCATCTCAGCTTCAATGTCGATAGTCCGAACAAGACCAGCATCATCGTAATGATCCAGAAGCGCACGACGACCTGCGATTCCTTCCATCCCGACAATTCGTAGTGGTGGTGCAGCGGCGCCATGCGAAAGATGCGCTTGCCGCCACTCCACTTGAAATACAGCACCTGCACCATCACCGACAGCGTCTCGGCGACGAACACGCCGCCCATGATCAGCAGCACGATTTCCTGGCGCACGATCACGGCCACGGTGCCCAGCGCCGCACCGATCGCGAGCGCGCCCACATCGCCCATGAATACTTCCGCCGGATAGGCGTTGAACCAGAGAAAGCCCAGGCCGGCTCCGGCGAGCGCGCCGCAGAACACCGTGAGTTCGCCCGCGCCCGGGATATAGGGCAGCAGCAAGTACTTGGAATACACGGTATTGCCGGCCACGTAGGCGAAGATGCCGAGCGCGCCGGCGATCATCACCGCCGGCATGATCGCAAGCCCGTCCAGGCCGTCGGTGAGGTTGACCGCGTTGCTGGTGCCGACGATGACCAGGTAAGTGAGCACGATAAAGCCCCACACGCCCAGCGGATAGGCGATGTTCTTGAAAAACGGCAGGATCAGGTCCGCCTTGGGCGGCAGCGTCATGGAAAAGCCGCTGCCCACCCAGGCCCAGAACAGGTCGAAGATCTTTGCATTGCTCGGCGAGGACACCGCGAACGCGAGGTATACCGCCGCGATCACGCCGATCAGCGATTGCCAGGCGAACTTGGTCCGCGCCGACAGGCCCTTCGGATTGCGCTCGACCACCTTGCGGTAGTCGTCGATCCAGCCGATGGTGCCGAAGCCCAGCGTCACCACCAGCACCGCCCACAGGAAGCGATTGGACAGATCGCCCCAGAGCAGCGAGGTGATGCCGATCGAGACCAGGATCAGCGCGCCGCCCATGGTCGGTGTCCCGGCCTTGGTCAGGTGCGACTGCGGCCCGTCATCGCGCACCGACTGCCCGATCTTGTAGGCGGTAAGCTTGCGGATCACCAGCGGCCCGGCGATGAAGGAAATCGCGAGCGCGGTGAGGCAGGCGAGCACCGCGCGCAACGTGATATAGCCGAACACGTTGAACGCGCGCACGTCCTTGGCCAAATACTGGGCAAGTTCCAACAGCATCAGTGGCCTCCCGCCTGCGCGCCGGTGAGCGCCTGGACGACACGTTCCATGCGCATGAAGCGCGAACCCTTCACCAGCACCGTGACGCCGCGCGCGAGGCCGGGCTCGAGTTCGGCCAATAGCGCATCGAGCTCGGCGTAGCGGCGCGCACCTTCGCCGAACGCAGCAGCCGCGTGCGCACAGGACTCGCCGAGCAGATACAGCCGGTCGATGCCCGCGGCGCGCGCATGGCGGCCGATTTCGGCGTGGAAAGCCGCGCCCTGCGCGCCGACTTCCCCCATGTCGCCCAGCACCAGGAATTTGCGCCCGCCCGCGCGCGCGAGCACATCGATCGCGGCGATGACCGAATCCGGATTGGCGTTGTAGGTATCGTCGAGCACGACGGCGCCCTGCCTGGCATCCTTCTTCTGCAGCCGCCCCTGCACCGGACGAAAGCGCGCAAGCCCGCGCGCAATCGCCTCCAGCCCCACGCCTGCGGCCGCGGACGCCGCAGCCGCGGCGAGGGCGTTGCGCACGTTGTGCACCCCGGCCGCCTGCAACTCGACCTGCGCCTCGCCCTGCGGCACGCGCAAAACGATATCGCTGCCGAAGTCGCGCAGCGCATAGCGCCCGCCCACGGCCGCGGCTTGCTCGAGTCCGAAATCGAGCACGCGCCGCGGCGCACACAGGCCGCGCCAGTAATCAGCGTAGCGGTCATCGGCGTTGATGACGCCCACGCCGTCCGCCGGCAGTGCCGAGAACACCGCGCCGTGTTCGCGCGCGACGTCCTCCACGCTGTGCATGAATTCCTGATGCTCGCGCTGCGCGTTGTTCACCAGGGCGACCGTCGGCTGCGCAATCTGCGCCAGGTAGGCGGTCTCACCCGCGTGGTTCATGCCCAGTTCCACCACCGCGCAGCTGTGCCCGGCGCGCAGCCCGAGCAGGGTCAGCGGCACGCCGATATCATTGTTCAGATTGCCCGGTGTCGCGTACGCGCGAGCGGCTCCGGCATGCTCCTTGAGCACCGCAGCGATCATTTCCTTGACCGTGGTCTTGCCGTTGGAGCCGGTCACCGCAATCAGCGGCAGCGACAACTTGCCGCGCCAGTGCGCGGCGAGCCGGCCCAGGCCGAGGCGCGTGTCCTCCACCACCAGCAGCGGCAGCGGCGCCGCGGCGCCGCCTTGCCGCGAGCGCCGGTCGACCATGGCGGCGACTGCGCCGCGGGCGCGCGCCATATCGAGGTAGTCGTGGCCATCGAAACGCTCGCCGCGCAGCGCGACGAACAGCGCGCCCGGCGCGATGGTGCGCGTGTCGCTCGAGACCGCGTCGAAGGGCGCGTTGGCGCCAAGCGCTTCGCCGGCCGTGGCGCGCGCCGCTTCGCGCATGTCCATCATGAATTCCATTCGCCCAGCGCCTGCGCCGCCACGCCGGCATCGGAAAATGGAACGCGCCGCCCCGCGCTCTCCTGGTAATCCTCGTGGCCCTTCCCGGCGATCAGCACCACGTCGCGCGCCCCGGCCGAGGCGATTGCCGAGACGATCGCCTGGCGCCGGTCGACGACCATCAACGGCGCCTGCCCCGTATGCGCCTCGGAGAGCACGCCCTCGAGTATGTCGGTGATGATGCCCATCGGGTCTTCGCTGCGCGGGTTGTCGCTGGTGAGCACCACCTGATCGGCGTTGCGCGCCGCGATCGCCCCCATGAGCGAGCGCTTGCCGCGATCGCGGTCGCCGCCGCAGCCGAAAACGCAGACCAGCCGCCCGCCATCGGCGTCGGCCAGCGGACGCAGGCTGGCGAGCACCGCCTCCAGCGCGTCCGGGCTGTGGGCGTAGTCGATTACCAGCAGCGGCCGGCCCGCGCCGCCCAGGCATTGCATGCGCCCCGGCGGTGATTCGAGCTGCGCGACCGCGGCGACTGCCTGGTCCAGGGTCACGCCGGCGCCCAGTAGCACGCCAAGCACGCCAAGCAGATTGGCGACATTGAAGCGGCCGAGCAGCGCGCTGTTCACTTCGGCGCGGCCCCAGCTGCTGGCCAGGCCGAAGGCGATGCCGTCGCGCACAATGCGGATGTCTTCGGCCTCGAGGAAGAATTGCAGCCCCGCGGCGCTGGCGACGCCGGCGTGCGTGCTGTAGGCGGCGCACGCGATCCGGCTACCCGCAAGTTTTTGCGCAAGGCGCACGCCGAGCACGTCGTCCATGTTCAGCACCGCGCCGGCGAGCCCGGGTGAATCGAACAACAGCGCTTTCGCCGCGGCGTAGCGCTCCATGTCGCCGTGGTAGTCCAGGTGGTCGCGCGAGAAATTGGTGAACAGCGCCACATCGAAGCGTGCGCCGTTGACGCGGCCCTGGTCCAGACCGATCGAGGACACCTCCATCACCGCACCCTGCGCGCCCTCGCGCAGAAAGCCGGCGAGCTGGCGCTGCAGGTCGATTGCGTCCGGCGTGGTATTGAGCGCCGGCTCCAAGCGCGTGGCCGCGCCGCGCGCGCCGGGGAAGCCGCTGCCCAGGGAGCCGATCACGGCGGTCTTGCGCCCGAGCGCATTGAGCGCCTGTGCTATCCACTGGCTGCAGGTGGTCTTGCCGTTGGTGCCGGTCACCCCGGCAAGCCACAATTTTTCGGAAGGGCGGCCATAGACTTCGTCGGCGAGATGGCCGGCAAGCATGCGCAGTCCGTCGACGGCGACGTTGGGCAGGCGCCAGTCCGGATTCCAGGCAAAGCCCTCGCGCTCCCACAACACCGCAGTTGCGCCGCGCGCGATGGCATCGGCGATGTAGCGCCTGCCATCGGTGCTCGCGCCCGGACAGGCGACGAATACCTCGCCCGCGCGCAAGGCGCGGCTGTCCGCGTTCAGGCCGCCGATGGCGGCGCCCTGCTGGCGCAGCCGCTCGATGATGTCGATGGCCATCCTGTTCACGCTAAGTCGCCGCCTTCGTTTCAGGCGCCAGGCGCAGCACGATTTGCGGCATCCATCGCGAGCCCCTTGCGTTCACACGTCTTCCTTGATTTCCGAACCGTCGGGCGGCAGCGTCAGCGGCTCCAGCGGCGCATCCGGCGGCACGCCGAGCATGCGCAGCGCCCCGCCCATTACCGCGGAAAACACCGGTGCCGCGACCGCGCCGCCGTAATACTGGCCCGCAGAGGGCTCGTCGATCATCACCGCGATCACCAGGCGCGGCGCCGACGCCGGTGCCAGCCCGACGAAGGAGGCGACGTATTTGTTCTTCGCATAGCCGCCGTTTTCTTCCTTGTGCGCGGTGCCGGTTTTGCCCGCAACGCGATAGCCGACGATGCGCGCCCTGGGTGCGGTGCCGCCGGGCTGCACCGCAAGTTCGAGCATGTCGCGCAGCTTGCGCGCGGTGGCCGGCGCGATGACCTGCTTGCCCGTGACCGGCGCGTCGACGCGCAGCAACGACGGCGGCATCAACTCGCCGTCGTCCGCAAAGATGGTGTAGGCGCGCGCCAGTTGCAGCAGCGACACCGATATGCCGTGCCCATAGGCCATGGTCGCCTGCTCGATCGGGCGCCAGCTCTTGTACGGCCGCAGGCGGCCGCCGGCGGCGCCGGGAAAATGCAGGCGCGGCGCGGTGCCGAATCCGACCTTGTCGAACATGTCCCACATGTCCTCAGCCGGAAGGCTGAGCGCGATCTTGGCCGCGCCGACGTTGCTCGAGCGCTGGATCACCTGCGCCACGGTCATGTCGTCGAATCGGTGTGCGTCGTGGATAGTCGCATGGCCGATGGTCATGCTGCCGCCGGCCGTCGCTATCTTCGTATTCGGCGTCACCCTGCCCTCGTCGATCGCCAGCGCCACGGTGAATGGCTTCAGCGTGGAACCCGGCTCGAAGGTGTCGGTGATCACCCGGTTACGCAGCTGCGCGCCGGACAGGCGGCTGCGGTTGTTCGGGTTGTAGGTGGGCAGATTGGCGAGCGCGAGCACTTCGCCGGTCTTCGCATCGAGCACGACGATTGCGCCGGCCTTGGCCTTGTTCGCATCGACGGCGAGCTTGAGCTGCGAGAACGCGAGGTTCTGCAGTTTCGCATCCAGCGCCAGCGTGAGGTCGCGCCCGTCCTGCGCCGCGCGGATCGACTCGGTATCCTCGACGATCTGCCCCATGCGATCCTTGATCACGCGCCGGCTACCGGACTTGCCCGCCAGCGTGGACTGGAACGCGAGTTCGATGCCGTCCTGGCCCACGTCGTCCGCCCCGGTGAAGCCTAGCACCTGCGCCATCACCTCGCCGCCCGGGTAATAGCGGCGGTATTCGCCGTTCTGGAACAGGCCGGGTATGTGCAGTTCGCTCACGCGCTCGGCGATCTCCGGCGGAATCTGGCGCTTCAGGTAGACGAAGGAGGTCGAATCGTTCAGGCGCCTGTCGATTTCCTTCGGCGGCATCTCCAGCAGCGCCGCGAGCTTGCTGCGCTGCTGCGTGGAAAACTGCACTTCTTCCGGAATCGCCCACACCGACTTCACCGGCGTGCTGATGGCGAGCGCCTCGCCGTGGCGGTCGGTGATCTTGCCGCGCGTCGCGCTGATTTCGAGCACGCGGCTGTAGCGCGATTCGCCTTTTTGCTGCAGGAAATCGTTGCGCATGCCCTGCAGGTAGACCGCACGCCCCGCGAGCACGAGAAAGCCCGCGGCGATCAGCACCAGCAGCATGCGCGAGCGCCACAGCGGCAGTTGCAGCGCCAGCACCGGGCTTGCGCTGTAGTTCACTGCTGCACTCCCTTCGCGGACATCACCACCTGGGTGTGCTTTGCGTCGGGCACGCTCATGTGCAGGCGCTCGCGCGCGACCTTCTCGACGCGCGCATGCATCGCCCAGGTGCTCTGTTCGAGCTGCAGTTGCCCCCATTCCACGTCGAGCTTCCTGGCGCTCTCCTGCTCGCCCTCGAGTTCGGCGAACAGCTTTCGGGTCTTGTCCTGCGAAGTCACGAGGCCGAGCGCGCACGCTGTCAGCAGCGCGAGCAGGATCAGGTTCATGCGTGCCAACTCAGTCCCCGGTGCGTTCGGCGACGCGCAGCGTGGCGCTGCGCGCGCGCGGATTGGCGGCGATCTCCGCGGCCGCGGGTCGTTGCGCCTTGCCGACCACGCGTAACTTCGGCTGCGGCAGCTCGCGTTCGCGCAACGGCAGCCGTATCGGCAGGTCGGCGTGCGCCGCGTCGCGCATGAAGCGCTTGACGATGCGGTCTTCGAGCGAATGGAAGGTGATCACCGCCAGGCGCGCGCCCGGGTTCAGCAGGCCCAGGATTTGCGGCAGGGCTAACGACAACTGCGCAAGCTCCTGATTGACGTAAATCCGTACAGCCTGGAAGGTGCGCGTCGCCGGGTCCTTGTTTTTTTCCCGCGTGCGGACGGCCGCACCCACGATATCGGCAAGTTGCCCTGTAGTGAGGATTGGCCGTCCCTGCCGAGCAGCAACAATCGCCTTTGCAATCTGTTTAGCAAACCGTTCTTCACCATAATCGCGGATCACCTCCCTGATCTCGGATTCACCGGCCGTTTCCAGCCACTGTGCGGCGGTTTGCCCTCGGCTCGTGTCCATGCGCATATCGAGCGGGCCGTCGCGGCGAAAGCTGAAGCCGCGCGCGGCGTCGTCGAGCTGCGGCGAAGATACGCCCAGGTCGAGCAGCACCCCATCCACACCCTTCTGGCCGAAGCGCTCCAACACCCCGGCCAGTTCGGCGAAGCTCGCGTGCACCATGCGAAAGCGCGCGTCGCCTATTCTTGTTGCAGCCGCGACCGCCTGCGGGTCGCGGTCGAGCGCGATCAGGCGCCCGCCCGCTCCGAGCCGCTCCAGAATCAGGCGGCTGTGTCCGCCGCGCCCGAAGGTTGCATCGACGTAGCAGCCTTCCCGGCGCTTCGCATCGGCGCGTATTGCCAAAGCATCGACCGCCTCCTGCAGCAGCACGGTCTCGTGCGCAAGCTGCGCCGCCGTGGCGGGCGCGCCCTCATCCGTGACTGCGCTCACAGAGCAAAATCTTCCATCCCCGGCGGCAGCGCGGTCTGCGCCGTCAACTGCTGCAATTGTTTTTCCCAGGTTTCCTGATTCCAGATCTCGAAGTGGCTGCCCTGGCCGACCAGCATCACCTGCTTCTCCAACGCCGCAAATTTGCGCAACTCCGGCGAGACCAGCACGCGCCAGGCGGCGTCTAATTCGGTCTCCTCGGCAAAGCCGACGAGCAGGCGCTTCCACACGGAGAAGCGCGCGTCGAGAGCGGGAAAGCCCATGACGCGATCGCGTATCGGACCCCAGGCGCTCGCCGGGTAGAGCAGCAGGCAGCCGTCGGGATGGGCGGTGAGAACCAGACTGGGAGGAGAGGATTTTTCCAGCAGCGCGTCGCGATGGCGCGCGGGGACGGTGAGGCGCCCTTTGGCATCGAGGCTTAAGGCTGCCGCACCCTGAAACATCGTCCCCCCTTTATTGGCATGAGCAACTCAAGCGGAAAATCCCATAATTTCCCACTAAAAGCTACTATTCCCCACTTTAGAGGAGATAATTGTTCAGGTCAAGGGGTTCGAATGAAGATTTTCCTAATTGAGACAATGGCTTAAAAGCGATTGTACCAGCTTTTTCTGGAATTTAAATCAATAAAAAACAATTAGATAGAATACATATCGAATGTAATTTATTAATAATCTACATTTCGCCCGCCCCACCTGCACCGCAGCAGGACCGGCTGGAGTCCAAACAGCCGAGCAGCTGCGCACGCAGAATTTCACGCAACTGCGGCGATGCGCGGCTGCTTTCGCGCATTCGCCTATAATCGACGTTTGCATACACCGAAGCAGCCGATCATGATGCTCAGCACCGAAGGCATGGATTTGATTTTCCGCAACGCGCGCACGCAGAACGGCTGGCAGACGCGGCCGGTCGACGATGCGCAATTGCGCGAACTTTATGCATTGATGAAGTGGGCGCCTACGACGATGAATACCAACCCGGCGCGCATCCTGTTCCTGCGCAGCCGCGAAGCGAAAGAGCGACTCAGGCCCGCGCTTAGCCCGGGCAACGTCGACAAGACCATGGCGGCGCCGGTGACCGCGATCATCGCCTACGACACCGAGTTCTACGAGCTGCTGCCCAAACTGTTTCCGCACAACCAGAACGCGCGCGCCAATTTCGCCGGCGAGGAAAAGAAAGCGGGCACGGAGAAGGTTGCATTCCGCAACGGGTCGATGCAGGGCGGCTATTTCATTCTCGCCGCGCGCGCCATTGGCCTGGACTGCGGCCCGATGTCAGGATTCGACAACGCCAAGGTGGACGCCGAATTTTTTGCCGGCACCGGCATCCGCTCGAATTTCCTGTGCAACCTGGGCTACGGCGATCCTGCCAAGGTCATGCCGCGCAATCCGCGGCCCGAGTTCGACGAAGTGTGCAAGCTGCTGTAGAGACGTTTTGACAATCAGCAGCTGAGCGGCAATCGGCGCTGACGCGGGAGCCAAGAACAATGCCCAGAACCGCGGCGCCCAAGAAAAGGGCGGCGCCCAAGAGACCACGCAGGAAGGCCGCACCCAGGGCGGCGGCTGCGCGCAGTCGCGCGCACGCCGCGCCGGATTCGCGCACGGGGTCGCCGCATTGCGTAGCGGCGATAGGCGCGTCGGCCGGCGGATTCGAGGCGATCCGCAGCTTTTTCGACACCATGCCGGCCGACAGCGGCGTAGGTTTCGTCGTAATCCAGCACCTGCACCCGACGCAAAAGAGCCTCGCGGCGGAACTCTTCGGCAAGCGCACCGCAATGCCGGTGGTGCAGGCCGAAGACGGCATGCGCGTCGAACCGAACCATGTCTACACCATTCCGCCCAACACCTACCCGTCGATCGAAAGCGGCGTGCTGCGCCTCGCCGCGCCCGCGATACAGCACGGACCGCGGCTGCCGGTCGACCATTTCTTCGAGTCGCTGGGCGAGGATCAGCACGAGCGCGCGATCGGCATCGTGCTCTCCGGCAGCGGCTCCGACGGCGCGCTCGGCGTCAAGAGCATCGCCGGCAACGGCGGCATGGTGCTGGCGCAGACGCCGGAAACCGCGCAGTTCGACGGCATGCCGCGCAGCGCCATATCCAGCGGCATGGTCAACCATATCCTGCCGGTGACGAAAATGCCCGAAGTGCTGGTCAGCTATGCGCGCCACCCCTATGTCGCCAGGGCCGCCGCTGCGGAAACGCTGGAGCACTCCGAGAAATCCAGGCTCGACACCGTACTCGACATCATCCGCAGCCGGCGCGGCTACACCTTCTCCGGTTACAAGCAGAGCACGCTGCTGCGCCGCATTCAGCGGCGCATGGGCCTGCGCTCGGTGGAGAACTGGGATGAGTATGTCGGCCTGCTGAAGAAGAATCCGGCCGAAGCCGACGCGCTGTTCAAGGACCTGCTCATCGGCGTGACCGAGTTCTTCCGCGACCCGGACGCGTGGTCCATGCTCGGCGCCGAGGTCATCGCCCCGCTGGTGGAGTCCAAGGCGCGCGGCGAGCCGATACGCGTCTGGGTGCCCGGCTGCGCCACCGGCGAGGAAGCCTATGCGCTCGCCCTGCTGCTGCTGGAGAAGCTGAAGCAGTCGGGCAAGCGCTGCCCGGTGCAGGTGTTCGCCACCGACATCAACGAGGACACGCTGCAGATCGGCCGCAACGGCAATTACCCTTCCGGCATTGCGGCGCGTATCTCGCCCGAGCGCCTGCGCCGCTACTTCGTCGAAGCGTCCGACAATCATCATTACCAGGTGGCGCGCGAATTGCGTGAAGCAGTGATATTCGGAGCGCAGAACGTGGTAACCGACCCGCCGTTCTCGCGCCTCGACCTGGTGAGCTGCCGCAATCTGCTGATCTACCTCGAGCCCGACCTGCAGCGGCGGGTGATAGACCTGTTTCATTTCGCGCTGCGGCCGGGCGGCTACCTGTTCCTCGGCAGCGCCGAAACGATCGGGCAGCGTGACGATGCGTTCAAACCCATTTCGAAGAAGTGGCGCATCTACCAGCGCGGCGGCGCAGCCTCGCACCCGGCGCCGCCGCTGCCGCTGCGGGTCGATGTGCCCCATGCGCTCGCCAATGCGCCTGCGCTTGCGCCTCCCGTACCGCGCGGTCTGCAATTCGCAAGCCGCGCGCAGCAGCTCTTGCTCGACCGCTTCGCGCCGGCGGCGCTGCTGGTCAACAGCCGCAACGAGATCGTCTATTTCTGCGGGCCGGTGGAGGATTACCTGCTGCGCCCGCGCGGCGCGCCGACGCAGGACCTGCTGGCGCAGGCGCGTGACGGCCTGCGCTCGAGCCTGCGCGCCGCGCTGCGCGATGCGGCGGCGCGCGATGCGACGGTGACCATTCCCGATGCGCAGATGAAGCGCAACAGCGGCTTCGTCCAGGTGCGGCTCACGGTCACGCCCGCGGGCAACGACGGCGGCGGCGGCCGCCTGCTGCTGCTGGTGTTCCAGGACGTGCCCAAGACTGCCAAAGCGGCGCGCGTCGCAAGCGGCGAACAGGCGCTCGTGCGTCAGCTCGAGGAAGAACTGCGCGCAACCAAGGATGACCTGCAAAGCAGCATCGAGCGTGCGGAAGCGTCCAACGAGGAGCTCAAGGTTTCGAACGAGGAGGTTGTCTCGGTCAACGAGGAGCTTCAATCGATCAACGAGGGGCTCGAAAGCTCGAAGGAGGAGCTGCAGTCGCTGAACGAGGAGCTGTCGACGGTCAATCAGCAGCTGCAGAGCAAGGTGTCCGAGCTCGAGACCGCCAACGCCGACCTGAAGAACCTGCTTGCCAGCAGCGAGATCGCTACCGTCTGCCTCGACCGGGACTATCGCATCCGCTGGTTCACCCCGGCGATGAACAGCCTGTTCAACCTGATGGACTCCGACCTCGGCCGGCCGATCAGCGACTTCGCCGCCGCGCTCTCCGGCGGCGCGCTGCTCGACGACACTGCCGCGGTGCTGAAGCAGCTCGCGCCGGTGCAGCGCCAGTTCGAGTTAGACGACCGGCGCTGGTACCTGCGCCGCATCGTTCCCTACAGAGGCGAGGGCGAGCGCATCGACGGCGTGGTCGTGACCTTCACCGACATCACCGAAGCGCGCCGCTCGGCCGAATCGCTGGTCGAAGCGCAGAGGAAGGCGACCGAGTCGCTGGAGCAGAAGGTGCGCGAGCGAACCGCTCAGCTGCGCGCACTCGCCGGAGAACTGTCGCTGGCGGAGGAGCGCGAGCGGCGCTCGCTGGCGCAGGACCTGCACGACGACCTCGGCCAGGTGCTGGCCATCGTCAAGCACAAGCTGACCGCGCTGCACGGACGCGGGCGCAGCGCCGGCACCGCAGCCGAGCTGAAGAGCATCGAGGCGCTCATCGATCAGGCCAACAAGTCGATGCGCACGCTTGCATTCCAGCTCAGCCCGCCGGTGCTGCACACGCTCGGCCTGATCCCGGCGCTGGAGTGGCTGGCGGAGGAGATCGAGCGCGTATACGGCCTGAAGGTGGGCCTGAGCGACGACGGCGCGGCCAAGCCGCTGGGCGAAACCGCGCGCACCGCGCTGTTCCGCGCGGTGCGCGAGCTGCTGATCAACGTCGCCAAGCACGCCAAGGCGAGCGCGGCCGAGATCACCAGCCTGCGCGCCGCAGACCAATTAACGCTCGCCGTATCGGACGACGGCAGCGGCTTCGATTATGAACAGGCGCTCGCCGCGCCGCCCGGCGGATCCGGGCTGGGATTGATGAGCGTGCGCGAGCGCGTGGAGTTCATCGGCGGCGAGATGCATGTCGACAGCAGTCCCGGAGCAGGCACCACTGTCACCATCGTTGCCCCGCTGCAGGCCGCGGCGGCGGCGGAGGAAAGATGAGCATACGGCTGATGCTGGTGGACGACCACAAGATGCTGCGCGAGGCGCTGCGCGCGCCGCTCGAGCGCGCCGGGGACATCGAGGTGGCGGCCGAGGCCGACGACGGCCCCGCCGCGATCGAACTTGCGCGCAGCCTGGCGCTGGACGTGATCGTCATGGACATCGGCCTCGCCGGGATGAGCGGCGTCGAGGCGACGCGCCGCATACTCGCGCAGAATCCGACGATCAAGGTGCTTGCGCTGTCGACCTTTGCCGACCGGCGCATGGTCATGCAGATGCTGCAGGCGGGGGCGCGCGGCTATCTGGTCAAGTCGGCCGGCAGCGAGGAACTGCTGCGCGCAGTTCGCGCCGTGGCGCGGGGGGAGACCTACCTTTATGCGGAGGCCGCCGAAGCGGTGGCGGACAGCCTGCGCAGGAACGCAGTGAGAGGACAGCAAAGCGAAATGCTGGGCCGGCGCGAGCGCGAGGTGCTGCAGCTACTGGCCGGTGGCAGAAGTTCATCGCAGATCGCCGAGGCGCTCGGCATCGCCACCGGCACGGTGGAAGTGCATCGCCGCAACATCATGCGCAAGCTCGACCTGCACAACGTGGCCGACCTGACCCGGTACGCGATACGCGAAGGGCTGGCTTCAGCCTGAAGTCCTCAGCCCCATCCGCGGCCGCGGAAAAGCGGATGATCGGTTCGTGTGGACTACCGTAATCCCGGTAGCGCAAGTTCAGCTGCGCCCGATATGCATGTTTCGGCACCAACCCTACACTTGACTCAAGTTCGCCAGAGCCGGCGCCGGGCTGGCCAAAGCAGATGGCCGGCGGGCTCGCCGCTCGCGCGATCCGACAACGGGAATGTCGCCATGCAACAGACGCATGCATTGCACGAAGCGCAGCTCGGCACGCCGCCACCCAGCGGTGCTGCGTCGTTGAGCCTGGCCGATCTCGCCGCGCTGCTCAAAATCGGGCTCGACGAATTCGGCGTCGAAGCCGGTGCGGGCGTCACGCTGCGCCGCGTTCAGCAGGGCGTGGCCCTGTACCGCGCCGGCGATCAGTTCGGACCCATATACGCAATTCGTTCGGGCACGTTCAAGACGGTTTTGCTGGACGCGAACGGCAGTTACCAGGTGTTGGGCTTTCCCATGGCGGGCGACGTGCTTGGCCTGGACGGCATCGAAGCGCAGCAATACCGCACCGAGGCGGTTGCGCTGGAAGACAGCGAAGTAGCCATCATCCCGTTCCCCCGCATTGCCCACCTCAGCGGCAAAGCAGGGAAACTGCAGCAACTCGTCTACCGCCTGCTCAGCCGCCAGCTGACGCGCGAGCACATGCAGATATGGCTGTTGGGATCGCTCGGCGCCGAATCCCGGGTGGCAGCCTTCCTGCTGATTCTGGGAGAGCGCTACGCGCGCCTGGGCTATTCCGATACCCGCTTCAATCTGCGCATGACGCGGCTGGACCTGGGCAGCTTCCTCGGCCTCACCCAGGAAACCGTCAGCCGTGCACTGTCCAGGTTCGGCGAAGCCGGCATAATCCAAGTGCACAACAAGGAACTGAAGATTACCGACGTCGAGCAGCTGCACCAGATCGTCGCCAACGCCAGGCATTCCGGCTAGGCGCCCGCCGCAAACCGCGAAGCGCCCTGCGAGTCAGGGCCATCCCTCCCCCGCCAGTGAGTTCCAGCTGCGCCGCCGCCCGGGCAAGTGCGCAGATTTTGACCAAACGCACGAACTCATTCCGGCACTGGTCTAAATTTACGCTCTGCGTGAGCCGCGGCTGGCACGGGACGGTGCCGGTGAAGCGCGCCGGCACGGCGCGCCGCCCGGACGGCGAAGCCAGTCCCGATGAAGCCCCGTCGAACGCGGGCCCGGCCGCCGCGAGCGTGCGCCGCAAAGAGATACGCGCTTGATCGAATTCAGCTACACCAGCGAACCAGTACTCATCGCCTCGGGCAATGCCTGCGTGGCCGCAGTGCTGGACCTACCGCGCAGTCCCTGCGGCATCGTGCTGGTTCCCGACGAGGGCGGCGCGCGCCGCGGCTTTCTCGCCGGGGAATTTCGACGCGCCGGGTTGGCGACCTTGCTGATCGAATCACCGAAACCAGCCCATGGCAACGCCCCGGAACCCGTGATAGCGCAGCTGTGCGCGCAGCTGGCTGCAGCAGCGGACTGGCTCGCGACCGAGCCCGAAACGATGCACCTCGCGCTGGGCTTGCACGGCAGCGGCGATGCTGGTGCCGCTGTGTTGCTGCATGCTGCATCCCGCCCGGCACAGGTGGCCGCGGTGGTCGTACGCGGCGGCAGGCCGGATCTCGCCGGTGACGATGCCCTGGCGCGGGTGCGCACGCCGACCTTGCTCATCGTGGGCGAGCAGGACGGTCCGGTCATCGAGTACAACCGTCGCGCGCTGGCGCAACTGCACTGCGAAAAAGATCTGGCAATACTGCGCGGCACCACTAATGCGCAACAATCGCCGCGCGCGCTGGACGAAACCGCGCGCCTGGCGACACGCTGGTTCAGGGGATATTTCGGCAGCGGCGCACGCCCCGCGGCTTAGCCGACAGTCAGGGACGTCCGCGCATTTCAGCCGGGGGCGCTGCCCCGGCGCATGCTGCCGCCGCCCTCGGGCGCGCCGCGGCCGTGCGAAATGGCGACCGCCAGCGCCGCCGGCGCCTGCAGGTCGAGCAGATGATAGAGGTGCGCGAGCTTGGCGCGAAACAGCCGGTCGAAGCTCGTCACGGATGCCTCCAGATTGTATTCGCCGAACCACCAGAACCAGTCCGAACCTTCGCAGTCGGCCAGCTGGCGCTCCGCCGCGCCGCGACGCGCGGCATCCAGGCGCCCGCTGGCGCAGACCAGGTCGAAACTCTGCTTGGCGGCGCACAAGAGATCCCAGGCGCGGTTCTTGTCGGCTGATCCGATCCAGGTGGAGAAATTGCCGTAGACCCAGCTCCCCGCGACCAGGCGCTCCAGGCGCTGCGCAGCCGGCGGGGTCGCGCCCGACGCTGCCGCGCGTTCGCCCGAATGCTCGCGCAGGAACGCCGCGTAGGTGGTGGGATGAATGGACGCGTGCGCTGCCAGTGCCTGATACAGGGAGCTCAGGAAATAATAGCCGTTGTAGGGATAGTGCTCCCAGGCATTTTCGCCGTCGAGGATGACGCTCACCAGCGGCCGCTCGCCCTGTGTCGCCTGCGCGGCGATGCTTTCCAGCTCGCCGATGAAATTCGCCGTCGCGTCGCTGCCGTGCCATTTCTGGTACTCGAATCCGATCCGGTCCGACAAGCGGTCGTCGCGGAAGAACAGCGCCAGCTCCGGCGCCGCGTCCAGGCGGTAGGGGCGATAGAGGTAGCGCGCACGCGCCTCGCCGCCGCGCCCGGCCGCGGCGAGGCTGTTGGCAAGCACCTGCTCGCCGCTCGCAATCCAGCCGAGCGCGTTGCCGCCGAGCACGCGCAACAGCGCCTCCGACACCGAGCCTTCTGCCGGCCACAGGCCGCGCGGCGCTGCGCCGAAGCGCCGCGCGTGGCTGTCCAGCGCCGAATGCAGCTGCGCCAGCACGCGCGAGCGCCCGCCCGGATAGTCGGACGATTCGGGCAAGGGCGCATCCGGCATGGCTTCGCGCGCGGACTGGAAATCGAGCAGCAGCGGCGCCAGCGGATGATAGTGCGGCGTAGTCGAGAGTTCGATGCGCCCGCTGCCTGCAAGTTGCGCGTAGCGGCCGATCACACCGCACACCAGTTCGCCGATCAGCGCGAACAGGTCCTTGCGCTGTTGCTGCGCGAAATGTTCGCCGGCAGCGATCAGCCGCGACACCAGCTCGCACTCGCGCCGCACCGTCTCTCCGGTCCAGGCGAGATGGAACCAGGTCAGGGCATCGTAGTAGAATTGATCCGACAGATAGGCCAGCGCCGCCTGCCCCTGCGCTTCGAGCGCGCGCAACAGGTCGTACAGGCGCTTGTACGGCGGATAGTGCCGGATCACATGCAGGCTGGCCGGGTGCAGGCAGCGCTCGGCGATGAGCGCCTGCTCGGGCGCCGTCAGCGGCTGCGCCGCGTCGTGCACCAGCAGGCGCAACAGCGGGTCGCGCAGTTTTCCGCTTCTGAACTGGCCGGCGTAGTCCTCGATCTGATCGAGCAGCACCGGCACCCAGTTGACCACCGCGCGCATGCCCGGCTGGTGCTCCAGATGCCAAGCCATGTCGGTGTAATCCTTGACCGCATGCAGGTACACCCAGGGCAGGACGAATTCGCCGCTCGCATGGTCGCGATAGTCCGGCTGATGCATGTGCCAGACCAGCACCAGGTCGAGGGAAGGAGCGCGGCTCATCGGCGCTGCGCCGCGCCGGAATCGACCGGGCCGCGGTGGCCCGGAACTGCATGCTGCTGATGCCTCAATGCCAATGCCTCCGGCCGTGGAAATTCGTCGGGCTCCGGCGCGCATGCGCAGGACAGCGGCGCCTGCCGCCCGCGCCTCCGCGATCGCCTAACGCAGGTGGTGCACGCGCTGGCCCAGGCTCTCCGGGACGATTACCGTAATCCCCCCCTCGGTGACGTGAAAGCGCTTGCGATCAGCCTCGGCATCCACGCCCGCGCTCAGCCCCTCGGGCAGCCGGCAGCGCTTGTCCACGATCACGCGCCGCAGGGTCACATTATTGCCTATTTCGACATTGGGCAGGATCACGCTGTCCTCGATGTAGCAGAAGTCCTGCACGCGCACATTGGAGAACAGCACGGAACGCCGCACGGTCGAACCGCTGATGATGCAGCCGCCCGACACCAGAGAATCGACCGCCATGCCGCGCCTGCCCTCGTCGTCGAACACGAATTTTGCGGGCGGCAACTGCTCCTGAAAACTCCAGATCGGCCAGTCCACATCGTAGAGGTTGAGGTCGGGCACCACCCGCGTCAGTTCCATGTTGGCTTCCCAGTAGGCGTCGAGCGTGCCCACGTCGCGCCAGTAGGGCGCGCCGTTGTTCACGTTGACGCAACTGTCCTCGAAGCGGTGCGCGTGCACGTGCGCGCCGGACGCGATCAGCCAGGGTATGAGGTCCTTGCCGAAGTCGTGACTGGACGCCTTGTCCTCGGCGTCCCGGATCAACTGCTCGTACAGAAAAGCCTCCTCGAACACGTAGATGCCCATGCTGGCGAGCGCGCGGTCGGGATGCCCCGGCATCGGCGATGGCCGAGCCGGTTTCTCGTCGAAGGCACTGACCCGCCGACTCGCGTCGACCGTCATCACGCCGAACTGGTCCGCGTGCCCCAGCGGCACCTCGATGCAGGCAACAGTCATCACCGCCCCGCTGGCTACATGGTCGGCGAGCATGCGCGCGTAGTTCATCTTGTAGACATGGTCTCCGGCCAGGATCAGCACGAATTTCCTGCGGTGCCGACGCAGGATGTCGATGTTCTGGTAGACCGCGTCGGCGGTGCCGCGGTACCAGTCGGCAGTGACGCGCTGCTGCGCCGGCAGCAGTTCGACGAATTCGTCGAAGCGGCCGTCGAGGAAACTCCAGCCGCGCTGCACGTGCCGGATCAGGCTTTGCGCCTTGTACTGTGTGCAGACACCGATGCGCCGCACGCCCGAGTTGACGCAATTGGACAGTGCGAAATCGATGACGCGGAACTTGCCGCCGAAGGGCACCGCCGGCTTCGCGCGCCAGTCGGTGAGCTCGGCCAGGCGCGAGCCGCGCCCGCCCGCGAGGATAATGGCAAGCGTGTCATGCGCGAGGTTGCCGTAATCGATCTGCTGAGCACCAGCCGCGCGTTCGCCTGAGCCGCTGCTTTCATCGAAGCCGTTCATATGACCCTTGATGCCGGGTTCGACTGGGTTCATCGGTGTTGCGCCTCGACCGCCTCGGGCACCGGCGACAACGCCAGCGCCCGCGCCTTACCTGTCGCCTATCAGCCGCTTCACTTCGGCCTCGGCCTCGACCCAGTCCTGCAGTTCATAGCCCGGTGCAAAACCGCGCTTTTCTGCGCGGAAATACGCAGCCTGCGCAACCAACTTGTCGCGCTCCTGCGCATTCAAGGCCGGGGACGGAGCCGCCTGCGGTTTCGAGTTGCCCTTTCCTGGTTTCGGTGCGGCCACCGGGGCGCGAGCCAGCGTCGGTGTCAGCGCCGTTTTCGCCGCTGCTTTGGTTTTCGGCGTGCCTGTTTTTGGATTTGCCATGATCCACCTCCTGCAATCGAGCGTTCCGCTCGAATAAAGCATAATCGCCGACCTTGAATCGGCCTTGACAATTATCACGCTGGCTTGCGCGGGATTATCCGGCGAAATTGTTACAGCCCGGTTGCCGCGCTGGGCGCACGGCGCAAAGCGAAGCAGCCCGCCGCAGCAAACGGACTTGGCCCCGAATCCCAAGCCCTGCTAACATCGGATGCATCAGCGCTGCCATTCCGCGACGCAGCAATTCGGAACCATGCCCGCCGTCACATCCATACCTGCCTCCGACGCCAGCGCGCTGCGCGTGCTGTTTGCGAGCCCGGAGTGCGCGCCGCTGGTGAAAACCGGCGGCCTCGCCGATGTCAGCGCGGCGCTGCCGGCCGCGCTCGCGCGACTGGGCGTCGACGTGCGCCTGCTGCTGCCGGCCTATCGCGCGGTACTGGCGCAGCTGCCCGAGCCCCGCGTGATCGCGCAGCTTGCCGCCGCAGCAGATCTTCCGCCAGCGCGCCTGCTTCAGTGCCAATCGGACTCGGGCGTGCCCTTGTACCTGCTCGACTGCCCCGAATTTTATGGGCGCCCCGGCGGACCCTACCAGGACGCAAACGGCAGCGACTGGAGCGACAATGCGCTGCGCTTCGGCCTGCTTTCGCACGCGGCGGCGCTGCTCGGCAGCGCCGCCAGCCCGCTCAACTGGCGGCCACAGGTGCTGCACTGCAATGAATGGCACACCGCCCTCGCACCGGCCTACCTGCACTATGGCACGCACGCGCCGGCTGCGACGCTGCTGACCATACACAATCTCGCGTTTCAAGGCTTGTTCGGAGCCGAGCTGGTCGCCGCGCTCGGCCTGCCGGCGGCGAGTTTTGCGCCCGACGGGGTCGAGTACTACGGCAAGCTTTCGTTTCTCAAGGCGGGACTGCAATTCGCCGACGCGATCAGTACCGTCAGCCCGGCTTACGCGCGCGAAATCCAGGGCGAAGAACTCGGATTCGGCCTGCAGGGACTGCTGTCGCAGCGCAAGGACCGGCTCTACGGCATCCTCAACGGCATCGATACCGATTTGTGGAACCCGGCCACCGACCCGCTCATCGCCACGCGCTACAGCGCCGATACGCTCGCGCACAAGGCAGGCAACAAGCGCGCGCTGCGCGCGCGCCTCGGCCTGGGGGACGCAGACGAAGTACCGCTGTTCGCGGTGGTCAGCCGGCTCACCGAGCAAAAGGGACTCGACTGGCTGCTCGAAATTGCGCCGCGCGTGCTCGACCTCCCGGTGCAGCTGGTGCTGCTGGGCGGCGGCGATGCTGCGCTGGAGCGCGGTTTTGCCGCATTGGCGCGGCAACATCCGCGCGCGATGAGCGTGACCATCGGCTTCGACGAGGAACTCGCGCACCTGATCGAAGCCGGCGCCGACGCCTTCCTGATGCCCTCGCGTTTCGAGCCCTGCGGCATGAACCAGATGTACAGCCAGCGCTACGGCACGCCGCCCGTGGTGCGTGCCACCGGCGGGCTCGCGGATACCGTGGTCGACTGCAGCCCGGGCGCACTTGCCGACGGCAGCGCCAGCGGCTTCGTCTTTCACGAGGCCAGCGCGCAGGCGCTGTTCGACGCGATCGCCCGCGCCGCCTGCACCTGGCGCGAGCGCGCTACCTGGCTGGCGCTGCAGCGCAACGGCATGGCCAGGGATTTCAGCTGGGACGCAAGCGCGCGCCGCTATGCGGAAATTTACCTTCGCCTCGCGGGCAGCTCATCGCAGGAGACCGCGGGCGGCGCCTGATCCGGCCGGGCGATTGCGCAAAGTCACGCCCAGATCATCAGCCCCAGCTCGAGCGGATGGGTCAGCGATCCGTGGCAGGGATAGGCGCGGATGCGCATGTCCAGCTTGCCGCACATCTCCGGGGTGAGTTCCAGCGCAAAAAGCTGCTCACCGCCTGCGTCGGCGCCCATGGCGGCAAAGCGATGGGTCACCGTCCGGCCATCGCCGTCCGGGCCGTTCCGGTGCAGCAGCAATTCCACCGTCACATCGTCCACGCCGAGACTGTTAAGCCGCAGCGCCGCCTCGATGCGCACGGACTCGCCATAGTCGATGCGTCTTTTCGGCGCGTCGACCCGGCGTATCGTCACGCCCGGCCAGGCCTCGCGCACGCGCACTTTCCACGCCGCGATCGCGCGCGCGACCTTGAACTCGCTTTCGGAGTAGAGCCGTCCCTGGCGCGCGGCGGGGCGATAGCATTTGGCGACATATTCGCCCAGCATGCGCGCTGAATTGAAGCGCGGCGTGAGGCTGGCGATGGAGCGTTTCGCCAGCTTGACCCATTCGGGCGAGTAGCCGCTGCTTTCGCGCTTGTAGTACAGCGGAATGACGTGATCCTGCAGGATTTCGTAGAGCGTGCGCGCCTCCTCGCGATTGCGGCTCGCGTCGTCGGTGCCGGCGGCCGAGGGCTTGATCGCCCAGCCATTGGTGCCGTCGTAGCCTTCGCCCCACCAGCCGTCCAGCACCGACAGGTTGACGACGCCGTTGATCGCGGCCTTCATGCCCGAGGTGCCGGAGGCTTCGAGCGGATAGACCGGATTGTTGAGCCAGACGTCGACACCCGATACCATGCGCCGGCTGAGGCGCAGGTCGTAGCCCTCGATCAACAGGATCTTGCCCTCGAATTCCGGCATCTGCGCCACCTGCATCAGGCGCCGGATCAAGTCCTGTCCGGGTACATCGGCCGGATGCGCCTTGCCCGCGAACAGGAACAGCACCGGTCGCTGGGCGTCGCCGAGCAGCTGGCGCAGCCAGTCGAGGTTCTCGAACAGCAGCGTGGCACGCTTGTAGGTGGCGAAGCGCCGGCCGAAGCCGATGATGAGCACGGTCGGATTGTCCGGATTGCACAGGCTCAGCAGGCGGTCCAGATGCGCCTCGCTGCCTTGGTTGCGCGCGTTCTGCTCGCGCAGGCGGTAGCGCACCAGGTGCAGCAGCTGCGATTTCAGGTGCTGGCGCGTGCTCCAGAAGATATGATCCGGCACCTCGTCGATCTGGTCCCAGCAGCTCTGGTCGCCGAGCCTGCGGCTCCAGCCGTAGCCGAGAAAATGGTCGTACGCGTCGGCCCACTCCGGCGACAGGAAGGTCGGCACGTGCACCCCGTTGGTGATCGACGTGATCGGATTTTCCTCCGGCGGAATCTGCGGCCACAGATCGCCGAGCATGCGCGCGGATACTTCGCCGTGAATCTTGGAAACACCGTTGTGAAAACGCGAGCCGCGCACCGCGAGCGTGGTCATGTTGAACTCGCCTGCGCCCTGGCCCATTCCCAGTGCCAGCAGCTGCTTGCCGGGAATGCCGAGCTCGTCGCACAGACCCTGGAAATAGTACAGCAGCATTTCCGTCGAAAAATAGTCGTGCCCGGCAGCCACCGGGGTGTGCGTGGTGAACACGGTCTTCGATGCAATCGCCTCGAGCGCGCTGTCGAAATCCAGCCCCTGGCGCATGCGCACGCGCATGCGCTCCAGGATCAGGAACGCCGCGTGCCCCTCGTTGATGTGCCAGACCGTGGGCTTCAGGCCGAGCGCGGCAAGCGCGCGCACCCCGCCGACGCCGAGCACGATTTCCTGCTCGATGCGCGTGGAGCGGTCGCCGCCGTAGAGTTTGTGCGCGATATTGCGGTCGTGCGCGGTGTTTTCCTCGATGTCGGTGTCGAGCAGATACAGGTTCACGTTGCCCACCCGCGCCCGCCACACTTTCGCCATCACCACGCGCCCGGGGAACTCGACGCCGACCTTGAGCTCCGTGCCGTCTTCGTGCCTGACCGGCATGATCGGCAGATCGTCGAAATCGGAATCGACGTAGGTTGCCCGCTGGTTGCCCTGGCTGTCGATGGTCTGGAAGAAGTATCCCTGCCGATACAGCAGGCCGACGCCGACGAAAGGCAGGCGCATGTCGCTCGCGGTCTTGCAGTGATCGCCCGCAAGTATGCCGAGGCCGCCCGAGTAGATGGGCAGGCTTTCGTGGAACCCGAATTCGAAACAGAAATAGGCGATCAGCTCGGACTGCGCCAGCGGCGCTTCCGCCGCGTCGCGCCGCGTCTGCTCGCCATGGTAGCTGTCGTAGGCCTGAAGGACGCGATTGTAGTTGTCGATGAACAGCTTGTCGTCGGCCGCATCGAGCAGGCGCCGTTGATCGATGCGCTTGAGCAGGGCCTTGGGGCTGTGCCCGACCATGTTCCACAGGTTCGGGTCGAGGCGCGAAAACAGCGCCCGCGTCGGCATGATGTCCCAGCTGTACCACAGGTTGTTGGCGAGTTCCTCGAGGCGCGCGAGTTGCGGCGGTATCTTCGGATTGACTTCCAGACTGAATTGCGTGCCCGCTTGCATGATGTCCTTTTGTTCGGTCCGGGACGCCTGGCGGCGTTGCGGACGCGTTGGGTTTTTGACTGTCCCGGATTATAGCGCCGCGCGCGCTACCGGACCTCGCGGCAAGGGGGATGCTGCGCAGTTCCGGCCCGGCCTGGCTGAAACGCGAGCGAGCGCTCCCGGCGCGATGCTACTGGACTGCGCTCATCCCGTGCACGCTGAACTGGCCGGCCGCATCGGTCCAGGTCTGCACCGGCGCGAATCCGGCGCGCTGCGCCAGGGCGCGGAATTCATCGACGGCGTACTTGCAGGAAATCTCGGTGAGGATGGTCTCGCCCTGGCTGAAACTGAAGCGCCGCCCGCCCACATGCGCAAACTGCGCCGCCAGGCTTTCGATGTGCATCTCGATCCAGCCCTTGCTCTCGTCGTAGAAGGCGCGATGGCGAAAGCGCCGCAGCTGGAAATCCCCGCCGAGTTCGCGGTTGATGCGCGCCAGCAAGTTGAGGTTGAACGCAGCGGTCACGCCGGCGGCGTCGTCGTAGGCGGCGTCCAGCACCTGCTTGTCTTTCTTCAGATCTACGCCGATCAGCAGGGCTCCGCCCGCGCCGACTGTCTGGCGCGCCAGGCGCAGGAACTCGATCGCCTCCGGCGGGGTGAAATTGCCGACGGTCGAGCCGGGAAAGTACACCGCTTTCCTGCGGATCGGGACGCCGACAAATGCGGGCAGCGTCAGCGGCTTCGTATAGTCGGCGCATACGCCGTTGATGTTGAGCCAGGGAAAGGCCTGCGCGAGGCTGCTGGCTGCGGCGCGCATCGCGTCGCCGGCGATGTCGATGGGCACATATAGCGGCGGCTGCAACTGCTCGAGCAGCAGGCGCGTCTTCCTGCTCGAGCCGCTGCCGAACTCGATCAGCTGGCAGCCGGGACCGAGGAACTTCGCCATCGCCGCCGCATGCTCACCCATGATGGCCAGTTCGGTGCGCGTGGGATAGTACTCGGGCAGTTCGCAGATCTGCTCGAACAGGCTGCAGCCCTGCGCGTCGTAGAAATACTTTGGCGGCACGGCCTTTTGCGGCTTTGCCAGGCCAGCCAGCACCTCGTCCAGAAAGGAGGTTTCCTCGGACAGGAAGTTGTAGAAACGCACTACCCCTTGCGCGGGGCGCTGCTGCGGTTGTGCCATCGCTGCCTCGCAGCGTTGATTTCCGGTTTAAGCTCAGCCTGGTGCGAGCTTGTCGCCTTCCTGCGCGGCCCGGTGCGCGCCGCCGCCAGTCGGCCTGGCGTTCGCCTCGAGCCAGGCCTTGATGCGGTTAGCGTCGCCGATACGCGACAGCTTGCCCCAGGAATCGAGCAGCACGATGATGATCTGGCGCTCGGCGAGCGTCGCCTGCAGCACCAGGCAGCGGCCGGCGTCGTTGGTGAAGCCTGTCTTGGACAGGCCGATGTTCCAGTGTTCGTTGGCAACCAGACGATTGGTGTTGCGGTAGGCGAGCTGCCGGCCGGCCACCTGAACCTCGTGCCCGGTGGTCGTGGTGTACTTGCGGATGAGCTCGTAGCGGTGCGCGGCGCGCACCATCTTGACCAGATCCTCGGCGCTGGCGACGTTGGAGCTGGAAAGCCCGGTGGCGTCGTCAAAATGTGTATCGGTCATGCCCAGCATCTGCGCCTTGTGATTCATTGCGCGCAGGAACGCCTCGGTTCCGCCCGGGTAGGTGCGCCCCAGCGCCGCGGCGGCGCGATTCTCCGAGGACATCAGCGCCAGGCGCAGAAGTTCGTCGCGGCTCAGGCTGGCGCCAGGCTTCAGGCGCGAGTGCGTGCCGCGCAACGAGTCCATGTCCTCGGTCGAAATGGTGATGTCCTGATTCAGATCGAGGTGGGCGTCGAGCACCACCATGGCGGTCATGAGCTTGGTGATCGAGGCGATGGGCGCCACCGAGCTTGCGTTCTTGTCGTACAGAACCTCCCCGGTCTCGGCGTCCTGGACGATCGCCGCGGCCGAGCGCAGCGACAGCTTCTGCGGCGCGTGTGCGACCTTGTGCACCGGGCGGCGCGCTTCGGCCTGGCCCGGGTAGGCGACACTGACCAGGCTGAGGCTCAGGCCGAGGCAAAGCAGCAAATTGCGAGCGGACAGCGACATCTTCCTCCCCCGTTGACACTAGGCGTTCGCGGCAGTCTAGCGATCAAAAAGCGTTTTGGCAAGCAAAAATAACGAGATACGGGTATTACCTAAGGCGAAGCTTAAACAGACCCCAGCCGGGATCATAGCCTTACCCCAATCCAAAAACAGGGGCAAACGAGGGTAGATATTCCCCTCTGCTCCTGCTCTGGCTAAGGCGAAGTTTGCAGCAGGGTTTCAGCCTGCGGCGCGCCCGCCGGCCTGGACTGCGACTGTTTCGACGCCTCCTGCTGCTGCAAGGCCCACATCTGCGCATAGGCGCCGTTGCGCGCCAACAGCTCGCGGTGCGTGCCGCGCTCGATGATGCGCCCCGCGTCCATGACCAGGATCTGGTCCGCGTCCTTCACCGTGGACAAACGGTGCGCGATTATAAGCGTGGTGTGGCCCTGTGCGACGCGCGCGAGTTCGCCCTGGATCGATTGTTCGGTTTCGGAATCGAGCGCGGAAGTGGCTTCGTCGAAAATCAGGATGGCCGGATTCTTGAGGATGGCGCGCGCGATGGCCACGCGCTGCTTCTCCCCGCCCGAAAGCTTGAGGCCGCGCTCGCCCACCCGCGATTCGTACTTGTCGGGGAGGCTTTCGATGAACTCGTGGATATGCGCCGCCTTGGCCGCGCCGATCACCTGCTCCCGCGTCGCGTCGGGCCGGCCGTACTGAATATTGTAGTAGATGCTGTCGTTGAACAACACCGTATCCTGCGGCACGATGCCGATCGCGCCGCGCAGGCTCCCCTGGCGCAAGGCGCGGACGTCGCAACCGCTGATGCGGATGGCGCCGCGGCTGACGTCATAGAAGCGGTACAGCAGCCGCGCCAGCGTGGACTTGCCGGCGCCGGAGTGGCCGACCACGGCGACCTTGCTGCCCGCCGGCACCTCGAACGAGACGTCGAACAGGATCTGGCGCTTGGGCTCGTAGGAAAAATCCACATGCTCGAAACGGATCGAGGCGTTGCCCGCGGGCAGGTCGACCGCATCGGGACGGTCCTGGATTTCGCGGTTCTCCTCGAGCAGCCGGAACATCCGGTCGGTGTCTATCAGCGCCTGCTTGATCTCGCGGTACACCATGCCGAGGAAATTGAGCGGGATATAGAGCTGGATCAGCAGCCCGTTGATCAGCACCAGGTCGCCCAGCGTCAGCGTCTTCGCCACCACGCCGTCCGCGGCAAGGATCATGAGCAATGTCACGGCGATCGCGATGACGACGCTCTGGCCGATGTTGAGCAGACCGAGCGACATCTCGTTCTTCACCGCGGCGGTTTCGTACTTGCGCAGGTTTTCGTCGTAGCGGCCGGCCTCGTACTCCTCGTTGTTGAAGTACTTCACCGTCTCGTAATTGAGCAGGCTGTCGATGGCGCGGGTATTGGCGCGCGAATCGAGCTCGTTGGCGCGGCGGCGGAATTCCATGCGCCATTCGGTGACGCTGACGGTGAAGAACATGTAGATCGCGACCGCGGCGAAGGTGATCGCGGCGAAGCGCCAGTCGAACCGGGTCAGCAGCACCACCGCCACCAGGCTGAACTCCAGGATCACCGGGATGATGGAAAACAGGGTGTAACTGAGCAGCGTCGAAATGCCGCGCGTGCCGCGCTCGATGTCGCGCGACACGCCGCCGGTCTGGCGTTCCAGGTGAAAGCGCAGGCTGAGGCTGTGCAGGTGGCGGAACACGTTGAGCGCGGCGCGGCGGATCGCGCGTTGCGTCACGCGCACGAACACCACGTCGCGCAGCTCGGCGAACAGCACGGTGGACAGGCGCAGCGCGCCGTAGCCGACCAGCAGCGCCAGCGGCAGCGCCAGCACCTGCTGCGCCGGCGAGAGCGCGTCGACCACGGCCTTCAGCACCAGCGGCACGCCGACGTTGGCGAGCTTGGCCGAGGCGAGGAAGGCGAGCGCGAGCGCTACCCGACCCTTGTAGTCCGCCAGGTAGGGCAGCAGCAGCCCGACCGCGCGCCATTCGCTGCGCCGCGCGCCGCGCGCGGGCGGCGCAGCGTCTGCGGATGCATCCAGGGAGCGGCTTCCATGTGCCATGTCGGAATGGGGTAAACACAGTCAGGGTTGGGCCGGCAGCGGCATCGAAGCGGGACGGCGCGCGACTGCGGCAATGGCGCCATTTTCGCACATGGAGGCGATAGCTGCGCGATCGAACCCAGGCGCCGGGATGACAGCGGCGACGGCGCGGGCGCCGTGCGCCGCCCCCAATGCGGCGCCCGGCTGCCCGTTTCAGCCGCCGCCGCGCGCCTGCGCGACCAGCTCGCGTCGTATTGCCAGCAGTTCCTTGCGGCGCCTGGCGTCGGTTTCGGGATAGCGCATTTTGAGCGCCTTCAGGGTGTCGACGATGACCTGGGCGATGATCAGCCGCGCGTTCTCCTTGTCGTCGGCAGGCACCACGTACCAGGGCGCCGTTTCGGTGCTGGTTGCGCCGAGGCAGGCCTCGTAGGCCTGCATGTACTGCTTCCAGTATTTTCTCTCCTCGATGTCGGCCAGGCTGAATTTCCAGTTCTTTTCGGGCTCGTCGATACGCGCGAGAAAGCGCTTGCGCTGCTCTTCACGCGACAGATGCAGGAAGAACTTGATGATGCGCGTGCCGTTTCGGTAAAGATGGTTTTCCAGGTCCACGATGGAGCGATAACGCTCCTTCCAGATGGTTTTCGCGTCAAGCAGCGCGTCCGGCAGCCGCTGTTCGCGCAGAATCTCCGGATGCACGCGGACGATCAGCACTTCCTCGTAATAGGAGCGGTTGAAAATGCCGATGCGGCCGCGTTCCGGCAGCGCCTGCGTGGTGCGCCAGAGAAAGTCGTGGTCCAGTTCGGTCGCGCTCGGATGCTTGAAGCTGAACACCTGGCAGCCCTGCGGGTTGACGCCGGACATCACGTGCCGGATGGCGCCGTCCTTGCCTGCCGCGTCCATCGCCTGGAAGATCAGCAGCACGGCATAGCGGTCGGAGGCGTAGTGCAGCCGCTGCAGCGCGCTCAGCTCGTCCACCTGCTGCGCAAGCAGCTTTTCGTACGCCTTCTTCGACTTGTAGACAGGCTTCACGCGCGTCGGCCATTTTTCCAGCTTGACCGTCTTCCCTGCAGAAACACGAAAATCCCCGGCATTGATCTTCAATTCGATTGCTCCTCCGTTCCCGGATTCACCTTCTACGCTTGAGACCCTTTCAGCGCCTCGAAGCCCGACACCACGTCGAACAGTTCCTCGTCGATGCCGCTCTGGCGCAGTCGATGGAACGCTCCGTTGAGCTCATCCAGCAAATCGTCGATGTTCTTCTCGGCCCGCTGCATCGCCGCGAGGCGGCTGGCATTCTCGCTCGCGAGCGATTCGGCGCAGGTGCGGAACAGCGAAACGAAAAGATATTCGCGGATCAGCGCGCGCAAAGTCTCGATGCCGCCGCCCACGAGCTCCGGCAGGTTTTCGGTCGGCCAGGGTATTTCGGCCAGCTCGCGCCGCCAGCGCTGGTCCAGGGGCAGCAGCCGCTGGCCCACCGGCGCATAGACCGCCCCGGAACTGGGGCGGTTGTGAAACAGGTGAAGTTCGCCGAGCGCAGCGCGGCTGCGATTGGCCTCGCTCTCGATCAGAATCTTCCCTATGAGCGGAGTGATGCCTTCGACGGAGTTCGGCACGTCGAAGAGCCCGGCCAGCGGCAGGCCGGCGTCCCCCAGGCGCGCGTGTACGCGCTCGCCGACCGCCCAGACCAGTGGTTTGCCGCGCACATTGGCCAGCGCCTGAATCGCGAAATCAGCCACCACTTCGTTGAACTGTCCCACCAGTCCCTGATCGGAACCGAATACGATTGCGCCGACCGGGGCCGCATCGGCGCGTCCCCCGGCTTCCGCCGCTTGCGCCGCCGCCACATCCCCGCGGAAACAGATGTTGAGCCCCAGCTCAACGGCGCGGTAGTAATCGGCCAGGGCGCGCACCGATCGCTCGTATTGGCCGATACTCGAAGCGGCCAGGGCTTTCATCGAGCGAACCACCGATTGCAGCTCACCCGCACTGGCGATTTTGTGCCGCAGACTCGCGACCGTGTCGCTCATGATTTCGCCCCGGTTCCCGGCGCGGGCGCAGCAGCCGTTTGCGCTTCGGGAGCGGCCCCCGTCGCGGCACCCGGCGTCGGCTGAAAGCGGGCGAGCGCCCGGCGGGCGATGCCGATGATCGTGTTGCGGTCCTCATCGCCCAGTGTGTCGGCTGCGTCGAAGCGCGCGCAGACTTCCGCCGGGATGTTCTCCGCAGCCTCGCGCACCGCCTGCTCGGCCTCGCTCATCTGCGCCAGCGGCACCGCGTCGAACAGCTGCGCGGTCAAGGCCAGCAGTACCGCAATCTGCGCTGGCACGGACACCGGCGCGAACTCCTGCTGTTTGAGGCAGGCGCGAATGCGCCGCCCGTGCTCGATGATCCTGCGCGTGCCTTCATCCAGGCGCGCGCCAAAGCGCGCGAAGGTCTCCAGCTCCTCGAACTGGGCGTAGGCGAGCTTCAGGTCGCCCGCCACTGCGCGGTAGGCGGCGCGCTGCGCCTTGCCGCCGACGCGCGAGACCGATTTGCCGACGTCGATCGCGGGCAGCACGCCAAGCTCGAACAGCGAAGGCGAGAGATAGATCTGCCCGTCGGTGATCGAAATCAGGTTGGTCGGGATGTAGGCGGATATGTCCTGCGCCTCGGTTTCGATGATCGGAAGCGCGGTCAGCGAGCCGCCGCCGAGTTCGGGGCGCAGGCGCGTGGCGCGCTCCAGCAGCCGCGCATGGATGTAAAAGATGTCGCCGGGAAAGGCTTCGCGCCCCGGGGGACGGCGCAGCAGCAACGACAGTTCGCGATAGGCGCGCGCATGATGGGTCAGGTCGTCGTACACGATCAGCACATCGCGGCCGGCTTCCATGAACCATTCGGCAATGCTGGTCGCGGCGTACGGCGCGATGAAGGCGAGGCCCGGCGGGTCGTTGCCCTCTGTGACGACGATGACGGTGTAGTCCATCGCGCCCTTTTCGCGCAGGCTCGCCACGGCCTTCGCCACGGCGGAGGCGCGCTGGCCGATGGCGCAATAGACGCACAGGACGTCCTTTCCGCGCTGGTTGAGGATGGTGTCGATCGCAATGGCGGTCTTGCCCGTCTGCCGGTCGCCGAGTATCAGCTCGCGCTGGCCGCGCCCGACCGGGATCAGCGCGTCGATGACTTTGAGCCCGCTCTGCAGCGGCTCGGTCACCGGCGCGCGATCCATGATGTGCGGTGCCGCGCGTTCGATCGGCAGGCGCTCGCTCGAGGCCACTTCCCCGTCGCCGTCCAGGGGCCGGCCAAGCGGGTCGATCACGCGGCCGAGCAAGCCCTCGCCCACGGCCACGTCCATTACCCTGCCGGTGCGCCGCACTTCGTCGCCGGCCTGGAGATGCCAGTACTCGCCCAGCAGAACGACCCCGACTTCGTCCGCGTCCACGTTGAACGCGATGCCGAGCACATCTCCTGAAAACTGCACCAGTTCGTCAAAGCCCACGCCGGGCAGCCCCGACACCTTGGCAATGCCGGTGGCGATGCTGGTGATGGTGCCCACTTCGCGCGACACCAGCCGCGGCGTGTACGCTTCCCGCGCCTCGCGCATCCCGGCGAAAGCGCTGTCGAAAGCCTGGCGCAGGCCCTTGGGTTCCGCGTTCATTGGCTCCCTGCTCCGGGCTCGGGTTCTTTCGGTGCCGCTACGGTCTTGGATACGCCTTCGTCTTTCTTCTGCAGAAGTTCGCCGACGCTCCGTTCCAGCGACGCCAGATATTCCGCGATGCTCCAGCCCACTTTCTGTCCGTCCGTGGCGAGTTCGATTCCGCTGATCAGGTCCGGCGCGGTTTCGAAGCGCAGCTTGATGTCGGCCGAGAAGGTTTCGTTCACCGCAGTTTGAATCGCTGCGCGTTGCTGCGCCGGCAGGTCAAACGCGCTGCGCACGACTCCCGGCGCAGACGCGGACTTGAGTGCCGTGCCCAGGCCCGCTTTTGCCTTGCTGTCCATCTCGCGCAGGCGGCGGGCAAACACTTCGCTCATGCGCTCTTCCAGACTAGCCGCCGCGAGATCGGCCAGGGCCTTGCGTGCAATGGCAAACACCTCCTCGCGCGCGCGGCGCCCGAGCGCTTCGTTCAGGCTCTGCTGCTCGCCTCGCAGCGCTTCCTGTCGCTTGGCGGCTAGCGCATCGGCATCCCGCCGCGCTTGGTCGAGCAGCCTCTGGCGTTCGGCCTTCGCCGCGTCCGCCGCCTCGCCCAGGAGCGCGCTGCGCTGCTGTTCGAACGCCTCATTCCTGCGCAGGAACTCGTCGCGCTGCGTCTGCGCCTCGGCCTCTTTCGCCTCGGCATCGGCAAGTTGCCTGGCGATGCGTTTCTCGCGCGCGTCGATCGCGTCGAGTATCGGCCGGTAAAGGAAGCGCTTCAGCAGCCACACCAGGATGAGGAAGTTGACGACTTGCGCAACTACGGTGAACCAGTCGATCAGCATGGCTTACTTTCCCGCGGCTTGGGCGATGACGTGGTTCCAGAACGGGTTGGCGAAAATGAGGATCATCGAGACCACGAAGCAGTAGATCGCGATCGATTCGATCATCGCCAGTCCGACGAACAGGGTGCGCGTGATCGTTGTCGCTGCGTCGGGCTGCTGCGCCAGCGAACTCAATGCGGTGGCGACTGCGCGCCCTTCGCCGAGCGCGGGTCCGATGCTCCCCAGGGCGATCGTCAGACCTGAGGCGACGATTGAAGCAATTGCGATGAGCGTCATGCTATCCATGGTGCGTCCTTTCCTGGTTGGCGTTCAGTTTCATTGCCCGGGCCCGGTCCCGCGTCCGGCTTTGCGCCCGGAATCCGCCTTGCCTTCAGCGGCGGCCGAGCGAGCGCGCGTGGCGGCGGCGATGTAGACCGTGGCCAGAATGAAGAAGATATAGGCTTGCACCATGCCGGTCAGCAGGCCGAGCGCGCTCATGGCGATCGGAAAGATGAAGGGCGTGATGGTCAGCAGGATGGCGAGGATCATGGTCCCGCTCATCATGTTGCCGAACAGGCGCACGGCCAGGGCCAGGGTGCGCGAGAGCTCGCTGATGATGTTGAACGGCAGCATGATGAACGTCGGCTTCAGGTACTCCCTGAGATAGCCGCCCAGGCCGCGATCGGCGATGCCGTACAGCGGCACCGCCACGAACACGCAGATCGCCAGTGCCGCGGTGGTCGAGAGCGAACCGGTCGGCGGCTCATAGCCGGGAACGATGGTGAACAGGCTCGCGGCCGCCACGAACAGGAACAGGCTGCCCAGAAAACCGAGATACTTCCGCGGTTCGCGCAAGCCGACCTCGGCGATCTGCCTCTCGATGGCGGTGACCACGATTTCCAGCAGATTCTGCCAGCGCGAACGCTGCAAACCCATGGAGAGCTTGCGTGTCACCAGCTTCGAGCCGGCCGCCAGCACCAGCATGAGTCCCCAGGTGAGCGCGATCGTCGCATTGAGCTTGAACAACCCGCTCTGCCAGAAAATGATGCTGTCGGGACTAAGGTGCATGGCCGCTCCCCGGCGCCTGCGCGGCGGAGTTCCCTTGCGGCGGCCGCGCCAGCCAGCTCACTGCCAGGCGCGCCAGCATAAAACCGAGAAGGCACAGCAGCAGGCGCTGCCAGTCGCCGCCCGCGACGAAATAGAGGCCGGCCAGCGCCAGGCCCATGCGCAGCAGCATGCTGCCGGCAAACCAGAGCGCTGCGCGCGTGGACGCAAGCGCGCGGCGCACCGTCCACCAAAGGCCGCCGTAAAACATCGCTCCGAGCAAAGCGCCGGCCGCGACAGCGGACAGCAGGCCCAAGCCTTCATTCATGCTCATTGCCCTCCTGCTCGTGGATTTCGCGGTCTTCCTTCGCCACCCAGTGCCAGGCGGTGAAGCAACCCAAGACCACACCGACGGCAAGCAGCGCGAGCGTCCAGGAATGCTCTCCCGGATAGTGCCGGTCCAGCCACAGCCCGAGCGCCGCGCCCAGCAGCGTCGGCACTGCCACCGACCAGCCCACCATGCCCATCATGCCCAGGCCGGACCAGACGGTCTGGGTGACGCGGCGCTGCGCCTTGAGCTTGCGCGCCGCCTTTGCGCCCACCTCGCGGCTGAACTCGGTCGCGCCCGCGGCGGATTTCGCTTCCGGCTCTTCACTCATGATGAAACGCCCTGAAACGGCGGATGAAGCTGCTCTCGAGCTTCGCCATGACCGAACGCACGCTTTTTTCCTGCTCGTCAAGTTTCAGAAACTCCCGCTCCACGGTTTCGCGCAGCTTGTCCAGGTCCGTGCCCGCGATCGCGTTGCGCACCGACACCAGGACGTCGGCCCCGGTCTTGACCAGTACGCCTTCGTCGACGGCCATGCACACCTCGCCCTGCGCCTCGGATTCGACGATCAGTATTCCGGCCGCGAGCGCCGCTGCGCAGTCGAGCCGGCGGGGCAGCAGTCCGAACGAACCGGCGCGCGTCTCCGCGACCACGCGCAATACGCCGCTCATCTCGGTGAACACCCTGAACGGCAGGAGAACCTTAAGATGCATGCGTGCCGGCAGCATGTTCGGTTTCCACTTTGGGTCCGGATTTGGCCGTCGCCTGCGCTTCGCTAATCGCCCCGATCATGTACAGCGCGCTCTCGGGGACATCCTTGAATTCGTCGCGCAGGATGCGCTCGCAGCCGTCCAGCGCATCCCTGAGGCTGACCAGCCTGCCCTTGAGGCCGGTGAAGTGCTCGGTGGTGAAGAAGGGCTGGGTGAGGAAGCGCTCCAGGCGGCGCGCGCGGCCGACTACCTTGCGGTCCTCGGCGGAAAGCTGCTCCAGGCCGAGCATCGCGATGATGTCCTTGAGTTCGGCGTACTGCGCCAAAGTGCGCCGGATTTCCTGCGCCAGCGCATAGTGGCGCTCGCCGACGACGCCCGGGGTGGCCATCCTGGAGCTGGACTGCAGCGGGTCGATGGCCGGATAAAGCCCTTCGCTCGCGCGCTTGCGCGACAGCACGATGGACGCGGACAGGTGCGAGAAGGTGTGCACCGCCGCCGGATCGGTGAAATCGTCCGCCGGCACGTACACCGCCTGGATCGAGGTGATCGCGCCGGTATCGGTGTTGGCGATGCGCTCCTCCAGCCCCGACAGTTCGGTGCCCATGGTGGGCTGATAGCCGAGACGCGAGGGCATCTGCCCCATCAGGCCGGACACTTCCATGCCGGCCTGGATGAAGCGAAAGATATTGTCGATGAGCAGCAGCACGTCGCGATGCTCGTCGTCGCGGAAATACTCGGCCATGGTCAGCGCCGCATGGCCGACGCGAAAGCGCGCGCCGGGCGGTTCGTTCATCTGGCCGAACACCATCACCATGTTGGGCAGCACGCCGGCGTCCTTCATGTCGCGATACAGTTCCTCGCCCTCGCGGCAGCGCTCGCCGATGCCGCAGAAAATGCTCACGCCCTCGTGCTGCCCGACCATGTTGTGGATCATCTCGGTGAGCAGGACGGTCTTGCCCACCCCCGCCCCGCCGAACAGCCCCGCCTTGCCGCCGCGCTCCAGCGGCATCAGCACGTCGATGACCTTTATGCCGGTCTCGAAAACTTCGGACTTGGTCGAGCGCCGCCCCAGAGGCGGCGGCGCGCGGTGCACCGAACGCCAGCGCACATCGGCCGGCGCGGCTTCGCGGTCGATGGCGTTGCCGAACACGTCGAACATGCGCGAAAGGATGCCCTTGCCCACCAGCGCCAGCAGCGGCCCGCCCGAATCCTCCACCGGCATGCCGCGGGCGAGGCCCTGCGTGGGCGTCAGCGCGATGCCGCGCACGTGGCGGGCGTCGAGTTGTGCCAGGACTTCGATGACGATCTCCCCGGCCTGCGCGCGCAGCAGGGAATAGATCGGCGGCAGCTGCCCGTCGAAGCGTATGTCCACGACGCTGCCGCGCAGGGAACTGACCACGCCCTGGTTCGGCGCGCCGGACTTGGACCTAGCATCGGACATTTCGCGTTATTGCTCCTAAATGCCGGGCGCGACGCCGCGCTCTGAATCGGCCCCGCGGCCGGACCAAGCTCTGCGCTTTCCCGTCGGACGAGATGCGCACCATTGCCGTGTCCTGCACGCGCCCGCGGCGCCAATTCCAGTCAATTCTCCCCCAGTCGGCGCCGCGACGTCTTGCGTTTTCGCAATAGAGCGGACGCGGGCCGGAAGAGTTCCGGCCCGCGGTCTCGTATACGAAATCGCACGCAAACCGCCCGGGCGAGCATGGCGCAATCCCAGCAGCCATGCGGCTCTCGGGGCGATTCGGCGCCGCAAGCGCCGGCGCCAGTGCGGAAGACGGTAAGTAGCATTGGGCGTAAAATCAGGCACCATGACTAAGCCCCTGAAACTACCCGAAGGCAAGGAACCGGTGCTGCGCGTGCTGCCGATGCCCGCCGACGCCAACCATCACGGCGACATTTTCGGCGGCTGGATCATGGCGCAGGTCGACCTCGCCGGCGGCATCCTCGCCGGCCGCCATGCGCGCGGGCGCGTCGCCACGGTTGCGGTGAACGCGTTCCAGTTCAAGCAGCCGGTGCAGATCGGCGACCTGCTCTCTTTCTACGCCGAGATCGTGCGCGTGGGCAACACCTCGATCACCATCTACGTCGAGGTTTACGCGCAGCGCAATCCCGAGGAAATCGAGGTGGTCAAGGTGACGGAGGCGACGCTGACCTATGTCGCGACCGACAAGGACCGCCGGCCGCGCCCGGTGCCGCCGCTGCCGGCGAAATAGCAGGCCCCGCGGCTGCGCGCCGCGCAAACTGCCGGCGCAGGCATCAATTCAGTATCATGCTGCTTTCCTTCCACGCCGGAGCATGCATTCCATGAAAGACTTTCAAGGCAAGGTAGCGGTCATCACCGGCGGCGCGAGCGGCCTCGGGCGGGCGATGGCCGAGCGCTTCGCGCGCGAGGGCATGCGCATCGTGCTCGCCGACGTCGAGCCGAATGCGCTGGCCAAAGCGGAAGCGGAGATGAAGGCCGGCGGCGCGAATGTGATCGGCGTGCGCACCGACGTATCCAGGGCAGCCGAGGTCGAGGCCTTGGCGCAGAAGGCGCTGGGCGCATTCGGCGCCGTGCACATCGTCGCCAACAATGCCGGCGTCGCGCCGCTCGGCAACGCCTGGGAGAACAGCGTCGCCGACTGGGAATGGACCCTGGGCGTCAACCTGTGGGGCGTGATCCACGGCGTGCGCGTATTCACGCCGATCATGCTCGCGCAAGGGGGCGAAGCGCACATCATCAATACCGCTTCGGTCTCGGGGCTGATTTCGCCGCCGGGTTCGGCCATGTACAACGTCACCAAGCACGCCGTAGTGACCCTCACCGAGACGCTGTACCATGACCTTGCCCTGAAGCAGGCCCGCATCGGCTGCTCGGTATTGTGTCCGGCCTATGTGCCGACCGGAATCATCGATTCCGAGCGCAACCGCCCGGCGCCCCTGCAAAACCCGGCGCGGGAGAAGACTGCCGAGCAGCAGGCGCGCGAAGCAATGCTGCGCAAGGCGGTAACCTCCGGCAAGTTGAGCGCGGCCGACGTGGCCGAAAAGGTGTACGAGGCGGTGCGCGAGCGACGCTTCTACATCCTCACCCACCCGAAGATCAAGCCCTCGATCCAATGGCGCATGGAGGACATCCTGCAAGAGCGCAATCCCACCAATCCGATGGCTTGAGCGCGCCCGGATCAGCGCATCGGGAAACGAGGCCGGCGATGAACAGCAGTGCGTTCTATGCGGGGCTCCCGCTGCTCACCGAGTTCAGCGCTGCGGGCAGGCAGGACAGCTACGCCCCGCTGCCCGATGACTGGCACGTGGCCATGTGCGACGTGCGCAACTCGACCGCCGCAGTCGAAGCCGGCAGCTACAAGAACGTCAACACCCTGGGCGCCGCGGTAATCACGGCGATGCTCAATGCCGCCGGCGACATCGAGATTCCGTTCATATTCGAAGGCGACGGCGCGATGCTGTGCGTGCCGCCGGCGCTGCTCGATGCGGCGCGCGCGGCGCTGCTGCAGACGCAGGCGCTGGCGCGCAAGTCCTTCGGGCTGGAGCTGCGCATCGCCGCGATGCCGGTGTCGCGCATCCGCGCGGCGGGCTTCGACATCCGCGTGGCGCGCTATCGCGTCTCGGACAATTATGTGCAGGCGATGTTCGCCGGCGGCGGCATGGCCTATGCCGACCGCTGCATGAAAGATCCGGACACGACGCCGCCGGTGCGGGTCGAGCCCGGCGGCGTCGAAGCGGCCGCGAGCTTCGACGGCCTGGAATGCCGCTGGCAGGACATTCCGAGCCGCCACGGCGAAACCGTCAGCCTGATGGTGAAGGTGCTCGTCGACGACGCGCAGCGCGCCGGCGAGATCTATCGCGAACTCATAGCCAAGGTGCGCGAAGTCTATGGCGAGGACGAGGCCTGCCATCCAGTGTGGCCGCCGAACCTGGCCATTTCTCTGAACGCGCGCCAGCTCGGCAACGAAGTCGGGGTGCGCGCGAACCAGCGCAGCGCGCGCGGCCGCTGGCTGTACCTGATGAAAATCCGCGGCTGGATCCTGATCGGCTGGTTTTTCATGACCTTCGGCATCCGCACCGCCGCCACCGACTGGGGCCGCTACAAGACGGTGCTCGCGCGCAACTCCGACGTGAAGAAATTCAACGACTGCTTTCGCCAGATACTCGCCGGCAATGCCGCGCAGCGCGAAGCACTCGACGCCTGGCTGGAGCAGCGTTTCGCGCGGCGCGAGCTGGTGTACGGTATCCATGTCGCCGACCGCGCGCAGATGACCTGCCTGGTGTTCGATTACTCCGGCCGCCATCTGCATTTCATCGACGGCGCCGACGGCGGCCTGTTCATGGCGGCCAAGGCGCTGAAGGAGCGCGCCGCCGCGCAGGCCTGAGGCGCCGCGCCGCTCAGGTTCAGGCCTGCTCGGCATAGAGCTCGGTCATGACCCCGCGCAGCCAGCGGTTGGCCGGGTCCTGGTGGAAGCGCTGGTGCCAGTGCAGGCGCACTTCGAAGCTGGGCATGCGCAGCGGCAGCGGCAGCACCTTGAAGTTGCCGGTCTGCGCGAACAGCGCCGCGACGCGCGAGGGCACGGTGACGATGAGGTCGGTGCGCGCCAGGATCATCGGCACCACGAGGAAGTGCGGCACGCGCACCGCGATGCGCGCCTCCAGCCCCTCCCTGACGAAAGTCTCCTCGATCACCTGGTGGCCGGTGCCCGCATAGGACACCAGCACATGCGCCGCCTCGCGGAACTGCTTCGCGCTGATTTTCGCACCGATGAGCGGATGGTCGGCGCGCAGCATGCAGACATAGTGCTCGCGAAACAGCGGCTGCTGGCGCATGCCCGTGGTCAGCCCGGGCAGGAAGCCGACCGCAAGATCGAGCTCGCCCGCCTCCAGCGCCGCGTGCACATCCTTGATCGGGATGCGCACCACCTCGATCCTGACGCCGGGCGCCTCGCGCTTGATGCGCGCGAGCAGGTTGGGCAGGAACACCATCTCGCCGATGTCCGACATGTGAAATCGAAACGTGTTGGCCGAACTCATCGGGTCGAAGCCGGCATGCTGCTGCAGCGCGCCCTGGATCAGGCGCAGGGCCTCGCGCACCGGCTGCGCCAGCTGCTGCGCGAACGGGGTGGGGCGCATGCCGCGCGGCGTGCGCACGAACAGCGGGTCGCCGAACAGCGCGCGCAGGCGCGCAAGCGCATTGCTCATCGCCGGCTGCGACAGCCCGATGCGCTCGCCGGCGACGGTGACGCTGCCCTCGGTGGCGATCGCGTCGAACGCGCGCAGCAGGTTAAGGTCGAGCTCTGCTACATTCATAATCGGTATATATATCATACCGTCCATCAATTTGACAAATGCGGGCGCCACGCCTAACCTGCTCCGAACAAGCGCTTGCCCGGCCACTGCCGCGGCGAGCCCAGGAGGAGGTGCCATGTACGAGATTCGCATCCACGGACGCGGCGGCCAGGGCGCGGTGCTCGCCGGCGGCATCCTCGCCACCGCGCTCGTGCTCGAGGGCAAATATGTCGTCGCCGTACCCTCGTTCGGCTTCGAGCGGCGCGGCGCGCCGGTGGCCAGCTTCCTGCGCTTCGACGAGCGCGAGATCCGCCAGATGACCAACATCTACCAGCCCGACTGCGTGCTGTGCATAGACCCGACGGTGGCGCGCGCGGTCAATGTGTTCGAAGGCGTCAAGGACGGCGCGGTGCTGGTGCAGACCACGGCGAAGCCCCTGGGCGAGTTTCAGCTGCCGCCGCAGATCGCCACGGTGGGGCTGTGCGACGCGGTGTCGATCGCGCTCGACATCTTCAAGCGCTCGATCACCAACACCATCATGCTCGGCGCATTCGCGCGCGCCACCGGACTGGTGTCGCTGGATTCGCTCAAAGCGGCAATCCAGAAATCGGATTTCCGCGATGCCGGGCTGAAGCAGAACATGGCGGCGCTGGAGCGCGGCTACGCAGCGACCCAGGTGCACCATATCGAGCGGGCCGCGGCAGCCTAGACGGGGGCAGGAACCATGAAGCAACAAGCCTACAAAATGTTCGACGCGACGACGATCCCGGGCGACCTGTGCCCGATCGCGACCAAACCCACGCCCATGCTGCCCGGCGACTGGCGCAGCATGCGCCCGGTGGTCGACCGCGCCAAATGCGTCAAGTGCGCCGTGTGCTGGCTCTACTGCCCGGTGCAGTGCGTGGTGGAAAAAGCGGCCTGGTTCGACTTCAACCTGAAAACCTGCAAGGGTTGCGGCATCTGCGCCACCGAGTGCCCGCAGCGCGCGATAGAAATGATTGCGGAGGCAGCCTGACATGAGCGCCGTGCTGAAACCAAAATCGAAGCTCGTCGTCTGCGACGGCAATGAAGCCGCGGCCTGGGCGGTGTCGCTCGCCAATGTGGACATGGTCGCGGTGTACCCGATCACGCCGCAGTCATCGCTGGTCGAGTACCTGGCGAAATTCATCGCCGACGGGCGCCTCGGCGCCGAGATCGTCGACGTCGAAGGCGAACATTCGGTGCTGTCGGTGCTGCAGGGCGCCTGCCTCGCCGGCGCGCGCACCTACACCGCGAGCTGCGGGCCGGGACTCGCTTTCATGTTCGAGCCCTATCTGCGCACGCCCGGACTGCGCCTGCCGCTGGTGATGACCATCGTCACGCGCGACACGCTGACCCCGCAGAGCGTCTGGGGCGGGCACCAGGATGCGATGTCGGTGCGCGAAGTCGGCTGGGTGCAGATGTATTGCGAATCGGTGCAGGAAGTGCTCGACACCACCATCATGGCCTACAAAATCGCCGAGCACCACGACGTGATGCTGCCGGTGAACGTCTGCCACGACGGCAACTACCTGTCCTTCGGCGCCGCGCGCTGCGAGCTGCCCGAACAGGGCGAAGTCAGCGACTTCCTCGGCGCGAAGGACGTGAACTGGCATGTGGCGCTCGACCCGCAGCGGCCGATGGCGGTGGATCCGCTAACCGGCGGCGCCGGCGGTCCCGGCCCTTCGACCTTCGTGCGCTACCGCAAGGGCCAGTGCGCCGGCATGCAGAACTCGCTCAAAGTCATCACCGAAGTGCACGAGGACTGGGGGCGGCGTTTCGGCCGCCATCACGCGCCGCTGATCGAGTCCTACAGCATGGACGGCGCCGACTACGCCATGGTCACCATAGGCAGCATGACCGGCGCGGCCAAGGACGCGGTCGACGCCGCGCGCGCGCGCGGCGAGAAAGTCGGCCTGGTCAAGGTGAAGACTTACCGTCCGTTCCCGGCCGAAGCGTTGGCAGGCGCGCTGGCGGACGTCAAAGCCTTCGGCGTGGTCGATCGCTCGGTGTCATTCGGCTGGAATTGCGGGCCTTTGTTCCAGGACGCCATCTCCGCGATGCAGTACGCGCCCAGGCGGATTCCGGCGATGAGCTTCATCGGCGGGCTCGCCGGCGCCGACCTCACCGTCGCGCACTTCGAGCGCGTGATTGGTCGCGTCAAGGAACTCGCAGGCAACGGCCAGGTAGCCGAAACCGTGTGGCTGAACGAAAAGGACTAGAAATATGGAACATGCCCATTACCTGATAGTCGGCGCCAGCCACGCGGCGCTGTCGGCCCTGCATGCGATCCGCCTGCACGACGCAGAAGGAGACGTCACCCTGCTCACGCGCGACGACAGCCTGCCCTACTCGCCCACGGTCCTGCCCTATGTGGTTTCGGGCCGCTCGGAACCGGAGCGCGTCTACCTGCGCGACGAGCGCTATTTCGCCGAGCGCAAGGTAAATTACCTTCGCGGCGCCAAAGTGCGCAAAGTGAACGCGGGCGCTAATGCGGTCGAGCTCGCCGACGGCAGCCGCATCGGCTTCGACAAGCTGCTGCTCGCCACCGGCGCGGCGCCCCTGCTGCCGCCCGTCCCCGGCCTTGCCGGGATGAAGTTTCATGTGCTGCGCACGCTCGAGGATGCGGTGGCGCTGCGTGCGGCGCTGCCGCACGCGAAGCGCGCGCTGGTGCTGGGCGGCGGCCTGATCGGCATGCACGCGGCGGAAAACCTGGTCAAGGGCGGCGTGGAAGTGAGCGTGGTGGAGCTGCAGCCGCATGTGCTCGCGGGCTATTTCGACGCGGAAGCGTCGGCGATGATCGAGAGCGTATTCAGTGCCAAAGGCGTGCACCTGCACCTCGGCGCGGGCGTGGCGTCCTTCGCAGCCCAGGGCGCGGGCTGCCGCGCGACGCTCGCCGACGGGCGCGCCATCGACGCCGACCTGCTGCTGGTCGCCACCGGGGTCGCGCCGGTCACCGATTTCCTCGAAGGCAGCGGCGTCGAGACCGAGCGCGGCGTGCTGGTGGACGCGCACATGCGCACCAACGTCTCCAACATCTGGGCCGCGGGCGACGTGGCGCAGGCGCGCGGCTTTTTCACTTCCGACCGGATCATCAACGGCATCCTGCCCGACGCGGTGGACCAGGGGCGCATCGCCGGCATGGCGATGGCCGAAGACCCGGGGACCAAAGGCTACGCCGGCGGCGTCCCGCTCAATACCTACAGTTTCTTCGGCCACCAGGCGGTTTCGGTCGGCGTGCACGAGGGCGCGCTGGAGCAAGCCGGCGTCGAAGTGAAAAAGCAGGTGGACGCCGCGGACAGGCGTTACCTCAAGATCGTGCTGAAAGACGATCGCCTCGCGGGCATCTTCGGCGTCAACAGCGCGTTCGATCCCGGCATCATGTGGGAACTGATCCTGCGCGGCATCGACCTGGGCGCGGAAAAACTCGCCTTCCTGCGCTCGCCGCAACAAACGGCGCGCGCGCTGATGTCGCGCAACTGGAGATAGGCATGGGCGCTGCATACGAAACCATCCATTTCAAGGCCGAGGCCTGCGACGGCTGCCTCGAGTGCATGACGGCCTGCGCGCAGGCCAAGGCGCGCTCGGACGAGCACCTGCAATCGCGCATCCAGATCGTGCCCTCGGGCGAGGGCTTCGAGCTCGCCATCTGCCGCCAGTGCGGCGATCCGGAATGCGTGCTCAACTGCCCGGCGGCGGCGCTATCCAAGAACGCCGGCAGCGGCGTGATCGACTGGGACGGTTCGAAATGCGTGAACTGCCTGCTGTGCACCATGGGCTGCGCTTACGGCGGCATCGCCTATGACAGCCTTGCCGGCCATGTGATCAAGTGCGATATGTGCGAGGGCGCGCCGGCCTGCGTCAAGGCCTGTGCACCGGGCGCGCTGAAGCACGTCAGGACCGCGCGCATCTACAAGCAGGTGGGCGAGCTCGAAGACCTGTTCGCCCCCGGACTGTCGGGCTGCCAGGGCTGCAACACCGAACTGATCATGCGCCACACCCTGCGCCGCATCGGCCCGGACGTGGTGGTGGCAACGCCGCCCGGCTGCATTCCGGGCATGGGCTCGGTCGGCTACAACGGGCTCACCGGCACCAAGGTGCCGGTTTTCCATCCGCTGCTGACCAATACCGCCTCGATGCTGGCCGGCGTACGCCGCCACTACAAGCGCAGCGGCCGCGATGTGATGGCGGTGGCCCTCGCAGGCGACGGCGGCACTGCGGATGTGGGCTTCCAGTCGCTCTCGGGCGCGGCCGAGCGCGGCGAGGAGATCCTCTACATCTGCGTCGACAACGAAGGCTATATGAACACCGGCATGCAGCGCTCGGGCTGCACGCCTTACGGCGCCTGGACCTCGACCACGCCGGTGGGCGAGCGCGCCCACGGCAAGACCCAGGATGCGAAGAACCTGCCGCTGCTGATGGTGATGCACGATTGCGCCTATGTCGCGACCGCCTCCACCGCGTTCATGGAAGACCTGTACGCCAAGCTCGAGCGCGCGATCGAAGCGGCAAAAACCGGATTCGCCTATCTGCACATCTATTCTCCCTGCACCACGGGCTGGCGCTTCCCCTCGGACCAGAACATCGAAGTGGCGCGCAAGGCGGTCGAAACCAATTTCGTGCTGCTGTGGGAGTTCACGCCCGGCGCGGGCCTGCACCTGACCCGGTCGGCCGACAAGGCGCTGCCGATAGACGAATATCTCGCGGTATTGGGCAAGTACCGCCACCTCGACCCGGATCAGGTCGAGCACATAGAACGCTCGGTCGCGACCAACCTCGGGCGCATCCAGATGCTCGCCGCGGTCAAGGGCCCGGCAGGCGCTGCGGCCGCGCCGGGCTGAGCGCAGGGTTCATTTATGCCTGGCAACTTGCATCGCGCCCCGCCAGTTACCGCGACGTTGTAAGATTGCGCGGACGAGAAGCCGTCCGCGCGGATCGCCGATTGCGCACGGATAAGAAGCACATCCGCGCGCAATCGGCGATCTTGAATGAAACCCCCGACGCCGTGTTTAGTGTTACCCGTAACCGTGCTTTCTGTACGGATGTGCTTTTCATCCGTACAGAAAGCACGGTTGGCGCGCGTAGCGCGCAAGCTTTGCCTTGAAAGCCCATATGGAACTGGTCCGGACATGGAAACAATGCAGCGCCCGATTACCATCCTGATTGCCGCACTCGGCGGTGAAGGCGGCGGCGTGCTCGCCGACTGGATCATCGCCGCGGCGACATCGGAAGGCTATCCGGTCCAGAGCACGTCGATTCCGGGCGTGGCGCAGCGCACCGGCGCGACCACCTATTACATCGAGCTGTATCCGCTGCGTGCCGCCGAGCTTGCGGGCCGGCGGCCGGTGATGACGCTCGCACCCGCCCCCGCCGACGTCGACGTGATGCTCGCTTCCGAACTGCTCGAAGCCGGGCGCGCGATGGTGAACGGCTTCGTTACGCCCGAGCGCACTACGCTGATCGCCTCGACCCACCGCATCTACACGGTCGAGGAGAAGATTTCCCTGGGCGACGGCCGCTTCGACAGCACGCGCATCGTCAGCGCGGCCGGCGCGCTGGCCAAGCGCGCCATCCTCGCCGATTTCCATAAGCTCGCCGTCAACACCGGCGCCATGATCAACGCGGCGCTGTTCGGCGCGCTCGCCGGTTCCGGCACGCTGCCGCTCGCGCGCGCCGCCTGCGAGGAGGCGATACGCAGCGCAGGCAAGGGCGCGGAGGCGAGCCTGCGCGGCTTCGCACTGGGCTATGCGCTCGCCGCCGGCACCGCCACGGCCGATGCCCAAACGAAAGCGCAGGCAGGCCCGGCCGGGGCGCAAGCGCCTTCCGCGGATGCGCCTGCGCGGCGCGTGCGCGAAACGTTCCCCGCCGATGCCCACGCCATGGTCGAACAGGGCCTGGCGCGCGTAATCAGTTTCCAGGACCGCGCCTACGGGGCGCTCTATCTCGATCGGCTCGAGGCCATCGCCAGACTGGACCAGGGGCAGTCCGGCATGCACGAACTCACGGGCGAAACCGCGCGCTTTCTCGCGCTGTGGATGAGCTACGAGGACGTGATCCGGGTCGCCGACCTGAAATCGCGCCGCAGCCGCTTCGAGCGCGTGCGCAGCGAAGTCCAGCCCAAGCCGGGCGAGCCGGTGCACATCATCGAGTACCTGAAGCCCGGCATCGAGGAGGCTGCGGCGCTGCTGCCCCCGGCGCTGTCCCGGCGCCTGCTCGCCTGGGCCGGGAAACGCGGCCTGCTGCACAAGCTGAACGTCGGCCTGTATGTCAAAAGCAGCAGCGTGAGCGGCTTCCTGATGCTGCGCCTGCTCGCGTCGCTGCGCCCGCTGCGGCGCCTGAGCGCGCGCTACGCCGAGGAACAGGCGCTGATCGAGCGCTGGCTCAAAGCCATCGCTGCCGCTGCGCATCCCGAGCTCGCGCTGGAGATCGCGCTGTGCGGCCGCCTGATCAAGGGCTACGGCGACACCAACCGGCGCGCCAAGGCGAACTTCCTGCGCATATTCGACACCTTGGTGGATGGCGGAGCCATGATCGAAGGCGGCAAATTGACCGACGCGCAGGCGCGCGCCGCTGCGGTGCGCGCGGCACGCGAAGGAGCATTGGCAGATCCCGAGGGCCGCGGCCTGGAAACGACGCTGGCGCGGCACGGCATCGCGCCGCTGCCGCCGCAGCCGAAAATCATCCAGTTCACGCGCCGGCCGGCCATAAAGCGCGAGGTTGCCTAGGGAAAAAGGGGCTCTGCCCCCTTTAGATCCCCCGCTAATCAGCTTTCAGAAAAGAGGCTTTCATGGAAAGGCAATTCAACGCGGAGATCGAATCGCTCAAACTGGGCGAGGGCGAAACCTTCCATGGCGAGGGCATACTCGCCGTGACCAAGGCGCTGCTGCAGTCGGGCGTGTCCTATGTCGGCGGCTACCAGGGCGCGCCGGTGTCGCATCTGCTTGACGTGATGGTGCAGGCGCGCGACTACATGGACGAGCTGGGCGTGCATGTCGAAGCCTGCACCAATGAGGCCTCGGCCGCGGCCATGCTTGGCGCCTCGATCAACTATCCGGTGCGCGGCGCAGTAACCTGGAAATCCATCGTCGGCACCAATGTCGCCTCCGATGCCCTCACCCACGTGGCTTCCGCAGGCGTGATCGGCGGCGCGCTGATCGTGGTCGGCGAGGATTACGGCGAAGGCGCGAGCGTGGCGCAGGAGCGCACCCATGCGGTCGCGCTGAAATCCTCGATGTGGATGCTCGACCCGCGGCCCAACCTCGCCACCATCGCGAATTTGGTGGAACGCGGATTCGAACTGTCGGAAGCCTCGAACACTCCGGTGTTCATGGACCTGCGCATCCGCGCCTGCCATGTGCATGGCAGCTTCACTGCAGGCGCCAATCGCGCGCCGGCGCTGTCCACGCGCAAGCTCGCGGCGGACCCGGCTGCATTCGACTACGAGCATATCCCGCATCCGCCCGCCACCTACCGGCAGGAGAAACTGAAGATGGGCGTGCGCCTGCCGGCCGCGCGCAAGTACATCCGCGAGCACAAGCTCAATGAGTTCTTCGCCGGCAGCGAAACCGCCGTCGGCATCATCTGCCAGGGTGGCTTGCACAACAATCTGCTGCGCGCGCTCAAGCTCATCGGCCTGGCCGACGACTTCGGCGCAAGCCGCATACCGATACTCGCGCTCAACGTGGTCTACCCGCTGGTGCCGGAGGAGATCACCGGCTTCTGCTCGGGCAAGAGCGCGGTGCTGGTGGTCGAAGAAGGCCAGCCCGAGTTCATCGAGCAGGACATCGCCACGACGCTGCGCCGCGCGGACATCCAGACCCGGCTGCACGGCAAGGACGTGCTGATGATGGCGGGCGAATACACGTCCGAGGTGATCGTGCACGGTCTGCTGCGCTTTCTCGGGGCGCATGCGCCGCAGCTCGACCTCTCCTCCGGGACGCGCTGGCACGAGTCGGTGGAGGCCGCGCGCGCGCGCGCGGCCGAGCTGCTCGGCGCGCCGCTGCCGCCACGGCCGCCGAATTTCTGCGTCGGCTGCCCCGAGCGCCCGGTGTTCGCCGCGATCAAGCTGGTCGAGCGCGAAATCGGCAAGCGCCATATCTCGGCCGACATCGGCTGCCATTCCTTCGCCACCTTCGCGCCGTTTTCCCTGGGCAATTCGATCCTCGGCTACGGCATGAGCCTCGCGAGCAGCGCCGGCGTGGCGCCGCTGCTGGCCGGTCGCTCGATGGCGATCATGGGCGATGGCGGTTTCTGGCACAACGGCTTTCTCTCCGGCGTCGCCTCGAACCAGCTGAACAGCGGCGACAAGGTGCTGTTGATCATGAAGAACGGCTACACCTCGGCCACGGGCACGCAGGATCTGGTGTCCTCCCCCGGCGGCAGCGAGGAGCTCGCGCAGGACAAGAGCCCGGTGCGCGGCGAGCACACCATCGAAAACACGCTGCGCGGCGCCGGCGTCAAATGGCTGCGCAATGTCTATACCTACCGCGTCGGCGACATGGTGAAGACTTTGCGCGAAGCATTCACCACCGACGAGACCGGGCTCAAAGTTATCGTCGCCGAAGGCGAATGCCAGCTCGAGCGCCAGCGCCGCATCCGGCCGGTGCTCGCGCGGCTGCTCGGCTCGGGCGCGCGCGTGCTGCGCACGCGCTTCGGCGTCGATGACGAGACTTGCTCGGGCGACCATTCCTGCATCCGCCTGTCGGGCTGCCCTTCGCTCACCGTCGCGCCCTCGTCGGACCCGCTCAAGGTGGATCCGGTCGCGCATGTGAACCACTCCTGCGTCGGCTGCGGCCTGTGCGGCGAGGTCGCGCATGCCGCGATTCTGTGCCCTTCGTTCTACCGCGCCGAGGTGGTGCAGAACCCGAACGTCTGGGACCGCCTGCTCGCGCGCCTGCGCGCGGGCCTCATCGACTGGCTGCAGCCGGCTTGATGGCGGGCGCCCGCGCATGAGCGAGGTCCAATGCCTGCGCTGGCAAATCGGCGACGTGCGCATCACGCGCGTGGCCGAACTCGGCGGCGAGCCGTTTCCATCCACGTTCATGTTTCCCGCCTCCTCGCCGGAGCTGGTGCAGCGCCACGCCTGGCTGCGGCCGCATTTCGCGCATGCGGACGGACGCCTGTACGGCTCGATCCACAGCTTCGTCATCGAGTCGGGCAAGCGGCGCATCATCGTCGACACCTGCGTAGGCAACGACAAGGCGCGCGCGATCAGGGCCTGGAGCATGCTGCAAGGGCCGTTTCTCGCGCATCTGGCCGAGGCCGGTTTCCCGCCCGGGTCGATCGACACCGTGATGTGCACCCACCTGCACGTCGATCACGTGGGCTGGAACACGCGCTTTGTGGACGGTAAATGGGTACCGACTTTTCCGAATGCGCGCTATCTGTTCGGGCGCAGGGAATGGGAGCATTGGGCGTCCGACGCCGCCGAGCACCGGGACGGCGACGTCATGGGCGACTCGGTGCGCCCCATCATCGACGCCGGCCTGGCAGAACTGGTAGCCATGGATCATGTGCTGACGCCCGAAGTGCGGCTGGAGCCGACCCCGGGGCACACGCCGGGACATGTAAGCGTGCGCATTTCCTCGCGCGGCGCCGAGGCGGTGATCACCGGCGACCTGATGCACCATCCGCTGCAATGCGCGGAGCCCGATCTCGCCAACAACTTCGACGTCGACGCGGCAGCGGCGCGGCGCACGCGGCGCGACTTTCTCGCGCGCTACTCGAATCGCCCGGTGCTGGTGCTGGGCACGCACTTCGCACCGCCCACCGGCGGCTGGGTGATCGATGCCGCGCCGGCGTGGCGCTTCGATGTCAAGGCGCCACGGGGTAAAGGGGGCGGTTAAGGCGTCGGGGCGCATTGGCAAAACGGCTGAAACCCAATAGGGGCGCGGGCTTCAGGCCGATTGCATGACTGGTACCAAAGGAGAATCCATGGCTGCAGAAGCTTCCACCACGGCATCGAGTGCGTTCGAGAGCCTGCTCAAGGCGCGCTACAGCTGTCGCGCCTTCTTGCCGCAGCAGGTCGATACCGGCACCATCGTGCGCATGCTCGAAATCGCGCAGCGCACCCCCTCCTGGTGCAACTCGCAGCCGTGGAAGGTGGTGATCACGCGCGGCGCCGGCACCGAGCGCTTCCGCAACGCGATCTACGACCATGCCAGCACGCACAAGCCGGCGCCCGACTTCGCCTTCCCGCGCGAATACCGCGGCGTATACCTCGAGCGCCGGCGCGAGTGCGGCTTCCAGCTGTATGAAAGCGTCGGCATTGCGCGCGGCGACCGCGAGGCCTCGGCGCGCCAGACGATGGAGAACTACCGCCTGTTCGGCGCGCCGCACGCGATGATCGTGACTACCGACGAGGCGCTGGGCGTGTACGGCGTGCTCGACTGCGGTGCATGGGTGAACAACTTCATGCTGGCTGCGCGCAGCCTCGGCGTCGCCAGCATCGCGCAGGCGGCGCTCGCGGCGCAGCCCGAATTCACGCGCGCGCATTTCGGACTGCCTGCCGATCGCCAGATCGTCTGCGGCGTGTCCTTCGGCTATGAGGATGCGGCCCATCCGGTGAACCGCTTTCGCACCAGCCGTGCCTCGATGGAAAACGTGGTCAGCTGGGTGGACGAATAGCGATTGCCGGCAATTGCCCGCAGCGGCAGGCTCAGTGCAGATCGAGCGCGTGGCGCTGGAGCGCGCGCAGCGGCACCAGCTGCAGCACGTTCTCGTGCGTGGCTTCGAGCACGACCTTGGGCGCCCGCCCCGCCTCCCAGGCCTCGACCCAGCGCAATACATGCAGGCACCAGCGGTCGCCCGGCTTGAGGCCGTGAAAGCGCATTTCGGGGCGCGGCGTGGACAGGTCGTTGCCGCGCTCGCGCGAATAGTCGAGGAATTCAGCCGTCACTTTCACGCACACCAGGTGCGCGACGCCCTGCTCGCCGCGCGTGGCGCAGCAACCATCGCGAAAGAAACCGGTGAGCGGATCGTAGCCGCAGGCGAGCAAGGGTCCGCCGAGGACGTTCTTTTCCGTGGAGGGCGGGGCGGCGCTCATGCCTGGCATGGCCTCAGGCCGGAGCGGCCTGCTTGTGCTGCGATGCGAGCATCCGGCGCAAGTGTTCGAACGACAGATTGCCCCCGGTCATCACCAGAACCACGTTCTTTCCGACCAGCCTGCGCTTCATATTGAGCGCGGCCGCAAGCGGGGCGGCAGCGGCGCCTTCAGCAAGATTGTGCGTATGCTCCAGCAGCAGCAGGACCGCTTCCTCGATCGCGCTATCCTCGACCAGCACGAAGTCGTCGAGGTATTTGCGCAGGATACGCCGCGTGTTCTCGAACGGAACACTGAGCGCCAGCCCATCGGCACTGGTCTGCGCGCGCACCGTCACGGCCTTGTCCGCTAGCCAGCTGCGCTGCATCGCCGGAGCCTGTGCCGATTGCACCGCGATCACCTCAACGCGCGGATTGATCGATTTGGCGACGATGGCTGTGCCACACGCGCCGCTGCCCGCGCCCACCGGAACCACGATCACGTCGACTTCCGGCAGGTCTTCGATTATTTCCAGACCATAGGATCCGACGCCGTGAATCAGCAGATTTTCCGTGCCACCGACCAGGCGGCCGCCGCATTCCGCGGCTGCGCTTTCCACCCATTCGCGCGCACTTTCATAGTTGGGACCGTGGATCACGACCTCGGCACCGAGGCCGCGCATTGCCGCCACCTTGCCCGGGTTGGCGCCTTCGGGCACGGCGATGGTCGCGCGCAATCCATGCGCGCGCGCTGCGAAGGCAATGCTCTGGCCGTGATTGCCGGTCGAGGCAGTGAACAGGCCGGAATCGCGCTCTCGCTGGCTAAGGTGCGCCACCAGGTTGATCCCGCCCCGCACTTTGTATGCCCCCACCGGCAGATGATTCTCGTGTTTTACCCATACCTTCGCTCCGAGCATGTCGCTCAGTCCGCAATAGGTGTACAAGGGCGTAGGCTTGAGGTAACGGTAAACGTGCGGCCGCGCGGCGATCACGTCGTGCAGCGTCGGCATCTCCTCGTCTGTCATTATTTTAGTTCTCTGAACTGCAGGGGTTGGCGAACGAGCGCGCGGCTGCGCAATCTGCGCATGCACCCGCGGCACTCTGGATGATGGCCGCCCCAAGACCGGCACATTTCCACGCCGGCTCGACGCTCGATCAATCCCGGCCCTTATTATAGACGCGGAAATGCCCGCGACGCCCGATTCTGCGGGCCCGGCAAGCTGCCGACCTGGCGCCGGGATTTGGCGCCGGGGCTATGCGGAAACCGGCTCGCGCAGGCTGACACCCGGCGTCGTAGCCGCGTTCTTGCGCTTGGCATTGACCATCAGCAGCGCGATTGCGCACGAGGCCGCGCGCGCTTCCGCGCTGTCGGCGCGGCTGGTGAGCACGATTGGGACGCTGGCTCCCACGACGACGCCGGCAAGCAGCGCATCCGCCAGGTATTCGAGCTGCTTGGCGAGCATGTTGCCCGATTCGAGATCGGGCACCACCAGGATATCGGCGCGTCCGGCCACGGCCGAGCGTATGCCTTTGGTTTTGGCCGCGACGATGGACACCGCATTGTCGAAGGCGAGCGGCCCGTCGAGTATGCCGCCGGTAATCTGCCCGCGGTCGGCCATCTTGCACAGCGAACCTGCATCGATGGTGGCGCGCATTTTCGCGGTGACGGTCTCCACTGCAGCCAGAATCGCCACCTTGGGCTCGGGCACGCCGAGGACATGTGCAAGGTCAATCGCGTTCTGCACGATGTCCACCTTGTCGTCCAGGGACGGATCGATGTTGACCGCGGCATCCGTAATCAGCAGCTCGCGCGGGTAAGTCGGCACGTTGGCGATGAACACGTGGCTGATCCGCCGCTCGGTGCGCAGGCCGTTGGCGGCGACCACTTCGGCCATCAGCTCGTCGGTATGCAGGGAACCCTTCATCAGCGCCTCGGCGCGCCCCTCGCGCACCAGCGCCACCGCCTTCGCCGCCGCGTCGTGGCTGTGCGCGACGTCGATGATCTGCATCGACGCGAGATTGCAGTCGTGCTCCCGCGCGATGGCGCGGATCTTCTGCTCCGGTCCGATCAGGATCGGAACGATCAAATCGGCCTCAGCCGCCTTGATCACGCCGCGCAGCGACTCGGCATCGCAGGGATGGGCAACTGCCATCAGCGCCGGCGGCATGTCCTTGGTGCGCGCCAGCAGGTGCTGATAGCGCGCCTCGCGGTCGAGAAAGGTCACCTCGGGCATTTCAATGCGCGCGCGCTTGATTTTCTCCGTCGGCGCGAGCACCTCCGCCGTACCGGAGATCACTTTCTGGCCATCCTGGTTGGTGCACAGGCAGTCGAAAACGATATGGTGGTTGTGGTCGAATTTGCGCGTCGCCGTGAGTCTGACGGTGATGGTGTCGCCCAGGCCGACCGGACGCGAGAAATGCAGCGTCTGGTCGATGTAGATCGTGCCAGGTCCGGGAAATTGCGTTCCGAGCACAGTGGAAATAAGCGCACCGCCCCACATCCCATGGGCAATTACCTCCCTGAACATACTGCTTTTTGCGTATTCGGGGTCTACGTGCGCCGGATTGACGTCGCCCGACATGATCGCAAACAGCTGAATATCCGCCGGTTTCAGGGTGCGTGTGATGGTTGCCGAGTCGCCGACCCTGATTTCGTCGTAGGTGCGGTTCTCGATGTAATTCAAGGGTGTCATGATTGCGGTCCGTAGTGCCTGCTTGTGACCAATTTATGCGAGAAGCCACGCCAATTACTTGCGCAAAATCAAACTTCAATAGCCTAAGGGAGGCTTCCCTGCGCGCCATCCTTGAGCAGAAAGCCCGGTCGTGATACCGTGCATTACCATGATTATTAAAGGTTTGACAATTTTTAACAAATTGGCCAGCCGGATGCGGCCCTAGCACCGATCCGGCAGGCAAATGATCCCGGCATTCGACACATGATGCGCAGGCCTTCGCCGGGCCACCGCCGCCCTGGAATAGGACGGTGCCATTTGTTTTTTTACCGAGAGGGGGAGTTGAAAATGAAATCGCTTGATCATGCAATAGCAGTGAACGATGTTCAACCGGCAGAAGTCATGCAGCGGTTGTCGTCGGTACCCGGAATGGCTGAAGAGCGCCTGCCGTTCACGGTCAGAATCGTGCGCAGCGAGGACGCCCTGCGCAAAGCAGTAAGCATCCGCCAGGCCGCATATGCGCGCCATATGCCTGGACTAGCGGAGAAACTGGCCGCGCCGGAAGCCAACGATCGCGACCAGGGCTCCGTCGTTCTGCTGGCCGAATCCAAGTTCGACGGATCGCCACTGGGAACGATGCGGATCCAGACCAATCGGTTCAGCCCGCTATCGATCGAACAGGGCGTCGAGCTTCCTGCATGGCTGGGGGACAAGAGCCAGGCCGAAGCCACCCGGCTAGGCATAGAGCTGGGCCGGACCGGGCGATTGGTCAAGACCACGCTGTTCAAGGCGTTCTTTCTTTATTGCGTGGAAGCCAATATCGAATGGATGGTGATCGGCGCGAGGACGCCCTTGGATCGGATGTACGACGCGCTGTTGTTTCAGGACCTGTTTCCCGGCCAGTACATACCCATGCGCCACTTCAACAATATTCCGCATCGCGTGCTGGCGTTCGAAGTCGGCACGGCGGAGGAGAGATGGGCGGCGGCGAACCACCCGCTCTACGACTTTGTCTTCCGCACCAGCCACCCGGATCTGGACTTGAGTGATTCGGGCCTCTCCCGGCGGGCACGCCCCGCTCGCGTTGAGGAACGATTCGGCCAGGTAGCCGTCGGTGCATAGGCAAAGCGGCGGCCAGCGCATGCCGCGTGCCGCCGCCTGGTCCTGGCGCCCGCCATGGCGCCTGGGCGAGGATGCCCAGTTCAAATCGCGTATCATGGGGGCCCGGCTTCGAATGCAGACGTAGCGGATGCCAAGGTTTCCTACAATTTGGCGAGCATGGGCGCAGCGCACCAACGAGGCGCTGGATTCCCTTTTGTATCGGGTTTCAGTCTATGGCGTGCCCGCGGTGATCGGTGCGATGTCGCTGCTGGCGCTGATTGCCTGGAACAGTGAATACAGCACCAGCGGAAGCACCAACCTGGGGTTCCGCGTATTCGAGCAGACCGAGGACGCGACGTCGCCGGCCCAGGCGCTCGCGCTGCTCAAAGACCAACCCCTGGTCGACCACCTCGACACCAATCTGTCCGAGTCGCCGTTTTGGTTCAGCTTCACGACGCGTCCGCCAAAAAACAACGAACGGATGGATATAGAGCTGCCGTCGAGGCACGCCCTGGACATCACCTGCTGGGATGCCGCAGGATTGAACTCCCTGGGCAATGCAAACCGCGACGCCGATGCCGGCCAGCTTAAACTGGCCAAGGCCGGATTCGTGCTGGAACTCGGCAGACTGCAATCGCAAAAGGCCATGACGGTGTTGTGCCAGGCTCAGTTTTCCGGGCCCGGGCGGATAAATGTCGTGGAATGGCCACAAGCCCAATTCGAAATATCGGCGCAAAAGTTTCATCGCGATTCTGGCCTTCTCGACGGAGGTCTCATCGTTTTGTCGCTGTTCGTGCTGCTGACTGCCATCATCAACCGCGAGTGGCTATACGTGTTGTTCGCTGCCTGGTTGATCGCCAATCTGCGGCTCGCAGCACTTTCGGCCGGATGGGATACACAGTGGCTGGAGCGCAGCATACCGGCCGACTGGATATTGCTTACCCGCAAGCTTACCGGCGCGGCGTATTATTTTCTGACAATCACATTGTTCAGCAGGCTGTTCCGGGATGACTTGAGGCAGGTCGGTTATCTGCAACTGCTGCGACTGGCCCAATGGTCGTGCCTGCCGCTGCTGGCATTGGCCGCGATCCTGCCTTTCCGTCAGTTTCTGCCTTACATGTGGCTGAGCACACTGATGGGAATAGCAGTCCTGGTCTTCTATATGGCGCGCATCATGCTGGTCGCGCGGTCCAAAGTTGCGCTGTGGTACAGCCTGTCGCTGGGAATCGCCTTGTTCGCAAGCGTATACGAAGTGGTGGCCGCGGCCTTGGGGGCGAAAGCGTTGATCGGGGCGTTCAATTTCGTTACCGCGTCGCTGGCTTCCAGCCTGATGGCCGCGCTCGCAATCGCCGAGCAGATGCGCCAGGAACGGCTGGGGCGCGTACGCGCAGAAACCGAATTGCGCAGCACTTACGAAGCCATCCCGATCGGATTGTTCACCTTGGATGCAAACGGCAATTTCGTGCGTGGCAATCCGGCCCTGCGCAACATGCTTGGCGTGGACTTGTCGCGCGCCAGGCGCGAAACCTGGGCCGGCAATTTCGAGCCGGGCGCGTGGTCCCGGCTGCGCGAAATGATCTGGCGCAATGCCGGCGAAGAACTCGAAATACGCGACGCTGCCGCCGACGAGGAGAAATCCAGGCGCTTCCTGGTCAAGGCGACCCTGGCAGGTGACATGATCGAGGGTTCGCTGCAGGACATCACGCAGCGCTCGAAGGCGACGGCCAGGCTGCTGTTCCTGGCGGAAAACGATCCGCTTACCGGAGTACTGAACCGGCATGGCATCGAGGAGGCGTTTGGGGCTGCGCTACAGGGCCTCTCCAAAGGCCAGCCGCTGGCGCTTGCCTACCTGGACCTAGACCGGTTCAAGCTGATCAATGACCTGTTCGGCCACATCGCGGGGGACGAGGTTCTGAAGCAGGTGTGCCTGCGGGTGGGCGAAATGCTCGCGGACGGACACAGCATCGGCCGGGTCGGAGGCGACGAATTCGTCATCGTGTTCCGCAACACGCCGATCCGCACCGCGAACGCGATCTGCCGCGGCATCGTCGACTGGATCGGCTCCACGCCGTATCAGATCGGCGACAAGGCGTTCCAGGTCAGGGGTTCCATTGGCCTGATCGAGGTTGCCGACGGCACCAACGTCAAGGACGCGATGTCTGCGGCGGACCGCGCCTGCCGCGAGGCCAAGAAGGGGCTGCACGCCAACCTGGTCGTGTATGAAAAGAACGAGGCGGTGTTCCGGGAACGCGAGGAGGAATTGCGCCTGATCGAACGCCTCGGAACGGGCGTCGTGCCCGAAGGCCTGTTCCTGGTGATGCAGCCCATCATGTCGCTGCGCTCGCCTTACGAGTCGCTGAACTTCGAAATCCTGCTGCGCATGCGCCAGCCGGACAACACCATCACCTCGGCCGGAAAGATCATATCCGCGGGCGAGAATAACGGACGCAGCGCGGTGATCGACCGCTGGGTCATGTCCAACGCACTGGAATGGCTGGACGAGCACTATGACAGCCTCGATCGCACGCGCTTCGCGTGCATGAACCTGAGCGGCGCGTCGCTGAACGACGAACGCTTCATTCACGATGCTTTCTCCATGCTGGCGCAGCACGGCCGCGCCGTGGGCAAGCTGTGCATAGAAATAACCGAGAGCGTGGCGCTGCACGATCTGGACAACACGCGGCGTTTCATCGACAAAGTGCGGGATTTCGGCGCCAAGGTGGCGCTCGACGATTTCGGCGCCGGGTACACCTCGTTCTCGTACCTGAAGGAACTGCGCGCCGACACGCTGAAGATCGACGGGAGCTTCGTCCTCGGCGTCAACGCGCATCCGGCCAATCTCGCCATTGTCGAGGCGATCGTCGAGCTGGCGCGCAATCTCGGCATGAAGAGCGTGGCGGAATGGGCCGAGGACCTTGCGACGGTCGAATCGCTGGCGGAAGTCGGCGTGGATTATGTCCAGGGCTTTGTCATCGCCAGGCCCCAATTGCCTGCGAATATCCTGCGCGCGCGCTCTTCGGCAAGTTTCATCGAGGACGAACGCGTGGCGCATTATGTCCGCACTCATCTCGCGCGCGGACAGGCGGTTGAATTGTGGGAACAGCTGAGGGAACTCAGACCGAAGGGTTCGAACAACTGACCGGCACCATCCGCCACGCGCCCTGCGGATTCAGGGTCGAGTCCGAATAATCGCAGCCGAACCGGAGTCAAGCATGCCAGACGCCCGCAGCGCCTACTATGACCGGCAGTACAACGCCCGCGCGATGATCCCCGATCACCTGGAGATTTTCGAGCGCGGCGCCAGGCGCTCGGCCGAGGTGCGCGCCGGCGCGCGCTGCCAGCTGAACGTCGCCTACGGTCCGGACCCGGCGGAAAAACTGGACATCTTCCCGGCGGAGGGAAAGAGCGAGGCGCTGCTGGTCTTTATCCACGGCGGCTACTGGAGATCCCGCGACAAGAGCGACTTTTCCTATCTCGCCCCCGCTTTCACGCGCAACGGCGTGACCGTCGCGCTGCCCAACTACGGCCTGTGCCCGCAGGTCGGGATAGAGGACATCGTCAAGCAGAACCTGCTCGCGATCGCCTGGCTCTGGCATTACGGCGCGCGCTACGGGGTCAACCCGGGCCGGCTCTATGTCGCCGGACACTCGGCCGGCGGCCATCTCACAGCGATGATGCTGGCGGCGCGCTGGAACACCTATATGCCGGCGCTGCCCTACAACCTGGTCAAAGGCGGTCTTGCAATCAGCGGCATCTACGATCTGGAGCCGCTGGTGCATGCGCCATTCGTGAACGTCGATCTTAGGCTGGATCAGGCGCTGGCGCGCCGTTTGAGTCCGGTGAGCATCCCGCCGGCGACCACGGCGCCGCTGTATACCGCGGTCGGCGGCGAGGAAAGCGAAGAGTTCAAGCGCCAGAACGCGCTCATCGCGAGGACCTGGCGCTACGCCTTCGCCCGGGACATTCCGATGCCCGGCTGCAACCATCTCACCGTGCTCGAGCAGCTCGCCGATCCGGGCAGCGCGTTGTTCAAGGGCGCGATGGAAATGATGCAGCGCTGAAGTCCGGCGTCGGCGTGGCAGGCGCCGCCGAAAGCTGCTATCTTTGGCCGGCCATGGACGCGCGCGCGCTGCTCGTAGAAAGCTTTCATGCCGCAGTGGGCGCGGCCGATCCCCTCCAGATCCTGCCGCAGCATCTGCCACAGACGCCCGCCGGCAAGACGCTGGTGGTCGGCGCAGGCAAGGCGGCGGCAGCGATGGCCCTTGCCGTCGAGCAGCACTGGCCCGCCGCCGCACCGCTGAGTGGCCTGGTCATTACCCGCTATCGCCATGGACTGCTCACCAACCGCATCCAGGTGATCGAAGCGGGGCATCCGGTGCCCGACGAGAGCGGCGAGAAGGCGGCGCAGGAAATCCTGCGCCGGGCGAAATCCCTGAGCGCAAACGATCTGCTGCTCGCGCTTGTTTCGGGCGGGGGGTCCAGCCTGCTCAGCCTGCCGGTCGAGGGCATCAGCATGGACGAGCTGAAAGCCACGACGAAGGAGCTGCTGCGCTCCGGCGCGCCGATCCAGGACATGAATACGCTGCGCAAACATATCTCCAGCATCCAGGGCGGGAGGCTCGCCGCCGCATGCAAGGCGCGGGTGCTGGCGCTGATTGTTTCCGACGTGACCGGCGACGATCCCACGCACATCGGGTCCGGCCCATGCGCCCCGGACCCGAGCACGTATCAGGATGCGCTCGACATCATCGCGCGTTACGGCGTGGCGGCGCCCGCTTCCGTGATGGCGCATCTGCAGCGCGGCGCGCGCGGCGAGATCGCGGAAACGCCCAAGCCGGGCGACCGGCTGTTCCAGCGCGTCGAAAACAAGGTCATCGCCACGGCGCAGGATTCGCTGCAGGCCGCCGCCGCCTATTTTCGCGGCAAGGGCATCACGCCGGTAGTGCTCGGCGACAGCGTGACCGGTGAAGCCAGCGAGGTCGCCAAGGTCTACGCGGCGCTGGCGCGCCAGATTCGCAGCCATGGCGAGCCGTTCAAGCCGCCGCTGGCGCTGATTTCCGGCGGGGAATGCACGGTCACCGTGCGCGGCAAGGGCCGCGGCGGCCGCTGCTCGGAATTCCTGCTGTCGCTGGCGGTGGAATTGGGCGGCATGCCCGGCGTGCATGCACTCGCCTGCGACACTGACGGCATCGACGGCTCGGAGGACAATGCCGGCGCGCTGCTCGCGCCCGACTCGCTCGCGCGCGCTGCGGCGGCCGGCGCCGCGCCGAAGAAGCTGCTCGCCGACAATGACGGATACAGCTTTTTCGAAGGGCTGAATGACCTGGTCTTAACCGGGCCGACGCGCACCAACGTCAACGATTACCGGGTGATACTGATCCTGTAAGGCGCGCTTGGGACGCCCGCATGGCGGCCGCGCGCTCACGCCCAGCTTAGGGCATCGCCGACCTTCAGACCCAGAAATTGCGCCGCGCTGCCGCCGGCTACTGCGATCTCCACCAGGCCCTGGCTGTTTTCATACCAGAACGCCGCACCCGCTGCGGATTCGGAGTAGATGCGCGCGTAGGGAATCTGCGAATCGCCCAGCGCCAGCCGCGCATCGCGCGGAATTCCGCTGGCGCGTATGCCGGTATGGGCATTGCCGTAGTGGTCGATGTAGATGATCTCGGGCAGGTCTTCGCCGCCAAAGTCGACCTCGAGTCTGCCGCTGTGCTCGAACCAGTCCCTGGGGAGGCTGCCTTGCACGGCCAGCGTCGCGGCCACCGGAGCGAACAGGTCGCGGCCGTGGAACGAGGCCGAGAGTTGTTCCGGCCGCCAGACTACGCGCCAGCAATCACCCTTGAGCGCGCGTGCGCCGACCACCGACAGCAAGCCGTTGTCGGGTCCGACGTACCAGCGCCCGTCGGCCTGCACTACGACGGCATTGCGCGCACCACCGACACCGGGATCGACCACGGTCAGGAATACGCTGCCTTCGTCGAAACGGCCGACCAGGGCCGCGAGCAGGTGAGCGCTGGCGCGGACATTGAATGCCGGCGCGTCGTGCAGCAGATCGATGACGGCGATGGGCGGCGCCATGCGCTGCAGCACCGCCTTGACTTGGCCGACGTAGATGTCGCCGGCGCCGAAATCGGAAAACAATACGATGGCCATGGGCGTATTGTAGCGCCAGAAAACAAAAAAGCCGGCACGCAGGCCGGCTTCACTGTTGCATCGGATCCGCTCAGGACTTGGCGTCAGCCGCAGCCGAACCTTCGGCGACTTCCGGCCGGTCCATCAATTCGACCAAAGCCATGGGCGCGTTGTCGCCCTGGCGGAAGCCGTACTTGAGGATGCGCAGGTAGCCGCCGTTGCGCTTGGCATAGCGCGGGCCAAGCTCGTTGAACAGCTTGGTCACCATGTCGCGGTCGCGCAGGCGGTTGAACGCCAGGCGGCGGTTGGCGACGGTGGCGATCTTGCCCAGCGTGATCATCGGCTCGACTACGCGGCGCAGTTCCTTCGCCTTGGGCAGCGTGGTCGTAATGACCTCGTGCTTGAGCAGCGAATTGGTCATGTTGCGCAGCATCGCCAGGCGGTGGCTGCTGGTGCGATTGAGCTTTCTCAGTCCTAAGCGGTGACGCATGTTCTTGCCTCTTTTATTCCGCCCTCGTCCCGAGGGCGATAATTCCCAGGAAGCGCTTTTGAACCAAATCCGCCATCAGCGCTTCCTCTGACTCCGGGGATTTACAAGGGGGCGTCGCCCCCTTGTTCGGTCTCACTCTTCCTGCGCAGTAAGCCGCAGGTGGATTCGCCTCAGACGCGCGCGACTTCCAGACCCGCGGGCGGCCAGTTCTCCAGCTTCATCCCCAGGGTCAGGCCGCGCGATGCCAGTACTTCCTTGATCTCATTGAGCGACTTGCGGCCCAGGTTCGGCGTCTTCAGCAGCTCGGTCTCGGTGCGCTGGATCAGGTCGCCGATGTAATAGATGTTCTCGGCCTTCAGGCAGTTGGCCGAACGCACCGTCAGCTCCAGGTCGTCCACCGGGCGCAGCAGGATCGGGTCCACTTGCGGCGCTTTCACCGGCTCGCTCGCGATCGGCGTGCCCTCCAGCGCCGCGAATACCGACAGCTGGTCAACCAGGACGCGCGCTGCGTAGCGTATCGCTTCTTCCGGCTCGACCACGCCATTGGTCTCGATGTCCAGGATCAGTTTGTCGAGGTCGGTGCGCTGCTCCACCCGCGCCGACTCCACCGCGTAGCTGACGCGGCGCACCGGCGAGAACGAGGCGTCGAGGATGATCTTGCCGATACCCTTGGTCTCCTCCGGCGCCGCGCGCAGGTTGCCCGGCTGGTAGCCGCGGCCGCGCTCGACCTTGATCTGCATCTCCAGCTTGCCGCCGGGGGAAAGATGCGCAATGACGTGCTCGGGATTGACGATCTCAACGTCGTGGGAGACCTCGATATCGGCTGCGGTCACCGCGCCTTCGCCCTTCTTCTTCAGCGTCAGCAGGGCCTCGGTGCGGTTGTGCACTTTCAGGACCACGCCCTTGAGGTTGAGCAGGATGTCGACCACGTCCTCCTGTACGCCGTCAATGGTCGAATATTCATGGAGCACGCCGGAGATCTGCACCTCGGTCGGTGCGAAACCCGGCATCGATGACAGGAGTACGCGCCTCAGCGCGTTGCCTAGCGTGTGCCCGTAGCCCCGCTCGAACGGCTCCATCACCACTTTGGCATGATTCGGAGCGATGCTCTGCACGTCGATGATGCGCGGTTTCAGAAATCCACTGCTTTGCATGGAGGTTCCTCTGGGAAACTTTAACTATTACTTGGAATACAGTTCGACGACGAGGCTTTCGTTGATCGTCGAAGGCAGCTCGCTGCGCTGCGGCATGGCTTTGAACGTACCCTTGAGCCCGGTGGCATCCACTTCGAGCCATTCGGGGACGCCGCGCGAAGCCGCCGCAGCGGACGCGCCCTTGATGCGCAGCTGTTCCTTTGCCGCCAGCGCCACCTCAATGGTGTCGCCGGTACGCACATGGTAGGACGGGATGTTGACGCGCTTGCCGTTCACCATGATGCCGTTGTGACGCACGATCTGGCGCGCCTCGTTGCGCGAAGCGCCGAAGCCCATGCGGAAACAAACGGTGTCCAGGCGCGATTCGAGCATTTGCAGCAGGGACTCGCCGGTGATGCCCTTGCTGCGCGCAGCGGCGGCGTAGATGCCGCGGAACTGGCGCTCGAGGATGCCGTAAATGCGCCGGATCTTCTGCTTCTCGCGCAGCTGCTTGCCGTAGTCGGACAGCCGCTGGCCGCTTTTCTGGCCGTGCTGGCCCGGCGCGTAGGCGCGGCGCTCCACGGCGCACTTGTCGGTAAAGCATTTCTCGCCTTTGAGGAACAGTTTCTCGCCCTCGCGGCGGCACTGGCGGCATTTGGGGTCTAGGTTGCGGGCCACGTTTCCAGTCTCCTTAGATGCGCCGACGCTTGGGCGGGCGGCAGCCGTTGTGCGGCACCGGCGTCACGTCGCTGATGCTGGTGATCTTCAGGCCGATCGCGTTCAGGGCGCGCACGGCGGACTCGCGCCCCGGGCCCGGACCCTTGATGCGTACTTCCACGTTCTTGACGCCGCATTCCTGCGCGGCCTTGCCGGCCTGTTCGGCTGCGATCTGCGCCGCGAACGGCGTCGACTTGCGCGAGCCCTTGAAGCCGGCGGCGCCGGAGGTCGCCCACGACAGCGCGTTGCCCTGGCGGTCGGTGATCGTGATGATGGTGTTGTTGAACGACGCGTGTATGTGCGCGATGCCTTCGGCGACGTTCTTCTTCACCTTCTTGCGTACGCGCGCCGCTGCTGTGGCGCCGGCGCTCGGGGGTTTGGCCATTGAAATTTTCCTCTACGTTTCCGTTGATCCGGGGCTTAGGTCTTGGTCGCCGCGGATTTCATCTTGATCGCGGCCTTGCGCGGACCCTTGCGCGTGCGCGCATTGGTGCGCGTGCGCTGTCCGCGCACGGGCAGGCCCTTGCGATGGCGCGAACCGCGATAGCAGCCCAGGTCCATCAGGCGCTTGATCGACATCGATACCTCGCGCCGAAGGTCGCCTTCGACCGTGAATTTGGCCACCTCTTCGCGCAGGCGTTCCATGTCGGAATCCGACAGGTCCTTGATCTTGGCCGATGCTCCGACCTTGGCGGCGGCGCAGATCGCCTGCGCGCGCGCGCGCCCGATGCCATAGATCGCGGTCAGCGCAATCTCGGCGTGCTGGTGGTTTGGAATGTTGACGCCTGCAATACGGGCCATTAGTTCACCCCAAGAATGCGAAACCGGTAATTATAGCCTGATATCATGCTTTGTTCCACTGAATTAGCCTTGACGCTGCTTGTGCCGCGGGTTGGTGCAGATGACGCGCACCACTCTCTTCCTGCGAATAACCTTGCAGTTGCGGCACATCTTTTTTACTGATGCCTGTACTTTCATGGTGCTCTCCTGCTGCGCCCGGTCCGCGCTGTTACACCCGCACCCGGACTACTTTGCGCGGAAAACGATCCGCGCCCGTGTCAAATCATACGGCGTCAATTCCACCGTCACCTTGTCGCCGGGCAGGATGCGGATATAGTGCATGCGCATCTTGCCCGAGATGTGGCCTAGTACTATGTGGCCGTTTTCCAGCTTTACCCTGAAGGTCGCATTCGGGAGATTTTCCACAATCTCCCCCTGCATTTCGATTACGTCCTCTTTCGCCATCAGCGTGTGGGGAAGCCCGCGCCCTTGAAATTGGCCTTTTTCAGCAGGCTTTCATACTGGTGCGACATGATGTACGCCTGCACCTGCGCCATGAAATCCATGGTCACCACTACGATGATCAGCAGCGAGGTCCCGCCGAAATAAAACGGCACGTTCCATTTCAGGATCAGGAATTCGGGCAGCAGGCACACCAGCGTCACATACACCGCGCCGGCCATGGTGAGCCGCGTCAGGATCTTCTCCAGATAGCGCGCGGTCTGGTCGCCCGGCCGGATTCCCGGAACGAAGGCGCCGCTCTTCTTCAGGTTGTCTGCCGTCTCTTTCGGGTTGTATTGCAGCGCGGTGTAAAAAAAGCAGAAGAATATGATCGCGCTCGAATACAGCATGACGTAAATCGGCTGGCCCGGCGATAGCGTGCCGGAGACGTCGGTCAGCCAGCCCATGCCCTCGCTGCGGCCGAACCAGCCCGCCAGGGTTGCCGGGAACAGGATGATGCTCGACGCGAAGATCGGCGGGATCACGCCGGCCATGTTGAGCTTGAACGGCAGGTGCGAGGCCTGGCCGCCGTAGACCTTGTTGCCGACCTGGCGCTTGGCGTAGTTCACCAGGATCTTGCGCTGGCCGCGCTCGACGAAACACACCGCCCAGGTCACCAGCACCACCGCCGTCGCCACCAGCAGCGCGGTCAGCGGGTGCATGGCGCCGGTGCGCACCAGCTCCAAGGTGCCGCCGACCGCGTTGGGCAGTCCGGCCGCAATACCCGCGAAAATGATGATCGAGATGCCGTTCCCGAGACCGCGCTCGGTGATCTGCTCGCCCAGCCACATCAGGAACATGGTGCCCGTCACCAGCGTGCTGACGGTGACGAAGCGGAACATCAGCCCGGGTTCCAGCACCAGCCCGGGCTGCGATTCCAGCGCGATGGAAATGCCGATCGCCTGGAACAGCGCCAGGAATACGGTGCCGTAGCGCGTGTACTGGGTGATCTTGCGCTGACCCGCCTGGCCTTCCTTCTTCAGCTGCTCGAGCTGCGGCGACACGGTCGTCATCAGCTGCATGATGATCGAGGACGAAATGTACGGCATGATCCCGAGGGCGAATATGGTGAAGCGCGACAGGGCGCCGCCGGAGAACATGTTGAACATTCCCAGGATCCCGCCCTGCTGCGACTTGAACAGGTCGGCGAGCACGTTCGGATCGATGCCCGGCACCGGGATGTGCGCACCGATGCGGAACACGACCAGCGCGCCGAGCAGGAAGAACAGGCGTTTTTTCAGGTCGCCGAACTTGCCGCTCTTGCCGATATTTTGAGCGTGGGTAGCCATTTTCTATCTGGGCAATTAAGCCTTTTCGCCCTTTGCCTTGGGCTTGGATTTTTCCTTGGCAGCCGGCTCGCCCGCAGCCGCCTTGGGCGCCTTCGGTTTGGCCTTGGCCTTCTCCGCCGGTTTGGCGGCGGCGCCCTTGGGCGCTTCTGCCCTGGCTTTCGCCTTGGCGATGGCCTCGACCCGGGCCTTGGCCTTCTTGCCCTTGCCTACGGGTGCTTTCACCTCCAGCGCCGCGATGCTGCCGCCGGCCGCTTCGATCGCCGCCCTGGCGCCCTTGGTGACCCGCAGGCCGCTCAGGCTGACTTTGCGCTCGATCTTGCCCGAAAGAATGACCTTGACGTGTTCGGTGGCTTCCGGAACCACACCAGCGCTCTTCAGCGCGCTCAAGTCGATATCGTCAAGCTTCATCTTCTGCAGATCGGACAGGCGCACTTCGGCTGTCAGGCCGCGCGCAAGCGAATTGAATCCGCGCTTGGGCAAGCGCCGCTGCAGCGGCATCTGGCCGCCCTCGAATCCGACTTTGTGGAAGCCGCCGGCACGCGACTTCTGCCCCTTGTGTCCGCGCCCGGCGGTCTTGCCCAGCCCGGAACCGATACCGCGCCCGACACGCCGGCGGGGCCGTTTGGCGCCCGCTGCAGGCTTGATCGTATTAAGCTGCATTTATGCCTCGCACTTCACTAGGTAGTAGACCTTGTTGATCATGCCGCGAACCTCGGGCGTGTCCTGCAATTCCACGGTGTGGTTCAAGCGCTTCAGGCCCAGCCCGCGCACCGTCGCGCGATGCGCCGCCTTGCAGCCGATCACGCTCTTCACCAGGGTTACCTTGAGTTTCTTGTCCGCCATGATTGCCCTCACCCGGTGATTTCTTCGACCGACTTGCCGCGCTTCGCGGCGATTTCGGACGGCGTGTTCATGGATTTCAGACCCTGCAGGGTGGCGCGTACCACGTTGTAGGGGCTGCCCGAGCCGATGCACTTGGCAAGCACGTTGGTCACACCCATGACTTCGAACACGGCGCGCATCGCGCCGCCGGCGATGATGCCCGTGCCCTCGGATGCCGGCTGCATGTATACCTTGGCGGCACCGTGGCGCCCCATCACGGCGTGGTGCAGCGTGCCGTTTTTCAGGCTGACGCGGAACATCTTGCGCCGCGCCTCTTCCATGGCCTTTTGCACGGCCACCGGAACCTCGCGCGACTTTCCCTTGCCCATGCCGACGCCGCCGTCCCCGTCGCCGACCACGGTAAGCGCGGCAAAGCTAAGAATGCGGCCGCCCTTGACCACTTTCGTGACGCGGTTGATCGCGACCATTTTCTCGCGCAGGCCGTCGCCGCGGTCATCGCCGCCCATCTTGCCCTGCATCCTGCCCTGCATCTTCGCCATATTCGTTCCCGATTCGAGGTCTGACATTTCGAGGAGAAACTTCCCCTCGTGCTCCCCTGATTCAGCTGCCTGACGGAAATTCCGTCAGGCGCCCTTAAAACTTCAGCCCGGCTTCGCGCGCGGCCTCGGCCAGCGCCTTGACGCGACCGTGGTATTGCAGCCCGCCGCGATCGAACGCCACTTTCTCGATGCCCAGCTCCTTCGCCTTGGCGGCGATGCGCTTGCCTACCGCCTCGGCCGCCTTGACGTTGCCGCCGTTGGCAACGCTCGCGCGCACTTCCTTTTCCAGCGTGGACGCCGCGGTCAGAATCTTGGTGCCGCAGGCGGAAATCACCTGGGCATAGATGTGGCTGTTGGTGCGATGCACCGAAAGCCGCACGGCCTTGAGCTGCGCGATCTTCGCGCGGGATCTACGTGCTCGGCGCAGTCGCGCCTCTTTTTTATCTATCATGGCTATGGCTCCGCTTACTTCTTCTTGGTCTCTTTCAGGACCACTCTCTCGTCCGCATAGCGCACGCCCTTGCCCTTGTAAGGCTCGGGGCTGCGGTAGGCGCGCACCTCGGCGGCCACCTGGCCGACCTGCTGCTTGTCGTTGCTGCGCAGGATAATTTCGGTCTGCGTCGGCGTCTCGACCTTGACGCCCTTGGGCATCTGATGCACCACCGGGTGAGAAAATCCGAGCGCCAGATTGAGCTTGTCGCCCTGTGCCTGCGCACGGTAGCCGACGCCCACCAGGACCAGTTTTCTTTCGAAGCCCTTGGTCACGCCCTGCACCATGTTGGCCACCAGCGCGCGCACCGTGCCCGACATCGCGTTGGCCCGCGTCGAGTCGTTCTTTACCGCGCACAGCAGGTTATCGCCATCGCGTTCGATGGTGACGTCGCTGCCCAGGCGCTGCGTCAGCGTGCCCAGCGGACCCTTGACTGCGACCTGGTCCGCCGAAACGGTCACTTCGACGCCCTTGGGCACTGCAATGGGATATTTTCCGATTCGTGACATGATTTCCTTCCCTTAGGCCACGATGCACAGCACTTCGCCGCCGATGCCGGTGGCGCGCGCTTTTCTGTCCGTCATCACGCCCTTGGAGGTCGAGACGATCGCGATTCCCAGCCCGTTCATAATCTTCGGGATGTCGTCGCGGCCCTTGTAGATGCGCAGTCCGGGGCGGCTTACGCGCTCGATCTTTTCGATCACCGGCGCGCCGGCGTAGTACTTCAGCGCGATTTCGAGCATGGACTTGCCCTCTTCCTCGCGCACCTTGAATTCCTCAATGTAGCCCTCGTCCTTCAGCACCTGGGCGATGGACGCCTTCACGCGCGACGACGGCATCGCCACCGACAGCTTTTCCGCAAGTTGCGCATTGCGGATGCGGGTCAGCATATCGGCGATCGGATCACTCATGCTCATGCTCTGTCTCCTCTCACCAGCTGGCTTTGGTCATGCCGGGGATTTCCCCGCGCATGGCGATGTCGCGCAGCTTGTTGCGGCCCAGGCCGAACTTGCGGTACACGCCGCGCGGGCGCCCGGTCAGCTTGCAGCGGTTGCGCACCCGCGTGGGGCTGGCGTTGCGCGGCAGTTTCTGCAACTGCATGCGCGCCGCCATGCGCTCTTCCTCGGGCTGCTTGAAATCGTTGATTATCGCGAGCAGCGCGTTGCGCTTGACCTCGAATTTCTTCACGGTCTTGCGGCGCTTTTCGTTGCGGTTGATGACTGCGGTTTTTGCCATGGCGCAATCCTTCAGGTCTTGAACGGAAATTTGAAGGCAGCGAGTAGCGCTTTGGCTTCCTCGTCGGTCTTCGCAGTGGTGGTGATGCTGATGTTCATGCCGCGCAGTGCGTCGATCTTGTCGTACTCGACCTCGGGGAAGATGATCTGCTCTTTCACGCCCAGGTTGTAGTTTCCGCGCCCGTCGAAGGCGCGCTGCGACAAGCCGCGGAAATCGCGGATCCGCGGTATTGCAATGCTGACCAGGCGGTCGAGAAACTCGTACATGCGCACGCCGCGCAGGGTCACCATGCAGCCGATAGCCAGCCCTTTGCGGATCTTGAAGCCGGCGATCGGCTTTTTCGACAGCGTGACCACCGGCTTTTGGCCGGCGATCTTGGTCATGTCCCCGACCGCGTTGTCCATGATCTTCTTGTCGTTGACCGCCTCGCCCACGCCCATGTTGAGCGTGATCTTCGAGATGCGGGGCACCTGCATCGTCGTCTTGTACCCGAACTTCTTCACCATGTCGGGCACCACCGTCTCTTTGTAATAGCTGTATAAACGTGCCATAGCGTTTTCTCTCTCAGGCGTCCACAACTTCGCCGTTGGACTTGAATATGCGCACCTTGCGCCCGTCCTCCAGCGTCTTGAAGCCGACGCGGTCGCCCTTCTGCGTCTGCGGGTTGAACAGCGCGACGTTGGAAATGTCGATCGGCATGTCCATTTCCACGATGCCGCCGGTCTGATTCTTCATCGGATTCGGTTTCTGGTGCTTCTTCGCGCGGTTGACGCCCTCGACCAGCAGGTGCGTGTCATCGACGCGGCGCAGCACGGTGCCGCGCTTGCCCTTGTCTTTGCCGGTGGTGACGATCACGTCGTCACCTTTGCGAATTTTTTGCATGGCCTTCGATTCCTATGTTTCTGACTTGGGGAGCGGCAAGGAATTTTCCCTGCCTGCATCGACCCGCCTGTTACAGAACTTCGGGTGCGAGCGAAACGATCTTCATGAAGCGCTCGTTGCGCAATTCGCGCGTCACCGGTCCGAAAATGCGCGTGCCGATCGGTTCCAGCTTGGCATTGAGCAGCACTGCCGCGTTGGCATCGAACTTGATCAGCGCGCCGTCTGCGCGGCGCACGCCCTTGGCCGTGCGCACCACGACGGCGCTGTAGATCTCGCCCTTCTTCACGCGGCCACGGGGGGCGCAATCCTTGATGCTGACCTTGATCACGTCGCCGATCCCGGCGTAGCGCCGCTTGGAGCCGCCCAGGACCTTGATGCACATCACCGCGCGCGCGCCGGTGTTGTCGGCCACGTCCAATACACTCTGCATCTGAATCATTTTTGTTTCCTCTTCCAACTTGGACCGCTTGTGCGCGCACCTTCAGGTACGCATGGCGGCCAGTCTTGGAACCCGTCCGGGTTGAACGCTCCAGCCAGAGGCGAAGCGCAAATGCGAAAAACGGTGGATTATATCCGAGCCCAGCTGCCAGGGCAAGGGTACTTTCCGGCTAAATGTTCCTGCCCTTCTCGACCAGTTTCACGACTTTCCATGTCTTGGTCTTCGAGATCGGGCGCGTCTCCTCGATCGTCACCAGGTCGCCGACCTTGTACTCGTTGTTCTCCGAGTGTGCGTGGTACTTGCGCGACCGGGTCACGATCTTGCCCACCAGCGGGTGGCGCACGCGGCGCTCGATCAGCACCGTCACCGTCTTGTTCATCTTGTCGCTGACGACGCGGCCGGTCAGGGCGCGCGTGACTTTGCTTACCTTGGCTGTCTGGGTATCGCTCATTTGCTTGCCGCCTTCTGTGCAATGATGGTGCGCACCCGCGCGATGTCGCGGCGGGTTTTCTTCAACTGGCTGTTGTTGCTCAGCTGCTGGGTCGCGATCTGCATGCGAAGGCTGAATTGCGCCTTCAGCAGGTCGTTCAGTTCCTGGTTCAGCTGCGCCACGTCCTTGGCGCGCAGTTCGCTCGGTTTCATCTCTTTACCCCACTAAACGGTGCACAAAGGCGGTGGCGATCGGCAGCTTGGCCGAAGCAAGACGAAACGCCTGCCGCGCCAGCACCTCGTCTACGCCGTCCATTTCATACAGCACTTTGCCGGGAACGATTTCGGCCACCCAGTATTCCGGGTTGCCTTTGCCGTTGCCCATGCGCACTTCGGCCGGCTTCTGCGAAATCGGCTTGTCCGGGAATATCCGGATCCAGATGCGTCCGCCGCGCTTGATGTGACGCGTCATGGCGCGGCGCGCGGCCTCGATCTGGCGCGCCGTCAGGCGGCCGCGGCCGATGGCCTTGAGGCCAAACTCGCCGAAGGAAACCTTGTTGCCGCGCGTCGCAATGCCCTTGTTGCGGCCTTTCTGCTGCTTGCGGTATTTAGTCCTGGAGGGTTGAAGCATCTCTTACGCTCCTGTCTTCTTCGTGGCGCGCCGGACCGTGGTCTTGGCCTTGGCTGCGGGTTTGGCGGCTTCGCCGGACGGTGCTTCGGCTGCTGTCTCGGTCTTGGGCGCCGCGGCGTCCTTCGCGGCGTCGCTCGCAGCCGGCTTCTTGCGTGCGCGCGTCGCGGCCTTTGGCTTGGCCTCGCCTTCCGGCCTGGATACTGCGACTTCGGCCCTGGGCGCCGCAGCCGGGGCTTTTCTGGCCTTCCTCGGCGACGGCGCTTCCTCCGGCACGGCGCCGGGCACGGCCAGGGGCTGCTCGTTCTTGCCCACCGTCTCGCCCTTGTACACCCACACCTTTATGCCGATCACGCCATAAGTCGTCTTGGCTTCGCCGAATCCATAGTCGATATCGGCGCGCAGCGTGTGCAGCGGCACGCGGCCTTCGCGGTACCACTCATTGCGCGCGATTTCGATGCCGTTCAGCCTGCCCGAACTCGCGATCTTGATGCCCTGCGCACCCAGGCGCATGGCGTTCTGCATGGCGCGCTTCATCGCGCGGCGGAACATGATGCGCTTCTCCAGCTGTTGCGCAATGGAATCGGCGATCAGCTGAGCGTCGATTTCGGGCTTGCGGATTTCCTCGATGTTGACGTGTACCATCTGCACCCCGAGCATCTTGCGCAGATCGGCTTTCAGCACTTCGATATCTTCACCCTTCTTGCCGATGACTACGCCGGGGCGGGCGCTGTGAATGGTAATGCGCGCATCCTTGGCCGGACGCTCGATCACCACGCGACCGACCGAGGCGTGCGCCAGCTTCTTCTTCAGGTATTCGCGTACCTTCAGGTCTTCATTGAGCATGCCGCCGAAGTTCTTGCTGTTGGCGAACCAGCGCGAACCCCAGTTCTTGTTGACTGCGAGGCGGAACCCGATCGGGTGGATTTTCTGTCCCATGACTGTCCCTTAATTTTTGGCTGCGCCGGCCGCGGCACCTGCCTTGGCTGCGGGTTTGGCCATGCTGCGCTTTGCTTTGACCTCGTCGCCTACCGTGATGAAGATATGGCAGGAGTGCTTGATGATGCGGTTGCCGCGCCCTTTGGCACGGGCATGGAAGCGTTTGAGCGGCGCGCCCTGTTCGACGTAGATGGTCTGCACTTTCAGTTCGTCGATATCGGCACCATCGTTGTGTTCCGCATTGGCGATGGCGGACTCCAGCACCTTCTTGATGATCTTGGCACCCTTCTTCGGGCTGAAAGCGAGCACGTTGAGCGCCTTGTCCACCGCGAGGCCGCGAATCTGGTCGGCGACGAGCCGGCCTTTCTGCGCCGACAGGCGGACACCGCGCAAAGTGGCTTTTGTTTGCATGGTTGTCACTCCTATTTCTTCGCTGCGGCAGGCGCGGGAGTTCCGCCGCCGGGGGCCGCGACTTTTCTGTCGGCCGAGTGGCTCTTGAACGTGCGCGTGAGCGCAAACTCGCCCAGCTTGTGACCGACCATGTTCTCGGAGATATAGACCGGGATATGCTGCTTGCCGTTATGCACGGCTATGGTCAGGCCGACGAAATCGGGCAGGATGGTGGAGCGGCGCGACCAGGTCTTGATCGGGCGCTTGTCGCCGCTGCCGCGCACCTTCTCCACCTTGTCGACCAGGTGATGGTCGACGAACGGGCCTTTCTTGACTGAACGTCCCATGTCCTATCCTCTATTTCTTGTTACGGCGATTGATGATCATGCCGCTGGTGCGCTTGTTCTTGCGCGTGCGGTAGCCCTTGGTCAGGGTTCCCCAGGGACTGACCGGATGCCGGCCGGCTGCGGTCTTGCCTTCGCCGCCGCCATGCGGGTGATCGATCGGGTTCATTGCCACGCCGCGCACGGTCGGGCGCACCCCGCGCCAGCGCATGCGGCCGGCCTTGCCCACCGACTCCAGCGAATGCTCCTCGTTGCCGACTTCACCGATGGTGGCGCGGCACTCGATGTGCACCTTGCGCACCTCGCCCGAACGCAGGCGCAATTGGGCGTAGCTGCCCTCGCGCGCCAGCAGTTGCACCGAGGTACCGGCCGCGCGCGCGATCTGCGCGCCCTTGCCCGGCAGCATCTCGACGCAATGCACCGTGGTGCCGACCGGAATGTTGCGCAAGGGCAAGGTGTTGCCCGGCTTGATCGGCGCTTCCGCGCCGGACATCAGCTGCGCGCCCACCGTGACGCCCTTGGGCGCAATGATGTAGCGGCGCTCGCCGTCCAGGTAGCACAGCAGCGCGAGGTTGGCGCTGCGGTTGGGGTCATATTCCAGGCGCTCGACCTTGGCCACGACGCCGTCCTTGGCGCGCTTGAAATCGACGATGCGGTAGTGCTGCTTGTGGCCGCCGCCCTGGTGGCGCATGGTGACGTGGCCGCTGTTGTTGCGTCCGGCGCGCTTGGACTGCGGCTCGAGCAGCGGCGCATGCGGCTTGCCCTTGTGCAGATCGGGATTGACGACCTTGACCAGCGAACGGCGTCCGGGTGAAGTGGGTTTTACCTTGACGAGTGCCATGTTCTACTCCGCCGCGTGAAAGTTGATTTCCTGACCGGGCTTGAGGCACACATAGGCCTTCTTCCAGTCCTTGCGCCGGCCGGAGAGCTTGCCGAAGCGTTTGTGCTTGCCCTTGACGTTGGCGACCTGCACGCTCTCCACTTCGACCTTGAACAGCAGCTCGACCGCAGCCTTGATCTCCGGCTTGGTCGCGTTCCCGACCACGCGGAACACCACTTGTTCGTTCTTCTCGGCGACGAAGGTGCTCTTCTCCGACACCTGCGGAGCGAGCAGCACCTGCATCAGGCGCTGCGGATTTTTCGCTGCGGGTTTGGCCGGGGTCTTGCCTGTGGTTTGTGGCGTGCTCATCCCAGCATCTCCTCGAATTTGCTGACCGCCTTGCGCGTCAGGATCACGTTCTGGTAGCGGATCAGCGAAACCGGATCGGCCTCGCTCACTTCCAGCACCAGCACATTGGGCAGGTTGCGCGAGGACAGAAGCAGGTTGTCGTCGAGTTCGTCGGTGATCAGCAGCAGCGAATCGGCGACGCCCATGTCCTTCACTTTTTGCAGGAACAGCTTGGTTTTCGGCGCCTCCAGCACGAAGCTTTCGACCACCTTAAGGCGGTCTTCGCGCGCGAGCTGCGACAGGATGGAGGCGAGGCCGGCGCGGTACATCTTCTTGTTCAGCTTTTGCGTGAAATTCTCGTCGGTGCTCGACGGGAAAATCCTGCCGCCGCCGCGCCACAAGGGGCTCGAAGCCATGCCGGCGCGCGCGCGGCCGGTACCTTTCTGGCGCCAGGGCTTGCGCGTCGACTTGGCAATTTCACTGCGTCCCTTTTGCGCCCGGGTTCCCTGGCGCGCATTGGCCTGATATGCCGTCACCACCTGGTGAATGAGCGGTTCGTTGTAGTCGCGCCCGAACAGCGCATCGGAAGCGGCCATGGTCGAAGCCGACTGCCCTTTCGCGTCTATGAGTTTCAGATCCATTATTTCTTCCCTCCCTTGGCCGGCGCGGCAGCGACCTTATTCACGCGCGCCCTGCTCGCAGGGTGCACCAGCAAATCGCCGCCCTTGCTGCCCGGGACCGAGCCCTTGATCAGCAGCAGCTGGCGTTCGGCATCGATGCGCACGATCTCCAGGCTCTGCGCGGTGCGCTTGACGTTGCCGAGCTGGCCCGCCATGCGTTTGCCCGGGAATACGCGGCCGGGATCCTGCGCCATCCCGGTGGAACCCGGGGCGTTATGCGAGCGGGAATTGCCGTGGCTCGCGCGCTGGGAAGAGAAATGGTGGCGCTTGATCGCGCCGGAGAAACCCTTGCCTTGCGAGGTGCCGGTGACGTCGACCATTTGCCCCACCTGGAACAGGTCCACGCCGATCTTGCCGCCGACCTTGAAGTTGGCGAGCTGGTCTTCCGCAACGCGGAATTCCTTCAGCGTGTGGCCGGCCTCGACCGCAGCCTTGGCGAAATGCCCGGCGGCGGATTTATTGACGCGCGAGGGGCGGCGTTTGCCGAACGTGACCTGCACTGCGGCATAACCGTCGGTCTTGGCGGTCTTGATCTGGGTCACGCGGTTGTCGGACACGTCCACCACGGTCACCGGAACGGCGTCGCCTTCGTCCGTGAATACGCGGGTCATGCCGACCTTGCGACCGACTAATCCTAAGCTCATCTTCTTTCCCTTCGTCAAAAGGCGCCGACTACAATTGGCCGGCAATTATCCGTCGCGCCCGGCGTTTGGCCGCCGGTGCACGCGGTACTACGGAAACACGCTACAGCTTGATCTCCACATCGACCCCGGCCGGCAGGTCCAGCTTCATCAGCGCATCCACGGTCTTGTCCGTCGGGTCGATAATGTCCATCAGGCGCAGATGCGTACGGATTTCGAACTGGTCGCGCGAAGTCTTGTTCACGTGCGGCGAGCGCAGCACATCGAATCGCTCGATGCGCGTGGGCAGGGGCACCGGTCCCTTGACCACGGCGCCGGTGCGCTTCGCAGTATCGACGATCTCCAGCGCCGACTGGTCGATCAGACGGTAGTCGAACGCTTTGAGACGAATCCTGATTTTCGTGCTTTGCATGTTTTTCCTTTGTGTCGCCCACGGCCCGCGCCTGGCGCCGGCCTCAGGCGGCAGTATGTAATGCTTACTCGATCACCTTGGCGACCACGCCCGCACCCACGGTGCGTCCGCCCTCGCGGATGGCAAAGCGCAAGCCCTGCTCCATCGCGATCGGCGCAATCAGCGTCACCACCATCTTCACGTTGTCCCCCGGCATCACCATCTCCACCCCCGCGGGCAACTCGCAGCTGCCCGTCACGTCCGTCGTGCGGAAGTAAAACTGCGGCCGGTAGCCCGGGAAGAACGGCGTGTGCCGCCCGCCCTCGTCCTTCGACAGGATGTACACCTCGCACTCGAACTTCGTGTGCGGATTGATGCTCCCGGGTTTCGCGAGCACCTGCCCGCGCTCGACTTCCTCGCGCTTGGTGCCGCGCAGCAGCACCCCGATGTTGTCCCCCGCCTGCCCCTGATCGAGCAGCTTCCTGAACATCTCCACGCCCGTGCACACCGTCTTCAAGGTCGGCTTCAGGCCCACGATCTCGATGTCCTCGCCCACCTTCACCACCCCGCGCTCCACCCGGCCCGTCACCACCGTGCCCCGACCGGAGATCGAGAACACGTCCTCCACCGGCATCAGAAACGGCCCGTCGATCGCCCGCTTGGGCTCCGGAATGTACGAATCGAGCGCATCGGCCAGCTTCAGGATCGAGCCCTCGCCCATGTCGCTCTTGTCGCCTTCGAGCGCCTTCAACGCCGAGCCGATCACGATCGGCGTGTCGTCCCCGGGAAACTCGTACTTGGACAAGAGTTCGCGCACTTCCATCTCCACCAGCTCGAGCAGCTCCTTGTCATCAACCAGGTCGGCTTTGTTCATGTAAACAATGATGTAAGGCACCCCCACCTGCCGCGCCAGCAGAATGTGCTCGCGCGTCTGCGGCATCGGGCCGTCCGCGGCCGACACCACCAGGATCGCCCCGTCCATCTGCGCCGCACCCGTAATCATGTTCTTGATGTAGTCCGCGTGCCCCGGACAGTCCACGTGCGCATAGTGGCGCTTGGTCGTCTCGTACTCCACGTGCGCCGTGTTGATCGTGATCCCGCGCGCCTTCTCCTCCGGCGCCGAGTCAATCTGGTCGTAGGCCTTCGCCTCCCCGCCAAACTTCTTCGACATGATCAACGTGATCGCCGCCGTCAGCGTCGTCTTACCATGGTCCACGTGCCCTATCGTCCCTACGTTCACGTGCGGCTTCGTGCGCTCAAACTTCGCTTTTGACATGATCGTTCCCGTTTATTTTTTGTTGATAATCGCTTCAGCCACGGTCTTCGGTGCTTCGGCGTAATGCTTGAATTCCATGGTGTAGGTGGCGCGCCCTTGCGTGAGCGAGCGCAGCGTGGTCGAGTAGCCGAACATCTCCGCCAGGGGCACTTCGGCGCGGATGATCTTGCCGCCGGCCAGATCGTCCATGCCCTGGATGACGCCGCGGCGCGACGACAGGTCGCCCATGACATCGCCCATCTTGTCTTCCGCCGTCTCCACTTCGACCGCCATGATCGGCTCGAGCAGCACCGGCGACGCCTTGCGCATGCCGTCCTTGAACGCCATCGAGGCGGCCATGCGGAACGCGTTTTCGTTCGAGTCCACTTCGTGGTAGGAACCGTCGAACAGCGTTACCTTGACGTCGACCACCGGATAGCCGGCAAGCACGCCGGCCGGCAGCGTTTCCACCAGGCCGCGCTGCACCGCAGGGATATATTCGCGCGGCACGGTGCCGCCCTTGATCGCGTCGACGAATTCGAAGCCCTTGCCCGCGGGCTGCGGTTCGACCTTGAGCCACACGTGGCCGTACTGGCCGCGGCCGCCGGATTGCTTGATGAACTTGCCTTCAATTTCCTCGCAAGTACGCCGGATGGTCTCGCGGTAGGCGACCTGGGGCGCGCCGACATTGGCTTCCACGCCGAACTCGCGCTTCATCCGGTCGACGATGATCTCCAGGTGCAGCTCGCCCATGCCGGAAATGATGGTCTGGCCGGTTTCTTCGTCGGTGCGCATGCGGAACGACGGGTCTTCCTGCGCCAGGCGATTGAGGGCGACGCCCATCTTCTCCTGGTCGCTCTTGGTCTTGGGCTCCACCGCCACGTGGATCACCGGCTCCGGGAACACCATGCGCTCGAGCACGATGATCTGCTTCGGATCGCACAGGGTTTCGCCCGTGGTCACGTCCTTCAGCCCCACTGCGGCGGCGATGTCGCCGGCGCGCACTTCCTTGATCTCGGCGCGCTCGTTCGCATGCATCTGCAGCAGGCGGCCGATGCGCTCCTTCTTCCCGCGCACTGTCGTATAGACCGTGTCGCCGGAGTTCAGCACGCCGGAATAGACGCGGAAGAACGTCAGCTGCCCGACGAACGGGTCGGTCATGATCTTGAACGCGAGCGCGGCGAACGGCTGCTCGTCCTCGGGCTTGCGCGCGTCGGCCTTGCCGCTGTCGTTCTCGCCCGTGACCGGCGGGATATCCGCCGGCGCGGGCATGTACTCGACCACCGCGTCCAGCATCGCCTGCACACCCTTGTTCTTGAACGCCGAGCCGCACAGCATCGGCGTGATCTCGCTCTTGATGGTGCGCAGGCGCAGGCCTTTCTTGACGTCCGCGACCGACAGGTCGTGGCCCTCAAGATACTTGTTCATCAGCTCGTCATCACCCTCGGCTGCCGCCTCGACCATCTTCTCGCGCCACTCCTTGGCGTCGGCGAGCAGGTTCTCCGGGATATCGCGAATGTCGAATTTCATGCCCTGGGAGGCGTCATCCCAGTAGATCGCCTTCATGCGCACCAGGTCGATTACGCCTTCGAATTTTTCCTCCGCCCCGATCGGCAGCTGCAGCGGCACCGGATTGGCCTTGAGGCGGCTCTTCATCTGCGCGTAGACCTTGAGGAAGTCCGCGCCCTGGCGGTCCATCTTGTTGACGAACGCAAGCCGCGGCACCTTGTACTTGTTCGCCTGGCGCCACACGGTTTCCGACTGCGGCTGCACCCCGCCCACGGCGCAGTACACCATGCACGCGCCGTCGATCACGCGCATCGAGCGCTCGACTTCGATGGTGAAATCGACGTGTCCCGGCGTATCGATGATGTTGATGCGGTGCTCCGGGAACGACAGGTCCATGCCCTTCCAGAAACAGGTGGTCGCCGCCGAAGTGATGGTGATGCCGCGCTCCTGCTCCTGCTCCATCCAGTCCATGGTCGCGGCGCCGTCGTGCACCTCGCCGATCTTGTGGTTCACGCCGGTGTAGAACAGGATGCGCTCAGTGGTCGTGGTCTTGCCTGCGTCAATGTGCGCACTGATGCCGATGTTGCGATATCGTTCGATTGGGGTTTTGCGTGCCACGTTAAGAACCTTGAAAGCCGTTGACTGCCGGGACTTGGAGGCGCCAGATGCTGGCCTGGCTCCGCCGTCGCTTCCGGCAATGAGTTAAGTCGCTGTTACCGTATATGTGCCTTGGACTGCCAGGCGCCTAGAAGCGATAGTGCGCGAACGCCTTGTTCGCCTCCGCCATGCGGTGCACCTCGTCGCGCTTCTTCATCGCGCTGCCGCGGCCTTCAGCCGCTTCCAGCAATTCGTTCGCCAGGCGCAGGTCCATCGATTTTTCGCTGCGCTTTTGCGCCGCCTCGCGCAACCAGCGCATCGCCAGCGCCACGCGGCGCACCGGACGCACTTCCACCGGCACCTGGTAGTTCGCGCCACCGACGCGCCGGCTCTTCACTTCGACCATGGGCTTCACGTTCGACACCGCCTGCCCGAACACCTCGATCGGATCCTTGCCGGATTTGCTCTTGATCGCGGTGAACGCGCGATAGATGATGCTTTCGGCAACGGATTTCTTGCCGCGCGTCATCAGCACGTTGATGAACTTGGCGACGTCCTGGTTCCCGAATTTCGGATCCGGGAGAATGTCGCGCTTGGGTACTTCTCTGCGTCGTGGCATGTTCGTCCTCTGCTCGTCGGTCCGCGTTTCGCGCGGGCCTCAGGTCAAGCCGCCGGGCGGCTTTTGGTTTCGGGCCGCTAGGCCGCCTTGGGTTTCTTGGCGCCGTACTTGGAACGGCTCTGCTTGCGATCCTTCACGCCCTGCGTATCCAGGCTGCCGCGCACCATGTGGTAGCGCACGCCGGGCAGGTCCTTTACCCGGCCGCCACGAATCAGCACCACCGAGTGTTCCTGCAGGTTATGGCCCTCGCCACCGATATAGCTGATGACTTCGAAACCGTTGGTGAGGCGCACCTTGGCCACCTTGCGCAGGGCCGAATTCGGCTTTTTCGGCGTGGTGGTGTACACGCGCGTGCATACGCCGCGCTTTTGCGGCGAATTTCCGAGCGCAGGCACCTTGCTTTTGGTCTTGGTACGAACGCGCGGCGTGTGCACTAACTGATTAATTGTGGGCATTTTTTGCAGTTCCGAAATGAAATCGGGACGACCGATTTACGTCTGGCCGCCCCGGGTATCGCAAAGAGGCAGGATTATACAAAGGAAATCAAGGGCGAGTCAACCATTGCGCAGCCCTGACGCGCCGGGCGACTAAAGCGAAGCCGGCGTTTGTGCCAAAGCGGCCAGTTTCAGCCTTTGAACCTTGCCCGAAGGCCCCTTGGGGAGCTCGTCAAGGAATTGGAGAAACTTGGGCGTCTTGTAGCTGCCCAGCTCGCCGCGGCAGAACTCGAGCAAATCGTCCGGACTGCACTGCCGGTCCTGCTTCAGCACCACGCAGGCAAGAATTTCCTGGCCGTAATACGCGTCGGGAACGCCCACTGCAGCGGCCTCGAGCACCGCCGGATGCTTCAGCAGCGCCTCGTCGATCTCGCGCGGGGCAATGTTCTCGCCGCCCTTGATGATCAGTTCCTTCAGCCGCCCGGTGATGAAGTAGTAGCCGTCCGCGTCGCGATAGCCCAGATCGCCGGTGCGCAACCATCCGGCGCGATCTATCGCCTGCGCGGTGAGTTCGGGCGCCTTGTAGTATTCGCGCATCACGTTCGGGCCGCGCAGCAGGATCTCGCCTGGCCGTCCCGCAGGCAATTCGCCGCCCGCAGCATCGACCACTTTCACTTCGACGCCGCAGGGCAGTCCCGGGGACCCATACTTTCGACGCGCCGGGTCCTGCGGGTTGGCGAAGACGGTCGACGCGCATTCGGTCATGCCCATGGCCTCTATCACCGGAATGCCGAAAGTCCGCTCGAATGCCTGGTGCTGCTCCGGCGGCAGGGGCGCCGAAGCCGAGCGGCCGAAGCGCACCGACGGATGGCGCCTGACGGGGCCGGACGCCGCGGCGTTGAGCAGATAGGCGATGATCGTCGGCACCATGTTGATCCAGGTGACCTGATAGCGCTCGACCAGGCCCCACCACTCATGCACGCTGAAGCGGTGCGGCAGCACCATGGAACCGCCCGAGAGCAGTGTGCTGAGGGTGACGATGCACTGGCCGTTGATGTGATACAGCGGCAGCGCCGAGAGCACGCGGTCGCCGGGGCCGAGATCGTGCCAGCGCGCGACGCTGCCGGCGCCGGCGATCAGGTTGGCGTGGGTGAGCAACGCGCCCTTGGGCGTTCCGGTGGTCCCCGAGGTATACATGAGCAGCGCCGGATCGCCTGCTGCAAGCGGCGCGGAAACCGGCGCGGGAAGGCGCCCCGGCAGAAACAGCTCCGGCGCGTCCGCATCGATGATGATCACCTCGGGCGCATCCGCGACCGGCAAGGCCTCGGCCACGCGCGCCTCGTACTCCGGCGCGGTGAACAATACCTTGCAATCGCTGTGTTCGATCACGTACTGCAGCTGCGAGCGCTGCGCCAGCAGATTGAACGGCGCGCAAACGTAGCCGCCGATCATGCTGCCCAGGAACAGGGCCGCCGTCTGGTATGCGTTGTGAAGAAACAGCCCGACCTTGTCGCCCTTGCGCAGCCCCATCGCAGCAAGAAATCGCGCCAGCAGCCGGGATTGCCGCTCGAGTTCCGCATAGGACATGGTCCGTCCGGACTCGGGTGCGAACAGGAACGGCGCATTCGGGCGCCGCGCCGCGTGTTGCGCCAGCGCGGTGCGCAGCGTAGTTGCCCTCATCGACGGAATTTGCGCCAGTAGGCGCCGAAGATATCCTCTTCGGAGGGGATGTTTTCGGGAATGACGCGCGATATGCGTGTCGTATTGAGGAAATGCCGGTAGTTCATGTTCTCGGAGAAGCTGTTGCGGCCCCAGGTTCCGCATCCCATGGAAAGCGAAAACGGCAAGCCGTTGTCGAACGAGCCGCCGGTGGCGATGGCATGCGCCTGGTTGACGATCACGCGGCACACTTCGAGCTCCAGCCCCAGGCGCATGACATGCGCGTCATCGCGCGTATGGATTCCGACCGAATGTCCCTTGCCCTGGTAATCGTAGATACTGCGCGTGATCTGGAATGCATGGTCGAAATCGCGCGCCTTGTAGATCGCCATTACCGGCGCGAGTTTTTCGCCGGAAAACGGGCAGGCCGGGCCAGTGCCGGATTCCTCGACCATGATGAAGCGGCATGTCTTCAATGCCCCGCGCTCCAGCCCGGCGAGCTCGGCGATGCGCGGCGCCGATTGCGCCGTCGTGGCCGAAGCGAGCTTGCCCCCCGGGAACATGACGCCCTCGAGCTGCAGCTTTTCCTTCGCATCCAGCAGCACGCCGCCCTGCCTGCCCAGCTCCGCCAGCATGGCCTCGTAGACATCGGCGAGGATCACCGCGCTGTTCTCGGAGGAGCAGCTGGTGGCGTTGTCGAAGGTCTTCGAACGCACGATCTTGGCCGCCGCATCGGCCAGATCCGCACTCGAGTCGACGATCACCACGACATTGCCCGCGCCCACCCCGACTGCCGGCGTGCCGCTTGCATAGGCAGCGCGAATGTTGGCTTGGGAACCGGTTGCGGCGACCAGGTCTGATTGCCGCATCAATTCCTGCGTCAGGTCCTTGGTGACCGGAGCGGGCAGGTGCTGAACCAGGTCCTTCGGCGCGCCGATCTTCGCGAATTCCGCATGCACGAACTCGAGCAGCCTGGCGCAGGTGGAATACCCCTTTGGCGATGGCGCAATGATCACGGCATTGCGACCTTTCAACGCGTTGATGATCTTGTTCGCCGGCGTTGCGCCAGGATTGGTCGACGGCGTGATCGCCGCCACCACGCCCACAGGCCGGGCGATCTCGACCAGCCCCAAATGCGGATACTCGGCGATCACCCCGACCGATTTCGCGCCCTGCAGGTCGCGCAGCAGCCCCAGGGTCTTGCGATAGTTCTTGTCGAACTTGTCCTGCGCATTGCCCAGGCCGCTGTCGGCTACCGCCAGGTCGGCGAGCACGCGGTTGTTCTCCGGCTTCATGATCGCCCAACCCGCGGCAGTCACCACCTCGTCCACCTGCGCCTGCGTGTAGCCTTCGTATTCGGACTGGGCCGCGCGCGCGCGCCGCACCAGCGCCGCCACGATGCCGCGAGGATCCGGAAAATTCATGTTTGCCGCCATAGTGCCTTCAATTTTGAATTCGGCGCTCGGGCCGGCACGTTGCCGGCCGCCCTGCCATCAGTTTCGCCCCGTACCGCCACGAAGGATAAACCAAAGCGGCGCCCGCATGCAGCATCGACCTGCCGCCCTTTGCGCGCCTGGCCCGGCCTAGCCGCCCGCCCAGCCTCCGGGCAGCAGTTTCTCCAGCGGCTCGGAAATTTCATAGACGCTTTGCACCGCCAGATCCGGACCGAAAGCGACCTTTTCGCGCTCGGCGCGCCTGCGCAGTCCTTCCTCGTGCACGGCCATCGCCTCCTTCGGAAACGGCATCAGGCCCGGATCGAGTATGCGCAGATAGCCGCTGGCGTCACGCGCCGGCATGATACGGCTCCTGCAGTGGCGGTTGGGCGACCAGGGAATGTCCAGCACCCCGGCCTCGAAGGCGCGCACGCTGCCGAGCGCGGCGTCGCCGTCGCCCATTTCCAGCACCTTGTCGACGACGGCGCGCACCTCGGACGCAATCAGCTGTTTTTCGCGCTCGAACTCGGCCAGGCCGTCGACGCGGATGTGGCGCGCGAGATAGATCGCCATGCGCGTGGTGCGCAGCCCCTCGGCGTTCACCTGCGGGGTCGGGATGCCGAAAGCCTCGTGCGTGCTCTTGGTGGTGACGCTGGCCGCGCCGCTGATCGCAGCGAGCGTGCCGCCATAGCTGATCAGGGCGGCAGCCTGTGCTTCGTCCTGTGGCCAGGCGCTCATCCAGTGCAGCAGCGTCACCGGCGTAAATACGTCGTGGAACCCTTTCCTCTGCAGGTATTCCTGGCACAATTCGCCGCAGGCGGCCACCGCCGCCGCATCCTGGATCAGGTGCAGCGTCTCGCCCATTTCCAGGCCGTAGTTCTTCACCCCCTGCGCGGCGGCGAGCAGGCAGTCGAGCACGCAGGTGATGATGGCAATCGATGGCGGGATGTTGGTGCCGGTCAGAAATCCGGGCTGGCGCCGGTGCAGTTCCACGCCGTGCGCGTGGTACATCGCCGCCAGTCGATCGAGGTACTGGTGGTTGCGGATGCCGTCTTCGATCGACAGTTCCTTGATATAGGAAGTCGTATACGCGATGCCCGAGCCGAGATAGCCCGAATAGCCTCCGGCGAAGGCGATTTCGCTGGTGAGCCGCGGCATGGTCGTGCCGGTGAGCATGATAGCCGGCTTGTCGACCGCTTCGATCAGCTGGCGCGCGCGCGCCACGCCGTAGTTGACCATCGGGTAGCCGTTGAGCATGGACCGTCCCAGCCGCTCGGATTCTTCGATGCCTTTCTGCGCCAATTCCCAGTGCTCGTTGCGCGTATAACTGTCGGTGGTGGTCGGCACGATGTCGGCGAGGCCCTCCTTGTCGAGCGTCACCATGAGCGCGCGCTGCATGTCGAAGGTGCCGAAGCCGCCGCGCGGCTGCGTCAGGCAGCGCCGTTCCGCCACCGCCTGGCGCATCACCCATCCGAGTTGCTTGTGCTTCGGCAGGCTCTTGTGCAATTCGACCGCCTGGTGAAAGTCGACGTCGGCGCCGGAGGGCCAGCGTGCCAGATTGGCGCGGCGCATGTCCTCGAATGCATCGTCGGCGATGCGCGCTTCGGACAAGGGCAAACGGGTTGCTTCAGGCGCTGTGGGTGCGTTCATGTCGGGTCTCGCTTTCTATCGGCTCCAGGTACGCCAGGGCCAGTTCCAGCGCGGCCTGCGGTTCGACCGAACCGAGCAGGCCGCAGGCGTACAGCAGGTATTCGCGATCGAGCAGGAGCCGGGGTTGGCGCGGGCGCAAGGACAGCGGCTCGGCCGAAGCCGCAAGCGCCATCTGCAGCACCGCGCACGGGTCCGGACTATGCACCAATGCGCCGCCGGTGCCGATCACCGCGCCGACCCCGGACAAGTCCTTGCCGTGTTGCACCGTGGCGGGACCCGTGGCGGTATACACCGTAGCCAGCGTGCCGCAATGACGCGTCACCGCCTGGCGCACCGCCGCGCACACCAGCGCCTGATCGAGCGCGATTTCATCGGCACCCCGCGGCAGGCGCTCCAGGTCGCGCGTGATTTCCTCGAGCAGGACGGAAACCCGCGCCGGCGCGAGGCCCGCCGCGGCGGCGATGGACTCCAGCCCCACGGCTTCGACGATCGCAGCGGCGTTGTGGCGCATGCCCAAATCGCCCTCGACGCTGCGCTTGACGCGGGGCTCGGGTAGTCCCTGCGGGATGACCCCGGCGACGGAGGGCGCACCGTCCGCGACCGAATGCACGTCCGTGGTTGCGCCGCCGGGATCGACCACCAGCAGCGGGCCGAGGCCGGCCGCGCCCGCGCAACCGTCCGCGAGCAGCCTGGCGCCATCCATCACCGCCGCGGGCGTGGGCATGAGCACCTGGTCGAACTCGGCATGCGCACGATCGATGCCCTTGGCATGCACGATACGCTCGATGAACACGCGCCGTATCGCCGCGCGCGCCGGCTCGATGTCGAGCAGGTTGAATTCCGGCATCACGTTTTCGCAGCGTATCACCTCCCTGCCGGCGAGCGCGGCCGCGGCGGCGTCGGCGGCGGCGCGGTTGCCGGCCAGCACCACCGGGCAGGCAAGCGCGCTCCTGCCGAGCGCTGCCGCATTGTGCAGGATCACGTCGCTGTTGCCGCCGTCGGTGCCCCCGGCGAGCAGCAGGATGTCCGGCGCAAGCGCGACGATGCGTTCGACGTCGGCCTGGGTCAGGCGATAGGCGAAGGTCCCGACCAGCCGGGCGCCGGCGCCCAGCGCGGCCCGGCGCGCGGCCTCCGCGGTCAGTTCGCGCACCAATCCGACCGTCACCATGCGCAGCCCGCCCGCAGCGCTGCTGGAGGCGAGGCGGTATTTGAACCGCGGAAGGCTGCCCAGGCGCATTTCCAGGTCTGCCAGCGCGGCCTTCATGCCGACCATGATGTCGGTCGTCACCGTGGACGGCCCTTGGCCGGATCCGAGGATGCAGCGGCGCTCGAGGTCGATGGCACGCAGCTTGGTGTAGGTGCTGCCGAAATCGATGAGCAGGGCGGCGGCCGGCATGTGCTCAGACCTCGGCGCGCTGCAGGCCCCGCTCGCGCGCGGCGAAATCGCGATCCAGCCACTCGATCACGGTCTCTATCCTCGCGCCGGGCGGTGCCGCGCGGTCGAACCCCATCTCGAGGAAGCGTTTCTCCACCACGGGCCAGGGTGTCTTGCCCACGACCAGATTGCCGCCGACGTAGAGCAGGATCCTGTCCAGGCCGGCTTCCACGCACAGGTCGCGAAAGCCGCGGCAGTCCAGTTCACCCTGACCGTAGAGCGACGACACCATGATCGCATCCGCGTTGGTTTCCACCGCCGCCTTGATGAAATCCGCTGCGGGCGTGAGCGCGCCCAGGGTGATCACCTTGTAGCCGGCCTGTTCCAGCGCCATCGACAGAATGCGGTTGCCGACGATATGCGTGTCGGACCCGATGACGCCCGTTACCAATGTCTTCATCTTGCTCACCCGCTTGCGCGCGACAGCCGCCGCAGTTTGAATTCCTGGCGCAGATGCCGGATGAGCGGATAGCTCAGGGCGGCGATCACCAGCGCCATCACCAGGCCGCTGATCGGCCGTGTGAAGAACACGGTCCAGTCGTTGCCATAGCTGATCATGCTGGTCATGAAGGAGTTCTCGGCCTGAGGCCCGAGTATGCAGCCCAATACCATGGGCGCGATCGGGAAGCGGTAGCGCTCGAACAGGTAGCCGACGACGCCGAAGGTGACGATCATCCACAGGTCGGTGACATTGTTGCGCGCCGAGAACGCGCCGATGAAGCAGAACAGCACGACGAAAGCGGAGGTGACCGCCTCGGGCAGGTACAGCACCTTGATCAGGAGCTTGATGGCGAAATAGCCCATCAGGCACATGCCGACCACGCCGATGAGCAGGGAGGCGAAGATGGCATAGACGAGCGCGGCATCCTTGGCGAAAAGCTGCGGCCCGGGCTGCACGCCGTGCAGGAGAAAGGCGCCGAGGATGACCGCGGTGGCGCCGCTGCCGGGTATGCCCAAGGTCAACAGCGGCACCAGGTGGCCGGCGACCGTCGCCGTAGACGCGGTCTGGGGTGCGACGATGCCCTCGGCAATGCCGCTGCCCAATTCCTTTCGCCGCTTGCAATATTGCGCCTCGACGCCGTAGGACACGAACGAGGCGATGGTCGCCCCCGCGCCTGGAATGATGCCCATGATGATGCCGAGCACCGAGCTGCGCGCGAGCGTCGGCCTGATGCTCCAGACTTCGCGCAGCGTCGGAAACTCGGTGCCCACCTTGCCCCCGGAAGCCAGTTGCGGCGACTGGAATCCGGACTCCAGCCGCACCAGCACCTCGCCCAGGCCGTAGGCGCCGACCATGACGGTGAGGTACTCGACGCCGTCGGCGAGCATGGGCACGCCGAAGGTAAAGCGCTCGACTCCGTATATCTCGTCAACGCCGACGCAGGCGATCATCAGTCCCAGGAACAGGCTGATGAATGCATTGATGATGGATCCGCCGCCCAGCGCCACGATGCTGGTCAGGCCGAACATGATGATGGCGAAGTATTCGGGCGAATCGAACTTGAGCGCGAAGGTGGCGAATGGGTGAACCATCGCCACCGCGGCCAGCGTGGACAGGATCCCGCCCGTGAGCGCGGCGAACAGCGTCCAGCCGAGCGCCTTGGCCGGCTGTCCCTTGTGCGCCATCGCGTAACCGTCCCACAGCAGCGGCACGTCCAGCGGTTCGCCCGGAATGCGGAACAGGATGGAAGTGAACGCGCCGCCGTACGTGCCGGAGATATACATCGCGGTGAGCAGGATGATGGAGGGCATGATCGACATGCCGTAGGTGAAAGGCAGCGCCAGCACCACGCCCATCACCAGCGTCAGCCCGGGCAGTACCGCGACGAGCATGCCGACCACGAGCCCCACCACCAGCGCGATCAGATTGATCGGATGGAAAACGGTGACGAACCCGCCTGCCAAGTGCAACAGGATATCGCTCATCCTGACGCCTCTACCTGATGCCCATCAGGCGCATCAGCAGGAAGGTTACCTGCGCAAACGGCTCGGCGCCCAGCGGCAGCGATACATACACCACCTTCATGAATACGTACATGAACACGAGGCTGCCGATAAGGCTGGTGGCGAGGACTACACCGACGCGCCGATAGCGCCCGACCCACATGAAAGCGGCCAGGTAGAGCAGGGTGCAGAGAAAGAACCCCAGCTTCTCGATCAGGACCACGTAGGCGATCGTGAGCGCGATCCCGGTCCACAGCAGGTGCGGATAGCTTCGTTCCTCCGTCGCGTCGACGCCGTCTTGCGCCAGCGCTTCGGTCCCCGCGGGCACTTCCTTCGGCACCGTCTTCAGCACGCTGCTGAGCACACCCTCCAGATCGTGCTCGCTTCTGCCGAAGAAGAGGCTCTTCGCGATCTCGTATATGCAGGTCACGATCGCCAGGGTCAGTATGGTCTTCGGCCAGAAGTTTGGCCCAATGCGGCCTCCCGGGGCGACGAAATCGATGCGCCCGGCGAGAAAATAAAGGTAGCTGGCGATAGCGAGCACGACCAGGTAGGGCATGATCCTGGATATGCGTGCCGCTATCAGCCTGGCCTCGCTCCTCGAGGCATCCGGGCCTGCCGTCATTTTGACGTCACGGCCTGCGCGGCGATACGCTTCATCTGCGCCAGTTCATCCTGCATGATCTTGAGCGCATCCGCGGCGCCGAAGTAGCTGTCTTCCGAAGCATATTGATCTTTCAAGTAGGCCTTGTACTCCGGATTCTCCGCAACCTTGGCGAGCGCATCGGCGATCTTCTTTACCTTTTGCGGGTCGGTGCCGGCCTTCATGATCACGGCACGGCGCTGCGGCAGGGTGATGTCGTAGCCGAGTTCCTTCGACACCGGCACGTCGGGAAACACGCTGAAGCGCTTTGCCCCGAAAATGATGACAGGCTGGATCTGCTTGCTGTCGACGAAACTCCTGACATCGCCGATCTGCTCGTACAACAGGTCCGCATGGCCGCCGAGCACCGCGGTATAACGCTCGCCCGGCTTGGCGAAAGGCACCGATATCAGCTTCAATCCGCGCGCAACGAAGTAATTCACGGTTATGTCGTCCGGGCTGCCGAATCCGGTTACCGCGACTTTGAGCGTCCGCGTCTTGGCAATGCGCTCGACATCCGCCCAGGTCTTGAACTCGCCGTTGGTCGCCGTCAGAAACGCGGAGGGCTGCTTGATCATCAATGCGACCGGAATGATGTCGTTCAGCCCCCAGTGGGGTTTGCTCGTGGCGAGAAGCGCGTAGGTGTCCCAGGTCATGATCGAGAGCGAGTAGCCGTCCGCCGGGGCCGCCAGCAGCTTCGCCATGCCGGTATTGCCGGTGGCGCCGGGCGAGTTCACCACGGGAAAGGAAACCTTGAGATCTTCCTCCAGGAGCTTGCCGGCCTTGCGCGCGACCTGGTCGGCGCCGCCGCCGGGGCCCCAGGGAACGATGAATTCGATCGGACGGCTCGGATATTTCTCCTGCGCCGAAGCGATCCACGAAACCGAGACGAACAGCAAGGCCGCGAGGGCCTGCGCAACTCGCTTGGTTACATAAGCTGAATGCATGGTAAATCCTCCTGTGGCTGCAACATCGATCATAAGGGCGCTTCTGCGAGCGCTTGAGCGGTCTAAATCCGAAGCAGCAGTTTTCCTTTGGTCCTGCCGCCTTCGATATATTGATGCGCCTGCGCGGCGTCGGCCAGCGCAAATTCGCGGTCGATCGAAACGTGAAGTTTGCCGGCCGCGTGAGCTGCGAACAGGTCGGCGGCACGGCTGCCGATTTCCTCGGCCGTCTGCAGATAGTCCGCAAGATGCGGCCGCGTGAAGAACACCGAACCCGCTTCGCCCAGTTCCAGCGGATTGATTGCCTCCACCAGTCCGGAAGCACCGCCGTAGTTGATGCACAGGCCGCGCTTTTTCAGGCTGCGGATGCTGCCGGCAATGGTGTCCTTGCCCACCGCATCGTAAACGACATTGACGCCCTTGCCGCCGGTGATCTTCATCACCTCGTCGCGGAAATTCGTTTCGCGATAGCGGATGACGTGATCGGCCCCGCGTTGCCTGGCGATTTCGGCTTTCTCCGCGCTGCCGGCGGTGGCGATCACGGTCGCGCCGCGCAGCTTCGCCAGCTGGATCAGAAGCTGGCCGACGCCGCCTGCGCCGGCGTGCACCAGGCAACTGTGGCCGGGCTCGAGCCTGAACGCCGAATGCGTCAGGTAGTGGGCGGTGAGGCCTTGCAGCATCAGGCTGGTCGCAACCGGCATCGGCAGGTCCGCCGGGATCTTCACCAGCTTCCAGGCGGGCACCACTGCGAAAGGCGCGTAGCTCCCGCGCACGATGCAATAGGCGACCCGGTCACCGGGCTTCAGACCGGAGACGCCCGCGCCCAGCTCCACCACGCTGCCGCCGCCCTCCATGCCTATGGTCATGGGCAGCGGCGTCTTGTAGGTGTCGGACCTGGCATAGCGGCCGCTGCGCATGTAGACGTCGATGAAATTGACCCCGGCGTACTCGAGCTTCAGCAGCGCCTCCCCGGCTGCGGGCCTGGGCTCGGGCACATCACGCAGCTGCAGCCGGTCCGGCCCGCCGAACTGCTCGATGGCAATCGCCTTCATGCCCGCGTCCGCCTCAGTGCGCCGCGCCGACGGCGGCGCGCGGCTGGCATGACAGGGTATCGACCGCGAATGCGTCGATACCGGCGCGGTCGAGCTGCGGCGTATGGCCGGCCTTCAGCTGCATCGCGCCGTCGCCGAATTCGAGGCCGCCGCGCAGCAGCGGCGCGCGCGCCTTGAGAAAGCCGTTCATTTCGCCGGCGTTGTCTATCATGCGCGCGGCGATGCAGCCTTCCATCCAGCAGCCGGGATCGCAGGCAACGCCGTTTCCGAGGACCGGCTTCATGCCCAGTTCCCGGATGCGGTTGATCGCGCCGGCCAGCGCGTCAAGCGTGACGAGTTTCATGAGCTTCAGTTTGACATAAGTCGCGGCCTTGAGCTTCGCCGCCTTTTCTATGTCGGCGATGCCGTAGATCGATTCGTCCAGCATCATCGGCACCTGCGCGGCGCGCGCCACCGCGAGGTGCGCGTCCCAATCACCGGCAGCGCAGGGCTGTTCGAACAGTTCTATGTCGGCAGGATCGAGCGCCCTTACGAAGGCCATGCCCTGCTCTGCGGTGTATGCCTGGTTTGCGTCGAGGCGAATCGAGGCCCTGCCGTTCACGACGCGCTGGAAGGCCTTGACCAATTCGATGTCCTTGGCAAGCTCGAACCCCACCTTCACCTTTATGGTGCGGTAGCCTGCGCGCAGCAGCGCATCGAATTCCGTCTGCATCGAGGCTTCGTCCTTTGCGTTCAGCAGGCCGACCAGCGGCACGCTTGCGTCCGCGGACAGCGCCAGCCAGCGGCTGCCTTGCAGCATTTCCAGCGCCGTTCCGAAGGCAGTCGCTGTAAACGGAAACTGCAGGCCGAGTTCGGCAACCTGCTTCGCGGCGTCCTCTGGCGCGGCGGCCAGCTCGCCGGCGAACTGCTGCGCCGCCTGCCAGCTCTGCTCGATGGTCTCATCGGTGTAGCCGGTAAGTATGGTCGCCTCGCCGATACCCGCATTGCCGTCCCGGTCGACGATTTCGGTCACGATGGTATCGAAATGATGCACCGGCCCGAACGCGAGGCGATAAGGCGCCCACAGCGGCACGCGCAGCCGGAACAGCGTCACGCGCTCGAGCCCTCGCGTCATGCCGCAGCAGTTGTTTCGGACAGGGTGAATGCCCGCTTCATTTCGGATCAGGCCCGCCCAGGCCTGCCAGCGCACCGAGGCGGCCGGCCGCACCATGGGCCAATTCCGCGTTACGCATCCTTCGATATTCCATTCCGTTTGCACCAGTCATATATATCTATTTGGGAAATGTAAGAGTGTTTCGCCGCAAAGTAAAGATTTGGGCGGTCCTCCCCGTCAGTCCAAACAATCCGCTTATTGCATTGTATTATTGCGTAATTCTAATTGTTCTTCGGCACCGCAGCGATACGATATTCATATGCATGTCTACCAAAGTCATATGAATGTTTGAATAGGCCGCGGCGAAATCCTGGATAATCGGCGGCTTGCGCGCTGCCCACCCCTGGATCAATTCATGCCCCGCACCCAGCCACTCTACAAGGAAGTCAAGCAGCACATCACGGAGAGCCTGCGCGACAGCAAATGGCGCCACGGCCAGGCCATTCCGAGCGAACCGCTGCTGGCGAAACGCTTCAGCGTCAGCATCGGCACGGTGCGCAGGGCCGTCGATGAACTGGTGGCAGAGAACATCCTGGTGCGTCAACAGGGACGCGGCACCTTTGTCGCGAGCCACACGCGCGACTACATGCTCAACGTGTTCTTCCAGATCGTCGGCAACGACGGGCGCAAGGAATTTCCCCAGCCGCACCTGCTGACCTTCAAGCGCGGCCGTGCCGACCTGGCCAGCGAAGAACTGCTGGGAATCAAGCATGGCGAGCTGGTGTTTCAGGTGCAGAATCTGCTGCTGCTGCAGGGCGAACCCGTGTTAGTGGACAACCTGTGCCTGCCGGCAAAGCTGTTTCCGGATATGAGCAAAAACCTGTTCGTCAATCGCGACACCTCGACCTACGGCCTGTACCAGATGCGCTACGGCATTACCGTAGTGCGCACCGTGGAAACCATTGCCGCGGTGCTCGCGGACGCAAGGACGAGAACGCTGCTGAAAATGCCCCACCCGGCTGCGGTGCTCAAGATCACGCGTACCGCGTACACCTACAAGGACCTGGCGGTGGATACGCGCGTGCGCTTCGTGAATACCCGGCACCATCACTATCTGAGCCTGCTCGGAAAACGCTGAGCCCGCGCGCGCATGCGCCGCGGCCGGGACCGCCCTTGACTAGGGCAGGCCGATTGTGCGAATGTCCGGCGCGAGCTTGCAGCACCTCGATGCGGACTTCGCGGCATGAACGTCCGCCCTAATTCAATCCGGATCACCCAAAGGAATTGCCTTGTCCAGCGCGCTGTTTCAATCCATCGATTTTCGTCAAACCCGCCTGCCGAACCGCATCATGGTTTCGCCGATGTGCCAGTATTCCGCGACCGAGGGCAACGCCAGCGACTGGCATCTGATCCATCTCGGCCAGCTTGCCCTGGGCGGCGCCGGGCTGCTGTGCATCGAGGCGACAGCGGTGGAGGCGGTCGGACGCATTACGCCCGCCTGCCTTGGCCTTTACTCCGATGAAAACGAAGCCGCGCTGCGGCGCGTGTTGAGCGCGGTGCGCGCGCATGCGGATACGCCGCTCGCGATCCAGCTTGCGCATGCGGGCCGCAAGGCGTCCAGCCATACGCCCTGGGACGGCGGCCAGCTGATCGCGCCCGCGGCCGGCGGCTGGACCCCGATTGCGCCCTCGGCGCTGGCGTACTCGCCCGCCGAGCCGCCGCCGCGGGAAATGCGCGCCGAAGATCTCGCGCGCGTGCGCGAGGCGTTCGTGCGCGCTGCACAACGCGCGCAACGGCTCGGTCTCGACGCGATCGAACTGCATGCCGCGCACGGCTACCTGCTGCATGAATTCCTGTCGCCGCTGTCGAATCAGCGCGGCGACAACTACGGCGGCTCGCTCGAAAACCGCATGCGCTTTCCGCTCGAGGTGTTCGCGGCGGTGCGCGCGATCTGGCCCGAGGCAAAGCCGCTCGGCGTGCGCATCTCGGCCAGCGACTGGATCGAGGGCGGCTGGGATCTGCCGCAGTCGGTCGAATTGGCGCGGCGGCTCAAAACGCTGGGCTGCGACTGGATCGACGCCTCCAGCGGCGGCCTGGCCCCGGGCCAGAAGATCGCGCTCGGTCCGGGCTACCAGGTGCAGTTCGCCGAGGCGATCCGCCGGGAAGCCGGCATTCCGACCATCGCCGTGGGCCTGATCACGGAACCCAGGCAAGCCGAGGACATCGTCGCCGCCGGCCGCGCCGACATGGTTGCGCTCGCGCGCGGCATGCTCTACGAGCCGCACTGGGCCTGGCGCGCAGCTGCCGAACTCGGCGGCGCGCTCAGCGCGCCCAGGCAGTACTGGCGCGCGCCGCCGCGCGGCGCGGAAGCGATCTTCCGCAACGCCCGCATCGGCCAGCGCTGACCCGCGCGGCGCTGGCGGCGCCAGCAAAAAGGCCGGCGCAAGCCGGCCTTTTTGTTGCAGCAGTGGAATCGAAGCCTAGACGCTCTGTTCCGCGGCCTGTGCCTCGCCCCCGGGCTCGCCTTCGCCCTCGGCCAGCGCCGGCTCGAACAGCTGCACCGGGGTCTTGCGCACCTTGTGGTACGCCATGCCCGTTCCCGCCGGGATCAGGCGGCCGACGATGACGTTTTCCTTCAGCCCGCGCAGATCGTCCTTCTTGCCCATGATCGCGGCTTCGGTCAGAACGCGCGTGGTTTCCTGGAACGACGCCGCCGAAATGAAGGAATCGGTCGACAGCGAAGCCTTGGTAATGCCCAGCAGCATGTAGCTGAAGGTCGCCGGCTTCTTGCCTTCGGCCTCGACGATCTCGTTCTCCTTCAGCACGTCGGCGCGCTCGACCTGCTCGCCCTGGATGAAGCGGGTGTCGCCGGTATCCTCCACCTGCACGCGGCGCAGCATCTGGCGCACGATCACCTCGATGTGCTTGTCGTTGATCTTCACGCCCTGCAGCCGGTACACGTCCTGCACCTCGTCGGTGATGTAGCGCGCCAGCGCCTCCACCCCCTGCAGCCGCAGGATATCGTGCGGGTCGGCCGGGCCGTCGACGATGAACTCGCCCTTGTTGACCACCTGCCCGTCGTGCACCATCACGTGCTTGTCCTTGGTGATCAGGAACTCGTGCGCGACGCCGTCCGGGTCGGTGATGACCAGGCGCTGCTTGCCCTTCGTGTCCTTGCCGAACGAGACCGTGCCGGTGACTTCCGCCAGCATGCCCGCGTCCTTGGGCGAGCGCGCCTCGAACAGCTCCGCCACGCGCGGCAGGCCGCCGGTGATGTCGCGCGTCTTCGACGTTTCCTGCGGAATGCGCGCCAGCACTTCGCCGATGCCGACCTGCTGGCCGTTCTTCACCGTGATCAGCGAGCCGACCTGGAAGGTGATGTTGACCGAGTGGTCGGTGCCCGCGATCTTGACCTCCTCGCCGGCGTCGTTGATCAGCTTCACCTGCGGGCGCAGACCCTTGCTCGCGCTGCCGCGGCGCTTCGGGTCGATGACCACCAGGGTAGACAGGCCGGTGATCTCGTCGATCTGCTTCGCCACCGTCGTGCCTTCCTCGACGTTCTCGAATTTCACCGTGCCGGCATATTCGGTGATGATCGGGCGGGTGTGCGGATCCCAAGTGGCCAGGATCATGCCGGCCTTCACCGGTTTGCCGTCGCTCGCGGTGAGGGTCGCGCCGTAAGGCACCTTGTGCCGCTCGCGCTCGCGCCCGTTGTCGTCGACGATCATGATTTCGCCGGAGCGCGAAATCGCGATCTTCTCGCCCTTGACGTTGCTGACATAGCGCATCTGCGCGGTGAAGCGCACGGTGCCGTTGGACTTGGCGTCGACCTGGTTCGCCACCGCGGTACGCGAGGCGGCACCGCCGATGTGGAAGGTGCGCATGGTCAGCTGCGTGCCCGGCTCGCCGATCGACTGCGCGGCGATCACGCCCACCGCCTCGCCGATGTTCACGATCGGGCCGCGGCCCAGATCGCGCCCGTAGCACTTGGCGCACAGGCCATGGCGGGTGTCGCAGGTGAGCGGCGTGCGCACCTTGACCTCGTCGATGCCGAGCGATTCGATCATGTCGACTTCTTCTTCGTTCAGCAGCGTGCCGGCGGGATACAGGGGATCCTGCGTCTCCGGGTGCATGATCTCGGCCGCGCTGACGCGGCCCAGGATGCGCTCGCGCAGCGCTTCGACAACTTCGCCGCCCTCGACCAGCGCCTTTACCACGACGCCGTTCGCGGTGCCGCAGTCCTCCTCGCGCACCACCAGATCCTGGGTCACGTCCACCAGGCGGCGGGTAAGGTAGCCGGAGTTCGCGGTCTTCAACGCGGTGTCGGCCAGGCCCTTGCGCGCGCCGTGCGTCGAGATGAAGTACTGCAGCACGTTCAGGCCTTCGCGGAAGTTCGCCGTGATCGGGGTCTCGATGATCGAGCCGTCAGGCTTGGCCATCAGGCCGCGCATGCCGGCCAGCTGGCGGATCTGCGCGGCGGAACCGCGCGCGCCCGAGTCGGCCATCATGTAGATCGAGTTGAACGACTCCTGGCGCACCTTCTTGCCTTTGCGGTCGGTGACTTCCTCGTGCGACAGTTGTTCCATCATGGCCTTGGCCACCTGGTCGCCGGCGCGGCCCCAGATGTCGACCACCTTGTTGTAGCGCTCGCCCACGGTCACCAGGCCCGAGGTGTACTGCTGCTCGATTTCCTTGACCTCGGCGCCCGCCGCCGAAATCAGGCTGTGCTTCTGCTGCGGCACCAGCATGTCGTCGACGCAGATCGAAATGCCGCCGCGCGTGGCGAAGGCGAAGCCGGCGCGCATCAGCTTGTCGGCGAAGATCACCGTCTCGCGCAGGCCGCAGCGCCGGAACGAGGCGTTGATGAGCTTGGAGATCTCCTTCTTCTTCAGCGCCTTGTTGATCAGCGCGAAGGGCAGCCCCGGCGGCAGGATTTCAGACAGCAGCGCGCGCCCGACGGTGGTCTGGTAGCGCGTCGTCTTTTCGATCTTCTCGCCGGTCTCGGTCAGGTCGTATTCGCGGATGCGCGCCGTGATCATGGCGTGCAACTCCACCTTGTGCGTCTCGTAGGCGCGCGTAAGCTCGCCCATGTCGGCGAACACCATGCCCTCGCCCGGCGCGGCAATGCGCTCGCGCGTGGCGTAATACAGGCCGAGCACGATGTCCTGCGAGGGCACGATGACCGGGTCGCCGTTCGCGGGCGACAGGATGTTGTTCGAGGCGAGCATCAGCGTGCGCGCCTCCATCTGCGCCTCCAGCGACAGCGGCACGTGCACCGCCATCTGGTCGCCGTCGAAGTCGGCGTTGAAGGCCGCGCAAACCAGCGGGTGCAGCTGGATCGCCTTGCCCTCGATCAGCACCGGCTCGAACGCCTGAATGCCGAGGCGGTGCAGCGTCGGTGCCCGGTTGAGCATCACCGGGTGCTCGCGGATCACCTCTTCGAGGATGTCCCACACCACCGGCGTCTCGGCTTCGACCTCGCGCTTGGCCGCCTTGATGGTGGTGGCGATGCCCTGCAATTCGAGCTTGTTGAAAATGAAGGGCTTGAACAGCTCCAGCGCCATCTTCTTCGGCAGGCCGCACTGGTGCAGCTTCAGCTGCGGGCCGACCACGATCACCGAGCGCCCGGAATAGTCGACGCGCTTGCCCAGCAGGTTCTGGCGGAAGCGGCCGCCCTTGCCTTTGATCATGTCGGCGAGCGACTTGAGCGGGCGCTTGTTGGCGCCGGTCATGGCCTTGCCGCGCCGGCCGTTGTCCAGCAGCGAATCCACCGCTTCCTGCAGCATGCGCTTTTCGTTCTTGACGATGATCTCGGGCGCCTTCAGCTCGAGCAGGCGCTTCAGCCGGTTGTTGCGGTTGATCACGCGCCGGTACAGGTCGTTCAGGTCGGAGGTGGCAAAGCGGCCGCCATCCAGCGGCACCAGCGGGCGCAGGTCCGGCGGCAGCACCGGCAGCACTTCCATGATCATCCAGTACGGCTTGATGCCCGACTTCTGGAAGCCCTCCAGCACCTTCAGGCGCTTGGCGAATTTCTTGATCTTGGTGTCCGAAGTGGTGCCTTCGAGCTCCTTGCGCAACTGCTCGATCTCGTGCCCGACGTCGAGGTTGCGCAGCAGCTCGCGTATGCCCTCCGCGCCCATCGCCGCGGAAAACTCGTCGCCGTGCTCTTCGACCTTGGTCAGGTACTGCTCTTCGGTCAGCAGCTTGCAGCGCTGGATGTCGGGGTCCGCGACCATGCCCGCATCGGTGACCACATAGGCTTCGAAATAGAGCACGCGCTCGATGTCGCGCAGCGTCATGTCGAGCACCAGGCCCAGGCGCGAGGGCAGCGACTTCAGGAACCAGATATGCGCGACCGGCGAGGCCAGCTCGATGTGGCCCATACGCTCGCGCCGCACCTTCGCCAGCGTCACCTCGACGCCGCACTTTTCGCAGATGACGCCGCGGTGCTTCAGGCGCTTGTACTTGCCGCACAGGCATTCGTAGTCCTTGATCGGCCCGAAGATCTTGGCGCAGAACAGCCCGTCCCGCTCCGGCTTGAACGTGCGGTAGTTGATGGTCTCCGGCTTCTTGACTTCGCCGTAGGACCAGGAACGGATCTTTTCGGGCGAAGCCAGTCCGATCTTGATCGAGTCGAACTCTTCGTCCTGCGTAACCTGCTTGAACAAATCAAGTAGTGCTTTCATCTGTCACTCCAATTGGCGTGATGCACCAAAATCCAAAAAATCATTCTGCCGCGGCCCGCCTATGCGGTGCCTCAGTACCGTTCCAGATCGATGTCGATGCCGAGCGACCGGATTTCCTTCACCAGCACGTTGAACGACTCGGGCATGCCCGCGTCGATCTTGTGGTCGCCCTTGACGATGTTCTCGTACACCTTGGTGCGGCCCGAGATATCGTCGGACTTGACCGTGAGCATCTCCTGCAGCGTGTAGGCCGCGCCATAGGCTTCCAGCGCCCACACCTCCATCTCGCCGAAGCGCTGGCCGCCGAATTGCGCCTTGCCCCCGAGCGGCTGCTGCGTCACCAGGCTGTACGGTCCGGTGGAGCGCGCGTGCATCTTGTCGTCGACCAGGTGGTGCAGCTTGAGCACGTGCATGTAGCCGACGGTCACCGGCCGGTCGAATGGCTCGCCGGTATGGCCGTTCTTGAGGCGCACCTGGCCGTCGCGCGGCAGTCCGGCGAGCTCGAGCATGTCCTTGATCTCGGTCTCGTTGGCGCCGTCGAACACCGGCGTGGCGAAGGGCACGCCCTGTTTCAGGTTGTAGGCGAGGCGCACCACCTCTTCGTCGGAGAAGTCCGCCAGGTTTTCCGCCTTGCCGCTGCTGTTGTAAATCAGGTTGAGGTACTTGCGCAGGTCCCCGATCTTGGCCTGTGCCTTGAGCATTGCGCCGATCTTCGCGCCCAGGCCCTTGGCTGCCCAGCCCAGGTGGGTTTCCAGGATCTGGCCCACGTTCATGCGCGAGGGCACGCCCAGCGGATTCAGCACCACGTCCACCGGAGTGCCGTCGTCCATGTAGGGCATGTCCTCCACCGGCACGATCTTGGAGATGACGCCCTTGTTGCCGTGGCGGCCGGCCATCTTGTCGCCGGGCTGCAGGCGGCGCTTCACCGCTACGTAGACCTTGACCATCTTCTGCACGCCCGGGGGCAGCTCGTCGCCCTGGGTGAGCTTCTTCTTCTTCGCCTCGAACGCCACGTCGAAATCCACGCGCTTCTGCGCCAGGCTGTCCTTGAGGCTCTCGAGCTGCGCCGCCGCGTCCTCGTTGGCGAGGCGGATGTCGAACCAGTGGTAGTGCTCCAGCTCCTGCAGGTAGCTCTTGGTGAGCTTGGTGCCCTTGGCCAGTTTCTTCGGCCCGCCGTTGGCGGTCTTGCCCACGAGCAGGCGCTCGATCCGCTCGAAGGTGTCGGCTTCGACGATGCGCATCTGGTCGACGAGGTCGAGCTTGTAGCGCTTGAGCTCCTCGTCGATGATCTGCTGCGCCCGCTTGTCGCGCTCGATGCCCTCGCGCGTGAACACCTGCACGTCGATCACCGTGCCGGATATGCCGGACGGCACGCGCAGGCTGGTGTCCTTCACGTCGGATGCTTTCTCGCCGAAGATCGCGCGCAGCAGCTTCTCTTCCGGCGTCAGCTGGGTTTCCCCTTTAGGGGTGACCTTGCCCACCAGCACGTCGCCGGCTTCGACTTCCGCGCCGATGTAGACGATGCCCGACTCGTCCAGGCGCGACAGCTGCGCCTCTGACAGGTTGGATATGTCGCGGCTGATCTCTTCCGGCCCGAGCTTGGTGTCGCGCGCCACCACCGTCAGTTCCTCGATGTGGATCGAGGTATAGCGGTCGTCGGCGACCACGCGCTCGGAAATAAGGATCGAGTCCTCGAAGTTGTAGCCGTTCCAGGGCATGAACGCGACCAGCATGTTCTGCCCCAGCGCGAGCTCGCCCATGTCGGTCGAGGCGCCGTCGGCGACGACGTCGCCCTTGGCGATGCGCTCGCCCACGTTGACCAGCGGGCGCTGGTTGATGTTGGTGTTCTGGTTCGAGCGCGTGTACTTGACCAGGTTGTAGATGTCCACGCCGACATCGCCGGCGACGGTTTCGTCGTCATTGACGCGCACCACGATGCGGCTCGCGTCGACGTAGTCGACCACGCCGCCGCGCAGGGCCTGCACCGCGGTGCCGGAGTCGACTGCGACCGTGCGCTCGATGCCGGTCCCGACCAGCGCCTTCTCCGGGCGCAGGCAGGGCACCGCCTGGCGCTGCATGTTGGAGCCCATCAGCGCGCGGTTGGCGTCATCGTGCTCGAGGAACGGGATCAGCGAGGCCGCCACCGACACGATCTGCGAGGGCGCCACGTCCATGTACTCGACGCGATCCGGCGTCGCCAGCATGAATTCGTTCTTGTTGCGGCAGGACACCAGGCCTTCCTTGAGCTTGCCCTTGTCCAGGTCGGCGTTCGCCTGCGCGATCACGAAATTTCCCTCTTCGATCGCCGACAGGAAGTCGATCTGGTCGGTGACCTTGCTGTTCTCGACCTTGCGGTACGGCGTTTCCATGAAACCGTACTGGTTGGTGCGCGCGAACAGCGCGAGCGAATTGATCAGGCCGATGTTCGGGCCTTCCGGCGTCTCGATCGGGCAGACGCGGCCGTAGTGCGTCGGGTGCACGTCGCGCACCTCGAAGCCGGCGCGTTCGCGCGTGAGTCCGCCCGGCCCCAGCGCGGAGACGCGGCGCTTGTGCGTGATCTCCGACAGCGGATTGGTCTGGTCCATGAACTGCGACAGCTGGCTCGAACCGAAGAATTCCTTGATCGCCGCGGATATCGGCTTGGCGTTGATCAGGTCGTGCGGCATGAGGTTGTCGGACTCCGCCTGCGACAGGCGCTCCTTCACCGCGCGCTCCACGCGCACCAGTCCGGCGCGGAACTGGTTTTCCGCGAGCTCGCCCACCGAACGCACGCGCCGATTGCCGAGGTGGTCGATGTCGTCGATCTCGCCGCGGCCGTTCCTAAGTTCGACCAGGATGCGGATCACCGCGAGGATGTCGTCGTTGGACAGCGTCACCGCGCCGGTCAGTTCGCTGCGGCCGACGCGGCGGTTGAATTTCATGCGGCCCACGGCCGACAGGTCGTAGCGCTCTTCGGCATAGAACAGGCCGTTGAACAGCGACTCCACCGCCTCTTCCGTGGGCGGCTCGCCCGGGCGCATCATGCGGTAGATGGCGACGCGCGCAGCAAACTGGTCGGCGGTCTCGTCCATGCGCAGGGTCTGCGAAATGTACGGGCCCTGATCCAGGTCATTGGTGTAGATGGTCTGGATGCTGGAGGATTCGGCCTCCTTCAGCTTCGCCAGCATGGTTTCGGTGATTTCGTCGTTGGCGCTGCCCAGGATCTCCCCGGTCTCGGTATCGACGACGTTGTGCGCGAGCACGCGCCCGAGCAGGTACTCGTCGGGCACCGCGATCTTCTTGATGCCCGCCGCTTCCATGTCGCGGATGTACTTGACGGTGATGCGCTTGTCCTTGGGCACGATCACCTTGTCGTGCTTGTCCAGGATGTCGAACTTGGTGGTCTCGCCGCGCAGGCGATCCGGCACCAGTTCGAACTGGACGCCCTTCTTGCTGAAATGGAAGGTATCGAAGGCGAAAAATTCCTTCAGCACCTGCTCCGGCGTCAGGCCGATCGCCTTGAGCAGGATCGTCACCGGCATCTTGCGCCTGCGGTCGACGCGGAAATACAGGTAGTCCTTCGGATCGAACTCGAAGTCGAGCCAGGAGCCGCGGTAGGGAATGATGCGCGCCGAGAACAGCAGCTTGCCCGAGCTGTGCGTCTTGCCGCGGTCGTGCTCGAAGAACACGCCGGGCGAGCGGTGCAGCTGGCTGACGATGACGCGCTCGGTGCCATTGATCACGAACGAGCCGGTGGTGGTCATGAGCGGAATCTCGCCCATGTAGACCTCCTGCTCCTTGACCTCCTTGATCGTGGGCTTGCTCGCCTCCTTGTCCATGATGGTCAGGCGCACCTTGGCGCGCAGCGGGCTGGCGAAGGTAAGGCCGCGCTGCTGGCACTCCTTGACGTCGAACGGCGGCTCGCCCAGGGCATAGCTGACGAATTCCAGGCGCGCGTTCTTGGAATGGCTTTCGATCGGGAAGATCGAGGTGAAAGCGGCCTGCAGGCCTTCGTTCTTGCGCTTCTCCGCCGGCACGGCGGCCTGCAGGAATGCGGTGAAGGAATCGAGCTGCGTGGCGAGCAGGAACGGCACGTTCAGCACGGCAGCGCGCTTGGCGAAGCTCTTGCGGATACGCTTTTTCTCGGTCGAGGTGTAGACAGTGGCGGCGGTCATAACAGCTCCAGTTCAGAATGCAGGAGTCGGAATTCGGATACAGGGGTCACAAGACAGCGATCAGCGGTGAAAAATGCTCTGGTCTGATCGCTCTCTTCGAACCTCTGCGCAATTTCCGCGCAATCGATCGGCAATATTCAAAAAGGCAAGGGCCGGCAGCCCTGACGCATAAAGCGGCTGCCAGCCCGATTGCCGTACCGCTTACTTCATCTCGGCTTTTGCGCCGGCCTCGGTCAGCTGTTTGACGATGTCTTCGGCGTCCTTCTTGGATACGCCTTCCTTCACTGCCTTGGGCGCGCCGTCGACGAGGTCTTTGGCTTCCTTCAGTCCCAGGCCGGTGATCGCGCGGACCACCTTGATCACGTTGACCTTGCTTTCGCCGCAAGCGTTGAGCATGACGGTGAATTCGGTCTGCTCTTCCGCGGCCGGCGCGGCGGCGCCCGCAGCGGCGGGGGCGGCCACGGCGACGGCGGCCGCGGCCGATACGCCGAATTTCTCTTCCATTTCCTTGATCAGGGTGGAGAGTTCGAGCACGGTCATGTTTGCAACTGCGTCCAGTATTTCTGCTCTTGCTAGTGCCATTTGTTGCTCCTGAATGTTAAGTCGTAAAGGTTGTCGAATCTGGTAAGGAAGTTCTGGAGACGCGGTCAGGCTGCGGCTTTTTCCCTTTGATCGCGTACCGCTGCGAGAGCGCGCACGAACCTGCCCGGGACTTCATTGAGCGTCTGCACGAACTTGGCCACCGGCGCCTGCATGGTGCCAAGCAGGGTGGCGAGCAGCTGCTCGCGGCTGGGCATGTTGGCGAGCGCAGTGACTTCCTTGGCGGAAATCACGGCATTCGGCAGCCCGCCGGCCTTGATCACGAAATGCTCGTTGGTCTTGGCAAAGTCGTTCAGCACCTTGGCGCTCTGCACCGGGTCGGACGAAATGCCGTAGACGAGCGGACCGGTCATCTTGTCGGCCAGCTTGTCGAACGGCGTGTCCTTCACGGCACGGCGCACCAGGGTGTTTTTCAGCACCCGCAGGTATACGCCCGATTTGCGCGCCTTCGCGCGCAGCTCGGTCATGGCGCCCACTTCCAGACCACGGTACTCAGCGACGATGATCGCCTGCGCCTTTGAAACCTGCGCGGACACTTCAGCGACTACCGCCTTCTTTTGCTCAAGATTGAGACCCAAGGTCTACCTCCAATCAAATGCAGGGTTCGGAACGCGGGGGCAAACGAGATTCGTTCTGCATTCCGCGCTCTTCACTCTGCGTTACGGTTACGGCGACCTTACATTCAGGAAACATTTCCTGTTTTGGGGCACGCCATCTGCGTTGGGTATTGCCGGTGTCGGCTGACGCGCGGTGATCAACAGCACCGCCACGCGTACATCCTGCACCTGCAACCGATTAAGCTCTCGGACCGTGCGCGCCGGCGGAAACCGCTCCGTACCCGCCGCCCGCCTGCCCTCCAACCCCAACGGTCTTTGATAACCCGCAGCGGCGATACCATGCCGCAGCGGCCCAAAGTTCCTGTGGTTGCGCCCGCGGCGCAACCCGTCAATTCCTCAGCTGCTTACGCTCGCGACATCCACGCGGATGCCCGGACCCATGGTGCTCGACACCGACAGCTTCTGCAGGTAGATGCCCTTGCTCGCGGCCGGCTTGGCCTTGTTGAGGGCTTCCACCAGCGCCTTCAGGTTCTCGCACAGCGCCTCCGGCTCGAACGACGCCCGGCCGATCGTGCATTGCACGATCCCTGCCTTGTCGGCGCGGTATTGCACCTGGCCGGCCTTGGCATTCTTCACCGCAGTAGCGACATCCGGCGTGACCGTGCCCACCTTCGGGTTCGGCATCAGGCCGCGCGGGCCGAGTATCTGGCCCAGCTGGCCGACGATGCGCATGGTGTCGGGACTGGCGATGATCACGTCGAAATCCATCTTGCCGGCCTTGATCTGCTCGGCCAGGTCCTCCATGCCGACGATGTCGGCGCCGGCCGCCTTGGCTGCGGCGGCCTTGTCTCCCTGGGCGAACACGGCGACGCGCATCTTCTTGCCGGTCCCCGCGGGCAGCACCACCGAACCGCGCACGCTCTGGTCGGATTTCTTGGCGTCGATGCCCAGATTGACGGCAACATCGACGGATTCGTCGAATTTCGCCTTGGCCGCCTGCTTCAGCAGCTTCATCGCATCCAGGGCCGCATACGCCTTGTTGCGCTCAACCAGATTGGCAATGGCCTTCTGGCGCTTGGTCAGTTTCGCTACGACCTGATTCATTTCACGCCCTCCACAACTACGCCCATGGAACGTGCGCTGCCGGCTATGGTCCGGACAGCCGCATCCAGATCTGCGGCGGTGAGGTCAGGCATCTTGGTCTTGGCGATCTCCTCGGCCTGGGCGCGCGTGAGCTTGCCCACCTTGTCGGTATGCGGCACCTTGCTGCCCTTGTCTATCCCCGCTGCTTTCATGATCAGCACGCTCGCGGGCGGCGTCTTGATGACGAAGGTGAAGCTCTTGTCCGCGAATGCGGTGATGACCACCGGCAGCGGCAGGCCCGGCTCCACCTTCTGCGTCTGCGCGTTGAACGCCTTGCAGAATTCCATGATGTTGAGGCCGCGCTGGCCCAGCGCCGGCCCGATCGGGGGGCTGGGGTTGGCTTTGCCCGCCGGAACCTGCAGCTTGATAAAGCCGACTATCTTCTTTGCCATATGTCACTCCTTGTGGGTTCAAGCGGGCTTGCGCCCTCCCCGGTTAAACATCCTGCCACTTCCCTGCGATCTGCCGCGCCGGCGCCAGTTCCTCCGGTTCGACATTTTTCTGCCGCCGCCTGCCGGCTCAGGCCTTCTCCACCTGTCCGAACTCCAGTTCGACCGGCGTCGCGCGGCCGAAAATCGTCACCGACACGCGCAATTTGGACTTGTCGTAATTCACGTCTTCCACCATGCCGTGGAAATCGGTGAACGGGCCTTCCTTGACGCGCACCCCTTCGCCGACCTCGAACAGCACCTTGGGCTTGGGCTTCTCCACCCCCTCCTGCATCTGGTGCATGATGTTGTCGACTTCCTTCACCGAGATCGGCGTCGGCTTGCTCGCCGTGCCGCCGACGAAGCCGGTGACCTTGTTGGTGCTTTTCACCAGGTGCCAGGTCTCGTCGTCCATCTCCATTTCCACCAGCACGTAGCCGGGGAAGAACTTGCGCTCGGAAATATTCTTCTGCCCTCCCTTCATCTCCACCACCTCTTCGGTGGGGACGAGTATCTTGCCAAATTTGTCCTGCATGCCGGCGCGCCGGATGCGGTCCTCTAGCGCGCGCTGTACCGACTTCTCGAAGCCGGAATAGGCATGAACCACGTACCAGCGCTTGCTCATAGTTTCTTCCAACCCAGTATCAAGTCATACAGCACGTATTCCAGCGTCTTGTCGCTAACCCACAGAAACACCGCCATCACGAGCACGAAAGCGAACACGATCCCGGCGGTCTGCAGCGATTCCTTGCGCGTCGGCCACACCACCTTCTTCACCTCGGTGATCGAGTCGCGCAGGAACGCCAGAAACTGCTGGCCCGCTGCCGTAAACCACGCAACCGCAATGCCGGCAGCGGCACCCGCCGCGATCGCCGCCAGGCGCACGATCGAAGCGCTGTCGCCGAGGTAATAGAAACCCGCCACGCCCGCGGCCAACAGCAGCGCAGCCAGTACCAGCTTGATTTTGTCAGCCATCGATCCGTCTCGGCTCCGTGCGAGGCATATCCGGAGCAGTGTTAAATGTGGCAGGCCAAGAGGGCCTCGAACCCCCAACCTTCGGTTTTGGAGACCGACGCTCTGCCAATTGAGCTATTGGCCTGTAAAAATTCAGCTTGGGGCCGGAACCCCCCGCAGCCCGGCTGCGCCGGGCAACGGGTTGACGCCGGCCTCAGGCGGCAGTATGTAATGCTTACTCGATCACCTTGGCGACCACGCCCGCACCCACGGTGCGTCCGCCCTCGCGGATGGCAAAGCGCAAGCCCTGCTCCATCGCGATCGGCGCAATCAGCGTCACCACCATCTTCACGTTGTCCCCCGGCATCACCATCTCCACCCCCGCGGGCAACTCGCAGCTGCCCGTCACGTCCGTCGTGCGGAAGTAAAACTGCGGCCGGTAGCCCGGGAAGAACGGCGTGTGCCGCCCGCCCTCGTCCTTCGACAGGATGTACACCTCGCACTCGAACTTCGTGTGCGGATTGATGCTCCCGGGTTTCGCGAGCACCTGCCCGCGCTCGACTTCCTCGCGCTTGGTGCCGCGCAGCAGCACCCCGATGTTGTCCCCCGCCTGCCCCTGATCGAGCAGCTTCCTGAACATCTCCACGCCCGTGCACACCGTCTTCAAGGTCGGCTTCAGGCCCACGATCTCGATGTCCTCGCCCACCTTCACCACCCCGCGCTCCACCCGGCCCGTCACCACCGTGCCCCGACCGGAGATCGAGAACACGTCCTCCACCGGCATCAGAAACGGCCCGTCGATCGCCCGCTTGGGCTCCGGAATGTACGAATCGAGCGCATCGGCCAGCTTCAGGATCGAGCCCTCGCCCATGTCGCTCTTGTCGCCTTCGAGCGCCTTCAACGCCGAGCCGATCACGATCGGCGTGTCGTCCCCGGGAAACTCGTACTTGGACAAGAGTTCGCGCACTTCCATCTCCACCAGCTCGAGCAGCTCCTTGTCATCAACCAGGTCGGCTTTGTTCATGTAAACAATGATGTAAGGCACCCCCACCTGCCGCGCCAGCAGAATGTGCTCGCGCGTCTGCGGCATCGGGCCGTCCGCGGCCGACACCACCAGGATCGCCCCGTCCATCTGCGCCGCACCCGTAATCATGTTCTTGATGTAGTCCGCGTGCCCCGGACAGTCCACGTGCGCATAGTGGCGCTTGGTCGTCTCGTACTCCACGTGCGCCGTGTTGATCGTGATCCCGCGCGCCTTCTCCTCCGGCGCCGAGTCAATCTGGTCGTAGGCCTTCGCCTCCCCGCCAAACTTCTTCGACATGATCAACGTGATCGCCGCCGTCAGCGTCGTCTTACCATGGTCCACGTGCCCTATCGTCCCTACGTTCACGTGCGGCTTCGTGCGCTCAAACTTCGCTTTTGACATGATGAGGTCCTTCTTTATCGATGATCAAACTGCCAAATACTCATGACTCATGGTGCCGTTGGCGCGGATTGAACGCGCGACCTCTCCCTTACCAAGGGAGTGCTCTACCACTGAGCTACAACGGCGTAATTCGCGTTGACGACGCCGACCAAAAGTCGATCGGTCCCGGGACCAGCGTGCTGGAGCGGGTGAAGGGAATCGAACCCTCGTCGTAAGCTTGGAAGGCTTCTGCTCTACCATTGAGCTACACCCGCGTTTCACGACCGAACCCATGTTGCCACCCAGTGCATACTGCCAACCCGCGCCGCAATCAAATCTGGTGGAGGAGGTTGGATTCGAACCAACGTAGGCGCAAGGCCAACAGATTTACAGTCTGCCCCCTTTAACCACTCGGGCACCCCTCCAAACGAAACGGGCGATTATGCTCGATTTCAGAGCGGCAGTCAAACAAACTGCCGGTGCCCGCGCGGGCAAGCGCGCTGGCGCACGCAGGCGCCGCTTGGTGCTAGGATGCGCGCGCCGGCGCCGGCGCGATCCTGACCCTCCGGAGTCACGCTGAGGGCGCCTGCGGCCGGAGCCGGCGTGACCCGGTCCAACCCCGCAAACCCTTCTCAATAAAGAAGATTTTTGGTGACGCCATTGAAGAAAATTGCACTGGTATTGGTTCCCGGCCTGCTCTGCGACGCCCAGCTATGGCAGTCCCAGGTCGAGGACCTGGCCGACATCGCGGACGTCTGGATTGCCGACCATACGCGCGCCGACACCATGGCCGGCGTGGCGCGCGATGTGCTCGCCGACGCGCCATTCGCGCGTTTCGCTCTTGCCGGCCTGTCGATGGGCGGCTACGTCGCGCTCGAGATCATGCGCCAGGCGCCTGATCGCGTCGACCGGCTCGCATTGCTGGACACAGCCGCCAGCGGCGAACTGCCCGAGCAGACGCGCAGGCGCAATGAGCTGATCGCACTGGCCGGGCGCGGCGAATTTGCGCAGGTCTGCGAAATCCTGCTGCCGCTGCTGCTCCATCCTTCGCGCCTGGCAGAGCGCTCGCTCACCGACATCGTGCGGTCGATGGCGCAAAACACCGGCAAGGGCGCGTTCGTGCGCCAGCAAAGAGCCATCATGAGCCGGCCGGAAAGCCTGAGCTCGCTCGCGGCAATCGACTGCCCGACGCTGGTGCTGTGCGGGAGGCAGGACAGCCTGACCCCGCTCGCGCGGCACGAGGAAATGGCCGCCGCGATCAAGGGCGCCAGGCTGGAAGTGATCGAACATTGCGGCCACCTCTCCACCCTCGAACGCGCAGCACAGGTGAATGCGGCCCTGCGCCGCTGGCTCACCGCCTAGCATCCAGGCTCGCAATCAAGCCGAGAAAAATCCGAACGCGCGGCATATACTAGCTGTCAAAAAACATGTCGCGCGAGCGCAGCGGCATCAGGCGCATCGGCAAGGAGATCCAAATGAACGCCCCGGACAAGTTCCACGAAGTCACGCTGGACGACAAATACACGCTGGCTTCCGGCCGCGTATTCCTTACCGGCACGCAGGCCATCGTGCGCCTGCCCATGCTGCAGCGCGAGCGCGACCTTGCCGCAGGCCTGAACACCGCGGGCTTCATATCCGGCTACCGCGGCTCGCCGCTGGGCGGTATCGATCAGGGCATGCACGGCGCGAAGAAGCACCTCGAAGCCCATCACATCAAATTCCAGCCCGGCGTAAACGAGGATCTCGCGGCGACCGCGATCTGGGGCACGCAGCAGCTCAATCTGTTCAAGGACGCCAACTACGACGGCGTGTTTTCCATGTGGTACGGCAAAGGCCCGGGGGTGGACCGATGCGGCGACGTGTTCAAGCACGGCAACGCCGCCGGCACCTCCAAGTACGGCGGCGTGCTGGTGCTCGCCGGTGACGACCACGCGGCCAAGTCCTCGACGCTGGCGCACCAGAGCGAGCACATACTCAAAGCCTGCTGTATTCCGGTGCTCAATCCGGCGAACGTGCAGGAGTACCTGGATTACGGCCTGCACGGCTTCGCCATGTCGCGCTACGCCGGCTTGTGGGTCGGGTTCAAGTGCGTCACCGATGTGGTCGAGTCAGGCGCTTCGGTCTACGTCGATCCGCATCGGGTGCAGGTGAAGATACCGACCGACTTCGTGCTGCCGCCCGGCGGCCTGGGCATACGCTGGCCCGACGGCATACTCGAGCAGGAGGCCCGCCTGCTCGATTACAAAGTCTACGCCGCGCTCTCCTATGTGCGCGCCAACGGCCTTGACCGCATCGTCTGGGACTCGCCCGCCGGTTCCAGGCCGCCGCGCCTGGGCATAGTCACCACCGGCAAGTCCTATGGCGACACCATGCAGGCGCTGGCGGACCTGGGCATAGACGAAAACGTCGCGCGCGAGCTGGGCATACGCCTGTACAAGGTTGCCATGAGCTGGCCGCTGGAGCCGCAGGGCGCGCGCAAGTTTGCGCAAGGCCTGGAGGAAATCCTGGTGGTGGAGGAAAAGCGCCAGCTGATCGAATACCAGATCAAGGAAGAACTCTACGCCTGGCGCCCCGACCAGAGGCCGCCGCGCGTGGTGGGCAAATTCGACGACAACGGCGAGTGGAGCCACGCGGCGGGCCAGCCCGCCGGCACCTGGCTGCTGCCCGCGGTATACGAGCTGTCGCCGGCGATCATCGCCAAGGCGATTGCCAGCCGCCTTGCCAAGCTGGGCATGGATCAGCAACTGGGCGGCCGCTACCGCGAGCGCCTTGCCTTCCTCGAATTCAAGGAGAAGGCGCTGGCGAAACCGCAGGTCGTGACCTTGCGCCAGCCCTACTTCTGCTCCGGCTGCCCGCACAATACGTCGACGCGCGTACCCGAAGGCAGCCGCGCCACGGCCGGCATCGGCTGCCACTTCATGGCGGTCTGGATGGACCGCAATACCTCGACCTTCACCCACATGGGCGGCGAAGGCGCGCCCTGGATCGGCCAGGCGCCGTTCTCGGACACCAAGCATATATTCGCCAACCTGGGCGACGGCACCTATTACCATTCCGGGCTGATGGCGATCCGCGCCGCCTGTGCGGCCAAGGTCAGCATGACCTACAAGATCCTGTACAACGACGCTGTCGCCATGACCGGCGGCCAGAAACACGATGGACCGATCGATCCGGCGACGATCTCGCGCCAGATCGCCGCCGAAGGCGTGAATCCGATCGTCATCGTCACCGACGAGCCGGAAAAGTATCCTTCGGGCATCAACTGGGCGCCGGGCGTGACCGTGCGCCACCGCGACGAGCTCGACGCGGTGCAGCGCGAATTGCGCGAACTGCCGGGCGTGTCCGCCATCGTCTACGACCAGACCTGCGCCTCGGAAAAGCGGCGCCGGCGCAAGCGCGGCGCGTTTCCCGACCCGGCCAAGCGCGTGGTCATCAACGAGATGGTGTGCGAAGGCTGCGGCGACTGCAGCGACAAGTCCAATTGCCTGTCGGTGGAACCGCTGGAGACCGAATTCGGCCGCAAGCGCAGCATCAACCAATCCACCTGCAACAAGGACTATTCCTGCGTCAAGGGATTCTGCCCCAGCTTCGTCACCGTGGAAGGCGGCACGCTGAAAAAGGGCAAGGCCGGCATGGCCAAGACCGCCGATGATTTTCCGGCCTTGCCCGAACCTGCGCCGGCAGACATAGACCAGGCCTACGGCGTGCTGGTTACCGGCATCGGCGGCACCGGCGTGGTCACCATCGGCCAGATCCTGGCCATGGCGGCCCACCTCGAAGGCAAAGGCGTGTCGGTACTCGACATGTCCGGCCTCGCGCAAAAGGGCGGTCCGGTGATGTCGCATGTGCGCATTGCGCATCGACCCGAAGATCTGCACGCGGCGCGCATAGGCACCGGCGATGCGCGCCTGGTGATAGGCTGCGATCTGGTGGTCGCGGCCAGCCCGGACGCGCTGGCGAAAATGCGCGCTCCCGCCACGCGCGCCGTGATCAACGCCACCACCGCGCCCACCGCGGATTTCGTGCGCAACCCGAACTGGCAGCTGCCCGGTGGCGATCTGTTGAACGACATCGCCGCAGCCTGCGGCAAGGACAATGTCGCCTTCCTCCCCGCGGGCAGCATTTCCACCAACCTGATGGGCGACTCCATTGCCACCAACATGTTCATGCTCGGCTACGCGCTGCAAAAAAGCTGGGTGCCGGTATCGAGTGCCGCGGTAGAGAAAGCGATCGAGCTCAACGGCGTGGCGGTCGAATTCAACCTGAAGAGTTTCGTCTGGGGCCGGCGCGCCGCAGTCGACCTCGCGCGCGTGGAAAAGATCGCCACGCCGGCCGCGGTGATTCCGCTGAGCCAGCACCTGTCGCGCAACCTCGACGAACTGCTGGCGCGGCGCGTCGAACTGCTCACCGCCTACCAGGACGCCGCCTATGCGGCGCGCTACAGGGAACTGGTGGAAAAGGTGCGCCGGGTCGAGTCCGAGAAAATCGGCGGCACCCAGCTCACCGAAGCGGTCGCGCGTTATTACGCCAAGCTCATGGCCTACAAGGACGAGTACGAGGTGGCGCGGTTGCACTCCGACCCTGCGTTCATGCAGAAGATCGAGGGCATGTTCGAGGGCGACTACAAGGTGGTGTTCCATCTTGCCCCGCCGATGTTGAACAAGCCCGATCCGGCGACCGGCGTAGCGAAAAAATCCAGCTTCGGCCCCTGGATGAAGGGCGTATTCGGCCTGCTGGCGAAATGCAAAGGCCTGCGCGGCACGGCGTTCGACATATTCGGGCGCACCGAGGAGCGCCGCGGCGAGCGCGCGCTGATCGCCGAGTACGCGGCCACGGTAGAGCAGCTGCTCGCCGGGCTCACCAGCGCCAATCACGCCCTCGCGGTGGAGATCGCCAGCATTCCGGAGCTGATCCGCGGCTACGGCCATGTGAAGCAGCGCCACCTGAAGCAGGCGCAGCAGCGGCGCGCTGAATTGCTGGCCGATTTCAGCGCGGCGCCGCAGCAGTCCGCGAAGGCGGCCTGAGCGCGGCGCCCGCATGAGCCTTACCCGCGCCGACCTGGAACGCAATCGCATGCGCGAGGAACTCGCGCTGACGCCGCTGGGCCCGCATCTGCTCAGCGACGAGGAGTTGGAAGAATCGCTGTGGCAGATCCTGGACGCGCGCAATGTCGACGAGGACTGCTGGGTGTTCGGCTACGGCTCGCTGGTGTGGAATCCCTTGTTCCCTTTCGAGGAAAAGCGCGTCGTCACCACTCACGGCTATCACCGCAGCTTCTGCCTGTGGTCGCGCATCAACCGCGGCACGCCCGACCGGCCGGGCCTGGTACTGGGCCTGGATCGGGGCGGGCGCTGTCGCGGCATCGCCTATCGCATCGCCGCGGATCAGGTCGAGCACGAGCTGCGCCTCGTCTGGCGACGCGAAATGATGACGGGCGCCTATATCCCGCGCTGGGTACAGGTAAGCGACGGCGACACGCGCTTTCGCGCCATCACCTTTACCATCAACCGCGCGGGCGCGGCCTATGCCGGCCGCCTGCCGCCGGAGACAATCATCGATCGCCTGACGACCTGCCACGGCCGCATGGGGCCGGGTCTGGATTATCTGCTGCGCACCGCCGAAGCCTTGCGCGCGCACGGCATCGAGGACCGTCAGCTGCAGGAATTGTGCGACCGGGCGCAGGCGATCAAGGCGCGCGGCTAGAACACCTCGTCGGCGCGCAGATAGCGCCATTGACCCTGTGGCAGATCGCCCAGCATCACCTTGCCGATGCGGATGCGCTTCAGCCCCGTCACCCCCAGCCCGACCAGTTCGCACATGCGCCGGATCTGGCGCTTCTTGCCCTGGCGCAGGATGAAACGCAGCTGATCCTTGTTCTGCCAGCTCACCTGCGCTGGCCGCAGTGCCTCCCCGTCCAGAGACAGACCGTGGTTGAGCAGCGCCAGACCGGCCTTGGACAGGCTGCCCTGCACGCGCACCAGATATTCCTTCTCGATCGCGGAGTCTTCCCCGATCAGCTGCTTGGCGATGCGCCCGTCCTGGGTCAGCACCAGCAGGCCCTGCGAATCGATGTCCAGCCGTCCCGCCGGCGCCAGGCCGCGCAGCTGCGCGGCGCTGAAGCGCTCGCGCGAGCGGTCGCCGGCAAAATGCGATGCGGCAGTGATCAGCGCAACCGCCGGCTTGTAGCCCTGCTCGGCCTGCGCCGACACATAGCCCACCGGTTTGTTGAGCAGGATGGTCACGCGCGCCTGCTGGCTCGCCTGCGCAGCGCAGTTCAGGGTGATTTTGCTCGCCGGATCGACGCGCGTGCCGAGTTCGGTGACGCGCTCGCCGTCGACGAACACCCAGCCGCGCTCGATATAATCATCGGCTTCGCGGCGCGAGCACAACCCTTGTTGCGACATCAGCTTGGATACGCGTACTTTTTCCATGACGCCCGTAACGACGGCGGCGCGCTGCGCCCTGGTCCAGGATGCGATAGGGTAGCGCATCTGCGGCCGCTTTCCCGCGCGAAATTTTTTTCGCCGGACTGTAACCCTTTGCCGCATGGCGACGACTAATAGGGTAAGTTCCACTGGAGAATTGTACATGCATGCCACCGTCCACCTTCTGACACGCAGCGAATTCCCGCAGCTCAGGCGCCGCGCCACCGAGACGCTGCAGCTGAACCTCGGCTACCGCTGCAATCAAAGCTGCCTGCACTGCCACGTGAATGCGGGCCCGAACCGCAGGGAGGAAATGACGGGCGAAACGGTGGATGCCGTCGTCGATTTCCTCGACGGCAATGCGGAAATCACCACCATCGACCTTACCGGCGGCGCGCCCGAGCTCAACCCCAATTTCCGCCGCTTGGTGATCGCGGCGCGCGCGCGCGGGCTGCGCGTGATCGACCGCTGCAATCTGACCATACTGGAGGAGCCCGGCTTCGAGGATCTGGCGGCGTTTCTCGCCGCCCACGGCGTCGAAGTCGTGGCCTCGCTGCCCTGCTACCTGGAAGAAAACGTGGAGAAGCAGCGCGGCAAGGGCGTGTTCGAAGCCAGCATCAGGGGCCTGCGCAAGCTCAACGCGCTGGGCTATGGCCAGGACGGCAGCGGCCTGGTGCTCAGCCTGGTCTACAACCCCCAGGGCGCGAGCCTGCCGCCGGCGCAGGCCGCGCTCGAAGCGGACTACAAGCGCCACTTGGGCGAACGCTACGGCATTCAATTCGACCGGCTGTACACCCTCGCCAACATGCCGATCCAGCGCTTCGGCAGCTTGCTGATTTCCAAGGGGCAGTTCAACGCCTACATGAACACGCTGCGCGACGCGCACCGCGACGAGAACCTCGACCAGGTGATGTGCCGCAGCCTGATCAGCGTCGACTGGCAGGGCTATGTCTATGACTGCGATTTCAACCAGCAGCTCGGACTGGGCCTGAGCGAAGGGGGCAATACGCGCCTGCACATCAAGGACGTCGATGTCGCATCGCTCGAAGGCCTGCCGATCCGGGTGGCGGATCATTGCTACGGCTGCACCGCGGGCCAGGGCTCCAGCTGCGGCGGGGCGCTCGGGCAGGAGGCCGCGCCGGCGCCGAGCTGCGCCAATTGAACGCTCCCGCTTTGGCCTATGATGTAGCGTCAGACCCGCCCGGCCGGGTCTGCCCGCTGCACTACCGCTATGGGCCGCGCGCCATTGCCGGTGCGCCAGAGCGCCGGGCGGAAACCCTGTACGTGATCGGCGGCCTGTACGGCAATCCGCAGGCGCTGGATGCCATCGATGCAATGGCGCGCGCCGAAGCCGGTCCGGTGACCCTGTGCTTCAACGGCGACTTCAACTGGTTCAACGTGGACGACGCGGGATTTCGCGCAGTGAACGAGCGCGTGCTGCGCCACGACGCCATTTGCGGAAACGTGGAAGCCGAACTGGGCGCCGCGTCCGACGCCGCCGGATGCGGCTGCGCCTATCCGGACACGGTGCCGGCCGCGGTGGTCGAGCGCTCGAACCGGATACATGCAAGGCTGAAGCGCACGGCGGCGCGCCATCCCGAACTGCTGGCGCGACTTGCCGCGCTGCCGATGCTGGCGCGCTACCGCGTGGGCACGGCGCGCATCGGCGTCGTGCACGGCGATGCCGACTCGCTGGCGGGCTGGCGCTTCGATGTGGCCGCGCTCGACGACCCCGCGCAGCATGCCTGGCGCGCGCAGGCCTTCGGTCAAGCGAAGGTGGATGTGTTCGCGAGCACGCATACCTGCCTGCCGGCCATGCGCGGCTACGATCTCGACGGACCGAAACTGGTCGCCAACAACGGCGCCGCCGGCATGCCCAATGCGCGCGGCAGCCGCTGCGGCCTGCTTACGCGCATCGGCATCTCGCCTTCGCCCCACGCCAGTCTCTACGGCGAGCAGCTGTGCGAGGCGTACGTCGACGCGCTCCCGATCCACTACGACGACGGCACGTGGCGGCGCTGTTTCCTCGCCAACTGGCCCGAAGGTTCGGCCGCCTGGTTGTCCTATTTCGAGCGCATCACGCTGGGGCCCGAATTCCGCCTGCAGGATCGCGTCGGCCTGGCCGAAGCCTGACTAGGCGCCCAGCCGCGCCGCCAATTCTTCGAAGCCGTCGACGATCAGGTCGTGCGCCGGATTGGGCGTCGGGTCGGGCGGTCCCGCGGGTCCCCATTCGTCCGGCCGCTTCACGAAGGCGGTCTTGTAGCCGTTTTCGCGCGCGGCGTTCAGATCGAAATTGTGGCAGGCGACCATCATGATTTCGGACGGGTCGAGCTGCAGCCACTTTGCCGCGGTGAGGTAGGACTCGGGGCGCGTCTTGTAGATGCCGATCATCTCGCAGGAAATGATCGCATCCCAGTCGAAGCCGTTCTTCTTCGCCACGTCGATTACCAGCGAAGTCGTCAGCAGCGTAAGCGAGGCGACCACGTACTTGCGCCGCAACCGCGCCTGCACCGGCGGAAAGTCCGGCCAGGCATCGAGCGCGTGCCAGCTGCGCCAGATCGCATCTCGGTCATCCGCGCTGAGCGCTTCGAGCCGGTAGTGCGCGATCACCTCGTCCAGCACCCGGCGGTGCACATCGTCGAAGTTGAAAGCCGGGTGCACCTGCCCGACCATGGCCTTGAGCGAGCGGCGCCGGTATTCGTTGGTGACTTCGTGCCAGTCCGCCTGCAGGCCGCGGCGGGCGCCGGCGGCGGCGAGCGCGCGGCTGATGCCGCCGTGCCAGTCGAGGATGGTGCCGCCGGTGTCCAGCGTCAGCGCTTTGATGGTCATGTTGTCTCCGCTTGTTCGCCGGCTACTATAACCGATGCGATCCGCTGCGCGTGTCCCGCGGTCGATCCATGGCAAAATGCGCCGGCGCACGCTACGCCAGAATCCTGGCGGGATGGACGTGGCGCATGCCGCAGGCAGTGCGCATCCCATGTGCGTTTGGTTCAGCACTGAGCGCCGTCCGCGAAAGGAAATTTTCGATGCAATCGCCGGATCAACCGGTCCTGAGGGACATCGTGCTCGTCGGCGGCGGCCACAGCCACGTCGGCGTGCTCAAGCGCTTCGGCATGCATCCGCTGCCCGGCGTGCGCCTGACCGTGATCTGCCGCGACACGCATACGCCCTACTCCGGCATGCTGCCGGGCTACATCGCGGGCCATTACAGCTACGACGAGGTCCATATCGACCTGTCGCGCCTGGCGCGCTTTGCCGGCGCGCGCTTCTACCGCGACGAAGCGCTGGGCCTGGACCGCGAGGCGCGCAAGGTGCTCTGCCGCAGCCGCCCGCCGGTGCCCTACGACTATCTGTCGATCAACATCGGCTCCACGCCGCAGATGGACGCCGTCGCCGGCGCGGCCGCGCACGCGGTTCCGGTCAAGCCGATCAACGGCTTCAACCAGCGCTGGCTGCAGCTGCTCGCGCGCGTGCGCAGCCACGCCGGCCCCACGCGCATCGCCATCGTCGGCGGCGGTGCCGGCGGGGTCGAGCTGACGCTGGCGATGCACTACCGCCTGCGCAATGAACTGCGCGCGCTGGGGCGCAATCCCGACGAACTCAGCTTCCATCTGCTCACCCGCGGCGCGTCGATATTGCGTACCCACAACGCGTCGGTGCGGCGCGCGTTCGAGCGTGTGCTCGCGCAACGCAGCGTGGACCTGCGTTGCAATGCCGAGGTCGTCGAGGTATCGGCGGATGCGCTGCGCACGGCGGCCGGCGAAACCGTGCGCGCCGACGAGCTCGTCTGGGTGACGCGCGCGGGCGGCGCGCCCTGGCTGCGCGATACCGGCCTCGCCCTGGACGCGGACGGATTCATCCAGGTGGCCGGCACGCTGCAGTCCGTGAGCGACCCGCTGGTGTTCGCTGCGGGAGACGTCGCCAGCATGGTCGATCATCCCCTGGAAAAAGCTGGCGTGTTCGCAGTGCGCCAGGGAACGCCGCTGGCGGCGAACCTGCGCCGGAGCGCCGAGGGCCGGACCCTCAAGCCCTACCGCCCGCAGCGCCGCTGGCTTGCGCTGATCAGCACCGGCGACCGCTACGCCGTGGCCTCGCGCGGCGCGCTCGGATTTCAGGGCGCGTGGGTGTGGCGCTGGAAGGACTGGATCGACCGCCGCTTCATGCGCAAGTTCAGCGAATTCCCGGCCATGGCGGCCGAACCCGCGCAAGCATCCTCATCGATCCAGCTCGATCAGGAGGAAGCGGCGCAGGCGATCTCCGCCATCGCGATGCGCTGCGGCGGCTGCGGCGCCAAAGTGGGCGCGACGGTGCTCTCGCGCGCGCTCGGCGCGCTGCATCCGGTCGAGCGCGAAGACGTGCTCATCGGCCTGCACGCGCCGGATGATGCCGCCGTAGTGCGCGTGCCGCCGGGCAAGGCCATGGTGCACACCGTGGATTTCTTTCGCGCCTTCGTCGACGATCCCTATATCTTCGGCAAGGTCGCCGCCAACCATGCCCTGGGCGACATCTATGCGATGGGCGCCGAAGCGCAGTCGGCCACGGCCATCGTCACCGTACCCGCGGGACTGGAATCGAAGCAGGAAGACCTGTTGTTTCAGATGATGTCCGGCGCGATCGAGGTGCTCAACGACGCGAATTGCGCGCTGGTGGGCGGCCATACCGGCGAGGGCAAGGAACTGGCCTTAGGCTTCGCCGTCAACGGCCTGATCGACGCGGAGTTGGCGACGGTGACGCGCAAGGGCGGCATGCGGCCGGGCGAGGTGCTGATCCTGACCAAGCCTATCGGCACCGGCACCCTGTTCGCGGCCCATGCATTGCTCGAAGCCCGCGGCCGCTGGATCGACGCGGCGCTGGTGTCCATGTGCCAATCCAATCGTCTCGGGGCGCAATGCCTGCGCGAGCACGGCGCCAGCGCCTGCACCGACCTGACCGGCTTCGGCCTGCTCGGACACCTGGTGGAAATGACCAAGCCCTCGGGCGTGGACGCGGAACTGGACCTGGCGGCGCTGCCCGTCCTCGAAGGCGCCGAGGAGACCAGCGCCGCCGGCATCCTCAGTTCGCTGCAGCCTGCGAACGTGCGCCTGCGCCGCGCGCTGCGCAACCAGCAGGACGCGCTGCGCCATCCGCGCTATGCGCTGATCTTCGACCCGCAAACTGCGGGAGGGCTGCTCGCGAGCATCCCCGCGGCGCGCGTCGCTTCCTGCCTTGCGGCCTTGCGCGCGCTCGGCTATGAGCACGCAGCCGCGATCGGCCGCGTGCTGGCGCAGGGCGAGGCGCTCGAGCCTGTCCTGCTCAAACTCGGCTAGCCGCCGGCTTGCTGTTTCCCGGGCGCGCATGCACGCCGCCGCTCGAGCACCCACGCCAGCAGGACCGCCGCTCCCAGCAACAGCCAGATCCAGTTCCATGCCGTCATGCTCAGCACGCTGCTGCCGAAGACGTTCAGCAAAACGGTCAGAGGAAGAATTCCGAGCCCGGTGGCCCAGAGGAAGGTCCACCAGGAAATATGCGTCAGCGCCGCGGCGTAATTGAGCAGGTTGAATGCGATGACCGGGATCAGCCGGCCGATCAGCAATGCCATGCCGCCGCGCGTTGCCGACCATTCCGACAATTTGCGCGCCTGGGGATCGGACAGCATGCGATTCACGAACGGCCTGCCGAGCAGGCGCACCAAAGCGAAGGTGCCGCTCGCGCCCAGCATCGCCCCGACCCAGGTTATCAGCGAGCCCCACAGCGGCCCGAACACCATGCCGTTGGCGATCGTGACGATTTCGGCGGGAAACGGAAGAAACGAGTGCGCAATCATCAGCGCAATCGAACCGAGCACGGCCCAATTCCCCCAGGAGCGTACTTGCGCCACCAGGGACTCTATCGAAGTTTCGCGAAAACTGAATTCCGCCGGCCACAGGCGCCACGCCACTACGCCGGCGGTCAGGAGCAGCAATCCCGCGGCTGCAATCGCGCCCAGGGCGCGCAGTGGCGGCCTGGACGGTGCGCCGCTCATGCGCCCGGTCGCATCTGGCGCCGGCGCACCCAGGCGCTGGTCGCATCCACCAGCACCACCAGCGCGAGCATCGCGATGATGACGCTGGATGCGCGCGGCTCGTGCAGCAGGGAGAGCTCGTAGTAGAGCATCTGTCCCAGGCCGCCGGCGCCGACGAAACCGAGCACCGTGGCCATGCGGATGTTCATTTCCCAGCGGTACAGGCTGTAGGAGACAAGCTGCGGCGTGATCGCGGGCAGCGTGGCGTAAACGAAGGCGAGCCCCGGTGCCGCGCCGCTATCGAGCAGTGCACGCGCCGGCTCGGGCGGCGCATTTTCCAGGCTTTCCGCGAACAGGCGGCCGAGCACGCCCGCGGTGTGCAGCGCCAGCGCGAGCGTTCCGGCGAACGGCCCCAGGCCCGCGGCGAGCACCATCAGCGCCGCCCAGACCAGTTCCGGCACCGAGCGCAGCGCGTTGAGCAGGAAGCGCGTCAGCGCTTTCAGTTCCCCGCCCAGGCGCCCGGCAGCCGGCAGCGCCAGCAGCAGCCCGGCGCCCGCCGCGAGCAAAGTGCCTACGGCGGATATGGCCAGGGTTTCGAGCGTGCCTTTGGCGATCTTGCGCAGGAATTCCGCGCTCGCGTCCGGCGGAAAAAAGCGGCCGATGAACTGCAGCATGCCGCGGCCCGACTCCGCGCTGAACAGGCGCGCAAGGTCCAGCGACAGATAGGAAAAGCTGGCCCAGACCAGCAGCGCCAGCAGCAGCAGCGTGGTCCAGCAATGCAGGCAGAAGCCCATCGCTGCGCGCCGCTCGGCGAAAGTCGCGCCGCTCATGCGAGCAGCTTGCGCAGGAATACGCTGAGCGCATCGGCCAGCAGCACCAGCAGCAGGAATATCGCGAGGATGGTCGAGACTTCGCCGCCGTTGAGCATTTTCATCGACTGATCCATCAGCTGGCCGAGCCCGCCGGCGCCGACAAAGCCCATGATCACCGAGGCGCGCACGGCGCACTCCCAGCGGTAGATGGTGTAGGACGCCAGTTCCTGCGCCGCGCCGGGCAGCAGACCGTAGAAGAATGCCATCAGCCGGCCGCTGCCGGATTCGAGCAGCACGCGCGCCGGGCGCGTATCACCCGACTCCAGTATCTCGGAGTAGACCTTGCCCAGCATGCCGCCGTAGGTGAGGGCCAGCGCGAGCACGCCTGCAGCCGGCCCCAGCCCGAAGGCGCGCACCAGCAGCAGCGCCCACACTAGTTCCGGAATGCCGCGCAACAGCAGCAGCGCCATGCGCGCCAGCGCGCGCAGCGCCTCGCCTGCGCCGCGGCCCGGTCCGGGGCCGATGCGCGACACCGACAGGCTGTATGTGAGCGCCAGTCCCAGCGGCAGCGCCAGCAGCAGCGCGAGCGCGATGCCCGCGGTCGCCATGGCCAGCGTCTCCAGCGTCGCCTTGAACGCGAGCGCAAGAAATTCAGCGCTCAGATTCGGCGGAAAGAACTGGCCGAGAAAACCGCCCATCACCGCGAGGTTGCGTGCATCGAACAGATCGGCCGGCCGGAACTGCGCAAGCTGCAGCAGCGGCCACAGCGCGAGCAGCGCGAGCAAGGTCCAGCCTGCGCGGCGCAGCGCGTCAGGGTCGCGCGGCGGCGTCAAGCTAGGCGGCATGAGCGGACCGCATCAGATTACCCGCGGCGGCGCGAGCGGTTTGCGCAGACTGCCCGGCGCTTCCTCCGCCTCCGGCACGGCGGCGGGCAGATGGAAGGGCTGATTGTCCTGCAGGGGCAGCACGCCCGACTCCGCGGCGTAGAGTTCGCGCAGCAGCGCCTCGCTCACCTGCCCCGGCGGCAGGTCGAACATCACTTCGCCCGCGCGCAAGCCGATCACGCGCGGAAACCAGCGCAATGCCACATCCACCGCATGCAGGCTCGCCGCCAGGGTGACGCCGCGGCTCTCGGCTTCGTGGTGCAGCTGGCTCACGGTAAGGTCGGCCAGCGCCGGGTCCATGGCCGAGACCGGCTCGTCGGCCAGCAGCAGGTCCGGGCCCTGGTAGAGCACGCGCGCCACGCCGACGCGCTGCAGCTGCCCTCCCGAGAGGCGATCGCAGCGATCGAACAATCGATCGGCGAGATCCAGGCGCGCGAGCTGTTCGCGCGGGCCGGCGATGTCGGCCGGATAGAGCAGCGACAGCGCCGATTTCCACCAGGGCCACTGGCCCAGGCGCCCGGCGATGATCGCGGTGATGGCGCGCTGGCGCGGCGGGATCGGCGGCGCCTGATGAATGAACCCGATGCGGCTGCGCAGGCGCCGCAGTTCGCGGCTGCCCAGCTGCCAGGGATTGTGATCGAGCACGCTGACGCGGCCTTCGCTCGGGCGGATCGAAGTCGCGAGAATGCGCAGCAGCGTAGTCTTGCCCGCACCGGAGGGGCCGATGATCGCCAGCCGCTCGCCGCGCGCGGCCTTGATCGATACCGCGCGCAGGGCACGCTGACCCTGCGCCTGCCCATTGCCATGGACCAGGCCGACGCGATCGAGTTCGAAACTCACGCCTGGCGATGCACGATGCCGGTATCCGGCCGGACGCTTACTTGATCAGGCCGGCCGACTTCGCCGCATTCTCTATGCCGTCGTAATTCGACGCTTTGGTCGGAATGAATCTGGACGCGCGCTGAAGGTCCAGGATCGCCTTGTGCGCCGGGTTGCGGGGGTCGAGCTTGAGAAACGCGGCGGTAATCTTTTTCACCAGCGCAGGATCGAGGTCGCCGCGCACGGTCCAGTTGTAGTCGTAATACGGCGGCGTCGTCGCCAGCACGCGCACCTTAAGCGCGTTGGGGCTCTTCTCCGCCACCAATTTTTCCCATACCGAGGCATTGAGCACGCCGGCTTCGGCCTTGCCGCCGGCGACGAAAGCCACGGTCGCGTCGTGCGCGCCGGAGAATGCGATGCTCCTGAAGTCCTTGTCCGGATCGATCCCCGCCTGCAGCAGGAAAAAGCGCGGCATCAGGTGCCCGGAAGTCGAGGAGGGCGAACCGAAGGCGAAGGTCTTGCCCTTGAGGTCGGCCAGGGTCTTGGCATTGCTGGCAATAGGCACGATGAATTTGCTGGTGAATTTCTCGTCCTCGGCGCGCTGCACCAGGGGTATGGCCGTGCCATTGGTGCGCAGCTTCGTCTGCACGAAAGTGAAGCCGCCCAGCCAGGCAAGGTCGAGCTTGCCCGTGGCCAGCGATTCGACCACTGCCGCATAGTCGGTCACCGGCGTGAACTCGACCTTCATTCCGGTTTCCTGAGCGAGATATTCCCCCAGCGGCTTGAACTTGCGCTGCAACTCGGTCGGTGCTTCGTCGGGAATGGCGGACACCCTGAGCGCGCCCGGCGCGGCGATACTTTGCGTCGAGCCCAGGACGCACAATGCGCTGACGACAATGAAGCGGAGCAATACGCGGAGCAATACGAACATGGAAAACTCTCCTCAGGACATGCGCGATGCGCGGTTGCCGCAGGCGGCAGGGAACGCCGGAGCGCTGATCGCGAACATCGCAGCGGCACGCTCGGCTGGCGCTACTATACCGTGGACGCGTGCGGCTCTGCTATATTGTTCGCGCCCTTCCCCCTGCTCCAGGCATGGTCTATGCACGAAACTGAACGCAGCCGCCCTGAACGCGCGCCCGCAGCGCCGCCGCGGCGCCTGCGCATCCTCATCGTGACGCCGGCGGCACCGGGCTCGCGCCACGGCAACCGACATACCGCGCTGCGCTGGGCGCGGCATCTGCGCGCGCTCGGCCACCGCACGCAGCTCGCAATCGAATGGGACGGGCGCGAGGCCGATATCATGATCGCCCTGCACGCGCGCCGCAGCCACGCGGCCATGCAAGCCTGGAAGGCCGCGCATCCGCAGCGTCCGCTGGCACTGATCCTCACCGGCACCGACCTGTACCGCGATATCCGCCATGACGCCGACGCGCGTGCCTCGCTGCGCCTGGCCGACCGCATGGTGGTGCTGCAGCCCAAGGGCCTGGATGAGCTCAGCGCCGCGCAGCGCGCCAGGACGCGCGTCATTTTCCAGTCAGTGCGCACGCCGCGGCGGCAGCATCCGCCGCGCAGCTATTTCCTCGTCAGCGTCATCGGCCACCTGCGCGAGGAGAAGGATCCGTTTTGCGCCGCGCTGGCGCTGGCGCAGCTGCCGCAGCGCGCGATCCGCGTGGTCCAGCTGGGCCAGGCGATGAGCCCGGACATTGGCCGGCAGGCGCGCGCGCTCATGCGCGCCGAGCCGCGCTATCGCTGGCTGGGCGAACTCGACTATGCGGGCGCGATGCGCTGGCTCGCGCGCAGCCACGCGATGGTGATTTCCAGCCGCATGGAAGGCGGGGCGCACGTGGTTTCCGAAGCCATCGCCATCGGCGTGCCGGTGATCGCCTCCGCCATCCCCGGCAACATCGGCCTGCTCGGTGCCGCCTATCCCGCCTATTACCCGGTGGCGGACGCAGCGGGGCTGGCCGCGCTGCTGGCGCGCGCGCAAGGCGATCCGGCCTGGCTCGAAAGGCTCGCGGCGGCGGTCAGGGCAAGGCGACACACTTGCGATCCTGCGGCAGAGCGCGCGGCCATTGCGGGCTTGATCGCGGATCTTTCGCGCCATCGCAGCAAGCGCCGGAAATAGATGCGCCAGTCGCGCCGATGACGCAATCGCGTCTGAACCGCCGCGTAAGGATTCGGCGCATCAAGCCGACAAAACAGTCATACCCGAGCGCAGTTCCTGACCTGGATATCCAATGAACCTTCGACGCCTCGCCCTGATTGCCCTGTTGATCGGGACCGTGCTCGCCTACTGGGGCTTCGATCTGGGCCGCTACCTGAGCCTGGATTTCTTCAAGAGCCAGCAAACGGCGATCGAAGCCTGGCGCGCGGCGCATCCGGGCAAAGCCGCCCTGTACTACTTTCTCGCCTACGTCGCAGTCACCGGCTTGTCGCTGCCGGGGGCTACGGTGATGACGCTCGCGGGCGGCGCGGTGTTCGGTTTGCTCTGGGGCACGCTGCTGGTGTCGTTTGCGTCCACGGCCGGCGCGACGCTGGCCTTCCTCGCGTCGCGCTTCCTGCTGCGCGACTGGGTCGAGCAGCGCTTCGGCGAGCGCCTGCGCGCCATCAACGCAGGCGTCGAGCGCGAAGGCGGCTTCTATCTGTTCACCCTGCGCCTGGTGCCCCTGTTCCCGTTTTTCCTGATCAACCTCGCGCTCGGGCTGACTTCGATCCGCACCCGCACTTTCTATTGGGTGAGCCAGGCGGGCATGCTCCTGGGCACGATCGTGTACGTCAATGCGGGCACGCAGCTGGCGCGGATCGAATCGCTGTCGGGCATACTCTCGCCCGCGCTGGTTGCGTCGTTCGCGCTGCTGGGCGTGTTTCCCCTGGTCGCAAAGAAAATTGCGGAGAGGCTGCGCATGAAAAAAGTCTATGCCGGCTGGAAGCGCCCGCCGCGCTTCGAGCGCAATCTGGTGGTGATCGGCGCCGGCTCGGCCGGCCTGGTCAGCGCCTATATCGCCGCCGCGGTCAAGGCCAAAGTCACGCTGGTGGAGAAGCACCAGCTTGGCGGCGACTGCCTCAATACCGGCTGCGTGCCCTCGAAAGCGCTGATCCGCTCGGCCAAGTTGCTGTCGCACATGCGCCGCTCGCGCGAATTCGGCATCCGCGAGGCGACGGCCGACTTCGAATTCGCCGATGTCATGGAGCGCGTGCAGCGCGTCATCCGGGCGGTGGAGCCGCACGACTCGGCCGAGCGCTACACCGGCCTCGGCGTCGAGGTCATCGCCGGCAGCGCAAGGATCGTCTCCCCCTGGGAGGTCGACATCGCGCGCGGCGACGGTACGACCCGGCGCCTGAGCACGCGCAGCATCGTCATCGCCGCCGGCGCGCGCCCTTTCGTTCCGCCGATCCCGGGCATCGAAGGCACCGGCTATCTCACTTCCGACACGGTATGGAATCTGCGCGCGCTGCCGCGGCGGCTGGTGGTGCTCGGCGGCGGACCGATAGGCTCCGAGCTCACGCAGACTTTCGCCCGGCTCGGCGCCCAGGTCACCCAGGTCGAAATGGCGCCGCGCATCCTGCTGCGCGAAGATCCCGAGGTGTCCGAGCTGGTGACGCGGCGTTTTCGCGCCGAGGGCATCGCAGTTCTCGTCAATCACAGGGCGAAGCAGTTCCTGGTCGAGTCCGGCGAGAAGATACTCATCGCCGAACATGCAGGACAGGACGTGCGCATCCCCTTCGAAGGCCTGCTGGTGGCGGTGGGCAGAGTGGCCAACCTGAAAGGCTATGGCCTGGAGGAACTGGGAATCGCTGCAAGCCGCAGCGTCGAAACCAATGAGTTCCTGCAGACGAAATACCCCAACATCTACGCCGCCGGCGACGTCGCGGGGCCGTATCAGTTCACCCATACCGCCGCGCACCAGGCCTGGTACGCGGCCGTGAATGCGCTGTTCGACCCGTTCAAGAAATTCCGCGCCGACTACTCCGTCATTCCCTGGGCCACGTTCGTCGATCCGGAGGCGGCGCGGGTGGGTCTGAACGAACTCGAGGCGAAGGAGCGCGGCATCCCCTACGAAGTGACGCTGTACGGGATCGACGACCTGGACCGCGCCATCGCCGACAGCGAAGCCGAGGGTTTTGTCAAAGTGCTCACCGTGCCGGGCAAGGACAGGATACTCGGCGTCACCATCGTCGGCGAGCACGCCGGCGACCTGATCGCCGAATACGTCCTGGCGATGCGCCACGGCATCGGCCTCAACAAAATCCTCGGCACCATCCACATCTATCCGACGCTGGCCGAAGCCAACAAGTACGCCGCGGGCGCGTGGAAGAAGGCGCATGCGCCGCAGCGGCTGCTCGCCTGGGTGGCGCGCTTTCACGCCTGGCGGCGCGGCTGAGCGCGCGATATTCCGGTCGCGTGCGCAATTCAAGACTTGAAGGAGAAGAGCACCATGCCCAAAGCCATCTGGAACAACGCGGTGATCGCACAAGCCGAGCGCTTCGAATCCGTGGAAGGCAACACCTACTTCCCGCCGGATTCGCTGGACATGCGCTATTTCCGCGCCAGCGACCATCACACCACCTGCGGCTGGAAAGGCGTAGCGAGTTACTACGACATCGTCGTCGGCGACGAGGTCAACAAGGACGGCGCATGGTATTACCCTGCACCCAAGCCGGCGGCAGCCAACATCGCCGGCTACGTCGCGTTCTGGCGCGGCGTGCAGATCGTTCCTTGAGAGTTTGTAACAAGACGAGGGGATACGCCCCGAAGCAAGTCCCCTTGGGGGATCTCCCCTCGTGCTCCCCTACATCAGCCGTAACAAAATGACTTTTGTTACGGGTTGTAAGCATCCGTCACAAGGCGCAAGCGGTTAAAATGCGGCTGCACCAATAAAATCGAACAAGACATGAAACTCGCCACCCTCAAAGACGGAACCCGCGACGGCACGCTGATCGTGGTGTCGCGCGACCTGAAACACGCAATCAAGGCCGACGACATCGCGCCCACGCTGCAGGCGGCGCTGGACGATTGGAATTATGCTTCACCGCAGCTCACCGACCGCTACGACGCGCTCAACCGCGCGCCCGGCGGCCGCGCCTTCGAATTCGATCCGAAGCGATGCGCATCGCCCCTGCCGCGCGCCTATCAATGGGCCGACGGCTCCGCCTACATCAGCCACGTCGAGCGCCTGCGCAAGGCGCGCGGCGCGGAAATGCCCAAGTCCTTCCGCAGCGATCCGCTCATGTACCAGGGAGGCTCGGACGCCTTCCTCGGCCCCTGCGACGACATACCGCTGGAATCCGAAGACTGGGGCCTGGACCTGGAAGCCGAAATCGCAGTCATCACCGGCGACGTGCCCATGGGCATCGCGAAAAAAGACGCGGGCGCGCACATCCGCCTGCTGCTGCTCGTGAACGACCTGTCGCTGCGCAATCTGGCGCCGGCGGAACTGGCCAAGGGTTTCGGTTTCTTCCAGAGCAAACCCAGTTCCGCGTTCTCGCCGCTGGCGCTGACGCCGGACGAACTCGGGCCCGCCTGGGACGGCGCCAGGCTGAGCCTGCCGCTGCTGGTGCAGGTCAATGGCGAGGAACTGGGACACCCCAACGCCGGCGTCGACATGAGCGTCGATTTCCCGCGGCTGATCGCGCATGCCGCCCGCACCAGGCCGCTGGCGGCCGGCAGCATCATCGGCTCGGGCACGGTGTCGAACGCCGATCAGAGCGCAGGCACGGCCTGCATCGCGGAAAAGCGCGCGCTCGAGGCGATCGCCGACGGCGAAGCCAGGACACCATTTCTGAAATTCGGCGACCGCCTGCGCATCGAAATGCTCGATGCCGAGGGCAATTCCCCGTTCGGCGCGATCGAGCAGCAGGTCACGAAGTACGCGCCGCCGAGGTAGATTCCGCACGTCAGGAATATGGCCCGGCCGCGGCGGTTCCGCCGCTGGCGCGCTGGCAGTCGAACGCCGGCGCTTCTAGGCGTGGCGCCGGATGAAGTCGCGGATGCGCGGATACAGCATCTCGCGAAAGCGCCGCCCGCTGAAGATGCCGTAATGTCCGACGTCGGGCGCGAGATAGTGTTCGCGCATCGCTTGCGGAATCGAGGTGCACAATCCGTGCGCCGACTCGGTCTGGCCGTTTCCGGAAATATCGTCGAGTTCGCCCTCGATGGTGAGCAGCGCGGTCTTGCTGATGGCGCGCGGCCGCACCAGCTGCTCGCGCACGAACATGCGCCCCTTGGGCAGCGAGAATTCCTGGAACACGGTCTTGATCGTGTCGAGGTAATACTCGGCGGGCATGTCGAGCACCGCGTTGTACTCGTCGTAAAAGCGCCGGTGCGCCTCGGCCGAATCGCCGTCGCCCTCGACCAGATGATTGTAGAAATCGCGGTGCGCATTGGCATGGCGCGAGGGATTCATCGCGACGAATCCCATGTGCTGCAGGAAGCCGGGATAGACCAGGCGCATCGCACCGGGATATTTCGCCGGCACGCGATCGATGACGTTGCCCTTGAACCAGGACAGGGGCTTGCGCGTGGCCAGGTTGTTGACTGCGGTCGGGCTGCGGCGCGCGTCGATGGGCCCGCCCATCATGATCATGGTGTGCGGCTTGACCGGCGCGTCGGCTTCGGCCATCAGCGAAATAGCGGCCAGCACCGGCACCGTCGGCTGGCACACCGATATCACATGCACGTCGGGCCCGAGAAACGCGATGAACTCGCGCACGTAGTCGACGTAGTCGTCCAGGTGAAACGCGCCGTGCGACAGCGGCACCATGCGCGCGTCCACCCAGTCGGTGACGTAGACCTCGTGCTCCGGCAGCAAAGTGCGCACCGTGTCGCGCAGCAAGGTGGCATGGTGCCCCGACAGCGGCGCCACCAGCAGGACCACGGGATCCGCCCTGCCCTTGCGCCCGGCGAGGTCGCGCTCGAAGTGGCGCAGCTGGCAGAAAGGCTTGTCGAGCACGACGCGTTCGCTGACCGCGACTTCCTTGCCGCCCACGCGTGCCGTGCTGATGCCGAATTCCGGTTTCTGGTAACGCTGGGTGATGCGCACGAAAAGCTCGCTGCCGGCGGCGATCTTGCGGCTGAGCGGGGAGTAGGAGAGCGGGCTGAACGGGTGGCTGAACATGTTGGCATTGAAGCTGGCCCACAGTTGCCAGGGCGTCAGTGCTGCGTGGCTCATTTCATGCAGGGTATAGAGCAATTCAGGCACTCCATCATTGACACGTTGCATGCTTATACCAAATTACGCGGCCGGACGCATTATCCGCGGTCGTTATTTGTCCGGCTTTTGCATGCGTTATAAGCCGCGCTTATGCTAGCCTGTCGCCGTTTTCGATTACTTTGAACGAATTTGATCCGATGAAAATCGCCCTGCGAATATTCCTGAGCCTGCTGCTCGCGACCGTGATCGCCGCCGCTGGCGGATACATCTGGCTGCGCGAGTCGCTGCCGCAGCTCGACGGCAGCGTGGCGCTGTCCGGTCTGAAGGCGCCGGTGGACATCGTGCGTGACCGCGACGGCGTGCCGCATATCTACGCCGGCAGCATCGAGGACGCGATGTTCGCGCAGGGTTTCGTGCACGCGCAGGACCGCCTGTGGCAGATGGAAATGAACCGGCGCATAGCCGCCGGCCGGCTGTCCGAAGCGCTCGGACCCGCGACCCTGGACACGGACAAATTCCTGCGCACCCTGGGCGTGCGCCATGTGGCCGAAGCCACGCTGAAGGTCCTGAACACGAATACGCGCCGCCAGCTCGACGCCTATACCGCCGGGGTCAACGCCTTCCTCGCGCAGCGTTCCGGCCCCCTGCCGCCGGAGTTCCTGCTCACCGGCATCACCCCCGAACCCTGGCAGAACGCCGATTCGGTCGCCTGGATCAAGATGATGGCCTGGGACCTCGGCGCCAACTGGCGCAGCGAGCTGCTGCGCATGCGCCTGGCGAAGAAGCTCTCCCCGGCGCAGATCGGCGAGTTCCTGCCGCCCTATCCCGGCGACGCCCCGCTCGCCATCGCCGATTACGCGGCGCTGTATCGTCAGCTCGACGCGAGCAAGCTCGCCGGGCTGGCGCTCGCGGGTCTCAGCGAGGACGGCGCCTCCAACAACTGGGTACTGGCCGGCAGCCACACCCAGAGCGGCAAGCCGCTGCTTGCCAACGATCCGCACCTGGGTCTCGCCGCGCCTGCGGTATGGTACTTCGCCCACCTGTCCGCGCCCGGCTACGAAGTGATCGGCGCTACGCTGCCGGGCGTGCCCGGCGTGGTGCTGGGGCGCAACCGCCACATCGCCTGGGGCTTCACCAACACCGGCCCCGACGTGCAGGACCTGTATATCGAGCGCGTCGACGCCGCTGGCCGCGTGCTTGCCCCGCAAGGCTGGCAGCCGCTCGCCACGCGCAAGGAAGTGATCAAAGTCAAAGGCCAGCCCGACGTGACGCTGACGGTGCGCGCCTCGCGCAACGGCCCGCTGATCTCCGACGTATTCAAACCTGCGGCCGATGCGCTGCCGCAGGATTTCGCGCTCGCATTTGCCTGGACCGCGCTGCGCGAGGATGATTTGTCGATGCAGGCCGCCGGCAAGTTCGCCACCGCGAACAACTGGAACGACTTTCTGGCGGCGGCGCGCGACTTCCATTCGCCGCAGCAGAACATGGTGTATGCGGATACCGAGGGCAATATCGGCTACGTCGCGCCCGGCCGCGTGCCGATACGCAAGCCCGAGAACGACCTCAAGGGCCAGGCGCCCGCTCCCGGCTGGGACGCAAGGTACGACTGGGACGGATTCATCCCGTTTGAGCAGCTGCCGCAAAGTTACAACCCCGCTTCCGGCGAAATCGTCACCGCCAACCAGAAGATCGTGCCCGCCGACTATCCGTACTACATCACCAGCGAATGGGTCCTGCCCTATCGCGCCGAGCGCATTCGCCAGCTGCTCGGCGCAAGCCCCAAGCACACGCTGCAGAGCTTCGGCAAAATCCAGGCCGACACGGTATCGCTGCAGGTGCGCGAAATCCTGCCCCTTTTGCTCAAGGCCAAAACCGTCAATCCGGAGGCGCAGCAGGTGCTGCAGCAGCTCGGCCGCTGGGACGCGAACATGACCGTTGCCGGCGCGGAGCCGCTGATCGTCAGCGCCTGGCTGCGCGAACTGGGCCGGCTGATCTATGCCGACGAGCTGGGCGACCTGTTCAATGCCGAGTGGGCGCACCGCGCCGACTTCATGCAGCACGTGCTCGCCGATACCGGCGGTCAGGGTCATTGGTGCGACGACGTGAACACGCCGGCGAGGGAGACCTGCGCCGAACTGCTGCCCAAGGCGCTGGATCTCGCGCTGGCGGACCTGAAGCGCCGCTATGGCGAAGACCGCAGCAAGTGGCGTTGGGGCGACGCGCATTTCGCGTTGTCCGAGCACCGCCCTTTCGGGCGCCAGCCGCTGCTGGCAAGGCTGTTCGACATCCGCGTGCCCTCGCCCGGAGATACCTATACCGTCGATGTCGGCCGCAATACCCTCAGCAACGAAACCGCGCCCTACGCCAGCCGCCACGCCGCCTCGCTGCGCGCGCTCTACGACCTCGCCGATCCGGACAAGTCGGAGTACATGCATTCCACCGGGCAGTCGGGCAACCTGCTTTCGCCGCTGTACCGGAATTTCGCGGAACGCTGGGCGCGGGTCGAATACATTCCGATGTCCATGCGCCGCGCAGATGCCGAGGCGGGGGCGCTGGGCACGCTCAGGCTGAAACCGCAGTGATCAGCGCGCCGGCAGGGCGATCCTGCCCTTGAGGTACAGATTGTTGGCGATCAGGGCGGCGACCACCAGCCCGGCGCCGGCGAGTTCGACCACCGCGAAGCGGTGCCCCTGCAGTATGCGGATGGCGAAGGTCACCACTGGCACCAGGTTGCCCAGCAGCATCGCGTTGAGCGCGCCGAGGTAGCCGATCGCCATGTTCCAGAACAGCACCGCCAGCACCACGGTCAGGATCGCGAGATAGGCGAGTTCCCAGGTCACGCCGAGTACGGTCGCGAGCGCGGGCGGGCTGGTATATCCGCCCAGCGCCGCGACGGCTGTGATGAGCAGTATGCCGGCGGCACCGGGGAGGCTGGTGAGCGTGGTGAAGCGCAGCGCCGACCAGCCGGGAAAACTCACCGCGCCTATGGTGTAGGCGATCCAGCTCAGCGCGCCGGCAAAGATCATCAGGTCGCCGAGCAAGGTTCCGCCGGTAAACGCGTGCGCCGGATCGCCTTTGGTGATCACCAGGAACACGCCGAGGATGGCCACCGAAATGCACACCAGCGTGAAATTCGCCGGCCGCGCGCCCCTGAGCGCCCAGTGCACGAAGGCCGCGATCGGCGTCTGCAGCGCCATGATGATGGCGGCGTGCTCCGGGCGCGACAGGCCGAGCCCCGCAAGCACCAGGATCGAAAAGCCGCTGAAGCCGACGATGCCGTAGAACGCGGCCTGCAGGAATTTGCCGCGGTAGCGCAGCGCGCCTGCGCCCTCGCGCCAGCACAGGATCGCGACCAGCAGCGGCGCCGCGACTCCGTAGCGGATGGAAGACAGCCAGAACGCGTCCAGGGTGAGCAGCGCGCCCTTTGCCACGGGGAACATTCCGCCCCAGATCAGCACCGTGACCAGCATGACTAGCAGGCCTTTGAGCTGGTTCGTCTGCACCTCGTCTCCCAGGCAAGTACGGCGCGTATTGGAGCCGCGGCGGGCGCGGGCTGTGGTACGCGATCTTACACGACGCCCGGCGCAGCGCGTTTGCCGCAGCGGCAATTTTGCGAATTGTCACTAGGCGCGCCGATAATTTCCATTAGAATGGTTTTTCGGCAGCATCGAAATACCCTGGAAACCAGAGCAGCGCATGGCAGACGAAAAGAAGATCCGCATTCTGATTATCGACGACGATGTCGGCTTTCGCGATCTGCTGCGCATCCATCTGTCGGCAGCGGGCTACCAGGTGCAGGTCGCGGAAGATGCGGTCGCGGGCGGCCGCGCGCTGCTGGCGCAGCCGCCCGACCTGATCGTGTCCGATCTCAACATGCCCTTCCTCGACGGCTTCGAACTGCTTTCATTGCTGCGTTCGGACCCGGAAACCGCTTCGATTCCGGTCATCATGCTGTCAGGGCGCAGCGACGGCGACACCATGGCCAAAGCGGTGGAGCTGGGCGCCGCGGACTTCCTCACCAAACCGGTGACACGCGACCAGCTGCTCGAGTCGATCGAACTCTGCCTTAGCCGCCGCGTCGGCCGCAGCGCAAACCCGGATTACGGCTCGACCCCGCCGGTCTAGGAATTGGAGGCCATTTCAGAATTACCGAAATGGCCCCTGAATTAGGGGAGCACGAGGGGAACTATCCCCTCGTTTCGAAATAGACCCTCACTCGCGCGAATCCGCGGCGCTGCGGATTCAGGTTCAGGCCGCCTTTTCGTCGCGCAGCGCGCGCCGCAGGATCTTGCCGACATTGGTCTTGGGCAGATCGCCCCTGAACTCCACGTATTTCGGGCATTTGTAGCCGGTCAGGTTCTCGTGGCAGTGCTCGCGCACGTGCTTCTCCGTCAGGTCCGGGTCCTTCCTCACCACGTACAACTTGACCGCTTCGGTCGAATGCTCGTCGGGCACGCCGACGGCCGCGCATTCGAGCACGCCCGGCAGCATCATGACCACGCCCTCGATTTCATTCGGATAGACGTTGAAGCCGGACACCAGGATCATGTCCTTCTTGCGGTCGACGATGCGCGTATAGCCCTTCTCGTCCATGACGCCGATGTCGCCGCTGCGGAAGAAACCGTCGGCGGTCATCACTTTCGCCGTCTCTTCCGGCCTCTGCCAGTAGCCCGCCATGACCTGCGGCCCGCGGATGCAGATTTCCCCCGGCTGGCCCAGCGGCAGTTCCTTGCCGTCGTCGTCGCGGATCGAAAGTTCGGTAGAGGGGACGGGCAGCCCGATCGAGCCGTTGAACTGTTTCAGATCGGGCGGATTGGTGGTGACGACGGGCGAGGTCTCGGTGAGGCCGTAGCCCTCGGTAAGGGTGACGCCGGTGATCTTTTTCCATTTCTCCGCCACCGCCTGCTGCACCGCCATGCCGCCGCCGTTGGAAATGCGCAGCGCGCTGAAGTCCAGTTTCTCGAAATCCGGGTGGTGCATCAGGCCGTTGAACAGGGTGTTGACCCCGGTGATGGTGGTGTACTTGTGCTTGCCCAGTTCCTTGACGAAGCCCGGGATGTCGCGCGGATTCACGATCAGCACGTTCTTGCCGCCGATCTTGAGCATCATCAGGCAGTTCACCGTCAGCGAGAAGATATGGTACAGCGGCAGCGCGGTGATGATGATGTAGTGCTTGCGGTCGTATTCGGTCAGGAACGGGTCAAGCCAGGCGTCGACCTGGGTCAGGTTGGCGGTAATGTTGCGGTTCAGCAGCATCGCGCCCTTGGATACGCCGGTGGTGCCGCCGGTGTACTGCAGGAAGGCGACATCGCTGGGCTTGATCTCGACCCGCTCCAGCGTCATGCGCGCGCCCTTGCGCAGCACCTCATTGAAGCGCAGCGCGTTGTCGAACTGGAACGCCGGCACCATTTTCTTGACATTGCGCACGACGAAGTTGACCAGCGCGCCTTTCACCCCGCCGAGCAGATCCCCCATCGCCGCGACCACGACATGCTTCACCGGCGACCTGGCGATCACCTGCTCCAGCGTGTGCGCGAAATTCTCCAGGATGACAATCGCTTTCGCGCCCGAATCGTTGAGCTGGTGCTCGAGCTCGCGCGGCGTGTACAGCGGGTTGACGTTCACCACCACCAGGCCCGCGCGCAGGATGCCGAACAGCGCCACCGGGTACTGCAGCACGTTGGGCATCATCAGCGCCACGCGCTCACCCTTTTGCAGTCCGCGCGACTGCAGCCATGCGCCGAACGCCTGCGACATGCGATCGAGATCGCCGAAGCTGATTTCGGCGCCCATGCAGTGGTAGGCCGGGCGGTCGCGGAAGCTGGCCACGCTCTCGTCGAACAGGTCGCGGATCGACTGGTATTTGTCGGCATCGATCTCGGCCGGCACGCCGGCGGGATAATGTTCGAGCCAGATTTTTTCCATTTTGGGACGTCCTCCTGATTGGCATTTTTCGCGGCAGGCGCCATGATAAACCGCGGCGGCCGAATGCGCCTGTGCCGTGACGACGTCTGCGGCGTACAGTCAGCGCAGCCGCAGGAACAGCGGCGCAAGCACCCCGAGCACGCCCAGGCTGGCATAGGCCAGCATCCATGCCCCCGGACTGGCGTTGCCGCCGCCGGCATCGAGCACCGCGCCGAAGGCGAGCGGTGCGACGAAACCGGCGCCGAAGCCGAGCATGGAATGCAGCGCCATGCTGGCGCCGCGCGCCGCCGGGTCGGAGTTGAGCACCATGCCTGCGGTCAAGGCGGAGGAGTCGCCCATGTGCAGGCTGAGCATGAGGAAGGAAAGGCCGACGATCAGGTACCAGGGCATGCCCGAAAGCATGCCGAACATGCAGGTAAACAGGCCGGAGCAGGCCATCACCAGCAGCACGACCCGATTGCGCCCGTAGCGCATCGCGAGCTCGTTGCCGAGCACGCTGGCGCCGGGCCCGAACAGATTAGCGGTGGCCGCGATCAGCACCGGGCTCCACGGCCAGGTGCCGCCGCCGGAAAGGCTCTGGCAAAAGACGAAAAACGCCACCATCCACGAGCGCGAACCGAACAACTCCCAGCAATGCACGCTGTAACCGAGGATATAGCCGCGCGCGGCGCGGTTGGCGAGCACCGGGCGCGGGTCGAGCAGCGCCTTGCGCGCCGCCGCCGGCGGCGGCGGCCGCGGCGGCAAGCTGCCAACGATCATCAGTCCGGCCAGGAGCGGCCCGACGGCGCACAGGCCGAAGGCCCAGCGCCAGCCGAGGCTCGCGGCGATCGCGCCGGCAAGCAGGATCGAGAGGCTCGCGCCGAAACCGAACACCGCCGTATAGAAGGACACGGCGCGGCTCTGCGTGCGTTCGCCCAGGTTGTCGGTCAGCGCCCGCAGCCCCGGCATATAGGTGCCGGCGATGCCGGCGCCGGTGATCGCCTGCAGCAGCGCCGCCGACCACACACCATGCGCGAACAGCGCGAAGCTGAAACAGCCGCAGGCGCACAGCAGGCTGGAAAACAAATACACGCGGCGCGCGTCGACGCGGTCGGTGAGGCCGCTCAGCACCGGCACTGAAGCCATGTAGCCCGCGAAGAACATGCCGGAAATCAGTCCCGCCGCGGAGTTGCTCGCGCCCCATTCCCGCTGCAGCTGCGGCAACAGCGTCGGATAGATCGCATAGCACAGCATGCTCGCGACGTGCGCGAGACAGACCCAGGCGATGAGGCCGACGGGGGTGCTGGTGATTTTGTTGATTTTCAAAATTCTTGGTTCTTGATTTACATTCCGCCCTAAAGGGCGGGTACCTTTCTTTTGCTTCGCCAAAAGAAAGGTACCAAAGAAAAGGCGACCCCGGTACTGCGGCGCTTCGGTTTGGCTATGTCGGGGGCAGCCCGACAGCTGCTCACTTTCCTTTGCTTGCCCAAAAAAAAGTAAGCAAAGAAAAGGGCACCCCACGGTGACGGTCGCCTGCGGCGACTCCCCTGCGATGCTCGCGCGCCGCGGCGCCTGCGGAACTCGGGCCCTGCGGGCCCTCAGACAGTCCTCGGCGACATCCCCGCGACGCGCTGCGCTTCTCGGCGTCACCGAGCGGACCTGCACAGCCGGCACCGCGACGCTTTTGGGCCCCCTTGTGCCGCGCCGAGCAACGCAGGCTGCGCGGGGGCAGTCCGCGAGCACTGTCCGAGGCCCGCAGGGCCGAGTTGCGCAGCGGCCCGCGCAGCCGAGTAGCGCAGGGGAGCCCGAAGGGCCGCGGCACCGGGGTCGCCTTCTTTTGGTTACTTTTCTTGGCGAAGCAAGAAAAGTAACCCGCCCGAGAGGGCGGAAAAGACCTCACTTATGTTTGAAACTCGGCTTGCGCTTCTCGACGAACGCCGCCATGCCCTCCTTCTGGTCTTCGGTGGCGAAGAGCGAATGGAACACGCGCCGCTCGAACAGCACGCCTTCGTTGAGCGTGCTCTCGTAGGCGCGGTTGACCGACTCCTTCGCCGCCATCACCACCGGCAGCGAGTACTCGCAGATCTGCGCGGCGGCGGCCAATGCCTCGTCGAGCAGCTTGTCCGCAGGCACCACGCGCGACACCAGGCCGGCGCGCTCGGCTTCGGCCGCGTCTATCATGCGCGCGGTCAGCACCATGTCCATGGCCTTGGACTTCGACACCGCGCGCGGCAGGCGCTGGGTGCCGCCGGCGCCGGGAATGATGCCGAGCTTGATCTCGGGCTGGCCGAATTTCGCCGATTCGGCGGCGATGATGAAATCGCACATCATCGCGAGCTCGCAGCCGCCGCCGAGGGCGAAGCCCGCGACCGCCGCGATCACCGGTTTTCTCACGCTGCGGATGCGCTCCCAGTTGCGCGTGATGTACTCGCTCTTGTACACGTCCATGTAGCTCCAGTCCTTCATCGCGCCGATGTCGGCGCCGGCGGCGAACGCGCGCTCGCTGCCGGTGAGGACGATGCAGCCGATGTTCGCGTCGGCGTCGAACTGCGCCAGCACGCCGCCAAGCTCGTCCATCAGCGCGTCGTTGAGCGCATTGAGCGCCTTGGGCCGGTTCAGCGTGATCAGGCCGACGCGGCCGCGGGTTTCAACCAGGATATGTTCGTATGACATGTCGGAGCCTCGTGATGACGATGGAAAATTGGCGGCGGCGGCGCCACCGCTACTTCAGCGCCTGCACCATGCCGCGCGCGGCGGACGCAAGCAGCATCAGGTCCATGCCCGCGATCGGCAGGGTGTAGCCTTTGCGCAGGTAAGGGCGCATGCCCTCGGCGCTGGCGGCGAATATGGCGAGCTTCATGCCCGCCGCGGCGCAGGCCGTGCGCACGGTCTCGATCGCCTGCTCCACTTCGGGAGCGTTGACCTGCCCCAGCCTGCCCATGCTGCCCGACAGGTCGTAGGGCCCGATCATCAGCGCATCCACGCCGGGCACGCGCGCGATCGCTTCGATGTCCTTCACCGCATCGATATGCTCGACCTGCAGCATGACGATGACGCTGTCGTTGGCGCCGGCGACGTACTCGGCGAAATCCAGGCCATAACCCTGCGCGCGCACGATGCCCACGCCGCGGCTGCCGCGCGGCGGATACCTGCAATAGCGCACGATACGCTCCGCCTCGGCCGCGCTGTTCACCTGCGGCACCACCACGCCGGCCGCGCCGATGTCCAGCGCCTTCTTGATCACCGCCTCTTCGCCCGAGTGCACCCTGACCAGGCAGGGGCAGCGCGCCGCCTGCAGCAGACCCTGCGCCGCGAGCGCGTCGAGCGGCGCATGTTCGGTGTCGATCAGCAGCCAGTCGAAGCCGGCGCGCGAGAACATCTCCGCCACCTCCGCGCTCGGCAGGGCGATGATGGAACCGAGCAGGGTCTCGCCCGCGCGCAGGCGCGCGGCGAAGCCGGCGTTGATTTCGGCTATGGAAGGATGACGCATGCGCTGTAGCCGGCCTGAACTCGACTGCGCTTCAGCCGCCGGCTTTCTTGTTCTTCCACGCCGACAGCGGCAGCACCTCCGACATCGAAAGCCGCATGCGCCCGGGCTCCGCCTCGGTGAGCGCAACAGTCTCGCGCAGGCTCGCGAGGCTGCGGCGCGCGAGGTTCTGATAGGTGCGCGTCGCATCGAGCTTCCATGCGAGCTCATCGGCGCTGAGCTCGCGCATCACTTTTGCGGGAACGCCGGCCACCAACGTGCGCGCCGGCACCTGCATGCCCGCCCTGACGAAGGCCATCGCCGCGACAAAGGCCGATTCGCCCACCACCGCATTATCGTTGACCACGGCGTTCATGCCGACCATGGCGTTGCGGCACACGCGCGCGCTGTGGATGATCGCGCCGTGGCCGATGTGTCCGTCCTGTTCGATCACCGTGTCCGATTCGGGAAAGCCGTGAACGATGCAGCAGTCCTGGATGTTGGCCCCCGCTTCGATCACGAGGCGGCCGAAGTCGCCGCGCAGGCTGGCCGAGGGGCCGATGTACACGCCCGCGCCGACGTGCACGTCGCCGATCAGCACCGCGCTCGGATGCACGTAGGCGTCGGGATGAACGACCGGGGTGAGGCCGTCGATGGAATAGACTTTGACCATGGGAGACGCTCGCGGCAAATGCTTATTTTACTGCGGTTGGTGTATTCTCACGCATCTCGATTTCCGGCACCACTATGCACAAATCAGCGCAACAACTGGCCGAAGCCGCCGCCGCGGCGATGCAGGCGCGCGATCGCGTCGCGCGCGCGCTCGGCATGCAGCTGCTCGGCGTGGGTCCGGGCTCGGCGAGCATGCGCATGCGGGTGCGCGAGGACATGGCCAACGTGCACAACACCTGCCATGGCGGCTACATTTTCACGCTCGCCGACACGGTTTTTTCCTACTGCTGCAACAGCCACAACAAGAACGCGGTGGCCGTCACCTGCATCATCGAATACCTGCGCCCGGCCTGCCTCGGCGATGTGCTCACCGCCAGCGGCAGCGAACAGGGGCTGGAAGGCCGCAACGGCGTATATGACATCCGCGTGGAAAATCAGAAGGGCGAGCTGGTGGCGCTATTCCGCGGCAAGTCGACCCAGGTCAAGGGCGAAGTCGCCGCTCTGGACCAGCGCTAGCGCGGCAGCGCAGCTATTCGGGCAGCGCGTAGCCCCGCTCGCGGAACAGGCGCAGACAGGCGGCAACGGCCTGCGCATCATAGAACCTGCCGCTGTTCGTTTCCACTTCCGCGAGCGCCGCATCCAGGCCCATGCCTGGCCGGTAGGGCCGGTGCGAGGACATGGCTTCGACCACGTCGGCCACCGCCATCACGCGCGCTTCGAGCAGGATTGCGTCGCCCTTCAGCCCGCGTGGATAGCCACTGCCGTCCAGGCGCTCGTGATGCTGCAAAATGATCTGCGCCACCGGCCAGGGGAAGTCCACATTCTTCAGCACATCGAAGCCGCTTTGCGGATGGTTCTTGATCAGTTCGTATTCCATCGGCGCCAGCTTGGTGGGTTTGCTCAGGATTTCCGCAGGCACGCTGACCTTGCCGAGGTCGTGCACATAGCCGGCAAGGCGCAAGCCCTTGACCGTGCTCTCGGCCAGGCCCATTTCGGCCCCTATGGCCGCCGCAAGTTCGCCCACCCGGCGCTCGTGCCCGGCGGTATAAGGGTCGCGCAATTCCACCACGCCCGACACCGCCCGCAGCGTGGACTCCATCGCGTGTTCGAGCCGCTGGACATAGCGGTCGATCTCGGCCTGCGCCCGCTTGCGCTCGCCGATATCCTGCGCCATGCCCAGGATCACATTCTTCCCCGCCACTGTGGCGCGGATCGCGCGCGCCCCCAGCTCGGCGACACTCCCGTCCTTGCGCAGGACGCCGAAATCCAACTCCACCGACTCCTGTTCGCCGCCGAGCAGCCGGCGCACTGCTTCGAGGGCACGTGCCCGGTCTGCCTCAGCGATCAGATCGAAGATCGCCCTGCCGGTCAGTTCTTCGACGGCATAGCCGAGGATTTCGCCCGCGCGGCGGTTGGCGTAGCTCACCCTGCCATCTTCAATCGTGAAGACGGCGGCGACGTTCTGCTCGAGCATGGCGCGGTAATGCGCCTCGCTCTGGCGCAAGGCCTGTTCCGCAACGTTGCGCGCCGCCTCGCGCTGGAAATTGTCCAGTGCGAAAGAAACGTCCGTCGCCATTTCCTCTATCAGTGCCCGCGTAGCCTGATCGAATGCGCCGGACTCCGCCGAGTACAGCGTTAGCGCGCCGATTACCGCGCCGCCGCGGCGCAGAGGCAGCGCGGCCACCGAACGCAATCCGAATTCAGCCGCCGCTGCGTGCCAGGGCTCGCTCACCGCATCATGGAGAAAATCCTGGCAGTAGTACGGTTGCCCCTGGCGCAGAGCGAGCGCCAGCGGCCCCCGCCCCTCGGGCAGATCGGGGTCGGTGCTGATGCTGATCTTCTCGACATATGCGGCCGCGCTACCGGCTGCGGCTGCGGGCAGCACGCGCCGGCTGGCTGCATCGATCAAGCCGACCCAGGCGCAGGCGTAGCCGCCGAATTCGGCCGCGATGTCGCAGATGCGCGGGTACAGCCGGCTTTCGTCGCGCAGCCGCACGATCAGCTGGTTGGTTTCGCTCAGGGTCGCGTAAACACGATTCTGGCGGCGGATCTCCGCGTCGGCGGCACGGCGCTCGCTGATGTCGCGCACGAAGCTCTGGCGGTAGCGCTTGCCCTCGATGTCCAGCGCCTGCGCGCTGACTTCCACCGGGAAGGTACTGCCGTTTCTGCGCCGGTGCTCGGTTTCGAACAGCACGCCTTCCGGGCCGCGCGCGTCTTGCCAGTCGCGCTCGATCGCTGCCTGCGCGGCCGACGTGCGCAAATCGCCGACGTTCATGCGCCGCAGTTCCTCGGCGCTGTAGCCGTAGGCTGCGACCGCGGCATCGTTGGCCTCGACGATGTTGCCGGCCGGATCCATCAGCAGGATGATGTCGCGCGCGAGCTTGAACAGCCGCTCGACGTGGCGATTCAGCGCCGCGCGCTCCTCGCGCTGGCGCTCGAGCGCATCGAGCATGCGGTTGAACTGCTGCGCCACATGCTCTATCTCCGTCGGACCGACGATGGGCGCGCGCACCGCAGTATTGCCGCCGGAGACTTGCTCCGCAGTCCGGGCGAGCTCGCCTATGGGCATCGCAATGGCCAGGCTGATGCTTCGCGCCAGCAGCAGCACCAGCGCCAGCGTCACCATGGCGATGATGGCGGCGCGAACAAGCCGCCCGCGATAATCGGCGAAGACCTGGTGCTCCGGCCGGCTGACGAGCACGCGCCAGCCCGCACCCGGGACGGTCGCGACAGCATACAGGCGCTGGACGCCGTCACTCCCGCGCACGGAAAACACACCGGCATCCCGGCTGTCTTGCGCGTCGTCCTTCGCTGCCGGCAGCCGCTTGCCTATCGACGCGGGAAGGTCAACCGAACGCAGCAAAATCCTGTCGTCGCGATCCAGGACTTCCTGGAGCACATCGGCCGGAGCCCTCTGAAACGTCCGCTCGTTCAGCTTGAGCAAGTCGCGGGCAATGGAAATCAGGCCCGCAACCCCGCCGCGGTCGTCGCGTACCGGGTAGGTCAGCACCGTCAGCCAGCGCCCGGTCGTCTGCCCGCGGTAGAGATTGCCTACATTAAACTTGCCGCTGCGCAGCCCTTCCTGAAACCAGGCGAGCTCTATCACCCGCGACGGAGCGGGAGGGTGCGGGTTGAACGAGCACACCAGATTCGCTCGCACATCGCGCACTGCGAGCGTAGTGAATTCCGGATGCAGTGTTACGTATTCGCCGATGATCGGATCGCAGTTGCGCGCATCGAGCGCGCGAACCTGTGGACGCGCGGCCAGCCGGCCGAGCAGTTCCTCCTGTTCATGCAGGATGCCCTCGAGGCGCGCGGCCGTATTTCCCGCAATTGCGTTCAGCCGCTCATACGCGGCCGTTCGCGCTTCCCTCGCCTCACCTGCCACGTAATAGGCGAAAGTCCCGGCGGCGGGCAGCACGACTGCAAGCACCAGCAGCAGCAACTGGGCGCGAATCGAAAGACGGCGGAAGAAGGAAAGCAAAGCCACTAACTTATGGTACCAACTTCCGGGTGGCATAGTGCGGTCAATAAGGAGCGCAATCCGGTTTTGGGGAAATGCGCGGGCAATATTCGAACAGTATCGCAACAGCAAGCTTGACGTAGATCAAGTCCGAACGAAGCCCGCGCTGTAATTGTTTCGGGTGTGCGTGCTGGAACAGGCCGGATTGCATGGAAACCTTCGTTTGGGACGACAATTTCACCACCGGACTGGGGCGCGTCGATGAGCAGCACCGGCGCCCTGCTCGCGCGCTACGGCGGCGAAGAGCTGGTCGTGATGCTGCCCGACACCGGCGCACAGGGTGCAATGGAGGTGGCGCAGGCGATCCGCCGCAATATCGCGCAGCGGCGGATTGCCCACCGCGATTCACCGGTGTCGGACCTGGTCACGGTGAGCATAGGCGCCGCCACCATGACGCCGGACTCCGAGAACCGCCCGGAAAAGCTGATCGCCGCCGCTGACCAGGCGCTGTATGCGGCCAAGGAAGGCGGACGCGAGAGAATCTGCGTGGCTTGATTTGCCGCGGCACGCGCGCCGCTACTGCATCTCGCCGCGCAGCCGCCGCGCCATCGCGCGCGCGTAATACGCCGGCGCGAGCCGGCTCAGCCACCAGGCAAGTTTCGCCGTGCGCCCCGGCAACAACAGCCGCATTCCGCGCTGCGCGGCGCGCAGCACCTGCGCCGCGATGTCCTCCGGCCGCGCGCGTTCGCCGACGATTCTCTGCGCGTGGCGCGCCGCGGCGCCGTCGCCGCCGAGCGCATTCTTGTCGATGCCGGTGGCGATGAACGAGGGGCAGACAATGAGCACGCCCACGCCGTCCTCGGCGAGTTCGCTGCGCAGGCTGTCGAAAAAACCATGCAACGCATGCTTCGCCGCGGCATAGCCGGTGCGCGCGATCAAGGGGGCGAAACCGGCGACGCTGGAAATGACGATGACGAGCCCGCGCGAGGCGAGCAGCGCATCGAGCGCCGCGCGCGTGCAGTTCACCGCGCCGAAGAAATCCACCTCCATCACGCGCCGGATCACCGCCGGATCGGTGCGCCGCCAGGCGCTGCGATGGCTGATGCCGGCGTTGTTGACGAGCACGTCGATGCGGTCCCAGCGCGCGCGCGCCGCCGCGAGCGCGCGCGCGCACGCGGCCGCATCGCTCACGTCGCAGGCGAGCCCCAGCGCCTGCCGGCCCTGTGCGCGCAATTCCGCCGCCAGCGTTTCCGCCCCGGCCGCGTCCAGGTCAAGTAGCGCAACGCATGCGCCCGCCGCAGCGAACGCATGCGCCAGCGCCCGCCCCAGTCCGCCCGCTGCGCCGGTGATCACGACCACTTTGCCGGCAAAGTCGCGTCGCGTCACGGCGCGCGCCGGCGCGCGCGCGCCTCGAGGTAGAACTCGAACACTTCGGCCGAGGACTTCTGCGGCAGGTAGCCGAAGTCGTGCTTCAGGCGGCGATTCGCCAGTACCGGCCGGTAGCGCAGGAAGTTGACCTGCTCCGGCCCGTACTGCGTCAGCCCGAGCGGCTTGAGCAGCGCCAGCGCCGCCTGCAGCAGCCATGCCGGCAGCGCCACGCAGCGCTTATCCAGGCGCGCCGCGATTTCCTGGATGCGCAGCGCGCCGTCGCCGGCGACGTTGTAGATGCCGCTGCGCTCCGAATACACGGCCTGGAGCATGCAGCCGACCACGTCGCGGTCCCAGATGAACACGAACGGGCTGTCCGCGCCGCGGATCGCGATCAGCCGCGGCTTGTCGAACAGGTCGGTGATCTGGTTCTTCACCGTTTCGCCGAGTATGGTGCCGATGCGAAACACCACCTGCGCCAGCTGCGGCGCCTCGAGCCGGTAGCGCGCCAGCATTTCCTCGACCAGGCGCTTGTGCCAGGAATAGGCGAATTCCACATTGCCGCGCACCGGCTGGTCCTCGCTGATCCAGGCCGGATTGTCGGCGTGATAGCCGTAGGCGGCGCCGCTGGAGGACACGATGATCTTCGCCACGCCCGTGGCGACGCAGGCCTGGAGCAGATTTTCCGTTCCGAGCACGTCCACCGAGTACTCGAATTCGCGCTTGCTGTCCTTGCCCGGCGTGACGATGGACGCGAGGTGCACCACGGTGTCGATCGCATGGCGCCCGAGCAGCGCGTCCAGGCCGGGTGCGCGGATGTCGGCGGCTTCATAGGCGACCCCCGGGAGGCGCGCGGCCTCGGGCACTTCGCGCACGTCCATGGCCACCAGCGCGGCGGGCCTGCGCGCCGCATCCGCCGCGAGCGCCGCAATCAGCTGGCTGCCGAGGTAGCCGGCCGCGCCGGTCACGAGTACGCGCGGTGCGTCCACTATTTGCCTTTCGGCTCCTGGTGCATGTCCTTGAAGTGGATCAGGCCCGGCGCCCACATGTGCTTCACCGGGTTCACGTCGACGTGGATCACCGCGCAGCGGCCGCTGGCGCGGCAGCGCTCCAGCGCCGGCTTGAGGTCCTTCGGGTCGGACACGCGCTCGCCGTGCGCGCCCATGCTGATCGCGAGTTTGTCGAACTCGATTTCGCCCAGGTCGGTGCCGATGTTCTCATCCGCATCGAGATGCTTCTTCAGCATGGTTTTCACCGGGCGCAGGCTGAAGGACTGGTTGATTTTCACCATGCCCCAGGCCTTGTCGCACAGCACCAGGTAGATGACCTTGAGCCGGTTGCGCACCGCGGTCTCGATCTCCTGCGGATGGAAACCCATCGCGCCATCGCCGATGATGCACACCACTTCGCGCCCGGGGAGCGCCACCGCGGCACCCAGCGCCTGCGCCACGCCTGCGCCCAGCATGCCGAACTTGAACGTCGACAACAGCGTGTTCGGCACCCGCATCTGGTGATAGAAGCTGGCCCAGATGGTGGTATTGCCGCCGTCGGCGACGAGGATGGCGTCGTCGGCGAAGAACTCGCGGCACGCGCTCGCCACATGCGCCGAATTCATCGGCGCCGACAGGTCGGCGAGCGCCCGGTCCCAGCCCGCGCGGTCGCGCTTCCTGGTTTCGCCGTAGCGCGCGATATTCTTGCGCCGCGCGTCAGTGCGGATGTCCCCCTTCCTCGCTTCCAGCTTGAGCGCAAGCGCGCCGAGGAACAGCTTGGCGTCGCCGAGGATCGCAATGTCCGCGGGCTTGTTCATGCCGAGCATTTCGCCGTCGGCATCCACCTGGATCATTTTCTGTTTCGACGGATGGCGCCAGTAAGGCGCCTTGCCCCACCAGTCGGTCTCGCTCATGCGCGTGCCCAGCGCCAGCACCACGTCGGCGTCGTTGCGCGCCTCGTGGTTGAGCTTGACGTGGATCATCGGCAGCGACAGCTCGGACGTCTCGGGCAGCACGCCGCGCGCGGACCAGCTCGTGGTCACCGGCGCGCACAGCAGCTCCGCCACCTGGCGCAGTTCGGCATACGCAGCTGCATGGATAATGCCGCTGCCGGCATGGATCAAAGGCTGCTCGGCGGCAATCAGCATATCGGCGGCGCGCTCGATCAGTTCTGCGGCCGGCACGGTCGCGCTGCTGCGGCGGTACTGGTGCGGTGCCCAGAATGCCGGGTCCGCCTTCACCTTGGTGTTCATGATGTTCTCGGGCACGTCGATGTGCACCACGCCCGGCCGGCCTTCCCAGGATTTGCGCAGCGCCATGCGCACTAGTTCCGGAATGCGCTCGAACGTGTGGATCACGCAGCTCCATTTCGCCATCTTGCCGATCACGCCGGACTGGTCGAAACACTGGTAGCTGCCGCCGCGATCCGGATAGGCGATGCCCGGGCGGCGGCAGGCGGTGACCACCAGCACGCGATTGCCCTCGGCCTGCTCCACCGCGATGCCGGGCAGCGCGTTGGCGACGCCGGGCCCGTTCGAGGCCATGCATACCCCGAGCGTGCCGGTCAGGCGCGCGTAGGCGCCGGCCATGTGCACGGCGCTGGTTTCGTGGCGCGGCGTGATGAGTTCGATGCCGTGCGCGCGCAAGTTCGAATAGAAACCGAAATAAGTCCCGTCGATGATGCCGAACACTTTTTGCACGCCCTCGGCCTGCAGCATTCTGACGATGACTTCACCACCGCTGATTTCAGACATTGCCTCTCCCGTTGATTGCCGTTTGTCCAGTCGAGCTGCTCAGTCGGGCCCGACCCCCGGCGCCGCGACGCGCGCGCCGCCGGCGCGCCGCGGGTCGCGCTTGCGCCAGATGCTCGCGACGGTCATGCCGGCGACGATGTGCCACACGCCCCACCACGCCGTGACGACCGCCATGCCGCCAAGACCATTGAAAAAATCGAATATCAGAATCAGGCCAAGGCCGGAATTCTGTATGCCCATTTCGAAGGTGATCGCGCGCCGGTCGCGTTCGGCCATTCCCAGCATGGAGGAAAACAGATAGCCGCTGCCCAGGGCCAGGAAGTTGTGCACCAGCACCACGAAGAAGACGAAGCCGACGTATTGGATGAAGTAGCGATAGTTGGCGCCCAGCGCCCCGACGATGAATCCCGCCAGCACCAGCAGGGAAAAGATCTTCATCGGTTTTTGCGCCTTCGCCGCGAACCGCGGGTAGCGGTGCGACGCCCACAGGCCCACGCCGAGCGGCAGCCCGAGCAGCAGCACGATGACCTGCAGCATTTCCGCCGGGCTGACGGCGATTTCGCGCATGAGATCGTGGGTGAGCGGGTGCAGATTGCCCCAGAAAGCGAAGTTGAGCGGCGTCATTACCAGCGCAATCAGGCTCGACATCGCGCTGACGCTGACCGACAGGGCGGCATTGCCCCGGGCATAGTGAGTGAGGAAGTTGGACACGTGTCCCGCGGGGCAGGACGAGACCAGGATCATGCCCAGGGCGATGCTGGGCGTCGGATGCAGTATCCAGATCAGACACCAAGTCATTGCCGGGAACAGGAGGTGATGGCCGACGAGGCCGAGCACGATGCCCTTGGGCGTCTTCAGCGCCGTCCTGAAGTCCTCGATCTTCAGCTCGAGGGCGACACCGAACATCACCAGCCCGAGTACCACGTTGAGCACGCCCAGCGTGGCAGGGTTGAAATTCAGATGCACCTGGTCGATGGGGACCATGCCGGTTCTCCTCCGCGTCGATTACGGGCTGTATGGGACGCTCAGCCTCTAGTGTCTGTATCGCAATGCTACAATTTGCCCGCCCCGCGCGCTTGCCCCGGCGCGACAGGGATTTGCCCTTTCGCGCCACCGGTGTGCCATGACCGCCAGTTGCACTGCCTCCGCCGCCTACGTAAATGCCGTGCTCGACGTCGCCGTCAAAGCCGGCGCCCCCCGCGCGCGCCTGTTGCAGCAGCTCGGATCGGGCGAATTTTCCACGCCGCTCGCGCGCGTGCCGATGGCGCGCCTGATCGCATTGTTCAATGCAGCGGTGGACCTGACCGGGCGAACCGACATCGGACTCGAATTCGGCCGCCGCGTGCAGCCCGGCACCTACAGCACGCTGGGCTACGCCCTGATGACCTGCGACACGCTGGCGGATGCCATCGCGCTGGTGCCGCATTACCGCCGCCTGGTGTTCGACTACGGCTACAGCGACACCGCGCTCAGCGTTGCCGGCGATCAGGCCGAGTTCGCCTGGCTGGTGCAGGCCGGCCAGCTGCCGTATTGCGTACCGCTGGCCGAGGCGACGCTCGCCGGCTGGTACAGCTTCGGCCGCTGGATTTCCAATGCCGAGCTGGCGCTCACCGCTGTGCATTTCGCCCATGACGCGCCGGCCGATACCACGCCCTACGCCGCCTACTTCGGCTGCCCGGTGCAGTTCGGCCAGGCGCGCAATGCCCTGCTGTTCCCGCGCGGCTTTCTCGGCATGCCGCTGTCGCAGGCCGATCGCAGCCTGCATCTGGCGATGCGCGAGCAGGCGCGCGCCGCGCTCGATCACGTGTTCGGCGGGACCAGCCTGGTCCAGCGCACGCGCCAGGCGCTTACCCGGCTGCTGCCGAAATGCGAAGCGAACCTCGAAGCGGTCGCGCTGATGATGGAGTTGACGCCGCGCACCCTGCAGCGCCGCCTGCGCGACGAGCACCTGAGCTTCAAGCAAGTGCTGGACGAGCTGCGCCGGGAACTGGCACTGGTCTACCTTGCCGATGCCAGCCTCAGTTCGCTGGACATCGCCTTGCTGCTGGGCTTTGCCGAGCAAAGCTCATTCACCCGGGCGTGCAAAGAGTGGACGGGCAGCACGCCTACCGAATACCGGCGCCGCTGCGAGAGCGGCTCCCCCTAACAACGGCCGCTCGAAGACGGTTCCAGCCGAATTCCAGCGCAATCTAAGCTGGAGCGCCTCCGCCGGCCTCGGCGGGCATGGCCTGCGCCGCGCTCACGCGATTCCTTCCACCGCGCTTGGCCTCGTACAGCGCCGCGTCGGCGCTGCGCAGCAGAGATTCCCAGTCCGAGCCATTGACGCCGTAGATGGCGACGCCGGCGCTGACAGTGATCGGAATGGACAGTGCGCCCGCCTGGATCGCTTGTGCGCCTACGGCAAGGCGCACGCGCTCGGTGCCCGCCAGCGCGGCGGCGGTGTCGGCGCCGGGCATCAGCAGTGCAAATTCCTCGCCGCCGTAGCGGCCGAGCACATCGTGTCCGCGCAGGCTCGCGCGCAAGCGCTCGGCCACCCCGCGCAGAACCTTATCGCCGACCAGGTGGCCGTACGTATCGTTCACATCCTTGAAACGGTCGAGGTCGAAGATGGTCAACGCGAGTCCGGTTCTTTCGCGGGCGCAGCGCGACAGCTCGCGTTCATATTCGAGCATGAAGGCGCGACGGTTGAGTATCCCGGTCAAGGGGTCTATCATCGCCAGCCGCGCGAGGTCCGCCTGCAGTTGCTCGATCTCCATCCACACCACTCCCAGCGTCGCCAGCACCGCGCACACCCCGAACAGCAGGATGACGGCGAACTGTACCGCGTTGGGCGCATGGAGATCGGTGATCGCGCCCGACCGCAAGGCGGACATCCCGCGCCCCAGCATGAGCAGGCCGGCCACGCTCAGGCAGGCCGCCGTGAACAGTCTCGCGCGCCGGCTGGCCCCGGCTACCGCCGCAATCAGCGTGAGCACGGGCCGAACGATGAGCAAGGCCATCGCGAAGGAAGAAACGACGATGCGCGCGCTCGTATCCGGCTGCACATAGGTGAAATATGCAATGAGCAGCGTGGAGACGCCGAGCACCGCCCAGGCGAACGCATAGGACGCCAGCGCACGGCCCTGCGAAGCGCTGGCCTGAATGAACAGCAGAGCGCCCAGTATCAGCGCATTGGCGGCGACAATGGAAACAAGATCGGGGACCACGCCGCGCAGCGCGATTCCGGCCGAGCCGAGGGCGAGCGCGAGCATGCCCCAACCCCAGTAGCTCACCGCATGGGAGCCCTGCATCCGGTAGGGAAGGAACAGGCAGACAAAGCCGAGGCAAGCGTACAGCGTCACCAGAACGGTGAACAAGGTGCGCGGGTCAAGCTGCATGCCACTCCCCTCCAGGGTGCGCTTTTCAATTGCCTCAATATCAGGCAATCACGCATCGCGCGCAGCGCCCCACGATTGTCATATACTCCATGGAGCCGCGCATAGATTTGCGCCAAATCAATATTTCTCCGGAACCATGATCGACATCAACAAGCCGACCAGCACTGCCGCCCGCGTGCTCGCCGCCTGCGCGCTCGTGCTGACACCGCTATTCGCATCGGCCTTCGACCTCCAAGGCCACCGCGGCGATGGGTTGTTACGCCGCGCCGCTCGCCTGCTCGCCGCCTGCGCGCTCGTGTTGACACCGCTATTCGCATCGGCCTTCGACCTCGAAGGCCACCGCGGCGATGGGTTGTTACGCCGCGCCGCTCGCGTGCTCGCCGCCTGCGCGCTCGTGTTGACACCGCTATTCGCATCGGCCTTCGACCTCCAAGGCCACCGCGGCGCGCGGGGCCTCGCACCCGAAAACACCCTGCCGGCCTTCGCCGCAGCGCTGTCGATCGGCGTGAGCACGCTCGAGCTGGACACTGCGATCACCAAGGACGGCGTGGTGGTGGTGTGCCACGATGCGCGCCTGAATCCGGACATTACCCGCGGCGCCGACGGCCGCTGGCTCAATGCGCCGACGCGCGCGGTGCGCCAGCTGACGCTGGACGAGCTCGGGCACCTGGACGTGGGCCGCATCCGGCCGGGCAGCGACTACAGCTACCGTTTTCCCGACCAGAAGCGCATGGATGGCGTCTACATGCCGACGCTGGCGCAGGTATTCGCGCTTGCGCGCAGCGCCGGCAACGCCGATGTGCGCTTCAACATCGAGATCAAGACCTCGCCCAAGCGGCCGCAGGACACGCTCGCACCCGAGGAGTTCGCCCGGATCCTGCTGGCGCTGATCGAGCGCGAAGGCATGAGCTCGCGCGTGATCATCCAGTCCTTCGACTGGCGCGCGCTGAAGGCCGTGCAGGCGCTCGCCCCGTCGATTCCGACCAGCTACCTGAGTTCGCAGCAGCGCTCGCTCGACAACATCGCCGCCGGCGAACCGGGCGGATCGGACTGGACTGCGGGCATCCAGTTCAAGGATCAGGGTTCGGTACCGAAAATGGTCAAAGCCGCCGGCGGCGCGATCTGGTCGCCCTATTTCCCCGAACTGAGCGAAGACCAGGTGAAGGAAGCGCACGCGCTCGGCGTGCAGGTCATCCCCTGGACTGTGAACAAAACCAGCGACATGGCCCGCCTGATCGACTGGGAGGTGGACGGCCTGATCACCGACCGGCCGGACTTCCTGCGCGAGGTAATGGCAGGCAAAAAGCTGCCCTTGCCCGCGCCGACGCCGGTCAGCCCCTGAATCGGGGGCGCACGCGGCGGCAACCCCTTTCCCGCAGCCGCAATGCGGAGTACATTTCTGCGGCCGGACAGCTGGACGAGAAGGCGGCGTAAAGCGAGCCGCCCACCAGGTCGCCGAACCCACAAGCGGCGATCTCGAGCGCGTGTGAATGGCGTGCGCGCGGCCATATAAGCAGCAAATCCATCCGGCCTGGGGAGGCGTTTTGCACTGCAAGGAATTGCGCCCGATCAACGTCACCATCCTGGAAGACGGGGCCGGCCTGTCGGTTTCGCTCAGCGATGCACGCTCGGTCGCACGTTTTGGACGGATCGCGCTTGCGCCCGGGCTCATCGATCAGCTGGTCCCGTCGCCAACGGTTAATGATGCCCGATGCGCCCCGTGCAGCGATGCAGCGACGCAGCGGCGCAGACGAGGCAGCGAGATATTCGACCGGCTCCTGCCCGAGCCGATCCGCGCCTTCCTAGTGCAAAGCCCGCCGCGCTGCCTGTATTTCCAGCTTAGCGCGGCCCTGATCGCAGTGCCCTGGGAGATCGCATTCGATGGCGAGCATTTCCTCGGCGAGAAATTCCGCATCTCGAGGCAGATCGTAGGCGACGAGGAGGCGCCAACCATGCAGGCCGCGCGCCCGGAGCGCGAAGTCCTGCAGGTACTGATCGTCGGAGCCGGCGCCGCAGCGCGGCCGCAGGACCTGGCGGCGCGGCTGGGCGCGATCCCCGGCCTCGCTCTGCGATGCGTGCAGGGCGGCGAGCCCGGGTGCAAAGACCTGCTGCCGCTGATCGGCGAGAGCGACATCGTCCATTTTGCCGGCGTGGCGAGCGCCGAACGCAGCGCCGACGGCGACGTACGCTGGCGGCTGGCCGAGGGCGCGGTTTCCCTGCGCGAGATCGCGATGCTGCCGCATCCGCCGCAGCTGCTGGTTTGCGCCGATGCCGGCTCCGCGCTGGCCGTGGCGGCCTGCCGCGGCGGGCTCAATCTCCTGGATTGCGTGGCCACGGCCGGCAGCGAGGCGGATTTTGTGCAGGAGTTCTACGCCGAACTCGCGCGCGGCTCGGCGCTGGGCGAGGCCTTGCGCCATGCCGCCGCCCAGGCCCGGCGCGCGACCGAAGCCGAGGGCGCCGCAGGTCCGCAAGCGGCGCTGTACGGCGATTGCGCGCTGGTCCCGTTCGCCTACGCCGGGCGTGCGCGCCAGCAGGACGATTTGCGCCAGGTAACCATCCTGTCGCATGACCTGGTCGATTCCACCAGGCTGCTCGCCGGCCTGGGCGCAGAGAAGTACAGCGAACTGCTGGCAAGCTATCACCGGCGCTGCGCGGATATCGTGACCAGGCACGGCGGCGTCTCCGACGACCCGCAGGGCGACGACGGCATCATGTGCTATTTCGGCGTCCCGGTTGCCCACGAGGACTCGGCCGCGCGCGCGCTGCGCGCCGGCCTGGAGATCGCCGATGCCGTCGCCGAACTGGGCGTGCGCGTGCGCATCGGCATCGTGACCGCGCCGGTGGTGGTCAAGGCGGGTCAGCCGGTCGGGGTCGGCATCCACCTCGCCGCCCGCCTGCAATCGATCGCCGAGCCCGGGACGCTGGTCGTCAGCGATTCCACGCGCCTGATCGCCAGGGACAAGTTCGAGTTCCGTCGGCTCGATCACATTCCGCAACTCAAGGGCTTCGATCGCCCGACCGCGGTATATCGAGTACTGGGCGAAGCGCCGAAGGGCAGCAGCCGCATTTTCGATGCAGGGACGGGGCGCACGCCCGGCCTCACGCCGTTTGTCGGCCGCGAACGCGAACTGCAGCTGCTGCAGGAGCAGTGGGCGGCGGCCAGCAGGGGTGCAATGCGCGTGGTCATGGTTTCGGGCGAAGCCGGAATCGGCAAGTCGCGCCTGCTGCGCGAGTTCAAGCGCGCAGCCGCACTGTCGAGCAGCCAGTCCGTAGAGACGCGCTGCACGCCGGAGCACAGCGGCAGCGCATTTCACCCGGTCATCGAGTTTCTGCGCCGCCTGCTGCAGATCCACGACGGGGACAGCGCCGAACACAAGCTCGCGAAAATCGCCGCCGCGCTGGCGGCGGAATTCGAAATCGCCGGCGCCGTGCAGCTGATCGCGTCCTTGCTTTCGGTCCCGTTCGAGTCGCGCTACGCCGCGCTGGACTATCCGGCGGAAAAACGGCGGCAGCTGACGCTGGCGGTGCTGGTGAACTGGATCTGCAGGGAAACGCACAAGGCGCCGCTGTGTCTGATGGTCGAAGACATGCATTGGATCGATCCCTCGACCATGGAATTCCTGAAACGCCTGATCGCCGCGGCCGCGCGCCTGCCGCTGTTCGTGCTGCTCACCCGCCGCACTGAAGCGCAGCAGGCGCCGGCCGCCGCGGTCGCGGCGCAGGAAATCGAGCTCAAAGGCCTGTCCCCGGATTCCACGCGCGCGATGATACGCGGCGCCTGCGGGGAAGCCAGCATACCGGAAGATCTCGCGCGCTTGCTCGCCGACAGGACCGATGGCGTGCCGCTGTATATCGAGGAATCGACGCGCATGGCGCTGGACCTGGGCACGGGAGCAGCGTCGGCGACGGGTTTCACGGTACCGTCGACGATCCAGGATTTGCTGATGGCGCGCCTGGACCGGCTCGCAAGCGCAAAGCAGGTGGCGCAGCTCGGCGCCGCCATCGGGCGGGAATTTTCCTTCGCGCTGCTGCAGGCGGTGTTGCACCACGATAGTTCGCCGACCAGAAGCGGCAATCTCGGCACGCAGCTGGCTGCGCTGATCGGTTCCGGCCTGCTGATCGCCAAGGGAGAGCCGCCGGACGCAAACTATTTCTTCAAGCATGCGCTGGTGCGCGATGCCGCTTACCAGTCCCTGCTGGAACGCGACCGCAGACGACTGCATCGCGCGATCGCGATCGTCGTCGGCGAGAAATTCCGGGGCCTGGCTCAAAGCCAGCCGGAACTGCTGGCCTATCACTGCGGCGAGGCCGGCATGGATGCGCAAGCCGTCGCCTACTGGGAGCAGGCCGCGCGCCTCGCAGCCTCGCGTTCGGCGCATGCCGAGGCAATCGGCCATCTCAACAACGGACTTGCGCGGATTGCGCGCATCGCGCCCGCGCCCGAACGCGACCGCGCCGAGCTCAAACTGCAGCTGCTGCTCGCGGCGCAGCTCATCGCGACCGAAGGTTACGGGGCGGATCAGGTCGGACGCATCTACGCGCGCGCGGAGGAACTGTGCCGCGTCGCCGGCGACCAGAGCGCGCTGATGAAAATCCAGCTCGGCCTGGAGGGCTACCATTTCATGCGCGCCGATTTCGACAAGGCGCATGCCATCGCCACGCAGGCCGCCACGATGCTGGACGGCGCGAGCGAGCCGCTGCGCCGTCTGCAGTCGGCCTGGGCCGTCGCCAATATCCTGTTCCACCAGGGAGAGCTGGCGGCGGCGATCGGGCGCATGGACAGCTGCCTGGCGGAATACCAGCGCCTGCAGCAGCGGCCCAAGTCGGTGCAGGACCCTGGGGTCATGTGCCTGTGCTATTCCGCCTGGGGCAAATGGGAGCTTGGCTACGCGGACCAGGCGCTGGAGCGCGCGCGGCGCGTGGTAGCCCTGGCCGAGCAAGCCGCGCACAAATTCAGCATGGGCGAGGCCTACGGATTCAGCACCGCCGTGCACCATTTCCGCGGCGAGAGCGCGCAGGCCCTGGAAAGCGCGGAGCGTGCCATCCGGATCTGCGAAGACAATGGCTTTGCCGTCTGGCTCGCGCACGCGAAGCTGATGCACGGGCGCGTCGTCGCCGAGCTCGGCGATGCGGAAGCCGGCGTCGCGGAAATGAGCCAGGGCTACGACATGTGGGCTGCGACCGGAGCCGTGGTGACTACGCCGTTCTACCTGGCGCTGCAGGCCGAAGGCCTCGCCCTGGCCGGGCGTCCGGACGAGGGGCTGGCGCTGCTGCAGCGGGCATTCGATATCGTGTCCCGATACGGGGAGCGCTACTACGAGGCCGAAATCAGGCGGCTGCTGGGCGAACTGACCCTGCAATCGGCCGCCCTGCGCGGGCGGGACGAGAGCGCCGCGGCCGAGCGCTGGTTCGCCGGCGCGCTCGCGTTCGCGCAGGAGAAGCAGCTGCACGGCCTGGGCCTGCGCAGCGCGATCAGCCTGGCCCGACTGCGCCTGGCGCAGGGGCGGCCCGGGGACGCGCTGCAGATCCTGCAGCCGGCCTACGCCTGGTTCGAGGAAGGCAAAGGCACACGCGACCTGGAGCAGGCGCGCATGCTGATCGACACACTGCAGGCGCCGCGCGCTGCGCAGCGGAAATAAGGAAGCGGCAGGGTCAAGGTAAAAAATTCGCTATACACGGAGCGCCCCGGGCGCGTAGCGTTTTGGCGATTGCGCAGGCAGGCGCCGCCGACAGGCAAAACAATCGTACGGGAGAACCAGCATGGTGAATTTTCGCGAGTTTGAACTGGCCGAAAACGCTCGCCCCTTCGAGGCGAACCGGATACTGTTCACCTGGCTTTCGGACGACGCCGACCGGGCCGCGCTTTACAAGTACCTGTCCATACACCGGCCTTTGCTCAGGTTTCAAAGCCGCGCCGATATCAAAGCGCACGGAAAGTGCGACCGGGACTCGGTATTCCGGCAGAGCGTATACCTGCTGAGCAAGCGGGAACACGTCGTACGCGCGCTGACCGATACCGAGCGTTTCAGCAACGCACCCTACCGGGAGCTGGGCAGCGGCACGTTCATGCTCGCACTCGATGGCGGCGACCACCAGCCGCAGCGCGATTTCGCCGCCGCCTATCTGAAGTCGCTGCAGGCGCCGTCCATTGCGGCGCTCGCGGAGCTCGCGTTTCTGGCGGCCGCGGCCCTGCCGCTGAAGCAGCGCCAGTTCGATCTGGCCGAGCTTGCCGAGCAGGCGGCCCTGCGCTTCATGGGCTTCCTGTTCGGTTATGCGCAGAAAGACCATACGCTGCTCGAATCGAGCATGCGCGCCGCCTATCTCGGCCTCAACTACCAGATACTCGGCCGGCACTTCGTCACCAAACCCGGCATCATGGACGAGGCGGAGAAAGGCATGGGCGCGCTGCTGCAGCGGACAGCCGCCCTGCTCGACCTGTATCGCGCGCAGATCGGGCGCGAGCAGAAGGACGAATTCGAAGCGATTGAAGACGAAATCAAGGAAATTCGCGCCTACGAAAATCGCAGCGGCAGCCAGCCTTTGGAACAGTTCGTGCCGCTGCTGCGGCGCATCGCCGGCCAGTCCGGGCCGAATCCAGCGAGCAACTACAGCGGCACCGAGCTGGCGGTCGTGATCGTCGGGCTGATTGCCGGAACCATAGGCAACGTGCAGGCCGCCGTCTCCATCGCGATCAAGCAATTCTTCCGCGACAGCGCCGCGCTCGAGCGTGCGCGCGAGGCCGCGGGCAAGGCGCGACTGGGCGGCGCGGGTGCGCTCGAGCTGGAGGCGCTGATCTGGGAGGCGCTGCGCCTGAACCCGCCGGTCGCGTTTCTGCCGCGCAAGACCCTGCGCGACGTCGATTTCGACCAGGGTTCGATTCCGGCGGGCACCACCGTGATCCTCGCCATCGGCGGCGCCACGCTGGAGCCATCGGGCCATTCGACCCAGTTCCAGACCGGACGCGGGCACTACGATCCCCTGATATTCGGCGGCGCACCGGACGACACCGGGTATGCCCATCAATGCATCGGGCAGCATCTCGCCATGCCGCTGATCACCCACATCGTCAGGCAGGTTCTGCTGCTGCCCGGCCTGGCCGAGAGCCTCGATCCGCTCGACGCCAAACCCCTGGGCCTGGATAAGCTCTGGGGATTCAACTGCCGCAGCTATCCGCTCGAATTCAACCGTTTCGAGATCCTGCGGCAGTCGCCGCTGAACGTGGTCATGCAGGTCAAGATGCCGGTATCGGTGCACGCGGAGGAGCTGAAGAAGATCATCAAATACGGCGCGCCGCGGATCGAGAAGAAACTGCACGATGCCCGGCACGTGCATTTTGCCTGGTTCGAGTTCATAGAAAACGACGCGAAACTGGTGCTGCACACCGTCTACGACCGCGATTTCGACGCCTACATCGAGCATTTCGCGCTCGAAATCGGCCCGCTGTTCGATCTGCTGTTCGAGCACATCCAGGACGCGCCGCCGCTGCCGGTGAAAAAATTCCCGAAGGAATTCGTGGACACCATCCGGCGCCACGACGTGCCGCCTGCGGGCGACTATTTCTTCAGCGCCTATGCAAGGCTGGAAGTCGCGATGATCGCCAACCAGTATCGCGAGGAAGGCGAGTGAGCGCGCCGCCGGAGTTTCCCGAGAAGGCGGACGTGCAGCGCCTGGTCGCGTACGGTTACGACTTCGAGCGCAGCCGGCATTTCATCCTCGAAGTAAAAACTCCGCAGAAGGCGCGCGCATTCCTCGCCGGGCTGGTGGAACTGGGCCTGATTACCGACGCCTCCGCCGACAATGAAGACGTGATCGCGCGCAAGAACCGCGGCTGCTGCCCGACCCACATCGGGTTCACCTTTCGCGGACTGCAGGAACTGCGCCTGTCCCCGGCGCTGCTGCTGGCGTTCCGGGAAAAGGCACAGGCCTACACCGAGGGCGCCGCCCTGCGCGCGGCGCGCCGGCTCGCCGACTCCGGCGCCAGTGCCGCGCCGTGGTGGGATGCCTCATTTCAGCACGGACGCGCGCACCTGCTGCTCTCGTTCTATGCCGACACTGAAAACGAACTCGATCGATTCGCCGAAGTCCTGCGCCAAATTCCCGGCGCCGATGACCTGGATGGCTGGGATGCCGCCCTGGACGGCTGCCACCTGAGTCCGGACAAGGCACAGCGCCGCGTGCATTTCGGCTTCCGCGACGGCATATCCAATCCGCGAATTGCGGGCTTCCATAGCCCCGAAGCTGTTCCGGAATCGAAGGCGCCCGGACTGCATGCACCGGGCGAATTTCTATTGGGCTACGAAAACGACGAGGGATTCAATCCCTGGCTGCTGCTCAATCCGGAACCGAGGCCCAATCCCTGGTTGTTGCCGACGGCGCACTTCGATCCCGGTTTCTTCCGCAATGGCAGCTTTGCGGCGTTTCGCAAGATAGAACAGCACGAAGCCGAATTCAACGCGTTCGTGTCCGCGCACGCGACGCAACTCGGCGTCAGCGAAGCCTACGTGCGCGCCAAACTGGCGGGGCGCTGGGACGACGGCAGCGTCGTGCGTCCGGACGAGGAATCTGCGCCGCTGCCGGCCCCCGCGAACGACGGCGACCCGCCGCCGGAAGCGCCGCTGAACGATTTCGATTTCAGCGACGATGCGAAGGGCCGCGGCTGCCCCTTCGGCGCACATATCCGGCGCATGAACCCACGCGGCGATCTCATCGTTCCGTTTCGCCGGCGACCCCTGATACGCCGCGGCATGCCCTATGGTCGACGCTATCAGGATGCGCCGGCGGACAAGCGCGGGCTGCTGGGCCTGTTTTTTTGCGCCAGTCTGGAAGACCAGTTCGAGCATTTGCTCGCGCAGTGGGGCTATGCCAATCCGATGGGCCCGGACAATTGGGGCGACGCGAAGGATCCCTTGATCGGCAACCACCAGGATGCGCGGGCGGTGTTCGACATCCCCGTGGCCGGCGAGCAGACACGTCAGATCGACGGCTTCAAACCCTTCGTCACCACGCGCGGCACGCTGTATGCGTTCTACCCTGGGCTGTCGGCCTTGCGCGACATTGCCCGCATGGATGCCTTAAGGCGATGAACATCGAGCCCGCGCCGAACGCCGGCGCCGCCGCGAGCACGACGGACTGCGCCGAGGACGAGGTGCACGATCCGCCCGCCCTGGATCCCCTGGACCAAGCGCCGGTCGATCGCTACTGCGACGTGGTGATGACGGGCGGGGTCACGGACGGCGTGATCTATCCCTGGGCCGTCATCGAGCTCGCGCGCAAGTACCGCTTCAACAGCATCGGCGGCACCTCGGTCGGCGCGATGGCGGCCGCGCTGACCGCCGCGGCCGAATATGGGCGCAGGAAGAACAAACTGACCGGATTCAACGAGGTGTTGTTGAAGCTTCCGCGCCGCCTGGGCGAGAACGTCGACGGCAGCACGCGCTTGTTTTCGCTGTTCCAGCCTGCGCCCTATACCCGGCGCCTGTTCGAGCTGTTCGTCGGTTTCGTGCGCTCGGATGAGGACAGCGCCGGGCGGGACGCGCAGCGCAATCCGGCATGGCGCGCGGACGCTTCGGCATGGGAGCGCAGTCTCGATCGGCTTGCGGCAAGGCTGAGGCGGCTCGGGCGCCGTCTCGCCATCAAGATGTTTTACCGGCGCGGAAAGCGCAAAAGCAGCGCGTTCCTGCTGGACTCGGCCCGACTTTGGCTGCGCTGGGCCTGGAAGATTCTCCGGGTGGTGCTGCATGCCTATCGCGGACCGGCGATCCTGGGCCTGGGACTGGGCGCGTCGATCTGGATCATAGGATGGGCCTCGCGGCACTACGGTTCCTGGAAGGCGCTAGCGGCAGACGCGCTCTTGTCCGGCCTGCCCTGGATCGTGATAATGCTGGCGCTGTGCGTCGGCATGTCGATACTGGTGGACCTGCTGCGCGGCTTTATCCGCAATGGATTCGGCCTGTGCACCGGCTATCGCCGCGGAGCGCCCTCGGGACGGCAGTCGCTGATCGAATGGCTGCACGAAGGCATTCAGGCAGCGGCCGACAAGCCGCTGGATCGGCCGCTCACATTCCGCGACCTCTGGGAAGCGCCCGGCGGCCCGGCCGGCCGGCCACAGCCCCCGCGGCGGCAGAAGCGAAAATCGCGCTCGATCGACCTGCGCATGGTCACGACCAACCTGACGCACGAGCGGCCCTACGCGCTGCCAGTGGAGGATGAGACCAGCCGGCTGTTCTTCCGCAGGAAGGACCTCGAACGCTATTTTCCGAAACGCATTCTGGACCACCTGGTGGAGCATGCGCAGCCTTACGCCAGCAGGGTGAAGGGCGTGGATCCCGATCCGGCCAAGGTCCCGCCTGACCTGCTCGAGCTGCCGGGAGCCGATCTCCCCATCCTCGTGGCAGCACGCCTGAGCCTGAGTTTTCCGGTCCTGTTTTCGGCGGTGCCGCTGTGGGCGATCGACTACGAAGCCGGCAATTACAAGGACCGCAGGCTGCGCAGATGCTGGTTCTCTGACGGCGGCATTTGCTCGAATTTTCCGGTTCACCTGTTCGACACTTCGGTGCCGCGCTGGCCGACTTTCGGCATTGCGCTGATGGAGCGCAGCCTGTTCTGGCCGAATGAGGCGACCTACCTGCCGAAGTACTACAACCAGGGCCGCGGCGATCGCTGGCAGCGCTTCGGCGACGACGTCCTGCCGGTCACCGGCGAGAGAAATCCGCCCAGCCGCAAGCTGCTGGGTTTCCTGAAAACCATCATCTGGAGCGCCAAGGACTGGAAGGACAAGACCTCGATGCGCATGCCGGGCGTGCGCGATCGCGTCATCCGGGTCAACCTGAAGCCCGGCCAGGGCGGACTCAACCTCAAGCTCACGCGCACGCAGATCCTCAGGCTCGCCGCGGACTATGGCACGCCGGCAGGCCGGGAGCTGGCCGGCAAGTTCATCGACCCCGACGACGACACATGCCCGTCGCATTTCTGGGACGAACACCGCTGGGTTCGTTTCAACAGCCTGCTGGTGGGCTTGCGCGAGCGCGTCGAGGCCTTCAGCGTGGCGGCGGAGTGCGCGCGCCACGCCACGCCGCTGTCGAAGCAGATCGCCGGCGCCGCGGATACGCCGCCGCTGCGCGAATCGGACCGCGATGCAGGCAAGCCCCTGACGCAGGCGCAGGCGGACGAGCTGCGCGATCTGCTCGAGGCAATCAAGCAACTGGAGTCGAAGTTCGCGCAGGCCGAATTGCCCCAGCCCTATACGCCGCTGCCCACGCCGAGCATGCGCATCCGGCCGCCGCTCTAGCGCCACAGCTGCAAGAGGGAAATATTTCCCTCGCCTTCCACGGCATTTCATAGGTTTTGATGATGTGCTGTCGCCGACCCCACTTTATTTTCCACAATGCGAACGTCTGGGTCGCTAAATCTCGATCTAGGGTGTTCAGACCCGGCATCCGAACGCAGCTTGCACGTCGTTGCGCGCTGGTGCCGGTAGTGCGTCAGGACGATTGGGACATATAAAAGGAGCGAACCATGAACTATGCATCGATATCGAGAACTGCGGCCGGCTTCACGCTGGCCGCATTGCTGGGCGCATGCGGCGGCGGGGGTGGCAGCAGTACACCGGTCGCCGCGGTAGCTGCGCCCACGACTTTCACCGTTGCGGGCACCGCCGCCACCGGCGCCGCCCTGGATGGGGCAACCATTACCATCACCGGCAGCGACGGCAAGACCTACCCTGCTGCAGGTGACCCGCCGGTACTGACGGGGACCGACGGCAGCTACACGGTGACGCTGCCGCTCACAGCCAAGCCGCCGTTTGTGGTCACTGCGGTCAGGAATGACATCAGCCTGGTCAGCGTGGTGCCGGAGGCGAAGGACACGACCACCAATATCACGCCGGTGACCAACCTCATCGCCTCGCGCCTGTCGAGCTCGGGCGATCCGGCCAAGCTTGCCGCCGAGATCCAGGCCGACCCGAGCCTGGTCGATCTGGCGAAAGTGACCGCCAAGGTCGCCGAAGTCGTCGCCCTGATCAAGCCCGTAATGGATGCGATCGGCGACAGCACCGACCCCCTGAACGGCAACATCCAGGCCGCGGTCCAGGCCGGCACCGGCGCGGACAAGCTGCTCGATTCGCTGGCGATCAGCATCACGCCTTCGAGCGACAAGACCGTGAATATCGAAGTCTCGGTAAAGCAAAAGCTGGCCGAAGGCGAGCAGCCGACGGTAGTGGCGTTCAGCGGCGGCAGCGGCGCCACGGCGCCTGCTGCGGCATTGCCGACTGTGGCCGCCACCGACCTGGTGCCGAGCGGCAACGCTGCCCTGATCGACGACTTCCTCAAGCGCATGACGGCCTGCTACGCACTGCCGCAGGCCGAGCGCGTGAAGACGGGCGGCAAGAATGCAGCCGACATCATTGCCCCGAAGTGCGTGGATATCTTCTCCGGGCAGGACCCGGCAAACTTCCTGAGCAACGGCAGCGTCGTCGGCAATCCCGGCGCCTATGCCGGCATCTTCTCCATTACCGACGACCAGACCCGCCCGACCTTCGACCTTGGCAGCTATGAGTTCACGCGCGGCAACGGCGATCTGGTGATCGCGTATCGCGGCACCACCGGCGCCGACGTTGCCTACTATACGGCTGTGCTCAGGCAGGACGCCGATGGCAAACTGCGCTCCATCGGCAACCAGTACAAGTACAACGGCAGCGTGAACGCCTATCACCAGCTGCGCACCTATATCAACCAGACGGGTGCGGATTTCTACAGTACCGGGTACACCCTGTATGTCGCCAATACGGCCGACGTCGCAAACGTCGCCAAAGTCGTCGTGACTTCGCCCAAGGGCAATACCTTCCTGCTGAAGCCATCCGCGGGCTCGGCCTATTTCCCCCTGATCAAGGTCGCCAGCACCGGCAGCGAGACCGTCACCGGCACCGATTTCCTGCGCCTGCAAAGAGCGTATCTGGACAGCACCAACAGCGGTGATCCGAAGGACGCAGACACCCAGGATTTCTACTCCAATACGCGCTACGCGGAAGCCGATATCGTGGCGATTCCGAAGCAGGCCAGATGGAAGTTCGAATATTATCTGGCCGGGCAGACGACTCCCGACGCGACGCAGTATTTCACCACGCGCGCGCGCGCGATGACCATCGCCGAAATGCAGACGCAGAGCCTGGCCAATCTCACCGCCGATACCGTCACCGGCATCAAGAACAGCACCAAGGTCAACTCGAGCGGCGGGCTGTATTGGCCCACGCCTGTGGCACCGGATCTGATCAAACTGAGCTGGGAAGTGCCGTCGAGTGCTTTGCCGCCGACTCAGCTGCAGGCGTTTGGCGGCGGGACCTTCGGCGGGGTATACAGACTGTTCAATGACAGCGCCGCAGTCAAATCCAGCGCCACCAGCGGCACCATCACCTGCTCGGGCGCCGATCATTGCACCGCGGACGGCCATTTCCTGCCCGGCGGCATCGGCGGCGTGCACCTTTGGGCGACGACCCCAACAGGGCAACAGTTCGCGCACTACTATTCGGTCAGCACCATTACCATCCCTTGATCGAAGGGATCTGAGCGCGCACGAACCCGGACATTGCTAACCGGGTTTGCTGCGTGGCTCAGTCGCACTGTAGTAGATCGGAAGGCTGTCTTCGCCGGACGGCCTTCTTTTTTTGCGGGAATTCGGCGCCGCGGCCGGATGCATGCCGGGACAATATCCGGATGCGGCCGCGCGCCCGAAGATTTTTCATCCGTATTGACGATGCCGCAGCCCCGACCAACAGCTAATCTCCAAGCCTTGCGGCTTGCGGCCCTTGCATTCAGGATGCAGCGCAGCTTGGTAATCCGAACGCGGGCAACTGGTCATTGGAGCCGACCGTGCTGAAATGCCAATCCGATAGCGTGGTGGTCCACCGCCGCGGCGATCCGTACCCTACCCGCCTTGCGGGCCTGGCGTAGCCTGGCTCGCGCCCGGCACAGTCTGGAATGTAGAACCGAACATGCCGATGCCCAGCTGGCACGTGTCCCTGGCCGCAGCCAAGCGCCTCGCCCTGCGCTTTCCCGGCGTGACCGGGGTGGACTACGGCTACAAATACCATTCCGGGGCGCGCAGTTCCCGGCTGTGCGTGCGTTTCCACGTGGCGCACAAGCTGCCGCTGGAAGCGCTGCGTCCGCACGAAGTGCTGCCGGCCGATCTGGGATCCATCGCCTGCGATGTGCTGCAGGCGCGCTATGCGCCGCGTGCGGCGCCGCATTCGCGCCCCGGGGCGGGCGCCCTCGGCGCGATCGTGCGCGATGCCGGCAGCGGCCGGCTCTGCCTGTTGAGCAACTGGCATGTGCTCTGCGGGGGAGCGGGCGCGCGGCGCGGGGAGTCCGTTTTCCGGCCGGGCGAGGCGCGCCCCGGAACCGGGCCGGCGCGGGCGATTGCAGCGCTGGAGCGTTGGATCAATCCGAAACAAGGCTGCGATGCCGCCATTGCAGTTCTATCCGCGGAAATGCGCCACGCCGACGCATTCGCCGACATCGGCGTGCGTATCAGCGGCCTGGAGGAACCCCGGCTCGGGCTTGCCCTGCAAGGGTCCGGCGCCGCTCCCCTGAACCAGGCCCTCGTCGATGGCATCGAGGGCATGTACGAACTCGACTTCGGCGCCTATGGCGACCAGAAACACTGGATGAACGGTTTCAGGCTGGTGCCGGACCCGCAACACGGGCAGGATGCGATCGGCATGGGCGGCGATTCGGGCGCAATCTGGATCAATCGGGAAACCCGGCGCGCGGTGGCGCTGAACTTCGCCAGCAACGACAGCGCGGGCGCGGGTTCCGCCGTCGCGCATCCGCTATCGCGGATTTTCGAACTCCTGAATCTGGCGTTCTAGCCCGGCGTCGAATCAATCAGCGCCTGGGTTCACCATTTCGCCGGCAGCTTTCTGAGCAAGGCATAGTGCTGGCCTTCCAGCGCAACATAGCCGCCCTGCTGCAGGTCCTTGAGCAGGCGGCTCACCAGTTCGCGCGAGCAGCCGATGCGCTGGGCGATCTCGCGGTGCGTGAGCCTTTGCGCTATCAGGCGCGTGCCGTCGGCGCGCGCGCTGGCCAGGCCGTCGAACAGCCTGACCAGGCGCCCGTAGGCGTCCAGCAGCGCGAGGCTGCGGGCGCTCTCCGTGGCGAGGCGCGTGCGGCGGATCAGGCGCCGGATCAGCTCCAGCGTGAATTCGGCATTCGCCGCGAGGTGCTGGCGCAGCGCCTGCCCGCTGACCACGACGCAGACGCTGGCCTCCTCGGTGCAGACGCTGCCCGTGCGTGCGCCGCCGTCGAGCGACATTTCGCCCACGTACTCCCCGGGGCCGTAGATCGCCAGCGTGATCTCGCGGCCATTGGCGTCGGCGCAAAAAATGCGCAGGCTGCCGCTGAGCACCACGAACAGCGAGTCGCCGCGATCCCCGTCCTCGATGAGCGTGGTCTTGGCGCGGTAGTGCCTTATCGTGCCCTGTGCGGCAAGCTCGCGCAGCGGCGCCGGCAAGGCGGCCAGGAGTTCGGCGGCGTCAGGTTCTTTTTTCCGGGCAGGCAACACGGGCACGAGTATCGCAAGCTTCGCGTCACGAACGCAAGCCGCACCGGGATTTGCAGCAGGGAAACGGCTGCAGGAATTGCCGTCCCGGCCGAGACCTGGAATCCGCTGCTGCAAAGCCTGACGCGTCCTCAGTGGGCCTGCGCCAGCCCCTGCAGCGGCCGGATCGGCGGCAGGCTGGTCAGGCGCGCCATCAGCACGCGCAGCGATGCGGCGCCGGTCTTCTCGCGTATGCTCCCGAGCTGGGTGCGCACCGTGCACAGGGCCACGCGCTGCTGCTGCGCGATCGCCTCTACGCTCAATCCGCGCATGATCGCGGGCAGCAGCGCCTGTTCGGCTCCGGTGAGGCCATGGATGCGGCCGTAATGGCGCAGCGTCAGGGCTTCGCAGGCATCGCGCTTGCCCAGCAGGACCAGGGCGAAGGGCGCATCGGCAGCAGCCGGCGCCGCGCCCGCCCCCAGCGGCACGAGGGAAAGCGCCAGCTCGCCATCGCCGCCGCTCAAGGCCACCAGGCTGCGCTGGCCCTGGTGGATGCTTGCCAGCGCCGCCTCCAGTTTCGCGCCGTGGCGCGCCGAGCGCGCGGCGAGCCTGCCCTGGCGCTGGCGCAGGAAGCGCTCGCCGCCCAGTTCTTGGCGCGCCAGCTGGTTTGCATGCAGTATTTTTGCATCGGCACCGATGACGATGAGACCGTAGTCGATTTCATCGAGCAGGCTTACCAGGACGCCGGAGTGCAGGCGCGCGCCCCCGTCCTGACGGACGCCCGGGCGCAGCGCTTCGGCGTAGCTCCCATGCGATGCGTACGCATCGTCGAGACTGCCGTGGCCGTCCATTTGCGCGTCGTACATGTCCTTCCCCCTGTGCGTAACGATGCCTGCAGTGTAGGAACGGCAGAGGCGCAAGGGATGTAACAGTTGCGGCGCGGAGGTGTGAACTATTTACCTTGACGCGCAAAGCCGCACAGCGGGCGCGAGCGGCATTTCATCCATTCGAATGATGCCTGCCCCGGAACCCGCCGGCATACTCGGTTCCAGGGTGGCGGCTACGCCATGGATTGCGGACAGGGGGGAGGGACGACTATGCCGTACGCACTTTTCGCCATCGGCCTGGTCTTTTGCATCTCCATGCTGCTGCTCGGCATCTACCTGATCATCGCCGAAGCGATAGACACCGCCGCCGGCCCGGACGACGATAAGCCCTTGCGCGAATGAGCGCGCGCCGCGCCGCCTAGCCTTCGAGCATGCGATAGATCTCGGTGTGATCGGCCGCGCCGCCCAGTCTCTCCTCAGCCTCGGCCCACGACTTGAGCAGGACCTCGCCCAGCAGGGTCTGCGCGCCCAGGCCGTGCGCGAGGTCGGTGGCGATGTTGATGTCCTTCTTCATCAGCCCGAGGCTGAAGCCGGAGTTGAACTGCCCGGAGACGATGAATTGCATCAGCTTGTTCTCGGTGCTGTTGTTCTTGCCGGTAGAGGCATTGAGCACCGCCACGATCTTGTCCGGCGCAATGCCGAATGCGGCGCCGACCTTGAGCGCCTCGCACGCCGCGAGCAGGCCCGCCGCCGAGACATAGTTGTTGAGCGCTTTCATCGCATGACCCGAGCCGAGCATCCCGGTCTCGATCACCGACCTGCCCATGGTGAGGAGCAGCGGCTTTACCCGGGCGATGACCGCCGCATCGCCCCCGGCCATGATCGCAAGCGATCCGTCGATGGCGCGCTTCACCCCGCCGGACACCGGCGCATCGATCAGGTCGACGCCCGCCTGCTTCAGGCGCGCGCCGAGCTCGCGCGTAACGCCGGGGCTGGACGAGCTCATGTCGATGACGGTTGCGCCGCGCTTCAGCCGCGCCGCGAGCGCGTCGCCTTCGCCGTAGAGCACCTGCCGCACCACCCTGCTGTCGGGCAGCATCAGGATCACGACATCGCAGGCGCGTCCCAGGTCGGCAAGGCTGGTCGCGGGCGTTACCCCGGCCGCCGCGCCTAGCGCCTTGAGCGCCGCTGCCGAGGCGTCGTAGGCACGCAGCGCATACCCATGCGCGGCGATGCGCGTCGCCATCGGCAGGCCCATCTTGCCGATGCCGACGAAACCGACGGCGTAGCTGCCCGCCGCCGTGCTCATTTCTTGGCGTCGACCTCGGCGAACACTTCCTTCGCCACGCGCATCGCGTCCAGCGCCGCCGGCACGCCGCAGTAGATCGCCGCCTGCAGGAATACCTCGCGGATTTCAATCCGGCTGAGGCCGTTGTTGAGCGCCCCCAGCACATGCAGTTTTATTTCATGCGGGCGGTTGAGCGCAGTGAGCATGGCGAGGTTGAGGAAGCTGCGCGTCTTGCGATCGAGTTCGGGCCGTGTCCACACCGTGCCCCAGCAGTATTCGGTCACCAGGTCCTGCATCGGTTTGCTGAATTCGTCCGGCGCCTTCACCGACTTGTCCACGTATTCGGCGCCCAGCACCGCGCGCCTGACTGCGAGCCCTTCATCGTAGGTTTTCTTGTCCATGCGTATGCTCCTTTGGAGTTGAATGGCCGATTGACTTGCCGGCCGGCTACTGATGCGCCGCCTGCGGCCCGAGCAGCGCGGCGCGAAAGCGGTTCTTCAGCAGCGCGCCGTCGCGCGGCGGCAGCACCAGCGGCAGCCGCTCTGCATCGATTTTTATCTGCGCGAACACGGTGCCCGCGCCGGCATGGATGCGTTTTTTCAGCCGCAACACTTCCGCCGCGGTGCGCACGCCGTAGCTGCGCGCGATGCCGGCGGCCCTGGCCATCCCCGCGAGGTCGACGCCGTGCGCGGTGTGCGTCTCCTGCATGCCGGTCTCGCCGTAGCGTTCATTGTCCAGCACCACGATCGAGAGCTTGGGCGGCCGCTGCACCGCGATCGTGGCAAGCGCGCCCACGCCCATCAGCATCTCGCCGTCGCCGGTGATCACCAGCACCTTCTTCTTCGGCTGCGCCAGCGCGAGGCCGAGGCCGATCATCGCCGCCCCGCCCATCGCCCCCCACAGCGGAAAATTCAGCGCGTGATCGCCCGCTGCGCTGATGTCCCAGGCAGGCGCGCCCAGCCCGCCGACCACCAGCAGATCCCCGCGCCCGGCCAGCAGCTGCTTCACCACCTCGCGACGAAGCAGTCGCTTTTCTGTTTGTTTGCTCATAGTGACACGCTCTGCGTAAGTTTGCGGAAGTCCTTCGCGCCGAGCGCGCGCTGGCCGATCAAGAGCGCGACCGGGCGATAGGTGTTGAAGGCGAGGCGCAGCGCCCCCGAGGCCATCTCGATGAGCGCATCGGCCGTATCGGCGCGCTTGACGATCACGCCCATCGCCTCGAGCACCGCCTGCGTCGCATTGCCCATGGGAATCTGCGCCGGGTTGAATTCGCCGTGGTCGCCGCGCATGGTGACCAGCATCAGCAGCGGAAACTGGCAGGCGATCGGCAGGGTGAGCATGTTGATGCAGTTGCCCACGCCGCTGCTTTGCATCAGCAGCACGCCTTTTTCGCCGCCGAGCCAGGCGCCGGCCAGCTGCGCCACGCCCTCCTCCTCGGTGGTGAGCCTGACCACGCGCATGGATTCGTCTTTTTCGCACAGCCCGATCAGGCGCGCATGCCCCGCGTCCGGGACGATCGCCACCTGGCGCACTCCGGCCGCGCGCAGCAGCGCGTGCAGCGCGTCGGGCCAGGCGGACTCGGCGGTTTGTTTCATGTGTATTCCGTGAGTGTGGGAGGAACAGCGAACGATGCCGATCATACAATATTGCCGCGGCGGCCGGCGCGCGCGGATTCCTGCGTCGGGATTGCGCGCTGGGGTAAAATCGCGCATGCATACCGCCACGCGCTTTCACCACCATGAATAAGCCTGCCGGCGCGCCCGCCGCGCACCTCACCAACTTCATCCGCAACATCATCGACGCGGACCTGGCTGGGGACAAGTATGCCGCGCGCACCTGGGGCGGGCGGCCCGGCCCGGCGGCGGCGCACGCAGGCGCGCCCGCAGACCCGGCCCGAATCCGCACGCGCTTCCCGCCCGAGCCCAACGGCTACCTGCACTTCGGCCACGCCAAGTCGATCTGCCTCAATTTCGGCCTCGCGCGCGATTACGGCGGCGTGTGCCACATGCGCTTCGACGACACCAACCCGGAGAAAGAGGAGCAGGAGTATGTCGATTCCATCCTCGCGGCGGTGCGCTGGCTCGGCTTCGACTGGAGCGCCCACGGCAGCGAGCACCTCTACCATGCGAGCGACTATTTCGATTTCATGTACCAGGCAGCCGAATATCTGGTCGGCGCCGGCCACGCCTATGTCGACGAGCAGAGCGCGGAGGAGCTGCGCGCCACGCGCGGCACGCTGACCGAGCACGGCCAGGCGAGCCCCTGGCGCGAGCGGCCCGCGGCCGAGTCGCTCGCGCGCCTGCGCGAAATGCGCGACGGCAGGCACGCCGACGGCGCCATGGTACTGCGCGCGAAGATCGACATGACTTCGCCCAACATCAACCTGCGCGACCCGGCGATCTACCGCATTAAGCGCGCGACCCACCACCGCACCGGCGACAAGTGGTGCATCTATCCGATGTACACCTACGCGCACCCGATCGAGGACGCGCTGGAGCAGATCACCCATTCCATCTGCACGCTGGAGTTCGAGGACCAGCGCCCGTTCTACGACTGGCTGCTCGCGCGCCTGGCCGAGGGCGGGCTGCTGGCGCGGCCGCTGCCGCAACAAATCGAGTTCGCGCGGCTCAACCTGACTTATGTCATGCTGTCCAAGCGCAAGCTGATTCAGCTGGTGGACGACAAGCACGTCGACGGCTGGGACGATCCGCGCCTGCCGACGCTGGTGGCGGCGCGCCGGCGCGGCTACACCCCCGAAGGCTTCCGCCTGTTCGCCGAGCGCATCGGCGTGTCCAAGTCCGACGCCTGGATCGAATATGGCGTGCTCGAAGAATGCATGCGCGAGCATCTGAACGAGGTCGCGCCGCGGCGCACCGCCGTGCTCGATCCGGTGAAACTCGTCATCGACAACTACGCCGAGGGCGCCGAGGAGGAATGCCTCGCGCCCAATCATCCGCAAAAGCCCGAGCTGGGCAGGCGCGCGCTGCCGTTCTCGCGCGAGCTGTGGATAGAGCGCGAGGACTTCATGGAAGCCCCGAGCAAGGGCTACTTCCGCCTGTACCCGGGAAACCGGGTGCGCCTGCGCTATGGCTTCGTGATCGAATGCACCGGCTGCGACAAGGATGCCTCGGGCAGGATCAGCGCGGTGCATTGCAATTATTTCCCCGACAGCAAATCGGGCACGCCCGGCTCCGACACCTACAAGGTGAAAGGCAATATCCATTGGGTCTCGGCACGGCATGCCTACCGCTGCGAAGTGCGCCTCTACGACCGCCTGTTCCGCGTGGCCCAGCCCGGCGCGGGCGAGCGCGACTTTCTGCTCGACCTCAATCCGGACGCGAAACAGGTGATCAGCGCCCAGCTCGAGCCCTCGCTGCGCGAAGCCCAGCCGGAGGAGCGCTTCCAGTTCGAGCGCCACGGCTACTTCGTCGCCGACCGCGTCGACTCGATGCCTGGCGCGCCGGTGTTCAACCGCGCGGTCACGCTGAAGGACACCTGGCAGAAATAAATCGCCGGGAATTTTCGCTTCTGGGGAGAGATGAATGAAAGCCGTCGGACTGTACCGCTATCTGCCCATAGACGATCCCGATTCCTTTCTCGATCTGGAGCTCGACACGCCCGTCGCCGGCGGTCGCGATCTGCTGGTCGAGGTGAAGGCGATATCGGTCAATCCCGTCGACGCCAAGCGGCGCGCGCCCAGGGACCAGGTCGAGAAGACGCCGCGCGTGCTCGGCTGGGACGTCGCCGGCGTGGTCAAGTCGGCCGGCCCTCAGGTCACGCTGTTCAAGCCCGGCGATGCGGTGTATTACGCCGGCAGCATCCTGCGTCCGGGCGGCAACTGCGAATTCCATCTGGTGGACGAGCGCATCGTCGGCAGGAAACCGGCGAACCTCGGCTTCGCCGAGGCGGCAGCGCTGCCGCTCACCACCATCACCGCCTGGGAAGGCATGTTCGACCGGATGGGCATCTCGCGCGCGGGCGCCGATGCGGGCAAGGCGCTGCTCGTCATCGGCGGCGCCGGCGGCGTCGGTTCGATCGCAATCCAGCTGGCGAAAAAACTCGCCGGCCTGAGCGTGGTCGCGACCGCTTCGCGGCCGGAATCGGCGGCCTGGGTGCGCGCGCTCGGCGCCGACCAGGTGATCGACCACAACAAGGAACTCGCGCCGCAGCTCGAGGCGCTGGGCATGAAGGAGGTCGATTACATCTTCTGCCTCAACAGCACCGACCGCTGGCTGCCTGCGCTCGCGCCGGTGATCAAACCGCTCGGAAAAATCTGCACCATCGTCTCGGCGCAAAAGCCGCTCGATCTGACCCCGCTCATGGGCAAGAGCACCACCATCGCCTGGGAGTTCATGTTCACGCGCTCCAGCTTCCAGACGCCGGACATGATCGAGCAGCACAATCTGCTCAATGAAACCGCGGCGCGGATCGAGGCGGGCGCGCTGAAGACCACGCTCAGCGCCAACCTGGGCAAGATCAACGCCGCCAATCTAAAATACGCGCACCGGCTGATCGAGGCGGGACACACGCTGGGCAAGATCGTGCTCGAGGGATTTTGAGCCGGACTGAAATCCCGGCCGAGTCGCCCTACGCCTGGGCGCGGCTCGCCGCCGCGCTGGCGCTGATGACCATAGGCGGCTCCGGCATGTACGCGGTCACGGTGGTGCTGCCGCGCGTGCAGGCGGATTTCGGCATCGGGCGCGCAGATGCCTCCCTGCCTTACACCTTCACCATGATCGGCTTCGGCTTCGGCGGCATCCTCATGGGGCGGCTGGCCGACCGCTACGGCGTCATGGTCCCGGTGATCGTCGGTGCGCTCGGGCTGTGCGCCGGCTTCGTCGCCGCCGGCACGGCCGGCAGCATCTGGCAGTTCAATCTGGCGCAGGGCCTGCTGATCGGGCTGCTGGGGACCTCGGCAACGTTCGCGCCCCTGGTCGCGGACATTTCGCTCTGGTTCACGCGCAGGCGCGGCATCGCCGTCGCGATCTGCATCAGCGGCAACTATCTTGCCGGTACCATCTGGCCGCCCTTGATGCAGCATTACATCGACAGCGCCGGCTGGCGCCAGACCTACATCGGCATCGGCGTGTTCTGCCTGCTTGCGATGCTGCCGCTCGCGCTGTTCCTGCGCCCGCGCCCGCCGGTTCCGGAGCTGCCGGCGGCGGGCACTGTCGCGGCGGGCGCCGAGGGCACGCTCGGACTCGCGCCGGGCACCCTGCTGACGCTGCTTTGCGTGGCCGGCGTCGCCTGCTGCGTCGCCATGTCGATGCCGCAGGTGCATATCGTCGCCTACTGCGGTGACCTCGGCTTCGGCCCGGCACGCGGCGCGCAGATGCTCTCGCTCATGCTCGGCTTCGGCATCGTCAGCCGGCTCACTTTCGGCTGGGTTTCGGACCACATCGGCGGGCTGCGCACGCTGCTGCTGGGTTCGACGCTGCAGTGCGTGGCATTGCTGCTGTTCCTGCCGTTCAAGGGGCTGGTGTCGCTCTATCTGGTGTCGGCGCTGTTCGGCCTGTTCCAGGGCGGCATCGTTCCTTCCTATGCCCTGATCGTGCGCGAGCACTTCACCGCGCGCGAAGCCGGCGCGCGCGTGGGCACGGTGCTGATGGCGACCCTTTTCGGCATGGCGCTGGGCGGCTGGATGTCCGGGGCAATCTTCGACGCCACCGGCTCCTATCGCGCCGCCTTCGTCAATGGCATCGCCTGGAACCTGGTCAATATCGGGATCGTGCTCGCGCTGCTCTATCGCCTGCGCGGGCGCGCCGCGCTTGCCGCATAGCCGGAGGCCGGCGCGATTCAGGCCCGCTGGCGCAGCGCCGGGGCTTGCTCGTCGCCGAGATTCCAGGTGTCGCGCAGCACGCCCAGCAACGCCCGGATCGCCGGATCGTCCTTGCGCGCGAGCGGATAGATGAACCACAGCGTGGTTTCGAGGCGCACGTCGCGCCACAGGCAAACCTCGCCCGCCGCCGCCTTTTCCAGCGCCAATTCTTCGCGGATCAGCGACAGTCCGACACCGGACACGACCAGGCTGGCGATCACCGATTCCTGGTCCGCTTCGACCACCCTGGTCGGCTCCATGCCGTGCTTGTCGAACAACTCGCGCACCAGCTTATGGTGGCTGCTGATCGAGGGCGTAGTGACCCAGGGCTGATTCGCGATGGCGTCCCAGTCCGCGTCGACGACCCGTTCGTTCCAGGCCGCCGGCGCAGCGACACGGTAAGTGACGCCGCGCAGCCGCAGCCGCCCCACGAGCCGGTGCTCCAGGTCGCCGTAGTAGAAGCTCGCGTCCAGGTCGCCGTCGCGCACTTTGGCAAACGCCTCGCCGGTCACCTCCTGATGCAGCTCGAGCTGCAGCAGCGGGTAGCGTTCCACCGTGGCGCTGAGAAATTCACCGATGCGGATGAAGCCCGGATCCGACATCGTCCCCACGCGCACGCGCCCGGCCACTTCGCCTTTGAGCGCCTTGGCCTCATTGCGCAAGGCCTGGGCCGCGGCCAGAACTTTCTGCGCGTATGCCAGCAGGGTCTGGCCAGCGGTGGTCGGCACCATGCCGCTGGAAGTGCGCTCGAACAGCGCCAGGTCGAGTTCCTCCTCCAGCGCCTTGATTTGCGCGCTGACCGCGGGCTGGCTGACGTGAAGTTTCTCCGAGGCGCGCGTCAGGTGGCCGGCCTCGGCCACGGCGACGAAGCTGCGCAGCTGGTAAAGCTCCATTTCTGTCGGTTCCGTTTTCTAGAAAAACTGCCGCAGAGCGCGAAGAAATTGCCCTCGTGCATCCCCGAATCGGGCCGGTTCGAGCCAGGGCACGAGCCGGTTTCGAACAAATTTGTTGCGTTGCATCATAGCATTATGCCGGACATAAGGGAAAGCGATGGCCAATATCCGATCATGCGATTGGATAATCCGGGATTTGCTCCGTAATATCCTACGCATACGGCACGATAGCTGTGCTGAATCAAGCGCATTTTGAGGACATTTGACATGAGACTTTACGCCCCCCTTGACGAAGGTGACAGCATCCTACGCCCGGACGCCGCGTTTGGCGAGCCTGCGGTCAGGGTTTTCAGGTCACCCGCGCCGGCGGCAGATTTTGTGCGGAGCAATATCAAAGCCGAGGCAGCCGCGGAAACCGCCCTCGATATTCATGCAATCGAGCAACTAGCGCGGCGTCAGCGCAGCATCGAACTCGCGCGCATGATCAAGGCCATGTTCGCGGCCATCGGCGCATGGCTCGAGCGCACCGAGAACTACGATCGCGACAGCTTCTTCGCCGCGGCCGACAACCTCTCCGACCTGGAACAACGCCAGCGCCATTACGAGCGCACCGGCCTGGCGCACTACTGATTCAGCGGCAGGTCGGGCGCGCCCGGCCTGCCGAAGTCGATAACGCAGGCGCAAGGCCTGCGTTGGGTGTCGCGAGTCGGATTACTGGAAAATGCGCGGCAGGGTTCGACCGATGGCACCGGAAAGCAGCGCGTCGGCAATATCATCGAATGGCGTCGGTTCGGCGTTGACGATCACCACCCGCGCGCCCGCCGCTTTCGCTTCGGCCACCGCGCCGGCAATCGGGTATACCTGCAGACTGCTGCCGACCGCGATGAAGCAGTCGGCCTCGGCGGCGCAGCGCATGGCGCGGTCTATCACCTCCGGAATCAGGCTTTGACCAAAGGATATGGTATCGCTCTTGAGGATACCGCCGCAGAGACTGCACGGGGGATCTTCTTCGCCGGTCAGGAGGCGCACCAGCGTTTCCTGCATAGGTCCTTTCCAGCCGCAACTCATGCACACCACCCTGAGCACGGTGCCGTGCACTTCGATCACGCGTTCGGGCGAATTGCCCGCCTTCTGATGCAGTCCGTCTATATTCTGGGTAATCAGCGCATGCAGCTTGCCGCGCCGCTCGAGCGCGGCGATGGCGGCGTGGCCCGCGTTGGGCTGCGCCTCCCATGCCGGGTGCACCAGCCGCGCCTGCCAGGCTTTCTTGCGTATCTCGGCATCGGCCATGTAATAGCGTATGTTCGAAAGTTTCTCCGCCTGAGGATCGCGCGTCCATACGCCCTGCGGACCGCGGAAATCCGGAATGCCGGACTCCGTGGAAATGCCGGCGCCGGTGAGAACCACCACGCGCTCGGCCGCTTCAACCCAGCCGCGCACGCGATCGATCGACGCCTCCACCCCTGCCATGCCCGCGCTCCCCATTGCACCGTCAAGTACCGTGGAATTCTAGCATCGGCCCGTGCACGGCACAGCTTGCCACCCGGCGCTTTAGGGGCAAGAATGGCGCATGCGCAAGTCATATTGAAAAGGAAACGCGATGTTCAAGCTGCAAGTTCAGGAAGACGAAAAGGATCCCCAAGCCTGGCACGACGTCAAGGGGCCGGATGGAAAATTGCTTACTTTCGAATCCGAGGCCGCCGCCCACGCCAAACTGGAGGAGTTGTATCCCATCCTGGTCAAGCTCGAGCGCTTTTCGGCTGGGCCGAAGCGCACGCGCGCAGTCGTGATGTACGCCGAGAAAGAGGGCTAGGGAAGCGCATTCGCCGGTCCGACCGGCACACACCGCTATGTTGCGCTGCAGCATCAATCGGCATATAGTCGCGGTCCTCGCTTAGCCTGATTGAGGATTGATTCCAATGACCTCAAGCGCCGGACCGAACGGCAAGTCCCCGCTGCCGATACTGACCCTTGCCGCGCTCGGCGTCGTCTATGGCGACATCGGCACCAGCCCCTTATACGCGTTCAAGGAGGCTTTCAGCGGCCCCCACGGTCTGCCCCTGACCGAGGCGAACGTGCTCGCGGTGCTGTCGATGATGTTCTGGTCGGTCACGTTGATCGTTTCCCTGAAATACGTGACCATCGTGCTGCGCTTCGACAACGGCGGCGAAGGCGGCATCCTGGCGCTGCTCGCGCTCGCCTCGCGGCTGACGCGCGACCGCCCGCGCCTTGCCTGGACAGTGGGGATGATCGGCATTTTCGGCGCGTCGCTGTTTTACGGCGACGCCGTGATCACCCCCGCGATCTCGGTGCTCTCGGCGGTGGAAGGCATATCCGTCGCCACGCCCGCCTTCGAGCGCTGGATCCTTCCCATCACCGTCGCGGTCCTGGTCGGCTTGTTCGCGATGCAGAGCCACGGTACCGGCGCCTTGGGCAAGCTGTTCGGCCCGCTGACCGTGCTGTGGTTTCTTGCCCTGGCAATACTGGGCGGGATCTCGATAACGCACACGCCCGGCGTGCTGGCGGCGCTGGATCCGCGGCATGCGCTCGCGTTCGCCCGGCACTCGCCCGGCCTGACCTTTCTCGTGCTCGGGGCGGTGTTCCTCGCGCTTACAGGCGCGGAGGCGCTGTACGCCGACATGGGGCACTTCGGCGCAACGCCCGTGCGGCTTGCCTGGTTCGGTCTGGTATTTCCATCACTGATGCTCAATTACTTCGGCCAGGGCGCGCTCGCGCTGCGCGATCCCGCCGCAATGAAAAATCCGTTCTACCTGCTCGCGCCGAATGAACTTCTGATCCCGCTGGTATTTCTTGCTACCGTGGCGACCATCATTGCTTCGCAGGCGACCATCTCCGGCGCATTCTCGGTTACCCATCAGGCAGCCCGTCTCGGCTATCTCCCGCGCATGCACACCCAGCACACTTCCGAAACCGAGCGCGGCCAGATCTATATCGCGCAGGTGAACTGGGTCATGCTGATACTCGTGGTCCTGCTGGTGCTGGCTTTCAAGAATTCGGGCGCGATTGCCTCGGCCTACGGCATCGCCGTGTCCGGAACCATGGTGCTTACTACCGCGCTGGTCGCGATAGTCGCCTTTTCGATTCGCCGGCGGCCGAACCTGCTGTTCTTCCTGGTGCTCGCGCTGATCGGTTCGATGGAACTCGTGTTCTTCGCTGCAAACGCGACCAAGTTCGCAGATGGCGGCTGGTTTCCGCTCCTGTGCGGCCTGGTGCTGTTCGTACTGCTGACGACCTGGAAACGCGCGGCGACGATCCTTACTGCGCGCGAGACCAGCAGACGCGTGACGCTCGACGCCTTCCCGGCGCTGTGCAGCGCCGATATCCCGCGCGTGGCGGGCACCGCAGTGTTCCTCACGCAGGACCGGGACTCGGTGCCCACGGTGCTGCTGCACAACCTCAAGCACAACAAGGTACTGCACCAGCGCATCGTGTTCCTGACCATAACCAACGAAGACGTGCCGCGCATCGCCGACATCGAACGCACCGAAGTGAAGGTGCTCGAGCGCGGCCACGTCTACCAGGCAACGCTGCGCTACGGCTTCATGGAGCAGCCTGACGTGCTGAAGGGGATGAAGCTGCTCGAGCGTCACGGACTGCAATTCGACGCTCTGGACACGACGTTCTTCCTCGGCAAGACCACGCTCGCTCGCGCGGCGAAGCGCGGACTGTTTACCTGGCGCCGGGAACTGTTCCGCTGGATGCAGCGCAACAGCCCCTCGCCAGCCGAGTATTTCGGCCTGCCGCCGGATCGCGTGATCGAACTCGGGACGCGGATTACGCTGTAGGGCCGGATTCACGCCGACGCGGCCGCGCCTTCGCGCCCTCTCGCGCGTCAGTCGAAAGCGCGAAAGCGAATGGCGGGATCGCGTTTGATCTGGTCCGCCAGCGCGACTTCCCAGCTGAGATACGCGCGCGCATGCTTTTCGTAGTCGCGGGCGTGATCGTAGGGTTTGTACCAGACGTCGTCCAGCGAGGTAGTGGCGTTGTCGATGCCGGTCTCCAGCGGCAGCTTCTGCGCGAACCAGGCCGCGTTGCCGCCTTCGAGCACGCGCACTTCCGCGGCCGGCCACAGCGCCGCGGCTTCCGGCGCCGCCAGATGCGCCAGCGCGGCGTCTTCCGATGTCAGCACCAGCGTGCGTGCAGCGGCCAGCCTCGCTTGCGCCTCGGCCAGCCGCGCGCGCACCGCCCACCAGGCGCCCGGGATGTGCCGGTCGCGAAACCTGAGGCTGGTCGCAAGATCGAGCACGGTTGCATCGCCTTGTCGCGAGCGCTGCGCCAATTCGCTCGCGCTGATGGTGCGCCATTGCATCGATCCCGGCGGCATCTGCGCGCGCGCGCCGCTTGCGAGCTCCCAGCCGCCAAAACCATCCTCGCCCTCGGGCTCGAGCGCATAGACTTCGTTCCAGCCCATTTGCCTGAGCCAGGAGGCGGTCATCACCGAGCGCACCCGCTCCGGATCGATCAACACGATGCGCGCGCCGCGCACGCCGACGAATTCATCGGTTGCCTGTACCAGTTGCCCGCCGGGTGCATGGCGCGAGGCGGCGATGCGCGCCTGCTCGAATTCCTGCAGCGTGCGCACGTCGAGCAGGTACAGCGTGCGCGATGAATCGCGCTGCCAGGCCTCGACCTGGGCGCGCCCGGCGAACTTCACTTCGAAGCGCCGCGCCACGCGCTCGGCCGCCGCGCGCGCCCGCGCGGCGCCCGCTGCAGTGGGAGCCGGCGCCACCGCAGTCGCGCCGCGCTCGCAGCGGTAGCCGGCCAGTTCCCAGCCCATGGTGCCATCCTTTAGGGCGACCACCTTGTTCGGAATGCCCGCATTCCTGAGCGACTGGCAGCCGATGATGCTGCGCGTGCGCCCGGCGCAGTTGACTACCACCAGGGTATCGGGATCGGGTGCGAGGTCGTGCACGCGAAAGACCAATTCGGCACCGGGCGCGTCGATCCCGCCCGGGATGCTCATGCGGTGATACTCCTCGTAGGGCCGCGAATCGAGGATGAGGAGTTTCCTGCCGCTGTCGATCAGCCGCCTGACTTCCTGCGGCGGCACGCGCGGCGTGTCGTAACGATGCTCGACGAATTCGCCGAAGGCCTTGGACGGGACATTGACGCCGGAAAACAGCTCGCCGCCCGCAGCGGCCCAGCCGGCGCAGCCGCCCTCGAGTATCGCGATGTCGGTGAAACCGAGTGCTCCCAGCTTTGCCGCGGCGCGTTCGGCCAGGCCTTCGCCGCCGCCGTCGAGCAGCACCAAAGGCGCGCTGCGCCGCGGCAGCAGGTCGCCGGCCATCATTTCCAGGCGCGACAGCGGCAGCGAAGCCGCGAAGAACGGATGTCCCTGGTAGTGCACGCCCTGCTCGCGCACGTCTAGCAGTGCCAGCTCGGCGTTGGCGAGCAGCAGCCCGCGCAGCGCGGCGCTCGCGATGGCACGGCTCATCGGACCGGCTTGTCGCTACGCCTCGGGGCTTCGCCCGCAGGGTCCCGCGCCGGGCTCATGCGCGCACCGGGCGCGCTTCGCGGATGTCGGAATGCGGCGGAAAGATCTTCCAGTCGCGCTCTTCCTCGCGGTAGTACTCGCGCCGGTTCAGCTGCTCCAGCGCCAGGCCGTACATGTGGAAATTCAGAAGCGGCGCGTCGATGTGGATGGAATGCAGGTCCTCCGGCATGAAGGATACGCCGGAGCCCTGGCGCACCACGTGCCTGCCTTTCTCGCGCACGCCGTTGTCTGCGGTGCGGTCGTAGAAGCGGTTCAGTTCCTCCCCGGCGACGCCGACGATCACCGCCCAGGTAGTGTGGTTGTGCGCGGGCGTATGATGCCCGCCGAGCGAGGAATTGGCGTACAGGGCAAAGCGATGGTCGCTGTCCTCGGACAGACGGTAGAGGCAGGATTTGCGCGCCCCGCCGGGCGCGGGCGGCGGAAAATCCTGCGCCGTGAACAGCTCGCTGCGCGCCGCGAGCCGGATCAGCCGCTGGCGTATCTTCGCCAGCGCCTGGCGCGTGACGCCCTCGGCCTGTTCGATGACGCGAATGTCCGCCACCGCGGCGTCGATTTCGCGCGTACGCTCGAGTGTCCTGTCCACGGGTATCCCTCCTGCGCCAGTTTCAGCGCGATAGTGTTCACCGGTCTCGATTCCAGCCCGCATCAGCGCTTTGCGCCAGGCATTCGGGGCTTGGCTACGAGCCGCCGCGCCGCTGCAGCCCCATCCCGGCAAGCGAGCAATCTACCTGATGCCGCCCAGGCGGGCAATGCCGCGCCGGCCCCGCTGCAGCTGCGCGCACCGGGCTTGACTCCGGCCGCGGCGGCGTCTATTAATAAACTGTGGCCACGGAAGGAGGCGAATCGACTGGATAGTGATTTCTGATACCACCACAAGGGGGCGCAAGCCCCTAACCCGCCGTAACTACGGCAGCGGCACTTCCAAAATGGGTGCCCACAAGCCCCGCGATTAGCGGGGCTTCCTTTTTTGGGCTCCCCGCGATTAGCGGGGCTTCCTTTTTTGGGCTCCCCGCGATTAGCGGGGCTTCCTTTTTTGGGCTGCCTGCGACAAGCGGGATCTTCTTCCCTACGCCGGATCAGGCCGGCGCAAGCGCATGCTCGCGCGTCTCGTGGAACACCAGTTGGGGCCAGCGCTCCTGCGTGAGCTGGAGGTTGACGCGGTTGGGGGCGAGATACGCGAGGTTGCCCGCGGCATCGCGCGCGACATTGTGCCCCAGCGTCTTTTCGAAATCGGCGAGCACGCGCCGGTCCTCGCCGGTGACCCAGCGCGCGCAGGTGATCGCGGTGCCCTCGAACACCGCGTCGACGCCGTATTCGCTCTGCAGCCGGCTGGCCACCACCTCGAACTGCAGCACGCCCACAGCGCCCAGGATCAGATCCCCGCCCAGCGCAGGCTTGTACACCTGCACCGCGCCTTCCTCGCCGAGCTGCTGCAGGCCCTTGTGCAGCTGCTTCACCTTGATCGGATTGCGGATGCGCACGGAGCGGAAGAAATCCGGGGCGAAATAGGGAATGCCGGTGAACGACAGCGCTTCGCCTTCGGAAAAGCTGTCGCCGATCTGCATCTGGCCGTGGTTGGGCAGGCCGATGATGTCGCCGGCATAGGCCTCTTCGACCTGTTCGCGGTTCGAGGCCATGAAAGTGACCACGTTGTTCACCTTGATGTCGCGCCCGATGCGCAGGTGCCTGATTTTCATGCCGCGCTCGAAGCGCCCCGAACACACGCGCAGAAAGGCGATGCGGTCCCGGTGCGCCGGATCCATATTGGCCTGGATTTTGAACACGAAACCGGAGAAGCGCGCTTCGTCCGGGGCAACCACGCGTGTCGTGGCGTCGCGCCCGCGCGGCCCCGGCGCCCAGTCGATCAGCGCGCTGAGGATCTCGCGCACGCCGAAATTATTTACCGCCGAGCCGAAAAACACCGGCGTCTGCCTGCCTTCGAGGAAAGCGTGCCGATCGAACGGATGCAGCGCGCTGCGCACCAGCGCGACTTCGCTCTTGAGTTGTTCGATCTCGCGCGGAAACATATCGGCCAGGCGCGGATTGTCGATGCCGGCGACAGTCTCGAATTCCTGGTCGGCGCGGTCCTCGCCGGCGGTAAACAACAGTATCTCGTCGCGCAGCAGATGGTAGACCCCGCGAAAAGTCTTGCCCATGCCGATCGGCCAGGTCACCGGAGCGCACTGGATCTTCAGCACCTCCTCCACCTCTTCCACCAGGGCCACCGGGTCCCGGGTTTCGCGGTCCATCTTGTTCATGAAGGTGAGGATGGGGGTGCTGCGCATGCGGCAGACGTTGAGCAGCTTGATCGTCTGCTCTTCCACGCCCTTGGCCGCATCGATCACCATCAGCGCCGAATCGACCGCCGTGAGCACACGATAGGTGTCCTCGGAGAAATCCTGGTGTCCCGGGGTGTCCAGCAGGTTCACCACGCAGTCACGAAATTCGAACTGCATCACCGAGCTCGCCACCGAAATGCCGCGCTGCTTCTCGATTTCCATCCAGTCCGAGGTCGCGTGGCGGCGGCTTTTGCGCGCCTTCACCGTTCCCGCAAGGTGGATGGCACCGGAAAAAAGCAGCAACTTTTCCGTGAGCGTAGTCTTGCCCGCGTCGGGGTGGGCGATGATGCCGAAGGTGCGGCGCCGCGCCATTTCGCGTGCGATCTGCTCAGCCGGCGCGCGACCGGCGTCGGCGCCCTGGGGCGATGCATGCTCGGTTACGGCGGCCATGGACACAGATGTGCGAAAAGGGCGGGAGTCTACCGGCTCCGTGCACAGAAGTCCATCGCCATTATCGCGCGTAAGGCAGTCCTGACACGGCGTCGCGGCGCCGCTTTCGGACCGGTGCAGGCGCCAGATACGGAAGATTTCCGCTATGCTTCCGCGCATGCCACGCCTGCTGCGCAACACACTGCTCTCGATGCGCGATCTGATCGCCACGGCCGGGCCGTTCGTGCTCATCGCCCTGCTGCTGCTTGCGGGCGCCTATTACCTGCTCGATCCGGCGCCGCCGAAACGCGTGGTGCTCGCAACCGGCCCGGAGCAAAGCGATTACGCCGAATTCGGCAAGCACTACGCGGTCGAGCTCAGGCGTTACGGCATCGAGGTCGTGCTCAGGCCCACACAGGGTTCCTCTGAGAACCGGCGCCTGCTGCGCGACGCCGCGCAGGCGGTGGACCTGGGTTTCGTGCGCGGCGGTTCCAGCGATGCCACGCGTGCCGCGGACGAAGACACGAGCGGCGTGCAGCTTGTATCCTTGGGCAGCCTCTACCTCGAACCCGTGTGGCTGTTCTACCGCAGTGAAGCAGCGCAGAAGCTCAATCGCCAGGCAACGCTGACGCAACTGGAGGACCTGCGCGGCTGGCGCGTCAACGCGGGCGCGCGCGGCAGCGGCGTGAACGGCCTGTTCGGCAAGCTGCTGCACGCCAACGGCATCGAGCGCAGCAGCTTCACCGAGAGCCGCATGGAGCAGACGCCTGCGGTAGTGGCCCTGCTCGCTGGCGAGCTCGACGCGATAGTGCTCGCCGCGGCGCCGGAATCGCTGATGGTGCAGCTGCTGCTGCAGACGCCCGGCGTCAAACCATTCGAGTTCGAGCAGGCGGAGGCGTATGCGCGCCGCCTTCCCTACCTGCGCGCCGTGACACTGCCGCGCGGTGTGGTAAGTCTCGCGCACAACCTGCCGGCGCACGACCTGCCGCTCATCGCCACGACCACCACGCTGGTGGCGCGCGCGGACACCCATCCCGCGCTTCTGCAGCTGTTCGTGCAGGCAGCCCACAAGATTCACGGCGGCACCGGCTGGCTAGCGCATGCGAGTGAATTCCCGTCGCCGCAGAATACCGAGCTGCCGCTGGCCAAGGAAGCCGAGCGCTACTACCGCAACGGCGCGCCGCTGCTGCAGCGCTACCTGCCGTTCTGGCTGGCCAACCTGATCGAGCGCATGTGGGTGGTGCTGGTGTCCATCATCGCGGTGCTGATCCCGCTCGCGCGCGTGGTGCCGCCGCTGTACGAGTTCCGCATCCGCTCGCGCGTATTTCGCTGGTACCGCCAGCTGCGCGAAATCGAGGAAGCACTGAGGGAGAGTTCGGCGTCCAAAGCCGCACTGCGCGATGCGCTGGACAAGCTCGACGCCCAGGCACAGCACGTGACAGTGCCCCTGCCCTACGCCGACCAGCTGTACTCCCTGCGCAGCCACATTCAGCTGGTGCGCGAGCGCCTGTCGTCTCCGGATTAGCGCGTCAGCCCATGCGCCCCGGCAGGTAGAGGGCGATCATCGGGAAGCTGATCAGGATCGCGAGTCGTATGAGATCGGTGATCACGAACGGCAGCACGCCGAGGAAGATGGTGGTGAAACTCACGTCCTTCACTACGCTCTTGATGACAAACACATTCATGCCCACCGGTGGATGGATCAGCCCGAGTTCGACCGTCATCACGATGATGACCCCAAACCAGATGGGGTCGAATCCAAGAGCCGTGATCACCGGGAAAATGATCGGCACGGTTAGAATGATCATGGCCATCGCATCCATCAGGCATCCGAGCACCAGATACATCAGCATGATCAGGACCAGCACGCCGTAGCGTCCCAATCCGAGACCGGTCAGAAACATCGTGACCTTCTGCGGCGTCTGCGTGACGGTCAGGAAATAGCCGAAAAGGATCGCGCCGATCAGCACCGTGAATACCGCGGCGGAGGTGCGCGTGGCATCTAGCAGTGACTGGCGAATCAGCGCGGGCGTCAAGCGCCGGCGCAGCACGCCGAGGACGAAGGCGCCCCCCGCGCCCACACCGCCCGCCTCTGTCGGGGTGAACAGCCCCCCGTACAGGCCGCCGATGACGAACGCAAACAACACCAGAGGCGCCCAGACGTCGTTCAGACCTTTGAAGCGCTGTGTCCAGGTGCTGGGCGTGCCGGCCGGCAGAAACTTCGGCCGGACGAGGCCGATCAGCGCGACCGTGATCACGTACATCGACATTGCGAGCATGCCCGGCAGAATCCCGGCCGCAAATAATTTCCCGATATCCTGCTGGGTGATGATGCCGTAGACGGCCAGCACGGTCGACGGCGGCAGCATCGCTCCCAGCGTTCCGCCGGCCGCGATGACGCCCGTCGAAAACGTCTGCGGATAGCCGTAGCGGCGCATTTCCGGATAGGCCACGTTTGCGAACGTGGCCGCAGTCGCGACCGAGGAGCCGCAGATCGCGGCAAAGCCGCCGCACGCGACGACGGTGGCAATGCCCAAGCCGCCCTTCAAATGCCCTACGAGGGTATTGGCTGCCCGGAATAACTCGCGGCTGACGCCGGAATTCGAAACGAACGCTCCCATCAGTATGAACATCGGGATCACGCCGAAGGTGTAGTCGGTTACCGTACGCATCGAGGTCTGCCCGACCAGCTTCAGCGCCGGCCCGGCACCGACCAGGTAACTGTATCCGGTCACGCCGACCAGGCCCATCGCCATTCCCACCGGGACGCGCAGTAGCATCAGCGCGAACAGGGTAATGAAGCCGGCGATGGCTACGCCGTCCGCGCCCATCACAAAGGCATCATTCATCGGCTTCAGCCTGGTACCTGGGTGCAACCAGATCCGGATGAAATATCAGGCGGTAAGTGCGTATCGCGATCAGGACGACCGCGGAGACATCGCCGGCCCAGGCGACCGCGAAAAACGGCCAGGTCGGCAGACCGAGGTCGTAGGTCAGCACGTGATCAGCGAAGGTGCCACGGACCTTGTCGAACAACATGGTCGTCTGTACCGACACCACGAACAGCAGCACCAGGGTCGCGAAAATGTCGATCAGGCGCTTGTATCTGGGGCCAACCGCCCCCCACACCAGATCGACCGTGATGTGCGTGCCGCGGTAACTCGTCGCCGCGATACCCCAGAATATAAGAATGCCGAGCAGCAGTCGTCCGAAATCATAGCCATCGGGAATAGACACGCTGAAAAAATAACGCAGCAGGACTGAGATGAAAATATCGGCGGCCACTATGCCGACGAACACGGCCGCCAGCAGTTCGATCGAGTCGATTACTCGATCCATGAAAGCGCGCTTCACGTGTCGCGGCATCGGTATTGATCGGCTATCAAGTGGCGGGCAATGGCTTCAAGCAGAAGCGAGGGGGCGGGCCGTCATGTTGCCCGGCCCGCCCGAAACGGTGAACGCGGCTCAGAAGCCCGCTTTGTATTTGGACAGGGTCTGCTTCAGGCTGTCGAGCACCGACTTGGGATCGTAGCCGGATTTGCGCACGCCGTCGGCCCACTGAGCCTCGACCGGCGCTACCGCCTTGTGCCAGGCCGCCAACTGCCCCGGCGTAAGCTTGTAGACTTCGTGGCCCGGTTCGGCACTCAGCTTGCCGCGGCCGGCGAATTCGAAGTCGGCCCAGGGCGCGCCCACCTTTTCCGCCCACTCGGTGTTGCAGTGGGCGTCGATCACTTTCTTCTGCGCGGCCGACATGGCGTCGTACTTCGCCTGGTTCATGACCCAAACGAAGGGCGTCGTGTACAGCGGCACATCCATGTGGAACTTCACCACCTTGTCGATGCCGAACAGTACCAGCGAGCCCCAGGGGAAGGTGATCGCGTCGGCGACGCGGCGCTCGAGCACATCGCGCGCCTCGGGCGCCGATGACTGGACGTTGGTTCCGCCGAGCAAGGTCACCATCTGGCCGACGGTGCTCGTCGCCGGCCGTATTTTCATGCCGCGTATCTCGTCGGGCGAGACGATCTTCTTGTGCGAATGCAAGGCGCCCGGATCATGCACGAAGGCGAAGCAGAAATGCACGTCTTTCATTTCCTTGGCCGCATACTGGCGGTACCAGGCGTCGATGGCGGCGCTGCCGCTCTTGCCGTTGGAGAACAGAAAAGGCATTGAAGCACCGGCGATCACCGGGAAGCGCCCGGGCTGGTAGCCTGGGTTGACGTAGGCAAAATCGGCGATGCCGTCGCGCGCCATATCGTAGTGATCGAATGCCTTGCCCAGCTGCTCTGAGGGAAACAGGGCATAGCCCAGGGATCCACCCGAGGCCTTCTTGATGTCCTCCGCCCATACCTGCAGTGCGGGGTTGAGCGGATGCTGTGGCGGGAGCCAGGTGGCAAGCTTCAGGTCGATGTGCTTGTCCTGCGCCATTGCATTTCCCATGCACATGCTCAACGCGAGCGTGCACAGGCTTAACCAGCGTGCGCCTTTCATGTCTTCCTCCTCCGGATTATCGAACGGACGAGAAGCCTCGCCGGGCTTCGCAGTCCCGCCGGATTGTATGTGACGGGGGAATATCCCGCAATCTGCCCACAGTCCGGACCGACGCTGCGAGCGCCAATGAATGCCAGTCGGCGTCGATTGTGGATGCAAGTACGCGCAGCCGGTTGAGCGTACGAACCGAGCCCTGCTGCGCCGCCGGATGCCCTTACTTTATAATGATTCATGACCAAGACGGTGAAATTGCGTGGCGAGCGCCAGGTGCAGCAATCCACCGTTGCATTGCGTCTGCCTCTGCTCCGCGGCGAGCGGCGCCTGCGCATCGCGCTGGTCGGCATGCCCAACGCCGGCAAGAGCACGCTGTTCAGCGCCGTGTCGAGCACCGCGCCCCGTACAGGACGACTTGCCGGCACGCAGCGCGTCTACGAAGAATGCACGGTGCAGATCGGCCTCGACGAAGCGAGCGTGATCGAGCTGCCGAGCATTGCCTCGCTGCACCACCTCACCGAGGAGGATCTGCCGGCCTTGAAGTTCCTCCTGTGGGGGGACGAGCGCCCGCCGATATCGGTGCACGAGCCTGGCGGCCCGCCGGCGCCGTTCGCGCCGCCCGACCTGATCGTGCAGGTCGTCGATGCCACGCGCCTGGAGAGCCATCTGGAGCTGACGCTGGAACTCGCGCAGCTGGGCCGGCCCATGCTCATGGCGCTGAACATGATGGACGAAGCCTGGAACAAGGGACTGCACATCAACGTCAAGACCCTGTCCAGACTGCTGGGCATGCCGGTGGTGCCCACCGTCGCGCTTATGGGCCAGGGCATCGCGGAACTGTTTACCACCGCAGTGGCCACGGTGCGCGCAGCAAGCTGCCCGCTGCCGCAGCCTGCCAGCAGTCATATCCGCGACAGCCTCCAGGGCCTGAGCCGCGCGCTGCAGCGCGAGGATCTGCATGCGGCGTTCCGCGTGCCGCACGCGCTGCTTTTGATGCAGGTGGCGGCGGGCGATCCATACTTCCACGACGAGCTGGGTCAGCATTTTCCGCAGCTGCTGCCGCAACTGCAGCAGCTGCGCGAGCAGGCTGCGCTGCGCCTGCCGCGGCCGCTGGAGGAGGAACTGCATGCCGACCGCCACCACCGCGCGGCCACCCTGTTCGAGGCGAGCTCGCGCATGGGTGCGCCGCACGAGGGCCGCGGCTGGCGCTACTGGCTCGACGAGCTGTTCCTGCACCCGCGCTGGGGGCTGATCGGCAGTCTGGCGGTGTTCGCCGCCGTGCTGTTCATGGTATTCGAGGTCAGCGCTTGGCTCGATTCCATGACCTCGGCGCGCCTGGTCGACGCGCTCACCGCCTGGCAGCCGACCAGCACCGGCGGCGTGATCGGCCGTGCCGTGGCCGACGGGCTGGCCGGCCTGGTCGGCATCGTCATACCCTACATGCTGCCGCTGGTGCTGCTGCTGGTGGCGCTGGAAGAGGCCGGTGTGATGCAGCGCATCGCTTTCGTCGTCGACCGCGGCTTTCACCACATCGGACTGCACGGCGGCGTCGCCGTGCCCTTTCTCACCGGCCTGGGCTGCAACGTCCCGGCGATTTCGGCAGCGGCAAAAGTCACCAGCGGCCGCGAGCGCGTGATCGCCTCGGTGCTGATCACTTTCCTGCCGTGCTCGGCACGCTCGGCCATCATCCTTGCGCTCGCCGGAAAATACCTCGGCGCCACGGGCGTGTTCGCACTGTTCGCGCTGACCATCGCCGTGGTCGCGCTGATGGGGCGCCTGCTCGCGCGCGACCGCCACGATTTCGGGCCCGGGCAAGTGCAGGAAATCCCGCCCTATGCGCTGCCGCGCTGGCGCTCCGTGCTGAGGGAGACCTGGGCGCGCACCGAGGACATACTCACTATCGTCACGCCGCTGCTGGTCGGCGGCAGCGTGCTGCTGGCCCTGCTGCATCACGTCGGCGCCGACGCCGCGATCAACGCGCTGTTCACGCCGGTTACGGCATGGTGGCTGGGCCTGCCGGCGGTGCTGGGCGTGCCGATCCTGTTCGGCATCCTGCGCAAGGAACTGTCGCTGCTGATGATCTACCAGGCGCTCGGCACCTTCGAGGTCGACAGCCGCCTCGACTGGGTGCAGATCACCACCTTTCTGCTGTTCCTGACCTTCTACATACCCTGCATTTCCACCTTCGCCGTCATGCTGAAAACGATAGGTCGCAGGGAGGCGCTGATATCGGTATCGACGTCGGTGGGCGTGGCGCTGCTGGTCAGCGGCGCAATACGCCTGCTGCTGGAGGGCGTGCGCCTGCTGCCCCTGTGACCGCCCCCGGCGCCGCCCGGGGCCGGGCGTGCATTTCGGCTGCTCGCCGAACGGCGCTTGCGTTTATACTCCGGCAGGATCGCCGAAGCGCGTCCATCCGCATCGAATAAGCAGACGTTCATGAGTTCTCCCGATTCGAATCCGAGCTTCTCGCTGGTCGGGCAGATGCTGCGTACGCCCGAGGAGATCGTGCGCGTGCTCAACTCGCTGGTGATGCGCGGCGAGCCGATCGTTGCCGACCTCGGCGGGGGCAAGCTGCTGTTCCGCTCGCGGGTTCGCTTCGTCGACCCGGACAAGGCCTATATCATCGTCGAGCTCAGTCCGGACGAAGCGGCCAACCGGGCGCTGCTGTCGCGGCCGCGCGCGACCTTTCACGCCGAACCGGGCGGCTGGCGCGTGGAGTTCGCCGCAGCCAATCCCAAGCCGACCAGCGCGCATGAGGGCGCCGCGGGAATCCGGCTGGGCTTTCCCGAAATCGTCGCCGGCCACCGGCGGCGGGAAAACGAGCGCGCCGCAGTTCCGCCGCAGCACGCGCTGCGCTGCATCGTCGACGAGGCGGGCGTGATGCCCTTCGACGGCACCATGGCCAACGTGAGCAAGGGCGGGATCGGCTTTTTGCAGTACGATCCGGAGATCAGCCTCGAGCCCGGCACGGTGCTCAAAGGCTGCCGCATCGAGGGCCCGGGCGGGAATTCGATGGTGGTCGACATGGAAGTGCGCTACTCGCAGTTGCTGACCCTGGCGGACGGCAGGCAGGTGCAAAGCTCCGGCTGCCGCTTCCTCAATCTCTCGCCCGAAGAGACGGTGCGCATTGAAGAGCTGTTCGGACTGAAAACCTGAGCCGCGGCCGCGTAGTTTCGCGCTGCCGCGCATCGGACAAAGGAGAATGAAACGTGAGTTCACAAAACAGAGTTGCCATCGTCACCGGCGCTGGCACCGGCATCGGCAAGAGCGCCGCGCTGGCGCTGCTCAAGGACGGCTACCGCGTCGGGCTGGTCGGCCGGCGCAGGGAATTGCTCGAACGCACGGCGCAGGACGCCGGAGCGGCCGCGCCGAATACGCTGGTGCTGCCCGCCGACATCGGCAAACCCGAGTCGGTCAGGATGCTGTTCGCGCAGGTGCACGAGACCTGGGGCCGGCTGGACCTGCTGTTCAACAATGCGGGAATGGGCGCGCCGGCAATCCCGATGGAAGACCTCAGTTTCGAGCAGTGGAAGGCGGTGGTCGACGTCAACCTGAGCGGCATGTTCCTGTGCTCGCAGGAAGCGATAAGGATCATGAAAAACCAGGATCCGCGCGGCGGGCGCATCATCAACAACGGATCGATATCGGCGCATGCGCCACGGCCGAATTCGGCGCCCTACACCGCCACCAAGCACGCCGTCACCGGCCTCACCAAGTGCATCTCGCTCGACTGCCGCAAGTACGACGTCGCCTGCGGCCAGATCGACATCGGCAACGCCGCCACCGAGATGACCGAACGCATGAAGACCGGCGTGGCCCAGGCCAACGGCACGACCGCGGTCGAACCGCGCATGGATGTGGCGCATGTCGGCAGCGCCGTGCTCTACATGGCCAACCTGCCGCTGGATGCGAACGTGCAGTTCATGACCATCATGGCGACCAAGATGCCCTTCGTGGGGCGCGGTTGATGCGCACGCCGCGCGCCCGCATGCCGCTGTGCCGCAGCGTGTTCGCGGCGCTGCTCGCCGCCGCATTCCCGGCCTGCGGCCTTGCGGCGGATCTGTCGCCGGGACTGTGGGAAATCACGCTGGAAACGCGCGTCGCGGCCCAGCCCGGCTTCACGCCGGAACCGTTCCGCCTGAAACAATGCCTCACCGCGGCCGACGCGAAGGACCCGAGCGCGCTGCTGGGCGGACTCGCCAATCCGGGCGCCAGCGACTGCAGCTATTCGGACAAGTCGTATGCGGGCAATACCTTCCGCTTTACCATGCAGTGCGCAGGCAGCCTCGGCATACGCTCGCACGGCGAAGTGACGTTCTCGGCCGACAGCATGAACGGCACCGTCTCCGCCAGCGCCAATGTCGGCGGCGAAAAAACCGAACTGCGCAACCGGATTTCCGGGCGCCGCCTCGGCGGCTGCTAGGGCTCGAAGTTCATTTCCGGGCCGGCCGGCGCCGGTGCGTGGTCGCGGCGGACGTCAGCCGCATTCGATAATTATTACTTGAGCGGCTTGTAGCGTATGCGCTTGGGCTTGGCGGCCTCCTCGCCCAGCCGGGTGACTTTGTCGGCCTCGTATTCGTGGTAGTTGCCGCTGAAGAAGCTCACCTTCGAATCGCCCTCGAAGGCGAGGATGTGCGTGGCAATGCGGTCGAGGAACCAGCGGTCGTGGGAAATCACGAGCACGCTGCCGGCGAATTCCAGCAGCGCGTCCTCCAGCGCGCGCAGCGTCTCCACGTCGAGGTCGTTCGACGGCTCGTCCAGCAGCAGCACGTTGCCGCCGGCGATCAGCGTCTTCGCCATGTGCAGCCGGCCGCGCTCGCCGCCGGATAGGTTCCCGACCTTCTTGCCCTGGTCGGTGCCCTTGAAGTTGAAGCGGCCGAGATAGGCGCGCGAAGGCATCTCGAACTTGCCGACATTGAGCATGTCGGCGCCACCCGTGACATATTCGAATACCGTCTTGTCAGCCTCGAGCGCATCGCGCGACTGGTCCACGTAGGCCAGCTTCACCGTCGGGCCTACGACGATCTCGCCCCTGCCCGGTTTCTCCTGGCCCGTAATCATGCGAAACAGCGTGGACTTGCCGGCGCCGTTGGGTCCGATGATGCCGACGATGGCGCCGGCGGGCACCTGAAACGACAGATCATCGATCAGCAGGCGCTCGCCGTAGCCCTTGCTCACGCCCTTGAACTCGATCACCGCGTCGCCCAGGCGATCCGCCACCGGAATGAAGATTTCCTGAGTTTCGTTGCGCTTCTGGTAATCGTAGGAGGACAGCTCGTCGAACCGCGCCAGGCGCGCCTTGCTTTTCGCCTGGCGCGCCTTCGGGTTCTGCCTCACCCACTCCAGCTCGCGCTTGATGGTCTTCTGCCGCGCCGACTCGGTCGCCTCTTCCTGCGCGAGGCGCGCTTCCTTCTGCGCCAGCCAGGAACTGTAGTTGCCCTCCCAGGGGATGCCGTAGCCGCGGTCCAGCTCGAGGATCCACTGCGCCGCATTGTCGAGAAAGTAGCGGTCGTGGGTCACCGCCACCACGGTCCCGGGAAACTTCTGCAGAAACTGCTCCAGCCACTCCACGCTCTCGGCGTCGAGGTGGTTGGTCGGCTCGTCCAGCAGCAGCAGGTCGGGTTTGGACAGCAGCAGCCGGCACAGGGAGACACGCCGCTTTTCGCCGCCCGAGAGCGGGCCGATTTTCGCGTCCCAGGGCGGCAGGCGCAGCGCATCGGCGGCGATCTCGAGCTGGTGCTCTACATTGTCCCCCGCCGAGGCCGCGATGACCGCCTCGAGTTCCGCCTGCTCCGCCGCCAGCTTGTCGAAATCCGCGTCCGGTTCGGCATAGGCCGCATACACTTCGTCGAGGCGCTTCTTCGCGCCGAACACCTCGCCCAAGCCCTCCTCCACCGCTTCGCGCACGCTCTTGTCGGGGTCGAGCTGCGGCTCCTGCGGCAGATAGCCGATGCGCATATTGGGTTTGGCGACGACCTCCCCATCGTAGTCCTTGTCCACGCCCGCCATGATATTGAGCAGGGTGGACTTGCCCGAGCCGTTGAGGCCGAGCACGCCGATCTTGGCGCCGGCGAAGAAATTGAGCGAAATGTTCTTCAGAATGTAGCGCTTGGGCGGCACGACTCTGCCGACCCGGCGCATGGTGTAGACGTATTGGGCCATGGATGCTTTCGTTGTGGGAGCGGGAACAATTGATCCGACTGCAGTATTCTACGTGCTTCATCCAAACTGGTGCGCAGCGATCCGCGATGAGTCGATATGCACTGGCCGGCCGCCTGCTGGTCGCGGCGCAGTTCGCGTTGATCGGCTGGCTGATCTGGCCGTTGACGCCGCAGCGGTGGTCCCCGCCTGCGCTGGCGCTGCTGGCCTGCTCGGTGGCGCTCGGCCTGTGGACGCTGTTCCACAATCCGCCGGGCAATTTCAATATCCGCCCGGAACCCAAGACCTCGGGCCGGCTGGTAACGGGCGGCCCCTACCGTTACATGCGCAATCCCATGTACTCGGCGTTGCTGCTGTTCGCCGCGGCCGAGGTGCTGGCCTATCGTGACTGGTGGAAAATCGCCTGCTGGGCCGCGCTCGCACTGGTGCTGCTCGGCAAAGTGCTGCTGGAGGAGCGCGCCCTGCGCGCGCTCTTCCCCGGCTACGCCGCTTACGCCAGGCGCGTGCGCCGCTTCATTCCCTGCGTATTCTGAGCGGGGTCCGCGCGAATACCCCGCGCCGGCGCGCCGCCATGCTCTGAACCGCTCACGCGGTGAGGGGACACATCCCCGCGTGCTCCTCTATGTCAGCCGCATCAAAATGACTTTTACTACGCATTCTTAAACGAACTGGACCGAAATCGAACCCAGCGGCCCGAAGTCGGCGCGCAGGGTGTCGCCCTTCGCCGCCCACACCGGCCGCGTGAACGACCCTGCGAGCACCACATGGCCTGGCTCCAGCGTAGTGCCGAAGCTGCCCACTTTGTTGGCGAGCCAGGCGATGCCCATGGCCGGGTGGCCGAGCACGCCTGCGGCCACGCCGGTTTCCTCGATTTCCGCATTGCGCGACAGCAGGCCCCCGACCCAGCGCAAGTCCACTTCCATCGGCCCCACGGGACGTCCGCCCATGACGATGCCTGCGGCAGCGCCATTGTCCGATACCGTGTCGAAGATCTTGCGCGGATTCTGCACGCGCGCATCGATGATTTCGATCGCCGGCACCACGTATTCGGTCGCGCGCAGCACGTCCACCAGCTCCACGCCCGGCCCCTTGAGCGGCTTGCCCAGCACGAAGGCGAGCTCGATTTCGACGCGCGGCACGATGAAACGCTCGAACGGGATTTTCGCGCCGTCGGCGATGAACATGTAGTCCATCAGATGGCCGTAATCCGGCTCGTCGATCTGCGAGGACTGCTGCATCGCCTTGGACGTGAGTCCGACTTTGTGGCCGCGAACCCTGTGTCCGGCAGCGACTTTGAGCCTGGTCACCTCGCTCTGAATCGCGTAGGCGTCCTCGATGGTGATGTCGGGAAAGGTCTTGGACAGCTGCAGCGCGGGCTTGCGCTGCTTTTCGGCGTCGAGCAGGATTTTTGCCGCTTTGCTGCGGTCGGCTTTGGATAGCATGATTTTGATTTCCTCTGGATGAATGCGTGATCGTGGAATGCTGCGAGCGCAATTCTATCCGGAATGGACGCAGGCGAATCTGACCGCCCGCCCTTCGCGCCGGCACGTTCAATGGCTGGTATCATGCGTGACGGTACCGAACACCCCCGGTTTGTTTGCGCACGACCAACGCATCCGCCACGCCGGAATTCCAGCGCCCGCACTCAGGAGCCCCATGATCTTCGATCTGCGCATCTATACCTTCAAGCCCGGCATGCAGAACGCATGGCTTGCGATGTACGAGAAACACGCCTATCCCCTGCAGCTGCGCTACCTGGGCAAGCCGGTGGTGTTCACCACCACCGAGGTCGGCCCGCTGAACCAGGTGGTGCACCTCTGGGCCTATGCCGACCAGGCCGAGCGCGAGAGCAAGCGCGAAGCGCTGCAGCAGGACCCGCAATGGCAGGCCTATCTCAAGATGAACGCAGAATCCGGCTACATGCTGCACATGGAAAACCGCATCCTGCGCTCGACTTCATTCTCGCCGCTGTAGCGCGGGCGCGCACCAGCGCTGCGGCTTCCCGTTTTTCTTGATTATCGATTTTCGACCGGAGAAATTTCATGCCCAATATCGGCTTTCGCATCCTGCCCATGCCTGCGCGCCCGTCCAGGACTCTGGTCAAGGCGCTTGGCACAATGGTGACCGCGCACCTCTCGGACAACATGAACCGCATGGTCGCGGGCGGCGCGGCGCTGCGCCCGATGCACAAGGGCGGCAAGCTTTGCGGCCCGGCGCTGACGGTCAAGGTCGCCCCCGGCGACAACCTCATGGTGCACAAGGCGATCGATATCGCAGCGCCGGGTGACGTGATCGTGGTCGACGCCGGCGGAGTCCTCACCAGCGCCGTCATCGGCGACATCATGTCCAGCCTGGCCGAGAAACGCGGCGTGGCGGGCATGGTCATCTACGGCGCGATCCGCGACGCGGCCGAGATTCGCGCGCGGCGCTTTCCGGTGTATGCCTGCGGCATTACCCACCGCGGGCCGTACAAGAACGGGCCGGGCGAAATCAACGCGCCGATCGCGATCGACGGCATGGTGGTGCGTCCGGGCGACATCGTCGTCGGCGATGAGGACGGCGTGGTTGCGTTGCCGCAGGAGCATGCCGAGGCGATCCTGGCGCTGGCAAAGGCGCAGCTGGCCAAGGAAAGCGCCACCCTCAAAGCCATTGCCGCCGGCAAGGCCGACCGCCGCTGGGTGGACGAGCTGCTGCGGCGCAACGGCTGCGAATTCTGAACCTATCCATCTGATACTTACACTACCGGAGAGCGCATGGAGCTGCCACTCAATCAATTCAAGCGCGGCATGAAAGCAGGCAGGCCGCAGATCGGGCTGTGGTCCAGCCTGTCATCGCATTACAGCGTGGAAGTCATTGCCGGCTCCGGCTTCGACTGGCTGCTGCTCGACACCGAGCATTCGCCCAACGACCTGGAAAACGTGGTCACCCAGCTGCAGGCGGCCTCGGCCTACCCGACCACTGCCATCGTGCGCCCGGCGTGGAACGACATGGTGCTGATCAAGCGCTTTCTCGACGCGGGCGTGCAGACGCTGCTGATCCCCTATGTGCAGACGCCGGAGGAGGCTGCGGCCGCCGTGGCCTATACGCGCTATCCGCCGCGCGGCGTGCGCGGCGTGGCCGGCACCACGCGCGCGACGCGCTTCGGGCGGGTCAAGGACTACTTCAAGCGCGCGGACGAGGAGTTGTGCGTGCTGCTGCAGGTGGAAACCCGCCTCGGCCTGGACAATCTCGAGGCGATCGCCCAGACGGAGGGCGTGGACGGCGTGTTCATCGGCCCCGCGGACTTGTCCGCCGGCCTCGGCCATCTGGGCAATATCCCCCACCCCGAAGTGCAGGCGGCGATCGACGACGCGATCAGGCGTATCCGCAAGGCGGGCAAGGCGCCGGGCATCCTCGCGCCGGTGGAAGCCGACGCGCGCCGCTACCTCGAGCTGGGCTGCCTGTTCGTCGCGGTCGGCGCCGACGTCGGCCTGCTCGCGCGCGAATCCGAAAAACTCTGCGCCAAGTTCAAGTCATGAAAAGCGACGAGATCCTGTCCGTCGGTCCGTTCTATGCCCCGTCGTATGAATCGATGGAGCGCGATTTCACGGTGCACAAGCTGTGGCAGGCCGAGGACCGCGCGGCGCTCATCGCCGAGGTCGGCGGCCGCTTGCGCGCACTGCAGACCAGCGCAAGCAACGGCGCCGATGCCAAGCTGATCGACGCACTGCCGAAGCTCGAGATCATTTCCCACTTCGGCGTCGGCGTAGATTCCGTCGACCTGGAGGCAGCCAGACGGCGCGGTGTGATCGTGACCAATACGCCGGATGTGCTCAACGAATGTGTCGCCGACCTCGCCATGGGCCTGACGGTCGCAACGCTTCGCCGCATCAGCCTCGGCGACCGTTTCGTGCGTTCCGGCGGATGGCTCAAGGGTGCGCTGCCGCTGGCCGAAAAGGTCGGCGGCAAGACCATGGGCATACTTGGCTACGGCCGCATCGGCAAGGCCATTGCCAAGCGCGCCGAAGCCTTCGGCATGCACATCAGCTACCACGGCCGCAAGCCGCAGGCGGGTGTGCCGCACAAATACTATGCAAGCCTGACCGCGATGGCACTTGACTGCGATGTGCTGATGGTGATCTGCCCGGGCGGGCCTGCCACGCGGCATCTGGTCAATGCGGAAGTGCTGGAGGCCCTCGGGCCCAGGGGCACGCTGATCAACGTAGCGCGCGGTTCCGTGGTGGACGAAGCGGCGCTGGTCAAGGCGCTTGCCGAGGGCAAGCTGGGTGCCGCGGGCCTGGACGTGTTCGAAGACGAGCCGCGCGTACCGGCGGCGTTGTTTGCGATGGACCAGGTAGTGCTGCAGCCGCACGTAGGCAGCGCGACGCACGAGACGCGCAAGGCCATGGGTGATCTCACCGTGGACAATTTGCGCGCGCATTTCGCCGGCAAGCCGGCGCTAACCCCGGTGGCATGACATTCCGCGTCCGGGCACAATCGTGAACGGATCCGGCGCCTAGGTCGACTGACCCGACCCGGCACCGCCACCTCGACCGGAAAGGACCCCCATGGGCTCACCACAAGTCCTCGTCATCGGCTCCGGCGTCATGGGCCGGGGCATCGCCAGGAGCTTTGCCGCAGCCGGCATCGCCAGCGCCATCTATTCGCGCAACGCGGCCAAGGTCAGCGGCATCGATGCGCGCGTCGCCCTGCTCGACCGGCTGCCGCCGCAGGCGCCGACGCTGGTGATCGAATCGGTGCCGGAGGAAATGGCGCCGAAATTCGCGTGCTATGCGGCGATCGAGTCGGCCTACGCCGGCGCGCCGGTGCTCGCGTCCAACACCTCCGGCATCGACCTGGAGGCGCTGGCGCGGCCGCTCAAATATCCGCAGCGCTTCATCGGCATGCACTACTTCATGCCGGCGGACGTCAATACCATGGTCGAGGTCGCACCGATCCGGGCCAGCGATCCAGCGGCGGTCGAAACGGCCGTGCACCTGCTCGAGGCGGCCGGGCGAAACTACGTGCGTCTGAAACGCGCGCTGCCCGGTCTGCTGATCAACCGCTTGCAGCACGCCATCCTGCACGAAGCCTACTACCTGATAGACGAAGGCGTGGCAACGGCCGAGGAAATCGACCGCTGCGCGCGCGACATGCTCGCGCCGCGCATGTGCATCACCGGGCTGATCGAACAGAAGGACATCAGCGGCCTCGACACCCACGCGCTGGCGCAGCGGGCGCTGGTGCCGGTGCTGCACCACGGCGACCGGCCGCGGCGCGCGCTGCAGGACCTGTACGAGGCCGGCCACCTCGGCATCAAGACCGGCAGGGGCTTCTACGACTGGAGCGGCAAGGACCCCGAGCGGGTCAAGGCCGAGGCCGGGCGCAAGCTCGGCGATCTGCTCGCATTCCTGAAGCAGCAGCGCTAGAAGCAGCGCGCCGCCCGCCTTTTCCGGCCGCTTGCAGCCCGGCTACTTGGCCGCCACCGTCTCCGCGGCAGGCGCCGCCGCCGCGCCTTTCTTCGGCGCGCGCAGTTTCTCCAGTCCCGCGCGTATCGCCGACTCCACCGCCTCCAGGCTGTTGTTGAGCGCGAGGCTCTTCGCGTACACCTTCTTTTCCTCGACGTTGGCGAGGCGGCTGATGAGCACGCGCTGCGCCTGCGGCGAGCCGGCGCCGTGCATGGACTCGGTGAGATAGGCCACCGCGCCGCGACCCATGGTGAGGTTCTCGATCAGGCGCAGCAGGCGCATGCGCTCGTAGGTGCTCATGCCTGCGGCGCCTGCCAGGTATTTCTTCAATATCCCGGCGGTCTGCGGATTGAGCCAGTCCTTGGCCGAGGGCAGCGTCACCATCAGGCCGCCGGCTAGGTCCTGCAGGATGCGCGCGATCTCGTAGGGCAGGCGCGTCACGTTTTGCTTGCACACGTTCGCGAGCAGCGCGTCGACGAAGAAATTGCCGGCCGGCAGCTTGCTCCCGTTGGCCGAGCAGGCGATGCCGCAGGCGAACAGCGTTTCGTTGAGATGGTTCATCTCGACGATCTTGTCCTTGATGTGCGATGCCTTCGCCACGCCGTTGTATTCGGCGATGGAAGCCGCGGCGCCGATGGCGACATCGCCGTTGCCGACCTTGCAGCCGCCGTAGCTCTGGCGGTGGTAGCTCGCGAAAACGTCCACCAGCGGCCCGGCGAATTCGGTCTCTCCGTTCATGAATATCATGTCGTCGGGCACGAACACGTCGTCGAAAATCATCAGCGCTTCCTGGCCGCCGTAGGTCGGGCTGCCGGCATCGATGTCGGAGGCTTCGCCGCCGCCGAGCTTGCGCTCGTCGCAGGACTGGCGCCCGTAGATGTAGGTGATGCCCTCGGAGTCCGAGGGCAGCGCGCAGGTGATGGCATAGTCCTTCTCGTCCGGCTTGAGCGACACCGTCGGCATCACCAGCACCATGTGCGAATTCACCGAACCGGTCTGGTGCGCCTTGGCGCCGCGGATGACCACGCCGCCTGCGCGCCGCTCGACCACGCGCAGGTACATGTCCTTGTCCTGCTGCTCCGCCGGGCGCTTTGCGCGGTCGCCCTTGACGTCGGTCATGGCGCCGTCGACGATCCAGTCGTTCTGCTCCATCGCGAGAGCGAACTTCCTGAAGCGGGCATGGTATTGCGTGCCGAGTTTGCGATCCATATCGAAGGTGATCGCGAATACGGCATTCAGCGCGTCCAGGCCGACGCAGCGCTGGAAGCAGGTGCCGCAGCGCTGCCCGAGCAGGCGCTGCATGCGCACCTTGCTGATCAGATCGTCGGTGCCCTGGTGCAGATGGCAGAAGCGGTTGATGGTCGCGCCGCTCAGTGCGGACTTCGCCGTCATCAGCTCGCGGTGCTCGGGGTCGTGCGCCAGTTCGTAGGTGAGAGCCACCGTATTCATCGAGGTCCGGATATACGGATGTTCAAGCGGGTCGGCGAGCAGCTTGCCGTCGAGATAGACCTTGAGCGGTTTGCGCCGCGCGAGGCTGTCGCGGTACTGCTGTGCGTTCATCATGGCCATGGAACTCTCTCCGGGAAACAATTGTTGATATGATCGGGACTGGGAAATGCGCTGGTGATCACCAGGTATTGGCAGCGAGTGTACGCTGCAACAAATCCGGGCAATTTGACTTGGGACAAAAGTCATTTCGCTGCGGTCAGACTCAGGGAAGCATGAGGGGAAACGCCCGAACGAAGTCCCCTCAGGGGATATCCCCTCGAATTGGTACAGACGCCAGGACCACCGACCCATGCACATCGGAAACCCCGGGACCAACTGGCCCGCAGTCTGGGCCGCCATCGCCACGGGCATCGTTGCGGCTGCCTGCGTCGGCAAGCTGCCCCCGGCGATCCCGCTGCTGCGCCAGGAGTTCGGACTGTCGCTGGTCGCGGCGGGGTGGGTCAACTCGACCTTCAATACGCTGGCGGTGAGCACTGCGGTGTTTTTCGGCGCGCTCGCCAGCCGCTACGGCGCGCTGCGCTGCTGCGCCGCGGGACTGGCCGCCCTGATGCTGGGCGGCGTGCTCGGCGCGAGCGCGGGCGGCGCCGGCATGCTGTTCGCCTCGCGCATCGCCGAGGGCGCGGGCTTCATTGCCATCGCGGTGTCGGCGCCGGCGCTGGTCACGGTGACCAGCGCGCCGCACGAGTGCAACCTGACGCTGGGCCTGTGGAGCACTTACCTGCCCTTCGGCGCCAGCCTGACCATGCTGGCGAGCCCGCTCCTGCTCGGTTCCATAGGCTGGCGCGGCCTGTGGCTGGTCATCGTCGGAATTACGCTGGCGTGCATGGTCGCGCTGTGGCGCGCGCGCGTAGCGTATGCGCCGGCGCAGCGCGGCTCGGTGCGCACGCTGTCGGCGCTGGGCCAGGCATTGCGCCAACCCGGGCCTTGGTGGCTGGGACTGAGTTTCGGCTGCTATGCCCTGATGTTCTACGCGGTAATGGTGTGGCTGCCCACCTTCATGGTGCAGGAGCGCGGCGCCTCGGTCACGGCCGCCGCGCTGCTTACCGCCGCCTTCGTCGCGCTCAACGTGGGCGGCAACCTGCTCGGCAGCTGGCTGATGCATCGGGCCGCGCCGCGCGGCGCGGTAATCAGCCTCACCTTCCTCGTCATGGCCTTGTGCGCATGCGGCATCTTCGCCTCGGCTCTGCCCGACGCGCTGCGCGCCCTGCTGTGCATGCTGTTCATGTTTGCCGGCGGCACGATCCCGGCGGCAGTGTTGTCCGGTTCACAGGTCTATGCGCGCGATGCGCGCCAGGTCAGCGGCATCCAGGGCCTGATCGTGCAACTCGCCCAGCTCGGCCCCTTCTTCGGACCGCCGCTGGTCGCCGCGGTGGTCTCGGGCGAAGACAGCTGGTCGGCGGCGCTGTGGGTGCTGCTCGCCGCCGCCGCCGCGGGCACGCTGTTCGCCCAGCTCGCCGCGCGCGCAGAGCGCAAGGCCGGACGCGCGACGGCCATCTAGTGTTCCGTTCCGGAAATAGCTTGCCTATGTCGCATGGTCGAAGCGCGCCCTTCGTGAAAGTTCGCCGGGTTCGGCGCCAGGCACGAAGCGCGACGAGACGCCCCGAAGGAAGTCCTCCTGGGGGACAGGGTTGGGCACCCGGCGAGGAGCGCGACAAAGCATGGCGCCGAACTGGCGGACTTTTGCGAGATATTTCCGGAACGGGACACTAGGAACCCGTAACAAAAGTCATTTCATTATGGCTGATATAGGGGAGCATGAGGGCAAGCGCCCGCAGCAAGTCCCCTTGGGGGATATCCCCTCATAGACCAACAAACCCTGACGCGACCGCGCGGCGCGGTCAGGCCGGCTTGGCCTGGGCCGCCCTGGTCCGGTCGAGCATGGTCATCGCCGAAGTGACGAGCGTGGCCATGTCGCCGAGGTTGGCCGGAACGATCAGCGTGTTGTTGGTCTTGGCCAGATAGGCAAAGGCGTTGACGTACTGCTCGGCGACTTTCAGATTGGCGGCCTGCTGCCCGCCTTCCTTCGCCAGCGACTCCGCTACCGCTGTCACCGCAGCCGCGGTCGCCTCGGCGATCAGGCGGATCGACGTGGCGTCGCCCTGCGCCTTGTTGATCACCGCCGCCTTCGCGCCCTCGGACTTGAGGATGGCCGCCTGCTTTTCGCCCTCGGCGATGTTGATCTCCTGCTGCTTCTGGCCTTCGGACTTCGCGATCAGCGCGCGCTTCTCGCGCTCGGCGGTGATCTGCGCCTGCATCGCGCGCAGTATGGTCTCCGGCGGCGTGATGTTCTTGATCTCGTAGCGCAGCACCTTCACCCCCCAGGAGCGGCCGGCCTCGTCGAGCACGGAAACAACCTGGCGGTTCATTTCGTCGCGGCTTTCGAACGTCTTGTCCAACTCCATCTTGCCGATTTCGCTGCGCAGCGCGGTCTGAGCGAGCTGCGTGATCGCCGCGATGTAATTCGAGGAGCCGTAGGAGGCGAGGCGCGGGTCGGTGACCTGGAAATAGATGACGCCGTCCACGGACAGCTGCGTGTTGTCGCGGCTGATGCACACCTGTTCGGGAACGTCGAGCGGCACCTCTTTCAGCGAATGGGTATAGGCGATACGATCCACGAAAGGCACAATCACGTTCAGACCGGGCTGCAGGATGGCGTGGAACTTTCCCAGGCGTTCCACGATCCAGGCGCTCTGCTGCGGCACCACGCGCACGCCCTCGATCACGAATACGATCGCCAGCGCGAGTATGAAGAACGGAATGGTGAAGCCGCGCGTCTGCTCGAACTGCGAAATCGCGACGGTGGCGATCAGGACTGCGATGAGTCTCGGAAACATTGCGGTTCTCCCTGCGTAGCGGTTCGCCGGCGGATGCTCAGGGCCTGGCCTTCGACACCTTGAGCGTATTGCCTTCCACGGCACGAATGTACAGCACCTGGCCGGGCTCGAAGTCGCGTTCGCCTTCCACCTCGGCATCCCACTGCGTGTTGCGGTACTTCACCCGCGCCGAGCCCTGGTCGCGGTCCAGCCAGGCTTCGAATGCCACCGCCTGGCCCACATCGAGCGCGGCCATATCGGGTTGCTGCATCGCCTTGCGCTGCTGGCGCACCCACAATACCCCGGTGATCGCAATGATCGCGGCGCCCAGCGCCTCGAGCCAGAATCCGAGGCCAAACCAGGCCATGGCCGAGCCGGCGAACGCGGCGACGCCGAGCACCAGCAGGAAGAAGGTGCCGGAGAGCAATTCGGCAATTACCAGGATGAATCCCGCGGCAAGCCAGACCAGATAGGTTTCCATGCGGATTCCGCGCGAAAGGACGCTTGCATCATAGCTCAATACGCAGGCGCAGGCCCTGCGTCGCCAATGCCGGCCGGCTACGCTATCATGAGGGCCACGGCGGCAGGATGAGACCAAGACGGCCGGGCCAGGAGAGTGGAAAATGAAATCCGACAGCAGCGTCCACCGGGAAGCAGGCAGCCTTGCCGGCATCGTTCCGAGCGTCAATCTCGCCGCCGAGCCCGGCCGCATGGACTTTTACGAGCGTGCCGGCGCGCTGCGGCTTGCGCCGTTGTGGCGCGTGCTGCATGGCCTCGTTACCGACCAGCCCGCGCCGCGCTGCGTGCCGGCGATCTGGCGCTACGCCGAGGTCCGCCCCTATCTGATGGAGGCGTGCAAGCTGATCAGCGCGGAGGAAGCCGAACGCCGCGTCATGGTCCTGGAAAACCCCGGACTGCCGGGCGAATCGCGCATCACGCAAAGCCTGTTTGCCGGCCTGCAGATCATCCTGCCGGGCGAAATCGCGCCGGCACACAAGCACGTGGCGTCGGCGCTGCGCTTTATCATCGAAGGGCGCAATGCATACACTGCGGTCGCGGGCGAGCGCACCATGATGGAACCCGGCGATTTCGTCATTACGCCGTCGATGACCTGGCACGACCACGGCAACGAAGGCGATGCGCCCATGGTCTGGCTCGACGGCCTGGACATGCATATCGTCAACCTGATGTGCGCGAGCTTTCGCGAAGGCTATCCGGGCAGGGTGCATCCGCTCGACCGCCCCGAAGGCGCCGCCGCCGCCGAGGCCGGACACAACCTGCTGCCGGTCGACGCGCGCTATGCCTCGCAGACCTCGCCGATATTCAACTACCCCTACCGCCGCACGCGCGAGGCGCTGGATCAGCTGGCGCGTTTCCGCGCCGTCGATCCCTGGCATGCGCACAAGATGAAGTACATCAACCCGGTCAACGGCGGCTGGGCCATGCCGACGATGTCCACCTGGATGCAGTTGATTCCAAAGGGATTCGAGACCGCGGCCTACCGCTCCACCGACAGCGCGATATTCGCCGTGGTCGAAGGCAGCGGCTCGAGCCGGATCGGCGGCGAATCCTTCGACTGGGGCCCGCATGACATCTTTGTCGCGCCCAGCTGGGCCGAACATCGGCACCGCGCTTCGAGTGACGCGGTGATGTTCATCTACTCCGACCGCGTGGTTCAGGAGAAACTGGACTTCTGGCGCGAGCTGAAGTCCCCGGCCTGAATTGCGGCCGCGGCACTGGTAGCGGCGGGACGCCGCGCTATAATCGGCTCGCAGCGGCGACAGGGCGCGCGCAGTCGGCTGGCTGCAGGGGGAGAAAGAGTGCAGGCAAAGCCCGTTGAAGTACTCAGCATCGAGCAGGAAGAGCTGCGCGGAATCACGCGCACCGTCGGCGAGATCGAGTGGCTGCTGCTGATCCTGGTGCTGCTCTACCAGGTGTTCGAAGGGCCGCTCGCGGCGGACCAGGCGGCGATTTCCGCCGGGCTGTTCTTCTACGCGGCGTTCGTGCTCGGCTTTCGCTATACCAACTTCTACAAGTCCGAGTCGCGCTGGAAGATCGCCATCGAGACCTTCGTGATGGTGCTGTTCATCACCTGGGTGCTCTGGTACACCGGCAAGCTCGCAAGCCCGCTGGTCAACGCCTACCTGCTGGTCATCATCACCAGCGCACTCGCGCTGGGCAAGCTCACCACGATGTTCGAGATGGCGCTGATCAGCGCCTGCTTCGTGCTGCTCGGCGGAAACTCGCCCTCCGGCGAAACGCTGACGCTCGCCTATGTCGGCGGAATGATCGCGCAGTTCGCGCCGATGCTACTGGTCGCGTACATCACCACCATGTTTTCCGCCGACATCCGCTTTGGACTGAACCGCGCGCGGCTGCTGTCCGAGACCGATGACCTCACCGGCATCTACAACATGCGCGGCTTCGCCATCATCGCCGACCGCCTGTTCAACCAGGCGGTGCGCTACAACCGCGCTGCGAGCCTGTTGATGATCGATGTGGACAACCTCAAGTCCGTCAACGATCTCAACGGGCACGAAGCCGGCAATCAGCTGCTGAAGCTGGTGGCGAAATGCATCGAGACCGAATTGCGCCATACCGACGTGCTGGCGCGCTACGGCGGCGACGAGTTCGTGGCCCTGCTGCCCGAGGCGCCTTCGGGCATGGCGCTAGACGTGGCGCAGCGCATCATCAAGGCGATGGCCGTCACCCCGCTGGAATTCCAGGGCCAGCGCATCGAGGCCAGCGTCAGCATCGGCATCGCGAGCTACCCGGACGACGGCCGCAGCATCGACACCATCCAGGGCCGCGCCGACCGTGCCATGTACATGGCCAAGGAACAGGGGCGCAATCGCGTGGTGAAGTTCAGCCCCTGAGCGCTCCGTCGCGCCGGCCCAATGGGCGCGTTCAACCAAGCGCGTCGGACTCGGCCAGCCGGCGGATGGTGCTGATGGTGTCGATGTCGGCTTCGATGTAGGCCTGCCGGGCAAAGCTGCTGTAAAACTCATCCATCGCTTCGGCTGTGTCCGCGGGCAGCGTTTCGTAATCGAAGCGCACGAACAGCTGGCCTGCCTCGGGCTCTTCTATGGTCATCGCCAGCGTGGCGGCGGGCGAGTCCCCCGCCGCCTCGATCGCATAGCACACCTGCCGCATCGGGCTGAAGCTGACGCGGTCGCGCAGCCGCAGGCTGCCGAAGCGCAGCACGCGCTGCAATTCGTTCTCCCCGCGCTCCACCACCTCGAAGCCGTCCAACCCGAGCACGAACAGCAAGGGATTCTCGGCGCGCAGCACCAGGCCGCGCCACAGCTGCTCGCGCGACAGCGGGTCGATCAGCGGATTGAGCGGATCGTTGATCTGGATCAGATGACTGAATCGCATGCGCTATATATATCACTTCCCGTGTGCGGCAGTCGCAGCGCCTTGCGTTCCGGTTTTTCACTTCAGCGCTTGCGGAAAGCCTGTAAAATTCCGGCTGTCCGCGCGTTGCGGAAAGACCCGCTGCTGCATGAAATTGCGCCGGGGCAATTTTGGAGAGCGTGAGGGGATCTGTCCCCTCATCTTGATACAGACTCGAATCGTGCCGACCTTCCAGGAACTCATCCTCCGGCTGCAGTCCTATTGGGACCGGCAGGGCTGCGCGCTGCTGCAGCCCTACGACATGGAAGTCGGCGCCGGCACTTCGCACACCGCCACGTTCCTGCGCGCGCTCGGCCCCGAACCGTGGCGCGCCGCCTATGTGCAGCCCTCGCGCCGTCCCAAGGACGGGCGCTACGGCGACAATCCCAACCGCCTGCAGCACTATTACCAGTACCAAGTGGTGCTCAAGCCCTCCCCGCCCGATATTCTCGATCTGTACATCGGCTCGCTCGAAGCGCTCGGCATAGACCCGCAGGCGCACGACATCCGCTTCGTCGAGGACGACTGGGAAAACCCGACGCTGGGCGCCTGGGGCCTGGGCTGGGAAGTATGGCTGAACGGCATGGAAGTCACCCAGTTCACCTACTTCCAGCAAGTCGGGGGCCTCAACTGCAAACCGATCACGGGCGAGATCACCTACGGCATCGAGCGCCTCGCGATGTACCTGCAGGACGTGAACAGCGTGTTCGACCTGGTGTGGACGCCGGGCGTGACTTACCGCGACGTCTATCACCAGAACGAGGTCGAGCAGTCGGCCTACAATTTCGAGCAGTCGGATGCGACTATTCTGTTCCGCCATTTCGGCGATCACGAAGCCGAAGCGAAGCGCCTGATCGAAGCGCAGCTTGCCCTGCCCGCCTATGAAAAAGTGCTGAAGGCGGCGCATACCTTCAACCTGCTCGATGCGCGCGGTGCGATTTCGGTTACCGAGCGCGCCGCCTACATCGGCCGCATCCGCAATCTGGCCAAGTCGGTGGCCCAGGCCTATTACGAGTCGCGCGAACGGCTCGGTTTTCCGATGTGCGCGCACAAGGCTGCTGCCGGATGAGCGCGAGCCTGCTGGTGGAGCTGTTCACCGAGGAATTGCCTCCGGGTGCGCTGCGCGCCCTGGGCGAGGCCTTCGCGCGCGAGATCGCCGCCGGACTGGCCGAGCGCGGCCTGCTCGGACAAGGCAGTGTGCACAAGGCCTATTGCACGCCGCGCCGACTCGCGCTGCACCTGTCAGCGGTGCTGGCGAAATCGCTCGACCGTGACCAGAGCAAGAAGCTGATGCCCGCGAAAGTCGCGTTCGACGCGGCCGGGAAGCCGGCGCCGGCGCTGCTCAAGCGTCTGGAGAAGGAAGGCTATCCTGCCGATGTCGATACCAGCGGACTGATCGAACTGCGCGCCGAGGGCGATGCGGAATACGTGTTTCTGAATCAGCTGGTGCCGGGGATGCCGCTCGCCTCGGCGCTGCAGCTGGCGCTCGAACAGGCGATCACGCGACTGCCGATTCCGAAAATGATGAGCTATCAGCTGCGCGACGGCGAAACGACGGTACAGTTCGTGCGCCCCGCGCACGGGCTCGTTGCCCTGCATGGAACCGAGATCGTGCCGGTGTCTATCCTCGGCCTAGACGCCGGGCGCACCACGCACGGCCATCGCTTCCAGGGCGTCAGGGACATCAAGCTCGACGCGGCCGACGCTTACGAGGAGGCGCTGGCGGCGCATGGTCAGGTGATCGCTGCGTTCGATGCGCGCCGCGCCGAAACCGAGCGCCAGCTGCGCGCGCAGGCCGCCGCGCTGGGGGCCTCGCTCGGCCCGGAGGAGGATGTCGCGCCCCTGCTCGATGAAGTCAGCGCGCTGGTCGAGTTTCCGTCGGTCTACGTCGGCGAGTTCGAATCCGAATTTCTGGCGGTGCCGCAGGAATGCCTGGTGCTCACCATGCGCACCAACCAGAAATACTTTCCCTTGTTCGATGCAGCCGGCAAGCTGACCAACCGATTCCTGATCGTCAGCAACATGCGCCTGGCCAAGCCGAAGAATATCGTCGAGGGCAACAATCGCGTGGTGCGCCCGCGCCTCGCCGACGCGCGCTTTTTCTTCGACACCGACAAAAAGACCAGGCTGGAAGCGCGCGTGCCGCGGCTGGCGGCCATCGTCTATCACAACAAGCTCGGCAGCCAGCTCGAGCGCGTGGGGCGCGTGCAGCTGCTCGCCGGAAAAATAGCGCGCGAAATCGGCGCCGATCCGGTGCTGGCGGAGCGCGCTGCCTGGCTCGCCAAAGCCGACCTCGTCACCAGCATGGTGGGCGAATTCCCCGAACTGCAGGGCGTCATGGGGCGCTACTACGCACTCGCCGACAGCGAGCATGCGCTGGTGGCGGCGGCGATCGGCGATCAATACCGAATCCGCGTCGACGAAAGCGAAGCGCCCGCGAACCTGGTCAGCATGAGCTTGTTCATCGCCGACCGCGTCGAGACCCTGGCCGGCATCTGGGGCATCGGGCTCAAGCCCAGCGGCGACAAGGATCCGTTCGGCCTGCGCCGCGCCGCCCTAGGCCTGATCAGCGCCTTCGAATTGCTGGGGACCGCGTCCCAGGCACGGAACAAGGCATTCACGCTGCGGCTCGACGATCTGCTGCAGCAGGCGGCCGCCCTGTTCAAACCCGGCACCGTCGGGAAACAGGTCGCGGCGGAAATCATGGCTTTCGCCTACGAGCGCTACCGCAACCAGCTGATTCAGACCTACGAGCGCAACGCGGTCGAAGCGGTGATCGCACTGCAGCCGCCCCTGCACGAGGTGGTGCGGCGCGTGCGCGCGGTGGTCGAATTCGACGCGCTGCCCCAGGCCGACGCGCTCGCCGCGGCCAACAAACGCATCGGCAACATCCTGAAGAAGGCCGACAGCAGCGCGTCTGCGGCCGATTTCTCGCTGCTGGCGGAGCCCGCGGAGCAAGCGCTGGCGGCAGTCATGGAAAAGCTCAGTCCCGCGGCGCGCGCACGCTTCGCCGACGGAGACTACGCCGGCACGCTGAAGCTGCTGGCGCAGATGCGCGAGCCGGTCGACGTTTTCTTCAACGACGTCATGGTCATGGCCGAGGATCCCAAGCTGCGCAACAACCGCATCGCGCTGCTGCGCGATCTGCATGGGCTGATGAACATGGTCGCCGACATCTCCAAGCTCGCCGCATGAATCTCGCAACAGGACGATCCGCTTTATGAAGCTCGTCGTGCTCGACCGCGACGGCGTGATCAACGTCGACAGCGACCAATACATCAAGAGCCCGGAGGAATGGACGCCGATACCGGGCAGCCTCGAGGCGATCGCGCGCCTCACCCAGGCGGGCTTCCGCGTAGTGGTCGCCACCAACCAGTCCGGGCTTGCGCGCGGCCTGTTCGACATGGCCACGCTCAACGCCATGCACAACAAGATGCACAAGGCGGTGAACCAGCTCGGCGGGCGCATCGACGCGGTGTTCTTCTGCGCGCATGCGCAGGACGCGGGCTGCGCCTGCCGCAAGCCGCAGCCGGGCATGCTGCTGGAGATCGCCGAGCGCTACGGCATTGCGCTCGCCGACGTGCCGGCGATCGGCGATTCGCTGCGCGACCTGCAGGCGGCGAGCGCCGCCGGCGCCCGGCCGATGCTGGTGCTGACGGGCAAGGGCGAAAAGACGCGCAAGGCGGGCGGCCTGCCGCCAGGCACGCGGATATACCCGGACCTGGCCGCAGCGGCGCTCGCGCTGACCACATGAGTACCCGCGCCGAAGTTCGCAAGCGCGATGAGGCCATGGCGCGAATCGAGGCGGCCCGGTGAACTACCTGCGCGCCCTGGTTTATTATCTGCTGCTGGTCGTCATCGTCATTCCCTATTGGGTGATGGTGATGTGCGTGGCCTGGCTGCCGCGCATACCGCGCTGGAAGGTCATCGCCGGCTGGCCGCGACTGGCCGCCTGGCTCGCGATCTACGTACTCGGCATACGCTACGAAGTGCGCGGCCGGGAAAACATTCCGGCCGAACCGGTAGTGATCCTGTCCAAACATTCCTCCGCCTGGGAGACGCTCGCCTACTCCGGCATATTTCCGCCCCACGTCTATGTGATGAAGCGCGAGCTGATGTGGCTGCCTTTCCTCGGCTGGGGCCTGGCGCTGTTCAATCCAATATTCATCAACCGCGCCGACCGCAAGAACGCCCTGCGCCGCACGGTCGAAATCGGCAAGCAGCGCCTGGCACAGGGTTTTTGCATCATGATCTACCCGGAAGGCACCCGCATCGCCGTCGGCAAGCGCGCCAGGTACAAGCTCGGCGGCGCGCATGTGGCGCTGCAGACCGGCGCGCGCGTGCTGCCGGTGGCACACAACGCCGGACTGCTATGGCCGCGCAACTCCTTTCTCAAGCGCCCGGGCAAGGTGACGGTGGTGATCGGCAAGCCCATAGCCAGCGCCGGGCGCACGCCGGAGCAGCTGATGCGCGAGGTCGAGGACTGGGTCGAGGGCCAGGTGGAAATCCTGGTGCGCGAAGGAAGTGCCGATGCAGCTTGAACTGCCCTTGGCGATCGCGCCGGTGGCGCCGCCTGCGGGCACGCTGCGCTACATCCAGCTCGGCGGCGAGATCGTCTGCTACCGCTTCCGCCGCGCCCGCCGCCGCTCGATCGGCATGGTGATCGACGATGACGGGCTGCGCGTGGCGGCGCCGGGCCATGTCCCGATTGCCGAGGTCGAAGCGTTCATCCGCGAAAAGGCGCGCTGGGTGTCGAGAAAACTGTCCGAGTGGCGCGCCGCGCCCAAGCCGCCGGTGGTGAACTGGAGCGAAGGCTCGTCCATCGCGCTGCTGGGCGCGCCGGTGATTCTGCAATACCTTCCCGGGCGCCGCGGCGTGGTCCTCGAAGACGGTCGCCTCGGCATCGGCCTGGTTCCGCGCAGCGAGCCGGCCGCATTGCGCAAACGCGGCATCGCCTGGATCAAGGAGCACGCGCGCGCGCTGCTCGGCGAGCGCCTCGCGCTGTACGCCGGCCGGCTGGGTTTGCCCGTGCCCTCGCTGTCGCTTTCCAGCGCGCGCACGCAATGGGGTCTGTGCCGCGAGGACGGGCATGTGCGCCTCAACTGGCGCCTGATTCACCTGCCCCTGCATCTGGTCGATTACGTGGTCGCGCACGAACTGGCACACCTGCGCGAAATGAACCATTCGGTGCGGTTCTGGGCGGTGGTGGGCGGCCTCTATCCGGGCTACGCGGGAGCGCGCAGGGAGCTGCGCGACTGCACCCACCGGCTGCCGATTTTATAGAAGGGAGGGACAGGCATGAGAATGCTGCACACGATGCTGCGCGTGGGAAACATGGAGCGTTCGGTGAAGTTCTACACCGAGGTCATGGGCATGAAGCTGCTGCGCACCACCGACCGGCCGGAGCAGAAATACTCGCTCGCCTTCGTCGGCTACGGCGCGGAGGACACGCAGTCGGTGATCGAACTCACCTATAACTACGGCGTCGACAAGTACGACATGGGTAACGCGTTCGGGCATCTCGCGATCGAGGTCCCCGACGCCTACAAGGCATGCGAAACGGTCAAGGCCAAGGGCGGTGTCGTCAGCCGCGAAGCCGGGCCGGTGAAGGGCGGCAGCACGGTCATCGCCTTCGTTCAGGATCCGGACGGCTACAAGATCGAGCTGATCGAGCACAAGCCCTGAACCGTGCTGACGCGCGCCTGCGCGGTCGCATCCCCGGAAGCGGGGCCCCTGCTCTTCGCTGCGGCGCGCGCGGTCATCGCCTTCGTTCAGGATCCGGACGGCTACAAGATCGAACTGATCGAGCACAAGACCTGAACCGTGCTGACGCGCCTGGGGCTCGAGCGGGCGCGCCCGCGCAGGCGATCCTAAAGGGCTGCGACCCGATACTTGCGCAGCACGCTGGGCTGGCCGATCAGCATCTTGGCGAACTCCTCCAGCAGCGCCTCGTCGATGTCGCCTGCCGGAATGCGCAGCTCGTCGGCGCCGAGGCGGAAGAAGTGCTTGCCCTTGACCACCAGCCGCGCATTGTCGTGGTCGGCAGTGATGGTGATGTCGCAGGTGACGTTGCTCGGCACGGTGAATTTCATTTTCTCGAAGCCTCCGCCGGGCTTCTTGATTTTCTCTTCGGTGAACTTGAGACCGAAGCTCCACAGCGCATCGTTCACTTTCTGGATCGCTGCGGGCATGTCGCGCTCCACTGTCAGGCTCTGCGGCGACGCCCATTTGATGAACATGGTGATGTAGTCGTAATAATCCCGGTCGCCGATCTTCTTCTTGCGGTAGTTGATGAATGATTCGGCAAAGCCCAGGTTCTGGAAATCGCCCACGTTCGGAATGGCATAGACCGTCGGATTGGTCGGCTTGAGCACGGCGAGCTGCTTCAGCAGGTCGTTCAGGTAGAGGAAGGTCTGCTGCATCCTGGCCTCGACCAGCTTGATGCTCTCCTCGCGTATCGACTGCTGTGAAAGCTGCTGGCTCTTGACCAGGTCTGCCTGTTTCTTCAGATCGTCCAGCAGGCCCATACAATTCTCCGGAGTTCTTGACTGGCTGATGACGCGAGGGAGTCTATTGTGCCAGCGCGACGCATTTTTGTGAATATCAAGCTGGCGCGGATTTATCTTTTTCGCTCAGGTAGTTGCTGATGGCGACAAAATCGACCACGGCGAGATTTTCTGCGCGCAGCCCTGGCGCTATACCGAGCGCGGCGTAGTCGCCCGCCTCGAGCAGCCCCGCCAGGGAATTGCGCAGGGTCTTGCGCCGCTGCGCAAACGCGCGCCGCACCACCTGCGCCAGGCCGGTTTCGCTCACGGCCGCAAGCTGCGCGCGCGGACGCGGATGCATGCGCACCACCGCCGAGTCCACCCGCGGCGGCGGATCGAAAGCGCCCGGCGGGACTTCGAACAGCAACTGCATGTCGAAGCGGTATTGCAGCATCACCGAGAGTCGACCATAGTCGCCGCCGCCCGGCGCCGCCACCATGCGCTCGACCACCTCCCGCTGCAGCATGAAATGCAGGTCGCGAATGCGGTCGGCGTAGCGTGCAATATGGAACAGCAGCGGCGTGGAAATATTGTAGGGAAGATTGCCGACCACGCGCAGCGCGCTCGGCAGCGCGGAAAAGTCGAATTCCAGCACGTCCCCCGCATGCACCGAGACCCGCTCGGGCGGGTAGGCACGCTGCAGCCTGGCGATGATGTCGCGGTCGATCTCGATGACATGCAGGCGGCGCAGCACCGCTGCAAGCGGCGCGGTGAGCGCGCCCAGTCCGGGGCCGATCTCCACCATGGCATCGTCGGCCTGCGGCCGGATCGCGGCGACGATGTCCGCAATTACGGCCTGGTCGGCGAGAAAATGCTGCCCGAAGCGTTTGCGCGGTATGTGTTTCATCTAAAGACCGGCTGTTCGGCGCGGACGAAAAACCGTCCGCGCGGATCGTCGATTGCGCACGGATGAAAATCCATCCGCGCGCAATCGACGATCTTGTATAAGACCCCGCGCCGTTCTGGTTCCAACCATAACCGTGTTTTCTGTGCGGATACGCTTTTCATCCGCGCAGATAACACGGTTGGCGCGCGCAGCGCGCAAGTCCACTCATCGCGCCCGCACCATCTCCAGCGCCGTTTCCATCGCCGCGTACAGGCTGCCCGCGTCGGCTTTGCCGCTGCCGGCCAGCTCCAGTGCGGTGCCGTGGTCGACCGAGGTGCGCACGATAGGCAGGCCCAGCGTGACGTTCACGCCCTTGCCGAAACTCGCATACTTGAGCACCGGCAGCCCCTGGTCGTGGTACATCGCCAGCACGCAGTCGCCGCGCGCCAGCACCTGCGGCGTGAACAGGGTATCGGCCGGCAGCGGCCCCTCCAGCCGCATGCCCGACCGGCGCAAGTCCTCGAGCAGCGGAACTATGACATCGATCTCCTCGCGCCCAAGATAGCCGCCCTCGCCGCTGTGCGGATTCAGCCCGGCGACGAGGATGCGCGGCTCGGCCAGACCGAAACGCTGCTGCAGCGCCCGGTGCAGGATCTGCAGCGTGGTGTTCAGGCTTTCGCGCGTGATCGCGCCGGCGACCTCGGCCAGCGCCAGATGCGTGGTCGCCAGCGCAACGCGCAGGCCGCCGCCGGCGAGCATCATCACCACGCGCGGCGTGGAAGTCAGCGCCGCCAGATATTCGGTGTGCCCGGTAAAGGCGATGCCGGCATCGTTGATCACGCCTTTGTGCACCGGCGCCGTCACCATCGCCGCGAAGCTGCCGTCGGAGCAGCCGGCGACGGCGCGATCCAGCAGTCCGAGCACATAGCGGCTGTTGGCCGGATCCAGCCTGCCCGCGATCGCGGGCGCGGCCAGCGGCAGGTGCAGCACCTCGAGTTCGCCCGCGCCCGGCGCCCGACCCGGATCGAATTCACGCAGACGCAGTTGAAGGCCAAGCCGGGCGGCGCGCGCCTCTAGCAGTTCGCGGTCAGCGAGAACGACGGCGCGGCAGGGCAGCCTGCGTCCTGCCAGGGCGAGGCAGATGTCCGGCCCGATGCCGGCGGGTTCGCCCGAAGTGACTGCAATGACAGGCAGCGGCATCGGGGCTAGTGTCCGGGCAGCAAGAGCGGAGGCATGGCGTCATGCATTTTCCGACATCCGTTCGCCAACAAGCGCTTCCTAGCCTTCGTCCGTGCGGTATTCCACGAAGGCGCGATCGCGCAGCTGGCGCAGCCACTCCTGGTAGGCCTCATCGGCCTTGCGCTCGCGCAGGATCAGGCGCGCCTCCTGCCGCTTGCGCTCGCCCGACACCGGGGCCTGGCGCCGCTCCAGCACCTGCACCAGATGCCAGCCGAAGGACGTTGCGAAGGGTTCGCTCACCTGCCCTGGTTTGAGGCTGTCCATCACGCGCTCGAACTGCGGCACGGTGTCCCCCGGATAAAGCCAGCCCAGATCCCCGCCCTTGACCGAGGACGCGTCGTCCGAATTGAGCTTGGCCAGTTCGCCAAAATCAGCACCGTTGAGTATGCGTTCGCGCAGATTGTTGAGCTTGCGCTTGGCGTCGGCCTCGGACACGATTTCGCTGGTGCGCAGCAGGATGTGGCGCGCATGCGTCTGTTCGACCATGGCCGGCAAGCCGCCGCCGCGGCGCTCGATCAGCTTGATGATATGGAAACCCGCCGGGCTGCGGATGATCCCGCTCACCTCGCCCGGTTTCAAGCCGTCCAGCGCCTGGATATACAGGTCCGGCAGCCGGTCGCGCGCGCGCCAGCCCATCGCGCCGCCCTGCAGCGCATCCGGCAAGTCGGAAAAACCGACGGCCAGTTTGGCGAAATCCGCGCCCTGGCGCAGCTGCGCCAGCACCTGCTCGGCGCGTGCGTGCTGGCGGTTCACCTCCTCCGGGCTCGCCTGCTCGGGCAGGCGCAGCATGATGTGGCTCAGGTTGAATTCGGTGGCGGCAGCGGGCGAATCGGCCTGGTGACTGAGGAAATAGTCGATCTCGTTGTCGGTGACCACGATGCGGTTGTCGACCTCGCGCTCGCGCAGCCGCGACAGCACGATCTCGTTGCGCATTTCCTCGCGGAATTTGTCGAACTGGATGCCGTCGCGTTCCAGCGCCTGGCGGAACTGGGTCAGCGACATCTTGTTGCTCTCGGCGACGCGCGCTACCGTGCGGTCCAGCTGCAGATCGTCCACCCGCAGCGCCGTCTCCTTGGCCAGCTGCAGCTGCAGCCGGTCCATGATCATGCGCTCGAGCACCTGCTTTTGCAGCAGGTCGGCCGGTGGCAGCGGCGTGCCCTGCTGGCGCAGCTGCTGCGTCACGGACTTTACCCGCTCGGCAACTTCACCGCTGGTGATCACCTCGCTGTTGACCACGGCCACGATACGGTCGACCAGCGCCACCGGGCTGGGTGCGGCCCTCTGCGCCAGGGCGCTGCCGCTGCCGAGAAACAGGGTCGCTGCGGCAAGCCACACGGGAATAGGCAATCGCATGTGATGGTTACTCGTAAAAATCGAAAGGCAATGAGTCGGAACGGGTCTGGTCGGGTCGGCGCTGGTTCAGCCTGCTGTAGCCCGGAATATTGCGCTTCAGCGTTTCCAGCGGATTGGACCCGAGGCGCGAAAATCCGTTCAATTCCAGCTGCACGAAAAACGCGCTGGTCGAGGTTCCGCTGGCCGCGGCAAAACGCGTCAGCACCACGCGCCCGATCCAGCAGCCCGCATTATATTCGAAACCGCCCAGGCCCTCGATCAACCTGCCGTCATAAAGCGAATAGTTGTAGCGACCAACCCCTGACCACCCACCGCCCAGAGGCCATTGCGCCGACACGTCGATCTGGTTGAGTGCCGCTACCTGATCGCTGCCGCGGGCAAAGCGGTAGCCGAGATTGAGCACCTTGTTCATCTCGGGCTGGAAGCGGGCGCCCACGCCGAGGCGATCCAAAAAGCCGCGGTGCGGGTTGTACTGCACTGCGCTGTCCAGAGTCCAGTGCTGCGCAATGCGCCCGCTGAGCGCGGCCAGGAAATCCGAAGTCTTGTCCGTGCGCACCGCCGTCTGGTCATTCAGCGCCACCCGCTGGTCGTCGAAATAGTAGCGCTGGCCGACGGTCGCCTTGAGCACTTCCTGCCCGCTGCTGGGCGAGATAATGCGCGTGGTCGCCGCGATTGTCAGCTGATTGGCGTCGGCGATGCGGTCACCGCCGTTGAACAGATTCTCGGAAAAGATCTGCGCATAGTTGAAGTCCGCCAGGCCGGTATCGAACAGCGGAATCCTGCTCTGGTCCACGTAAGGCACATAAAGGTAATAAAGCCGGGGTTCCAGGGTCTGGCGGAAATTCTGGCCGAGCAGCTTTGCATCGCGCTCGAACGTCAGCCCGCTGTCCACGCTCGCGATGGGTACGGTGCGTTGGATCGTGTCGGCAATGCCGGACGGATTGCGCTCCAGGCTGTAATTGGTGGAATGCAGCCCCAGCTTGGGCGTAAGATACGCGCCCGGCAGGATCAGCGGCAGGCTGGCGCTGGGGTAGGCGGTAAGCCGACTGCCGATGACGCCGGAGGTGTCGATCCCGCCGGTGGTGAATGCCTGGGCGGCGCCGACAAAACCGCTGCCGCGGTCGAACCGGACGAACTCGCTTTTCCACGCCAGATCCAGCCCGCCTACGTACTGGCGCGTCGCGTTCAGCGTGAATTGGGGCAGTCGATCGTAGGGCGGCGTCACCGGATTGGCCGGATCCTGCAGAGTCTGGAAGCGCTGCGCCCGGGCCGTGGCCGTCCACCAGCCGCCGGTGTAGGTGAGCATGCCGTCGCGCGGTAGCGTCGTTTGCGAAGTGACGTTGATGCGCGTCGACAGGTCGCGGAAATAGTTGTCGTCGGAAACCTTGTTAATGCTAACGACGCCTTTCAGCTCCTTGCTGAATGTCTGGTTATGCTGAAGGGTGAGCGCGTAGCGTTCCGCGCCGGCCAGGCGGTCGTTGAGTTCCTCGTAGCGCACCTCGCCGCCGTAGTCCTTGCTCAGATAGCGAAAATCTGCGGCGAGTTGCAGCCCGCGCTTGGAAAGTTCGCGCGGCGTGATGGTAAGGTCGCGGTTGGGCGCGAGGTTGAGGTAGAACGGCGTGCTGACCTCGACCCCGCTCTTGCCACTGCTGCCGATGGAAGGCGGCAGGAAACCGGTCTTGCGCTGATCGTTGAGCGGAAAATCCAGCCAGGGCAGATAAGCAAGCGTGGTGTCCTTGAACACCAGCTTGCCCCGGTGCACAACACCCAGGTTGCGCGTCATGTCCACGTCGAGTTCGCCCACCTGAAGGTACCAGTCGTTATTGCCCGGCTTGCAGGTGGTGAGCGTCGCGTTTTGGAGGTGGTATTTGTCCTTGCCCTCGAAATTGATCACGTCGGCCGTGCCGCGCGTGCTCACCGGTGCGTAGTCCTTGCGGCCGGGCCGCATGAACTCATAGTTGGCGTGATCGAACTCGCCGACGTTGTCGTGCACGCGCAGGCGCAGGCCGGTGCCGCTCAGGCGATCCGCGCCGCGCTCGACGCGCACATTGCCGCTCGCCTGCACCTCGTCGGTGGCATAGAGATAGCGCAGGCGATCCGCGTTGATGCTGACATCGTCCTGGCGCAGCACGGCATTGCCGCTGGCGCTGGCTTCCTGGTTCGCATAGCCCTCGATCCGGTCCGCGCTGATGGTCACCGGCGAGGCCGCGGGCGGCTTCAGCCGCGGCTCCTGCGCCTGAGCAGTCGCCGCGCAAAAAAGCAAGGCCAGAACGGGCGCTGAACGGCGCATCGGCGACTTCACAGTGAATGGAACATGGATGGGGATTTTTGAGTGTTAAAATCGCACACTTTCGCTCGAATGGCAATCGAAAACCTCTTCGCGGGCGCGTCCCTCTTTTCAATACTGTGCTGATGGACTCTTCGGAACGGACGCTGGCGCTGCAGGCATGGCTGGGCCAGCTTTTCCCGGCGCAGGAATGGCGCATTGAACCGGCCTCGGCCGACGCGAGCTTTCGCCGTTACTTCCGCGTAATCCTTCCGGGCAGCGGCGCGAGCCGCGTCGTGATGGACGCGCCGCCGCAACAGGAGAATTGCAGGCCCTTCATCCATGTGGCTGAACTGCTGCGCGGCGCCGGCCTCAACGCGCCCGAGGTGCTGGCGCAGGACCTGGAGCAGGGTTTCCTGCTGCTCACCGACCTCGGCACCACCACCTATCTCGACGCGCTGCGCCGCGACGACAGCCGCGCGGACGCGCTGTTTCGCGACGCCACCGATGCGCTGATCCAGTGGCAGCTCGCCAGCCGGCCAGGGGTGCTGCCGCCTTATGACCAGGCCTTGCTGCGGCGCGAGCTCGATTTGTTTCCGGACTGGTATCTTGCGCGCCACCTCGGCATCGAGCTCACGCCGCACCAGCGCGAGCTGCTGGAGAGCGCATTCGCGCTGATCCTCGCGAGCAACCTGGCGCAGCCCGCGGTGTACGTGCACCGCGATTACATGCCGCGCAATCTCATGCTGTCCACCCCCAATCCCGGCATCCTCGATTTCCAGGATGCGGTGTACGGCCCGGTCACCTATGACCTTGCCTCGCTCGTGCGCGACGCCTTCATCAGCTGGGACGAGGAGCGCACGCTCGACTGGATCGTGCGCTACTGGGACAAGGCGCGCCGCGCCGGTCTCCCGGTGGGCGCGGACTTCGGCGACTTCTACCGCGACCTGGAGTGGATGGGTCTGCAGCGCCACCTGAAGGTGCTCGGCATCTTTGCGCGCATCTGCCACCGCGACGGCAAGCCGGGCTATGTGGAGGACGCGCCGCGCTTCCTCCGCTATGTGCGCGCGGTCACCGCGCGCTACAACGCGCTCGCCCCGCTGGCGCAACTGCTGGACGCGATCGACGCCGAAGCCTCTGCGCGAGGCGCGCGATGAAGGCGATGATCCTTGCTGCCGGGCGCGGCGTGCGCATGCGACCGCTCACCGACACCTGCCCCAAGTCGCTGCTCGAAGCCGGCGGCAAGCCGCTGATCGTGTGGCTGATCGAGCGGCTCGCGCGCGCCGGATTCGGCGAGGCCGTGATCAATCACGCCTACCTCGGCCACATGATCGAGGCGGCGTTGGGCGACGGATCGCGCTTCGGCATGTCGATCCGCTACTCGCCGGAGGCCGAGGCACTGGAAACCGCGGGCGGCATTGCGCAGGCGCTGCCGCTGCTCGGCGCCGCGCCTTTCCTCGCGGTCAACGCCGACATACACGGCGACTATGATTTCTCCGCGCTGGCGCAGCTGGATCTGCGCGAAGATCTCGCGCACCTGGTGCTGGTGGACAACCCGCCGCAGCACCCGCGCGGCGACTTCGCGCTCACCGCCGGGCGCGTGCACGAGAGCGGCGAGCGCCTGCTCACCTTCAGCGGCATCGGCGTGTACGCGCCGCGCCTGTTCACCGGCATACCGCCCGGTGCCAAGGTTGCGCTGGCGCCGTTGCTGCGCAAGGCGATGGCGGCCGGGTGCGTGTCGGGCGAGCACTACCGCGGCCGCTGGCAGGACATCGGCACGGTCGAGCGCCTGCAGGCGCTGGATGCGGAACTGCGCCGCCGCTGAAACGGTACAATTGGGGCTATCCGCCCCGACCCGGGACTGTTTCCAGCTGGCATTCATGACCGACATCAACGTTTACGCGCGGCGCCGCGCCGCTCTGCTGGCGCAGATGCGGAGCGGCATCGCCATCGTGCCCACGGCCCCGCAGCGCGCGCGCAACCGCGACAGCGAATACCCGTATCGCTACGACAGCTACTTCTATTATCTCTGCGGCTTCCAGGAGCCGGATGCGGTGCTGGTGCTGGTCGCCGGCGCGGCGCCGCAGAGCCTGCTGTTCTGCCGCGAAAAGAATCCCGAGCGCGAAACCTGGGACGGATTCCGCTACGGGCCGGAGGCCGCAAAGGAGGCGTTCGGCGTCGACGCCGCCTTTGCCCTAGGCCAGCTCGACGAAAAACTGCCTGCGCTGATGGCCAACCAGCCGGAGCTGCATTACGCCGCAGGCATGGACGCGGACTGGGACGCGCGCATCATGGGCTGGCTGAACCAGGTGCGCGCGCAAAGCCGCACCGGCGTCGGCGCGCCGCAGCGCATCTGCGACGTGCGCGTCATCCTCGATGAAATGCGCCTGATCAAGGACGAGCATGAACTTGCGCTGATGCGCCGTGCTGCGGCGATTTCGGCCGGCGCGCACCGGCGCGCCATGCGCGCAACCCGGCCGGGACGGATGGAATATGAGATCGAAGCGGAACTGCTGTACGAGTTCCGCCGCCAGGGCGCCCAGTTTCCCGCCTACTGGCCCATCGTCGCCGGCGGCGCCAATGCCTGCGTGCTGCATTACAGCGAAAACAGCGCACGCCTGGACGACGGCGCGCTATTGCTGATCGACGCCGGCTGCGAACTCGACGGCTACGCTTCCGACATTACGCGCAGTTTTCCGGTGAACGGCAAATTCAGCGGCCCGCAAAAGGACATATACGAACTGGTGCTCGCGGCGCAGGCGTCCGCGATCGCCGCGACGCGGCCGGGCGCCGCCTGGGATGCGCCGCATGAAGCGGCGGTGCGCGTACTGGCGCAGGGCATGATCGATTTCGGCCTGTGCAGCGGCAGCCTGGACCAGGTGCTGGAAACGGGCGACTACAGGCGTTTCTACATGCATCGTACCGGCCATTGGCTGGGGCTGGACGTGCACGACGCGGGCGAATACAAGCTCGCGGGCAAGTGGCGGCCGCTGGTGCCGGGAATGACGCTCACGGTCGAGCCCGGCTGTTACATCCGTCCGGCCGAGGACGTACCCAAGGACTATTGGAACATCGGCGTGCGCATCGAGGACGATGTGCTGGTCAACGCCGACGGCTGCGAAGTGCTCACGGCGGAAACGCCGAAGAGCGTAGCCGAGATCGAAGCGCTGGTGGGCAGGGACTGAGCGGTACCGCAATGGCTGCTGAAAGCGTAGACATACTGATCGCGGGCGGCGGTCCGGTGGGCGCCGCGCTCGCGCTTGCGCTCGAGGGCAGCGGGCAGCGCGTGCTGCTGGCCGAGGCGCGCAGCGCCGCTACCTTCGAATCGCGCAGCGCCGCTACCTTCGAATCGCGCAGCGCCGCTGCGTTTGGATTGCCCGGCACCGCGGCCGCGGCGCGCGATGCGCGCGCCATCGCGCTCTCCTATGCCAGCCGGCTGCTGCTCGAGCGCGTGCATGCCTGGCCGGCGCTGCCGGTCACGCCGATCGAAACCATCCACGTGTCGCAACAGGGCGGATTCGGCCGCACCCTGATCAATGCGGCGGATTGCGGCGTGCCCGCGCTGGGCTACGTCGCCAACTACGACGATCTGCAGCGCAGCCTGCTGGCCGTGCCCTGCGGAGCCGAGCGGCTGTTCGGCGCGAGCGTGGTCAAATTCGACGGCAGCGAGGCGGTGCTGCAGACGCAGCAGGGCGAGCGCGTGCTGGCACCGCGCCTGACCGTGTTCGCCGACGGCGCGCGCATCGCGGACGAGCAGGCCGCGCCCGTCTACAGCAAGGACTATCGCCAGACCGCGCTGCTGGCGTGGGTCAGAACCGAGCAGGCGCACCGTGGCCGCGCGTGGGAGCGCTTCACGCCCGCGGGGCCGCTCGCGCTGCTGCCGCACGGCGCGGGCTACGCGCTGGTATGGACCGGCACCCCGGAGCGCAGTGCGCAGCTTGCCGCGCTCGACACGCCCGCCTTTCTCGCCGAATTGCACGCCGCTTTCGGCGACCGCCTCGGCGCCTTCATCGAGGCGGGCGAGCGCAGCGCGTTTCCGCTCGCGCTGCGCTACCGGCGCGCGGAATCGCGCCCGCGCAGCCTCGCCGTGGGCAATGCCGCGCAAACCCTGCATCCGGTCGCCGGACAGGGCTTCAACCTGGGCCTGCGCGACGCCTGGGAACTCGCGCGCCTGGCGCAGGATGCGCCCGATCCGGGCAGCGAGGCTTTCATCGCCGGCTACCGCCGCGCGCGCGCCCTCGACCGCCGCGCGGGCATACGCTTCACCGACGGCCTGGTCGGCCTGTTCTCCAACTCCCGGGCGCTGCTCACGCTGGGCCGCGGCGCCGGTCTGCTTGCGCTCGATCTGCTGCCGTTCGCGCGCCGCTTCGTCGCGCGGCGCATGATTTACGGAGCGCGCGCAATGCCGTGATGCGGGTAATAAAGTTTCTATGTAAAGCGTGAATATTTCGATTTTTCTTCGCTGGCCATTGGGTATAGAATTGCTCCCCTTCCCGCAGAAAAATCATCAGAGCGAAATGAGAATCGGACCCCACGAGCTGCGCAATAATCTGTTCGTTGCGCCCATGGCCGGGGTCACCGACCGACCGTTCCGCCAGTTGTGCAAACGTTTCGGTGCGGGCATGGCGGTGTCGGAAATGGTCGCGTCCAACTCATTGCTGTGGGGCAGCGAAAAGACGCGGCGCCGCGCCAACCACGAAGGCGAGCCCGATCCGATTTCGGTGCAGATCGCAGGCGCCGATCCGAAGATGATGGCCGAGGCCGCCAGCTACAACGTCGGCGAGGGCGCACAGATCATCGACATCAACATGGGCTGCCCGGCGAAGAAGATCTGCAACGTGATGGCGGGCTCGGCGCTGCTGAAGGACGAGCCGCTGGTCGGGCGCATTCTGGAGAGCGTGGTGCGCGCGGTCGACGTGCCGGTGACGCTCAAGTTCCGCACCGGCTGGGACCAGAACAACAAGAACGCGCTGACGGTCGCGCGCATCGCCGAGCAAAGCGGCATCCAGCTGCTGTCCATACACGGCCGCACGCGCGCCTGCGGCTATACCGGCCACGCCGAATACGATACCATCGCCGCGGTCAAGCGCAGCTCGCGCCTGACGGTGATCGCCAACGGCGACATCAACTCGCCGCAGAAAGCCAAGTACGTGCTCGACTACACCGGCGCCGACGGCGTCATGATCGGGCGCGCCGCGCAGGGCCGGCCGTGGATATTCCGCGAAATCGAGCACTACCTGAAGACCGGCACCCAGCTGCCGCCGCCGCTGGTCACCGAGATCCATCAGGTGCTGATCGCACACCTGCACGACCTGTACGCGTTCTACGGCGCCGATACCGGCGTCAAGATCGCGCGCAAGCACATTTCCTGGTACACCAAGGGCCTGGCCGGCTCGGCCAGTTTCCGCCATGCCATGAATCAGCTGCAAAGCACAGAAGAACAGCTGTCCGCGGTGAACCGGTTTTTCGAACAACAGGCGCAGTTGCACGAGCACCTGCGCTATGAGGAGGAGTTGGCAGCATGACACCGCGCGCCAGTGAGATCACCGAATGCGTACGCAAGTCCCTGGAGAAATATTTCAAGGATCTGGACGGCGAGCGGCCGCGCACCGTCTACGACATGGTGCTGAAGAACGTCGAGAAACCCATGATCGAGGTGGTGCTGAATCATGCCGAGGGCAACCAGACCGTGGCCGCCAAGTGGCTGGGCATCAACCGCAACACCCTGCGCAAGAAAATCGAGCAGCTCAAAATAAAAATGTGACACGCGCGCGCGGCGGCTGAGGGACGATCCCGGGCACCCGCGTTGCGCCAACCTTTCAACCACTCATTACTCATCGCCCGGGTTCAGACATGAGCATCCTAGTCAGGCAGGCCCTAATCAGCGTTTCCGACAAGACCGGCGTGGTCGAGCTCGCGCGCGCGCTGGCGCAGATGCAGGTCGCGATCCTGTCCACCGGCGGCACCGCCAAGCTGCTTGCGGACAACGGCATCGCCGTCACCGAGGTGGCCGAGTACACCGGCTACCCCGAAATGCTAGACGGACGCCTGAAGACCCTGCACCCGATGATCCACGGCGGGCTGCTGGCGCGGCGCGACCTGCCCGCGCACATGGCGGCGATCAAGGACGCGGGCATCGAGCCGATCGACCTGGTGGTGGTCAACCTCTACCCGTTTACCCAGACCGTCGCGCGCCCCGGCTGCACGCTGCCCGAGGCGATCGAGAACATCGACATCGGCGGACCGACCATGCTGCGCTCTGCGGCGAAAAACCATGCGGGCGTCGCCGTGCTGGTCGACCCGGCCGACTACCAGCCCCTGCTCGATGAAATGCTGGCCCACGGCGGCCGGGTGAGCGCCGCCACGCGCCTGGTGCTGGCGAAAAAGGTGTTCACCCACACCGCAGCCTATGACGGGGCCATCAGCAATTACCTGACCGGCCTCGACGACGCGCTCAAGCCGCAGGAATTTCCCGAGCGGCTGACGCTGCAGTTCGCCAAGGTTCAGGCGATGCGCTACGGCGAGAACCCGCACCAGAGCGCGGCGTTCTACCGCGATATCGATCCCGCGGCGGGCAGCCTCGCGAGCTATGCACAGCTGCAGGGCAAGGAACTGTCCTACAACAATATCGGCGATGCCGATGCGGCCTGGGAATGCGTGAAGACCTTCTCCGAACCCGCCTGCGTCATCGTCAAGCACGCCAATCCCTGCGGCGTTGCCATCGGCAACAATGTGCTCGAGGCCTACCAGCGCGCGTTCCAGACCGATCCCACCTCCGCGTTCGGCGGCATCATCGCGTTCAACCGGCCGCTCGACGCGCCCACGGCCGATGCCGTGGCGAAACAGTTCATGGAAGTGCTGATCGCGCCGGCTTACGACGCAGCGGCGAAGAAAGCGCTCGAATCCAGGACCAACGTGCGCGTGCTCACAGTCGCGCTGGCTGCCGGCGCCAACCGTTACGATTTCAAGCGCGTCGGCGGCGGCCTGTTGGTGCAGACCCCGGACACGAAGAATGTGGGCGCGGCGGAACTGCGCGTGGTCAGCAAGAAGCAGCCGAGCGAAGGCGAGCTGCGCGACCTGCTGTTCGCCTGGCGCGTGGCCAAGTTCGTAAAGTCCAATGCCATCGTGTTCTGCGGCAGCGGCCATACCCTGGGCGTAGGCGCGGGTCAGATGAGCCGCGTCGACAGCGCGCGCATCGCGGCGATCAAGGCGAAGAATGCCGGCTTGTCGCTGGCGGGCTCGGTGGTCGCCTCGGATGCCTTCTTTCCCTTCCGCGACGGCGTCGACGTGATCGCCGAGGCCGGCGCGAAAGCCATCATCCAGCCCGGCGGCAGCATGCGCGACGATGAGGTTATCGCCGCGGCCGACGAGCTTGGCCTGGTGATGGTCTATACCGGCAATCGCCACTTCAGGCATTAAAGCCCGTTGCAAAATGAATTTTGCAACGCCTGACTTAGGGGAGTATGAGGGGAGGTCCCCCAAGGGGACTTTCCCGTCGAGCGGGATCGAGACCTTCCGGGCGTCCCCCAAGGGGACTTCCTTCGGGGCGTATCCCCTCATAATGCAACCAACGCTTAAGGCCCCGGCTTGAAGCTCCTGGTGATCGGCTCGGGCGGCCGCGAGCACGCCTTGGCGTGGAAGCTGGCCCAGGCCGCGCGCGTGCAGAAAGTCTACGTCGCGCCGGGCAACGCCGGCACCGCGCTCGAGCCCGGCGTCGAGAATGTCCCGATCAGCGACATCGCCGAGCTGGCGCGCTTCGCGCAGGAAAATGCGATCCATCTGACCGTGGTCGGCCCGGAGGCGCCGCTGGCCGCAGGCGTGGTCGACTTGTTCCGCGAAAAAGGGCTGAAGATTTTCGGCCCCACCCGCGCCGCAGCGCAGCTGGAGAGCTCCAAGGATTTCGCCAAGCGCTTCATGCAGCGGCATCGCATACCCACCGCCGCCTACGCCACATTCAGCGACGCGCGCGAAGCGCACGCCTACATCGACGCGCAGGGCGCGCCCATCGTGATCAAGGCCGACGGCCTCGCCGCGGGGAAGGGCGTGGTCGTGGCGGCGAGCGCGCAGGAGGCGCACGCGGCGGTCGACATGATGCTGCTGGACAACAAGATGGGCGGTGCCGGCGCGCGCGTGGTGATCGAGGAATGCCTCGCCGGCGAAGAGGCGAGCTTCATCGTCATGAGCGACGGCGAGCATGCGCTCGCGCTCGCCACCAGCCAGGACCACAAGCGCCTGCGCGACGGCGATGCCGGGCCCAACACCGGCGGCATGGGCGCGTATTCGCCGGCGCCGGTGGTGACGCCGCGCGTGCACGCGCAGGTGATGCGCGAGATCATCCTGCCCACCATCCACGGCATGGCCGCCGACGGCATCCCCTACAGCGGCTTTCTCTACGCCGGCCTGATGATAGACGCGAAAGGCAACGCCAAGACGCTGGAGTTCAACTGCCGCATGGGCGACCCGGAAACCCAGCCGATCATGCTGCGCCTGAAGTCGGACCTGTACGAGCTGTTCGAACTCGCCTGCGCCGGCACGCTCGCGCAGGCCGAAACCGAATGGGACCGGCGCACCGCCCTCGGCGTGGTGCTCGCAGCGGCCAATTATCCGGACGCGCCGGTGAAAGGCGCGCTCATCACCGGGCTGCCGAAGCACACCGAGCGCGCCGAAGACTGCATGGTGTTCCACGCCGGCACCGCGCTCGCCGGCGACAAGGTCACCGTGAACGGCGGCCGCGTGCTGTGCGTGACCGCGCTCGGCGACAGCGTGAAGATGGCGCAGCGGCGCGCCTATCAGGCGGCCGAAGGCATACGTTTCGAGGGCATGCAGATGCGCCGCGACATCGGCTATCGCGCGATCGCCGCGAAAAAGCAATAGGCGCTCACTTCGCGCGCGACCGTAAGACCTGCGCGCTGCGCGCGCCAACCGCGTTTCTCGTACGGACAAAGAACATCCGCACAAGAAACGCGGTTACGGTTAACAATAAACACCTCGTCGGGTCTTATACAAGATCGTCGATTGCGTACGGATGGCCTCTTATCCGTGCGCAATCGGCGATCCGCGCGGACGGCTTTTCGTCCGCGCAACTTCGCTTCCTACCCCAAGGGACGGCGCGATCTTGTTCCCTGCTGCTAGAATCCGTGTTCTGTTTTCGTCGACCGGTCGCCCATGAATCCCTCCGCAGTCAAAGACTACCTGCTCGGCCTGCAGCAGCGCATCGTCGCATCGCTCGAGAATCTGGACGGCAAACCGTTTCGCGAAGACCGCTGGGACCGCTCCAAGGGCGGCGGCGGCATCAGCCGCGTGATCGAGGAAGGCGGGCTGTTCGAGCGCGGCGGGGTGAATTTCTCGCACGTGCAGGGCGCGGGCCTGCCGCCTTCGGCGACCGCCTCCCGGCCCGAGCTCGCCGGGCGCGCCTGGGAAGCGATGGGCGTGTCGCTGGTGCTGCACCCGCGCAACCCCTATTGTCCGACCGCGCACATGAACGTGCGCTTCTTCGTCGCCACCAGGGACGGCGCGGCGCCGGTCTGGTGGTTCGGCGGCGGCATGGACCTCACGCCTTATTATGGTTACGCCGAGGATGCCCGGCATTTTCATCGCAACTGCAAGCGCGCGCTCGATCCCTTCGGTGAGCAGTGGCACCCGCAGTTCAAGGCCTGGTGCGACCGCTATTTCTTTCTCAAGCACCGCAACGAGCCGCGCGGCGTCGGCGGCATATTCTTCGACGACCTGAACCAGCCGGATTTCGACACCTGCTTTGCCTTGATGCAGAGCGTGGGCGACCATTTCATCGACGCCTACCGGCCGATCATCGAGCGCCGCAGGGACACGCCCTACACCGAGCGCGAGCGCGACTTCCAGGCTTACCGGCGCGGACGCTACGTCGAATTCAACCTTGTTTACGATCGCGGCACGCTGTTCGGCCTGCAGTCGGGCGGACGCACCGAATCGATCCTGATGTCCATGCCGCCGGTGGTCAAATGGCGCTACGACTGGAAGCCCGCGCCGGGCAGCCCGGAAGCGGCGCTGTACGCCGAATTCCTCGTTCCCCGGGACTGGGCCTAGATTCGCCTTGAGGCGTCGGGCGGTCCGGCGCCCCGGATTGCGTTCCCGGACGGACCGGGCGTAAGCTCTTTCGCACATGAACGAAATCGAAGCCCGCTTTTCCGTCCTGCGCCAGTCGGCCGACGCCGCTGCCCCAACAGCATGCGCTGCGCGGCATCGCCAGCGAAATCACCGTATACGAATTTTCCTGAGCCGCGGCGCGGCGACCCGCTTCATCGCACGCGGTCGCGGGCCAGGCGTATGCCGGAAAACTGCCAGCGCGCGCCGGTCGGAAAGAAGTTGCGGTAGCTGCTGCGGACATGCCCGGCCGGCGTCGCGCACGAGCCGCCGCGCAGCACGTACTGGTTGACCATGAACTTGCTGTTGTATTCGCCAACGGCTCCTTCGGCAATGCGAAATCCCGGATAGGGCGCGTAGCTCGACTGCGTCCATTCCCAGGCATCGCCGAACATCTGGTGCAGGCCTGCGCCTGCCGGTGCCGCGCGCGGATGCAACGCGCCTGTATCGGCGAAATTGCCGGCGAGCCCGCACGCAGCCGCCGCGCACTCCCATTCGGCCTCGCTCGGCAGGCGCGCACCCGCCCAGCGCGCGTAAGCATCTGCTTCAAAATACGACAGATGCACCACCGGTAACGCAGGCTCGAGCGGCAGCAGGCCGCCAAGCGTGAATTCCTTCCAGCCGGATTCGTCGCGGCGCCAATAGAGCGGCTGCGCCAGTCGGTTCTGGCTGAGCCAGTCCCAGCCTTCGGCGAGCCACAGCTGCGCGTTCGCGTAGCCGCCCTGCTCGACGAAATCGCGGTACTCGCCATTGCTGACCAGGCGCGCGCCCAGGCGAAACGGCTGCAGCAGCACCTCGTGGCGCGGCAGCTCGTTGTCGAACGCAAACCCGTCGCCACTGTGTCCTATCGCCACGACACCACCATCAAAGTCGATCCAGGCCGGCGCCGCCGAAGCCCCGGGACTGGCCGTCGGCGCCTGCGCAGCGCGCACAACATAGGCCGGAGCCAGCGGGTTCAGCGACAGCAGATGCTTCACATCGGTGAGCAGCAATTCCTGGTGCTGCTGCTCATGGTTCAGCCCCAGCACCACCAGCTCGCGCAATTCGGACGCCTGCCGGCTTTCGCGCAGCAGGCGCTGCATGCGCGCGTCGACCTCGCGCCGATACTCCAGTATCTCGGCCAGCGGCGGCCGCGTGAGCATGCCGCGCTGCGGCCGCGGATAGCGCTCGCCGATCTGGTTGTAATAGGAGTTGAACAGCACCCGGTATTCGGGCCGAAACGGTCGGAAATCGCGCTCGAATCGCTCCAGCAGGAACGTCTCGAAAAACCAGGTGGTGTGCGCCAGGTGCCACTTGGCCGGACTCGCATCGGGCATGGACTGCGCGCAGGCGTCCTCGGCGGACAGCGGCGCGGCGAGCTCCAGGCTGCGCGCGCGCACGTGCGCAAACTGCGCGGCGAGGCCTGTTTCCGGCGTGCGCCCGTCGTTGATCCGCGCGGCGCCGCCGATGGATTGCGGTCGATTCATGCTCACCTCCCCTTGTGCACCGCGGAGCATGCGGCAAGTTCCTGTCTGTCGTTAACCTACCACTGCCATGCGCTGCGGTGCGGGTCAGCGCGGGAACAGCAAGTCCGCGCCGCCGCCGCGCACCGCATCGAACGCAATCAGAAACGCCGCCGCGTTCCAGGACTGGCCGCGCATGCCCCCCGGCGCCAGGGTGTGGCCATTCAGCCATTCGTGAAACGACCAGTTGTCGAGCGCATTGACGCGCGCGAGCTTCGTCAGTTCGGCGAGCGCGCGCTCGCGTTCGCCTGCCTGGGCCAGCGCTGCCACCCAGAAACCGCCGACCATGGGCCAGATGCCGCCGTTGTGGTACTGCCATTCCAGGTTCTGCAGGTGCCGCGACATGTAGGCGCGCCACAGCGGGTCCGTCTCCCGAATCGGCTCGCACACCACGCGCACCGGCCAGGGTTCGGCGATGCGCGCGCGCTCCAGCGCATGCAAAGTACGTTGTACGGCCTCGCGCTCGGCCAGGCCGCACAGCAGCGCGAGCAGGTTGCCGAAGACATCGCCTTCCTCGCCAAAAAAGGAAAAGTTGACGAAGGAAAGGTAGAGGTCGCGGTGCTTCGCCTTGCGCTTGACGTAGTGCGTCAGCAAGCGCGCGCGCCGGTACTCGGACAGCGCGGCGCTGAATGGATGGAACAGCTGGTTGAAATTCACACGTGTTTCGTCGGTGCGCGCCAGCGCAAAGAGCTGCTTGACGCGGTACCAGAGGGCGTTGGTGTAGAGCACGAAGCCCGAACGCGGCATGATGTCGGCCCAGTCGCTCGCCTCGTTCTGCTGCAGCAGGAAAAAGCGCTGGTGCTCCTGCGCGCCCAGCCACTGCAGCGCCTGCGCGATTTCGGCGGCGAAGCGCTGTCGCAGGGCGGCGCCCGGTTCGCGCCGCTCGAGATAGTCGATCGCGATCAGCCACCAGAGGGTTGCATCGATGCAGCCCAGGTACCAGAAATCCGCCTCCTGCCGGCGCAGGTCGACGAACTTGGGTATCTGGCCGTTGGCGGCCTGGTGCGCAGCCAGCGTGGCCAGCCCGGCGAGCGCGCCGCGCTCAAGCTCCGCGTCGCCGGACAGCGCCATGCCGATCGCGCACACCGCGGCGTCGCGCCCGAAGATTGCGGCATAGCCGCGCGAATCGGCGCGCGCGCCCGGCGTTGCAGCGAGCACGCCCTGCGGCGACAGGTTGGTGCGCAGCAGTTCCACCGACTTCTGCCGGCAGGCCTCGATCAGCGCATCCCCGTCGATCGCAGGCGCGGCTTGCATGGATCCGTTCACTGGGCCCTGGCGCCGGCTTCCGGGCTCTTCACCTGGAACGGCTGCGCGCTGCCGTCCCGGGCGGCCCCCGCGTACACGGTCATGTGCGGGAACGGAATCTCGATGTCATGCGCATCGAACGCCTTCTTCAGGCGGCGCAGGTATTCGCGCCGCACGTTCCACTGCTCCAGCGGCTGCACCTTGAAACGGCAGCGCAGGATAACGGCCGAATCGGCCCATTTGTCCACGCCTGCAATCTCCAGATCGTCGAGCAGCTTGGGCCCGAAAACCGGGTCGGCGCGCATTTCCACGCCGACCTTGCGCATGATCTCGACCACCTCGTCCGTATCCTCGCGGTAGGCGACGCCGACGTCGATGACGGACTGGGCATAGCCGCGGCTCATGTTGGTCACTGTCGTGATCAGCCCGTTGGACACGATGTGCACGTTGCCGTCGTAGTCGCGCAGCCTCACGTAGCGCAGCGTGATCTCCTCCACCAGGCCGGCCTTGCCCGCAATATCGACGACGTCGCCCTGGCGCATCTGGTTCTCCAGCAGGATGAAGAATCCGGCGAAATAGTCCTTCACCAGGCTTTGCGCGCCGAAGCCCACGGCCAGGCCGATCACGCCGGCGGCGCCGAGTATGGGGGCGACGGCGATGCCCAGTTCGCTCAGGATCAGCGTGACGGCGAACACGATGATGGCCACTGCGGCGATGTAGCGGAATACGCGCCCCAGCGTCTCCGCGCGCTTCACCTGCTCGCGGTCTTCCATGCGGCGCGTGAGGCGCTCGCGGAACAGCCGGATCAGGCGCTGCGTCACGCCGAGCGCGATCCAGGCGACGATTGCGATCAGGACAACGCGCAATAGCGTGATGAACGCCTGATCCCATTGCGAGATACTGAGCAGTTCGACGTGATTGAGGATCTTTTCCACGATTTCTCCTGCAGTATGGACGCGAGCTGCGGTCTAGCCCGCCTCTCCCGGGGCGGAGGGTCGCAGCGCCGCGAGCGTTCGAACGAGGTCGGCAAAGCCCTCATCTGCGGGCCAGCGCTCCAGCGCGAGCGGCAGCTTGCGCCGCCAGTTCGGGTACTCGCTGGTCGTGCCGGGCATGTTCACCTGCTCGCGTGCCTGCAGCACATCTTCGGGCTGCACCACCAGCACGCGCGCCCTGCTGCGTGCGAGGAACGCGTGAATCTTTAACATCAGTGCGCGCGTCATCCGCGGCAGCGACGCAGGATCGGCGCTCGCGCCCTCGGGCAGCAGGCCTTCGCGCTCCAGTGCGCGCAGCAGACGCGCACGGTCCTCCGCCCGCCCGCTCGCTTGCGCCTGGCGCACTTCCTCCGTCGGATAGAGCCCGAGCTCCTGGCGCAGGGCCAAATCACCTCCCTCCCAGTACGCGGCAAGCGTGGGCAGGTCGTGCGTCGCGGCCGTGACCAGCGCATCCGCCGGATATTCGGCCGGCCCCTTGAACTCTCCCGAATGCTGCCTCTCGAACAACAGCACCCGATAGGACAGCACGCCGACACGTGCGAGCGTCGCGCGGACTTCGTCCGGCACCGTGCCCAAGTCCTCGCCGATCACCATGCAGCGGTTGCGATGGCTCTCGAGCGCGACGATGCCCACCAAGTCCTCGAACGGGTAGCGCACATAGGCGCCGTCGCGCGGCTCGCCGCCCCGTGGTACCCAGAACAGCCGCGCCAGCGCCATCACGTGGTCGATGCGCAATGCGCCGGCGTGGCGCATGTTGACGCGCAGCGTGGCGACGAACGGCGCGTAGGCCGCGGCGCGCAGGCGCTCGGGTGCAAGCGGCGGCAGCCCCCAATCCTGGCCGCGCAGATTGAAATCGTCGGGCGGCGCACCCACGCTCGCCGCAATGGCGTACAGGTCCTGACTCGCCCAGGCTTCCGCGCCGCCGCGATCCACGGAAACCGCGAGGTCCTGGTAAAGCCCGACGCCCAGCCCCAGTTCCCTCGAGCGCCGCTCGGCGGCTTCGAGCTGCAGATCGGACTGCCATTGCAGATACTCGTAGAATTCCACGCGTTCGGATCGGGATTGGGCGAAACGCGCTACCTCCGGCGCGCTCGGATCCCGGTACGCTTCGGGCCAGACCGGCCAGCCCCAGACCTGTGCGTCCTCGCCGTGGAAATGTTCCTGCAGCGCCTCGAACAAGGCGTGGCGCCTGAGCGCCGCGCCCTGCGCGCTCTGGAATGCGCGGAACGCAATGGCGCGCGGCGTTGCGCGAGCGAGATGTTGGCTGCGGAAATGCGCGAAGCAGCGCTTGAGCATCGGCAGCTTGGCCGCGGCGACGCCGGCGTAGTCCACGAGATCGGCGTCGCGCAGCGCCTTCAGACGCGCTTGGAATTCCGGCGTGCGCAGCTGCGACCTTGCCTCCTCGCACTCGCCGAAATCCGCGACCGCTTCCACGTCGAGGTAGAGCACGTTGACGAAGCAGCGCGACGACGGACTATAGGGACTTGCGTGTTCGGGGTTGTGCGGAAACAGGGCATGCAGGGGATTGACGCCCACGATGTCCGCGCCGCGCGCGCCCCAATACGCGAGCAGCGCCGCAAGATCGGTGAAATCGCCCATGCCCCAGTTGCGCTCGGAGCGGACTGCGTACAGCTGCACCGCTGCGCCCCAGATACGGCCGTCATGGTCGACCTGCGGCGCTCGATAGCATCGGGCCGGAACGATGATGAAGGTCGTTTCACCCAGTGTTGCACCATTGCGCAGTATCGCGAGCCGATGGTATCCGCACGGCGCCGCGACCGCCAGCGCGACGTCGCGCCCGGCGAACGATTCGCCATCCCGGTTTGCCGTTTCGACGATGCTCACATGAGCGCTGTCAAACGCGCCCGCATGGCAGGCGCCGTTCTCCTCGGTCAGGCGCCAGGAAAGCGCGTCGCGCGCCGCGTCTGCGGCCAGGTTCAGGCGCAGGCTCCACGGCCCGGCATCCTCGCGCACCACGATCACGGGCGGGAGCGCGCACCGCAGGCGTTCCAGTTCGGCCGCGTTGACCGCCGCTTCCACTTCATGCGCAGTGCCCGCGCGCACGCCCAGCGCGTCGAGCAGGGCGCGCAGGTTCGCCCCGGAGACCTGATGGCGTTGGCCCCAGATGTCATAGAAATCCGGCGCAATGCCGTGGATGGCGCACAGGCGTTCAAGGGCTTCGCGCTCCTTCATGTTCCGCTGGGCGCCATTTCGCCCACCTGCCGCAGCAGCGCCAGAGAGCGGCCCTTGAGATCGTATTGCGCCCCGGCATCGAAGCGCCCGTCGACCGCCAGTCCTTCCTCGAAAGCGGTGTCCAGCAATGCCTGCCACCCGACGCCCGCGTACTCCGGCAGCTTGAACGGAATCGCTTCGTGGTGTGCGTTGAACAGGACCAGGAAGTTCTCGTCGCGCACCGGGCGGCCGCGCTCGTCGGTCTCGGTCAATGCCTCGCCCGCCAGATACACGCCGAGACAGCGGGCGAAGTGCTTGCTCCACTCCTCGTCAGTCATTTCACCGCCCTCGGGCCGCAGCCAGGCGATGTCCTTGATGCCGAGGCCGCGTACCGGATGCCCTTTGTAGAAATCGCGCCGCCGGAATACCGGGTGCGCGCGGCGCAACGCGATAATGCGCTGGGTGAACGCGAGCAGCCTGCGTTTGTCCTCGTCCAGCGACCAGTCGATCCAGGAGATCTCGTTGTCCTGGCAGTAGGCGTTGTTGTTGCCGCTCTGGCTGCGGTCGATCTCGTCGCCGGCGAGCAGCATCGGCACGCCCTGCGAGAACAGCAGCGTGGCGAGCATATTGCGCTGCTGGCGCGCGCGCAGCGCGCGCACCGCCGGGTCGGCGGCGGGGCCTTCCACGCCGCAGTTCCAGGACAGGTTGTTGTCGTGCCCGTCGCGTCCCTCCTCCTGGTTCGCGTCGTTGTGCTTGTCATTGTAGGAAACCACGTCTTTCAATGTGAATCCGTCGTGCGCGCTGACGAAGTTGATGCTCGCGTGCGGTCGCCGGCCGCCGCGCCCGTAAAGATCGCTCGAACCGGTGATGCGCTGGGCGAACTCGCCGATGAGTCCGCCGTCGCCCTTCCAGTAGGCGCGCATGGTGTCGCGGTACTTGTCGTTCCACTCCGACCAGCCGACCGGGAAGTTGCCCACCTGGTAGCCGCCCTCGCCCAGATCCCAGGGCTCGGCGATGAGCTTCACCTCGCTCAGCACCGGATCCTGGCGCAGGATGTCGAAAAACGCGCCCAGGCGGTCGACCTCGTGCAGTTCGCGCGCGAGCGCCGACGCAAGATCGAAGCGAAATCCGTCGACGTGCATATCGGTGACCCAATAGCGCAGCGAATCCATGATCAGTTGCAGCACGCGCGGGTGCACCATGTTGAGCGTATTGCCGCAGCCGGTGTAGTCGGCGTAGAAGCGCCGGTCCTCCGGCGTGAGGCGGTAGAAGGACGCATTGTCGATGCCGCGAAAGCAAAGCGTCGGTCCGAGCTGACTGCCTTCCGCGGTGTGGTTGTAGACGACGTCGAGTATCACCTCCAGCCCGGCGGAGTGCAGGGTCTTAATCATCGTCTTGAATTCCGCCACCTTGCCGGAGGCCGAATAATGCGCCTCCGGCGCGAAATAGCCGATGGTGTTGTAACCCCAATAGTTGCGCAGGCCGCGCTCGATCAGGTAGCGATCGTCGACGAAGGCGTGCACCGGCATCAATTCCACGGTGGTGACGCCGAGCCGCTTCAGGTAGTCGATCGAGGGGCTGCTCGCGAGGCCGGCGTAGGTGCCGCGCATCGGCGGGGGGACGTCGGGATGGCGCTTGGTGAATCCGCGCACGTGCGTCTCGTAGATGATCATGTCGTTCCATGGCACTTTCGGACCGCGGTCGTCTCCCCAGGTGAATGCGGGATCGATCACCTTGCATTTCGGCATGCCGCGCGCGCTGTCGCGGCGGTCGAAGGACAGGTCCTCGCGCTTGCTGCCCACGGTGTAGCCGAACAGCGCGTCGCTCCAGCGCACCGGACCGTCGATGTACTTGGCGTAGGGATCGAGCAGCAGTTTATGCGGGTTGAAGCGGTGGCCCTCCTCCGGCTTGTATGGACCGTGCACCCGGTAGCCGTAGAGCATCCCCGGTCGCGCCTCCGGCAGATAGCAATGCCACACTAGATCGGTCTGCTCGCGCAGCTCGATGCGCTGCAGTTCGCGCTGACCTTCGTTGTCGAAAATGCACAGCTCGACCTTCTCCGCGTGCTCGGAGAACAGCGCGAAATTGACACCCTCCCCGTCCCACGTCGCCCCGCGTGGATTGGGTCGGCCGGGCCATACTGCGGTTATCGGGAGCATGCTTGATGTATTTGGAAGTCTGTGCCGTTGATGAATGATGCGCGCCGGTGCAGGCGCGCCCCTGCCGCGTGCCCGAGCAGCGCCGGACCAGCCAAATTATAGGGCTTTGCAGCCGCGGCAGTCGCCGCGTGCCCGTGCGCGCTAGTCGCCGTTCTTGTTCCTCTCCCGCGGCCACCAGCGGTCGATGAGTTCCGCTGCCGCGTCCTTCCCGCCCAGGCCGAATGCGAGCGCCAGCGCGAACACCACACCGGCAAGGATGATCAGGAAACTTTCCCGCACGATATCCCCGCCGACGTTGACCTGGTCCAGTGCGATCAGCACGACGAAAGTCACGACCGCGTACTGGGCCAGCTTGCCCAGCACCTCGGCGTCCTGGATGTTGATGTTCCTGCAGTAGGCGAGCACCGCATTGCCGATGAAGCGCGCGAAATAGGCGCCGAATGCAAGTATCAGCAGCGCAACGGCGACCTTGGGCACGAAACGGACGACCTCGCCCAGCAGCCCGGGGATATAGCTGAGCCCCATGCCGTTGAAGCCGATGATCAGCGCGGCCAGGATCACCAGCCAGTAGACCAGCATCCCGAAGATGCCGGTGGTGTCGGTCTCGATGCCACCCTGGCTGAGAAAACCGTCCAGGCCGGCACGCTCGGTGAGGACATTGAAGTTGACCGCGCGCAGCGCCTTGACGATGGCGAAGCGGGCGAACTTGGCGAGCAGCCAGCCGGCGATGAGCACGCCGATCGCCAACGCAAGCTTGGGCAGGAACGCGGCGATCTGCAGCAGGATCTCGCGCGCGGGTTCGAGCATGATGTCGACCTTTTCCATATCACCCTCCTTGTGAACGCGGCGCGTGCTCCGCGCCGGCGTCAAGCACAATCCCGCACAGCGCGAGCACGCCCTGCAGCGGAACATCGATCCAGGCCGGGCGGTTGGCGAGCTCGTAGCGCAGCTCGTACAGCGCTTTCTCGAGTTCGAACAGCGCAACCAGCCCCTGCACTTCCGCAAACGAAGTGAACAGGCCGCTGCCGCGTGTGCCCTCGTCGTAGGCGCGCAGGAAGGTCTCGCGCGCCTCGCGCACCCAGCCCTGCGCCATCAGCGCGACCCGCGCGCGCTCGGCGTCGGCATAGGTGTCGCGCAGCACCGCGCTCCAGCGCGCGTAATCGAAGGAGCGCAGCATCCCGGCGACGTCGCGCAGCGGCGAATGCTTCATGCGCCGCTCCGCCAGCGGCCGCGCCGGCTCGCCCTCGAAATCGATAATGATGAAATCGTTGCTGCTCACCAGCACCTGACCCAGGTGGTAGTCGCCGTGGAAGCGGATCTTCAGGCAGGCGCCCGCCGGCATGGCGCAGGCGTCGATGCGCCCGAACAGCGCCTGGCGCGCATCGAGCAGCGCACGCGCGTGCGCCTGCGCCGGTGTCGCGAGCTGCGCCTGCTGCTGCTCCAGCAGCGCGAGCGTGGCGAGGGCATCCTCGTGCACGCGCCGCTTCCAGGCGGCCAGGTCGCCCGCTTGCAGCGGTTCGGGCTCGAAAGCCGCATCGCCCGAGCGCAAGGCCAGCGCCCGGTGCAGTTCGGCCGTGCGCATGCCCAGGGTGTGCACCAGGGAAAGATAAGCGCCATGCACGTCCGCAGGCGGCTCGCCCGCTGCGGCGAGCAGGGTGTCGAAAGTGCGCTCGAGGTAGTCCTGCGTATAAGCCCAGCCGTCACCCTGATTCGCGACCTGGGCCTGCAGCAGCGCCAGGCTGGTCGGCGCGCCGTCGGCAGCCACGTATTCGATCGCGCCGGCCACCGGCACGCAGTTGGCGAAGCGCGCGACTTCCGTGAGGAAACGTCCGATCTCGAACTCCGGGTTCACGCCGGCTCTGAGGCGCCGGTAGCCCTTCAGGAACAGGCGCTCGCCCAGCATGACCGCGGTATTGCTGCTCTGGAATTTGGGCCGCAGCACCGGCAGCGTTCCTGCCGCGTCGCCGGCGAAGCCGGCATAGGCGGAGGTCGGGGTGAAGCGCAGCTTGCCCTGCGCGCATTTCACCTCGCGCGCGGCGCCGATCGCCTGCACCAGCGCGCGGCAGAAGGCCTCGTCGGCGAACGCGTCGGCGAGCACGCCGACCTGCGACTGCTGGCGCACGCGCGCCAGCGTCGCCGGGGCGAGCGCGCGCAGCTGTTCGTCGTCGCTGTCGCCGAAAGCGAGTTCCATCGGCAGGAAATAAGGTTCCTCGCCCGCTGCGGTCTCCACCTGCAGCAGCGTGATCAGCCAGGCCGAGCGGTCCGGTTGCCACAACACCCAGTCGTTGAGCGCGGCGCGCTTGATCGCCTGGCCCTTGCCCGCATACCAGCGCTGCGTGGCGATATAGCGCGGCAGCGTGTCGGTCTCGAACTGCGTGCGCAATTTCTCCGCCATGCGCATGCGCCAGGGCACCACGCGCTCGCGGAAGAAGCTGGTCCAGCCGTCGAACAGCACCAGCACCGGCCGCTCTTCCGGCGCCACGCGCTCCTCGTGCCAGTGCGGCACCTCGATATCTGCGGCGAGACGAAACCAGTAGAAACCGCAGGCAGGCAGGGTGAGCAGGTAGAAGCGCTCGCCGATCGGCGGGAACGCGGTGCGGCCCATCATTTCCACCGGTACACGGCCGCTGTAGCGCGCGAGGTCGAGCTCGACCGGCTGCGCCGAGCGGCCGAGGTTGGCCACGCACAGGATGGTCTCGTCGCCGTACTCGCGCAGATAGGCGAGGATCTTGCGGTTGCCGGGGTTGAGAAACGTCAGTTGCCCGCGGCCGAAAGCCTTGCTGGTCTTGCGCACCGCCAGCATGCGCCGCATCCAGTTGAGCAGCGAGGACGGGTCGCGCGCCTGCGCTTCCACGTTGACCGCTTCGTAGCCGTAGATCGCGTCCATGATCGGCGGCAGGTATAGCCGCTGCGGATCGGCGTGCGAGAACCCGGCATTGCGGTCGGGGCTCCACTGCATCGGCGTGCGCACGCCGTTGCGGTCGCCGAGGAAGATGTTGTCGCCCATGCCGATTTCGTCGCCGTAGTAGATGATGGGCGAGCCCGGCATCGACAACAGCAGGCTGTTCATGAGCTTGATGCGCTCGCGGTCGTTTTCCATCAGCGGCGCGAGCCTGCGGCGGATGCCGAGGTTGATGCGCGCGCGCGGATCGGCGGCGTACATGCGGTACATGTAGTCGCGCTCCTTGCTCGTCACCATTTCCAGCGTGAGTTCGTCGTGGTTGCGCAGGAATATCGCCCACTGCGCGTTTTCCGGGATCTCCGGCGTCTGCTGCATGATCTCGACCACCGGGTGGCGGTCCTCCTGCGCGATCGCCATGTAGATGCGCGGCATCAGCGGAAAATGGTAGGCCATGTGACACTCGTCGCCGTCGCCGAAGTATTCGCGCACGTCCTCGGGCCACTGGTTCGCCTCGGCCAGCAGCAGCCGGTTCTTGTAGTTCGCGTCGACCTGCGCGCGGATCTGGCGGATCACGGCGTGCGTCTCCGGCAGGTTCTCGTTGCTGGTGCCCTCGCGCTCGACCAGATAGGGGATCGCATCCAGCCGGAACCCGTCCACGCCCATGTCGAACCAGAAGCGCATCACGCGGATCACCGCCTTGAGCACCTTCGGATTGTCGAAATTGAGGTCCGGCTGGTGGCTGAAGAAGCGGTGCCAGTAGAACGCCTTGGCCACTGGATCCCAGGTCCAGTTGGAGGTTTCGGTATCGGTGAAAATGATGCGCGTCTTGTCGTACTTGGTGTCGCTGTCGCTCCAGACGTAGAAATCGCGCTTGCTCGATCCCGGCGGCGCGCGGCGCGCAGCCTGGAACCACGGGTGCTGATCCGAGGTGTGGTTCACCACGAGTTCGGTGATCACGCGCAGGCCGCGCCGGTGCGCCTCGCGCACCAGCGCACGCACGTCGCTGCGGGTGCCGTACTGCGGGTGCACGTTGTGGTAATCGGCGACGTCGTAGCCGTCGTCCTTCAGCGGGGAAGGGTAGAAGGGCAGCAGCCAGATGGTGTTCACGCCCAGGTCGCGCACGTAGTCGAGCTTTTCGATCAGCCCGGGGAAGTCGCCGAGGCCGTCGCCGTTGGAGTCGTAGAACGCCTTGACGTGCAGCTGATAGACGACCGCATCCTTGTACCAGAGCGCGTCGCCCTCCGCGTTCTGGTCGATCACGCCCGGCGGCTGCGCCTTTTCCATCTGCGGCTTGACGGGTCTGTCCATCGCGCGTTTCAGGGCGCTTACAGGAAATAGTCGAAATTGCGCTCGGTGCGCAGCTTGCGCCGCAGCGCAAACACGTGCACGGGCGCGCGCTGCGGATCGAGCTGGACGAAGTTGCGCGCGCCGCTCCACAGGAAGCGCGCGCCCGACAGCAGGTCGTGCATCTGGAACGGCGTCTGCGCGTCGATGCCGAGCGCGGCCAGATCGAGCTCGACCCAGCCGGACTGGACATGGTGCGGGTCGAGATTCACCACCGTCAGCACCAGGTTTTGCGTTGCCGCGTCCGACTTCGCATAGCAAATCAGGCTGTCGTTGTCGACCGGGAAAAAACGCAGCGTGGCGTCGGATTGCAGCGCCGGATTCTCGCGCCGCGCGCGGTTTACCCGCGCGATCAGCTCGGCCAGGCTGTGCGGCGCGTCCAGGTCCCAGCTGCGAATCTGGTATTTCTCGCTGTCGAGGTAGTCCTCGGTCCCGTACTCGCGCGGCGTCGCTTCGGCCAGCTCGAACGCGGGTCCGTAGATGCCGTAGTTCGCCGCCAGCGTCGCCGCCAGCACCAGGCGCACGATGAAGGCGGGGCGGCCGCCGTACTGGAGATACTCGGTGAGGATGTCCGGGGTGTTGGGCCAGGCGTTGGGCCTGAAGTATTCGCGCCCGGCACCCTGCGTGAGCTCGGTGAAATATTCGGTCAGCTCGTGCTTGGTGTTGCGCCAGGCGAAATAGGTGTAGGACTGGGTGAAGCCCAGCTTGGCCAGCCGGTGCATGACCTTGGGCCGCGTGAAGGCCTCGGCGAGGAAAATCGCGTCCGGGTACTCGCGCTTCAACTCCGTGATCGCCCATTCCCAGAACGGGAATGGCTTGGTATGCGGATTGTCGACGCGGAAGATGCGCACCCCTTCTTCCGCCCAGAAGCGGATGACCGCGGCAAGCTCCTGCCACAGTCCGCGCCAGTCCTCGGACTCGAATTCGAACGGGAAGATGTCCTGGTATTTCTTCGGCGGATTTTCCGCGTACTGCACCGTGCCGTCGGGCCGCCGGCGGAACCATTGCGGATGCGCCTTGACGTAGGGGTGGTCCGGCGCGCACTGGAATGCGATATCGAGCGCGAGCTCCATGCCCTGCGACTGCGCGCTGGCGAGCAGCCGCCTGAAATCCGCCATCGTGCCGAGTTCCGGATGCAGCGCCTTGTGCCCGCCCTCGCTCGAGCCGATGGCCCAGGGGCTGCCCACGCCGCCGGCACCCGCGACCAGCGTATTGTTCGCGCCTTTGCGGTTGACGCGCCCGATCGGGTGGATCGGCGGCAGGTAGAGCACGTCGAATCCCATCTTCGCGACATAGGGCAGGCGCGCCTCGCAATCGCGCAGCGTGCCGTGCCGGCCGGGTTCGCCCGAGGCCGAGCGCGGGAACATTTCGTACCAGCTGGAAAAGCGCGCGCGCGCGCGGTCCACGACCAGCGGGTGCTCGACCGGGTAAGTGCTGGCGTGGCGCCGGTCCGGATGGCGCGCTGCGAGAGCGCCGAGTTCTTCGTCCAGCCCGAGTTCCTTGAGCGCTGCCGTGTCGACTTCGGTGCGCAGCCGTTCGGCCCAGCCTTGCAGGCGCTGGCACTCCTGCGCCGGGGCGCGCTTCGCCGCGTCTTCGATCAGCCCGGCGCCCACCAGCGCCGCCACGCGCAGATCCTCACCCTCCACGCGCCGCGCGAAGTCGTGGCGCCAGCTGAGGAAACGGTCTGCCCACGCCGTGACCGTGTATTGGTATCGTCCTACCGACTGCGCCGTAAAGCTGCCGCGCCAGCGGTCGTTGACCAGCGGCGCCATGGGCGCTTCATGCCATTTCGGCTCGCCCTCGCGCCGCCACAGCAGCAGGCAGGCTAGCGTATCGTGGCCGTCGGTGAAGCAGTCGGCCTCGATCGCGACGGGATCGCCGAGGACGCACTTCGCCGCGAAACGTCCGCCGTCGACCGAGGGCGTAATGCGTTCGATCACCGCGCGCAGCCGCCCGTCGCCTGCGTTGAGGGTCAGGTCGCCCATCTCAGGACTCGGGCTTGAACATGAGCACTGCCAGCGGCGGCAGCGTGATGGCGAGCGAATGAAAACGCCCGTGCGCGGCCACCGGCGCCGCATCGATGCCGCCGAGATTGCCCATGCCGCTGCCGCCGTAAAGCGCGGCATCGCTGTTCGCGAGCTCGCGCCAATAGCCGCCCTTCGGCACCCCGACGATGTAGTTCGTGCGCGGCACGGGCGTGAAGTTGCATACCACCAGCACCGGCGCCCCGCCAGCGCGCGGCCAGCGCAGAAAGCTCAGCACGCTTTGCTCGCTGTCGTTGCAGTCCACCCATTCGAAACCGGAATTCTCGAAATCGACCTGATACAGCGCCGGTTCGGCGCGGTAGAGCCGGTTCAGGTCGGCCACCCAGCGGCGTACGCCTTCGTGCTCGGGGTACTGCAGCAGGTGCCACTCCAGGCTTTCCTCGTGCGCCCATTCGCGCCGCTGGCCGAATTCGCCGCCCATGAACAGCAGCTTCTTGCCCGGATGCCCCCACAGGTAGCCAAACAGCAGGCGCAGATTGGCGAACTGGCGCCAGGCGTCCCCCGGCATTTTGTTGATCAGCGAGCCCTTGCCGTACACCACTTCGTCGTGCGACATTGGCAGCACGAAATTCTCGAAGAAGGCGTACATGATCGAGAACGTCAGCTTGTTGTGGTGATACTTGCGGTGCACCGGGTCCTGGTGCAGGTATTCGAGCGTGTCGTGCATCCAGCCCATGTTCCACTTCATGCCGAATCCGAGGCCGCCCAGATACACCGGCCGCGACACCATCGGCCAGGAAGTGGATTCCTCGGCCATGGTCTGCACGTCGGGATGATCGCGGTAGACGGCCTGGTTCAGCTGGCGCAGGAATTCCACCGCCTCGATGTTCTCCCTGCCGCCGTAGCGGTTCGGCACCCACTCGCCTTCCTTGCGCGCATAGTCGAGGTAGAGCATGGAGGCGACGCCGTCCACGCGCAGCCCGTCGACGTGATAACGGTCGAGCCAGTACAGGGCGCTCGAAATCAGGAAGCCGCGCACTTCATTGCGCCCGTAGTTGAAAATCTGGCTGGTCCATTCCGGATGGAAGCCCTGCTTCGGGTCGGCGTGCTCGTACAGCGCGGTGCCGTCGAAATACACCAGACCGTGCTCGTCGCCGGGGAAATGCGAGGGCACCCAGTCGAGGATGACGCCGATGCCGTGCTGGTGCAGGGTATCGACCAGGAACATGAAATCGTCCGGGCTGCCGTAGCGCGCGGTCGGGGCGTAATAGCCCGTGGTCTGGTAACCCCAGGAACCGTAGAACGGATGCTCGGTGACAGGCATCAGTTCGACATGCGTAAACCCCATCTCGCGCACATATTCCGCCAGCGGTTTGGCCATCTCGCGATAGCCGAGCGAGCGGTTCGCGTCCTCGGGCACGCGCCGCCACGAACCCAGGTGCATTTCGTATATTGACATCGGCGCATCGAGCCCGTTGGCGCTGCCGCGCGCCTGCATCCACGCGGCATCGCCCCATTCGTGACCAAGCTTCCACGCGCGCGAGCCGGTGCGCGGCGGCTCTTCGGCGAAAAATGCGAAGGGATCGGCCTTGTCGACCTGGTAGCCGCCGACCCGGGATTCGATGAAATACTTGTACGCCTGCCCATGCGCAACGCCGGGCACGAAGCCTTCCCACACGCCGGAGCCGTCCCAGCGCGCCGACAAGGGATGCGCATCCTGGTTCCAGCCGTTCCATTCGCCGATGGCCGAGACGCGCTTCGCGTTGGGCGCCCAGACGGCAAAATGCGCGCCGGCGACGCCGTCGCGCTCGCCCAGCTGGCAGCCGAATTTCTCGTACAGGCGCGCGTGCGTGCCTTCCTTGAAAAGATAAATGTCGTGGTCGGTCAGCAAGACTGGTCTCCTGTCGGGTTACCGCACGCGATGTCGCGCTGCGGCCGCATTGGAGCAATTTCTGCGATTGTCTGTGGCCCTGCGGTGCGCTGGGCGAGGAACTGCGTGAAGCTTATGCATCGCGGCATCCGTCTCCGGCTGCACAGCGTCGCAAAGTTCGATTGAGCGTGTGCCCCAAGGATAGCACGATCGAGCCACCAATCCAACCCGAAACGGCTGCCGCTTTCTTGACAGCAGCGCGGCGCGGCCTCAGTATCGATTCGCGTCCGGTCGATGCCGGGTTTTTATTCCGACGGGATCGCTATCCTGCGAAATTCCGCGCCTGCACGCCAAGGATCATCATGCAGCTCGCAGTCATTCTCGCGATCATCGTCGCGCTTGCCGGCGTCGCCTTTGCGGTGCAGAACAGCGTGCCGGCCACGATCGTGTTTCTGTTCTGGCGCTTCGACAGCTCGCTCGGCGTCGTGCTGTTGCTCGCACTCGCGCTCGGCGGGCTGGTCGTCGCGCTGGTTTCGACGCCGGCCTCGCTGCGCTCGGGCTGGGTCATAAAGCGCCAGCGCAAGGAGATCGACGGCCTGAAAACGGACAACGCCGGGCTGCGCGCGCGCCTTGCGGCACTGGAGCGCCTGCCCGCGGCGGCCCGGGACGGCGCGCCGCAGGTGCCGGGCGGGGACGAGACGCCCGCAGCCTGATGCCGAGGCGGTGCGCGCCGCGCGAGCGCGCCCGCTGCAGTGAAGCGCTAGCCGCCGTGCGCCGCGCGGCTGTCCGTCGGCGCTTCGGCGCGATCGCCCATGCCGTAGTCGCGCAGCACGCTGGCGACGCGCAGGCGGTAGTCGGCGAACACGCCGCCGCGGCCGAGCGCCTGCGCCTTGCGATGCGCTTCGAACTTGCGCCAGCGCTTCACCGCCTCCTCGTCGCGCCAGTACGACAGCGACAGGATCTTGCCTTCGTTGCTCAGGCTGGCGAAGCGTTCGATCGATATGAACCCGTCCTGCTTTTCCAGCTCGGGCCGCAGCGCTGCCGCCAGGTCCAGATACTCCTGCTTGCGCCCGGGCGCGGGAAGCACTTCGAAAATGATGGCGATCATGTGTGTCTCCACGCCGGGATCGGAAACGCCCAGCCGTTGAAATTTGCAGGGTCCAATTGCGGGAGCGCGAATGTCACTGCGCTTTCTTCCAATCAGATTCTAAGGCCGCAGCGCCGCGTCGGCGGCGGCGCGATAATGCCGGTTCGCTTCCTCGGCCCTGCCGGTGCGGTCGAACAGCTGCGCCAGCGCGACGTGCGCAGTGCGGCCGGGCCCTTCGGACAGGCTCGCCTCGAGATAGCTCTGCGCCTTGCCCCATAACTCCTGCGCGAGGCACATGCGCCCCAGCGTGAGCAGCAGCGCGCGCTCGCGCGGTCGCGACTTCAGCCACTTCTCCGCGCGCTCGATCTGCGCCAGCAGATCGGTGCCCACGCATTCGCCATAGAGCAGAATCAGCTCCTCGTTCCATTCCGCCTCCAGCGCCGCTGCCACGATCTCGTGCGCGCGGCGGCAGTCCCCGAGCGCAATGAACAGCTGCGCCGCGGTGCGTGCGACGCGCGCGTCGAGCCGGTCCTCGGTGCGCTGCCAGCACTGCAGCAACCCGGCCGGATCCTTCGCATTCTGGCGCAGCGCCTCGACCTGCGCGGTAATGCGCAGCTGCACCGCCGCCACGTCCGCCAGCGCGCCGCGTTTGCCCAGGGCGCCGGCGAGGCGCCGCACCTCGTCCCAGTGCCCGAGCCGCTGGTGCGCCTTCATCAGCATGCGCTGGGTGGCGATGCGCTTGGGTCCGCTCGCCGACAATTCGCGCAGCACCATCAGCGCGTCTTCATAGCGCCGCTCATCCAGCAGCAGGCTCGCCTGCACCGCGAGGCGCGCCTGGCGCGCGTTCTTGTCCGCGCTGTCGGCGCGCTCCAGCCACTGGTCGCGCCGCGCCGGCTCGTTCATCTCGCCCGCGGCGCGCGCCGCGATCAGCGCCGAGAGCGCGGGCGCCTCGCCCAGCTCGCAGGCTACGCCGGCGGCTTTTTCGGCGCGCCCGTAGCGGCCCTCGAACATCGCCTGCAGCGCGGCCAGCAGCGCCGCGCGCCCCTTGACCTCGCGCCGGCGTGCGCGGAATTCGCGCACATACACCGGCAGGCGCAGCGTGTGCCCGAGCACGCGCAGCAGCAGGTAGCCCAGGCTGAAGCCGGCAAGCCCGAGCAGGATGGCGAAATTGAGCGACAGCTCCGCGCGGTAGGGCGGAAACACCAGAATGGCGTAGCCGTCGTTGAGCTGCGCCGCCAGCGACAGTCCCACCGCCAGGGCGAACACCGCCAGCACCCACATCAGTCCGCGCACCGTCAGCCCCTGCCCGTCGCGTTCACCGCGCGGCCTTCTCGCGCGACACCTTGAAATTGCGCACCGCCGCCAGGCTGTCGTCGATGCTCGGCAATTCGACGTTGATGCTGCTGGCCTCCAGCTGCTTCAGGCTCGCAAGCGCCGCGGCAGTGTTTTTCGCGCGGGTATCGAAATAGCGCATGATCCAGGCGCGCGCAGTGTCCAGGTCCGAACGGTAGCGCGCCGGGTCGCGCACCAGCAGTGCCAGGCGCGCGTCGAGCAGGCGCAATTGCAGGTTCTGCCGCAGGAAATAGGATTGCGCGGGGGACAGCAGCGCGACGTCGGGCTGATCCATTCTGCGGATGCGCACCAGCTGCTTCATCTCGCCCCACACTTCGGACAGCACGCGCGCCCAGACATCGTTCGCGCCCGACGCCGACGCGGACTTCGGCGCGGTCAGCGTGCGTTCGTCGAAATGCAGCGGCATCGCGTCGACGCCGGCGATCAATTGGTCCAGGCGCAGCGCCATGCCGGTCACGTCCAGGTGGGGGGCGGCCTTGAGGCGCTCGATGTCGCGGTTCAGCACCCGCCGCAGCGGAATGAACTGGGGCCGGTCCGAGCGCGCCAGGCGACCTTCGGCCGTGCGCAGCGCCAGCAGGGCCGCCTGCACATTGCCCGACAGCTGCAGCTGTTGTGACGCCACGGTCAGCATCTGCTCGATCTCCGCCAGCACCCATTCGTCGTGGCTGCGCGACAGTTCCTGGTACAGCGCCTCCAGCGCGAGCTGCTGGCTCTGCGACTCGGCGATCTTGTTTTCGAGCACGCTCAGCTTGCCCTGCGCCTCGCGCGCACCCTCCAGCGCCTGTTTCGCCAGTGCGCGGCTCTCGCTCGCAATGTTGTCGCCCGCACGCAGGCGCTGCGCCAGCTCTTCGCGGATCGCGTCCAGGCGCACGCGCGTGTCGTACCACTGCCACGCGACCACGGCAGTCGCGGCCAGCAGCACCAGCATCAGCGGCAGGCGCCAGTTGAGCGGCGCAGGCTCGCGCGCGCTGCGCCCGCTCGGCTCCTCCGGCGGCGCGGCCGCCCTAGGCTCGGCAGCGCTCTGGTCCGGTTCGGCATTGCTTTCGTTCATGACGGCAGTATCGATCGCTTGGGTATCACGCTCTGGGTATCACACTTTAGCAAAAAAACCGATCAGCCCCGCGATCAGGCCCTCATCCCCCGGGCCGGTCAGCACCACGGTTTGCACGCTCAGGGCGCGCGCCGCAGCGGCGATGCGCTCGTGCGGCGCGAACATGGGGGTGCCCTGCAGGCACGGCCGCCCGGCTGCGCCCAGCATCGCGTTCAGGTTGGCCAGGCCCTCGCTGGACGTTACCGTGAAGGCATCGAGTTCGCCCCGCGCGAACCGGTCCAGCAGCGGCGCCGGGTCCGCGTCGGGTCGGCCGCGGCGGTAGCATTCGGCATACTCGACGGTCGCGCCGCGCGCGGCGAGCGTTTCCCCGAGCTGTTCGCGCCCGCCCTGGCCGCGGAAAATCAGCACGCGCCTGCCCTGCATCGCTGCAAGCTCGGGCAGGGCCAGCAGGCCCTCGCTGTCGAAGCGCTCGCGCGGCGCGATGACTGCGGAAAAGCCGAGGCGCTCCAGCTCGCGCTCGCTGCCCCGCCCTACCGTAGCGACGCGCAGGGCCGGCGGCCAGGCGCGCCTTGCGCGCACCAGCGCGAGCCCGTGGCTCGCCGCGTTGGCGCTCACGAAAATGGCAAGATCGAATGTTTCCAGGCGTCCGATCAGCGCGCGCAGCTGCGCCGACTCGCCGCACGGAAAGATTTCGAGCACCGGGTACAGCAGCGCTTCGCCGCCGGCGGCGCGTATAAGTCCTGCGAGGCGAGCCGCCTGCCCGGCGGGGCGCGTCACCACGACGCGGCGCCCGGCCAGTGCCGTCGGGCTCATAGCAGCGCGGCGAGTATGCGGTCGGCGCCCTGCGCGCGCAGTTCGGCGGCGAGGCGCACGCCCAGTTCCTCGGGCGACCCGGAAGGACCCGAGACCGCCGCCGTGATCATGTCTGCCCCGTCCGGACTGGCCACCAGCCCACGCAGCTCGAGGGTGGCGGCACCGGCGCTGGCGTAGGCGGCCAGCGGCAGTTGGCAGCTGCCGCCGAGCGCACGGCTCACTGCGCGCTCGGCGCGCACCGCGAGTTCGGTGGCACGGTGATTGAGCGGCGCGAGACAGGCGGCAATGTCCGCGCGTTCCGCGCGGTATTCGATTGCAAGCGCGCCCTGCCCCGCGGCGGGCAGGCTCTGCTCCACCGTGAGCACCGAGCGTATGCGCGCGCCCAGGCCGAGGCGCTTGAGGCCGGCGGCGGCAAGGATGATCGCATCGTGCTCGCCGCGGTCGAGCTTGGCCAGGCGCGTATCGAGGTTGCCGCGCAGGCTGTTGACGACCAGCCGCGGGTAGCGGCTGCGCAGCTGCGCTTCGCGCCGCAGGCTGGAGGTGCCGACCACGGCACCCGCAGGCAGCGCGTCGAGGCTGTCGTATCTGCCGGAGACGAAGGCATCGCGCGGGTCTTCGCGCTCGAGGATCGCCCCCAGCGCGAAACCGTCGGGCAATTCCATCGGCACGTCCTTGGCTGAGTGCACGGCCAGATCCGCGCGCCCCTGCGCCAGCGCCAGTTCGAGCTCCTTCACGAACAGGCCCTTGCCGCCGATCTTGGCGAGCGAGGTATCGAGAATTTCGTCTCCGCGCGTGGACAGCGCGAGTAGTTCCACCGAGCAAGCCGGATATAATCCGCGCAGCCGGTCGCGCACATGCTCGGCCTGCCACAGCGCCAGACGGCTTTGGCGCGTGGCGATCACGATGCGTTCTGGATGTTTCAAGACGGGGGTTCGGCTATGGCAGCACGCTTGGTGCCTGTGTACTGGATTCTAGCATGCCTCGCCGCGTTCCTCGTCGCAGCGCCAGCAGGCGCGCAAATGACGCAGGCGCGCGATCTCGCGGCCGATGCAAGGCTCGCAGCCGAGCGCAGGATACCGCTGCTGCTGCTGTTTTCGGAGACCGGCTGTCCCTGGTGCGAACGCGCCCGGCAGGAATTCCTGCTGCCAATGCAGCGCAACCCGGACTATCAGGCCAGGGTGATGATGCGCGAGGTGGTGGTCGACAGCGGTGCGCCGCTGGTCGATTTCGACGGGAAGCAGACTACCCAGGCGGAGTTCGCGCGCCGCAGCCGCATCAGCATGATGCCCACGGTGACGCTGTTCGGCGCGCGCGGGCAGCCGCTGGCCGAGCCCGTGGTGGGCTTCGTCAGCGCCGACTACTACGGTTATTTTATCGACCAGCGCATCGACAGCGCGCTCGCCAGCCTGCGCGAGCGCCGCTAGACCGCGCGGCTTGTCTCAGCCGGCGGCGAGTTCCTTCACCGCGTGCCACTGCCGCCGGCTCACGGCGAGCCGCTCGGCGCAGCCCTCGAGCAGCACCACCCAGCCCTGTTCGCCGTCCTGCACTTCGCCCTTCTCGAATCCGCGGATGCGCGACTTCGCCACCAGGCAGTTGCGGTGCACGCGCACGAAGGCCTCGGCAAATTCCTGCTCCAAGTGGGTCAGCGATTCCTCCAGCAGATATTCGCGCTCCGCGGTGCGGATGGTGACGTACTTCAGTTCGGCGCGCAGATACAGGATATCCGGCACCGGCACCAGGGTGATGCGCCCGCGCTCGGCCACGGGCAGGTGCCGGCGCGGCGCGCGCTCCAGCCCGCGCAGCGCCTCGCCGCTGGGGGCGGCAAGGCCGCGCGCGCGCTCGAGCGCCGCGAGCAGTCGCGCGCGGCGCACCGGCTTCAGCAGATAGTCCAGCGCGCGCAGCTCGAACGCCTTGACCGCGTATTCGTCGTAGGCGCTGACGAATATGATCGCCGGCGGCGAGGGCAGCGCGAGCGCGTGGCGCGCAAACTCGATGCCGCTCATTTGCGGCATGCGTATGTCCACCAGCACCAGGTCGGCGTCGATCGAAGCAAGCAGTTCCAGCGCCTCGCGCCCGTTGGCGGCCTCGCCCACCACCTTCGCGCCCGCCTGCGGCGCGCAATCGGCGATCAGTTCCTTCAGGCGCGCGCGCGCCGGCGCCTCGTCATCGACCAGCACCACGCGCAATGCGCCGCTCATTCCGCCGCCTCCGATCGGTCCTCGCATTTCGAACCGGCGCAGCGTCGGCGTCCGGCGGCAATCGCGGCCGGTCGCATCCCCGCCGTGCGGGGCGGCCGATGAGGCGGAGCAGGGGCCCGATCTGCAAGATCGGGATGCGACCCGAATTCGCACGCGCCGGGCCGCCGGCCGCCCACGGCCGCCTGCGGGGTCAGATCCCCGGCTTGCGCCGGGGCCCCTCTTCCACCCTTCGGCAGCCAAAGCTTCCTGCTCATGCCTCCCTCCGATAAGGCAGCACGATGCGAATCTCGAATGTGTCGCCGACCACTTCCGTTTCCAGGCTCGCCTCGACGTCGAAATGCAGCGCCAGCCGTTCGCGCAGGTTGGCGAGCGCCATGCGGTTGCCGGCGCGGTGCTGGTAGTCGGGGTGGTAGGGATTGGCGACGAGCAGGCGCAGCTCGTTCTTTTCGCGCGCGATGCGTATGCGCACCGTGCCCGGCTCCAGGCCAGGCTCTATGCCGTGGTAGATCGCATTTTCCACCAGCGGCTGCAGCAGCAGCTGCGGCACGCGCGCCTCCCCGGGCGCATCCTCGACCTCCCAGGCTATGCGCAGGCGCTCGCCCAGGCGCAGCTGTTCCAGGCTGAGGTACTGCCGGCACAGCGCGAGCTCGTCGGCGAGCGTGGACAGCTGCCGGTTGTCCCGCATCAACGCGCGAAACAGCTCCGCCAGGTCTTCCAGCGCTTCCTCGGCGCGCTTCGGCTCGCTGCGGATCAGCGACAGCACGGCGTTGAGGCTGTTGAACAGGAAATGCGGACGGATGCGCGCCTGCAGCGCGTGCAGGCGCGCATCGGCGAGCGCGGGGGAATAGGCGCGCCGGCGCCAGAAGAAATAGGCGCTTATGAGCGCCGCGAGCAGCGCGCTGAGCAGCGCGGCGCGCAGCAGATCGTAGGGCGCGGGCGCGCCCCCGAGAAACGCGCCCAGCTGCAGCACCAGTACGCTCCACGCTGCCACCAGCAGCGTCACCGCGGCCACGCCCCAAGCGTAGCGCAAGCGCGCCAGCCACGTCGACAAGGCGTACAGGGACACCAGCGACGCAAGCAGCACCGGCTCGAGCACCGCCGCCGACTGCGCGAACTGCGACGCAAATTGCGCGCCATCGCGCGACTGGATCAGCGCCGCGGCGAATCCGGCGACATTGCCGAGCAACAGGATGCGCAGCGCCACGCCCAGATTGCGAAAATCCGGCAGGGAGTCCGCAGCCGCGTTTTGCTCTATACTTGACACAGATAAGGCATTGAAAATCTATGTTAATTGGCGCAGATGCGCCGCACTTTTTCGATTCTGACTGCAATCAGCGCAATGAGCAAGAACACACGCAACAAGCAGCAGCCGCGCGCCGCCTGGTCGGGGCGCTTTGCCGAGCCTGTCGCCGAACGGGTGCTGCGCTATACCGCCTCGGTCGCCTTCGACCAGCGCCTTGCTGAACACGACATCCGCGCCTCGCTCGCGCACGCGCGCATGCTCGCTGCGTGCAAGGTGATCACCAGGGCCGACCTGGCCGCGATCGAAGCAGGCATGCGCACCATTCTCGCGGAAATTCGCGGCGGGAAATTCAAGTGGTCGCTCGCGAGCGAGGACGTGCACCTCAATATCGAGCGGCGCCTGACGGCGCTCGCGGGCGACGCCGGCAAGCGCCTGCACACCGCGCGCTCGCGCAACGACCAGGTGGCGACCGACGTGCGCCTGTGGCTGCGCGACGCGATCGACGCGATCGATACGCAGCTGCGCGCGCTTCAGGCGAGCCTGCTCGGGCAGGCCGAGCACCATGCGGGCACCGTGATGCCCGGCTTCACCCACCTGCAGGTGGCGCAGCCGGTGACCTTCGGCCACCACCTGATGGCTTATTTCGAAATGTTCGCGCGTGACCGCCAGCGGCTGGCCGACTGCCGCAGGCGCGTGAACCGCCTGCCGCTGGGCGCGGCCGCGCTCGCGGGGACCTCCTACGCGATCGATCGCGACATGGTGGCGCGAGAACTGGGCTTCGATGGCGTCTGCGCCAATTCGCTCGACGCCGTGTCGGACCGCGATTTCGCCGTCGAATTCTGCGCTTTCGCCGCGCTCGTCATGATCCACGTCTCGCGCCTGTCCGAAGAGCTGGTGCTGTGGATGAGCCCGCGCTACGGCTTCATCCGCCTGCCCGACCGCTTCTGCACCGGATCTTCGATCATGCCGCAGAAGAAAAACCCGGACGTGCCCGAACTCGCGCGCGGCAAGACCGGCCGCGCCGCCGGCAACCTGATGGCGCTGCTGATGCTGATGAAGGCGCAGCCGCTTGCCTACAACAAGGACAACCAGGAAGACAAGGAGCCGCTGTTCGACAGCGCCGACACGGTCTCCGACACGCTCGCAATCTTCACCGACATGGTCGCCGGCATCGAAGTCGACGCGGCGGCGATGCGCGCCGCCGCGCTCCAGGGCCACGCGACCGCGACCGACCTTGCCGACTACCTGGTGAGAAAAGGCCTGCCGTTCCGCGACGCGCACGAGGCCGTGGCGCGCGCCGTGCGCGCCGCGGATGCGCGCAACTGCGACCTGGCCGCGCTCGGGCTGGCCGAATTGCGCAAATTCTCGCCGCTGGTCGGCGCCGACGTGTTCAGGGTGCTGACACTGGAGGGATCGCTCGCCAGCCGCAATCACGCGGGCGGGACCGCGCCCGCACGCGTGCGCGCGGCGGTGAAACGCGCGCGCTCGCTCCTGCGCTGAGGCGCGGCAGTGGAAAAAATCGGCAAGTACCAGGTAGTCAGAAAGCTGGGCGAAGGCGCCACCAGTGAGGTCTATCTCTGCCACGACCCTTTTGCCGGCCGCGACGTCGCGATCAAGGTGGTGTTTCCGGACACGCTCGGCGACGACGAGAATCGCAAGCTGTTCCGCAAGCTGTTCATCACCGAGGCTTCGCTCGCGGGCAAGCTCATCCACCCGCATATCGTGCAGATCTACGACGCGGTGGTCGACGAGGGCATCAGCTACGTGGTGATGGAATACGTCGACGGCGGCACGCTCGAGCCGCACTGCAATCCGGACGCGCTGATGCCGCCGGACCGGATCGTCGAAATCATCTTCAAGTGCACCCGCGCCCTGGACTATGCCAATCGCGCGGACGTGATCCACCGCGACATCAAGCCGGCCAACATCCTGCTGCACGGCGAGACCGACATCAAGATCTCCGATTTCGGCTCGGCGCTGATCACCACCAGCATGGTGACCCAGGTGAGCGGCATCGGCTCGCCCGCCTACATGTCGCCGCAGCAGATCAAGGAGCACCCGCTCAATCTGCAGACCGACATTTACTCGCTCGGGGTGGTGATGTACCAGCTGCTGACCGGGCAGCTGCCGTTCCAGGCGAGCAACAATTTCAGCATGATGTACCAGATCACCAACGTCGAGCCGCAGCCGCCCTCGAGCCTGCGCGCCGGGATCCCGCCCGCGGTGGACGCGATCGTGCGCCGCGCGATGCAAAAGGAACTGGAACAGCGCTATACCGACTGGGACCAGTTCTCCGACGACCTCTCGGCGGTGATCAGCCGCGAGGCGGTGGAGCAGAAGAAGGAGTCCTTTGCCGACAGCGAAAAGTTCAACATCCTGCGCGATCTGCCGTTCTTCGCGCATTTCAGCGACGCGGAACTGTGGGAAGTGATGCGCGTCAGCAGCTGGGAATACTGCAAGCCGGGCAAGCCGCTGATGTTCGAGGGGCAGACCGGCGACTTCTTCTGCCTGCTCGCCTCGGGCGAAGTCAAGGTGATGAAGCAGGGCAAGCTGCTCAACATCCTCAGCTCGGGCGAATGCTTCGGCGAGATGGCCTACATCTCCAGGGAAGCGGGCAGCGCGCGCAGCGCCGACGTGGTTACGCTTAGCGATGCGCGCGTGATCACCATCCGCAACGAGGACCTCGACCGGGCTTCGGACGTCTGCCGCCACAAATTCGATCGCGCCTTCATGGCGATCCTGGTCGAGCGCCTGTCGCTGTCCAACACGCGGCTCATCGGCGTATAGGCCGGACGGTGCAGGGCGCGCTGCTCGCCGCCGTCGGCGCCAGGCTCGGTGCGGCGCTGCGCCGGCGCATCGCGCTGCAGGGCGCACACGCGGTCGGCGGCGGCTGCATCCATCGCGCCTACCGCGTCAGCGACGGCGCGCACAGCTGGTTCGTCAAGCTCAACGACGCTGCCAGCGCCGACCTGTTCGCGGCGGAGGCCGACGGCCTGGACGCGCTGGCGCGCTCGCCGCTGCGCGTGCCGCAGGCGATTTGTCATGGCAAGGCGGAAGCTCAGAGTTTCCTGGTGCTCGAATGGCTGGAACTGGCCGCCGGCGCGCCGCGCGATTTCGCCAGGCTCGGAGAAGAACTCGCGCGCATGCACGCGCTCGCCGGGCCGCAATACGGCTGGCACCGCGATAACTATATCGGCGCGACGCCCCAGTTCAACCCGCCCGGCGCGTCCTGGCTGCATTTTTTCGGCGAGGCGCGCCTCGCGCCGCAACTGGCGCTGGCGCGCAAACAGGGCCGCGCAGCGCTGTCCGACCAGGGCGCGGCGCTGCTGCAGGCGCTGCCGCGCCTGCTCGGCGGCCACGCGCCGCTGCCCGCGCTGCTGCACGGCGATCTATGGGGCGGCAATGCCGCGTTCCTGCACGGGGGCACGCCGGTGATATTCGATCCCGCCGCCTATTACGGCGACCGCGAAACCGATCTGGCGATGACCGAACTGTTCGGCGGCTTCGCGCCGGATTTCTACGCCGCCTACCGCGCGCACGCGCCGCTGGATTCGGGCTATCGCGTGAGAAAGACGCTGTACCAGCTCTACCACGTGCTCAATCACGCGAACCTGTTCGGCGGCGCCTATGCGGCGCAGGCGGCGGGCATGATAGCCCTGCTGCTGGCCGAGATCTGAGCGCTCAGCCCGGCCCGGCTTTGCGTCGCCGCACCGCCTCGGCCAGGCTATCGAGCACAGCGACCGTCTGCTCCCAGCCGATGCAGCCATCGGTGACGCTCTGGCCGTAGCGCAACGCACCCGGCCGGTCCGCGATCGCCTGCTTGCCTTCGACCAGATGGCTTTCCAGCATCACGCCGCAGATTGCACGCGCGCCCGCGGCGATCTGCTGCGCCACGCTGGCGGCGACCTCCGGCTGTTTGCGATAGTCCTTGCCGCTGTTGCCGTGGCTGCAGTCGACGATGAGCTGCGGCGGCAGCCCGGCTTCGCCCAGGGCCGCGGCGGCGCGGCGCACGCTCGCGGCGTCGTAGTTGGGCCCGGTATCGGCACCGCGCAATACCAGGTGGCCATGAGGATTGCCGGTGCTCTGCACGATCATGGCCCTGCCATCGAGGGAAATCGAGGGAAAGGTGTGCGGCTGCGCCGCGACCAGGATCGCGTCCACTGCGGTCTGCACGCTGCCGTCGGTGGCGTTCTTGAACCCCACCGGCGCCGACAGCGCCGAAGCCATCTGCCGGTGCAGCGGGCTTTCCACCGTGCGCGCGCCGATCGCGCCCCAGCTGAGCAGTTCTGCATAATATTGCGGCGTCACCAGGTCGAGTATTTCGGATGCCGCCGGCACGCCGAGGCGCGCGCACTCGAGCAGCAGGCCGCGCGCGCGGCGCAGGCCGGCGCCGATGTCGCCGCGGCCGTCGAGGTCCGGGTCGTAGATCAAGCCCTTCCAGCCCAGGCGCGTCCTCGGTTTCTCGAAATACACGCGCATCACCAGGCACAGCGCGTCTTCCGCGCGCAGCGCGTATTCGCGCAGGCGCTGGGCGTATTCGATCGCCGAAGCCAGGTCGTGGATGGAGCAGGGGCCGACGATCGCGAGCAGGCGCCGGTCTTCACCGCGCAGGATAGCCTGCACCGCGGCGCGCGAGCGCGCGACCTGCGCCGCCTCGGCCTCGCCCGCGGGCAGCTCGGCGTGCAGCTCACGCGGCGCGGGCAGCAGCACTTCGCGCGCGATATGGAGGTCGGAAATCCTGGTGGGCATCGGGTTTGTCGCGCTCAGGCCTAGACCCTGCGCACGCCGGCGCGACTGACGGAAGGCCGCCGCGCGCGGCGCGCAGACGGCCTCGCGGCTGTCAGCTGCGGAATCAGCGCAAAGATGAAAGCGCGGCCCGGCCTGCGGGTCGCAGCCCCGTATCAGGCACCGAGCAGCTTATGCAGCTCGCCCGATTCGTACATTTCGCCCATGATGTCGGCGCCGCCGACAAACTCACCCTTGACGTAGAGCTGGGGGATCGTGGGCCAGTTGGCATAGGCCTTGATGCCCTGGCGGATTTCCGGATTTTCCAGCACGTTCACCGTAAACACGTCTTTAGCGCCGCAGGCCTTGAGCATCGCCACCGCATTGGCGGAAAAACCGCACTGCGGCGCTTGCGGCGTGCCCTTCATGTAAAGCACCACCGGATGTCCCGTCACCTGTTGCTTGATCAGTTCCTGCGTGTCCATCTACCACTCCTTTGGGAATACTTGAGTAAATCGCTCAAGTTTGGATTCTACCGGCCGGACGGGCGCCGGTCAAATGCCGCGCAGGCGTGATTACATGGGGAATACCAGGCAGGTAGTGGTCGCGTGAGCCAGCAGCTTGCCGCGGCTGTCGTACAGATTGCCCTCGGCGGTGGCGGCGCGCTTGCCCGGGTGGATCACCCGCCCCTCGGCGCGTACGCGGCCGGTCTGCTCGGTCATGGCGCGCACGAAATTGATCTTGAATTCCAGCGTGGTATAGGCCTGCCCCGCAGGCAGCGTGGTATGCACCGCGCAGCCCATGCAGGAATCGAGCAGGGTTGCGGCATAGCCGCCGTGCACGCTGCTTATCGGATTGTAGAAGGCGAATTCCGGCACGCCCTCGAACACGGCGTGTCCCAATTCCACCTGGGTCAACTCAAACTTGAGCGCGGCGGCGATCGGTGCAGGCGGAAAGCGGCCCTCGAGTATGCCCTGCATGAATTCCAGGCCGCTCAGGTGCTTCACCTGATCGAGCGGGGTCACGCCGTGGGCCAGTTTGTTGCGCGCCTTCGGCGCCGCTGCATGCTTGCTCATTGCCGCGTCATCCTGTGTCCAGTAAGAAAATGTGAGGCGGATTATCGCAAATCCGCGGCCGCGGCGCGTCCGCCGCTCACGCGCGCTGTTCCGGCCAGGTCGGGCCAGGACTGCACCTCCGCCAAGCCCTGCGCTTCGAGCAACGCGCGACAGGCTTCGGCCTGGTCGTAGCCGTGTTCGAGCAGCAACCAGGCGCCGGGACCCAAGTGCGCCCCGGCGCTGGCGCAGATTGCGCGAATGCAATCCAAGCCATCGGCACCGCCGACCAGCGCGCGCTGCGGCTCGAAGCGCACATCGCCCTGCCCGAGATGCGGATCCGCTGCGGCTACATAAGGCGGATTGGCGACGATCAGGTCGAAGCGCTCGCCCGACAGCGCGCCGAACCAGTCGCCGCAGAAAAAGCGCACCTTGACCTTGTGTCGGCCCGCATTGGCGCGCGCGACCGACAGCGCCGCATAGTCCAGGTCGACCGCGGTCACGCGCGCCTGCGGCCGCTGCTTCGCCAGCGTCACTGCGATCGCACCGCTGCCGGTGCCCAGATCGAGCACGCGCCACGGCGCGTCCGCCGGAATGCGCGCCAGCGCAAGTTCCACCAGCAACTCGGTCTCGGGTCGCGGGATCAGCACCGCCGGCGTCACGCGGAAGTCGAGGCCGAAGAATTCGCGTTCGCCGAGCAGGTAGGCGATCGGCTCGCCCTGGCGGCGCCGCTCGGCCAGCGCGGCGAAGGCGGCGGCCGCGGCCGCTTGCACGGCATCGTCTGCGTGCGCGATCAGCCAGGCACGCGGCTGGCCGAAGGCGCGCTCGGCCAGCATGCGCGCCTCCAACAGCGGCAGCGCGCTGCGCGCCAGCAGTTGCGCTAGGGTCGTCAATTCCGCTGCGCGGCGCGTCAGGTCGCGGCTTCCTCGCCCAGCGCGGCAAGCTGCTCCGCCTGGTGCTCGGCCGAGAGCGCGCCGGTCAGCTCGCCGAGGTCCCCGTCCATGATGTCCTGGATCTTGTACAGCGTGAGGTTGATGCGATGATCGGTGACCCGGCCCTGCGGGAAATTGTAGGTGCGGATGCGCTCGGACCGGTCGCCCGAGCCGATCAGGCTCTTGCGCGTCGCCGCCTGCTTGGCCGCCTGCTCGCGCTGCTGCTTGTCCTTGATGCGCGCCGCCAGCACCGACAGCGCCTGCGCCTTGTTCTTGTGCTGGGAGCGCCCGTCCTGGCATTCGACCACGATGCCGGTAGGCAGGTGCGTCACGCGCACCGCGGAGTCGGTCTTGTTGATGTGCTGCCCGCCGGCGCCGGAGGCGCGGAAGGTATCGACGCGGATCTCCGCCGGATTGATGACCACGTCGCTGATTTCGTCGGCCTCCGGCATGACCGCGACGGTGCAGGCCGAGGTGTGAATGCGCCCCTGCGTTTCGGTCGCCGGCACGCGCTGCACGCGGTGGCCGCCGGATTCGAACTTGAGTTTCGAATAGACCCCCTGGCCGATGATCTTGGCGATCACCTCCTTGTAGCCGCCGATCTCGGACGGGCTCTCGGAGATCACCTCGACCTGCCAGCGGTTGCGCTCGGCATAGCGCATGTACATGCGGAACAGGTCCCCGGCGAACAGCGCCGATTCGTCGCCGCCGGTGCCGGCGCGGATTTCGAGGAAGGTGTTGCGCTCGTCGTCCGGGTCCTTGGGCAGCAGCAGCTTCTGCAGATCGGCCTCGATCGCCGCCATGCGCTCCTTCGCTTCGCGCATCTCCGCCTCGGCGAACGCCTTCATCTGCGGATCGGCGAGCATGTCCTGCGCCGTGTGCGCATCCTCTTCCGCCTGCTTGAACGACTGGTACAGCCCGACTACCGGCGTCAGCTCGGCATGCTCGCGCGTGAGCTTGCGGTAGTTGTCCATGTCGCGCACCACATCTTCGGAGGACAGCAGGCGCGTGAGCTCGCCCAGGCGGAGCACCAGCTGCTCGAGTTTCGAGGCAATAGAAGGCTTCATCGCAGGAAGCGGCGGGTCCGCGTCCGGCTAGCGCGGGCTGCGGATCTGGTACAGGCGCGACACCAGCTCGGCGAGCCGGGTGCGCTCTTCGGCGGGCGCTTCGTTGAGCGCCTGCGTGGGCGCATGCATGAGCTTGTTGGTGAGTCCGTGCGACAGCGCTTCCAGCACCTGCTTCGGGTCGTCGCCGCGCGCAAGCAGTTTCAGCGCGCGCTGCATCTCTTCGCCGCGCGCTTCCTCCGCATGGCTGCGCAGCGCGCGTATGGTAGGCACGAGATCGCGCGCGGACAGCCAGTGCAGGAAGCCGCCGACATTGGTTTCAATGATGGCCTCGGCCTGCGCCACCGCCGACTGGCGCGCGTCGGCGCCGGTCTTGACCATCTGCCCCAGGTCGTCCACGGTGTAGAGGAACACGTCGTCCATGTCCGCGACCTCGGGCTCGATGTCGCGCGGCACCGCCAAATCGACCATGAACATCGGCCGGTGGCGGCGCGCCTTGATCGCGCGCTCCACCGTCCCCTTGCCGAGGATGGGCAGCGAGCTTGCCGTGCAGGACACCACGATGTCGAATTCGTGCAGCTGCTCCGCCATCTCGCGCAGCTCGAGGGCGCGTCCGTTAAAGCGGTGGGCGAGCGCGCTGGCCCGCTCCAGCGTGCGGCTGGCGACGGTGATCGCGCGCGGCTGCTGCGCCGCGAAATGGGTGGCGCACAGCTCGATCATTTCGCCCGCGCCGATGAACAGGATCTTCTGCTCTTTCAGGCTGGGGAATATGCGCGCGGCCAGCTTGACGGAGGCCGCCGCCATGGAAACCACGTTGGCGCCGATCTGGGTATTGGTGCGCACCTCTTTGGCCACGGCGAATGAGCGCTGGAACAGCTTGTGCAGCAGCGTCCCCAGCGTGCCGGCCGATTCGGCCTGGCGCACCGCCTCCTTCATCTGGCCGAGTATCTGCGGCTCGCCCAGCACCATCGATTCCAGGCCCGAAGCTACGCGGAATGCGTGGCGCACCGCCTGCTCCTTGGGCAGGGTATAGAGGTAGGGCTTGAGTTCCTGCGGTTTCACGCGCTGGTAATCGGCCAGCCAGTAGAGCGCCTCCTGCGGCTCGGCCGCCGAGCAGTAAAGCTCGGTGCGGTTGCAGGTGGAGAGGATCGCGGCCTCTCCCACCGGCTTGGTCTGAGTCAGCTCGCGCAGCGCCGCCTGCATTTTTTCGGCGTGAAACACCATCTGCTCGCGGATCGCGAGCGGAGCGGTGTTGTGATTCAGGCCGAGCGCATATAGTTGCATGGCGTGTCCGCAAGTTCGGGCGGGGGAGTCCAAACGCGCCGTTTGGCTGGCGTCAGAGTGGTTCCTTGGCGCTAATTATAAGGCAAGTCAATGGCTTAGTCTTTACTCGTGTTTGATCTGGATCAATCGCCGGAATGCGTCCAAACAGCCGGGGAGCCGGCGACGGGCAGGCGCAATTCCACATCGCACACATGGCCCTGGCGCCAGCCAGCCCTCAGCTTCTGGCGCGCGCGGTGACGCCCACCGCCGCACGTACGATGCTCTGCGCGTCGACGCCGAAATGGCGGCGCAGCGCGGCACGCGTGTCGCTGCGGCCGAAGCCGTCGGTGCCCAGGGTCCGGTAGCTGCCCGGCACCCAGGCGCGGATCAGTTCGGACAGCGCGGACACGTAGTCGCTCGCGGCGACGACCGGGGCGCCATCCGCTCCCAGGCATTGCTCTACCCAGCTCTTGCGCAGTTCGCCCGGATGATCGGCGTTCCAGCGTTCGCATTCGAGTCCGTCACGGCGCAATTCGGTGAAACTGGTGATGCTGTAGACGTCCGCAGCGATGTCGTATTCCTGTTCCAGGATCTCGGCTGCGGCCAGCGCTTCGCGCAGGATGGTGCCCGCGCCGAGCAGGCGCACGCGCGGCAACTGCTTCCCCGCCCCGGCTTTCGCGCCGCCACCAGCCAGCGGCGAGGGCCGCAGCAGATACATGCCGCGCCTGATCCCGGCTTCCGCGCCCGCAGGAAGCGGTGCCTGGGCATAGTTCTCGTTCATCACGGTGACGTAATAGAACACGTCCTCCTGCGCATCGAGCATGCGCCGCATGCCATCCTGCAGGATCACCGCAAGCTCATAGCCGAAGCACGGGTCATAGGCGACGCAGTTGCTGATGGTCGAGGCAAGCAGGTGGCTGGTGCCGTCCTGATGCTGCAGGCCTTCGCCGGCGAGCGTGGTGCGCCCGGCGGTGGCGCCGATCAGGAAGCCGCGCGAGCGTGAATCCGCCGCCGCCCAGATCAGGTCGCCGACGCGCTGGAAGCCGAACATCGAGTAAAAGGCGTAGAAGGGCAGCATCGGCGTGCCGTGCGCGCTGTAGCTCGTCGCCGCAGCGATCCAGGAAGACAGCGCGCCGGCTTCGTTGATGCCCTCCTCCAGTATCTGTCCGTCCTTCGCCTCCTTGTAATAGAGCAGCTCGTCATGGTCCTCGGGTTCGTACAGCTGGCCCAGCGCGGAATAGATGCCGACCTGGCGGAACAGCGTCTGCATGCCGAAGGTGCGCGCCTCGTCGGCGACGATGGGCACGATGCGCCGGCCCAGCACCGGGTCCTTCAGCAGCTGCGCCAGGATCTGCACGAACGCCATGGTGGTGGACTGCTCCCGCGCGTTCGAACCTTCGAGTATCTTTGCGAACTGGGCCAGCGCCGGCACTTCGATCCTGGGCGCCGCGCTGGAGCGCGCCGGCAGGTAGCCTCCCAGGGCCGCCCGGCGCGCGTGCAGGTACTTCATCTCCGGTGCATCGGCCGCCGGCTTGAAGAAGCGCACCTGTTCCAGGTCCTCGTCCGACAGCGGCAGGGCGAAGCGCTCGCGAAACGCTCGCAGCGCTTCGAGGTCCAGCTTTTTCTGCTGGTGCGTACCCATCTTGCCCTGGCCCCAGTGGCCCATGCCGTAACCCTTCTTGGTCTGCGCGAGGATCACCGTGGGCTGGCCGCGGTGGCGCATGGCCGTATCGTAGGCGGCGTAGATCTTCACCGGGTCGTGACCGCCGCGGCGCAGACGGTCGATGTCGTCGTCGGACATGTGCGCCACCAGCGTCTGCAGCTCCGGATACTTGTTGAAGAAATGTTCGCGGTTGAAGCGTCCGTCGGTGGCGGCATAGGTCTGGAACTCGCCATCCACGGTTTCGTGCAGGCGCTGCAGCAGCACGCCGTCGTCGTCGCGCGCGAACAACGCGTCCCAATCCGAGCCCCACAACAGCTTCACCACATTCCAGCCCGCGCCCGCGTACAGGCCCTCGAGTTCCTGGATCACCGAGCCGTTGCCGCGCACCGGCCCGTCCAGGCGCTGCAAATTGCAGTTGACCACCATGATCAGATTGTCCAGGCCTTCGCGCGCGGCCAGCGACAGTCCCGCGAGCGACTCGGGCTCGTCCATCTCGCCGTCGCCGACAAAGGCCCATACCTTGCGCCCGGCCGCATCGAGCAAGCCGCGTCCTGCAAGGTACTTCATGAAGCGCGCCTGATAGATCGCCTGGATCGGCCCCAGGCCCATGGACCCGGTGGGGAATTGCCAGAAATCGGGCATGAGCCAGGGATGCGGATAGGACGAAAGCCCCTGCCCCCGGTGCAAGCGCGCGGCGCTGCCCGCGCCCGCCGTCGGCGCCTCCGCCGCGGCGCCGGTCTCGCGCCGGTAGTGCGCCAACTGCTCCTCGCTCAGCCGTCCTTCCAGATAGGCGCGCGCATACACGCCGGTGGCCGAGTGCGGCTGGAAATAGACCAGATCCCCGCCTCTGTCGCCAGGCTTCGCCCCGACTGGACCGGCACGGAAGAAATGATTGAAGCCGACTTCGAACAGATCCGCCGCCGAGGCGTAGCTCGCGATGTGACCGCCGAGTTCGGCATGCGCGCGATTGGCGCGCACCACCATCGCCAGCGCATTCCAGCGCACCAGCGAGGACAGGCGCTGCTCCACCTCCAGATTGCCGGGGAACTGCGGCTGATCGGCCAGACCCACGCTGTTTTGATAGGGCGTGTTGAGCACCGGCGGCAGCTGCACCCGCCGCTTGCGCGCGTGATCGAGCAGCCGGCGCAGCAGATAGGTGGCGCGCTCGCGCCCTTCTGCCTCCACCATGGCGTCGAAGGCTTCGAGCCATTCGCGCGTCTCGCGCGGGTCGGAATCCTTGGGATTGACGCGCCAGAAGGCGGAGGAACCAAGATCGGACAAGTCGGTCATAGCAGCTTTCCTGGAATCCGTTGCAAGGTTGGGTTCATCGATGATCGGAGGCGCGCAATGCCGCCTCGGTTGCCTGCCACAGCGCGCGCGCCAGCACCGGATCGCGCGCCGCGGCCGAGCACTGCGCTTCGCGGCAGCTGTTGAAATACCTGCCGCTGATCCCCGCTACCGCATCGGAGGTAGCAAGGAATACCGGCGTACGTGCACCGTCTTCGACCGGACTGCCGCCCATAGCGAATCCGGCGCGCAACAGCTTGGTACCGATCACGCCCGGGTGCAGGCAGTTGGCCGTCACTTTTCCATCGCCCAGCCGCCGCGCCAGCTCGGTGGTGAACAGCACATTGGCGAGCTTGGAAGCGCAGTAGGCATCATAACCGGAGTAAGCGCCGGCGGCGCGCAGGAACGAAGGCGCCTGCAAATCCAGACTGCCGGAGGCGTGGACCATGGAACTCACGGTCACGATGCGCGCTGCGCCTGCCGCCTGCACCAGATCGAGCAGCAGGCGGGTGAGCTGGAACACGGCGAAGTGGTTGACCGCCATGGTCATGTCGAAACCATCCTCGCTCAGGCGCTGGCGCTTCTCGAGCACGCCGGCATTGTTGATCAGCACGTCCAGCGCCTTGCACTGGCTGCGCACCTGCTGCGCCAGCGCCGCAATCTCGCGCATGCGCGACAGATCGCCCCAAACGGGAACCGGCGCCTCCTGCGGTGAGGCCTTGGCCAGCTGCGCGGCTGCGGCCTCGGCCGTTTCGCGGCTGCGCCCATGCACCAGCACGCGGTGCCCCAGTTCCAGCAGCTGGCGCGCGGTTTCGCGGCCAATGCCGTCGGTGGCGCCGCTGACCAGGATGGTTTTGGCTGTCATGCGCTGCAGCGATTCGATCGAAAGGACGCGCCGGGATGGAGTGATACGCGCGCAATGTTCGCGCAACAGGTTAGCGCTTACTTCAGGAAAAATCCAGCCGGATGCGCAAAGTCAAAGCCGATGCAAATCCCCATTTACAGGCACGGGCAATCGCACTAGACTGAGTTTTGCAAAAATCGATGAAATTCGGCAATTTCAGCGGATTTGCGCAAGCCAGTAACGACCCCAACCAGGAGACCGGGCCATGCAGAAATCTCTGTCTATCGACGCCAACAAATGCACAGGCTGCCTGCAGTGCGAGATGGCGTGTTCCTACGAGAACTACGGCGTCTTCAATATTTCCAAGTCACGCATCAAGGTATTCAATTTTGAGCACGCCGGGCGCATGGTGCCTTACACCTGCACCCAGTGCGCCGAGGCCTGGTGCCTGCATGCCTGTCCGGTTGAAGCAATCAAGATCGATGCGGCGACCGGCGCCAAAGTGGTGAACGACGCCACCTGCGTCGGCTGCAAGGTATGCACCATCGCCTGCCCCTTCGGCACGGTCAACTACGTCGCCGAGACCGGCAAGGTGCAGAAGTGCGACCTCTGCGGCGGCGATCCGGCTTGCGCCAGCGCCTGTCCCACCGGGGCCATCACCTACGTCGACTCGAACTGGACCGGTCTGGACAAAATGCAGCAGTGGGCCGGCAAGACCGACACCCAATCACGTGCCAACGCCTAGACAAGGAGACAGCCATGGGATGGACCAAGAAAATTCTGCGCGTTGACCTGACGAAAGGCACGTGCAAGTCCGAACCGCTCAACATGAAATGGGCGCAGGAATATCTGGGCCAGCGCGGCCTGGCGACCAAGTACTTCGTCGAGGAGGTGGACCCGAAAGTCGATCCGCTCTCGCCCGCCAACAAGTTGATCATGGCTACCGGACCGCTGACCGGCACCATGGCCTCGACCGGCGGGCGCTATTCGGTGATCACCAAGGGCGCCCTGACCGGCGCGATCGCCTGCTCCAACTCCGGCGGCTACTTCGGCGCGGAAATGAAATTCGCCGGATGGGACATGGTGATTTTCGAAGGCAAATCGCCCAAGCCCGTCTATCTTGCAATCGAGGACGACAAGGTCGAACTGCGCGACGCAGCGCACCTGTGGGGCAAGTCGGTGTGGCAGACCGAGGAGATCATCAAGAAGACGCACCAGGACCCGCAAACCCGCGTCTGCAGCATTGGCCGCGCCGGGGAAAACGGCGTGATGTACGCATGCATCGTCAATGACCTGCACCGCGCCGCCGGACGTTCCGGCGTCGGCACGGTGATGGGCTCGAAGAACCTGAAGGCGGTGGCGATACGCGGCACCAAGGGCGCCGGCGGCATCAGGGATGGCAAGGCGTTCATGAAGGCGACCACCGCGGCGAAGAAGATCCTCGCCGAAAACGCGGTGACCAGCCAGGGCCTGCCCACCTATGGCACCCAGGTGCTGATGAACGTGATCAACGAGATGGGCGCCCTGCCCACGCGCAACCACCGTGACGTGCAGTTCGAGGACGCGCGCAAGATCTCCGGCGAGGCGATGCACGAGAAGCGGCCGAGCGACGGCAAGGCGCAGCTGGTGACGAACGCGGCGTGCTTCGGCTGCACCATTGCCTGCGGGCGCATTTCCAAGATCGACGAAAAGCATTTCAGCGTGGTCAACAAGCCTGAATACTGGGGCGCTTCCGGCGGTCTCGAATATGAAGCCGCATGGGCCCTGGGCGCGGCCAACGGCGTGGGCGACCTGGAAGCCCTGCAATTCGCCAACATGGTGTGCAACGAGGACGGTTTAGACCCGATCACCTTCGGCGCTACCGTCGGCGCCGCCATGGAGCTCTACGATCTGGGCATCCTGAAGAAAGAGCAGATCGGCATGGACGCGCCCTTCGGTTCGGCGCAGGCGCTGGTGAAGCTGGTGGAAATGACCGCGAAGGGAGAGGGCTTTGGCAAGGAGCTGGGCCTGGGCTCCGCGCGGCTGTGCGCCAAATACGGCAAGCCCGAACTCTCCATGGGCGTGAAGAAGCAGGAATTCCCCGCCTACGATTCGCGCGGCATCCAGGGCATGGGCCTCGCTTACGCCACCTCCAATCGCGGCGCCTGTCACCTGCGCGGCTACACCGTGGCTTCGGAAGTGCTGGGCATCCCGGTCAAGACCGATCCGCTGGTGACTGAGGGCAAGGCCGACCTGGTCAAAGCCTTCCAGGACGCCACCTCGGTGTTCGACTCCGCCGGCGTCTGCGTATTCACCACCTTTGCCTGGACGCTCGCAGACCTGCAGCCGCAACTCGATGCCGCCTGCGAAGGCGGCTGGTCGATGGAGAAGCTGACCGCTGTGGGCGAGCGCATCTGGAACATGGAGCGCCTGTTCAACAATGCCGCAGGCTTTACCGCCAAAGACGACGATCTGCCCGCGCGGCTGAAAACCGAGCCGGCCAAGACCGGTCCGGCCAAGGGCAAGGTCAACGGCATCGACAAGATGCGACCCGAGTATTACAAGGCGCGCGGCTGGGACGACAAAGGCGTGCCGACCAAGGAGACGCTGCAGCGGCTCGGACTCTAGGCTCAGGCTGTCCAATCAGGCGCCAGGACGGCCGTACCCCGGTCCTCTTGGCGCTTTTTTTGAGGAGAATTCTTCTTGGCTTTCGTGATCGTAGGCAATGGTCCGGCCGGTGTGGTGGCGGCCGAGGCGCTGCGCAAGCAGGTTCCGGGAAAAGAGATTGTGCTCGTCGGCGACGAGGACGAATCCCCCTATTCGCGCATGGCCATCCCCTATTTCCTCATGGGCAACATTCCGGACGCCGGAACGCATCTGCGCAAGACCGACGACCATTACAGCAGCCAGAAGATCAGCCTGGTCAAGGGCCGTGTATCGCGCGTGGATGCCAAAGCGCAGCGCCTTCGTTTCGACGACGGGCGCGACCAGGCCTATGAGCGCCTGCTCATTGCCACGGGCTGCCATCCGGTGCGTCCGCCGATACCGGGGATGGATCTTCCCGGCGTGCACACCTGCTGGACGCTGGCCGATGCGCGCGCGATCGCCGCGCGCGCGGCCAAGGGAAGCCGCGTCGTGCAGATCGGCGCCGGGTTCATCGGCTGCATCATCATGGAAGCGCTGTCCAGTCGCGGCGTCGACCTCACCGTGGTCGAAATGGGCGACCGCATGGTGCCGCGCATGATGACGGAGAAAGCCGGCACCATGATCCGCCACTGGGTCGAATCCAAGGGCGTTCATGTGCATGTCAATGCCACGGTAATGAGCATCAAGAAAGCCGGCGGCGCCCTCTCGGTGCTGCTCAGCAGCGACGATTCGCTGCCGGCCGACCTGGTGATCTGTGCCGCTGGCGTGCGGCCCAATGTGGCGTTTCTCGCCGACAGCGGCGTCGAAATCGGGCAGGGCGTGCGCGTCAACGACCGCATGCAGACCAACATACCCAATATCTTCGCTGCCGGCGACGTCACCGAGGCGGTAGGATTTCACTCCGGCACGCCGGAACTGAACGCCATTCAGCCGGCGGCGGCCGACCAGGCGCGCGTGGCTGCGAGCAACATGGCCGGCGGCGACGCGCATTTCCAGGGGGCCCTCGCGATCAACGTGCTCGATACGCTCGGCCTGATCTCCACTTCGTTCGGCCAATGGTGGGGCGTGGAGGGCGGCCAGGGCGTGGAGTTGTTGAACGAGGCGCAGCAACGCTACGTATCCCTGCAGTTCAAGGACGATGTCATGGTGGGCGCCACCTGCATCGGCTGGACCAATCACGTGGGCGCTCTGCGCGGCCTGGTACAGGGACGCACGAAGCTCGGCGCATGGAAGGATCAGTTGCTGGTCGACCCGACTCAATTCGTCGCCGCGTATGTCGCATGCGGCCTCAGGTCGGCATGAACCGGAGAGTGTCATGTCAGAGAACGCCGTCGTCACCTTCCCCGATTCGGGCTTGCGCCATGTAATCATCGGCGCCGGCACGGCCGGGGTTGCCGCCGCGGAAACGCTGCGCCAGCTGGATCCGAGAGCAGTGATCACGCTGCTCGACGGCGAGGGCGAACAGCCCTATTCGCGCATGGCGATCCCCTACCTGCTCGCCGGCCAGATCGCGGAGGAAGGGGTGCGCATCCATCGCGATCCCGACCACTACAGGAAGAATCGCATCGATCTGCTGACGCAGCGCGCGCAGTCGATCGACGGCAAGGCGCATGTCGTGACACTGGCAGACGGCCGGCAGCTGGCTTATGACCGCCTGCTCATCGCCACCGGGTCCACGCCCAACCGGGAGCCGGTCAAGGGCATCGAACTGCCCGGCGTGCACACCTGCTGGACCCTGAACGACGCCAGGACCATCCTCGCGCATATCAAGCGCGGCGCGCGCGTGGTCCAGATGGGCGCGGGTTTTGTCGGCTGCATCATCCTGCACGGCCTGCTGTCACAGGGCGCGAAGCTGACGGTGCTCATCCGCAGCGGCCGCATGGTCTCGCGCATGATGCCGCCGGCGGCAAGCGCCATGATCCAGCGCTGGTGCGAAGCGCGCGGCGTCGTAGTGATGGGCCGCACGCAGACGCGCCGCATCGACCGGCAAGGCGACGAGCTCAGAATCACGCTGACCACCGGCGAGGTGCTGCCTGCCGACATCTATCTCAGCGTCGTCGGGGTTACGCCCTCGCTGAAATTCGTCGAGGGCAGCGGCATCGACGTCGACACCGGCATCGTCGTCGATGACGGCATGCGCACCAGCCTGCCGGATGTCTATGCCGCCGGCGATGTGGTCGAGGCCCGCGATTGCGTCTCCGGCCGCAGCCAGATCAACGCGATCCAGCCCAATGCCGTCGAGCAGGGCAGGCTTGCCGCGCACAACATGGTCGGCCAGACCACCGAATCCGCGGGCAGCTTCGCCTGCAACGTGCTCGATACCCTGGGGCTCATTTCCAGTTCCTTCGGCCAGTGGCAGGGCAGCGCGGGCGGCGACAGCGCGGTGCTGGAGGACACGGAACATTTCCGCTACCTCAACCTGCAGTTCGAGGACGACGTCCTCGTCGGCGCCAGCAGCATAGGCTACACCGAGCACATCGGCGCCATGCGCGGGCTGATCGTGGGGCGCCATCACCTGGGCCATTGGAAGGATGCGCTGAAGGCAAATCCGACGCGCTTCGCCGAAGCGTACATCGCGCTGGTGGAGCACAGGGATCTGTTTTCCCATGCCACTTCCCAGGCATGAAGGTCACGCTAAAGCTCTACGCCACGCTGTCGGACCACTTGCCGGATACGGCGCGCAAGACCAACGCGCTCGCACTCGATCTCCACCCGGGCACCACTGTCGCACAGGTGATCGAGCGGGAAAACCTGCCGCTCAAGCAGTGCCATCTGGTGCTCATCGACGGGGTATACATTCCGCCCGCGGAGCGCCCGAAGCGGGCGCTCGCCGCAGGCGAGACGCTGGCAATCTGGCCTCCGATCGCGGGCGGCTAGGCCGCGCAGGCAGGCGATGAAACTGCCGCCGCGCTTCGAGATGACCATCACGCGGGCGGAATTTCGCCGCCTGCTGCCCGCTGCAGTCAATCATGTTGCCTACGCCGAGACGGACGGTGCCTTCGTGCACCGCGACGGCGAACGCGGCTGGCGCATCGGCCTGGAGCAGCTGCCCCAGTTGCGCCTGGGCCTGATCCGGCTCGAGCGCCATCAGGTCGACTTCAGCTTCACCGGCTACGCACCCGGGGAAATCGAAGATTTCATGGCGCGTTTCGAAACCTATTTCCGCCGCGGCGGCGGTTGAGGCGCGCGTGCCGGCGCTGGCGCAATCGCCGCGCGTTCGGTGAATCGGGCCAAATGCGCGGTGCAAACAATGTTATATTTTTCCGGTGATCACCCCGCAATCCAGCCGCCCGCCCTTCTATTACGGCTGGGTCATCGTCGCAACCGGCGCGCTGTGCGTCGTCGCCGCGCTCGGATTCGGCCGTTTTGCGCTGGGCATGCTGTTGCCGTCGATGGCCGCCACGCTGCAGCTCAGCTACGCGCAGATGGGCTTCATCAGCACCGGCAATTTCATCGGCTACCTGTTCGCCGTGTTTTTCAGCGGCGCGATCGTGGGTCGCATCGGCCAGCGGAATTTCATATTTCTTTCCTTGCTGCTGGTAGGGCTGACCATGGCCTTGTTGAGCAGGTCGGGGGCGTTTACCGGCCTGCTGGTGCTGTATGTGCTTACCGGCATGGGCAGCGGCGGAGCCAACGTGTCGATCATGAGCCTCGCGTCGACCTGGTTCGCGAGGAACAACCGGGGCAAGGCTGCGGGTTACATGGCCATCGGCAGCGGCGCTGCCATCGTGTTCGCCGGCCTGTTCATTCCCTGGGTCAACCAGGCTAGCGGGGCAGAGGGCTGGCGCACCAGCTGGCTCTCGCTCGGGGCAATCGTGGTCGCGATCGCATTCCTGTGCCTCATGTTCATTCGCAACAAGCCGGCCGACCTGGGGCTCGCCCTGCCCGGGGAGCAGCAGCAGGCCGCCCACGGCAGCGCGCGCGCCGCGGCGCCGCCGAGAATCGACATCTACCGCAGCAGGGGCATCTATCATCTGGGCGCGATCTATTTCCTGTTCGGCTACACCTATGTCATCTACGCGACCTTCATCGTCACCACGCTGGTGAAGGAACGCGGCATGTCGGAAGCGCTGGCCGGCAACTTCTGGTCGGTAGTCGGCTTCCTCAGCCTGTTTTCCGGGCCGGTTTTCGGGTCCGTCTCCGACAGGCTCGGCAGGCGGGCCGGCATGGTCATCGTGTTTTCCATCCAGTTCCTCGCCTATCTGCTGGTCGCGTCCGGCCTGCCGGGCGTGTTCCTCCACCTGTCCATATTCTGCTACGGGCTGGTGGCCTGGAGCATACCTGCGATCATGGCGGCGACCGTGGGCGACTATGCCGGTCCCGAGAACGCGGCCAAGGCCCTGGGTTTCATCACCCTGATCTTCGGTCTGGGCCAGATCAGCGGCCCCGCCGTCGCCGGCATGCTGGCGCAGCACTCGGGCAGCTTCTCCTCGAGCTTCTTCATGGCCGCGGCGCTGGCCGCCGCGGCAATTCTGCTCTCGGCGATGCTGCGGGCGCCGCGGCATTGAATTCCCGCCATACCCACGGATAACCTTTTGCACCGGTCACTCAGATGAACCTGGAACTCTCCCTGCATGAGACCCGCGTAATCGGCTGCCTGATCGAAAAGGAAATCACCACTCCGGAGCAGTACCCGCTTTCCCTGAACGCGCTCACCAACGCCTGCAACCAGAAAAGCAATCGCGATCCGGTGCTGAATCTGGACGAGGTCGCGGTGCAGCAACTGATAGACGGGCTGGTCAAGAAACGCCTGGTCAGCGAACAAAGCGGCTACGGCAGCCGCGTGCCCAAGTTCCAGCATCTGTTCTGCAATACCAACTTCGGCACGCTCAAATTTTCGCCGCAGGAACTCGCCATCGTCTGCGAGCTGTTCCTGCGCGGACCGCAGACGCCGGGCGAACTGCGCAGCCGCGCAAGCCGGATGTGCCGCTTCGGCGACGTGAGTGAAGTCGAAGCCGCGCTGGAGCAGCTCGCCGCGCGCGCGGATGGCCCGTTCGTGCAGCGCCTGGCGCGCGAACCGGGCAAGCGCGAGTCGCGCTATGCGCATTTGTTCAGCGGCGAACTCGGCGCTGCGGATGCGAACGACGCGCCGGGGCGCGCAAGCGACGAAGCGCAGGGCGCCAACATCGCGGAGACACGCCTCGAGCGCCTGGAGCGGCGGTTGGGCGATCTCGAAATCGAAGTGGATCGGCTGAAGCGACGCCTTGACGGCGCCGGGGATTAGATCGGCGCCGGCTTCGGCCTGCTCACCACCAGGACATCGGCTGCGTGTCGCCGGAGTCGTTGGCCGCCGAGCGCGGGTCCGGAACCTGCCCGCCCGCTTCGCCCGGTACCTGCAGCTGCTGGCGCAGAGCCGCCTGCAGCAGTTCCTTGCCGTCCGCCTTGAAGTCGAGAAAGGTCATGCCGATCTTGTAGGCATTCAGCTTGGATGAATGGATCGCGTAAGTCATCTTTGCGCTCAGCGTAATCACCTTTTGCGCCGCCCAGCTGTGCACCGGCGGCAGCGCCAGGATGACGGTAACCTCACCTTCGTGAAACGCGTTGTCTTCGACCACCATCGACAGTCCAGACATGCCTATGTCATGGCTGGTTCCATGGTAGATGGGCCGGTACGGGTGGCTTTCGTGCTGCGGGTACACGACCGCGAGCCGGAGCTGCAGCCGGACGCGCGGCGCCGCCCGCCGGTCGGCATGTTCCCACTGGCTCATGGTCATGGTCGTCACTTTGACAGCTCCGTACGCACCGCGCGCGCCGACGCGGCGCTAGCGCTTCCGTTGGGGCAGGATCGCGGAAGATCGCCCAAACACGGAAACCGAGGCGGGAAAATGCGCAACATGCTGCGATTATTGGCCAATGCGGAAATTCATGCCGTGAAATAATACGCAAGCAGCGCAAGAAAGCGAAACCATGGCGGCTGTAGCCGGACGCTGCGCAGCTCAGGATTTCTTGCCGGCGCCGATCGGATGCGCGTGGCGGCTGAGAATGAAGTCGGCGATGAACTTGCCCCAGATGGTGATTCCCGCGATGGCGCTCCACACGTCGAACGCCATCCCCAGCACGACCACGCCGAATATGGTGTAGACGATCAACACGCCGCAGACCAGGTTGATGACCCCGGTATAGGGCGCGAACTTCTCCGCGTCTGGAGGCGGTTCGCCGCGCTTGAGCGCCACTTCGGAAAAATCGCGACGCGCAAAAATGCGCCAGGCGCGCCGCAGCCAGAAGTACGCGATCGGAAACAATGCCAGGAACAATATCCATGTCATGGCAACACTGACGTCAAATACCATGCGCGCCTCCGCGTACGTTCATTGGCAGGTCCGACAGGCTGCGCCTGAGTTCGCGCTGGGCGCTCCGCACGCGCCCTGATCCGTTACCATAGCGCGTATGCTCACGGTGAACCTCGGGCCCTTGTCTATTCCGCTGGCGCTGTTCCTGACACTGGCGGCGCTGCTCGTCGCCGCCGCGGTGGGCCGCCTCACCGGGCGCGCCGGCAAGACCGGCATAGGCCATGTACTGGCGGACATGTTGCTCGCCGGCTTGGTAACTGCGCGCATTGCCTATGTCATCACCTGGTTCGACAGCTACCGCGGGACGCCGCTGGCCATGCTCGACCTGCGCGACGGCGGCTTCACCCCCTGGGCCGGGACTGCGGCGGCGCTGCTGGTGGCGATGCTGCACGGCTGGCGCAGCGCGGCACTGCGCCGCCCGCTCGCCTGGGGTCTGGCGGCAGGCGCGCTGCTCTGGGGTGGCGTATTCGGCGCGGTTGCGCTGATGCAGAACACCAGCCTCCCCAAATCGCCTCTGACCACGCTCGCCGGTGAACCGGTGGACCTCAGCCGCCTCGCCGGCGGCAAACCCCTGGTGATCAATTTGTGGGCGACCTGGTGCCCGCCCTGCCGCCGCGAAATGCCGCTACTCGCTGCCGCGCAAAAACAGGAGCCGGGATTGCGCTTCGTCTTCGCCAATCAGGGCGAGAATGCGGTGACGGTCCAGGGCTATCTGCGCGCCGCCGGGCTCGCGCTGGACAATGTCGTACTGGACGCGGGCGCGCGCATCGGCCCTGAAGTCGGCTCCGGGGGCCTGCCGACCACGCTGTTCTATAACGCCGACGGGCGCCTCGTCGACACCCACGTCGGCCAACTGACCACCGGCTCACTGGCCGACAAGCTCGGCCGGCTGCGCCGGCGCGTCGCGTTCGGCGAGCACGGTTGAAAGTGTAAGATTCGGGCCTGGTGTGATTGTACGTTCCAGGGAAATTCATGCGTGTTGCGATCATCGGTTCCGGCCCCGCCGGCTTTTACGCCGCGGAGGCGCTGCTCAAGCGAACCGACGCGACCGCCCATGTCGACCTGTTCGACCGGCTCCCCACCCCGTATGGCCTGGTGCGCGGCGGCGTCGCGCCCGACCACCAGAAGATCAAGACCGTCGCGCGCGTATTCGCGGCGACTGCGGCGCGGCCTGCGTTCCGCTTCATCGGCAATGTGCGCCTCGGGCGCGACCTGAGGGTCGAGGACCTGCGCCGGCACTACGACCAGATCGTCTACGCCACAGGCAATGAAGCCGACCGCCGCCTCGGCATAGCGGGCGAAGGCATTGCGCGCTGCACGCCGGCCACGGTGTTCGTCGGCTGGTACAACGGACATCCGGACTACCGCAAGGCGCAGATCGACCTGTCGGTCGAGCGCGTTGCCGTCATCGGCAATGGCAACGTCGCCGTCGATGCGGCGCGCGTGCTGCTGCGCTCCGGCGCCGAGCTGGAGAAAACCGACGTCGCCGCGCACGCGCTCGAAGTCCTGCGCGCAAGCCGCGTGCGCGAAGTGTTCATCCTCGGGCGGCGCGGGCCGGCGCAGGCCGCATTCTCGCCGGCCGAGCTGAAAGAGCTGGGCCGGATGGGCGCGGCGGACCCGGTGGTCGATGCGCGCGAGCTTGAAGGCTGCGCGGAATCGACGGGCAAGTCCGAGGCCGATCAGAACCTGAAGCTGCTGCGCGCCTATGCCGCGCGCACGCCGCGCAAGGATGCAAAGAAGCTGCATCTGCGCTTTCTCGTTTCGCCGGTCGAGATACTTGCCGACGCGGCCGGCGCGGTGGCCGGGCTGCGCCTGGAGAAAAACCGCCTCGAGGTGCGCCCCGACGGTTCGGTCGCCGCGCGCGGCACCGGCGAATTCGAACTGCTCGAGGCCGGCATGGTGCTGCCCGCGATCGGCTACGCCGCCGAGCGCATCGAGGGCGTCCCCTACGACGAGAAGGCGCGCGTCATCGCCAACGAAGGCGGGCGCGTGGTCGATGCGGCAAGCCGCGCGGTGATCGCCAACGAATACGTCGTCGGCTGGGCGCGCAGCGGACCGCAGGGCCTGATCGGCGAGCACAAGCGCGCCTCCGCCGACGTGGTCAAACTCATGGCCGCGGACGCAGCGAAGCTTGCGCCGCGCGCGCTGCCCGGGCGCGAGGCGATCCTCGCGCTGCTGCGCGAGCGCGGCGTGCAGCCGGTGTCCTTCAGCGACTGGGAGCAGCTCGACCAAGTGGAAACGGCGCGCGGCGCGCGCCGCGGCGCCCCGCGCGACAAGATCGTCGACGTCGGTGCGATGCTCGCTCTGCTGGACCAGGCCTAGCCGCGCCGCAGCGCGTCGCGCAGCAGCGGCAGGCGGTCGTTGCCGAAATACATGTCCTCGCCGTTGACGAACAGGGTCGGCGAGCCGAAGCCGCCGCGGCGTATCAGCTCGTCGGTATTGGCCTTGAGCGCGTCCTTGATGTCCTGGCGCGCGATGCCCGCGAAAAAGGCGCTTGCTTCGACACCGGCACGCGCGCAGGCCTCGGTGAGCACCGCATCGTTCGAAATGTCGCGGTCCTCGCCCCAGTAGAGCTCGAACGCAGCGCGCGCGAACGGCAGCAGCTTGCCCTGCGGCTCGAGCAGGATGCAGCCGCGCATCGCCTTGACGCTGTTGACCGGGAACACCGTCGGCGGAAACTTGATCGCCAGGCCGGTGTGCCGCGCCCAGTCCTGCATGTCCTTCAGCTGGTAAGCCTGTTTCGCCGGCACCGGATGCTCGCGCGAAAAGTAGACGCTGGGATTGACGCTGTTGAACACGCCGCCGACCAGGATCGGGCGCCAGCGTATCTGCGCGCCCAGCTCGGCGGCGAGCGGCTGGATATTGTGGAACGCGAGATAGGTCCACGGGCTGGAGCAGTCGAAGAAGAATTCGATCATGGCCGCTTCTCAGCCGGGCTTGTGCGCGCCAGCGCGCACGCTTTGCGCGGTCTGTCCGAACAGGGCTTGGCGCGCCGCGTCGTCCATTTTCGGCAGGCGCAACTCCTTGCCCAGATCGAGGCCGCGCTTGACCGCCGGGCGCTCGAACAGCATGTCGTACCAGCGTTCGACATGGGGGAATTCAGCCAGCGCGATCTGCTGCGCCTTGTGCGTGCGGATCCAGGGAAAAATCGCCATGTCGGCGATGGTGTATTCGGCGCCGGCGACGTAATGCCCGGTGCGCGCGAGCTGCGCGTCGAGCACGCCGTAGAGGCGGTTCACCTCCTTCGCATAGCGTTCCAGCGCGTAGGGAACCTTCTCCGGCGCATACAGCAGGAAATGGCCGTTCTGCCCCGCCATCGGGCCGAGCCCGCCCATCTGCCACATCAGCCACTGCAGCGTCGCATGCCGGCCGCGCAAGTCCGCGGGCAGGAAGCGCCCGGTCTTCTCGGCAAGATAAATCAGGATCGCCCCGCTCTCGAACACGGAAACCGGCGCGCCGCCACCCGGCGGATCGTGGTCGACGATCGCGGGCATGCGGTTGTTCGGGCTGATGGCGAGGAACGCCGGGCTGAACTGCTCGCCGCGGCCGATGTTGACCGGCTTGAGCGCATAGGGCAGGCCGCACTCCTCCAGCATGATGGAAATCTTCCAGCCGTTGGGCGTGGGCCAGTAATGCAGATCGATCATTGGAACTCCTCCATAGCGCACGGTGCGTAGTGTAGCGCCGCCGCGCCTTTCTGCGCGCGGCGCAGGCCGAACATCTGCTTAGAGTCTGTAACAAAACGAGGGGATACGCCCCGAAGGAAGTCCCCTTGGGGGACCTCCCCTCGTGCTCCCCTACATCAGCCGTAACAAAATGACTTTTGTTACGGGCTCTTACAAGAAGTTACAGATTCGGCGCGCAGCGGCGCCTAGACTAAGTCATCCGGGTAGCTGCCAAAGGTCGAGTTCATCGTGCTTCGCGTCCCGCACCTGCCAGACTGCAGCAAAGCCAATACAGGTCGCGCGCCCGTGCATCTGCTGGCCCTGCTGGCGCTGCTCGCGGCGGGGCCCGTACCCGCCGCCGGCGATATCTACAAATGGACAGACGCGCAAGGGCGCACGGTGGTCTCCGATGTCCCGCCCATGGACCCGGCCAGGGTGAGCGGCATGAAACTGCTGGCGAGCGGAAGTCGCGCGGCGCAGCCCGCGCAAGCGGCCGACGCGCCGCGCGAAACGCAAATGGAAGCCGAGGCCGCAGCCGACGCGCGCGCAGCCGAGGCCGCGCGCAGGCAGGAAGAACTCGAAACCAGGATCGCGGAACTCGAACGCCAGCTGCAGGCGCAGCAAGCCGAACCGCAGCCGCCGCCCGCGCCGATCGACGAACCCGGCGCGTATTATCCCGCGCCGCCCGCGCCCGAAGCAGTCCAATACGGCGGCCCGGTCGCGGTCTATTCGCAGACGTATTACAGCACGGTCTATGTGCCGCCGCCGGCATTTGCCGTAGTCGTGGCACGGCCCTGGCCCGTACCGCGCGCGTCCCTGCCGACGCGGCGCCCGGCGTCTGTGGCGCAGCCTGCGAGGGCAATTCCAGCGTCACTGCCGCAGCACCGGCCGCTCATCGTCGGGCGCACGCCCAATTTCGTCGGTCCCACGCCGCAATTCGTCGGCCGCACGCCGCAGTTCGTCGGCCCTGCGCCGCAGTTCGTTCCAACCTCGCCACAGCCGCAGCAGCACAGGCCGCAGTTCATGAACGGCCAGCCGCGCTTTGCCTATCCGGTGCCGCAGGTTCACGCGCCGCCGCCTGCGAACGCGCCGCAGCGCCCGCGCCGCTGACGCGTTTTCGATTACACTGCGCCCCATCGTCTGCTGCGACAGGGTGTGCGCCTGAAGGCTCCGCGTTTTCCGTTCTTCTATGGCTGGGCCATCGTCGCGGTGGCCTTCATCACCATGGGCGTGGCGGTAAACGCGCGCACCGCGTTCTCGCTGCTTTTTCCGCCCATCCTCGCCGAATTCAGCTGGGAGCGCGGCGTCACCGCGGGCGCGTTCTCCTTCGGCTTCTTCATATCCGCGATCCTGAGCCCGCTGCTCGGCCGCCTGATGGACCGCTACGGCCCGCTGGTCGTGCTCGAAGCCGGCGTGGGCATCATGGGCGTCGGCCTGCTCGCGGCGGCGCGCGTGAGCCAGCCCTGGCACCTCTACCTCACGCTGGGCGTGCTCGTCGGCGGGGGCAGCGTGGCGCTGGGCTTCACCGGGCAGGCGCTGCACCTGCCCAATTGGTTCGTGCGCCGGCGCGGGCTTGCGATGAGCATCGCCTTCTCCGGCGTCGGCATCGGCTCCATCGTGCTGCTGCCCTGGCTGCAGACCCTGATCCAGCAGGCCGGCTGGCGCGCCGCCTGCACCGGCATGGCGATCCTGGTGTTCTGCCTGCTCGCGCCGCTCAACCTGCTGATCCGGCGCCGGCCCGAAGACCTCGGCACCGGCCCCGACGGCGACGTCGCCGCGCCGGCTTCGGCCAGCCCCAAGCCGCATGCCAATATCGTTGATCACGACTGGGTGGCGATCGACTGGACGCTCACGCGCGCCATGCGCACCGCGCGCTTCTGGTGGATCGCGCTGGGCTATTTCTGCGGCCTGTTTTCCTGGTACGCGGTGCAGGTGCACCAGACCAAGTACCTGATCGAATCGGGCTTCTCGCCGATGTACGCGGCCTGGGCGCTGGGCTTCGTCAGCTTCGTCGCGATTCCCGGGCAGATTGCGCTCGGCCACGTTTCCGACCGCATCGGGCGCGAATGGGTGTGGACCGTGGGCAATGCCGGCTTCGTGCTGTGCTACGCGGCGCTGCTGCTGATGCGTGCCGCGCCCAGCCCGGCGCTGCTCTGGTTCATGGTGATCAGCCAGGGCCTGCTCGGCTACGGCCTCACCTCGGTCGTCGGCGCCATACCCGCCGAGATCTTCGCCGGGCGCCACTACGGCGGCATCTTCGGCACGCTGATGGGCGTCGCCATCGCCGGCGGCGCGGTCGGCCCCTGGCTCACCGGCGCGCTCTACGACGCGAGCGGCAGCTATGCGCTCGCGTTCTCGCTCGCCATCGGCTGCAGCTTCATCTCGGCGGCGTGCATCTGGTTCGCCGCGCCGCGCCAGATCCGCGCGGTGGCCGGGCGCATCGGGCGCAGCTAAGAGTTTGTAACAAAACGAGGGGATACGCCCCGAAGGAAGTCCCCTTGGGGGATCTCCCCTCGTGCTCCCCTACATCAGCCGTAACAAAATGACTTTTGTTACGGGTTCTAAGTCGTCTCACTCGTCGCGCGGCCGCAAGGGGCCGAACACCACGCGCGCAAAGCGCTGGAACGTCCAGTAGGAAACGCCCCAGTCGATCATCACCACCAGGCGGTTGCGGAAGTTGATGAGGAAATAGATGTGCGCGAGCAGCCAGGTGAGCCAGGCCGGGTAGCCCGAGAGATGCACGCGCCCGAGCACGCCCACCGCGGAATTGCGGCCGATGGTCGCGAGCATGCCGTAGTCGCGATAGCGGAACGCGAGCGCGTCCCTGCCGGCGATGCGGCGCAGGATGTTTTTCGCCGCGAGGCGCCCCATCTGCTTCGCCGCGGGCGCGACGCCGGGCACCGGCGGCTCGTGGCCGGACACGACTGCGAGATCGCCGATCACGGAGATTTCGGGATGGCCGGCGAGCGCAAGATCGGGCTGCACCAGCACGCGCCCGGCCCCGTCCAGCGGCGTGCCCAGCGTGGCGCCCAAGCCGGACGCCTTGACGCCCGCTGCCCATACCACCGTCTTCGCCGCGATGCGATCGTCGCCGAGCTGCACGCCGTTCGCATCGATGGACGTCACGCGCCGGCCCAGCCACACGGTGACGCCGAGCCGCTCGAGCTGCAGGCGCGCCTTCTCCGACAGGTCGGGCGGATACGCGGGCAGGACGCGATCGGCGGCTTCGACCAGCACGATGCGCGCATTGCTCGGATCGAAGCGGCGGAATTCGCCGCGCAGCGTATGCCGCGCGATTTCCGCCATCATGCCGGCGAGCTCGACGCCGGTGGCGCCGGCGCCGATCACCACCGAGGTGAGCCAGGCCGCGCGCCGCAGCGCATCGGATTCGCGCTCGGCATGCTCGTAGGCGAGCAGCACGCGGCGGCGGATTTCCATCGCGTCCTCCAGCGTCTTCAGCCCGGGCGCGTGCTCGGCCCAGGCATCGTTGCCGAAATAGCTGTGCGTGACGCCGGTGGAAACGATGAGATGGTCGTATTCGAGTTCGCTGCCGTCCTCGAGCACCACCGCGCGCCGCGGCGCGTCGATGCGCTGCACTTCGGCCAGCAGCACCGTGACGTTCTTCTGCCCGGCGAGCACATGCCGGATCGGCGCCGCGATCGCGGGCGCCGAAAGGCCCGCTGTGGCGACCTGGTAGAGCAGCGGCTGGAACAGGTGGTGGTTCACGCGGTCGACCACGGTCACGTCCACTGCGGCGCCGCGCAAAGCCCGCGCGGCGAACAGCCCGCCGAAGCCGCAGCCCAGGATGATCACGCGGGGATGCATGCGCCCATCATAGCCGCGTCGGCGACACCGCGACAAGCGCCCGCGATGCGAACTCCTGCGCAACGGTAACCGGCCGGAGACCCAATACGGGCGCGGGGTTTGGCGCAATTGGCTGCGTCCGCGCTCACTCTTCATGCCAAAAGTTCTATACTGATTCCGGCCTGCCGCCCGCCGCGGGCCGCGGAGCGCAATGCATATGCCGACCCCCTATCGAGCCCTGATCCCTTTGCTTGCCGCGGCTTTCGCCGCGACTGCCCTAGCCCAAGGAGTTCCCATGAGCCTGACCCTGAGTTCTGCGGCGTTCGCGCACCTGAGTGCAATTCCAGGCAAGTACACCTGCGACGGCGCCGACCTGTCCCCGCCCCTGAGCTGGAGCGGCCTGCCGCCCGGCACCAAGAGCCTCACCCTGATCGTGGACGACCCGGACGCGCCGGACCCGGCGGCGCCGACGATGACCTGGGTGCACTGGGTGATCTACAACCTTCCGCCGGCCGCGCCCGGCCTGCCCGAAGGCGCAGCAGCCTTGCCCGCAGGCACGCTGCAGGGCATCAACGACTGGAACCGAACCGGCTACGGCGGTCCCTGCCCGCCGATCGGCCGCCACCGCTATTTCCACAAACTGTATGCACTGGATACCGTGCTGCCGGACTTGAGGCGCCCGACCAAGGCCAAGCTGGAAAAGGCGATGAAAGGGCACATACTCGGGCAGGCGGAATTGGTGGGGACTTACCAGAAGGGGCGGTAAGCCCCAGGTCTACGCAGAACCTGCCGCGGCGCCAACCGTCGGCAGACCCATCGCGCTCTTGGAGCGGACGTAATCCTGCCTGCGCAGGGAAACATGTACTTGACGTTCGAGGGCATCTTTGCGGTCAGAGTGATCTGACTAGTTCTGTACAGTGCGGACGTCCGTTTCTCGGCCATTGCGCTCGTTGATTGCACGGCGCATTGATGTCCGGTGTACGTTCCGAACCGGACTATGTATTGAACGACAACAAGATCAAAGTCATTCCGTGATGGATGCCCTGCTTGCATAGAAGTGTGGTTGTTGTGGCGCTCTCGCAGGTACACAGGGCGGTGACATCACAAGAAGTTTCCGCAATCGCCAGATTTCTACAGCACTATGTAAATATTGCGACAGTCTGAGTCCCTGAGAGCACAAGCTTTCCGTCTTTGTTCCAGATTTCCATGGCCTGGAAGGAGTAGCCATTCCCTGCTCGCTGACTGGCCGAACGCAACAAAAACCATTCGCCGGGCATCGCGGGCTGCTGAAGGTCCAGCGTCCATGTCATGGTGCTAATCGGTGCGAACTCGGTAAAACACGCCATTGCTGCCAGAGGCAGGCTGTCGCCCAATGCGATCAGCGCAATTTCCGGTGCGACACCAGACGCTTCCAGGTGGCGGACCCAGGCGATGAACTCGGGATGATCCGATCCTGATATGGGCAAGGATCCGCCGGCAAAGCGAATATCAAAGTTAGCAAGGAAAGCAGGCGCCAAGCTTACGGCGCCTAAACTCTTGTAAATGTCAGCTGCGCCGACGGAGGGGAATCTGCAAAAGTCGTGCTGGATTTTGCTCGACCTGGGAGTGGCGAAGACGAACACCACACGCATGGCCACATCCGATCCGCTAAGGCAATCAACCGAGACAAATGTCGCTGACTTGCCCTGTCGTAACGTCTGCGTCCGAAAGCGCAGCGATTCTGCCGCAGGTCCAACAAATGAGATTTGAGCCGACTTCAGCGGTGGAAGGTCTCGGGGGGCGTCGCGCCGTGCAGCTTGAAGTGCGAGCGCTACCGCGAGTCCGCCATAGACTGTTCGCCCCTGGAACCAGTTTGAGGGCGTATTGAATGCGGAAGATGGGTCGAAGTCTTCGACGATTTTGGCAAGAGATGCCATGCAGTTGTCCAATTTTGACGGCGATGAAGGACTTCAGCCTAGGCCAAAATTCTTCCTCAGGCTCGCATCGACGGGACCGGCGGGCATGAAGCGCCGTAATGTGCTCAACAGCGACGCCTGGCCTTTAGGGGGACGCCGCATTTTCCATGCGCCCAAAGCTGCATGTACGATCGTGTTTGCCACCCCGCCTGGCTCGGGCGCGCTGCGCATGTTCTTGTCGAATGCCTTCGAAACATGCGCTCGCTCGGCGTCATATGCCGGGATTGGCGAGGCCGCCTGTGGCGAGTTTGCATCCAGGTTGGTCCTGGTGAACGCAGGTTCGACCAGTACCACGCGGATGCCAAACTGACGCACCTCATGGTCCAGGGATTCGGACAAGCCCTCGACGGCGTGCTTGGATGCTGCATAGAGCCCCATGTATGGAGCCGGAAGAAAGCCCAGCACGGAGCTGACATTGATGATTCTTCCGGAGCGCTGGGCTCGCATGTGCGGAAGCACTGCCTTTATTGTGCGAAGAACGCCCAGCACGTTGGTCTCCAGGAGCGATGCAGCTTCGGCAATAGATGTTTCCTCCACCGCACCGACCAGAGCCATTCCCGCATTATTGACGAGCACGTCGATGCGCTTGGCCCGATCGATGACGGTTTGGATTCCGCGTTGGACGGAAGCATCGTCGCGAACGTCCATCTCGATCAGTTCCACCTCGGGCAATGGCCTGGCTTTGGCGATGCTACGCACTGTGCCGAACACCTGGCATCCCCGCTTTGCAAACTCTTCGGCGCTTGTACGCCCGATACCCGATGACACTCCGGTTACGACTACGACTGCAGATATTGACATGTGTGTTCCTTGTGAATTCTGACAAGAAGAAAGACAACCACCATCATTTTGCAATATGATATGCATCATATTTCAAGCTGTCAAGTGCCTTCTTTTGGAAGAACGTGTCCAGCATGACGTTTCCTTAATTCACAGTTGGCTGTGCAAATTTCACTGGCGCTTCGAGTTCAATTGCGATATGATGTGCGTCATGCCAAAAGTGATCTCGCCATGAAACAAACCACACGCAACCGAAAAGAAACCACCCATGAACGCATTGTCGAGGCCGCAGCGCGTGCCATACGGCGCAGCGGCTACGGCGGCACCGGCGTTGCCGACATCATGAAGGACGTTGGCCTCACGCATGGCGGCTTCTACGCCCACTTCGCCTCGCGTGAGGCGATGCTCGCCGAGGCGGCCGACCGCGCCGGCGCTGAAAGCGTGGCCAAGCTCGCGCGCATCGCCGCCACCGCGCCGCCACAGCAGGCGCTGCATGCGCTGATGCAGGCCTACCTTTCGAAGGCACACGTCGAAGGCGCCGAGAACGGCTGTCCGGTCGCCGCCCTCGGCTCGGAAATGCCGCGCCAGGCGCCCGAGGTGCGGCGCGCTGCCACGCACCGCATCAAGGAGATGATCGACCTGGTCGCCCGCCAGTCGCCCGATTGGGGGCAATCGGGCGCGCACGAGCGCGCGCTGGTTACCGTGTCCACGATGGTCGGGGCCTTGTTGCTGGCGCGCGCCGTTGACGACCGCAAGCTTGCCAACGCGCTGCTGAACGCGACGCTGACCCACCTCGCCCCTTAGGCAGCTGAATTGGCTGCTCCTTCCTCTTCATGAAAGCGAACGGGGTCCAACTGCGGCTGATTTCCCGTCTCATCGAAGACAGTGCGATCCACCCCGTGATCGACAAGGTCTTCCCGTTCCAGTCCGCCAGCGAGGCCATGGCCTGGGTCGAGGCAGGCCGCGCGAAGGGCAAGGTCGTCGTCAAGATCGATTGAAATGGTGAAGTGAGGAGATTGTCCTGAAGACATTGGCGGACCGCGCCGCCGAACCACTGCTCACGCTGCCGATACTGCCAACGCTCGTGCGATTTGCGCTGCCAAACATGGGCGCAATGCTGGCTACTGCGCTGGCGGCAATCGCCGAGACGACCTATGTCGGCAAGCTCGGTGTGGCCTCGCTGGCCGGGATGGCGTTGGTATTTCCGATGGTAATGCTGCAGTTGATGCTGTCGGGCGGCGCAATGGGCGGTGGTGTGTCGTCCGCCGTGAGCCGCGCCCTTGGTGCCGGGGGTGGAGCGCGCGCGAACGCGCTCGCGGTGCACGCGATGTGGATCGGATTGTCGGCTGGCGTGCTGTACACGACGCTGATGCTTGCTTTCGGCCCCGCCGTGTTTGCGCTACTTGGCGGCCGCGACGAGGCGCTGGCGCAGGCGATTGCCTACTCGAATGTCGCGTTTGTCGGGTCGATCGGGGTCTGGCTCATGAACACCTTCGCATCGGTGATTCGCGGCGCAGGCAACATGCGCGTGCCCTCGGCGACTTTCCTTGTGGTCTCCGTGCTGCAGGTTCTGGTTGGCGGTGCGCTCGGGCTCGGCTGGGGACCGTTTCCGCGGCTGGGCATGGCTGGCGTCGCGGCCGGACAGGTCGTCGCGTACGCACTGGGCACGCTGTACTTGTACGCTTACCTGGGATCGAACCGTTCGCGGGTTCGGCTGTCGATACGCGCGACGCCGCTGCGCCGGGCGCTGCTGCGCGACATCCTGAAAGTGGGTGCGCTCGCCTGCATCTCGCCCTTGCAGACGGTGCTGACGATACTGATCCTCACCCGGCTTGTCGCGCACTTCGGCACCACTGCACTCGCCGGCTACGGTATCGGCACCCGGCTCGAATTTCTGCTGATCCCCATCGGATTCGCCATAGGCGTGGCATCGGTGCCTCTCGTGGGCATGGCAATGGGCGCCGGGAGAATCGCGCGCGCCCGGCGCGCGACCTGGGTCGCGGCGGCACTCGCAAGCGCGCTACTCGGCGCGCTGGGGCTAGCGGTGGCAGTCGCTCCCGACCTGTGGACCCGCTTATTCACGCAGAATCCGGAGGTGCTCGGTTCGGCTGCCGTCTACTTCCACTGGGCGGGGCCGTGCTATGGGCTGTTTGGTCTGGGACTTTGCCTATATTTCTCGGCGCTCGGCGCTGGCAAGGTCGGCGGCCCCGTCCTCGCCGGCACCCTGAGGCTTGTCGTGATTGCGCTGGGAGGTTGGGCGCTCGCAGCCACCAATGCGCCCGCATGGACGATATTCGCGCTTATCGCACTCGGGATGGCGGCCTATGGAGTCGCCTCGGTCATCGCAGTGCGTTATGCGAATTGGGGGAGTGAACGATGAATAGGCAGTCATCGCGAAAAGCGCTTTTCTTAACGAGGCAATTCGCTCCCATTCATTTCCGCACGACTGGCAGTACTTGACCGACTTTCGCGCCGCCTACGCCCCGAAGCCGCCGCCAGGCACAATTGTTCGCGCTCCACATGCCGACAGCGCGAACGGAAAAAAACACCCGCATTCACGAAAACGCCGCACGAACGACTCAAACCGCGCGGGCGGTGAGCCCCAACCAGCCGAAAAACGTCATCGCCCCTAGGATGACCAAAGAGCCGGGGGGGAATGATCCGTGTCCGTGCGGCAGTGGCACGAAATACAAGAGGTGTCATGGACGTTAGGAGCGAGCGGGATCTGCCTTCAGGATCTACAGCCACTGAACGAGCCTGGTGCACTCCAATTGCCGCCTGATATCAACCTATCTGCGAACGGGTGGATCGGCCGAAATGGGGTCGCTCAAAGCGATGTCGTCGAGCTGCGGGTTGTGGCCGCAAGTGACGGTACGCAAGTCGCACACCATTGCGGTCATTCGTCGCGGCGCTGAATCTTCCGCCATCAGCGTGCCGGGCGCGTCGTCGATACTTGCATCTGACCCTCAAAGGTCGCTGTCAGCGCCAGGCGATCTCGATTTCTGGTGACCAGTCTACCGTCGGCGGCGGAGGTCAGTCATTGGAAACTTCGTAATGCGTGACCAATGCGAAGCTCATCTCGCGCCTGGTTGATTTCTTCAACAATTGCCAACGACGCGGTAGCCTGATTCCATGGTTGCTGTTCGTCTGCGCACACCGGCAAGTCAACCGACTGTTGCAGCATTGCAGCTGCAGGCTTTGGGTTATACTTTTTCCTGTATGCCCTATGTTCTGCTGGCAAGTTAAACATTCAATTCAACCCGGTGCAGCTCAAGCCCGTCCCCTCAGCAGATGGACCTTCGCAAGTTCGACCTCAACTTACTTCTGGTGCTCGATGCGCTGATGCGGGATCGCAACGTGACGCTCGCCGCGCAGCGCCTTGGAATCAGCCAACCCACCGTAAGTGCGTCGCTGAACCGGCTGCGCGCGGTGTTGCAAGATGACCTGTTCGTCAAGTCCCCGCGGGGCGTCGAGCCCACGCGGCTCGCGCACGACCTGGAAATCGTTGTAACCGAGATACTGGAGTCGGTTCATAGCGGAGTCCTCAACCGGGGGAGTTTCGAACCCGCAACGACCGAGCGTACGTTCAGGGTCATAGCGGGGGAACTGGGTCAGTTGGTATTCGTGGATCGCCTGTTGCCTTCGTTCAGGAAGCTCGCACCGCGGGCGCGCATCCAGTTCATTTTCTCCGATGCGCAGGAGCGACTCGCGGCACTGGAGGACGGCCGTGCCGACTTGGCTATGGGTTACTTCCCGCAATTCGCCCGCACGACGCTGTACCAGCAGCTGCTGTATTCGCGCTCGTTCGTGCTGGTCGCGCGCGCGGACCATCCGCTGCTGCGTGACGGGGAACTCACCCGCGAGACGCTGGCGCGGCTGCAGCACGTGACCGTCGCAATGCGGAGCAACATCGATGCGATCGTGGAATCAGAAATGCGGCGGCAGGGAATTCCGCGCGATGTCGTGGTCGAACTTGGGCATGCGGCCGGTGCGGGCCAGATCGTTTCCGGCTCGGACCTGGTTGCTGTCCTGTCGGAGCCGCTGGCGATAGTTTACTGCCGCTCGGGGGAACTGCGCAGCTGGCCGCTGCCTTTCGACATTCCGCGTTATGAGGTCAAGCAATATTGGCATCGGCGCACCCATCGCGATCCGGGCGCGCGTTGGCTAAGGCAATTGATCGCCGCTGAGTTTCAGGCAACGGCGTCCGTGCCCGACCCGGCGGCACACCCGGCCGGCGCAGAAGCGGGGAACCCCGGCGCACCCTAGCGGCGGACGCTTCGTCTATTTGGACACTACCAGACCTGCGTTGCGTAGAGTTGCACTCAACTTGCGCACGTCCTGCTCCAGCCATTCCTTGGTTGATGTGCTATTGACGAAGGTTGGCTGAACATTCAGTTCCACCAGCCGTTCGTGTATCTTGGGATCCTCCAGCGACTTTCGCAGTGCCTCCTCCAGCCTGGCAAGTATCGACGACGGCGTACCCGCGGGTGCGACGACGTTGACCAGGGCTTCGTTGCCATCCAGTTCCGGAAAACCCTGCTCTCCGGTAGTCGGCACGTGCGCAATCATGGGCAGCCGCTCAGGGCGCATGACGGCGATGATGCGGATGCCGTTGCCGTCCAGGTTCTTGACTATGCTGCTGAATGGAAGCGTGCAAACCTGAACGTCGTTTGCCTTCAGCGCCGCTACGGCAGGGGCGACACCATTGTATGGAACATGTGTCAGTACGAGTCCTTTCCAGCGCCCTCTTTCGTTTACGATGCTTCTGAGTTGCTCGAGTTGGAGGTGATTGAGGCCATTGGCGCCGGTGGTGCAGAAATTGACTTTGCTGGGATTCTTCTGCGCGTAGTCAAGCAGCTCCGGCAGCGCCTTGGCGGGAAGGTCGCCGTTGACCGCGAAAACCGAAGTATTCGTCGCAATCCCGGCGATCGGTGCAAAATCCTTGAGTTGGAAGGTGTAGCCTGGCAATAGCAGATGCATGTAGCCGTAGGCCGAGCCAGATGCCACGAACAGCGTGTATCCGTCCGGATTTGCGGTCGCCACGGCGCGTGCGCCGACCGAGCTGCCCGCCCCGGGTTTGTTGAGCACCACTACTGGTTGGCCAAGAAAGTCACGCATCTTCGGAGCGAGCATGCGCGCGGTGAGATCCAGGCTGCCACCCGCGGCGAAGGGTACCACCAGGGTAATCGGCTTGTTCGGGAAATCCTCGCCGGCCGCGCCGGCACCGCTGGCCGAAAACGCGAGACACAATGCGCCGATGGTGCCCAACACCAGCCGTCCGAAGCGAAAGGCGCATCGGAACAATGCGAGACTGACGTAATTCGTCTGGCAGGTGACTCTATTCATGGTCGCTCTCCTCTTAGCAGCAGCCGGTTCCCGGCCGCGATCTGACCGCTTGCACTGGCTTGAACATCCGCGTCAGCGGAAATTTGAGATTGAACAAACGCACTGCGTTTCCGCCGAGGATCAGGTTCAGGTCGTCCTGCGGTATATCCAGCCTGGCGACCTGTTTGAGGCTCCAGCCCCAACAATCGACTTGGTGTGTGACCACGCCCCCTTTGCGCAGTTGCACCGGATAGGTCGCAGGGTGGCGGCCGCGCTGGCCGTAGATCGGAATGCTGGCGCCCCAGTCGGTGCCCCAAAGCAATTTTTCGGGGCCGACATTCGGATCGTTCAGCGCCTTGTCGTATAGCTCAGTCCACCAGTAGCCGCATTCGAGGTAGACGTTGTCGTGTGCTCCCGCCACGTGCAGACATTGGTCAGTGAAGTGTTCCCACCAGCCGCCCTGGATGCCGCCGTGGTCGAAGATGAGCGGCACGTCAGGGTAGTTGTCCGCAAGTTCATGCGCCCACAGCGGCTGCAACGTCTCGGGCATGCGCAGCACGTAGCCCATGGTGTGGCCGGTGTGGAAGTAGATCGGCACTTTGTGCTCGCGCGCGACGTCCATGGCCACCGTCATCTGCGCGATTCGCTCTTCGCGCGACGGCTGCGGCTTCTTGCCCTCGAGCACCATCGGGTCTATCGGCATGCCCTCGCCGATGCCCACGAACTTCTTGGTCCGAAGCAGGTCGTCGAGCTCACGGCATGCGGCATCGATCGACCACTCCATCTCGCCGCGCATGACCTTGGCAAATGTGCCGCGCGGATTGCACAGCGCGGCGAACCTGTCGGGGTGCTTCTCCACCAGTTGTACATTGAGCTCGTTGTTCATGCCCAGGCTCATCGAGGGCCGAATGATGCACATGTCGACGTCGTACGCCTTCATGTCGAAGAGGAGTCGGTCTGAGTTGTCGTAGGGCTCGAGCACGCGCAGCGCCTCCGCGAGATCCGTGTATTTGTAGTTGCCGGACGCGTCGCCGCTGCTTGCCGAGCCCGATTTCTTGCGCAGCAAGCCTCCTGCCGCGATGCGCTGCGAGTGGACATGTGTATCGACAATGAATCGACCCATTTTCATCGTTGCGACTCCAGTGCGTTGCGGGTTGAACTGTCCGCGGATTCTGCGATTGGCACTGCGAGGTGTCCAGTAAAACGCTTAATAATGGTTATTGACCGATTGCGGTTGCGCCGCCCTGTCGCGCCCGAATAACCTACCGGCCGAGAATTGGCTGTCGCGCCAACTACGATCGAGAGTCCGCTGCATGGGTACACCTCCCGCGGTGCAGTCCGCCGCCGACGGTTATGCGCAATCGCTTCTGCCTCCGAAGGAGCTGTGGCCGGTATTCGATTATTCGGCGGAGCACCTGCGGAACTATCCACCGCGGCTTAACGTAGCGGCAACGCTCCTCGACGCCGCGGTTGCCGATGGTCACGGCGACAAAGTGATGCTGCATTACGGCGATGCGGCCTGGACCTACGGCATCCTGCTCGATCATGTGCAACGCATTAACCGTGTGCTGACCGGGGTCCTGCGGGTGCGCCCCGGAGAATGCGTGCTGCTACGATCGCGAAACTCCCCGATGCTGGCGGCCGCCTGGCTGGCGGTAGTACGCGCGGGCGCGATTGCCGTTGCGGCGAGCCCGATGCTGCGCCAGGAGGAACTCGCCTTCATCGTCGACAAGCTTCGGATCCGGATTGGACTGTGCGAGCTTTCGGTGGCGACGGACCTGGAAGCGCTGCTGGCGCGAAGCGAATGGCTGGAATCGGTCACCTGCTTTACCGACCTGGGCAACGGAGGCGCCAAGGCCGAATTGGACGCGCTCGCCGAACGCCAAGCGCCCGGCGGCCCCTGGGCTGACACTGCCGCGGACGATATCGCAACCATTGTCTTCAGTTCCGGCACCACCGGCTCGCCGAAGGCGGTCGCGCATTTTCATCGTGATCTGCTTGCGGTGTGCGATTGCTGGCGTTATCCGATACCGATCGCTCCAGACGAACCAATGTGTGCGACTTCGGGTATGGCCTTCACCTATGGGCTCACCTCCAATCTGCTCTATCCGCTGCGATTTCACACCAGCGCCGTGCTACTTCCGGCAGTCACGCCCGAACTGCTCCTGGGCGCCATAGAACGGCATCGGGTTGCTGCCTTGATCACCGTGCCCACTGTGTTGCGCGGGCTCCTGCCGCAACTGCGCAGTGCGGACGCCAGTTCGCTGATCAAGTGCTTTTCTTCCGGCGAGCCGCTCCACCGTGAACTGTGGCACGCATGGCACGACGCGACCGGCGTGCGCATCATCCAGGGTTTTGGCGCCAGCGAATTTATGAGCCGAGTGCTGTCGCCATCGGCTCAAGGGGAGCCGGTCGGTTCGCTGGGCCGCGCGGTTCCCGGTTACACGGCCTGCCTGGTGAACGAGCACGGGGAAGCGATTCCTCCGGGCGGGCGAGGCTTCCTGGCGGTGCGAGGTCCTACCGGCTGCCGTTATCTCGGAGACCAGCAAAAACAGAGGGAGTTCGTGCGCAACGGCTGGAACGTTACCTCGGATGTATTCGACCAGGACACCGATGGCTGCTTCTGGTACGTGGGACGAAAGGACGACATCATCGTTTCCTCGGGGTACAACATTGCCGCCATCGAAGTGGAACGAGCCATTGCATCGCACCCCGCAGTGCTGGAGTGCGCTGTAGTCGGCGCGCCGGACAAAATCAGGGGAATGATCGTGCGAGCATGCGTCGTGCTGCGCAATAAGAAGGATGCCTCCGAAGATACCGTCCGAATCATCCAGGAGCATGTCAAGGCCACCATCGCCCCCTACAAGTACCCGCGCGAGGTCCGCTTCATGGAGCAACTCCCGCGAACTACGTCAGGGAAAGTGGAGAAATACAAACTGCAGCGCGCGTAGACGTGACTCTGATCTTCTCCGTTACGGGGCGCTATCGACCCGATGGCGGCCTAGTTCGGGACGGGGTCTGACAGGCCGCAACGGCCGATGACCCGTCCTCGGCCTGAACGGCCGTTGGGGCCGTGCGCCGCGGACGGCGGCTACACTGTACATTGCTGCCGCTCGACGGGGTCAGGCAAAAAAAGGGCTCTGTCACAAAATCGTGTTGATCGTTCGACGCCGGCACGCACCAAGTTCCTGTCTCCGCAGGAGCGATCGTGGATTTCGAGTCGTCCGCGTGGTTCTAGGGAAAAGCGGAAAAACAACATGCATCTGTGACAGAGCCAAAAATAAAGAGGAAGCGCGTATTTCGATCGTCTGCTTATCGAAAATCGCTACTCACACTTTCGATCCTGAACGGACTGTCAGCTATCTCCGTAGCGGCCATACGCCGAAATCCGCCTTCTACTAATTGGGCTTATACGAAGCAGTCCTTGCCGACCTCACGCTAGCGGCCAGGAAGGGACGTTGGCGAGTCAGGTTAGTTGCCGCATGGAGCGTCCGGTCCACACTCGGCAGCTGACCTTCAGAAACGAACAAAATGCGACTGCTGACCCGCCTATTTTGAAACTCCGCATAAGGCCGGTGAGCAGACCTCCGTTACAGAAACCATGGATGTCAATGCGAAAGCCTCTATTAGCTCCCCATGCCCGGGAAGCCATTGCCACCCGTTTTGCGCAGCAAATAGATCTTTGCTAGCCCGCCTTCCGCGGTTTCCCGATAGCTCGATTTCATGTCGCAGCCGGTTTCCCACATGGAGCGCACCACTTCGTCAAAGGAAACGATGTGGTGACCGTCGGAGAGCAGCGCATAGGCCGCGCAGTCGACCGCGCGCACCGCTGCGATGGCGTTGCGCTCGATGCACGGAATCTGCACGTATCCACCGATCGGGTCGCAGGTGAGCCCGAGGTGATGTTCCAGCCCCATCTCCGCCGCATATTCGATCTGGCGCACGGAGCCCCCCAATAGCTGAGCCGCGGCAGCGGCAGCCATGGCGCAGGCCGTTCCTACTTCTCCTTGGCAGCCGACTTCGGCCCCGGAGATCGAGGCGTTGCGTTTGACAATATTTCCGATCACTCCGGCCGTGGCCAGCGCGCGGCCAATCTTCTCATCGGAAAATTGCGACTGTCGTTGCAGAAACAACAGCACCGATGGCAGCACACCACAGGCGCCACAGGTCGGTGCAGTGACGACCTCGCCACCCGACGCGTTTGTTTCAGACACGGCAAGTGCGTAGGCAAAGAGCATGGCAGTCTCGCCGAAGTGGCCCGCCATGCTTTGCGCACGGGCATGATATGCGGAGGCCTTGCGCGGAACATTCAGTGAGCCGGGCAGCTTCCCTTCGGTGTTCAACCCGGTTTCGATTGCATGTTTCATGGCGATCCACATATCGCTCAAATATGACCAGATATCCGGTCCTTCGTGCCGGCTTGCAAGCTCCCAGATCAAAAGACCTTCGCGCTCGGTCCGCTCCAGAACCTCGCGCATGCAGGTGTATGGGTAAACTTCGCCCCCGCCATCAGACTTGCCGGCCTCATCCAACAAAGCGCCGCCGCCTACCGAATACCTGATGCGCGATGCAATGACGCCGCCGGATGCGTCTAGCGCCTCGAATTTCATGCCGTTGGGGTGACGCGGCAGCGATTGCCCTGGCGCCCATACAAACTCAACTGGCGTCGGCGAAAACGGCTCGCTTACTGCGATATCGGTCAAGTGTCCGCGTCCCGTTGCAGCAAGACTTGCATAGAGCGTGACACGCACGCGCGCCGCCTGGGTTGCCTCTGCCTTGAAAGCCTCGGCGGCAAAACGCGGCCCCATGGTATGACTGCTCGATGGGCCGAGCCCGAGCCGATAAAGCTCTCTGAGGGACTTCAAGTTTCACGCGGCATAATGAAAAGGCGCGTCCAATCGGTCTGCGGTCACTTGCACGCCTCTGCGTTGAACTCATCGATCATCTTGTCCAGATCTGCAGTCTGGGTGCGCAGGCAGCCCCAGTAATTCCGGTAGTCGTACCACTGGGCGCGGAGCTCTTCGACGGATTTGCGGAGTTGTTCGACCCAGGTGAAATACTTGAGCTGATGCACGCGGCGCTTGTCGACGTGCGAGAGTTCGAGCACATGATCTATCGAAATGCCTGAAAGCCGGTCGTAATCGCGATCTGCCTGGCGCTGGTCGTACTCCCCGCGTTCCGCATTGAGTTCAGTCAAGCGACTCTGGTACATCGCCATGGAATCCGTGAATACGGTAAACACGACGTCCTTGTCTCCGAGTTCGAAATATTTCGCGAACTTGATTGCGCCGATCATGTTGGCTATGCTGGAGATCCCCATCCATTCGAGTTTGTCGAGAATGTCCTTGCCTGCTCCGTTTGCGGCCAAGGTTTTCTTGCCAAAGGCTTCATTGAACAATCGCATGAAGCGAATCGGCAGTTCGTCGTCGACACCAATTGCCGCATCCGTTTCCCTCATGTTGTGGATCCATGGAATATGTTTGTCGCCGATGCCTTCTATGCGGTGATCACCGAAGCCGTTCTCGAGAATAGTCGGGCACTGGAGGGCTTCAGCCACGCCCACCTTTGCCCCCGGGAAGGTGTCGCGAAGATAGGATCCTGCCGCCATCGTTCCGGCCGAGCCTGATGCAAGGACTGCACCTGCGACCGAATCACCGGGCTTCATGATCTTCCTGAACACTTCCTCCATCGCCGGCCCGGTCACGTTGTAGTGCCAGAGGGAATTGGGAAGCTGGTCGAACTGATTGAAGATAACGGCGTCCGGGCGCGTGCGTTCGAGTTCGATGCACTTGTCGAAGATTTCCTTGACGTTGGATTCGCAGCCCGGCGTCGCGATGATTTCTTCGGTCATCGTCCTGAGCCATTCGAAACGCTCCGATGACATTCCTTGCGGAAGGATCGCGACCGAAGGGCAGGAAAGCAGACGGGATATGTAGGCGCCGCCGCGGCAGTAATTCCCTGTACTCGGCCAAACCGCTTTTTTAGTCGCGGGGTCGAACCGTCCCGTCACGAGTTCAGGCAGGAGACAGGAGATAGCCGGACCTACCTTATGCGCGCCGGTGGGAAACCATTTGCCGACGATGCCGACGATCCTCGCCTTCGTGCCCGTGATCGCACGCGGAAGTTCCACGAAATTCACGCCGCCGAATCCGCCTCCTTTTTCGACAGGCTCGTTATGCCAGTTAATGCGAAACAGGTTCCGCGCGTGCACGTCCCACAAACCGATTCCCGTCAGTTCTCTTTTAACGGCGCCGGGAATCTTTGCAGGGTCACGCATCTGTGCATATGTGGGGAGGATGATCCCTTTTTCCCTGCAGCGCTGGATGTTCTTCTTCCGCTGTGCTTCATTAATTTTCAGGTCGATCATCGTGTTTCTCCTGGTATTTGTTCCAATCCCAACCCCTTCGCTGCCGCGCTAACGTCCTTCAAACCGGAGCCGGTGATCAGCAATATGCATGTGTCCCCAACAGCAATGGATTCCCGCGCCTTGAGCCAGCCTGCGAAGGCTGCGCTCGAAGACGGTTCTGCGAAAAGGCCAGAAGCCGATGAAAGTGTCTTCTGCGCGCGAAGAATCTCGGTGTCGGAAACGACGACCGACTTGCCGCCGTATTTCCTGAGTTTGGCCAGCGCGCGAAGTCCGTTCCGGGGAACATCGACTGCAATTGAGTCCGCTATGGTATTCGATGCTATCGGGTCACCAAACGCATCGCCGCCGGCATCGGCGGAAGCCAGTGCGCGCGCGATTGCGCTCGATCCTTGCGCCTGGCAGGCCCATAGAGTCGGCATTTCGCGCAGTCTTCCTAGCCGTAGCAGGTCCTCGAATCCGCGGTATACGCCCGCAAGAATGGCGCCGTCGCCGACCGGAAGGAATACGTGATCAGGCGCGCCGCCTTTGGCCTTGATCAAGTCGTCGACGATTTCGAACGCGACAGTCTTCTTCCCTTCGATGGTCAGTGGGTTATAGGCTGTATTGCGCGAAAGCGAGCCGGTCCTGTTCGAATATTCGAGCGATAGCTCATACGCATGGTCATAGGTGCCGTCCACGGTGATGAGTTCGGCGCCGTACTGCAGGACCTGAATGCGCTTGGCGGGCGGTGCCGTCACCGGAAGAAACACCTTGATACGAAGACCGGCCGCGGCGCCCACCGCAGCCATGCTCGATGCTGCATTGCCGGTGGACGCGAGAACGATCTCGCTAAGGCCGTGGCGTTTGGCAAAGGCCGCGATCAGGAACGATGCCCGGTCCTTGAGCGAGCCTGAAGGATTGCGCGTATCGTCCTTGATCCACAAATTAGGCGCACCGAATTCATCCCTGAGCCGCATGGGCGACCAGAGCGGTGTGTTGCCGACGGGCATACACGGAAACCAGTTCTGCTCGACCGGCAACGGGACCGAACCGGGACCCGGATCGCCCTCCCATTGCGCCTCGAGCACGCCTTCGAGCGGCCGCTTGGGTATCTGACGTGTTGCACAGGCATCGCAAAGATACCGGCCGGGAACGATGTCGTACCTTGCTCCGCAACTGTGACAGCGGTAAAACCATTTCATGTCCGCGCCTTCAATGCATATGCGATGCGCCGCCCGCCCGAACCGCAAGGCCCGGGCGGGATCACGTGCACCGAAATCCGCCTCAGTCCTTGGAAGCCTTGGCGATTGCCGCCTCGAACTCCTTGAGCATGGCTTCGCCTTCCTTGCCGTAGCTCTTGGAGATCTGAGCCTTGACTGCGGGCTGCGCCAACGCGCGGAACTTGGCGATTTCCGCCGCCGTCGGGGCGTAGATCTCCATCTTTTGCGCCAGCGCCGGCAGGCCGCGGTCGGAGCTTTCGATAATGCGATTGATACCACGGCAGGCGACGATAGCCGAACGCGCGGCAGCGTTCACAACCGATTTCTCCTGCGCCGACAAGCCGTCGTAGAACTGCTTATTAATCACCCATACGTAAGGCGTGAACAGATGGTTGGTCAACGTCAGATATTTCTGCACTTCGTCGAACTTGGCGAATTTGATGATCGGAATGGGATTCATCTCGCCGTCGGCCACGCCGGTCTGCAGCGAGGTATACACTTCGGCCCAATTGATCGCCACCGGCTGTCCGCCGAGACTGCTGACCACCGCCTTGTGCGAATCCAGGCCCATGGTGCGGATCTTCAGGCCTTTCATATCCTCTGGCGTCTTGATCGGATGCTTGGAGTTGGTGAACGCAAAGAAGCCGCCCGAGTCGCCGAAGCCGAGCACGTCGAGCCCGGTCTTCTTCGTAATGTCGGCCGCCAGATGCTTGCCGAACGGACCGTCGAATACCTCGTAGGTCACAGCAATATTGGGATAGGCAAAGGGCATGTCGAGCACGCCGATCATCGGGTACACCGACGCGATGCCACCTACGCTGGAGATCGAGGACTGCACCACCCCGGCCTTCACCTGCTGGATCACCTCGTTATCCTTTCCCAGCTGTCCATCCGGAAAGATCTGAACTTTGACCGAGCCGTTGGTACCGGCTTCGACCAGTGACTTGAACACCGTCGCCATCGCGCCAGTCCCGTTATCGAACGGATCATTCTTGTTCAGGTGGGCGAGCTTGATGACTTTTTCGGCGTGTGCCGCCACCGGCAGCATGCCGACAGCAAGGCTGAGCGCCGCGGCTAGTGCGATTGAATTGATAATGCGCATGGAAAAGACCTCCGTTTGGGTTGGGTTGCTCGGTTGATGCTCGTCAATTGCTCGGTCAACGTTCGGAATTGTGCTGCACTATCGGCCACAGCCTCAAAGGCCCAGCAATCTAGGAACGGTCAACGTTAGCTTGGGCCAGTAGGCGACCAGGAACAATACTGCCACTTCGGCGATCACGAATGGCCACATGGCCGCGCTGATGCGTTCGATCCGTTCGCCGCTGATCGAGCTCAACACGAACAGGCTGGCACCGACCGGCGGCGTCATGAGCCCGATGTTCAGCGCAAGCACGATCATCAGCCCGGCTTGCACCGGATTCATCCCGATCGAGGCAGCCAGGGCGCCGAGGATCGGGCCAAGGATGATGAGAATGGCGTTGATGTCCATGAACATTCCGAGTACCAGCAGTAGCAGCAAGATCATCAGGATGATGATCGCCGGATCGGATGACACACCGAGAAACAGATGCGTGATCATCTGTGGCAGCTGCATGTAGGTCATCCACCAGCTCAGGATCGACGCCGCGGCGATAATCAGGAACACTACTCCGGTGATGCGCGCCGTGCGTACCAGCATGTCCACGATATCGTCGAAAAACACCAGGCGATATACGAACCGACCCAGGATATAGGCGTAGAACACCGCGATCGCCGCGGCCTCCGTCGGCGTAACCACGCCGCTCAGGATGCCACCGAGAATGATGACCGGCATGACCAGCGCGCTGAAACTGCGGCGGAAGGCGAGCAGGATGCGCACCAGGCTGGGCCGTTCGCCGCCCTTGGGCAGTTGCAGCCGGCGTCCCAGGCCGGCGATCACGACCATGCAGATAAGGCCCATCAAGACGCCGGGAAGTATCCCCGCGGCGAACAAGCCGGCGATCGACACGCCCATCATCGAGCCGTAGATCACCATCAGATTCGATGGCGGGATGGTGGGGCCGATGATCGACCCGGCGACCACCACCGCGCACGCGAACGGCCGCTTATAGCCGTTCTTCTCCATCGCCGGCACCATGGTGCTGCCGAAGGCGGCCGCCTCGGCCACGGCGGCGCCGGTGATGCCGGCGAACAGTACCGACGACACCATGCACGAGTGAGCCATGCCCCCGCGCAGATGGCCGACCAGCGCGTCGGCGAACTCCGCGAGGCGCGCGGTGATGCCGGCACGGTTCATAATCTCGCCAGCGAGAATGAACAGCGGCATCGCGAGAAAGGTGAACAAATCCAGTCCGGCGAAATAGCGCTGCGGCGCCATCGCCAGCATTTCGGTTCCACCGATCTGCATGATGCCGAACACCCCGGCGATGCCAAGCACATAACCGATCGGCACCCCTATCGCAAGCAGCGCGAAAAATGCAGCGAGGACCCAGATCATTGCGCTTCCTTCAAAATCGCGGCGGGCGGCGGGCCCTGCAGAAAATCGCGCACGGCGGTCAGCGCGAGTTGCACGCACGCCAGCGCCGACGAAACCGGCACCGCGGCGAACGGCATCCACATCGTCATCTCGAAGATGGTGGCGTATTGGGTCGCACCCTGTTTCGTCATATCGATGCCGAAATAGGCGAGAAAGGCGAAAAACGCGAAACCGAGCGTGTCGATGGCCGCGCCCAGATAGCGCTGCAGTTTCTTCGGCAAGCGCTCCAGGAGCGCGGTGACGGCGACATGCTCGCGCCGCGCCACGCCGCAGGAGACGGCCAGAAGCGCCGCCCAAATCATCAGATAGCGCGCGAGTTCCTCGGTCCATGTCACGGGAAGCTCGACCACGTAGCGGCCGAAGATCCCTACGCCGACATCGATGACCAACACGGCGAGGATCCCCGCGCATAGCCGCTCCACCCAGCGGTTGATGAATGCGCTCGCCGCTGCGCAGGTTTCTCCCAGGCGCTTGGATTGCGAATCTGCGGACACATTAATTGTCATTGGGAGTCCATGCGCTGAAAGTGACGGGTATTTCGAAAATGATCAAACGCTCAGTCTGTCGCAAGCAGCGTGCCATCCGCCTTCAGGCGCACGCCTTTTCTCTCGACGATCATCCCGTAGGCAGATGGCTGTCGATGCGCGTCGAAATTAAAGGTCGTCCGTTTGTATGAATTGCACAGGTCGAGATCGCAACGCGCCAGCGCAATTTCGTCCCCTTTGGTCGTACAGGCGGCGACGATCTCACCCGAGGGCGCGACGATGCAGCTCCCCCCGATCTGGTCCACGCCCTCCTCCATTCCCGCCTTGGCCACACCTACGACCCAGCTGCCGTTCTGGTAGGCCCCAGCCTGCAGCACAAGTTGATTGTGGAACAGCGAAAGATCGTCGTGCTCGGGCGCCGGCGGATTGTGCACCGGCGTGTTGTAGCCGATCAGGATCATCTCCACCCCCTGCAGCCCCATGACGCGATAGGTTTCGGGCCAGCGGCGGTCGTTGCAGATGGCCATGCCGAGGACGCCACCGAACGCCCGGACAACACCAAAGCGGTCGCCCGACTCGAAGTAACGCTTCTCCAGATGCTGAAAGCGGCGCCAAGGCTCGTGTTCGGTGTGACCGGGCAGATGCACCTTGCGGTACTTGGCAATGATGGCACCCGCACGGTCTACCAAGATGGAAGTGTTGTAGCGGCGCGCCCGCCCCTGCTCCATCGACAGTTCCGCGTAGCCGAGGCAGAAGCCGATGCCCAGCTCGCGCGCCAGATCGAACAGGGGCTGCGTTTCCGGGCCGGGCATTTCGCGCTCGAAAAAGCTGTCGACTTCGGCCTGGTCGGCCATGTACCAGCGCGGGAAGAAAGTCGTCAGCGCCAACTCCGGATAGACGATCAGCTCGCAGCCCAGTGCGCTGGCCTGGCGCATCAACGCTTCCAGGCGTAGCACCACCTGCGGCCGCGTTTCGCTGCGCGCAATCGGACCGAGCTGGCCGATTGCGACATTTACGAATCTTGCCACTGAACCTCCTTCGAATCCTTATCGGACTGATTGTTGATCAGCCAACTGCGTGAGAACGCGAAACAGCACTCTCGCGCCGGCCACCAAATCGCCGGGTTCCGTGTGCTCGCGCACGTTATGACTCAGACCGGCCACGCTCGGAACGAAGATCATCGCCGCCGGGCAGTTGCGCGCGAGTATCTGCGCATCGTGTCCGGCGCCGCTGGGCAGGCGCCTAACCGAGAACTTCATGTCGCGCGCCGTCCGCTCGACCAAGCTCACCAGCTCCGGGTGAAAAGCCACCGGTTCGAAGCGCGCCAGCGACCGGCGCGAGATTGCCACGCCTTCGGCCGCAGCCGCCTCCTCGGCGAAAGTCCACAGGCGCTGCTCGGCCGATTTCAGGACCGCTTCGTCCGTATTGCGCAGATCCACCGTGAGCACGACGCGGTTCGCAATTACATTGACCAAATTGGGAAACACGGTCATGGACCCGACAGTCGCCACCTGGTCGCCGCCCAGTTCTCCCGCCAGCTCGCGCGCAAAGCAGGCGACGCGCGCGGCAACATGACCGGCGTCATGGCGCAGGCGCATCGGCGTCGTTCCCGCATGGTTAGAAACGCCGGAGACCTGGAACTCGGTCCACGAAATCCCCTGCACCCCTTCCACCGCGCCGATCGCGATCTTTTCGATATCGAGCACGGGGCCCTGTTCGATGTGCAGCTCGACGTAGCTGTCCACCTTCATCGCTCTCGTCGGCGCCGATCCGCGGTAACCGATGCGCTCCAGGTTTTCCCGCACCGTCGTACCGTCGATGCCTTTCGTATCCAGCGCCGCCTCGAGCGGCAGACTCCCCTGAAAAACGAGACTCCCCATCATGTCGGGCGCGAAGCGCGAACCTTCCTCGTTGGTGAAGAAAGCGACCGCGAGCGGCTTGCGCGTGCGGATGCCCGCATCCCTAAGAGTGCGCACCACCTCGAGTCCCGCGAGAACTCCGTAATTACCGTCATAGAGCCCGCCCGTACGCACGGTGTCGATGTGCGAGCCCGTCATCACCGGCGGCAGGTCTTCCCGCCCGGCGTGAACGCCGACGACATTGCCGATGCCATCCACGGTGACGTTCATCCCCAGCGCTTTCATCTGCGCCACCACCCAGTCCCGCCCGGCCTTGTCTTCGTCCGTGAGCGCGAGCCGGCATACGCCGCCGCCTTCCAGTGCCCCGATGCGGCCGAACTCCTGCAACGAGGTAAGCAACCGCTCTCCGTTAATATCTATATCCGCCATTTCCGTCTTCCTTCGCGAATCACCGCCTGGCGTAGTTCGTCATTTGAACCGTTTCAGTTCTCTATATCGGCGAGGGCTTCGTGGATACGTTCGATGCGTTCCATGCGTTTGCGTGCGCTGGGTCGCATCGCGGCGACCAGAGATGCCGCGACATAATTAACGATGCTCATCGGTGCCACATAGGAATCGAACACCGCCGATCCGCCGGTCACGCAGCCGAGGATGACATCGGCTGGCCGCGCCAATGCCGAAACCGGTGAGTAAGTGAGCAGCACGATTTTGGCGCCGGCTTCCCTGGCGACGCCGACAATCTGCCCGAGCAGGTTGATCCGCCGCCGGAAATCGACAACGAACAGGACGTCCTTCTCGCCCACGTCCGCCATCAGATCGGCGGTCTTGGCGGCTGCGTCGTTAAGCAGGAAGACATTCGGCTTTGCGTGGGAGAACAATGCGTGGGCGTAAAACGCCGTGGCGTAGCCGTTGCGGTAACCGACGATCCAGACGCGCTGGGCGCCTTTCAGTACGGCTACCGCAGCCTTAATGTCGTCGTGACTCAGATGTTGGAGAGTGGTGGCGAGGTTCTGCGCATCGATCGAGAAATGGCGCTCGAGGCCTGAACCGTTGCCGGCGAGCTTGGCGATATCCTCGAGCTTGAACAAGGGCGATTCGGCGGGAGGATTGGCCCGCACGTCGGAACGGAACTGACTGAAGCTTTCATAGCCGAGGCGGCGGAAAAACCGTGCCGCAGTGGCCTTCGACACCCCCGCGAACCGGGCCAGTTCGGTGGCCGAATAGCTCGCCAGGTTGGTCCGGCGCTGCATAACGACATCCGCAAGCTTGCGCTCTGACGGCAACAGCTCGTCGTAGGACTCCAGAATAAGTTCGCGCAGACTCATATTGGATCGGACAGCGTCCCTTCGTCACTGGACCAGCACATGCGAGAGAGCTCCGGCCGCATAAGCCCCCACCTGTTACAACAATTCCACGTTTTACTATACGTGGAACTATTGTTTCCTGTCAATCGCTGCGATTGTCTGCAATTATTTGGCGCACTACTGCAACGGGCTGATATTGTGTGCAGACGCGCTGCAGGCTTATCGCTAGCTAGTCCCAGATAAAATCGCGTCGACGACTAAGCGGGACTCCCCGATGGGCAGTGCCCCTATTCGATCGATTTCGGAAGCAGATGCCTCAGTAGAACTTACAGCCGCGATCAGCGTACTGCGAGTGGCAGGTTCGGCGGGCTGCCGAAGTTCAGATTGAACTGGTAAGCGGCAATTCCACCTCAGTTAGCGGACCTTCGTTGCATCAAACGACGGGCGCCTCCCTTGCGTCGGGAGTGTGAATTCACCGAATTGGCAAGCTGCCGATCGGCCTGAGTTCCTGGCCTACGGCCGGTAACGAATCCATTCCGGCCTAATTCGGAACAGACACCCGCCGGCAGCATTGGCCGATAAGCAGACGCACGCCCCCTCACCCCCCAAACGTGAACCTCGTCCCGGTCGAACTGAGCAGCACCTTCCCCGGCATCTCCTGCTTCGCCATTTCGTAGAACGGCGTCCCGGTGCAGTGCATCGGAATCACATAGTCGGGGTCGAACTCTTTTAGCGCAGCCACGGTTTCGCGCAGGTACTCCGCCGGCAGCGGCATCAGGTGGAAGCCGCCGATGATCGCGTGCACCCTGTCCGCGCCCGATACCTTGATCGCGCTGCGCACGGAGTTGACGATGCCGCGGTGCCCGCAGGAGGTCATGATCACCAGGCCTTTGCCCTTCACCTTGTAGCAGGTGGCCTGCTCGTGCTGGAAGTCGTCGGCCACGATGGTCAGATTGCGCTTCTCCTCGGGCAGGCCCTCGGGCGCGCAGCCGCTGCCGTCGGGCTGGCGGCCGATTTTCATGCGCGAGGGCCGCAGCGGCTTCTCGAACGACACCTGCGCAATGTAGCCGGTGGTGAAGCCGTGGCCGGCGAGCAGCGAGGGCCGCTCGGCGAACAACACCTGCAGCCCGGCCTGCGCAATCGCCCTGCGGTCGAGCGCGCCGAAGTTCGCCGGCGCGTCGGCCGGGCCGGTGTCGCGGTTGCAGAAGCACTCTTCGCCGCCGAGGTAGAACGGCAGTCCGGGACCGAGCTTTTTCGCGTGCGCGCCGAGGAAGCCCACCATGCCGCCGAAGTGATCGTAGTGCCCGTGGGTGAGCAGCAGGGCGTCGAGTTTCGCGACGTCGATGCCGAGCAGGTCGAGGTTGTTGTTGAGCGTGTCGCCGGTGAAGCCGAAATCGACCAGCACCTGGCGCGTCTCGGCGCCGCGCGCCGAGGCGAGATGCAGCGCGAGGCCCCATTCGTTCTGCAGCGTGCGCGGCGGCTCGGTCGTGGCCGGCCGCCCCCAGCGCTGCACCGTCACGTCGCCGAACCGGCCGGCCGCTTCGAACAGGTGGTGGTACGAGTCGGTCACCACGCACACCGTGAGGCTGTCGACTTCGGGCACCGTAGCCTGCAGCGCCGGCGCCTGCGCGGCGCGGATGTTCGACAGCACGCCGCCGGCGAGGCCGAGGCCGCCGGGCCCCATGGCGGCGAGCGTGGCGCGCCGCGCGGGACCATCCAGATTGTCGCCCATGTGTTCTCCTCCCGAAAACGCGAATCTCATGCTGCGCCGCGTGGCGCGGCCGGTCAAGCATCCGCCCGCTTTGCTTCCAACAGATGTCCAGCCATGCGGCCGGCGCAGCAAAATGGGGCGCGTCCGCAACGGATCCGCGCTTGACGGCGGCGCGCGCGAGGCGGATGCTTGCGTGAAGCACAGCCCGGCCGCCGCCGGGCCCGCATTCCCGATTCCCGATCCGCCACCCCCACTCCCCATGCACATCGACCGCGACATCAAACTCGACTTCAAGGACGTGCTGATCCGCCCGAAGCGCTCCGCCCTGCCCTCGCGCGCGGAGGTCGACATCACGCGCGAATTCCTGTTCAAGCACTCGGGCAAGCGCTATCGCGGCGTGCCGGTGATCGCGGCGAACATGGATACGGTCGGCACCTTCGAAATGGCGCGCGCGCTCGCGCCCTACGGCCTCGCGACGGCACTGCACAAGCATTATGGCGAAGCGGAGCTCGCGGCATTCTTCAAGGCGCTCAAGCCGAAGCTCAAAGCGAGCGCGTTCTATTCGCTCGGCATCGCCAAGGGCGACCTGGACAAGTTCGAGCGCGTGATGCAGCGCGCCGGCGATGCGATCCAGTATGTCTGCATCGACGTCGCCAACGGCTATTCGGAGAGCTTCGTGCGCTTCGTCGCCGAGTTCCGCCGCGCCTGGCCCGGGCTCACGCTGATGGCCGGCAACGTGGTCACCGGCGAGATGACCGAGGAGCTGATCCTCTCCGGCGTGGACATCGTCAAGGTCGGCATCGGCCCGGGCTCGGTGTGCACCACGCGCGTGATGACCGGCGTGGGCTACCCGCAGCTCTCCGCGGTGATCGAGTGCGCCGACGCGGCGCACGGCCTGGGCGGGCGCATCTGCGCCGACGGCGGCTGCACCTCGCCCGGCGACGTGGCCAAGGCCTTCGGCGGCGGCGCGGATTTCGTCATGCTCGGCGGCATGCTCGCCGGCCACGACGAGTCCGCGGGCGAAATCGTCGAGCAGGACGGCGAGCGCTTCAAGCGCTTCTACGGCATGAGTTCGCGCACGGCGATGGAGAAATACACCGGCGGCGTGGCGCAGTACCGCGCCTCCGAGGGCAAGGAAGTGCTGGTGCCCTATCGCGGCGCGGTGAGCGACACCGTGCAGGGCATCCTCGGCGGCCTGCGCTCGGCCTGCACCTACGTCGGCGCGCGCACGCTGAAGGAACTCACCAAGCGCACCACCTTCGTGCGCGTGAGCATGGAGTCGAACGAGCTGTTCGGCGAAAACTGAGCGGCGGCCCGGCCGGTATCAGCGGCGCGCGAGATAGATCTCGTCGCGGAAAGTCAGCATCCACTGCGGCCGGTAGGCCACGAATATCGCCACCAGCATGCCGCTGAGCATCGCCTCGCCCCAGCACAACAGCAGCCGGTAGGCGAGGTAATCGCCTGAAGGCGCGGCGCCGAGCAGCCAGGCCCAGCCCTCGAATGCGAGCGCCGCGAGCGCGTTCGCGGCCAGCGTGCCGGCGAATCCCGTGACGAAGATATAGACGAACACATTGCGCGGCAGTCGCGCCTCGACCAGGCGCTGGATCGCGATCGTGAACAGCACCGGCAGCAGCGTGTAGAAGACGCCTTCGAGCGCGAGCGCCTCCGGCGCGATGCGCCCCGTCAGGCCCAGCACCGCCAGCACCACGGCGAGCGAAGCCGCCGCGAGGCGCGCCCCGAACATCAGCGCCGCGAGGCTCGCCCCCGCCAGGTGCAGATCCATGCCTTTGCCGCCGGACGCGTGCAGGGTCCACGCGAGCAGCAGCGCTACCGTGAGTCCCATCCAGCCGTGCTGCCGCGTCGACGCGGCCAGGCTGCGCCAGGGCGCGCTTGCCAGGCACCACGCAAGCACAGCCAGGTAGATTGCGCTCAATACGAGGGTTGAATAGCTCGTCATGTCCTTCCGATCAGCCGCCAAACCGACAATTGGCCGGCAAAAACCCCGATTTTCCACCCTTGGATTCCGCCGATTGCTGCCGATAATCCCAGTCAGAGGCGGTACGCGCCCCGCGTGGCGGTCCGCAACGCAGTGCTCCTTCGAGGAGATTAACATGGGTTTGCAGCTCGCTTTGCCCCTGGAGGCGGATTCGCGCAAGGAAGCCCCCTTGCGCCAGGCCTGGCTGCGCAGCGGCCTGACCCTGCCCTATGAATTGGCGCTGCGCGACCGCGCGCTCGCAATCTGCCTGCGCTGCCTCGCCGACGCGATGCACGGCAAACGCCGAAGAAGGCGCCGTGGGTGAGGTCGCCCGGCTGTGGAATCCGCGCAGCAGGCGCCGGCTGCGCCGCTACTGGGTTTCGTTCGACGACCAGATCGTCATCGGCGGTGAGGGGTTGGAGCAATCGGGCGTACTGTCCATGCGGCCCGCCTGCGAGGGAACGCTGCGCGCGCGGCTGCAGGTCATGGGCCGCGTGTTCGAAGAAGCGGTCGACACCGGCAACGACGTCGCCGTCTGGATCAACCGCCTGGAGCTGTACGTCGGGGTGAAAGCGATCGAGAACGCGCGCCTGCTGCTCGAATTCGGCATACCCTCGGGCACCAGCGTGAACGTGACGCTGGAGGCCCGCGCGCGCAGCCAGGACGACGCGAGCGCGCCGGTCCGCGGTTACCGCCGCAGGTATGAAAACGGCGCCGGTTGCCCCATCGGACTATGCCAGACGGCACCCTTTAGCCGGCCCGATGCGACCAGCGAAATGGCCTCGCGCTAGACGCGAACAGGCCGGAGCGCCAATACTGGCGCGGGTTTCGGGGCAGCTGCCTGCCGCCGCGCCCGGCGCAGGGCGCATCGCTTGGATGCGACCGGCAACGCGCCTATCGAATGCGCGCCGCAGATCGCAGCCGCATCAGGCGATCAGCTCGCGCAGGCTCTTGTTGACCTCGGCGCTGCGGTGGCGCGCGGTCTTGTTGGTCGGCGCCAGCTGTTCCTTGTAGAAGAAGTCCGGCAGCTCGTCGTCTTTTTCGGTAAAGCCGGCCTGCCGGTTGAACTCCCACTCCAGCTTGAGCGCCTCGCGCCCCAGCGCCGGGATGAAGGGCGCATCGATGTTGGTGCCGTGCGCATCGTTCAGCGCGGTCGCGATGAGTTCGGAACTGACGTTGGTGACCGAGCGCCCGAAGATGCACAGGCCGAGCGAATCGGCCGCGGCGCACACCACCTGAATGCCGAGGCTCGCCTCCACCAGTTGCGCCGTGGTCTTGTCCTTGCAGTCGAACACCGGCAGATTGCCCGCGGTGTGGTCGGCGCCCTGCGCCGTGACCATCATGGATATGCCGGTCACCTCGATCACGCGCGGATCGTAGGCGCTGATTGCCTGCTGCTTGATCACCGGCACGCGCGCCACCTTGTAATGCGCGCCGGCGCGCGCGGCACCCTGCGCGAAAATGCGGCCGCGCTCGTTGCCCTTGCGGATGTCTTCCAGCGCATCGAGCATGAAGGCTTCGTCGCCGAACTTGCCCAGGCCGGCTTCCATCAGCACGGCGAGCGTGGCGCCGGCCTCGATGGTGTCGATGCCGAGGTCGTTGGCGACGGCGTTCACGCGCGCCACCTGGTCCGGGTGGTCCAGGCCGCAGTTGCTGCCCATCAGCCCGAGCGTCTCGTACTCCAGCGGCGACACCATCTCCTTGCCGCTTTCGTCGACGTAGACGTTGCTGCACTCGATCATGCAGCCGGGCATGCAGGCGTGCGAGATATGCCCGCCGCGGCTGGAATTGAGCTCGCGGATATAGTCGCCGCCGAGCTTGAACGGGCCTTCGTTCGCCTCGACCATGCGCCCGTTGCTGAAGTTGCGCACCGGCAGCGCGCCGATGCGGTTGGTGATGTCGGCCATCATCGCCGTGCCGGTGCGCTTGTAGGTGTCGATCGCCGGCTCCTTGGCGAGGCGCGCGCCGTATTCGCGGATCGCGCCCATGACTTTCTTGCGGTCGTGGAAGGTCGGCATCTTGTGCACGTCGATGACCATCGCCTTGACCTTCTTCGAGCCCATGACGGCGCCGACGCCGCCGCGCGCCGACAACCGCGAAGGCCGCCCGTCGGTGTCGGAAAAGGCGATGCCGGCCATCAGTCCGAGGTATTCGCCCACCGGCCCGCACAGCGAGAAGGCGATCTTCTTGCCGTATTTCTCGAACAGCAGCTCGGCCACCTCGTTGTTGCCCTTGCCCATGTAGGCCTCGGCGCTGTCATAGGTGATCGCGCCCTCCTTGGTGATGCGGATCACGACCCAGTCCTTGCTCGCGCCATACAGCGTGAAGCCGGCGATCTCGAGCTGGCCCATGGCGAAGCCGAAGGTGCCGCCCGAATTCGCTTCCTTGATGCCGCCGGTGAGCGGGCTCTTGCAGCCGACCGAGAGGCGGTTGGCGTTGGAGAAATTGGTGCCTGCAAACGGCCCGGCGGAGAAAATCAGCGGATTGTCCGGCGACAGCGGATCGACCTTGGCGGCGTTGAGCTCGAGCAGGGTCTTGGCGATGAAATACCGGCCGGCGCGGATCACGTCCTCGCCATGCAATTCGTCGGTCTTGATCGAGCGGTCAGTCAGATTGATGTGCAAATACTTACGCATGTCGAGCTTGCCCCTGGAAATATGAACGCTGGTTCCTATGCGGCTGATTTTACCCTGATCAACCGCGTCGCGTCCGCGCGACGGCCGCCGCCGACCCTGTGCGCAGTATGGGCATTACCCCGGCGCCGCAGCGACAAAACCGCGGTTGTCCGCCTCAGAGTTTCTTGCCGAAGGTCCTGCCGATCAGCTCCAGCGCCTCGGGACCGTCCCACTGGCGCGAACCGCGCACCTTCTGCAGCACGCGGCCGTTCGCGTCGATCAGCAGCGTCAGCGGAATGGTGTTGGCGCCGAGCATATGCTCCAGCTGCAGCTTCCGGTCGAGGTAATTGTCGAAACTGACTCCGGCGCTGGCGATGAAGGCCGCCGCCGCACGCGCGTCGTCGTCGGTGGAGATGCCGATGATGTTGAACTGCTTGCCGTTGTAGCGGCGCGCGAGGCGCTCGAGCGAGCCCATCTCGGCGCGGCAGGGGCCGCACCAGCTGGCCCAGACGTTGATGATCAGCGGACGGCCGCGCAGCTCCGACAGCTTGCGGTAATCCCCGGCGAATCCATACAGCGGCGCATCGCGCAGATAGGCGCCGACCTCGACCTCGCCCGGCGTCTTCGCCAGCGCGCCCGCGCTCAGCGCGGACAGGCAGATCAGCTGCAGGAGCATTGCACGCATGGGCGATCCCGTATTTCAGAAGGCATATTTTCGCATAGCTTGGGGCGCTTTCTCGGCGCGCACCGCGCGCGAGGGGGCCGGCGTTTGGCGGTGCCTCAGATATGCAGCGCGTGCCCGAGGGCGCGCAGGGCGGCTTCCTGCACCGCCTCGCCCAGCGTGGGATGCGCATGGATGGTGCCGGCGACGTCTTCCAGGCGCGCGCCCATTTCGATCGAATGGGAAAACGCGGTGCAAAGTTCGGACACGCCGCGGCCCACCGCCTGCCAGCCGAGGATCAGGTGGTTGTCGCGCCGCGCCGCCACGCGCACGAAGCCCTCGGTCGATTCGAGCGTCATGGCGCGCCCGTTCGCCGCGAACGGGAACTGCGCATGGATGCAGTCCAGCCCCGCCTGTGCCGCCTGCTGCGGCGTCTGCCCCACCACCACGATTTCCGGATCGGTAAAGCACACCGCCGGAATCGCCGCAGGGGCAAACTCGCGCCGCTTGCCGGCGATGATCTCCGCCACCATTTCGCCCTGCGCCATCGCGCGGTGCGCGAGCATCGGCTCGCCGCTCAGGTCGCCGATGGCCCAGACGCCGCGCATCGACGTGCGGCATTGCGCGTCGATCTTCAGCGTACGGCCATTCATATCGAGCTGCAGCGATTCCAGGCCATAGCCTTCGCTGCGCGGCCGGCGGCCGACGGCGACCAGGATGCGATCGGCCGCCAGTTCGGATTCTTCGCCCTGCGCGTTGCGCAGGCGCAGCGCCTTGCCGCCCGCGGCCAAGCCCTGCACCGCGCAGCCCAGATGCAGCTCCACGCCGAGCCGGCGCAGCGCCGCCGCCAGCGGCTTGACCAGCTCTGCGTCGTAGGCCGGCAGCACCCGGTCGAGCGCTTCGACCACCGCGACCTCTGCGCCGAGCTTGCGATAGGCGGTGCCGAGCTCGAGGCCGATGTAGCCCGCGCCGACCACCACCAGGCGCTTTGGCAGCGACGGCGGCGACAGCGCTTCGGTGGCGGAAATCACGGCGCCGCCGAAAGGCAGGCCGGGCAGCGCCACGGCCTCTGAGCCTGTGGCCAGCAGCAGGTGTTCGCAGGCGATGCGCAGCGCTTCGCCGTCGTCCGCGGGCGCGAGCTCCACCGTCTTGCCGTCGACGATGCGCGCCCAGCCCTGCAGCACCTGCACGCCATTCTTCTTCAGCAGCGCGGCCACCCCGGTGGTGAGTCTGGCGACGATGCCGTCTTTCCAGCGCAGCGTCTGCGCCAGGTCGATGCGCGGCGAATCGACGCGTATGCCGAGCGCGGAGTCAGCGGCGTAATCGCGCACGCGCTCGAACGCTTCGGCCGCGTGGATCAGCGCCTTGGACGGAATGCAGCCGATGTTGAGGCAGGTGCCGCCGAGCTGCGCGCCTTCGATGAGCACCGTCTTCACGCCCAGCTGCGCGGCGCGGATGGCGGCAACGTAGCCCCCGGGGCCGCCGCCTATGACCAGCAGGGTGGTGGATTGGGTCTTCATCCTCTACTCGACGAACAGCGTGCCGGGGCACTCGAGCAGGCCGCGCAGCGCCTGCACGAATTCGGCCGCGTGCAGGCCGTCTACCACGCGATGGTCGAACGAGGACGAGAGGTTCATCATCTGCCGCGCCACCACGGCGCCGTCGCGGATCATCGGACGCAGCACCATGCGGTTGACGCCGACGATCGCCACTTCCGGATGATTGATCACCGGCGTCGAAACCAGGCCGCCCACCGCGCCCAGGCTGGTGATGGTGATGGTCGAACCGGACAGCTCTTCGCGCGCCGCCTTGCCCGAGCGCGCGGCTTCGGCCAGGCGCGCGATTTCCGCCGCGGCCGACCACGGGTCGCGCGCTTCGGCATGGCGCAGCACCGGCACCATGAGCCCCATTTCGGTCTGCGTCGCGATGCCCATGTGCACCGCAGCGTAGCGTGTCACTACGCCGGCCTCGTCGTCGTAGCGCGCGTTCATCTGCGGAAACTCGCGCAGCGCCAGCACCATCGCGCGAATCAGGAAGGGCAGCACGGTGAGACGGCCGCGCTGCGCGGCGCGGGTTTCATTGAGCCGCGCGCGCAGCGCTTCGAGTTCGGTGACGTCGATTTCCTCGACGTAGGTGAAATGCGGGATGCGCCGCTTGGACTCCTGCATCTTCTGCGCGATCTTGCGCCGCAGGCCGATCACCGGCAGCGCTTCCTCGCCATTGCGCTCGGCATAGGCCGCACCCCGGCCCTGGCCGCCTGCCTGCACGGCACGGCCAGGGCCCGCTGCCTGCGCCGCAAACGCATCGAGGTCGGCGTGCGTGATGCGCCCGGCCGCGCCGCTGCCGCTGACATAGCGCAATTCGATACCCATATCCCAGGCGCGTCGGCGCACCGCGGGCGAGGCGATCGGCCGCTCGCCCGCCTGGCGCGGCACCCAGGTCGCAGCGGGCGCGTCGGCTTGCGGCGCGGGCGCAGTCGCGCGCGCAGGGGCGGGCGCCGCCGCTGCAGCGGGTGCGCGCGGCGCCGCTGCCTCTGCGACAGCAGGCGGCGTCGCGCTCTGCGCCTGCGGCGCTGCCGCCTCGGCATTGCCCGCGCCTTCGACTTCGATGCGTATCAGCTCCGAGCCCACCGCCATCAGCTGGCCCAGGGAACCGCCGAGCGCGAGCACCTTGCCCGATACCGGCGAGGGAATTTCCACGGTCGCCTTGTCGGTCATCAGGTCGGCGAGCGCCTGGTCCGCGACTACGCTATCGCCCGGCTGCACATGCCAGGCCACCAGTTCGACCTCGGCGATGCCTTCGCCGATGTCCGGCGTCTTGATTACGTGTACACCCATGTCAGTTCTCCAGCACGCGCTTGAACGCCGCGCCGACGCGCGCCGGATCGGGGTAGTAGGCCCATTCCTGCGCATGCGGATAGGGCGTATCCCAGCCGGTCACGCGCTCGATCGGCGCTTCGAGGTGATAGAAGCAGTGCTCCTGCATCAGTGCGATCAGTTCGGCGCCGAAGCCGCTGGTGCGCGTGGCCTCGTGCACCACCACGCAGCGGCCGGTCTTTTTCACCGACGCGACCAGCGTGTCCAGGTCCAGCGGCCAGATGCTGCACAGGTCGATGATCTCGGCGTCGATGCCGGTTTCGCGCGCCGCCGCCTCCGCCACGAATACCATGGCGCCGTAGGTGAGCACCGTCAGCTCCTTGCCGGGGCGCAGTATCGAAGCCGATTCCAGCGGCAGCGTGTAATAGCCCTCGGGCACTTCGCCCAGCGGATGCTTGGACCAGGGCACCACGGGCTTGTCGTGGTGGCCGTCGAAGGGCCCGTTGTACAGGCGCTTGGGCTCGAGGAATATCACCGGGTCGTCGCACTCGATGGCGGCGATCAGCAGACCCTTGGCGTCGTAGGGGTTGGACGGCATCACCGTGCGCAGGCCGCAGACGTGGGTGAACAGCGCCTCCGGGCTCTGGCTGTGGGTCTGCCCGCCGTAGATGCCGCCGCCGCAGGGCATGCGTATGGTGATCGGCGCGGTGAAGTCGCCGGCCGAGCGGTAGCGCAGGCGCGCCGCTTCGGACACGATCTGGTCGGAGGCGGGATAGAAATAGTCGGCGAACTGGATCTCGACCACCGGGCGCAGGCCGTAGGCGCCCATGCCCACGGCGGTGCCGACGATGCCGCCCTCGGAGATCGGCGCATCGAACACGCGCGAGCTGCCGTACTTCGCCTGCAAGCCCTCGGTGCAGCGGAACACGCCGCCGAAGTAGCCCACGTCTTCGCCGTATATGACCACGTTCGGGTCGCGTTCGAGCATCACGTCCATGGCCGAGCGCAGCGCCTGGATCATGGTCATCGGCGTGGTGGCCGCGGCGGGTTTGGTCTGCGCGTTCATGTTCAGACCCCCAGTTCCTGGCGCTGCCGGCGCAGGTGTGCAGGCATGTCCTTGTAAACGTCCTCGAACATGGCTGCGGCGCTGGGTATGTGGCCGTCGGCGAGCGTCCCATAGCGCTCGGCTTCCTTCTGCGCCGCGACGATTTCGGCTTCCAGTTCCTTGTGCACGCGCTCGTGCTCTTCCTCCGACCAGGCGCCGATGCGGATCAGGTGCTGCTTCAGCCGCGCGATCGGATCGCCCAGCGGGAAATGCGCCCAGTCGTCGGCCGGCCGGTATTTGCTCGGATCGTCCGAGGTGGAATGCGGGCCGGCGCGGTAGGTGATCCATTCGATCAGCGTCGGGCCGAGATTGCTGCGCGCGCGTTCGGCCGCCCAGCGCGAGGCCGCGTACACCGCGAGGAAGTCGTTGCCGTCCACGCGCAGCGAGGCGATGCCGCAGCCCACGCCGCGCCCGGCGAAGGTGGTGCTCTCGCCGCCGGCGATGTCCTGGAAGGCGGAGATCGCCCACTGGTTGTTCACGACGTTGAGTATCACCGGCGCGCTGTAGACGTGCGCGAAGGTCAGCGCCGTGTGGAAATCGGACTCCGCCGTGGCGCCGTCGCCGATCCAGGCCGAGGCGATCTTGCTGTCGCCCTTGATCGCCGAGGCCATGCCCCAGCCCACCGCCTGGATGAACTGCGTCGCGAGGTTGCCGCTGATGCTGAAGAAACCGGCGCGCTTGTACGAATACATCACCGGCAGCTGCCTGCCTTTCATCGGGTCGCGCTCGTTCGACAGCAGCTGGCAGATCATCTCCGCCATGTCGACGTCATCGCGCGCGAGCAGCAGGCCCTGCTGGCGGTAGGTCGGGAAGCACATGTCGCCCGGGGCGAGCGCGAGCGCCTGCGCCACCGCGATCGCCTCTTCGCCCAGGCACTGCATGTAGAAGGAGATCTTCTTCTGCCGCTGCGCGATGAGCATGCGCGCGTCGAAGATGCGCGTTTTCATCATTGCGCGCAGGCCGCGGCGCAGCAGCTGCGCGTCGATCGCCTCGGCCCAGGGCCCGAGCGCGCGGCCCTCGTCGTCGAGCACGCGCACCAGCGCGTAGGCGAGGTCGCTGGTGTGCGAAGGCTTGGCGTCGACCGGCGGCCGGCGCACTTCGCCGGCAGGGGATACGCGCAGATAGGAAAAGTCGGTGTGGCGGCCCGGACGCCCGCTGGGCTCCGGCACGTGCAAATGCAGCGGCTGGTTCATGCAGTCTCCTCGGCGCTCGATTGTGTCTCGCGCGGTGTCAGCAATTGGCGGCTTGCATTGTGTGCAAGCCGACCGCTTGAATTATAACACGCGCGTCCGCCCGGCTTTTGCGGCGCTGAATGCGCCGTCGGAATCCCGCGGGGTACGGCGATCAGTCCCCGGAGCCGCTACCCTTGTCCGCACCGGGCCTCGCCTGCGCCGCGCCGGCTGCGGCGCGCTTGCGCCGCAGGGGTTCGTTCTTGCTCTCGTCGGCGAAAACGAAACGCCCGTGAAGCACGCAACCCTTCATGCCCGGATCGCAGGGCAGATTCCTGACCTTGGTGCACAGATTCTTGCGTTCGTGCGGACAGCCCCATGAGCCGGACATGGATCGATTTCCTGAGCGAATGGTCGGTATATGCGCTGTAAATTGTAGAACAAATCCGGCATCGCGCCGCACCCGACTCCGGCGCGATGCCGGATTGCACAGTTGATCTCCATCAAAGCGAGCGCCGGCGGCGGCGCTAAGCTGCACAGACAGCAGTTCCGGATTCCCGCGGAGCACGCGCGACGCGCCAGCCTGAAGCCCGGACGGCGTTTGTCTTGCCGGGTCGGTCGAATTGAAGCAATGCACGGAGACGCGACATGAGCGACGAGCAAAAGCAGGCACTTGCGCAGCAGGCCTGCGACAAGGCGACCAAGTACGAACTCGATTACGGCTGCTGCCCGCAGTGCGTTCTTGCCGCAGTCCAGGAAACGATCGGCATCATCGACGACCAGACCATCAAGGCGGCCCACGGGCTTTCCGGCGGCGGCGGCCTCGTCGGCGAAGGCGTGTGCGGGGCGCTGAGCGGCGGCCTGCTGGCCCTGAGCGCGAAGTACGGGCGCGATCGCGACAAGTTCGAGAACGGCCGCTACATGAACAATTTCAAGAAGGCCAGGGGACTCACCGAGCGTTTTCGCAGCGAATTCGGCGGCGTCACCTGCAAGGAACTGCAGCAGCAGTTCACCGGCCGGACCTACGACATGTGGAACGCGGCGGAATACAAGGCCTTCGACGCGTCGCGCGGCCAGCAGTGCGCCCGCGCGACCGGAACCGTGACCCAGTGGGTAGTCGAAATGCTATGAGCCCGCGCCTGAGCGGCGCGGCACGCCGCCCCTGAAGCAAGGCAGCTGCGTGCAGGCGCGCCTCAGCGCGCGATGAACCCGTATTTCCTGCCGACGCGCACGCGCGCGAGGCCTTCGCTATAGGGAAAGCCGTCGGTGAACTCGGGCTTGACGACAAACTGCCCCGCCTTGTCGATGTAGCCGATCTTGCCGCCGACGGCAACGCTGGCCAGCCCCTCCGAAAAGTTCGACGCGGAATTGAAGCCGGGCTTGATGACGACGCTGCCGCTCTTGTCCATGAAACCGAACTTTCCCAGCGGCCCGGCAAATTGCTTGCTCCCGCCGAGCTCGATCGCGATCAGTCCGTCCGAGAATCCGTCGCCGAGCAGGTTGAACACGGTCCCGTTGAAGTGCGGCTCGAGCACGAACTTTCCGCTCTTGTCTATGAAGCCGCGCTTGTTGCCCACGCTCACCGCCGCCAGGCCGTCCGAAAAGCTGGACGCCGTGTCGAATTGGGGCGGGATCGCAATATTGCCGGACCGGTCGATGTAACCATAGTCGCCGTTGATCTTGACCGCCGCCATGCCTTCGCGAAACGGCAAAGCGCCGCTGAAGCGCTGCGTGCCGATAGGCTCGCCCTTCTTGTCGATGAACAACTGCGTCCCGTCGGCTTCCTGTACCAGCGCCGCGCCCTCCGAGAAATTCCTCGCGCGGTCGAATTTCGGCGCTATCGCAAATTTGCCGGTGGTATCGATGTAGCCGTACTTGTAGCCCTCGCGTATCACGCACAGGCCTTCGGAAAATCTGGGCGGGCTGTATTCGTCTCCGCTGAACATCGGGCTGATCACCATCGCCCCGTGACGGTCGATGAAGCCCCATTTGCCCCCGATCCGGACCGCCGCCAGGCCGTCGGAAAAGCGCGAGCTGAACGGCACATCGCCCTCGGGGAAGCGCGGGCGTATGAGCATGCTTCCGGACTTGTCTATGAAGCCCCATTTGCTGCCGACCCGCACCGCGGCCATGCCATCGGAAAAATCGCCGGCGGCATCATAGCTGGCGGGGATGACCAGGCGGCCGGTCTTCGCCGACCTGACCGCCCCCGCGGGACCGGTGTCTCCCGCCTGGGCGTAGGCGCAGATCGCGGCCGACAGTAACAAGAGACCGAAAACCCTTATGGCGCAGCAGTACGAGTGTTTCATGCGACCCCTCTAGTCGATCGGAGGCTGAGATTACCGGCGAATGGCCGCACCTGTCCATAGCCGCGCCGGAAAATCCTCAATCCCGCGCGCGGGCGGGGAGCCGGGGCCGCAGGCGGCGGCCAAAGCTGCATGAGGCGGGCTGCGGGTGGATAATAAGTCCATGCCGCCGCAGTGGCGGCCCGAGCATTGAGGATGCCATGAAAAAGTATCTTGCTGCGCTGCTCCTGGCCCTCGCCGCAGCCGGTGCGGCGCGCGCGCAGGACGCCGACGTTGCGCTGGTCACCCTGTTGTCCGGCGACGTGAGCTACGTTTCCCGTTCGGGAACGCCGGGCGAAGTGAAGCCTTACATGAAGATCAGGGAAGGCGACCGCATCAAGCTTGGCAGCCAGGGCCAGATCCGCATCGCCTTCTTCGACGGTGCGCGCCAGGAACTCTGGTCCGGACCGGCTGCGTTCACGGCGGGGAAGACGGCGGCCGAGCCGATTTCCGGCAAAGCGGCCGCGATAACGAAGCTGCCCGCGGGCGTAGCCCAGCACATGACCCGCATTCCGGAACTCGTCATATCCGCCAAGCTTGGCGGAATGAAGGTGCGGGGCATACCGAGACGCGAGCAGGAGGACGTCGCCGGCCAGCAGAGCACGCTGGCGCAGGCGCGCGCCGCCTACGCGACGCTGCGGCAGGAAATGCCCGCGAACGACATCGCCCCGGAACTCTATCTCTACGCCGCGCTGTACGAGTTCCACCTGTACGACGAGATGAAGCCCGTCGTCGCCGAAATGCTGCGCAAACAGCCCGACAATCCGGATGCCAGGGCGCTCGACAACTGGCTGGCGGCGCGTTTGTCGCGCTGAGACGAGCCGGCCGGGAAGGACTTCTGCCGCAGGCGCGGCTCTAGCGGATGCCGGCGCGCATGAACGACTGGACGAACTGGCGCTGAAACAGGACGAAGGCGACCAGCAGCGGCGCCACCGACATCAGCGTCGCCGCCGTGATGATCGGCCATTGCACGCCCGATTCGGGCGCGCCGAAAATGGCCAGGCCCACGGTCAGCGGCCGCGTCTCCACCGAGTTGGTGATGACCAGCGGCCAGAGGAAGTTGTTCCAGTGGTAGCTGACCGATACCAGGCCGTAGGCCAGGTACACCGGACGCGCCAGCGGGATGTAGACCCGCAGCAGAATCTGCAGCATGCCCGCGCCCTCCACGCGCGCGGCCTCCTCGAGTTCCCTCGGCACGGTCTTGAACGCCTGGCGCAGCAGGAAGATGCCGAAGGCGCTCGCCATGTAAGGCAGCGCGATGCCGGGAATGGTGTCGACGAGATTGAGCGTGCTCATGCTGCGGTAGTTCTCGACGATCAGCACCTCGGGCATGATCATCAGCTGCACCAGCACCAGCGCAAAAGCCAGCTCGCGGCCGAAGAATTCGAAGCGCGCGAAGGCGTAGCCCGCCAGCGTGCACAGCACGAACTGGGCGGCGAGCGTCATCGTGACCAGGACGAAGGTATTGAGGAAATAGCGCGGGAACGGCGCCTGGCTCAGGGCGATGCGGAAGTTGTCCAGCGTCAGCGGCGCGAGCAGGCGGAAATGCGTCGCGTACTCCGGCGCGTGGAACGCGCTCCAGAACGCGTAGGCGAGCGGGGCTACCCAGATCAGCGCGAGCAGCCAGGCGCCGATGATCTCCGCCCATTCCCCGAACCCTCTTCCGCGGCGCACGCTCATTGGTAGTGGATGTGTTTTTCGAGCAGGAAGTACTGGCCTATCGCCAGCACCGCCAGGATGGCGAGGAGCACGACGGTCAGCGTCGCGGCGTAGGACTCGTCGAGGAAGCTGAACGCGACCTGATAGATGTAGTAGAGCAGCAGCGAACTCGCATTGTCCGGGCCGCCCTTGGTCAGGATGAACAGCTGGTCGACCAGCTTGAACGAATTGATCACGGCGTTGATGAGCACGAACAGCGTCGTCGGCATCAGCAGCGGGAACACGATGCGCCGGAAATAATGCCAGCGCCCCGCGCCCTCCAGCGTGGCCGCCTCCTCCAGCTCCGGCGAAATCGCCTGCAGCCCGGCAAGGTAGAAGATCATGAAGAACCCGGACTCCTTCCAGATGGTCATCACGATCAGGCAGCCCATCACCGTTTCCGGGCGGCCGAGCCAGTTGTGCCCGCGTATGCCGAAGTTGGCGAGCACCTGATCGATGAGCCCGATGTCGGGGCTGTAGAAGAACAGCCAGATGTTGGCGACGGCTATCATCGGCAGGATGGTCGGCGTGAAATAGGCCATGCGCACCAGGCCGCGCCCGGGAATGCGGCCATTGACCCACAGCGCCATGGTGATGGCGATGACGATGCTTGCCGGCACCGTGCCGACCGCGAACCAGACGTTGTTCTTGAGCACCTTCCAGAACACCGGGTCGGCCGCCATCTGCGCATAATTGTCCAGCCCGATGAAGCGGCTCGGATACAGCGCGCTCTTGGGCGAGAAAAAGCTCTGCGCGAGCGAGGCGATCGCCGGGTAATGGGTGAATGCGATCAGCAGCACCGCCGCCGGCAGCAGCAGCAGCCAGCCATAGACGTGAACCAGCAGGGTGCGGTGCATGTTGCGAACCGGGCAGGCGCGGCCGCTGCCGGCCGCGCCTGCCCGAGGCGTTTTACTTCATCGTGCGATAACGGCGCAGCAGAGGCTCGGCCTGGGCCTGCGCCGCCTTCAGCGCCGCCTCGGGCGCCGCCTTGTCGGTCAGCACCGACTGGATCGCATCGTCCATGAGCTTGCGCACGCGCCCGGTCTGGAAGGTCGAGAGCTCGGCCGTGGAGAACGGCAGCTGGTCGCGCGCCACGATCGCGTAGGGGAAGCCGGCGACGTAGTCCTTCATGGTCTTGGTTTCATAGGCGGCGGGCGAGGTGGCGAGGTAACCCGTGCCGATGCTCCACGTGGCCGCCTGCTCCGGCGCGGTGAGATAGCGGATGAGCTTCATCGCCGCAACGCGCTCCTCGGGGGTGGTCTGCTTGAAGATGTAGAAGTTGCCCCCGCCGGTAGGCGAGCCGCGGCGCTTGGACGCAGGCAGCATGCTCACGCCGAAATCGAATTTGGCGCCGCTCTTCACTGCGGTCAGGTTGCCGGTGGTGTGCCACATGATGGCGGTCTTGCCGTCGAGGAAGTCGGCGCGCAGCGTGCCCCATTCGACCGTGCCCTTGGGCATGACGCCGTACTTGTGGCTGAGGTCGTACCAGTATTGCAGCGACTGGATCACCGCCGGATCGTCATAGTAGGTCCGGTCGCCGTCGGCATTCATCAGCACCTGGCCGTTTTGCATCGCCAGCGCCTGGAACATCCAGTAGGCGTATCCGGTCGAGGGGATCATCACGCCCCAGCGCTGCACGTTCCCGGCGGCGTCACGCTTCACCAGCTTCTTGCCCATGTCGACCATTTCGGTCCAGGTCGCCGGCGGCTTGTTCGGGTCGAGCCCGGCTTCCTTGAACGCGTCCTTGTTGTAATACATGACGATGGTCGAGCGCTGGAACGGTATGCCGTAGACCTTGCCCTTGAAAGTGCCGTTGGCCATCAGGCTCGGATAGAAGCTCTTCAGCCACGCCTTCTCCTCGGGCGTCTTGACGATATCGTCGAAGGCGACGATCGCGTCCTGTTCGATCAGCTCGTAGATGTCGATCGAGAACAGCACCGACAGCTGCGCCGGCTTGCCGCTCTTCAGCGCGGCGAGCGCCTTGATGCGCGCGTCGTCGTAGTTGCCGGCGTAGATGGCGTTGACCTTGATGCCCGGGTTCTCCTTCTCGAATCCGGCCACGAGCTCGTCGACCAGCTTGGTCAGCGGCCCGCCGACGGCGATCGGATAGTACATGTTCAACTCGACCGGACCGGCAGCCCCCGCCGGCGCCGTGAACAGCAGGCCCAACAACGCGGCCATGGAAACGATGATGCGTGTGACGGTGTGCTTCATGGCAAAGCTCCCCATTTGCAGCGCCGGGAACGGCCGGCGCGACCGAAAATCGCCTCTAATGCCTGCAGGCGGTGACATGCCCGTATCGCGGCATTTGACCCCCTGTTCATGACAGCCGCAAGCGCAGCCCCGCGCTTGCTTGACATTTGTCACACCCGGCGAAAACCGCCCGAGCCTATGCCTCCGTGCTGATCGCTTCGCGCCCCTCGACGCGGCGACCCGAGCGCGTCTCGAAGACGTGCGCATCGGCGCTGCGCCAGCCGAGTCGGGCCGGCTGCTCCTCCGCAACGCGCACGCGCCCGGCCACGCGCACCAGCAGCGACTGCGCGCCGACCCGCGCGGTCACGATGGTGTCGGCGCCGAGGTATTCGGCATTGACGAGCACCGCCGGGACCCCGGCGCTGTCCGACAAGCGGATGTCTTCGGGACGCACGCCCAGTTTCAGGCCCGCGCCGCCGCCGCGCAGAACGGCAGCGCCGTCGCTGCCCGAGATCACCGCCCCGGCGGCGCCGTCGGCGAGGTCGAGCAGGTTCATCGGCGGCGTGCCGATGAACCCTGCGGCAAAGGTCGACACCGGCCGCACATAGAGTTCGTCGGGCTCCCCTTCCTGTTCGATGTGCCCATCGCGCATGAGCATGATGTGGTCGGCCATGCTCATGGCCTCGACCTGGTCGTGCGTGACGTAGACCACGGTCATTCCCAGGCGGCGCTGCAGCGAATGGATTTCGATGCGCATGTCGTGACGCAGGCGCGCGTCCAGGTTCGACAGCGGCTCGTCCATCAGGCAGATCGGGTGCTCCGCGATGATGGCGCGCGCAAGCGCGACGCGCTGGCGTTGCCCGCCGGAGAGCTGCGCCGGCTTGCGCTCGAGCAGATCGGACAGGCCTACGAGGGCGGCCACGCGCTTCAGGCGTTCGCCGCGCGCGCTCGAGGCGACGCGCCGCACCTTCAGGCCGAAGACGATGTTCTCGGCCACGCTCAAATGCGGAAACAGCGCATAGGACTGGAACACCATGGACAGCCGGCGCGAAGACGGCGGCAGCGCGGTCACATCGGCGCCATGGATCAGGATCCTGCCGGCGCTGACTTCCTCCAGGCCCGCGATCAGGCGCAGGGTGGTCGACTTGCCGCAGCCCGACGGGCCGAGCAGCACCACGAAGCGATGCGGCGGAACCTCGAAACTGATGTCGTCGACGGCAAGGGTCCCGCCCCAGCGCTTGGAGACGCCGGCAAGGGAGATTTCGGAATCCGCCACCTAGCCCCCCGCCCCTGCCCGGGTAACGCCGGATGCGCAGAAGCCAGGCGCGCGCGCGCGCGACCTGCGTTTATTCAACCTCTGAAGGAACATTGACTGCGCCCTCACCTGCCAGCTTCTTGGTTTGTCTTTTGACTACGGTCGAATATTACGCGTTTTTTGCGTCAGGCAAGCGCGCGGCGCCCGGCGCGACAGTCAGCCGTTGAGGAAGATCAGCAAAGCCGGCAGGGTCAGCGCGGAGATGGCGGTCGACACCACGATGACCGCGCTCGAGCGGGTCGCGAAGGTGTTGTATTGCTGCGCCAGCACGAATACCGGCACGCCGCTGGGCAGGGCCGCCTGAAGCACCGCGATTGCCGGAAGGATTCCCTTCAGCGCAAACACGTGATAGGCCAGCCACCAGGTGATCAAAGGGTGCAGCACGAGCTTGGCGAGCACCAGCCATGCTATTTCCTTCGATTCTCCCTTGACCGAGAAGCCGGACATGAACAGACCGGCCGCGAACAGGGCGCAGGGGATGAAGGCCCCGCTCAGCAATTCACAAAACGTCCTTATCGGACCTGGAATGGCGAATCCCGCGGCGGAAACGGCGAGTCCGGCCGCGGTCGCCAGCATGATCGGATTGCGCAGCACGGCAGCCAGGGGCGCGAGGATGAAATGTCCTTTGGCCCGTGCGCGCCTTTTGTCGATCTCCGCCAGGATGATTCCCAGCGGCATGAAGACTGCGCCCGTGATGACCGCGCCGATGATGCCCGGAACCAGACCGGCGTCGCCGTAGACCATGCGGATCACAGGCAAGCCGATATAGGCGGTACTGGAAAACATCGCCGTCAGCCCGTGCAGTCCCAGGGCCGTCAGGCTGTCCGCAAAGGCAAGGCGCGCAACCAGCAGGCTCAGGCAGAAGATCGCGAGCATTCCGCCGCCGAGAGCGCCCAGGAACGGCCAGTCAAAAAACTCCCGCATCGAAACCCGCGACAGCGAATTGAAGATCAATGCCGGAAACGCCACGACGAAAACGAACTGGTTGAGCATCGCGCTGGCGCCATCGACCAGCACCTTGAAGCGGCCGGCCAGATAGCCGGTCAGCAAAATGCCGAAGAGAGGCAGGATGATGCTTACGCCGGCGCTTCCCACAATCTCCCTCCGGTCGACGACAACAGGCAAAAGGGGCGCACGCATATCGGCGCGGGAACACCGATGCGGACAAGGGTATCCCATATAAAGTGTCAACCATGTGTCCGGTCAACACCTTGGATATATTGGTGGCCAAGGGCGGAATTGAACCACCGACACACGGATTTTCAGTCCGCTGCTCTACCAACTGAGCTACTTGGCCATTTTTGCTGCGCCGGCCGCCGCAAAGGCTGGGAACGCGGGCGGTCGAAAAGAGGGCGAATTATAAGGGCAAACGGGTCTTTAGCCAAGGAACGGGCTTTCCCGGCGCAATACCGCCCCGGCGCATTTACAGCTGATAATTCAGCGCGAGCCGCTGCTGCAGCTTGCGCGCGAGCCGAAATGCCTGCATCAGGGTGTAGCGCTGCAGTTCGTTGAGCTGGTCCGGGTCGATGCGGTTGGCGATGCCCTCGGCGATGTCTTCGTGCGCGGCCTGGTGATTGAGACGCAGCTGCTGCATGAACAGGAAGGCCTCGATGGCGGCGTCGATGTCCGCCGCGCTCATGCGCGCGCCCAGGCCGGCCGCGCGCAGGCGCTCGACCGTATTGGTTTGCGGCATCCCCTGCGCCAGCGCGTAGATGCGCGCCGCGTCCACGAACAGGCGCACGCCGTAGACCTTCAGGTCGACGCTATGCGGCGCGTCAGGCTTGTCCTCGGTGACGAAATCGCGGAACCGGCCCAGCGCCGGGCGCGCCTGCAGCGCGTTTTCCGCCATCTGGCGCAGGAAGGTCGATTGCGTGCGCGTGCGCTGCAGCACCCACTGGCGCAGCTCCTCGGCCAGGCTCGCATCGCCGTAGAGCGGGCGAAAATCGAAGTAGATCGACGCGTCGAGCAGCGCCTTCGGATCCCAGTTCTGCAGCCAGCCGCCCATCTTGCCGCGCCATTCCTCCACCGACAGGCACAGCGCCGGGTTGGACGCCATGACGTTGCCTTTGCACCAGCGAAAGCCGCAGGCGTCGAGCGCCTGGTTCACTTCGAGCGCGAACGGCAGCAGGCGCGCGCGCACGTCCCCGGGCTGCGCGCCGTCGTGCGCGGCGAAAATGATGCCGTTGTCCTGGTCGGTGCTGAAGGTCTGCTCCAGCCGGCCCTCGCTGCCGAATCCGAGCCAGCACCAGCTGATCTGCTCCCATTGATGCCGCTTGCGCACCACTTCGATGACGCGCTGGCACAGCCTGTCGTTGAGCACCGAGACGTACAGCGTGAGCTGCCCGGGCGCGACGCCCTGCTCCACCAGCAGCCGCGTGAGCTTGCGGATCTCCGCGGCGATGTTCTGCAGTATGCCCACGTCGCCCGCGAGCCGGATTTCGGTGGTGAGCTCGCCCAGGCCGAGCCGCTGCAGCGAAAACAGGTCGCGTTCGGACAGCACGCCGATAAGCTTGGCGTCGTCGGTCACCAGCACGTGCCGGATGCGCTTGGCGATCATGGTGAGCGCCGCCTCGTAGGCGAACGCATGCGCCGGCAGCGCGAGCGGATCGCGCGTCATGAGCTCGCTGACGCAGCGCCCGTCTTCGCCGCGCGCGACCGCCGCGACCAGGTCGCGCTCGCTGAATATGCCCACCGGCCGCGCATCGGCGCCGATCACCACCACCGAGCCGACGCCGCGCTCGTGCATGATCGCAACCGCGTCGCGCACGCTGCTCGCCTCGCCGCAGACCACGGGAGCGTTGCGGATCAGCGCGCGCAGCGGCAGCGTCAGCGTCTGCTGCTCGCCTGCGAGCCGGTGCTCGAGTTGCGTCTTGTCTGCTGCCATCGCCCGCTTGGTCTCCCCTCGGTTGTGCCGTCAGTACTGCAGCCGCGCATGGTAGGTCGCGCGCGACGCCTCCAGCGCCTGCCCCAGCGTCAGGATGCCCTGCTGCGCGAGCAGGGGCAGCAGGCGCAGGAAGATCTCGCCGGTCACCAGCGCGTCGCCCAAGGCGGTGTGCCGGCCGATCACGCTCACCCCCAGCCGCCCGGCCACCGCTTCGAGGCTGTGGCCCTCCTGGTTCGGGTGCACGATCACCGACAGCAGCAGCGTATCGAGCACCGGCTGCGAAAAGCGGATGCCGGTGGCCGCCTCCTTCAGTTCCAGGAAACGCATGTCGAACGCGGCGTTGTGCGCGACCAGTACCGTGTCCTCGCAAAAGTGCTGGAACTGCGGCAGCACTTCGGCGATGGTCGGCTCGCCGCGCAGCGCCTGCGCCTCGATGCCGTGGATGCGCGTGGATTCCTTGCCCACCGGCCGCTGCGGATCGACGAGTTGCTCGAACACCTCGTTCTTGAGCAGGCGCGCGTTGACGATGCGCACCGCGCCGAGGCTGATGATCTCGTCGCCGGCGGAGGGCTCCAGCCCCGTGGTCTCGGTGTCGAACACGGTGTAATGCAGCTCGGCGAGCTTGCGCTCTGCGAGGCCCGGCGCCGCGTCCGCATGGCCGAACAGGTCGAAGTCGTAGTACTCCGGCCGGCTGTCGGCGCTGATGCTGCGCCGTTGCGGCACCGCCGCCGGGGCGCCCAGCGGCAGCAGCAAGCGGAACCAGGCCGTGTGCGAAGTCTTGTGCGATTGCACCCAGACTTCGGCGCCATGGCGCTCGAGCACGTCCTTCAGGGTGAGCGGCGTCTGCTGCGCACCGACCTGCATCGGCTCGGTTTCCCACAGCGCGAGCGCGTCGCTGCCCACGATCGCCCCGCTCCACACGATGTCGAGCTCGGCGAAGCGTCCGTTCGCCGCCGCGCGCAGCCCGATCGAGCGCACGCCGTAGTCTTCGTGCATGCGCCCGGCGAGGTAGGTCAGCGCCTCGACCAGGGCGAAGCTGTCCACCTTGATCCAGATGTCCTCCGGCGCCTGCTCCTGGGCGCAGGGCAGGCCGAGCATAGCCTCGATGCGCCGCCGCGCCACGCTGAGCAGGTCGGCCGCGCGCATGTCCTCCAGCGCGAGCCCGGCCTTGAGCGCATCGGCATATTCGGCCAGGGCGTCATTGATCATGGCCGAGACCTGGCGCGACTCGGCGGCGACGATGCTGGTGAACTGCACGCGGCGCGCTTCGTTCATCTCCGGGAACGCAACCAGGTTTTCGGCGGCGGCGCGCAGGCTCGCCATCGGCGCGCGCACGCCCGCCGCGAACGCACGCAGCAGCGAACGCCGCTGCGCTTCCTGGTCCATCATTTCCGTCACGTCCTCCAGCGTCAGCACCATGCCGGCGATGCCCCCGCCTGAGGACAGGAACGGCGCCATCTGCACCTTGACCAGCGCGCCGGTCACGGCGTTGGTGATGAAGCGCGTGGCCGGAAACTGGACGCCCTGGTCCAGGCTGGCCTGCAGCTTTTCCAGCGCATGCGCCACCTGGTCGCGGTCGATCAGCGTGAACACCGAGCGCCCCAGCCCGACCAGGCGGCCGACGATGTCGCGGCGCTCGCCCGGCGCCGGCTGCGCCGCGCCGAACAGGGCCCGGGCCTTTTCGTTGTACAGCAGGATGCGGCCTTCGGCGTTGCACAGGAGCACGCCCTCGGACAATTCCGACATCAGCGCGGCGAGGCGGTTGCGCTCTTCGGCGAGCCGCGCGCTCGACGCGCCGATGCGCGCCTCGACCTCCTTGTGCAGCTGCCGGTGCGCATCGGCGAGCCGGTTGATGGCGTCGGCGAGATCGGCAAGCTCGGCGCCGCCGCGCGCCGACACGCGGTGCTCCGGGTTGGCGCCGAGCACGATGCGCGTCTGCTCGGCGAGCGCGCGCACCGAAGTCACGTAGTTGCGGAATAGCCAGGCGAGCGCGCCGGCGCAGGCGGCCAGCAGCAGCACGGCGAAGATCAGCAGCATTTGCTCGCGCTCGGCGAAAATGCGCAGCAGGATCCGGTATTCCCCCTCGGGCAGTCCGGCCGCCATCAGCGCCGCGGTGGCCGCGACGAAGACGACGATTCCGCCATACAGCAGCGCCAGCCAGATTGAAAATTTCAACCTGTGGTTCATGCCCCGCCCGGCGTTGCCGGCGTGCCGAGCAGCTCGTCGATCTTGGCGACCAGTTCCTTGCTGGAGAACGGCTTGGTGAGGTAGTAGTCGGCACCGAGCGACATGCCTTTGCTGACCTCGACCTCGCGCCCCTTGGCCGAGAGCATGATGATCTTGATACGCTGCCACTCCGGGCGCTCGCGCATGCGCTGGCACACTTCGTAGCCGCTCTTCACGCTCATCATGACGTCGAGCAGGACCAGGTCGGGCAGGTGCCGCTCGACCTGCTGCAGCGCGGCCTCGCCGTCGCTCGCCAGCAGCACCTCGTAGCCGCTGCGCTGCAGCAGGTACTCGATCGCGGTCACGATATTCGGCTCGTCGTCGGCGATCAGGATTTTCTTGCTCACTGCTCTCCTCCTTGCGCATGCGCTGCCGCCGCGATCGGCAGCGTGAAATAGAAACACGCGCCCTCGCCGGCCCGGCTCTCGGCCCATATCCTGCCGCCGAAGCGCTCCACGATATGCCGGCTGATGTGCAGCCCGAGGCCGGTGCCCTGCGGTTTGTCGGTCAAAGTATCGCCTCCCTGGCGGAATTTGTCGAAGATCGCGTCCTGGTCCTCGGGACGGATGCCGGGGCCGTTGTCGCATACGCCGACGCGCAGGAACTCGCCCTGCACGCTCAATCCGATGCGCACCTCGCCGCGCTCGCGGTCGCAGAACTTGGTCGCATTGGAGAGCAGGTTGAGCAGCACCTGGACGATGCGGTCGAAATCGGCGCTCACCTCGGGCACGCGCTCGGGCAGGTCGACATCGAGGCGGATGTTCTTCTCCCGGAACAGCTGGCTCATTCCGTCCACGGTGTCGGCAACCAGCTCCTTCATGTCGATGCGCGATTCCTGCCACTCGGCGGAACCGGACTCGATCTTGGACAGGTCCAGCACCTGATTGATGAGGCGCGACAGGCGCGCGGTTTCCCGGGTGATGATGCCGAGGAAGTTCTTGCGCTGCGCCAGCTCGATTTCCGGGTCGTCGAGCAGGATCTCGGAAAAGGCGCGGATCGAGGTGAGCGGCGTGCGCAGCTCGTGCGTCACGGTGGAGATGAAGTCGTCCTTGAGCCGGTCGAGTTCGGTCAGGCGCTCGTTGGCGATGCGCAGTTCCGCGGTGGCCGCTTCGAGCTCGCGCGATTTCTGCTCGAGCCTGTGGCTGTAGACCACCACCTGCGAGGCCTCGTCGAGGATCTCGCGCACCTCGTCGATGGTAAGCGCCTCTTCCTTCACCTCCGAGGCCACCATGATGCGCGCCGAAGCCGCGCCGATCGCCCCGGCGAGCTGCATTTCGACGTAGTGCACGAATTCCGCGTCGGCCTGACCCGGGGTCTGCGGATCGGGCGCGCCGCGCGTCTGCCGATAGTCGCTGACCGCGCCCTCGGCCGCGGCGCCGCCGACAAAGCGCGCGAGCAGCCTGGACAGTTCCGCCACCGACGCGGTGCCGCGCCAGAAGCGCGCGCCGCCGCCCTCGCCGCCCTGCTTGAACACGTCGACGAACAGGCTCGCCTGGCGATGCTCCTCCGCGCTCTGCGTTCCCGACAGCGAGCCGATGACATAGGCACCGATGTTGGCGATCATGCTCCAGATCATCGCGTGCGTGATGTCGTCGACCCGCGTCAGCCCGAACAGGTGCTGCGGATTGAGCAGGCCGATGCCGAACGGCCCGTGCTCGAGCAGCCCGATCGGCAGCCAGCCCGAGCGCGCCAGCGCCGGCAGCAGCAGCGTATACAGCCATACGGCGAAGCCCGCGAGCAGCCCGCACAGCGCGCCGCGGCGCGTACCCTCCTTCCAGAAGATGCCGCCCAGCGCCGCCGGGGCGAACTGCGCCACCGCGGCGAACGAAATGAGCCCGATCGACACCAGCGCGTAGGCCTCGCCGGCGAGGCGGAAGTAGAGGTAGCCGAGCAGCAGGATCGCCACGATCGCGCCGCGGCGGATGCCGAGCAGCAGCCCGGTGAGGTCCTTGCGCTGGTTCAGCTTCAGCCAGGACAGGCGCAGCAGCACCGGCATCAGCAGGTCGTTGCAGACCATGGTGGAGAGCGCGATGGTCTCCACGATCACCATGCCGGTCGCCGCCGACAGCCCGCCGATGAACACCAGCAGCGCGAGCAGTTCCCGGTGCTCTTCCATCGGCAGCGTCAGCACGAAGGTGTCGGCGTCGACGTTGCCGTGGGGAAAATGCAGCAGCCCGCCGAATGCGATCGGCAGCACGAACAGGTTGATCGCGATCATGTACAGCGGGAACAGCCAGATCGCCTTGTTGAGGTGCTTCTCGTCGACGTTTTCGATCACCGCGACCTGGAACTGCCGCGGCAGGAACATGATCGCCGTCATCGACAGGACGGTGAGCCACATCCAGCTCGCGTAGCCGCCGGCGACGCCCTCGAGCGGGGTCATCATCGCGCGCAGCTTGGGCAGCTCGGCGGCGCGCGCGAATACGTCGCCGAAGCCGTCATAGATGCCGTAGGTGACGAACACCCCCACTGCGAGAAACGCGAGCAGCTTCACCAGCGACTCGAACGCGATCGCCGCGACCATGCCTTCGTGGTGCTCGGCCGCGTCGAGGTGGCGCGTGCCGAACGCGATGGTGAAGGCTGCGAGGATCAGCGCCACCCCGAGCGCCGTGTCCTGCAGCAGCGGCAGCTGGCTGAGGTTCGCGGGGGTGGCGACGTTGGGGTACTGCAGCAGGATGGTAAAGCTGTTGGACACCGCCTTCAGCTGCAGCGAGATGTACGGCAGGATGCCGACGACGGCGATCACCGTCACCAGGCCGCCGAGCAGCGCGCTCTTGCCATAGCGCGAGGCAATGAAATCGGCCAGCGAGGTGATGCGGTTGCGCTTGGAGATGCGGATGATCTTGCGCATTACCACCCACCACAGCGCGATCATCAGCGTCGGGCCGATGTAGATCGGCAGGAAACCGACGCCGTCGGCGGCGGCGCGCCCGACGCTGCCGTAGAAGGTCCACGCGGTGGCGTAAACGCCGAGCGACAGGCTGTAGATATAGGGGCTGGCGATCACCGAGCGCCCGGCGTCGGCGCGCCGGTCGGCGTAATAGGCGATCGCGAACAGCAGTCCGAGGTATGCGAACGAGGTTGCGACGATGACCCAGCCTTGCAGCATGCTCAGCGCTCAATTCAATTTGATGCGATACCCCTTCATGCTCCCCTGGGCCGGGCGCCGCAGCACCCATCCTGCGGCAGTTGCCGGCCGCGCCGCGGTCGCCCCGGCGCGGCCGTTCAATCCCTGGATTCGATCACGTAGGCCATGCACGCCGTCAGCAGGCTCCAGGCGGCGAAGATATAGGCATAGAGGACCGGAATGCCGAATACGGTTGCCGCCACGTTGAATATCGCGAGCAGCGGGTAGTTGAACAGCACCACGCCCAGCACGCACAACGCCGCCAGACGCTGCCCCTTGAGTTCGAACCGGTCCATGCCTTGTCGCCCCGCGGCCCGTTCAGTGCGCCTGCGGCCGTTCCAGGCAATAGCCGAGGCCGCGTATGGTGACGATCTTCACCCCGCCGCGGTCGAGCTTCTTGCGCAGCCGGTGGATATACACCTCGATCGCGTTGGTGCTCACCTCTTCGCCCCATTCGCACACGCGATCGACCAGGTGCTCCTTGCTTACCATGCAGCCCGGGCGCTGCAGCAGGATTTCGATCAGAGCCAGCTCGCGCGCCGACAGCTCGACCATCTCGCCCTCGATGCGCGCCACCTTGCCCACGGTGTCATAGGAGAGCGTACCGTGGCGCAGCACCGGCGAGCCGGACTGCCCGCGCCGCGACAGCGCGCGCACGCGCGCCTCCAGCTCCGCCAGCGCGAACGGCTTGGCCAGGTAATCGTCGGCGCCCAGGTCCAGTCCGCGCACCCGGTCGTTGACGCCGTCCATCGCCGTGAGTATGAGCACCGGCAGGCGCGACTGGCGCGCGCGCAGGCGCCGCAGCACTTCGAGCCCGCCCATCTTGGGCAGGCCCAGGTCGAGTATCAGCAGGTCGAACTCGCTGCTCGCGACGGCGCTGTCGGCTTCGGCGCCGGTGCGCACGCAATCCACCGCATAGCCCGCCTGGCGCAGGGAGCAGCGCAGGCCGTCGGCCAGAACTGCGTCGTCTTCGGCGACGAGTATTCTCATCTTCTCCATCTCCCCTTATTCGGCTCAGTGTAGCAAACCGTTGCCGGTACTGCACCGGCGCTGGCGCCGGGGCATGGGCGTGCCCGTACCCAGGGCAAAAAAAATGCCCCGCCGAAGCGGGGCATTTTTCTGCTTGGAACGCACCCCAAGCTTGACGCCCGGGGAAGGACGCATCCGTTTCCGATCGCGGCGCGCCGGAGCACGCCGCGATTGGACGTTTGCTTTACATGTCCATGCCGCCCATGCCGCCCATGCCACCCATGCCACCCATGCCGCCGGGCATGCCGCCGCCGCCAGCCGGCTTGTCTTCGACCAGCTCGGCCACCATGCAGTCGGTGGTGAGCATCAGGCCGGCGATGGAAGCCGCATTCTGCAGCGCGGTGCGCGCTACCTTGGTCGGATCGACCACACCCATCTGCACCAGATCGCCGTACTCGCCGGTCTGGGCGTTGTAGCCGTAGTTGCCTTTGCCTTCGACGACCTTGTTCAGCACCACCGAGGGCTCGTCGCCTGCATTGGAGACGATCTGGCGCAGCGGCTCTTCCAGCGCGCGGTTCACGATCTTGATGCCCGCTTCCTGGTCGGAGTTGTCGCCTTTCAGGTTCTTCAGCGCCGAGCGCGCGCGGATCAGGGCCACGCCGCCGCCGGCGACGATGCCTTCCTCGACCGCAGCGCGAGTCGCGTGCAGCGCATCTTCAACGCGCGCCTTCTTCTCCTTCATCTCGACTTCGGTTGCGGCACCGACCTTGATCAGCGCCACGCCGCCGGCGAGCTTGGCCACGCGCTCCTGCAGCTTCTCCTTGTCGTAGTCGCTGGTGGCCTCGTCGATCTGGGTGCGGATGTTCTTCACCCGCGCCTCGATCGCCTTGGTGTCCCCGGCGCCGTCGATGATGATGGTGTTTTCCTTCTGCACTTCGATGCGCTTCGCCTGGCCCAGGTCCTTCAGCGTGGTCTTCTCCAGCGTCAGGCCCAGTTCCTCGGCGATAACGGTGCCGCCGGTGAGGACGGCGATGTCTTCGAGCATGGCCTTGCGACGATCACCGAAGCCCGGCGCTTTCACGGCGCAGGTCTTGAGGATGCCGCGCAGGTTGTTCACCACGAGGGTGGCGAGCGCCTCGCCTTCGACTTCCTCGGCGATGATCAGCAGCGGACGGCCGGCCTTGGCCACGGCCTCGAGTACCGGCAGCAGGTCGCGGATGTTGGAAATCTTCTTGTCGTGCAGCAGCACGTAGGGATTGTCCAGCAGGCTGATCTGCTTGTCCGGGTTGTTGATGAAATAGGGCGACAGGTAGCCACGGTCGAACTGCATGCCTTCGACCACTTCGAGCTCGTCAGCCAGGCTCTTGCCGTCTTCGACGGTGATCACGCCTTCCTTGCCGACCTTGTCCATGGCCTCGGCGATGCGGTCACCGATGGAGGCGTCGGCGTTGGCAGAAATGGAGCCGACCTGCGCGATTTCCTTGCTCGTGGTGCAGGGCTTGGAAATCTTCTTCAGTTCGTCGGTGATCGCGATCACCGCCCTGTCGATGCCGCGCTTGAGGTCCATCGGGTTCATCCCGGCGGCCACGTATTTCATGCCTTCCTTGACGATCGACTGGGCCAGCACGGTGGCGGTGGTGGTGCCGTCGCCGGCGACATCGGAGGTCTTGGAGGCGACTTCCTTCACCATCTGCGCGCCCATGTTCTCGAATTTGTCCTTGAGCTCGACTTCCTTGGCCACGGACACGCCGTCCTTGGTCACGGTGGGGGAGCCGAAGGAGCGCTCCAGCACTACGTTGCGGCCTTTCGGGCCGAGGGTCACTTTAACCGCGTCGGCGAGGATGTTGACGCCGACGACCATCTTGGCACGGGCCGAATCATGAAAGCGTACGTCTTTTGCAGCCATGTTGAATTTCTCCTGAAAATTTGTATTGGGACCGGGGCGGCGCCAGGCGCTCAGACCTGCTGCTTACAGGCCCCGAAACTGGCGTTAGCCTGATGATTACTTGGTGATCACACCCATGATGTCTTCTTCGCGCATGACCAGCAGCTCGTCGCCGTCGACTTTCACGCTGGAGCCCGAATACTTGCCGAACAGCACGCGGTCGCCGACTTTGACTTCCAGCGCGCGCACCTTGCCGTCATCCATTACCTTGCCGGTGCCGATTGCGAGCACTTCGCCCTGATCCGGCTTCTCGGCGGCGTTGTCGGGAATGACGATCCCGCCGGGGGTCTTGCGTTCTTCTTCAATGCGCTTGACGATGACGCGATCGTGTAAGGGGCGGATTTTCATGAATACTTCCTCCAAACTGATGGTTAGTTAGCGGCCACTAACGTAATGCCAGGGGCCAGAAATCGGACGTTGGTTGTTAGCACTCAATGTCAACGAGTGCTAATTATGGGGCTAGTCGTGGGCAAATTCAAGTGCTGCAGCGTGCCGGATTTCAGCGCCGGCCGTGGCCGGGATGGCTGCGACGAACCCCGCTCACGCGCTTCGGCCGCAGGCGGCTTCAAGTATCATGCAGGCCGAAACCACGATTCCGCGATGCGCCCCGCCCAATTCCAGCCCGGATTCCTGCTCCTGTTGCTGCTGTTCGCGACCGCTACCGCCGGCGCGCAGCGGCTGCCGGACACGGTGGCAGCGGCGCTGAAGCGCTCCCAGGTTCCGCCCTCGGCCGTCTCCATTTATGTGCAGGGCGTGGACGCGGCAAAGCCGCTGCTCGCGCACAACGCCGCGCAGGCGATGAACCCGGCCTCGACGATGAAGCTGCTCACCACCTACGCTGCGCTGGAACTGCTGGGCCCGAGCTATACCTGGAAGACCGAGGCCTATGCCGCCGGCAAGCTGCAGGGCGACACCCTGCAGGGCGACCTGGTACTCAAGGGCTACGGCGATCCGAAGCTCACGCTGGAGGATTTCTGGCTGCTGCTGCGCCGGCTGCGCGCGCTGGGTTTGCGCGATATCCGCGGCGACCTGGTGCAGGACCGCAGCTATTTCGAAGCGCCCCCCCATGATCCGGGCAAGTTCGACGGCGAGCCGCTGCGCGCCTACAACGTAGGGCCGGACGCGCTGCTGCTGAATTTCAAGGCAGTGCGCTTCCAGTTCGTGCCGGATGCCGACAGCGGGCGCGTGAGCGTGATAGCCGAGCCCCGGCCGGCCGGCCTGGATTTCTCCGCCTCGGTGCGCGCCGGCGACGGCCCCTGCGGCGACTGGCGCGCGGGCATCAGTGCGGACTTCCACAGCAACGGCGCATCGGCAAAGGCGAGCTTCACCGGCAGCATGCCTGCGAGCTGCGGCGAGCATTACTGGAACGCGAGCCTGCTGGCGCAACCGGACTATGTCTACGGCGTGTTCAAGCAACTGTGGCAGGAACTCGGCGGCACGATCAGCGGCGGCTGGCGCGACGGCACCGTCCCGGCTGATGCGCGGCTGCTGGCGACGGGCGAATCCGCCAGCAGCGCCGAGCTGGTGCGCGACATCAACAAGTACAGCAACAACGTCATGGCGCAGCAGCTGTTTCTCACCCTGGGCGCGCAGCTGCTCGGGCCGCCCGGGAACAGGGAACGCGCAATCCAGGTGCTGCGCGGCTGGCTCGAGCAGAAGAAACTCGATTTCCCCGAACTTGTGATCGACAACGGCGCCGGGCTGTCGCGCGAGGCGCGCATCAGTGCCGAGCACATGGCGCGGCTGCTGCTCGATGCCTGGCACAGCGCGGTGATGCCCGAACTCATGTCCTCGCTGCCGCTGGTCGCCGAGGACGGCACCATGCGCCGCCGGCTGCGCTACGAGTCGATTGCCGGGCAGGCGCACATCAAGACCGGTTCGCTCAGCAATGCGCGCACCCTCGCGGGCTATGTGCTCGACCGGCGCGGGCAACGCCGCGTGGTCGTCATGTTCATCAATCACCCGAATGCGGCGGCCAGCCGGCCGGCGCAGGATGCGCTGCTCGAGTGGGTGTACGCAGGCGGCGCGGGCCTGCGGAACTAAGGGCCGGCAACGCGGGTCGTCCGGTATTCGCTCCCAGTGCGCTCGGCTTGACCAATGTCAATCCGGGTCGCACGCCGGCGATTACGATAACAGTGTCCCAACCCCTAGACCAGGAGCCATCATGGACACCGAATATCAAGCTGTCACACGCGAAAAGCTGGCCGCCGACATGCGCGTCGTCCTGGCCGACACCGAACAGCTGCTCAAGGCCGTCATCGGCCAGTCGGGCGAGAAACTGGCGGCGCTGCAACCGCGCATCCAGGAAAACCTGCGCAATGCCAGGGCGCGCCTGGAAGAATTCGAACAGGCTGCGAGCCAGAGGGCGCGCGCCGCGGCGGACGCGACCGACGACTACGCGCACGAGCATCCGTGGAAACTCGCCGGCATCAGTGCGCTGCTCGGCGTCGCCATCGGCCTCCTGGTCGGACGGCGCTAGCAGCTATACGCCGCGACTCGAATCGCACTCTGTTGCGAAGTCGCGCGCAACGACTTGCGCGGACGGCGGCCCGTCCGTGCGGGTCGTCAATTGCGCGCAGACGATGAACCCGTCCGCACGCAATTGACGATCTCGGATCAACCCCCCTGCATTATTTTGGTTTTTATTCATAACCGTGTTTTCCGAACGGATGGCCTTTTCATCCGTTCGGAAAACACGGTTGCCGCGCGACAGCGCGGAACGTCAACGCACCAAGCCCACCGCGTGCGCCGCACGAGTACTCGGGATACGCTGAATTACAGCCCCAGCTCGCCCCACAGCGCGTCGACGCGCCGCTTCACCTGCGCGTCCATCGCGATCGGCGTGCCCCAGTTGCGGCTGGTTTCGGCCGGCCATTTGTTGGTCGCGTCTATGCCCATTTTCGATCCCAGGCCCGACACCGGGCTGGCGAAATCGAGATAATCGATCGGCGTGCGCTCGGCGAGCAGCGTATCGCGCGCCGGATCGACGCGCGTGGTCAGCGCCCAGATCACTTCCTTCCAGTCGCGAATGTTCACGTCGTCGTCGGTGACGATGATGAATTTCGTATACATGAACTGGCGCAGGAAGCTCCAGATGCCGAACATCACGCGCTTGGCGTGCCCCGGATACTGTTTTTTCATGCTCACCACCGCAAGCCGGTAGGAGCAGCCTTCAGGCGGCAGGTAGAAGTCGGCGATCTCGGGAAACTGCTTCTGCAGCAGCGGCACGAACACTTCGTTCAGCGCCACGCCCAGCACGGCCGGCTCATCCGGCGGCTTGCCGGTGTAGGTGCTGTGGTAGATCGGCTCGCGCCGCATGGTGATGCGCTCGATGGTGAATACCGGAAAGCGCTCCTGCTCGTTGTAGTAGCCGGTGTGGTCACCAAACGGCCCTTCCAGGGCCGTTTGGTAGGCTGTTGGCCCGCCTGCGGCGGCGGGCCCTTCCCCTGTCGATTCGTCCGGATGAATCGCGCCCTCCAGCACGATCTCGGCACTCGCCGGCACCTGCAGCTCGCTGCCCAGGCATTTGACCAGCTCGGTCTTGGCGCCGCGCAGCAGGCCGGCGAACTGATACTCCGAGATCGAATCGGGCACCGGCGTCACCGCAGCGAGTATGGTGGCCGGGTCCGCGCCCAGCGCGACGGCGATCGGAAACGGCTCGCCCGGATGCTGCAGACCGTGGTCGCGAAAATCGAGCGCGCCGCCGCGCTGCGCCAGCCAGCGCATGATCACCTTGTTCGGCGCAATCACCTGCTGGCGGTAGATGCCGAGGTTCTGGCGCGCTTTCAGCGGCCCGCGCGTGACCACCAGGCCCCAGGTGATCAGCGGGCCGGCGTCGCCGGGCCAGCAGGTCTGGACCGGCAGCCGCGACAGGTCGACGTCCTTGCCTTCCCATACGATTTCCTGGCAGGGCGCGCCGCTGCGCACGCTCGGCGCCATGTTGAGCACCTGCTTCAGCACCGGCAGCTTGTCCCACGCATCCTTAAGGCCCTTGGGCGGATCGGGCTCCTTCAGGTAAGCGAGCAGCTTGCCTACTTCCTGCAGCGCCGCCACCGAATCCTCGCCCATGCCGAGCGCGACGCGCCGCGGCGTGCCGAACAGGTTGGCGAGCACCGGAATGTGCGCGCGCCCGGAAACGCCGTCGAAACCCTTCGGTCGCTCGAACAGGATCGCCGGGCCGCCGGCCTTGAGCACGCGGTCGCAGATCTCGGTCATCTCCAGGCGCGGATCGACCTCGACCGCGATGCGCCTGAGTTCGCCCTGTTGCTCCAGTTGCGCGATGAAGTCGCGCAGATCCTTGTAGCGCATGTGATCCAGTCCTGTTCGTTGTCATAAGCTGCAACAAAAGCCATTTTGTTGCGGCCGATTTAGGGGAGCACGAGGGGAGTCCGTCCCCTCGTTTTGTTACAGACGGCGCGCAGTTCGGGAGTCTATTACAAATGCGCCGCAACGGCCGCGGCGCGGATTGCGGCGCTAGCGCCAGAAATAGTTGGCGGCAATGCCGGCGAATATCGCGCCGCCGACCCAGTTGTTGTGCAGGAAAGCCTTGAAGCAGCCTTCGCGGCTGCGCCCGCGTATCAGCGTGTAGTGATACAGCGTCAGCAGCGCGGCAGCGCCCAGCCCGAGGTAATAGTAGATATTGAAGTGCAGGCGCATGCCGATCGAGGCCAATACCGCGAGCATCGCCGCGTAGCACAGCATCACCGCGGCGACGTCGTAGCGGCCGAGCGTGATGGCCGAGGTGCGGATGCCGATGCGCAGGTCGTCGTCGCGGTCCACCATCGCGTATTCGGTGTCGTAGGCGAGCACCCAGAAGATATTCGCCAGCAGCAGCCACCAGCACAGCGGCGGCAGCAGGTCGGACACGGCCGCAAACGCCATCGGGATGCCGAAGCCGAAGGTCACGCCGAGGTAGGCCTGCGGGACGGAGAGAAAGCGCTTGGTGAACGGGTAGCTGGCGGCCAGCGCCAGCGCGACGAAGGACAGCGCGATCGCGAAAAGATTGAGCGCGAGCACCAGGCCAAACGCGGCCAGCGTCAGCGCCGCGGCCAGCCACAGCGCTTCCTTCACGCTCACCAGGCCGGCGGCGAGGGGACGCTCCCTGGTGCGCTTCACATGCGCGTCGAAGTTGCGGTCGGCCAGGTCATTCATGACGCAGCCGGCGGAGCGCATCAGCAGCGTGCCGAGGCAGAAGATCCAGGTCATTAGCCAGCCCGGCCGGCCGCCCGAGGCGATCCACAGCGCCCACAGCGTCGGCCACAGCAGCAGCAGCGTGCCGATCGGCTTGTCCAGGCGCATCAGCTTTTCGTAGAGCGTGAGGCGTTGTTTGATGCGTTCGATGTTCACCGTTTCATACCTTCATCAATTCGCTCTTGCCGGCGAGCCAGCGCGCGAGGTGGCGGCGCGCGTGCTCGGGGTGGCGCTGCAGCAGCTGCGGCGCCAGATCGCGCGCCGCTTCGAGCAGGTCGAGATCGCGCTCCAGATCGGCGAAGCGCAGCAGCGGCGCGCCGCTCTGGCGCACGCCCAGATACTCGCCCGGACCGCGCAGCCGCAGGTCCTCGCGCGCAATCTCGAATCCGTCGTTGCTTGCGTAAACCACCTTGAGCCGCGCGCGCGCGAGTTTGCCCAGCGGCTTCTGGTACAGCAGGATGCAGGCGCTGTCGTCGACGCCGCGTCCGACGCGGCCGCGCAGCTGGTGCAGCTGCGCCAGGCCGAAACGTTCGGCGTGCTCGATGACCATGAGCGAGGCGTTGGGCACGTCGACGCCGACCTCGATCACCGTGGTGGCGACCAGCAGATCGATCCTGCCCGCGGTGAATTCCCCCATCACTGCCGCCTTCTCCGCCGCCGCGAGGCGGCCGTGCACCAGTCCTACCCTGAGTTCGGGAAATTCCGCCGCCAGACGCGCATGCGTATCGAGCACGGTCTGCAACTGCAGCGCCTCGGCCTGCCTGCGTCCCGGGCGTCGGCCCGGCGCCCGGGACGGGGCCAGGAGCGCAGCTGCAGCTTCGTCCAGGGCCGGCGCGCTGTCCTCTATGAGCGGACACACCCAGTAGGCCTGGCGCCCGGCGCGGCAGGCATCGCGCACGCGCGCCAGCACTTCGTCGCGGCGCTCCGCGGCAATGAGCTTGGTCGTGACCGGCGTTCGCCCGGGCGGCAGTTCGTCGATCAGCGACACGTCCAGGTCGGCGTAGTAGCTCATGGACAGGGTGCGCGGGATCGGGGTGGCGCTCATCATCAGCAGATGCGGTTCGGCGCGCGCCCGGCCTGCGGCGCCCGCGTCCGGGGTATGCGAGCCCTTGGCGCGCAGCGCCAGCCGCTGCTCCACGCCGAAGCGGTGCTGCTCATCGACGATCGCCAGACCCAGCGACTGGAACGCCACGCCTTGCTGGAACAGCGCATGCGTGCCGATCGCGATCCGCGTTGCGCCCGAGGCGATATCCGCCGCGGCCGCGGCGCGGTCTTTCTTCTTCTGGCTGCCCGAGAGCCAGCTCAGCGGCACGCCGAGCGGGGCGAGCCATTCGGCGAATTTGCGGTAGTGCTGCTCGGCCAGGATTTCGGTGGGCGCCATTACCACCGCCTGCATTCCGTTTTCGACCGCGCGCAATGCGGCCAGCGCCGCCACCACGGTCTTGCCGCTGCCGACATCGCCCTGCAGCAGGCGGTGCATCGGGTGCGCCTGGGCGAGATCGCGTTCGATTTCCGCCCAGGCGCGCACCTGCGCCCGCGTCAGCCGGAACGGCAGGCGCTGCAGCAGTCCGGCGCTCAGCGCGCCGGCCTGCGCGAGAGCCGGCGCGGTCTTGCTCTTGCGCTCGCGGTAATGCAGGCGCATCGACAATTGCTGCGCCAGCAGTTCGTCCAGCTTCATGCGCCGCCACGCCGGCAGCGTGCGCGTGCCCAGCGCCTGCGCGTCCTCGCCCGGGCGCGGGTGATGCAGGGCGTCGATCGCATCGCGAAACGCAGGCAGGCCGCGGTACGCCGCCAGGCCCGGCGGCAGCACTTCGTCGAGCTCGCATTGCGCCAGCGCCTGCGCGATCAGCCGGCGCAGCGCCGCCTGCGGCAGCCCTGCGGTGCTCGGATAGACCGGCGTCAGCGCCTCGGGCAGCGGCGTGTCCGCGCGCACCATGCGATAGCGCGGATGCACCATTTCCGCCCCGAAAAATCCGGGGCGCACCTCGCCGAAGGCGCGCACGCGCGCCCCCGCAACCAGGGCCTTTGCCTGGCTGCCGTAGAAGTTGAGGAAACGCATGTACAGCATCCCGCTGTCGTCCTCGATCTTGCACACCAGCTGGCGCCTGGGCCGGTAGGCGATCCGGCTCTCGATCACCGTGCCCTCGACCTGCACCGGCGCGCCCTCATGCGCCTCGCCTATGGCCGTGAGCCGGGTTTCGTCCTCGTAGCGCAGCGGCAGGTGCAGCACCAGGTCGAACTGGCGCCGTATGCCGAGTTTGGCGAGCTTCGCCTTCAGCGTGGCCGCCGGCGCATCCGGCGTCGCAGGCGCGGCGCGCGCTGTCCTGCGCGCCCTGACGGATTTGGCATTCATTGGGAAATGAGGGGAAGTCCCCGCTCTTGCACCCCTCAGCCGGTCACCAGAATCGCATCGGCTTCGATCAACGCGCCGCGCGGCAGCGACGCGACGCCGATCGCGGCGCGCGCCGGATACGGCTGTTTGAAATACCGCGCCATCGCCTCGTTCACCTTGCCGAAATGGGCCAGATCGGTCAGATAGATGGTCACCCTGGCCGCATCGTCGAGCGAGGCGCCGGCCGCCGCCGCCACCGCCTGAAGATTGTCGAAGACGCGCTTCACCTGCGCGTCGATGCCCTCGACGAGTTGCATAGACGCCGGATCGAGGCCGATCTGGCCCGACAGGTAAATGGTGTTTCCGCAGCGCAGCGCCTGCGAGTAGGTGCCGATGGCGCTCGGCGCCCTGGGCGTGCTGATCACGTCTTTTGGCATGATGCTGTCTGGTCCCTGAAAGTCAGTGTCAATCGAGAGGATACGCCCCGAAGGAAGTCCCCGCTGGAGACATCCCTGCTCCAGCCTCCCGGCGCGGCCGCATTTGCGCAGAGCGCGCGCCCATCCGGCCTATAATTGTGGCCCGGTTGTAAATCGTCTCCCGCAATGGCCGAATCTTAAATGAGCGCGGAACTTATCGCCAAGCTGCAGAAGCTCATCGGCACGCCGCGCGACGGCGCGCTGCTGCGTTTTTCGCTGGGCAGCGAGTACCTGAAGATCGGTGATGCGCAACAGGCGCAGCTGCGCCTGGCCGAAGCGGTGGCACGCGACCCGGGTTATTCGGCGGCGTGGAAACTGCTCGGTCAGGCACTGACGCAGCTGCAACAGCCGCGGGCTGCGCTGGACGCCTACCGAGAGGGCATCGCGGCGGCTGGAAGAAAGGGCGACAAGCAGGCGTCCAAGGAGATGACGGTGTTCGCGCGGCGCATCGAGAAGCTGCTCGAGGCCGGATCGCCGGGGCAGGACCCGGGCTGAATCGCGCGCGCCAGGGCGGCGCGCAAATGGTAATCTTGGCGCGGGAAATTCGATCGCCTCGCGCAGAAAGGGGAATTGCATGAGCCTGGTAATGAAATCCGTGCTGATCACGGCCGGCCTGGGTGTGCTGCTGATCATTTACGAATGGAACATGATGCGCAAGAAGAAGGAGGGCGTTACGCCCACCGACAAGCGCAACCTGCGCGACCTGGTTTTCTTTACGGCGGGCGCCTGCGCGCTGGTGGCGTTCGCGGTCGCGAACCTGACCTGAGGCAGCGCCCTCACCCGAGAGTGAAGTAGATCATCGCGCCCTTGCCCGGCGCACCTTCGGCCCATAGCTGGCCGCGATGGCGGCGGACGATGCGCTGCACCACGGCGAGGCCGACGCCATGTCCGGGGAATTCGTCCTGCGCATGCAGCCGCTCGAATGGGCGAAACAGCTTGCCCGCGCGTCTCATGTCGAAGCCCGCGCCGTTGTCCCTGACGAAGTACGCCTTCTGGCCGTTGCGCAGCTCGGGCCATGCGCCGAGTTCGATGCGCGGCGCGGCCTGGCCGCCGGTGAATTTCAGCGCGTTCTCCAGGAGATTGTGCAGCAGCAGGCGCAGCTGGCGCACGTCACCGTCGGCGCGCAGGCCCTCGGCGACCAGCCACTGCAGGCCGGGGCGCGCCCCGCTCGCTTCCAGCCCGGCGATGACTTCGCGCGCCAGCGCCGACAAATCCACGCTCACGCGTTTGAACGCGTGCAGATTGGTGTCGCTCAGCTTGAGCAGCCCGTCCATGGTGCCGCCCAATTGCCGGCTGCCGTCGCGGATGCGGTCGACGCAGGAGCGCCCTGCCTCGCCCAGCAGTTCGCCGTAGTCCTTGCGCAGCTGATAGGCGAGCGCATCGATGCCGCGCAAAGGCGCGCGCAAATCGCGCGCCACGCAATGGCTGAACGACTCGATCTCCAGGCGCGCAGCCTCGAGTTCCTCCAGGCACTGCGCAAGTTCCCGGTCGCGCGCGCGCCCTTCGCTCTCGCGACGCTCGCGCTCGCGCTCCCAGGCATGCTGGTGCTGCCGCGCGCGCCGGTGCAGCAGCGCGCCGCCCGCCAGCAGCGCCGCCAGAAGCAGGAAGGGAACCTGCATCGGTTCCCAAGCCAGCCCCGAGAGCACCACGGCGAACGTCAGCGAGAACAGCACCGCCAGGCCGCATACCAGGTTCAGTTGACGCATGTTCGAATGTGCGCGTTCAGCCACAAAACGTCCTTTGTCATCGCGGCGCAGGCGGCCCCCGGCGCGGGCCGAATGCAGGCTCTGCGCGGCGTCCGCCTGGCTGCAAAAGCCGGCGGCGACCCGACGGCGCCAGAGCCAAATGCGGCCGCAGCGCCGCAAACGAAATGATAGCGTTGCGCGGCAGTGCAACATGCTAAACCGATGGCCTAGGTCGAACGGACTAACACAGGCCGACCCCAGGCCGTTAGACTGGGGCATTGGCAACAGCCTGGGCAAAGGACCGGGGCGTTGCCGCCCTGATTCGACGCCTGCATGGAAAGCGTGGCCGATGTCCTGCTCCAGACTGCTGATATGCGACGACCATCCGCCGATCCGCTCGGCGGTGACCTATATTGCAAAGGAGCTGAACGGCAACATCGAGATCGTCGAAGCCGGGAGCGGCGCCGAGGCGCTGGCGCAGCTCGAGCGGCATCCGGACATCGACATGGTATTGCTCGACCTGCACATGCCCGGCATGAGCGGATTCGACCTGCTGTCGGAACTCAAACTGCGCTTTCCGTCGCTGCCCGTGGTGGTGCTGTCTTCGGATGAAACGCGCGCGACGGTGATCGATGCGCTCGAGCGCGGCGCGACCGGCTACATCTGCAAGTCCTCGCCCACGGATCTGCTGGCGAAATTCCTGGAACACGCCCTCAATGGAAATATCGCGCTGCCGACCGCGATCGCGAGCGCCCCGGCAGCGGCGGCCGCGCCCGGCGCGGCGCCCGCCACGGCCGTTCGCCGGGGCATGTCCGGGCTGGGCCTGTCGCCGCGCCAGATAGACGTGCTCGCCTGCCTGCTGCGCGGCATGTCGAACAAGCAGATTTGCCGCGAGCTCGGCCTCGCCGAAGGAACGGTGAAAAACCACGCGATTGCGATTTTCCGCGCGCTCAATGTCAGCAGCCGCGCGCAGGCGGTGATCGAAGCCAGCCGGCGCGGCCTGCAGGTCGGGGGCCGGCGCAGCAGCTAGCGTTTCCCCCGGTTCGCTCAGGCCGGGATGGCGCCGACCCTCACGCTCACGCGCGTACCCTTGCCCGGCGCCGATTCGATGCGCCAGATGCCCCCGATCGCCTCCGCCCGCTCCTGCATCGACAGCAGGCCCAGCCCCTGCATCTTCGCGCTGACGGCGGCGAGGTCGACGCCGACGCCGTTGTCGGCGACGCTCAACAGCAGGTCGTCCGAATCGCGGTTGAAATCGATGGCGACGACGCTCGCCTGCGCGTGCTTGGCGCAATTGGTCAGCGCCTCCTGCGCAATGCGGAACAGCGCGATTTTCTTCTCCGGCGGCAGGCGCCCGCCGACGTTCGCGCCGTTCACTTCGACCGCGATGCCGGTGCTGACCTCGAACTTGCGCGCGTATTCCTCCAGCGCCGACAGCAGGTCCCGGTCCTCGAGCAGCAGCGGGCGCAGGTCCACGGTGAGGTCCTTGGCGTTCGCCTTGGCCTCGTCGATCAGCGTGATCAGCTCGGACATGCGCCGCTGCATGCTGGCGGCGTCGCTGTGCGGCAGCTGTTTCTGCATCAGCGCGAGATTGAGGCCGATCGCCGCCAGATTGGAGCACACGCCGTCGTGCAGCTCCGCCGCCAGCCGCCGCCGTTCGACCTCCTGCGCCTGTCCCAGCCGGCGGGCCATGTTCTGCAGGCGGCCGGCGAGGCGCAATGCCGCCGCCTCGGCCTGGCGGCGCTCGCGCACCTCGTCCTGCAGCGCCGCGTTGGCCGCGCTCAGCTCGATCGTGCGCTCGTGCACGCGGCGCTCCAGGTCCTCGTTGAGCTTGCGGATCTTCTCCTCCGCGCGCCTGCGCGCGGTGACGTCTTCGCGCAGCGCGAAAAAGCCGGTGACCTTGCCCGCGGCGTCGAAATCCGGCACATAGCGCAGCAGGCGCGTGCTCAGCTGTCCGTCGGCATCAGGCAGATTGCGCTCGTATTGCACCGTCTCGCCGGCCAGTGCGCGCCGGATGAACGGCTGGATGATGGCGTAGGTCTGCTCGCCCACGAACTCGCGCGCGCTCAAGCCCTGGAAATCGGCGCCGTAGCTGTCGCGGTAGAGCCGGTTGGCGAAAGTCACGCGCTCGTCCTTGTCGACGTGCACGATCGCGATCGGAAAGGCGTCGAACAGCTCGCGCAGCTGCGCTTCGTTGCGCCGCAGCGCCTCCTCGGCCTGCCGCGTTTCGGTGATGTCCGCGAGCACGCCGACCAGGCCGATGGCCCGGCTGCCGGTTTCACCGATGCGCCGCCCGGTGATGTGCCCCCAGAATTCGCTGCCGTCGGCGCGCCGGTAGCACCGCTCCCGGTCCAGCTCCGGCGTCCTGCCCTGTATCAGCGCGGACGTCGCCCGCCTTGCCGCCTCGCGCTGCGCCGGAACGACGTGATCGAAGTAGTTGCTGCCGATCAGGCTTTCCAGCGCGACGCCGAACATTTCCGCCATGCGCCGATTGGCGTGGGTTATCGCGCCATCCTGGTCGATTTCGAATATGGCCACGCTGGAGGTGTCGTAGACCAGCTGCAGGTGCGCTATCTGCTCCTGCAGCGCCTGTTCCGCCTGCTTGCGTTCGGTGATGTCCTGCGCCGCGCCGACATAGCGCAGCAGCTCCCCGGTTTCGCTGCGCACGGGAAAGCCGCGGTCCCAGATCCAGCGCTGCGTGCCGTCGGGCCGGATGATCCGGTATTCCTGGTCGAACGCGCGCCCGGCCTTCTTCGCGGCCGCGATCTCCGCCAGCACGCGCTGCCGGTCCTCCGCGTGCAGCGTGTCGGCGAATGCATGCGGGTTTTCGCGCAGGCTCTCGCGCGAGCGTCCCCATACGCGCTCGTAGGCCGGCCCGACGTAATAGTTCAATTCGCCGCGCGCGTCGACGGACCACACCACTTCGTCTATGGTATCGGCGATGAGCCTGAGCCTTTCCTCGCTCTGGCGCAGGTCCGCCTCCAGCCGCGCGCGGCTGCGTTCGGCCTCCACTTTGTCGCGCCGCCGGAAGCGCAGCAGCTGCGCCACCGCCAGCAGCAGCAGCGTGGCCATGGCCCCCGCCGCGAGGTAGCTCGCGCGCTGCACGCGGTAGCCTGCCAGCACCGAGTCCATCGCCTGCCCGACGAACAGGGTCAGCGGGTAGCCGGGAACCTTTTGGTAGCTGTACAGGCGCTCGACGCCGTCGGTAAGGGCGGTGCGCCGGTAGCCGCCGGCCGCAGCGGCATCCGGGCTGAACGCCGGCGCCGTGGCGAGGGAAACGCCCGACGCGCGGGCAAGATCGCGCGAGCGCGCCAATATTTGGCCGTCGGCGCGCACCAGGCTGATGACCGAGCCTTCGCCTAGATCTATGTCGTTGTAGACCCGCTCCAGGCTGGGCGGCGGCACGAACAACGCGAGCACGCCGGAGAAGCGGCCCCGGCCGTCATACATGGCGCGCGAGAACTTGATCGTCAGCTGCGCCAGTCCGGGTTCAAGCACGGGCGCGTCGATTTCCAGCTCGTGCCGCCCGCGCTCCTTCTGCATCCTGAAATACGTCTGGCGCGACACATCCGTGCCCTCGTATCCGGGCAGGCTGCTGTAAACGATGCGCCCGTAAGCGTCGGTCGCAATAAGCTGCGAGACGCGCTCGCGCCGCAGATTTTCCCGCTGCCGGTCCACATGGCGGGCAAAGGGCAGCGCGCTCTCCTTCCAGTCCGAGCGCAAGTGCAGCAGCACCAGGTCGATGGCGCGCACCGAGGACGCGACGTGCTCGGCCAGGCTGCGCGCGAGATTGCTGCCCTGCGCCTCCGCCCGCGCGATGGCGTCGCGCTCGGCCGCCAGCAGCGCCAGCGCGATCGTTCCCCACAGCCCCAGCAGCACCAGCGCCACGGCGGCGAAAGTCAGCGATTCGATACGGCCTGCGCTCCTGCGTGCCATGCGCGTTCCTGCCGGGCGCGGCGCTCGCCGCCGCCCCGCCTGTGGGTGATGCGCCACCTTACCAGAGCGCGGCACCGCGTGGAATTGCGGTCGAAGATGGGCCGGTCGGCGATAGCGGCTGCCGCATGATGCTATAATGCGATCCTGTCGCACGCGCATCGGTCCCGATCAACAACGATACGCAGCCGCAGCCAGCGTGGGCAACGCTGCGCCAATCAGCCCTTGATGCGACCGGGCGGCACGAATCACTCGCGACGGGCGGCACCCGATTTCAGACGACGCGGCACCGCGCTCCATCTTTCCGGCGCGACCCACCGCACCGCATCCATTGAGGTGACCTGATGCGACTGTCCCTGCGCTTTGTCCTGCCCCTGATGCTGGTTCTGGCCGGCATCGCCTATGCCGTCGCGCCGCTGGTCGACCGCCTGACGCTGAGCTGGTTCGTGCACGACGTGGACATCCGCTCCTCGCTGGTCGCCAATACCGTGCAGGAACCGCTGCAGGAACTGCTCGCGGCGAACAGGAAGACCAAGGTACTCGAGTTCTTCAATCGCATCACGCGCGACGAGCGTCTGTTCGCGATCGGCTACTGTGCCTCGCCCGCCGACAAGGGCCTGACCACGCGTTCGCTGCCGCCGGAGATCCACTGCGGCAACCTCGAGCGCTGGGAGGGACCGAACAGCCACCTGCTGCTGAGCGCCAAGGGGCCGCTGCACGTGACCGTGTGGCCGATGCCCAGCGACGGCGCATCGTCCGGGCGCCTGGTACTGGTGCATGATATGAGCTTCGTCACGCGCCGCAGCGAGGAAACCAAGCGCTACCTGTTCTACCTGTTCATGGGCCTGGCCGCCGTGGTGTCCCTGGTCACCGTGATCATCGCCCAGCTGTCCTGGCGCGGCTGGGTCGCCGGCATGCGCTCGCTGCTGCGCGGCGAAGGCCTGCTGCGCCAGCCTGCGCCTGGTGTGCACTCCGACCTGCCCGGCTTCCAGCCGATCGCGCGCGACCTGCAGCGTCTGATCCGCGAACTCGAGACCGACGCGCATGCGCGCGACGAAAACCAGGTGACTTGGTCGCCCGAGTCCCTGCGCGCGATCCTTCACGGCGAGCTGCGAGGCGAAGACGTGATCGTGGTATCCAACCGCGAGCCCTGGATCCACGAGCGGCGCGGCGATCGCGTCGAGGCGCGCCGTCCCGCCAGCGGTCTGGTCACGGCGCTCGAGCCGATCATGCGCGCCTGCTCCGGCACCTGGATCGCGCATGGCAGCGGCTCGGCCGACCGCGAGGTGGTGGACCGGCACGACCGCGTCGCGGTGCCGCCGGAAAAGCCGGCCTACCGCATCCGCCGCGTCTGGCTCGGCGCGGAGGAGGAGGCCGGCTACTACTACGGCTTTTCCAACGAAGGCCTGTGGCCGCTGTGCCACATCGCCCACGTGCGCCCGACTTTCCGCTCGAGCGACTGGGCCCAGTATGTCGCGGTCAACCGCAGGTTCGGCAAGGCGGTCGTGGCCGAGGCCAAGACCAAGGACCCGATCGTGCTGGTGCAGGACTACCATTTTGCGCTGCTGCCGAAGATGATCCGCGAGGAACTGCCCGATGCGACGGTGATCACCTTCTGGCACATCCCCTGGCCCAACCCCGAGTCGTTCGCGATCTGTCCCTGGCGCGACGAAGTGCTCGAGGGCATGCTCGGCAGCAGCATCCTCGGCTTTCACACCCAGTCGCACTGCAACAACTTCGTCGACACCGTGGACCGCTTCATTGAGGCGCGCGTCGACCGCGAAGCCTTCACCGTCTCGCTCGGCGGCAAGCTCACCGCGGTGCACCGCTATCCGATTTCCATCGCCTGGCCGCCGGATCCGGAGATCCTGCAAAAGAGCATGGCCGAATGCCGCAGCGAGCTGCGCCTGCAGAACGATCTGCCGCCGGAGCACAAGCTCGGCATCGGCGTGGACCGGCTCGATTACACCAAGGGCATCGTCGAGCGCTTTCGCGCGATCGAGCGCCTGCTCGAGCTGAAACCGGAATGGATCGGGCGCTTCAGCTTCGTGCAGATCGCGGCGCCGACGCGCGCGGGCATCGAGGAGTACCAGCACCACGAGGCGCAGGTGCGCGCCATGGCCCAGCGCATCAACGGCCGCTTCGCGCGCCGCGGTCCGCCGCCGATCGTGCTCAAGATCGAGCACCATGAACCGCGCGAAGTGTACGCGTATTTCCGCGCCGCCGACGTCTGCTTCGTCAGCAGCCTGCACGACGGCATGAACCTGGTGGCCAAGGAATTCGTCGCGGCGCGCGACGACGACCAGGGCGTGCTCATGCTGTCGCAGTTTACCGGCGCCGCGCGCGAGTTGCCCGAGGCCCTGATCGTCAATCCCTACGACGCGGACCAGTGCGCCGCCGCCCTGCACCTCGCCCTGACCATGCCGGCGGCGGAGCAGCGCGACCGCATGCGCCTGATGCGCGGACTGGTGGCCGAGTTCAACGTGTTCCGCTGGGCCGGGCGCATGCTGCTCGACGCCGCGGCGATGCGCCGGCGCGGCCGTCTGATCGGCAACAGCGGCAGCGTGGAGGCCTGAGCATGGCGCGCGCCGCACCGCCGCCCGCGGCCCGCGCCGACTGGGCCTTCTTCCTCGACGTGGACGGCACCCTGATCGACATCGCCGACACGCCGGACGCGGTCCACGTCGACGCGGCGCTGCTGGAGGTGCTCGCGCGGCTCAAGCGCGCAAGCGGCGGCGCGCTGGCGCTGGCGAGCGGCCGCGCACTCGCGTTCCTCGACAGCCGCCTGGGCGCGCTGCGCCTGCCCATGGCCGGGCAGCACGGGCTGGAGCGGCGCGACGCCGCCGGGCGCGTGCACGCGCGCGGGACGCCGCCAGCGGCCAAGGCCGCGATGAAGCAGGCGCTCGCGCCGGTGCTCGCGCGCCATCCCGGCCTGCTGCTCGAGGACAAGGGCCTGACGCTGGCGCTGCACTACCGGCGCGCGCCGCGGCTGGCCGCCTATGCGCACCGGCTGATGGCGCGGCTCGCGAGCGGCGCCGGCGCGGGCCTGGAAGTGCAGCGCGGCAAGCGCGTGGCCGAAATCAAGCCGGCCGGCGTGGACAAAGGCACTGCGATCGCCGAATATCTGCGCGAGCCGCCGTTCCGCGGGCGCCGCCCGGTTTTCATCGGCGATGACCTCAACGACGAGCACGGCTTCGCCGCAGTCAACCGGCTCGATGGCATTTCGATCAAGGTCGGCGCCGGCCGCAGCCTTGCGCGCTACCGGCTGCGCGACGTGGCCGCGGTCAGGCGCTGGCTGGGCGATGCGGCAGTTCGTGAAAGGAGTGAAACATGATCATCGGCAGACGCCGGCCGATCCGCATCGGCCTGTCGGCGCGCATCTTCCATCCGGAACAGGGCGCCAGCGGCATCCGCGCCAAGACGCTGCAGGTACTCGAGCGCTCGATCGCAGAGTGGGTGATGGCGCGCGGCGTGATGGTGCTGATGGTGCCTTCGGTGCTGCAGGACAGCGCGCTGATGCGCAGCCACATCCGCCTGCGCGACTACGCCGAATACCTCGACGGGCTGGTGCTGCAGGGCGGCGCCGACGTCAGCCCGGGCGCCTACGGCGAGGAGCCGCTGCGGCCCGAGTGGGCCGGCGATCCGGTGCGCGACGCCTACGAACTCGAATTGCTGCACGAATTCATGGAGGCGGGCAAGCCGGTGCTGGGCATCTGCCGCGGCATGCAGCTCATCAATGTCGCGCTGGGCGGTTCACTCTACCAGGACCTGCCGAGCCAGCTTCCGGGCGAGGTCACGCACGAGGGCGGCGCGTTCGACCGCAATATCCACGAAGTGCGCTTCACCGAAGGCGGGCAGCTGTCGCGCTGGAGCGGCGGCATCGCCGGCGGAAAAGTGGTATCCATCCATCACCAGGGCATCCGGCGCTTCGGCCGCGACCTGGTGCCCGAGGCGGTGGCGGAGGACGAGGTGGTCGAAGCTATACGCTGGAAAGGCCGAAGCTTCGTCTTCGGCGTGCAATGGCATCCGGAATTCCACCAGCAGCCGGGCGTCGAGCTGCTCGACTGCATGCCGCTGCTCGAAGCCTTCCTCTCCGCCGCCAAACCCTGACAATCAGTTTCAACCGTTACGATTTCAATAAATGTCATTCCGAGCGCAGCCAGGAATCTGCTTTTGCATCAGTAAGAGTCCGTAACAAAAGTCATTTTGTTACGGCTGATGTAGGGGAGCACGAGGGGAGGCGCCCCGAAGGTAGTCCCCGAAGGGGATTTCCCCTCGTTTCGTTACAGACTCTAAAGCAGATTCCTCGGCCTGCGGCCTCGGAATGACAAGTCATGGTGAAATGCGCTCCACGCGGCGCTTCAGCCCGCTGCTGCAGCCGTCCCGAACATCAGCCGGCGCAGATCCTGCGCCATCGCATCGGGCGCGTCCTTCGGCGTAAACAGCAGGCGCGCGCGCCCGTCGCGGTCGAACACGAACACGGCGCTGCTGTGGTTCACCTCGTACTGACCCTGCGCGTCGGGCTTGCCCAGCGAATAGCTCACGCGGTAGCGGCGCGTGAGCGCATCGAGCGCCGCCGCGTCGCCGCGCAGGCCGACGAAACGCGGCCCGAAGGCCTGCGCATAGGCGCGCATCACCGCGGTCGAGTCGCGCGCCGGATCGACGGTGACGAACAGTACGCGCGCGTCCTCGGAGCCGGCCCCGCTCGCGCGCAGCGTCTGCGCCAGCTCCGCCAGCGTCGTCTGGCACACGTCCGGGCAATGGGTGTAGCCGAACAGCAGCAGCGTCACCTTGCCGCTGTAGTCCTGCGCGCTCACCTTCGCCCCGCGGTCGTCCTCGAGCGAAAACGCGAGCGCGGGAACCAGGCGGGTGATGTCGTGCGTGCGCACGCTGTCGCCCCCGCCGCAGGCGCTCAGCAGCACGCTCGCGGCCAGTGCCGCGCCGGCCCACCGGCTCCGGCGCGGCATCATGTGCCCCCGCCCTGGACCGACGCAGCGCGGCTCATTGAAGCTTCGCGCTCGCGGCCCGCCAGGTTGCGGTCGCTGCGCGCCCAGCGCCCGATCAGGATGAGCGCGGCAATCACATGCATCATCGCCGCCGGGATCCAGGTGATCAGGCCGCCGATGTGCTGGTCGCGCAGCGGGTCGATGTCCCAGGCGCGTCCGCATACCGCATACACGTCATACAGGTCCCGCTCGCTGAGCGCGATGTGCGCGCCGATCAGCATCTGCGGCACCATCGCCGCGAGCACGATGAGTATGCGCAGGCCGAAGCCGAGCAGCGCGCCCTCGGCGCGCGTGCGCGGGTCGAGCATCAGGATCCAGAACAGCAGCCCGTCGATGAGCATGCTCCAGTTCATCACCCAGTACAGCGGCTCGCTCAGCATCGCGTCGAAATGGATGCGCGAGTTGAGCCAGAACCAGATGAGCCCGACGAACAGCACCGGCGCAACCACCGTGTTCTGCAGCAGACGGTAGCCCAGGCGCGTCGCCGGCGCGCGCCAGAAGCGCTCGAACGGCCGGGTGCCGATGCGCGCGGGCACGCCCGCCGCCATCACCGCGAGCGGCGCCGACAGCGCGATCAGGAACGGGCCGAGGTGGTGCAGCACCAGGTGCTGCAGCCGGTGCAGATAGAACATGTGCTGCGACAGGAAGTCGTAATAGGTCTGCATCACGAAGTACACCAGCGCGAGCCCGCTGAAGAACGCGATGCGCCGGCCCATGCGCGGGCGCTGCGCGGCCGGCACCCGGCCCAGGCCGCGCAGGTACAGCGCGAGCGCGACGACGCAGGAAACGAACAGCAGCGGGGAAAATTCCCAGGGCGCGAGAAAGGCGAGCGCTTGGAGCAAAGTGGTCATGAATGCGTGCGGCGATGTCAGCGCGATAGGCGTGAGAGGGGCGGCGCAGCGGCGCGGGGCAAAGCCGGCATCGCGCTGTTCTGCGCCAGGTTCGCATGATAGACCAAAAACCGCCCCCGCCGGCGCGAATGACAATGACGTGAACAGGGAAATCCCGGGTTGCGCGCCGCGGGCATCGTCGGTAAAGTGCACGGACGCTCCCGGCCGCGTGACGGCCCCGAGCGACCGGTTCAGACCATCGCGAGGGATTCTGTCCCTCGTTTCATTTGCTGCTCCAGATTTCGCGACACGCAGGGCGGCACGGAGAGTTTCGGCGAAATGCAGGCACTAGACATCGGTCTTTCGGCACGCGCCATGCGCGGCTGCGCGCTGGCGCTGGCCGCAACGCTTGTCGCCTGCGCGCCGGTCGGACCGAACTTCAAACCGGCCGAGCTGCAGCAGGTGCAGAGCTTTTCCACCGCGCCGTCAACGGCGCAGACGGTCAGCGCGGACAGCGCGTTCGGCGAGTCGCAGCGCTACGCACCGGGCGGCGCAGTTCCGGCCGACTGGTGGGAGCTGTTCCAGTCCGAGGCGCTGGACAAGCTGGTGCGCGCGGCGATCGCCGACAGCCCGACGCTGGACGCGGCGCGCGCGGCGCTGCTGCAGGCGCGCGAGAACCTGAACGTGCAATATGCCGTGCTCTACCCGAGCGTCGACGCCGTTGCCGGGATAACGCGCGAGCAGGTCACCGGCGCTTCGGTCGGCCAGCCCAAGTCACCGCCCAGCATGTTCACGCTCTACAACGCCTCGGTGAACGTGTCCTATGCGATCGATGTCGCCGGCGGCGCACGGCGCGAACTCGAGGCGCTGCTGTCGCAGATCGATTACCAGCGGCTGCAGCTCGAGGCAGCCTGGCTCGCGCTCACCGGCAACGTGGTCACCGCCGCGCTGCAGGAAGCGTCGCTGCGCGCGCAGATCCGCGCCACGCGCGAAGTGGTGCAGTCGCAGCAGGACATCCTCGAGCTGGTGCAGCGCCAGTTCGAGCTCGGCGCCGTCGCGCGCGCCGACGTGCTCGCGCAAAGCGCACTCTTGGCGCAGACGCGCGCCGCGCTGCCGCCGCTGGAGAAGGCGCTGGCGCAGACGCGCAATGCGCTCGCCGCGCTGGTCGGCCGCTTCCCGGTCGGCGCCGGGCTGCCCGAATCGGAGCTGGCGCAGCTCACGCTGCCGCACGAGTTGCCGCTCAGCCTGCCCTCGGAGCTCGCGCGCCAGCGGCCCGACATCCGCGCCGCCGAGGCGCTGTTGCACCAGGCCAGCGCCGCAATCGGCGTGGCCGAGGCAGCGAAATACCCGCGCCTCACGCTGACCAGCAGCTTCGGTTCGAATGCGCTGAGCAGCTCGGCCCTGTTCGGCAGCTCCGCGGCGGCGTGGAGCCTGGGCGCGGGCGTGCTGCAGCCGATCTTTCATGCCGGCGCGCTCGAAGCGCAACGGCGCGCGGCAGTCGCCGCCTATGACCAGGCGTACGCGCAATACCGCCAGACCGTCCTCGCGGCCCTGCATAACGTCGCCGACGTGCTCGACGCGCTCGACTACGATGCGCACACGCTCAAGGCGCAGGCAGAGGCCGAGGCGAGCGCGCGCGCGAGCCTTGAGCTGGCGCGGCGCCAGTTCGAGCTCGGCGCGAGCAGCCAGCTCGCGCTGCTCAACGCCGAGCGCCAGGCACAGCAGGCGCAGATCGGCCTCGTGCAGGCGCAGGCGGCGCGCCTTGCGGATACCGCGGCGCTGTACCAAGCCCTGGGCGGGGGCTGGTGGCAGCGCGCATCGAACATCGAGAAAGGGAGCGTGCAGCGATGATCAAGCGCATGTTGATAATGCTGGCGCTCGCCGGCGTCGTGTTCGGCGGCATTTTCGGCTTCCAGGCATTCAAGTCGAAGATGATCCTCAAGTACATGAGCGCCGGGCAGCCGCCGCAGACGGTGTCGACGACCAAGGCCGCGTATGCGCAATGGCAGAGCGAAGAGCGCGCGGTGGGCACGGTGCGCGCGGTGCGCGGTGCCGACCTCGCGCCCGAAGTCGCAGGCATCGTGCAGGCGATCCGCTTCCAGTCGGGCGACCAGGTAAAGGCCGGCACGCCGCTGCTGCAGCTCAATGCCGATGCCGACATGGCGCGGCTGAAGGCGCTGGAGGCGGCGGCCGCGCTCGCCGAGAGCACCTACAAACGCGACCAGGAGCAGTTCAAGGTGAAAGCGGTGAGCCAGGCGACGCTCGATGCCGACGCCGCCAATCTGAAGAGCGCCAAGGCGCAGGTGGAAGAGCAGCAGGCGCTGGTGGCGAAAAAACTGATCCGCGCGCCCTTCGCCGGCCGCGCCGGCATCCGCGCGGTGGACCTGGGCCAGTACCTGAGCCCGGGCACCAAGATCGTGACGCTGCAGGCGCTCGACCCGGTGTTCGTCGACTTCCTCGTGCCGCAGGTTGCGCTCGCGCGCTACCGCATCGGGCAGAAGGTGAACGTGGCCACCGACAGCTTTCCGGGCGAAACGTTCGAAGGCCGCGTCGCCGCGCTTGATTCCAAGGTCGACCCCGCGACACGCAACGTCCAGGTGCGCGCAACGGTGCGCAACCCGAAGCAGCGCCTGCTGCCTGGCATGTTCGCGACGGTGCAGACCGCCCTGGGCGGCCCGCAGCAGCTGCTGACGCTGCCACAGACGGCGATTTCCTTCAATCCCTACGGCAACACCGTGTTCGTACTGGAGGAGAAGCAAGGCGCCGACGGCAAGGCGCAGTTGACGGCGCAGCAGAAATTCATCACCACCGGCGCCACGCGCGGCGACCAGGTGGCGGTGCTTTCGGGCCTGAAGGAAGGCGAGACCGTGGTGACCTCGGGCCAGATCAAGCTGCGCAGCGGCTCGGTGGTGCTCATCAACAACGACATCCAGCCCTCGAACGCGGCCGCGCCGCGGCCGGTCGACGAGTGAACGCGCGGCGATGAAATTCACCGACATCTTCATCCAGCGGCCGGTGCTCGCCAGCGTGGTGAGCCTGCTGCTGCTGGTGATCGGCCTGCGCTCGGTGGAGCTGCTGCCCGTGCTGCAGTACCCGCGCACGCAGAACGCCGTGGTCACGGTGCAGACGGTGTACACCGGCGCCGACGCCAACCTCGTCGCCGGCTTCATCACCACGCCGCTGGAGAACTCGATCGCGCAGGCGAACGGCATCGACTACCTGACTTCGCAGAGCACGCCCAACGTGAGCGTGATCACCGCCAGCCTGCGCCTGAACTACGACCCGGATAAGGCGCTCACCGAAATCAACACCAAGGTGAACGCGGTGCTCAACCAGTTGCCGCAGGGCTCGCAGCAGCCCACGCTCAGCGTCAAGGTCGGCCAGACCACGGACGCGATGTACATCGGCTTCGCCAGCGAGGTGCTCGAACCGAACAAGATCACCGATTACCTGATCCGCGCGGTGCAGCCCAAGCTGCAGGCGGTCGAAGGGGTGCAGACCGCCGAGATCCTGGGCGCCAAGCTGTTCGCGCTGCGCGCCTGGCTCGACCCGGTGAAGCTCGCCGCCTACGGGCTCACCGCCGCCGACGTGCGCGCCGCGCTCGCCGCGAACGACTTCCTCTCCGCGGTCGGCAACACCAAAGGGTTGATGGTGCAGCAGATCCTCACCGCCACCACCAGCCTGCATTCGCTCGAAGAGTTCCGCAACATGGTGGTGAAGCAGCAAAACGGCGCCGTGGTGCGCCTCGCGGACGTGGCCAAGGTCACGCTGGGCGCCGAGGATTACGAATCGGCGGTCGGTTTCGACGGCAAACCGGCGGTCTACATCGGCATCCAGGTGGCGCCGGCGGCGAACCTGCTCGACGTAATCGCGCGCGTGCGCAATGTGTTTCCGGGCATCCAGTCGCAGCTGCCGCGCGGCCTCGACGGCAGAATCGTCTACGACTCGACCAAGTTCGTCAACAGCTCCATCGTCGAAGTGGTGAAAACCCTGGCCGAGGCGCTGCTGATCGTGACGCTGGTGGTGTACGCCTTCCTCGGCTCGGCGCGCTCGGTGGCGATCCCGGTGATCGCGATCCCGCTGTCGCTCATCGGCACCTTCGGCGTAATGCTCGCAGCAGGCTTTACGATCAACCTGCTGACGTTGCTCGCGCTGGTGCTTGCGATCGGCCTGGTCGTAGACGACGCCATCATCGTGGTGGAGAACGTCAACCGCCACCTCGAGGAAGGCATGAGCCCGCTGCAGGCCTCGATCACCGCCGCGCGCGAGCTCGCCAACCCGATCATCGCGATGACCGTGGTGCTGGTCGCGGTGTACGTGCCGATCGGCTTCCTCGGCGGACTCACCGGCGCCCTGTTTACCGAGTTCGCGTTCACGCTGGTAGGCGCGGTGACGATCTCGGCGGTGGTCGCGCTGACGCTGTCGCCGATGATGTGCTCGCGCCTGCTCAAACCGCACGACCCGGCCGAGCACGGGCTGGAGGCGCGGCTGGTGCAGCGCCTGGACCGCGCCTTCGACGCGCTGCACCGGCGCTACGAACAGCTGCTCGACCGCACGCTCGCCTACGTCCCGGTCACCGCGGTGTTCGCGCTGATCGTGCTCGGCAGCATCTACTTCCTCTACGCCGCGGCAAAATCCGAACTCGCGCCGCAGGAGGACCAGGGCATCATCATCACCGTCTCCACCGCTGCGCCCGACGCGACGCTGCAGCAGCGCCAGCTATACTCGCGCGCGGTGTACGATGCGTTCGCGCGCTCCCCCGAAACCGACCACGTGTTCCAGCTTGACATCCCCGGCCAGTCGATCGCGGGCTGGGTGCTCAAGCCCTGGGACGAGCGCGTCAAGACCGCGGCGCAGCTGCAGCCGGAGGTGCAGAAGGAGCTCAACCGCATCTCCGGCGTACGCGTGGCCGCGTTCCAGCCACCGCCGCTGCCCGGCGCCTTCGGCCTGCCGGTGCAGTTCGTGATCCAGACCACCGAGCCGTTCGAGCGCCTGAACGAAGTCGCCGACGAATTCCTCAAGCAGGTGCAGAGCAGCGGCAGGTTCATTTTCGTCGACAAGGACCTGCGCTACGACCTGCCGCAGTCGGAGATCGTCATCGACCGCGAGCTCGCGGCGCAGCTCGGCCTGCAGATGAGCGACATCGGCAACGCGCTCGGCGCCATGCTCGGCGGCGGCTACGTCAACTACTTCAGCCTGTACGGCCGCGCCTACAAGGTGATTCCGCAGGTGCAGCAGGTCGAGCGCCTCAATCCGGAGCAGCTCGCCGGCTACTACCTGCGCAGCGCCAGCGGCGACATGGTGCCGCTGTCGACCGTCGCGCACGTGCGCACGCTCACCGTGCCGCAGTCGGTGAACCACTTCCAGCAGTTGAACGCCGCCACCATTTCCGGCGTGCCCTTCCCCGGCGTGACCCAGGGCGAGGCGCTCGGCTACCTGCAGCAGCTCGGCGCGCGCACCCTGCCGCAGGGTTATACAATCGACTACTCCGGCCAGTCGCGCCAGTTCGTGCAGGAGTCGAGCGCGCTCGTCGTCACCTTCTTCTTCGCGCTGATCATCATCTTCCTCGCGCTGGCGGCGCAGTTCGAGAGCTTCCGCGACCCGGTGATCATCCTGGTGTCGGTGCCGATGTCGATCTGCGGCGCGCTGATCTTCATCAGCCTCGGCGTCGGCGGAGCCAGCCTCAACATCTACACCGAGGTCGGCCTGGTGACGCTGATCGGCCTGATCAGCAAGCACGGCATCCTCATCGTCGAGTTCGCCAACAAGCTGCAGCTGCAGGGCTTCACCAAGCGCGTGGCGGTGGAAAAAGCCGCCGGCATCCGCCTGCGCCCGATCCTGATGACAACCGCGGCGATGGTGCTGGGCGTGCTGCCGCTGATCACCGCCAGCGGCGCCGGCGCGATCAGCCGCTTCGACATGGGCCTGGTGATCGCCACCGGCATCGCCATCGGCACGCTGTTCACGCTGTTCGTGGTGCCGGCGATGTACCTGCTGCTCGCGACCGAGCACAGGCAGGGCGCCGCAGCGGAAGCCGCGCCTGCGGCGGGGGGCTGAGCGCGCGCAGCCCGCCATCCACCCGGGGCAATTGCCGTTTTTGGCAACTTGATGACGGATTTAAGTTCGAAGTGCGACGGGTGGTTTAGCTCGTAAGAGTACCTCAGCTGGTGTTTTAAATTCCAAACATTTTCGTGGTCGATTGTTTAGTTTGTTTTGGATGGTGCGGATCTGTGCTTT